>Ga0074195_1000114_pt1 | contig 196941 bp, 180 predicted proteins | sample EPASupsiteHSE623_FD_64525 | JGI IMG/M metagenome (GOLD analysis project Ga0074195, IMG submission 64525) | Bioremediated contaminated groundwater from EPA Superfund site, New Mexico - Sample HSE6-23 | ecosystem: Environmental > Aquatic > Deep subsurface > Groundwater > Contaminated ... | reverse complement strand
GTTGCTCCTCAGCATTGCCCTATCCTCCTGGCGAGAAAGAGCCGGTTATAGTATCTACAATCACACAGGGTAAATGCCATTTACACAAAATAATTTACACTCCCTGCTATAAATTACTGTTTGTCCGGGCCAGAACGATAACTTCGCATAACACTGGTAAAGTATGCGTTGCCTGGCGAAGGCCACGGAAGAGGCGAAGGACCATCACTAGCTTATCCAAGTGATATTTGCTTTCTCGACTTGCCATTTACCGTCTTTGTAGACCACTGTAGTTATGACGCCGATTGCTCCAAGACCGGAACGATATTTGGAACCTTCAATCTGAACTTTTGTATCCGATTGGATATCGACCTCTTTAATGCTTAGGAGGATTCCTTCTAAGCTCAGACTTCTTTCATTGAATAATCCTTTTTGTTTTAAATCCTCAAGGGAAGCCTCCATTACCTCAACGCCATATTTTTTAAAGTGATTCAATATTTTTTCTTTGCCGGTAATATTTAAACTATTAAGATTACTCATATCAATCGCTATGTATTTCATTTCCCCATTTAATCCTTCATCAAGAGGCATGAAGGAATCGAAGGCCTGGATATATATTTCAGGAAGATGGTCCTTCGCAGTCACTTTTTCATTGCAGGCTGTTAGAACAGCGGAAAAAGCCACCACGAATAGGATTAAGAGGAAGCATATCTTTCTCATGAAAAAACCCCCATTGTATCGTTTAAGTATGTAGACGAGGGATAATAGTCAAATGTTCCATACCAAGATATTAGGGGCCACTAATGTAGGTGCCTTGCTACGAATAAAAATAGCTTCCCGCAGCGGGCGCAGGTAGGATCCATAAAATATCTTCGATTTGTAAACCAGCACCGAAGAGGTTTTTTTGCCTAAACCTGGAATAATTTGCATGAGGTGGTATGCTGGAGTGACAGCCTCTGGAAAAAAAATTAGGATTTCGATGGTTGCGCCTCAATCATAAAAACGGTACCGAGTAAATAACGCTGATAAGAAATTATTTTAAGCCCGGCTTGGTTTACCGTATTAAGTGGGTCTCTGTTCCAAATACAGCCGAATTTTTCCGAATGGCTGTTTTCGGTACGATCTTGATAATTCGCTAACCAATCTCGATCACTTCGGCCATGTTCCAGGAGGAGAATACGACCATTTTTCTGACAAACTCTTGACATTTCACGTAAGACTACGATTGGATCGGGAAAGGTACACGTAGAGAGAGTGGAAACAACTGTATCGAAACTCTGATCCGGAAAGCCAAGTTCTTCAGCATCCATAATCAATAAACGTACTTTCTTGCACAGTTTTTCCTTTTTCTTTTGGGCAATTCTTAGCATAGACTCGCTATTATCTATAGCTGTGATCTCGCAGTTTACAGGGTAATAGGGTAAGTTCGCTCCTGTTCCAACTGCAATCTCCAGGACTTTTCCATATGCCCGCTGTAAGAGTTGGCGTCGTAACTTTCGCGCTCCGAGCAGAAACTCTTGAACTGGCTCTAAGGATGCGTATTTGTTAGCTAAGCTATTGTACTTTTGTAGGACTTCTTCTTTTGTATATGTTTTTGACTTATCGCCCACTGATTTAGCCTCCTTGACAGAAATTTAATTATTAGGTAGCATTTTCAACTTGTGTTTTAAAATTCCTCTTTGTTTTACATTACAGGCGACCGGCTGCATAATAATCTTTAGACGCCATTCTGATATTTGGGGTTTTGGAATATGGACACATTTACCTTTAACTTTAGACTTCTCCATGGACAATTGAGGATATTAGTACGAGATGTAATTTCTTCACTTGAAAAGGAGCCGCGTGAGAAAATTGCCTCACATTTACCCTTAATATGTGAGTTCTATCTAAAAATAGCCAGCAACAATTATGACGCGGTTCGCAGGTTAGTTACCAAGGACTACAAATTTAGCGCGCCTGCAAAAGTAATATGTAAGTCAACTATTGATATGGTCTTTACGCTATGTCTGATCATGAGCAATCCATCAAAATATGTCTCTCTTTATCTTAAATCGGGGTGGAGAAAAAAGTATGAGCCGCTTTTGGGGGAACAAACTTCAGATTATATGAAAATTCACAGTAGAGAATGGCTGGGTGAATACGAACAGTTTATTGAGTTAGCGGCTAAATCAGTGGATATTAATGATGAGGAAAGAGAACATTTTGAGAAATCGCTAATTTATTTTCCTACTGCCCCACAGATGACGAATCCAAATAGCAATTATTATAAGGAAATGGATGATTTAACGAGACAATTATTAGAGAAATTGATGAAAGAGTATTACAGGCCTCTTTCACAAATAGTTCATGTGTCAGATCCTGGTTTTGCTCTACACGCAGTGCCTCTTGTATATACTTATTCACCTCGAAACCAGGAGATCATTAAGTCTGAACCAATCTTAATTATGTGGATGGCGATGCTTTGTTTATTATCTGAAATAAATATTGCTTTTCGGTATAAATTCGGACAGAAACTGAAGGAATTCTGGACTTACCTCGGATTAACAATTCCTTTACACAATGAAATCTATAGTATTAAGTATAAGAGCTTCTTAAGCTAATTTATCAGAACGCCGCACAACGCCTAAACTAGCTAAACAGGAGGGAAAATTGATGGACAATTATTATGAGAAATATATGAAAATAGCATTGGAAGAAGCCAGAGCAAGTCTAAAAGAAGGCAATAATGGCTTTGGAGCTGTCTTAATAAAAGATGATAACATTCTTATCAGGACTCATGATCAAGAAGAAAGTGAGTCAGATCCTACGTCACATGCTGAGTTAAATGCTATCAGGTTAGCTTCTCAGAAATATGGTAGAAATTTTGAAGATTGCATTCTAATTTCCACACATGAACCATGCCCGATGTGTGCAGCAGCAATCGTATGGTCTGGAATCAAAAACCTTGTTTACGGGTATTCAATAACTGAAGCGATTGCCGAAGGAAGAAAACGCATTAATTTAACGTGTAAAGAACTATTTGATAGAGCAAATAGTGATATAAGAGTTCATGAAGGTGTCATGCATAACCAATGTTCTATACTCTATCGGAAAGATGTACGCGATGAAATAAAAAGGCTGCGAGGTGCAAAACAAGAAAATCTGGAAGCGCTTAAAAATTACTTATTAGATAAAAGAATATGTTGGTATAAAAAGAATCATGAAAAATTAGAGATAAATTTTAATGATTTACTCTTAAGTGGTTATGAAATGATTCTAAAAAAGCTAGAAATTGAGCCGGAGGAAGCGCCAGTTATAATGAAAACGGAAAATAAAATCGTCTTTCACTCAAAAAATTTTTGTCCAACGTTAGAAGCATGCAAAATTTTGGATTTAGATACAAGAATAATCTGCAAAGAAGTTAATGAGAAACCAACAGATGCACTTATAAAACAATTGAGTGGTAAATTGGAATTCAGAAGAAATTATGATAAATTAAGACCGCATTGTGATTATTGTGAAGAAATGGTGTTATTAAATGAGTCCTAAGAGCCCCAAGGGAAATTAACACAGGTAATGCTTGGCTTAAAGTTTCAGAATGGTGCCTTTGTATTTGAGGAGAGAGGATGGACCTACTAAATTAGTTGCCTTCTAACGCATTGTTTATATAGTCTTTTGCTCCGGGAAGCAGTGATTCCCTGATACCGAAGAAGCGCTCGGCCGCACGCATCCCCATCCAATCATTTGGAAGTAACTGTGAAGGCAGTTGCGGGTCTTCCTTTATGATCGTTAAGAGTCTAAGACCAAATAAATGGAGAATTGGGAGTCCTTCTCCGTTCTTAAATAAGTTTGGATTGAAGTCATGGGTTGTTTTGCCCAAGTCTCCAAGATACTGGTTATAGCTTCTGGCCAATTCTCTTATTGGCCAAATCTGTTCCGCTAAATCCTCCGGTCTTCCGTCATTAACTTGCTTGCTTTGAAATACGTATAGCCCTGGACTATTCCTTTCTGCTAAATCAAAAATCTTCACCGACTGATCGTATGGGGAAACCCATAAATCTTTAGTCAGACTTCCGTAACCGAGCTGCCTCATTGCCTTAATAAATTCATCTTCGCATTTACTTTTGATGAATATCATGCTCCATGTTCCGTCCCAATTGGCACGCTGGAGCGCAGTTTTTTCCTTGAACTGCCGAATTGTATTCCACCAGTCGTTAAAACTTTCGATAGCTCGACCGGTTAAGCCGTAATAAACCTCGTTACCTTTTTTAAAGTTAGACAGAAGGCCGTTGTGCACCCCTCTCGACAATCCCATTCTTATGGCCGTCTCACTTTTTTGAAAGGGCACCAGCACTTTAAGTATTGTTTTTAGCGGAATGTCGCTGATCCCTTGCTCAGTTAGAAAGACATTGAAGATAAACAACAGAATGCTTGTAACACTATCATCTTTTTTTATTCCCTGGTACATTTATCCACCCCACATCATTTATTTATCGATTTGATTTTTTGCGCACAGATTATTCGCTTCATTAATAATAAACCGATTGTTTTTATTCTTTAATACAATCAGTGCAGCCCCTGTAACTCCAGCGATTAATAGCCCGATATCTTCCCAAATACCGAGGGATAATGCGGCGCTAAAGCCGATAAAAGACCACGCCAGAGGGATCCACAATACTTTGAGCGGCAGTTTTTTATCTGCCCACAACAGTAATCCAAAGGTGAAAATGGTGGTTGGACAGGGAGCAATACCAAATGAAGGTGACTGAGGATAACCATGGCCTAAAAAGTACCCGACAACAGGATAGATAATCATGGCATAGGTTACAAACAGGCTGCCTATGATGGAAAATATTCCGGGGTTAATTTGAACAGCCAGTTTATTGGAAAATACCCCTAAAGCCAAGAACATAATTCCTTGGATTACAAACAGGGTGCCAAAAATATACGCAGCCTTGTTGATAGAACTAAAGTTCATTAAATGATAGACAACCCCGTTCCATAGCCAAAAGAACGACAAGAAGGCAAAGATTAGTTTGTCAGAGTACTTTGTTTTCTTCACAGCCAAAAATAAAATTGATGTTCCCATTATGTACGCTACCACCTGCATTGGCCAGACTGCAAGATTATACTGTTTGAACACCGACATAAACTGGTCCACGGTAAACGGTAATGTCATTTTACTCATCCTCCTTAACTTAATTAAACTTTACCTGCGCCGCGCTCAAAAAGATTTTGCCCTAACCGAGCTAGCATATAACATAAGGACCCTTTTGGTTGAATTATAGTTATAACACAACGGGATGTCAATAGGATAAGTGTTATATTGCGAATCTTTTTTATAGGATTTGGTGTCTGTTTGTTAGCGCCTTTCGAGGAATGCGGGGCCGGGGCCGGGAGGGTAGATTATGATCACATTCGGTTTTTTAAATTCGAATGATGCCCCCAGATTACAGATTCTGCTGGAAAAGTGTGTTGACTATTTGAGTTTTCAAGATGAAGGTCCGGTACAGCAAAACGCAGCCACAGAGCTATTGGAATCTGTACCCGAAGGTGTTCGCCCATCCAACAAGAGTGTGATTGGGATATTTCAAGCCGATACCAAGACTCTGATTGGAGTAATTGACCTTATCGAGCATTATCAAGAGATCGGTACGGCAACATTGGGCCTTATGCTTTTGGAACCTGAGAGTCGCAAACGAGGCATTGGGCGTCTAGCCTACCAGCAGTTAGAAGTGTTGTTATTGGAGAGGGGTATTTCCAAAATAAGGCTTGCTGTGTTGTTTGGAAACGAAAACGGTTTGAGCTTTTGGAAAAGTCTGGGATTTAAGGAGACTGGGGAAATCAAACCATACCGTTCTAACAGGTTTCAAGTTCTGGAAAAACATTGCTGTGAAAATTCAGGTAAAACGGAAAAGAATTTTGACCCAAATAAGCAATGAGGAGGAAGTATGAATCTGATTGGGAACTATGAAGTGAAGAAAATCCCTCTTGGTCGTGTATCAAATATAGATGTGCCCGTGGAAGAACAGCAGTAAAGATGCTATATTTTCAATGGGAGAAGAAGAATACTGTAAGAGGGGGTAATTATCATAGCTGTTAGCGAAAGCTTCGGAAATTATGTTTTGGAACAACTCGGGCCCTTAGGACCGGTTACTGCCAGAAAGATGTTCGGGGGTATAGGCTTATTCTTTGAAGGTCTTATGTTTGGGGTACTATCTAATGACGTCTTATATTTCAAAGTCGATGACTCAAACAGAGTAGATTATGAAAAGGCAGGGATGGGGCCTTTTAAGCCTTTTGAAAATAAGCCAATGGTAATGACGTATTTTGAAGTCCCGGTAGATGTACTTGAAGACAAAACACTGTTAGTGAGTTGGGCGGAAAAAGCATTAGAGGTTTCCCAAAAACCGTCCAAGGGTAAAAAAAAATAACGTATGATGATTGGAGGAACGATCGGAATCATGTTCTCTGCCCACTATCGACAAACTTCACAGTTTTATTAAAGAAAACGATTTTTAGCTTTATTAAAAATGATCGGTTCGTTAGAAGCCTCGAATGAAAAATGGAGATGGGGTATAATAACATTACGTGCATAGAAAGGAAGGATAGCCATGAATAAAAACCCCTTAGTTACAATTGAAATGGAAAATGGAAATAAAATCAAGTTGGAACTATATCCTGAAATTGCCCCCAACACAGTGAATAACTTCATTTCCTTAATTAAAAAAGGTTTTTATGATGGTTTAATCTTTCACAGGGTGATACCAGGCTTTATGATCCAGGGGGGAGATCCTCAGGGTACAGGTATGGGTGGGCCAGGATACAGCATCAAAGGTGAATTTGACCTGAATGGTTTTACAAATAATTTAAAACATGAGCGTGGTGTAATCTCAATGGCTCGGAGTATGAGGCCTGATTCAGCCGGATCCCAGTTTTTTATCTTGGTTGAAAAGGCCCCTCATTTGGATGGTCATTATGCCTCATTTGGCCAGGTTACCGAAGGTATGGATGAAGTGGATCGAATTGTGAAGGCACCAAAGGATATGAGCGATAAGCCTCGGGAAGACCAGAGCATGAAAAAAGTAACGGTGGATACTGTTGGTGTGGATTATCCCGAACCAGAAACAATGAATTAACCAGGCAAGTCTTACGGCATTCTCAGATGTAGTTTCTAATTACCAATTCCGTTATGGGGCCGCGCCGGTCGGACCGGCAGTTGATGGCCCTTTTGGCGTAAACCACTTGGATGTCAAAGCCTTGGTAAAGTTCCCGGACAAAAGGACTGTCTGAGTTGCTCAACATTAAAAAGCAGCCCCTGCGATTAAGGGAACGGAAAACTTCGGCCAGGCGCATTTCCTCTTTTTCCCCAAAGGCATGGGGCGTATAACTGGTAAAACAGGCAGTATCGGAAAGCGGATGGTAGGGGGGGTCAAGGTAAATAAAATCACCGGCCCTGGCAAACCGTAAAGCCTCACCGAAATCGCCAAGCAGGATGTCGGCCTTTTTCAGGGCGGTACTTACCCTGTCAAGGTTTTCCTCATCCAAGTATTTCGGGTTTTTATACCGACCGAAAGGCACATTGTGCCTTCCTTTTTTATTTACCCGCCAAAGGCCGTTATAGGCGGTTTTGTTTAGGAAAAGGAATCGGGAGGCCCGCCCCACGGGGTCCATTTGGTCCGGGTTGCAGGCGCGGACTTGGTAGTAGTACTCTTTGGCATTGATGTGTTTCTGCAGGTCGTTAAGGATGTCAACGGGTTGATCCCGCACTACCAGATAGAAATTTATTAATTCCGGGTTGTTGTCGATAAGCACGGCTTTTTCCGGAAGCAGGTGAAAGAAGACGGCTCCACCGCCGACAAAGGGTTCAATGAAACTATTAAAATGCTTCGGAAAATGGGGTTTAAACTGGGGCAGGAGTTGGCCCTTGCCTCCTACCCACTTGATAAGGGGTTTTACAGTTTTGGCCGGTATGGGACTGGTAGGTGCCGGCAAAGGTGATCACCTCCTGGTTAAGGCTAAAGGTTTCGACGCACGGGTTGGAAAACCTTCCTCGAATTGATGTGGACTCAACGATTTCGTCGGAATCCCGTAAACCACATCGTCGAAAAAGGATGGAATACCGTGTTGGCAGTGGCAGGGGTTTCACTGACAAATGTAGAATAATGAAAAAACTACCTGAAATCCTATGGCATCCAATGGATCTACATGACCCAATGGGTAAGGGAGGGGCATAACAATGGCTCTGTTTGCGCAATTGGTTGAGCAGGATCCCCTTCTTCTTGCCATACTGGAGTCCTTTTTCGACGCCATCTATATCACCGACGGTTTGGGGAACACATTGTACGCCAACAGCGCCTACGAAAGGATATCTGGGATCAGCCGGGATCAAGTGATCGGAAAGCACGTTCAGAATATTGTATCCGAAGGCTTGATTTCTCGCTCCATAGTCATGCTTGTCCTTGCCCAAAAAAAACCCGTAACTATCACCCAGCAGTATGTGACCGGGAAAACTGCCTTGACAACGGCCAACCCGATACTGGACGATGATGGCCAAATCCGGTTTGTTGTCTGCAATATTCGCGACATCTCGGAATTGCAGGCCCTCAAAGATGAACTGCAGGCCGCCAGGGAATTGTCCGCCACCTACATGCACGTCCTGCAAAAAATCCAGAGCGTTAATGAAGCCGATGACATCGTGGCGGAAAGCCCGCCGATGAGGGATGCCCTGGAACTGGCCGGCCGGGTGGCCCTCTATGATACCACTGTCCTCATCAGCGGCGAATCCGGGACAGGGAAAGAAGTGGTAGCGGAGTACCTGCACCAGTGCAGCCCGCGCAAGCTTAAGCCGTTTCTCAAGATAAACACCGCTTCCCTGCCGGCCAACTTGCTTGAGGCCGAGTTGTTCGGGTACGCCAAAGGAGCCTTCACGGGGGCCCTCAGCCAGGGCAAGCCTGGTTTTTTCGAGCTGGCAAACGGGGGAACAATTCTACTTGACGAGATTTCGGAACTGCCGCTCGAGCTGCAGGCAAAACTACTCAGAGTCCTACAGAACAAGGAAATGTACCGGGTTGGCGGGCAGGAACCAATTCAACTTTCCGTGCGGGTATTAGCCACCACAAATCGAAACCTCCCCCGTGAGGTTGAGTCAGGTCACTTCCGTCAGGATTTATTTTACCGGCTTAACGTTTTCCCGCTTACGGTGCCGCCTCTCCGCAAACGGAAGGAAGATATTCCCCCCTTAGTATCTCATTTTTTGCGCAAACTGAAGCTGCAATACGGGCGGGCCAAAGGCGTGGAGCCAGAGGTTCTGGAAGCTTTTCAGGCTTACGATTGGCCGGGAAATGTCAGGGAATTGGAGAACCTTCTTGAATATTTGTTCGTGGTCACCAAGGCAAACAATATCCAATTGCACGACCTGCCGGGCCAGTTTGCCAAACAGCTCCGGGGATCGCCGGACTCGAGTAAACCGCTGCGGCAGGTCCGCAACCAATATGAAGCTCAGTTAATAGCAGACCTGCTGGGCCAGGGCCTGTCGCTTCGCAAGATAGCCGCGAGATTAGGAGTGAACCCTTCCACAATTCTCAGGAAAATCCGCAAATACAACCTTAAGTAACCCCAACACCGTTGCCCTTGCGCAACGGTGTTGCTTTTCCGCTGACATGGGGCCAAATCACTCGCGGCACCCACAATTCGGCTGCGAAACAGGCGTCTTGGCAGTCGCCGCCACTGTTTCGTTCGCACCTGAAGTTGCTGTTATCTCCATGGAGTGTTGCCTTTCTGCATGGAAGTGGCCGACTCCAACCAGGCATGAGACTCCAAACCGCTTGACATTACTGACGGGAAGGCCTTGAGCAGTTCTGGCACAGCTTTTGCTGTAAGCATAATCAATACTGTATTACCATACTAGAGTCCGAAAGGAGGTGAAGGTATGAACGAACACCACGATCCTATGGATGCGATTGAAGCCAAGCCCTCATGGTTAATTTTTTCTTTCATCGGAGTTTTCCTGGTCTTCCTGCTTTACATGTTCTTCTGGCGCTTCCTTCTGACCTTCTAAGGGCGGCCGGATCGCTGCCGAGTTCCCCTTAAGCGGGAAAACTTGATTAATGTGTTTGACTGAAAGGAGGCAAAAGTGTGTCTCAGGGGCTATATAACCTGCTAATGATCTGTGTCTATTTCGGGTTCATGATCTGGATCGGTATTTATTTCAAGGCCCGGGCCGGTAAAAGCTCAGACGCGTATATTCTGGCTGATAGAAAAGCTCCTCTTTGGGTAGTCGTCGGGAGTATTTTTGCTACTTGGGTAAGTTCGGCAACGTTAATTGGTTACGGTGGGATGGGGTATTCCACGGGGATTGCCAGCTACTGGTCCGGAGGGGCATTCATGCTGGCATGCACCTGGCTCGGTTTTTGGGCCATTCCCAAACTGCGCGCTTCCGGCATAACCACCATTCCGGAACTGTTTGAACGCTATTTCGGTTTGTCGCACCGCCTGGTCGCTTTCATTCTTGTATTGGCCCGGGACCTCGGCGTTACCGCGGGGGTTGCCTTCGGGATGGCCGTCATTTTCCAGAACCTATTCCATGTATCCACTGATGTGGCTCTCTTGATCACTGTAGGTGTAGTCATCATCTATACCATAACAGGTGGGGCGTGGGCAGTGATGGTCACTGATTCCATCCAGGCCATTATAATAATTGTCGGTTCCAGCCTGCTTCTGCCGATGGCGATTTCAGCAATTGGGGGCTGGGAAGCCTTCCAGGCCCATATTCCACCCACTCATGTCAACATCTTCAGTGTGGGAACGACCCAAACTGTTGGTTGGTTATTGAATGGGATCTTTATCACGTTCGCCTATCAGACCCTGTTGCAGCGCGGCTTGTCGGCAACTGACACCAAGACTGCCCAAAAATCTTTCGTATTCGGCGGTCTGATTTCAATGATCTGGTACATGCTGCCGTTCGTCCTCGGCATCTGCGCCCTGGCACTGTATCCGGACATCAAGGCCCAGGATGCCTTCATGAAACTGGCCATGATGTATGGCCCGTATATCGGCGTCTTCTTTGTCATCGTTCTTCTGGCCGCTTGTATGTCCACCGTCAGCGCCTGCATCCTGACTATCACTTCCAACATTACCCTTGACGTTTACAAACGGATAATTAATCCGGGCGTTACCGAGAAAGCCCTGGTAAGGATTCAGCGCATCAGCACGGTGGTAATTACCATTGTTGCCTGCATCATTGGCCGCTCACTGCCGTACATACTGGAACTGTTGTGGATCGGCGGCCGGATCATGGCGGCAGGGTTGGCACCGGTGTTCATGGCCGTCATCTTCTGGCCGGCAGCCCGCCGGTCCCGGGTGGCCACCATGTTAGCAATGCTGTTTGGTTCCACAACGACCCTGATTGCTCAGATCGCCCAAAAGCAGGCGGCGGCAGCGGCAGCGGCCAAGGGAAGCACTGCGTTTGTTTGGCAGTGGGATCCCGTGGTTGTTGGCCTGCCGGTTACGTTTGTCATCCTGATCGCTGGCGTCCTGATCGAGTCGAGTTACAGGAAATCGACTCCGACCGGAGCCGCAGCCGGCAACTAAAAACAATTTTGATTAAGTGGTTTCGATGTGATGGGTTAGGCCTTTGGGGCTAACCCATCACCTTGATGGCGTATGAGGAGGTGCAACGGATGGGATATCGCATTGCCGTAGATACCGGAGGAACTTTTACCGATCTCGGAATGATTAATGAAGAGACGGGCGAATTGGTCGTAACCAAGGTCCCGTCTACACCGGATGACCCCGGACGAGCCGTCCTGTCGGGGGTACAGCAGTTGATGGACAATTACCAAATAACACCTCGGGACATTACCTTTCTCCTTCATGGGACCACCGTGGCTACCAACGCCCTGCTGGAGCGCAAAGGGGCCAAAATCGGTCTCATTACCACGGCAGGGTTTCGCGATATTTTACATATCGGCCGCCAGGTCAGGCCGCGTCTGTATGACCACAAGGCGAGAAAACCGGCACCATTGGTACCCCGCCAACTCCGTTTCGAAGTGAGAGAACGGATGCTGCCCGGGGGGAAAATTCATACTCCCTTAAATGAGGATGACGTTTACCAAGTCGCCGCCGGGTTGAAGGAAGAGAATGTGGAGGCGGTTGCCATCTGCCTGCTCCATTCCTACGCCAATCCCGAACATGAACTGCGGGTCAAGGAAATAGTGTCCAAGGTCTGCCCCGGCGCCTTTATCAGCCTCTCGGTGGATGTACTCCCGGAATTCCGGGAGTACGAACGGATGAGCACTATCGCCGTTAACGCATACGTTATGCCCAAGGTAAACCGCTATGTGGCAAACCTGGCCCGGCAGCTGCGCGAACTGGGAATTGGGTCGGACCTCTATATCATGCAGTCGAACGGCGGTGTGATTACCTCCCAGGAAGCCCAGCATGTCAGCGCCCGTACCGTTCTGTCGGGACCGGCGGGCGGCGCCCTGGCCGGCATTGCCCTGGCCAGCCAGAGTGCCTGGCCTAATCTGATTACAGTGGATATGGGCGGCACCAGCCTGGACATCTGCCTGATTCATGACCGAAACCCCCGGTTTACCACGGAGAGTGAGATCGGCGGCTGTCCGCTGAAACTGCCAATGATCGAAATCCACACCATCGGTGCCGGGGGAGGCAGTATCGCCTGGATCGACAGCGGCGGCGCCTTACGTGTAGGTCCCCACAGCGCCGGAGCGGTTCCAGGTCCGGTGTGCTACATGAAAGGCGGAATCGAGCCCACAGTTACCGACGCCAATGTGGTGCTGGGCCGCATCAATCCTGAATACATCCTGGGGGGCCAAATGGATCTGGATGTTGTTGCTTCCCGCCGTGTGATTGAGGAGAAAATCGCCGGCCCGCTTGGTCTGACAGTGGAACAAGCGGCCGAGGGGATCATCTCCGTCGTCAATGCCAACATGGTCCGGGGAATTAGAGTGGTTTCAGTGGAAAAGGGTTATGATCCGCGTGATTTCGCCCTGGTGGCCTTTGGTGGCGCGGGAGCGGTTCATGCTGTCGAGATGGCCAATGAATTGGGCATGACAACGGTAATCGTCCCACCGCGACCGGGAATCACCTCGGCCATCGGGATGCTTTATGCTGATGTTAGGCATGACTACGTTCGCACATATTTAACCGATACAAGGGAAGCCGATACTGGTGAACTGAACCGGCTGGTATCGGAAATGACGGAACAGGCCTCGGAACAGCTGGTCAAAGAAGGGTTCCAGCCTGATGGAATGGCTTTCCACCTGAGCGCCGATCTGCGCTACGCCCGGCAGGCTTATGAGTTGAACGTACCCCTGGCTCAAGCCCACATCAGTGAAGATATCCTGGCCGGAGCGGTGGAGCAGTTCCATAACTTGCATCAGCAGGGATATGGATACTGCCGCCGTAAGGATGTTGTTGAACTTGTTAATATAAGGCTTGTGGCCTGGGGTAAACTGCCGCAGGTTGCCGGCGCGCATTCAATGCAAGACTCCGGTCAGGAAAGCCGCCTCGGCACGCGCCCGGTTTATGTTAACGGAAAGTGGCAGGAGGCAGGCATTTACCGGCGACAATACCTTAACACCGGAGCAACCCTTCTCGGCCCGGCAGTCATTGAGCAGTTGGATGCCACGACCATGGTCTTTCCGGGACAGAAAGTAGTGGTGGATAGTCTCGGTAACCTGGTGATCAGTCTGGACTCCGGGGAAAAGGGGGCAGTAAAAAGTGAGTAAAGTTGATGCCGTAACCCTTGAAGTAATGCGAAACGCACTGCAGTCCGTTGCGGAGGAAATGGGGGTTACGCTGATCAGAACCGCACTTTCCCCCAACATCAAGGACAGGCGGGACTGCTCGACCGCAATGTACACCGGTGACGGGCGATTGGTGGCCCAGGCGGAGCATATTCCCCTGCACCTCGGCCTGATGCAGTCGGTGGTACGCGCCGCTCTGGATGCCTACCCACCCGAACTGCTTGTTCCCGGCGATGTAATTATGATGAACGACCCCTATATCAGCGGTTCCCATCTTCCTGACGTCTGTTTGTTCACGCCGATTTTTTACCAGGACCGGATTGTTGCCATTGCGGCTAACCTGGCCCACCACGTGGACATCGGAGGCATGACTCCAGGCGGAATGCCTGTTAACGCCCGTGAGATTTTCATGGAAGGGGTGCGGATCCCACCGATCAAGATTCAAAAAGCCGGGCGAATCGACGAGGAATTATTGAAACTGTTGTCGGCAAACGTTCGCACCTCGTTTGAGTTTTTCGGCGATGTGCAGGCCCAGCTGGCGGCCAATAATGTCGGTGCGCGCCGCTTTTTGGAACTGGTGGAAAAGTACGGCCTTGACCATGTGTTGCTTTATATGGAAGAGATAATGAATTATGCTGATCGGCGGATGCGGGCCGCAGTCCGAGAAATTGGCACCAAACAGGCCACTTTCACGGATTATTTGGAAGGGGACGGGTTTACCGAGTCGCTGATTCCGGTGACCGCCAGCCTGGCTTTTACCGGTGATGAAGTGCTTGTAGACTTCGCCGGAACAGCTCCTCAGGTTAACGGTTCGGTAAACTGTACCCGGGGAGTGACCCTGGCGTGCGTTTACTATGCCCTGAAATCAATTCTGGATCCCGAGGTACCCCCAAACGACGGGGCTTTTCGGCTGGTAAAGGTGAATACGCCTCCGGGAACCATAGTCAACCCGAATTTCCCGGCGGCTGTTTCCAACGCCAACATCAATACGGCGCAGCGGATCGCCGATGTGGTGCTGGGGGCCCTGGCACAGATTCTTCCGGAACGCGCTGTAGCGGCAAGTGCCGGCACCATGGCCCTTTTTACGATCGGGGGTATTGATCCCCGCACCGGAAAGTACTATTCCTATGTGGAGACGTACGGGGGCGGCCAAGGCGCTATCGGCGGCCTGGACGGAATGGACGGGGTGCACACACACATGACCAATACCCGCAACACCCCGACGGAAGTGATTGAAAACGCCTACCCGCTTATGGTCCAACGCTACGGCCTGGTGCCGGACAGCGAAGGAGCCGGCCAGTTCCGTGGCGGGTTGGGAATGGTCAGGGAGATTACCGTTATTGATCATGAGGCGGCCGTAACATTGAGCACGGAACGGGCGTCTCTCAAGCCATGGGGAATCAATGGGGGACAGGGCGGGGCCAATTCCGCCTGCAGACTGGTATCTGATGATGGCGAAGTCCCTTCCCTTCCGGCCAAGATTACCTTCACCGTTCCTGTCAACAGCACCATTGCCTACGTTACTCCCGGCGGCGGCGGCTGCGGCCCCGTGGAGGCGCGGTCCCCGGAGGGCATCAGGCATGACGTGACCGAAGGCCTTATTTCCAAGGAGCGGGCTCGGGAAATATACGGCAGTACTGATTAGTACGACCTTTTGCTTCGCTATCGAAAGTTCTAAGGAGGTAATTGCATGTTTCCTGGAGGATTAACGGGGGGGCAGTATAAACCGCTGTCGCCGGACGGAATCGAAAAAATCCATAACACGTCGATGCGGCTCTGGGAGGAAGTTGGTGTCGAGATCAACAGCCGGACCGCCTTGAACCTGTTCAAACAGCACGGGGCCGAGGTGGATTTTGATAAAAAGAGGGTCAGGGCCAGCCGGGAATGGGTAATGAACTGGCTGGGTAAACCCCCTTCGGAAGTGCGGCTCTGCGGCCGGGAGGAAAAGCACGACCTGATCATTGGGGGCACCCGGGTGTACCTGGGCACAGGCGGAACCGCTTTGAATGTCCTTGACCTGGATACAGGCGAGCGGCGGCGCTCCACCCTCAAAGACTGCCAGGAGGCCTGCCGGGTTGTCGATGCCCTGGATAATATCCATTTTATTGTGCTCCCGCTTTACCCGACGGAACTGCCAGCCGAAACAGTAGATATCAACCGCTTCTACGCGGGCTTAAGCAACAGCAGCAAGCATATCATGGGCGGGATTTACACCAAAGAAGGAACCCTGGAAGTGATCAGGATGGCTGAAATGATTGCCGGCGGCCGGGAGGCCCTGCGCAAACGCCCCTTCATCTCCATGATCACCTGTGTGATGAGCCCTCTCAAATTGGATGACACCTACACCGAGCTTTTGATTTCGGTTGCCGAACAGGGAATTCCACTGGCCATTCCTGCAGAACCGCTGCTGGCGGCCACTGCCCCCTGTACCGTTGCCGGGCTGTTAACTCAGCTAAACGTGGAAACTCAGGCTGGGGTTGTTATCACCCAAATGGCCAATCCCGGGACGCCGGTGCTTTACGCCTCGACTTCAACCAGCGTCGACTTGAAAACATGCAACTACCTGGGCGGCTCCGTGGAAATGGGGCTGATCAACGCCGGGGCGGCACAGATGGCACAGTACTACAACCTGCCCTACTACGGCACGGCCGGCATGTCCGATGCCAAAACCATTGACGTCCAATGCGGCTATGAGTCCGCCGTTACCGCCATCATGGTAGCCTTATCCGGGGCAAACTACATCCACGACGCCGCCGGGCTGATGGAATTTGCCATGACCGTCTCCTTTGAGAAATATGTGATCGATAATGATATTCTGGGAATGGTGATGCGGGCCGTTCACGGCATCCCGGTTGACGAAGAGACACTGGCGTTTGAAGTGATTGAACGGGTGGGACCCGGTGGGCATTTCCTGGCCGACGAACATACAGTCCGGTACATGCGCCAGGAATCTTATCTTCCGACCCTTGCCGACCGCCAGCTGAGAGAGCATTGGACGGAAAAGGGCTGTATGGACGCCCGTTCCCGCGCCAATAAGATGGCCAGGGAAATTCTGGCCAATCACCAACCCGAGCCCCTGCCATACTCCTTAGCCGAACTAAAGAAGCAGTTCCCAGGGCTGGTGGGGTAGCGCCGCTCAGTTCATTAACCGGATTCAGATTCTTAGTTGACGCTGATGGAGCCAGCTAACTTCGGGCTGATTTTTCGAAAAGGTGCAACAAACACATGGGGTAGTTTTTAACTACCCCAGCTATTTTTGGGTCAGTGGATACCGTTTTTCATGATGGCCCGAGGCTTATGGGAGCCGGATTGTCGGTTTGGTCCGGTTTGATGGCCTTTGATAGCCGGTCATACATTGCCTTGGCTATTCCCATTGACCCGGTCTTGGCCATGGCAAGGGCATATTGTTCGTCGAGCATGGATTTGTAAACGCTTTGGCCCATACTGGTGCCAAACAGCCCGCCCTCGGGCACGGTGGCACGCATGGCCTGCAGCATCTGGAACACGAACAGGGATTCAAACTGCTGGCATACTTCAGCCAGCCGTTTTTGTTCCAGATTGCCAGTTTCCGGTGTCCCGGTGGCCATATTACTGCTGCTGGCAGCCAAATTTTCCGGTGGCGGGATGGTCTTGCTGCCGCTACGGTGGGCAGCGTTTTTTAGGTAAACCCCGAAGGTGGTGCCCACCAAAGAGGCCGGAACCGGGTCTGAGTCCAAACCGGTTTGGGGACCGAATAACTGTGGGCGGCCCGGCGCGGGCACCGCGGCAAAAGGCTCAACGAATGTCATCAGTAATCACCTCAACTATCGCCTGAGGTTGTTGGCGATCCCCAGCATGTCGTCCGATGCCTGGATGACCTTGGAGTTTGTTTCATAGGCCCTCTGGGCGGTAATCATATTGACCATTTCCGTTACTACCTGAACATTGGATGATTCCAGAAACCCCTGCTGAATGGAGATGTCGCCGTCGGTTCCGTCCCAGTCCTCAGCTTCGCCGGATGCCGCCGTGGACCTGTAGAGGTTGCCACCGATTTTTTCCAGCCCCGAAGGGTTGCTGAACGTCGCCAACTCAATCTGGCCGCCTGAAGCCGTGGTACCGCTGGAATTGGTATAGCTGATTTTCCCGTCGAGGGCAATCTCAATGTCGCTGCCTGTGATTTCCTCCGCTCCTGTTACCTTGTAGCCATCGCCAGACAGAAGGTTTCCCTCGGCATCAAGGCGGAAGGATCCGTCCCGGGTGAAATAAGTGTTCCCGTTTGCTTCCACTTTGAAGAACGCATTTCCGCGGATAGCCAGGTCGAGCGGGTTGCCTGTGGGCTGCCAGTTTCCCTGGCTGAAATCAACCGGGGTCCCGGACAGCCGGGCTCCCAGGCCGATCTGCAGGGGGGAACCCGTGCTTCCGGCGCCGGCCCCTTGACGGCCAAGGTACAGATAGATCAGGTCCTGAAAATCGGTGCGGCTTTTCTTGTAACCGGTGGTATTGACATTGGCCAGGTTATTGGCGATATTGTCAATGTTCATCTGCTGGGCAATCATGCCCGAACTTGCAGTCTGCAGTGCGTGAAGCAACAAAAAAACCCCCTTTCCGTGCACGAGAGGGCCAACAAGGCATAATTTCCCCTCGGCTCTACGGTGCCTCAGTCGATCGGCACCCAGGAGGCCTCTGCCTAAGCAGTCCGGCCTCAATTGAGTTATCGTCTACCTGCTTTTCCCCCCTCTCCTTGGAACAATCAGCCTTTTTTCCTAATTTGACATTGCATTGGCAATTCCTGCTTGGGAGCGACAATTTTTTCCGAAAAACCCAGCGATTCACCAAGAGATTAGCTTAACGAACCATCAGGATGGTCCCGGGGCCGTTCTTAACTGGGTTGTTGCTTGGCGACAAAGTCACGGTCTTGACGCTCTGACCCTGTAACGGTAAACTAAGGTAATGGTATTTGAGGGTTTCATTGAATTAACGGCTGTTGCCCTGATTTTCCGGGGAAAGTGGGCGAATTTGTGTGGATACATATTTTACAATCATTGAAAACTTTATCACCACCTGGGGCTACCTGGCGGTCGCTGTTGGCATGGCTCTGGAAAGTGCTTGTTTTCCCGTTCCCAGCGAGATTGTCCTTCCTTTTGCCGGTTTCCTGGTGTACCAGGGTAAGCTGACTTTTTTGGAAGCGGTGACCGCCGGCTTAATCGGAGGCATGGTTGGTTCCATTTCGGCGTACACGGTAGGGCGGTTGGGTGGAAGGCCTTTTATCTTGAAACACAGACGGAGGCTGCTGTTCTTTATCCACGAAAAGGATTTGTCCAGGGCGGACAGGTGGGTTGCCCGATATGGTGATCACGCCGCTTTCTGGGCCAGATTTCTGCCCATTGTTCGCACGTTTATTTCTCTGCCCCTGGGGATGGCTAAAATGCCCTTTGGGCGTTTCGTTGCCTACTCTCTGGTTGGCAGCATTCCCTGGACGGTTGCTTTGGTTTGGGCAGGTCGGGAGTTGGGCGAGAATTGGTCAGAAATTGCTGTGTACGGCGATTGGGTTAATCTTGGCCTTATAGTTTTGTTGGTGGTTCTGGTGGTTTACTTCGGGCGCAAGCTGCGGCGGGTTTCCCGGAGTGATCGGAATGTAGGGGAAGAATAGGAACGTGGAGGAAACGGCTGGCGATTAGCGATCCACCCTGATGGAACAAATTCTTTGCCGGGAACGTCCATTTAACTGATTCATTTATTAACCGGAAGGAGGGGTCGCCTTGAAGAAGACTATTGGGTTGTTAATCCTGGTTTTGGTTATTTTACTGGTCGTATCGGGCTGCGGGATTGCCAACAATACCGCTTCTGACTCAGACTCCAAACCCAAACAGGAAGCTTCGAAGGAGACACAGAAGGAGGAACCAAACGCTGGCGAAACAGTCGCCAAGCAAGGGCCCGGCGTCAAATCGGATACAGGAACCTATGTCGGGCAGATTGACGGGAATTCGATAGAGATTAAAATTAGCGGGGTTCCCGATGGCCTCTCCAACAAGGCGTTTCGTCTGAGTGATGAAGTAAAAGCAAAGTTTGACAGCCTAAAGCTGAAAACCGGGGACCAGGTATTTTTCAACTACAGTATCAATAAAGACAATCAAAACGTAATGGTTGAGCTGGGGAAAATAAACAATTGAGAAGGCGGAAAACGCGGCTTCCAGTGTGGCTGGAAGCCAATTTTTTTTGCCCTTGTATTGCATCCGGCCTGTCGGAAGATACTGTTATCGTGGACCCAGCGGTTTGGCCCGCTGTTCTCGCGGGCTGCACATATTCTGCTTTTTGCGAACGGCCAAAGAATAACTTACACTAAAGGAGGCTGGTGACGTGCTTAGTTTTGGACCCGTTGACCTGCGCCCGGACACGGGAAAAACTCGGGAGTGGCTGGTGACGAATGGGCTTGGTGGTTATGCCGCGTCCACGATCATTGGGCAGAACACCCGCAAATACCATGGCCTTTTGGTGGCGGCCCTGCACCCTCCGGTCGATCGCCGGGTGCTGTTGACCAAGGTCGATGAGGAGATCCAGGTGGGTGCGGAGCGGTATACACTGGCGGTAAACGAAACTGCCGGGGGCTATATTGATCAAGGATATCAGCATCTGTTCCTGTTTGAAGCCAGACCGGTACCCACGTTTTGGTACAAGGCGGGCCCGGCGGTCATCCAGAAGCGGGTATTTATGGTTTACGGCCAGAACACGGTTGTCTGCCAGTATTCTGTATTCCCGGGAGCCGATCAGGAAATAAGAATCACCTTGCGCCCCTTCGTAGCCTTCCGGGATTATCACTGGACTCTGGATAGGACCGACTGGCCTTTCTTTATGGAAAGAAAAGGCCATCAGATAGAGATCCAGCCCTACTCCGGGGGGCCGATGCTTTACCTGTATTGCCAGGGCGCCCCGTTCGAAAAAGAAGGGTTCTGGTGGGAGCGGCTTTTTTACCCCGCTGAGCGGGCCCGGGGGCTGAACAGCGAAGAGGACCTTTTTGTGCCCGGGCGTTTTTCTGTCTCAAGCACCGGCAGCCAGGTATTTTACTTTGTTGCTTCTTCGGAACCCATCGAAGTGGAACAGGACTGGGGGAGGACTCTTGCGGGGGAAATTGAGCGGCAGGATCGGCTACTGCAGCAGGCAAACCTGTCCGACCCCTTGGCCCGGGAGCTGGTGCTGGCCGCCGACCAGTTCATTGTCTGGCGGAAATCAACAGATACGAAAACGGTTATTGCCGGCTATCCCTGGTTTACCGATTGGGGCCGCGATACCATGATCGCGCTGCCGGGGCTCACTCTGGCCACCAACCGGCTCGATGACGCCCGGGAGATCCTGGCTGCTTTTGGCCGGAACGTTCAGGACGGGCTTCTGCCCAACATGTTTCCGGATGCTGGGGTGGAGCCAGCGTACAACACCGTCGATGCGCCCCTCTGGTATTTTTTCGCCGTTCACAAATACTTCGAGTACGGCGGGGACCAGGGGTTTGTTCGTGAGGAATTTTTTCCCGCCCTGGAGCAGATCATGGCCGGTTACGTTAATGGGACCAGATTCGGCATCGGCATGGATGAGGACGGGTTAATTCGCGCCGGTGAGGAGGGGTGGCAGCTGACCTGGATGGATGCCAAGGTTGGGGACTGGGTGGTTACCCCTCGTCGTGGTAAACCGGTGGAGATTAACGCCCTCTGGTACAATGCCCTCTGCATTTTTGACCGGTTGTGTGAACTGTTCAAAGTGGAGAACGAGCATCGTAAGCTTATTTCCCTTGTAAAGGAAAGCTTCGGGGCGGCATTTTGGAACGAAACGGAGCATTGCCTTTACGATGTGGTCAACGGCGATGAAAAGGATGCCCGCATCCGCCCAAACCAGATTTTGGCCGTCAGCCTTCCATTTGCACTGCTGGACCACGGGAAAGAGAAGGCTGTAGTTAACAAGGTTTGGCAGGCACTTTACGCCGTTTACGGGCTTCGCACACTGTCACCGGAGTCGGAGGAGTTTCGCAGCCATTACCAAGGGGATCAGTGGGAGAGAGATTCCGCCTACCACCAGGGGACAGCCTGGAGCTGGCTGATGGGACCGTTTATCACGGCTTACCTCAAGGTGAACAAGCATTCCCGCGAAAGCGTCAGGACCGCCGAAGCTCTGTTGATGCCATTACAGGGTCACCTGCGGGAACACGGGGTGGGAAGTGTTTCCGAGGTGTTCGACGCTCTGCCCCCTTATACCCCGGGAGGTTGTTTCGCCCAGGCGTGGGGTGTTAGTGAGATTCTGCGGGCATATGTGGAAGGGATTCTGACGCATAAGAACTAAGTTTGGTTGGAGGGTTGGACTGTCTTGAGGTCAGGTTAGGGAGTGAGCCAGGTGCATCAGGTTGTTGGAAACATTCCAAGGGAAGGAGCTTGACAGTGAGAAAGGTCCTGATACTAATTTTGTTGGTTTGGGGAGCCTTTTGGGCATTCCAGCAGGTAAGCATGGTCGAATTTTCGACTGCCTTACAAAGTGGCATCGCTGTAACCGAACCGGCCAATTCCCAAGAACCTATGAGTATTGAAGCACAGGGAGCAATTCTGATAGACCAGGGCAACGGTAAAGTAATATTTAGAAAGAACGCTGACGCAAGATTGTACCCGGCCAGCACTACCAAGATTCTTACGGCACTGTTGGCTATAGAAAACGCGGATTTGGATGAAATCGTAACCGTCGGTAAAGAGATAGGGTTTTTACTTCCAAAATCCAGTACGGCCGGGCTGCATTTTTTTGGAGAGAAGATCGCGGTGAGAGATTTAACATATGGTCTAATGCTGCCATCCGGCAGCGACGCAGCTCACACACTGGCCGTACATATTGGCCGGAAAACAAGCCGCGACAAATCACTTGATACCCGCGAGGCCTTAGCAGTATTTTCGGATTTAATGAACAGGAGAGCCCGGAGGGTCGGAGCCAAAGATTCCCATTTTGTCAACCCCGATGGATATACGGATGAAAATCACTATTCTACCGCCTATGACATGGCGATGATTGCTCAAGAAGCGATGCGGGAACCATTTTTCCGGAGAGTAGTAGGGACTGAATCTTACCGGAGACCAAACCGCGGTGCTGTCAATGGAAAAACAGAAGCCTCAGTCTGGGAAAACACAAATAACTTACTCGATAAAAACAGCCCATATTATTTCCCCGGAGTCACAGGAATCAAAACTGGATTCACTTCTGCCGCCGGGTACTGCCTGGTTTCGTCTGCTTCCCGGGAAGGTTTGAACCTTATTGCAGTGGTATTGAATTCATCCAAGACCGGAGTGCTGACAGACTCCAGAAGCCTGTTAAATTACGGATTTAAAAATTACAAACCCCAGTCAAACTGGGGGTATTTTTTTCTGCTGCTTATTGGTCTTAGCGCCTTAGGCTTGCTGATCATGTTCAAGGGCTCCAAGACATGAACAGAAAGAGTAGAAGGAGAAGGAGGTAAACCGCAAGGGAGACCGATCCGGCCGGTGCCAAAAACTGGGGGCGGCAGCTTGGAAGGAATTTCTCCCCTGGACAAGGAATGTTTTGGGTAATGCCTTTCGTCTTGACGGTTTTCCGGGAACTTTTGTTAAGAAAGTGCGTCTGTAGAGTTAATTAGGCCCCAAGCATTTGGTCGAAAAAAAGAGCAGCAGAGTAAGGAGAACGGAGAGGGTTATGTTGAGAGTAAGGGGATTTCACCGCATCCTGGCCCTGATTTGGGTGGCAGTGATGGCGGCGGTTCTTGTTCTGCCCCAAACCGTGCGCGCCGAGGCACCGATCGACATGAAAGTGAAGATGGGGTTTGAAGACCAGGTCAAGATAGGCAAATGGGCACCTGTCCGGGTAGAACTGTCAAACCGGGGGGAAAACCTCAAAGGGTTTATTGTCGTTGAGGCAACCGATCCCAACGGTTTCCGGACCCAGTACCAGACCGCGGTTTCCCTGCCTGCCGGTTCACACAAAAAGGTGAACATGGCTATACCGCTGACGGAGCTGAAGCGAAACATATCGGTGAAGCTTGTGGCCGGAGGGAAAACAGTCAAAACGGTCAAGGCGTACATGCAGCCACATACCCCCATAGACATTCTGGTAGGGGTGTTTGCGGCCGATCAGACCACCATGAACCACCTGGCGGCTATCCAACTGCCTGGCCCGGGACGGACTACAAAGGTGGTGCACCCTGACGTTCAGGAACTGCCCGATACCAACCTGGTCCTCGAGAATTTCGATATTATCGTCCTCAATGACTTTGATGCCGGACAGCTGTCGGCCAAGCAGATGCAGGCGCTGGAAAGCTGGGTAGGGCAGGGCGGCATGCTGGTGATTGGCGGGGGGCCAAATTGGAAGAAGACGATCAGTCCCCTGCCGGCTGGACTCGTCCCTGTCGAGATTACGGGGACCAAAACGATGTCATCCGTTCCAGCCCTGGCTAAGTTTGGCGGGGCGCCCCTGGCGGGGGCCCAGTTCACGGTCGCCGATTCGCACCTCAAAGGTGGCAAGGCCTTGGTTGCTCAGAATCAAACCCCGGTGTTGGTGGAATCCCGCAAGGGATTCGGCCGGGTCTTTTTTGTGGCTTTGGACCTGGCGCTGGACCCGATCGCGGCTTGGCGGGGAAACGCATCCATGTGGCAGCAGTTGATCACCCGGGCCAACCCCTTCAACAGCGTCACCGCATTTAATAAGGGTTGGGGCGGGCCGGCCTTCCGCGGGGGGGGCAGCCTGTTTTACGCTCTGAGAAACATCCCGGCCATGGACCTTCCGTCCGCCAAACTGTTGGGTTGGCTTCTCCTGGGTTACTTGGCCGCGGTGGGACCGCTAAACTACCTTGTCCTGAAACGCTTGGACAAGCGGGAATGGGCCTGGGTGACCATTCCCCTGATTGTTGTTCTCTTTGTGGTCGGGGTCTATGGCATTGGCTTTAAAGGAAAAGGGCGAGAAGTGTTGACCAACACAATCTCAGTGGTTCGCCTTAACCCCGACATGGGCGTCAGTCAGGTGCGGTCATACATCGGGGTGTTTGCCCCTTCCAAAAGTTCATATAAAGTCGAACTTCCCGGCGAGAAGCTGATCAGCGTTTTCCCTTCATTTGACGGCGGGCCGTACATGACCCATACCCAGCCCGGGCAGCAGGGACCGGTTGTCGCTACAGTCAGTGTTGGTGCACGCACCTCGGTGGAGTACCGGGAGATGAACATGTGGTCGATGCGCAGCTTTATGGTGGAAGATATCGTTCCTACCCTGGGGGCTGTTGAGGGACGACTGACAACCAGAGGGGGAAAGGTTTATGGGGAGGTTGTCAACCATACCAACCAGACCCTGAGCGACAGTGTGGTCTTTAATAAGTTTGGGTTTCAGAGGCTGGGAACCCTCAAACCGGGGGAAACTAAGCAGTTTCAGGTTAGTCTGACGATGGCTCAGACCCAACCGGGACCCCCGGTGATTTACCAGATTTACAACCCATATCCTGTGCAGGTGGCACCGAAAAAGGGCCAGCCCCCACCGCCTCCGCCCAAGCCTGACCGGCAGAAACTTCTGCATCAGATGGTTATGGAGGGTGCCTTCGGGTGGGAAAGTGACTTTTCCACGACTGACTTTTCCTTTGTCGGGTGGGGGGATCAGCCGCTCGATCAGGTCACTGTCAACAGGGGGAGGTCACGGAGTTACCAGACCAACCTATTCTTCTCGCCTCTAAAATTCAACGTTTCCGGCCCTGCGTTCTCCGTTCCGGCAGGGTTGATTAACGGCTCGCTGGTGGCGCAGGAAGGAAATGTGAATGAAAACCCGGAAGGGGTTTTCATCCCGGATGGAAGCGCCACCTTCCAGCTGGAACTGCCGAAACCTCCTTCAGAGGTTGAATACAAAAAGGCGTCGGTCGAAATCGCCGCCATTAACTATGGTAACCCTACGATTAAGAAAGGGTTCAAAGCCTGGCTGTTCAACTGGGAAACCGAAAAGTGGGATGAGTTTAAAGCCAAGTCCGGCAGCAACCCTGTATCCGATCTGACAGCTTATATTTCCAGGGAAGGGCAATTGCAGGTCAAGGTCGCCCCTGATAGTAAAGTCAACGTCCCGGACAAAGGGGTCAACCTGCGGGGGATCAGCATCAGCGTTGAAGGGCAGGTGAAGGGGCAGTGATTATCAAGGTGGAGACTCTGACTAAGACCTACGGCCGGGTGCGCGCGGTGAACCGTTTATCTCTGGAAATTGCCGAGGGCAGCATCTACGGGTTCGTGGGACCTAATGGAGCAGGAAAGACGACGACCATGAAGATATTAGCAACCCTGCTTGCTCCTACCTCCGGCCAGGCCTGGGTAGCAGGGACTGAGGTGACGAAAAATCCGGACCAGGTGCGCCGGCATGTCGGCTACATGCCCGATTTCTTCGGGGTTTACGATGATTTGAAAGTGAACGAGTACCTGGACTTTTACGCTTCCAGCTACGGGATCCCGGCCGCAGACAGGCGCCAGATAGCTGACGATCTTCTGGAACTGGTCGACCTGACCCACAAGCGGGACGCTTATGTCGATACTCTGTCCCGGGGGATGAAACAACGGCTATGCCTGGCGCGGAGCCTGGTGCACAATCCGGATGTGCTCCTCCTTGACGAACCGGCTTCCGGCCTCGATCCCCGGGCCCGGGTGGAGATGCGCGAACTGTTAAAAGAGCTGCGCCAGATGGGTAAGACCATCCTGATTAGTTCACACATTCTTCCGGAACTGGCAGAAATGTGCACAGACATAGGAATTGTAGAAAACGGGGAACTGGTAGCCAGCGGCTCAGTTGCCGAAATCATGAGCCGGGTCCAGCATCAACAGATTTTGGAGGTGCGGCTTCTGGAACGAGCCGAGCAAGCGGCGGCATTCATGCGGGCTCTTCCCGGTATCGGCGAGGCGGTTGCCGATGAGCAGGCAGTCAAGGCCAGCTACCAGGGTGACGAAGAGGGGCTGAACTTGGTTCTGACATCTTTAATTAGCGCCGGTTTTCGGGTCTGTTCGTTTGCCCGGGCCAGCAGCAACCTGGAGGATGTCTTCCTCCGGGTGACCAAGGGGGTATTACAATGAAAATTCATTTTCTGGTCGGGCCGGTTCTGCAAAAGGAGTTTCGCTCCCGGATGCGAGGGTGGCGTTCACCGCTTGTAATCTCAATTTACCTGGGGTTATTGGCTGGTATCACCTACGCCTATTTCTACATGACGACCCAGCGGATGATGTACGGCGGTTTTTTTGGCCCGGAAGTGGGGCTGCAGATGTACGGGGTTCTCGCCATTTTTCAGCTGATGCTGGTGGCTTTCGTCACCCCGGCGCTGACGGCAGGAGTGATCAGTGGTGAACGGGAAAGGCAGACACTGCCTCTCCTGCTCTGTACCCGCCTGTCGGCGACATCCATTGTGTTGAGCAAATTGGTGGCTTCGTTAAGCTACATCCTCCTACTGCTGATTGCATCCCTGCCTGTGTTCAGCATTGTGTTCCTGTTTGGGGGTGTCTCGCCAAAGGAACTGCTGCAGATCCTGGCCATTTACCTGATGACAGCCCTGACTTTGGGCAGTATCGGCATTTTTTGCTCCTCTGTAACCCGGAAAACCCAGGTGTCCACTGTTCTTACCTATGCCATCGTATTTGTCCTCCTCATCGGGACCCTGATGGCTGGCACTTTTCAGATGGCGACAAATCAGGGGCAGCCGTACGTGAAACCTCCGGTGGTCATTTACGCCAACCCCCTGGTGGCTCTGACCTCTGTCCTGCCTCAGCAGTATGGCAGCTTTGGCATACCGTTTATCGGCCCAATCTATGCATCCCCCCCCACCTATCCCGGCATGAAACCGGTTAAGCTGTTGCCGGCTTGGGAATACAACTTCATTTTCGATGCGGTTCTTATAGTTGTCCTGCTGTTGGCCAGCGTCTTGATTATCAAACCGGTCAAACGATGGCCGCGGTTCAACTGGCGAAGGTCAAGGGGTGAACGAGTTGCGCCTGCTGCTTGAACGATTCCGACGAAGCACAACTGGACGGCAAACTGTAAGGAAGCGGCCTTCAGCAAAGAGGGCCGTACCCGCGGACCCTGAATTTAAACTTGCTTTGGAACCGCTGCGCCGGCGGTTGAGTTGGGTACGGTTGACGGAAACAACCTTAATCGGGCTGGGTGTTGGCCTGGCGACGGGGGCTGTATTCCTGGCCGCGGCCCGGATGGTGCCATGGGCCGGTGTCCGGGGTTGGGCGGCGGGGGCTGCTGCGGCCGGTTTGGTGGTGGCGGGGTTGTGGGCGTGGGTCAGCCGCCCGGGATACTGGGAAACGGCTAGATGTGGCGACTCCCTCGGGCTTGCGGAGCGGATAACGACGGCCCTGGAGTTGGGGGAATCGACGTCACCGATGGCTGTTCGCCAGCGGGTGGACGCCCTGGACCACCTGCGCTCTTTTCCGGCGGCCGAGAGAATGCCAATCAGGGTTCCGGTGCGAAAAGTGCAGGTATTGGCGGCATTGGCGGTTGTGTCCGTTGGTTTAATGGTCTGGCCGAATCCCATGCAGGCTGTGGCCGAGCAAAAGGCAAAAGTGGCTTCGACCATACATAAAGAGGAAAAAAAGATAGACGAAGTCACAAGGAAGGTGGCTCAAAACCGGTCTTTATCACCGGTGCAGCGGCAGCGGATTCTCCGGACACTGGAGCAGTTGAAGCAGGAGCTAAGGCAGGCCAAAGGGGCGGAAAAAGCTTTGCAGGCCCTGTCCCGGGCGGAACAGAAGCTGGCGCCGCCAAACAGCGGCCCTGGGACGAGCAAGATGTTGAACGATGTGGCCCAGGCTCTGAAAAGCAATCCGGCCACCCGCCGCCTGGGGAACAAGGTGGCCCAGGGCGACCTTGCCGGGATTAAGAAAGAGCTGGCTGATTTAGAGAAGAACATCAAGTCATTGAGTGATAAGCAGAAACAGGATATCGCCAAAGCCCTTGCCGACGCAGCCAAATCCGCCGGTTCCGACAAGGCTTTGGCTGAGGCTATGGCTAAAGCTTCCCGGTCCGTTCCCGGGGAAGACTCTGAGGCTGCGGCGGAGAGCTTGCAGCAGCTGGCGGGAGCCCTGGCCGCCGCAGGTCAGGAGGCGTCGGGGGAAGCCACGATGGCGCGGCTGCAGGTCGGCCTCCAGGCTGCGGGTGACACGATTGCCGAAGCGGCCAACGCGTCCGGAACAATGGTTGCCGGAGCCCTTGGCGGCTCCGTTGATCCCGGTTCTTCAGCCGGATCTGGCACCGGCACCGGCTCAGGATCCGGAAGCGGGACCGGGTCAGGATCCGGTTCGGGCTCGGGCACGGGAAGTGGCACTGGCATTGGCTCCGGGCAGGGTCAGGGATCCGGGAGTTCAGGTGCCGGCAGGGGAACCGGAAACGGGTCCGAACAGCAGGGACCGGAGGCGCCTGTCGGCACCCAGGGGCAAGGGGCCGGTGAGCCTACCCACACAGAGGGGCAGTACGAAAAGGTATTTGATCCCCGCCTCCTCGGCGCAGAGGGGAATAGTTCCCAGGTCAGGGGAACCCGGGGCGGAGGTCCCGAGGATGTGGTCCAAACCGACAATTCCCCGACATCGTTGGGGATGCTGCGGCCATATAACGAAGTGATAGCTGATTATGAGCGGGAGGCGCGGCAGACAATAGATCGATCCCCGGTGCCGCCATCGATGAAAGACTTAGTCAAGAACTACTTCAGTTCCCTCGGGACAGGAACGGCCCACTGAGAGCGAATGCTTGCCGATTCGGGCAAGACTGGGAAAAGCGGTGGCCCGCTCGCTCTAATAGAGCCGTGGCCGGGAAAGGGTTTTCGCCCGCTCGCCGTCCAATTCTTTGCATCGGTGGGGCGAAACCAGGCCTCCGCCGCAACGTTCCGGCTGCTGGAACGCACGCCCGGCGATTGCCCAAATACACGCTCCGCCGGGCTGGCCACCGCATCCAGGTGAACGGCAGCGCTAAGCGAAAAACCCTTTCCGCCTGTTGGGCACGGGCCGTGAACGCCTCTCGTGAAGGAGGGGCAAGGGGGTTGCCTAAAGGGAGCAATGGATGAGATGAATCAAGGGAGCGAGGGCTGCCGCCTTGCCTCAGCAATGTGGAGCAGGCCGGGAAAGAGCTTTGGCAAGCGAGCTTTTAGAGAAGGAGTTGGAGGAATGAGCAACCCAGAGATGGCCATGGACCCGGAACAGTTCCGGGGGACAGCCGCCAGAATCGAAGAGGAAATCGGCCGGGTGATTATCGGCCAGCGGGATGTGATCAGAGAAGTCCTGATCTGTCTGTTCGGCGGGGGAAACGCGCTGCTGGAAGGAGTGCCGGGATTAGGGAAAACCCTTCTGGTGCGCACCATCGGGGGTGCTCTCAACCTCAAGTTCTCCCGCATTCAGTTCACGCCCGACCTGATGCCTGCCGATATAGTCGGTACCAACATCATCACCGAGGACGAAACCAGGAGGAGGGGGTTCGAATTTCAGGCCGGCCCCGTCTTTGCCAATATCGTTCTCGCCGACGAAATCAACCGGGCCACTCCCAAGACACAGAGCGCCCTGTTGGAAGCCATGCAGGAAAGGACTGTCACTTCCGGCGGGCAAACGAGGCAGCTGCCCCGACCGTTCTTCGTCCTCGCCACTCAGAACCCTTTGGAAATGGAGGGGACCTACCCACTTCCCGAAGCCCAACTCGACCGTTTCATGTTCAAGATCATGGTGCCTTTCCCCAATGAGGAGGAACTGCGGGCTATTGTCGACCTGACAACCGGAACCACGGCTGGAGAACCAACACAGGTGGCCGACGGCGCTACGGTGGAAATGATGGGCAGGGTCGTCCGGCAGGTGCCTCTGGCGGGCCATGTGTCCACATACGCCTCCCGGGTGCTTTTGGCAACCCACCCCGACAATGAATGGGCTCCGGCGCGGGTGAAGCAGTATGTCCGCTATGGTGCCAGTCCCCGGGGCGTGCAAGCGCTCGTCTTGGCGGGGAAGGTACGTGCCCTGTTTCAGGGAAGGTACAATGTCGCTTTTGAAGATATCCGGGCTGTGGCCCGGCCGGCTTTGCGGCACCGCTTTTTCCTGAATTTCGAAGGGGAGGCCTCGGGTCTGACTGGCGAAGATTTGCTTGGTGACATTATCAATTCAGTTCCGGAGGACTAATGTTTGGAATAGGCGAGGGGGTTGCCTCCGCTCACAGGATTTTGTATCTCCTGAACGAGCTCGGGCCGCCTCGGGGGCTCGCTATTCGCTTTGCTCAGAGCTTGCCCTTTCCCTGGACCGCCCTCGCTCTTTTATCCATATCATCCAATCGTGCGCTTGAGGCAACCCCCTTGCCTGCGCCGTGATAATACTGGAGGTGGTTTCATGGAAGGGCAGATTTTCGACGCCTCGTTCCTGCGCAAGCTGGAAATGATGACCCTTCAGGCAAAGAAAGCCCTGGCGGGAAAAAACGGCGGTGACCGCCGTTCGCCTCTGAAGGGTAAATCCGTGGAGTTTGCCGATTTTCGCAATTACTCGACCGGGGACGACTTCCGGCAGATCGACTGGAACGCCTATGCTAGGCTGGAAAAGCTGTTCCTGAAGCTGTTTATGGAGGAGCAGGACGCCACCGTCTATATTTTCATTGACTGCAGTACCTCGATGGACCACGGCCAGCCGGCCAAGGCGCGGATGGCGCGCCAACTGGCCGGAGCACTCGCCTACATTTCCCTGGCCAATTTTGACCGGGTGGCTGTCGGGGCCTGCACCGATCGCTTGGCCGAATTCCTGCCCCCGGTGCGGGGGAGGGGATCTATCTGGAAGGTATGGAATTTCATCGAAAACCTGCCGTCGACCGGGATGACCGATTTGGACAGCGCCCTCTGGGACGTGGGGAGTTACCGCCCGGGGCCCGGGATCAGTGTGGTCATCAGTGATCTTCTTTCCCCGTCAGGCTGCCGGGAAGGGTTGAAATTCCTACGCTTTCACAAACAGGAAATATCGCTGCTGCAGGTGCTGTCCCCCGAGGAACTAAACCCGGAACTGAGAGGCGACCTGCGGCTGATCGACTGTGAAAGCGGTTGGGCTCGCGAGGTGACCGTGACCCCGGGGCTTCTCCAGGCCTACCGGCAGCGGTTGGCCTTGCTGGTGAATGATACCCGCGCCTTCTGCCTCCAGCAGGGGATCAACTACCTGCAGTTAGCCAGCGACAGTCCGCTGGAGGCAGTCCTGCTGAAGTCGATGCGCCAGGCCGGGATTCTCAATAATTGAGGCTGTCATAAAAAACAGTGCATTTGGTGGTGAACAGGGTGAAGTTTTTCGCCCCATCGGCCCTTGCCTTCCTGGCATTAATTCCCCCGATAGTGCTTATGTATTTCCTCAAAATCAAGCGCCAGGAGTTGGTCATTTCCAGTACATACCTCTGGGACCAGATCCTGCGGGACCTCCAGGCGAACACGCCGTGGCAGCGGCTAAAGCAGAACCTTCTTTTGATCCTGCAGGTTCTGGCTGTGGCCGTCTTGGCGGTTGTCCTGGCCCGCCCGTACCTGCCTGTCACTTCCCGGGTGGCCGGGACTGTTGTTGTCCTCATTGATCCTTCCCCAAGCATGCTGGCAGTTGATGTCAAGCCGGACCGGCTCGGTCGGGCAAAAGACGAGGCCCGCAAACTTGTGGATCGGCTTGGGCCTCGGGACGAAATGACCGTGATCGCCACGGGCAAGGTGCCCAAAGTTGTGCAGGCTGGCAGCCGCGACAAGGTTTCCTTGCGTCGGGCCATCGCCAGGATCAAGGCCGAAGCTGGTGCCGCAGACCTGGAACAGGCATTATCCCTGGCTCGATCGGTTGTCAAAGGCCGGCGCGGGGCACAGGTGGTCGTTATTACCGATGGCAAAACGCTCCCGGTGGAACAGGGATTCGCGGTTCCTTTCCAGCTGGAGTATATCAAAATTGGGGGCAAACCGCAGAATGTTGCTCTTCTGTCCATGGCCACCCGGCCCTCCGGGAAAAACCAGATGGGGCTAACCCGGGTGGTCAATTACGGCACGACTGCTGTTGAAGCCGGATTGGAACTGCTGGCTGATGGCAGATTGATCGATGTGCGCAACGTGACCCTGGCCCCAGGGGAGGAGAAAAGCGTCCTTTGGGCTGACATCCCCGGGCAGGTCGGGGTTGTGCAGGCCCGCCTTACGGAACAGGATGATTTTTCTCTGGATAACCAGGTCTGGACAGTAACCAACCAGACACCGAACCAGCGCATTCTGCTTGTGTCTCCGGGAAACGTATTCCTGGAACGGGTGCTGACCCTCCGAAAGGGGTTAAGGCTCTACCGGGTGAGCCCGGGTTCCTACCGGCTGGTGGGCGGGTACGACCTGTATGTATATGACGGGTTTATGCCCGGCCAGCTGCCCAAGGGGAATATCATGGTATTCAACCCCCCGGCGAACAACCCCCTGGTGGGTGTGGGGGAGGAGTATGCCCCGGGGGGACTCGAGTCTGCTCCGGGTATGGCCAGAAATGAGAGACTGCTGCAGTTCGTAAACCTGGGCGATGTCCACATCGCGAGGGCCAGGCAGCTAGTTCCGGATATTGATGGGTTTGGGGCCACCAGTTCCATGGAACCCGCCCAGGGTGGATCAGGTTCGGGCACAGTGGGTTCCAGCTCAACCGGGAGCGGGGGTTCCGCCGCTGGGACCGGCTCCAATAAGGCCGGCGCGGGAGAGGTTGCCTCCGGTGCGGCTCTGATCACTTCAGCCGGAAAACCGATTCTGGTCACCGGGGAGTTGGGCAGCAGGCGCTACGCCGCCTTCGGTTTTGACATCCATCAGTCGGATTTGCCGCTGCGGCCTGCTTTCCCCATTTTGATGCAGAACCTGCTTGACTACCTGCTTCCACCGGCATCGGAACAGGTGGAGACCGACGGCGTTGGCGAGTCCGTTCACATCAATGCCCTTCCCCTGGCCGAAAAGGTATCGGTCACGACCCCTTCCGGGAAGTCAATCGAACTGGGGCCGCCGTTCCCGCTGAGAACTTTGGTGGAAACAGGCGAAATCGGCGTCTATACGGTGGAGCAGGAGGTTCGGGGACAAACGGTTGTGGGCAGGTTCGCCCTCAATCTGGGTAGTGAACTGGAATCCGATCTGAGTCCGGCTCCGGTTCTCCCCCTGAGCCACAAAATTGTGCGTCCGCAGGCCGCGGCCCGAGTCAGCAATCAGGAATTGTGGCCGGTTGGGGCCTGGATAGCCCTGATCCTGCTGGCAGCGGAATGGTGGGTGTATTACCGTGGGTATTAGATTTGCATATCCCCTGACGCTGTTGCTGCTGCTGCCGCTTGGTTTTCTCCTGTGGAAGTGGTGGCGTGGGCCCAACCCGGTCACCCCGGGGAGGCGAAAGGTCATCCTGGCGGTCAGGGCAATTGTCTTTACCTGCCTGGTTTTGTCTCTGGCCGGAACAGAACTGAACCTGCCGGTGCGCGATCAGACTGTGGTCTTCGTGGTTGACGCCTCCGCAAGCGTGGGGGCTGCCAGGGAGGGGGTGGAGAACTGGATCCGCTCCGCTCTTGAGCACAAGTCCCGGGATGACCGCGGCGCCGTGGTCACCTTCGGCAGGGAAGCATATGTCGACCAATCCCCGGGCAAGGAGCAAAACTTTAATCACCTGGAAGCGGTTGTTGATCCCAATCACTCTAACCCAGCTGCCGGACTGCGGTTGGCCGGGGCACTGCTGCCGCCGGACACCCGTAAAAGGGTCGTCTTGTTCACCGATGGCCGGGAAAACCTGGGAGATTCTTACCGGGAAGCCGCCTTGCTGGCGGCACAGGGAGCCAGGGTAGATGTTGTTCCTCTCCGGACCGAGGCCGGCCCGGAAGTCCTGGCAGACTCTCTGGAGGCCCCTGGTTCCGCGTTTAAAGGCGAACAGATCGAGATCAAGGCAGGGGTTAACAGTACCATCAAAACCGTTGCCACCCTCCGGGTTTACGAGGGAAGATCCCTGGTCAGCGAACAACGGGTCAGCTTGAACCCCGGGCCCAACGAATTCGCTTTCCAGGTGACGGCCGAGCGCACCGGGTTCCAAACATACCGGACAGCAGTAGAGGCCGATTCTGACACGATGCAGGCAAACAACGAAGCGGCCGCAGTTACCCATGTCCTCGGGCCGCCCAGGGTTCTGATCGTGGCAGGTAAGGAAGCGGAAGGGCGTAACCTGACCCGGGCTCTGGGGGCCACAGGCCTGGAAGCCGAGGTGAGAACGGTTGGAGAAATACCGCAAACCCTGGCCGAACTCCGGCAGTTTTCCGGTCTGGTGCTCGCCGATGTGCCCGCGGTCGCCCTTGGTGACAGGGTCATGGCCGGGATTGAATCATATGTCCGGGATTTAGGACAGGGGCTGATCATGACTGGCGGGGAAGACAGTTTTGGGGTGGGAGGCTATTTCCGCACCCCCGTTGAGGCTGCCCTCCCCGTTTATATGGATCTTCGCGGCAAGGCGAAGGTGCCCAGCCTGGGCCTTGTCTTGATCGTGGACAAATCGGGGAGCATGACCGAGGGGGCGGGAGGAGTCAGCAAGGTTGACCTGGCCAAGGAGGCCGCCGCTCAGGCGGCGGAAATCTTGAGCCCCAGGGACAGCATCGGTGTTGTCGCCTTTGACGAGGAAAGCAAGTGGGTGGTCAAAACCCGGAAGGTAACTGATGTGGAAAAGATTCAGGATGCCATTGGCACCATCCGGGCCGACGGGGGAACAAACATCTACCCTTCCCTGGAGATGGCCTACGAGTCACTGCTGAAAACCGAAGCCAAGTTGAAGCACATTATTCTCCTCACCGATGGGATGTCTGCCACGGCAGGGGATTATGAGGCCCTGGCCGCCCGGATGCGGAAGGCGAAAATAACCCTATCTGCTGTCGGCGTAGGGAATGACGCCGACACCACGCTTCTTTCCATGCTGGCCCAGGCGGGGGGCGGCCGGTTCTACTTCACCAACGACCTGCCCAGCATCCCCAAAATCTTTACCAAGGAAACCATTCTGGCTACGAGAACGTACCTGGTTAACCACCGGTTTGCGCCCTACCTGGGGGCGCCCAGCCCGATCATCAACAGCCTGTCCGGAAAGGCTGTCCCTCTATTGGAAGGCTATGTAGCCACTTCACCCAAGGAAGCCGCCGAAATGGTGCTGTTGAGCGACAAGGGCGATCCGGTCCTGGCCCAGTGGCAGTACGGTCTGGGGCGGTCGGCGGCCTGGACCAGCGACCTGGGGGGACGCTGGTCCGCGTCCTGGACAGGCGCCGGGTTCGGCCGCTTCTGGTCCGACCTGGTGGCCTGGACCATACCCAGGAGCGACACTGACGCCATGTCGGTGCAAGCTTCTGTCGAAGCCGGGGAAGGCCGGATAAAAGTGGAGACACCCCCCAATGCTAAGGGGGTTCCGGACACAAGGGCGACTATCATTGATCCGCGGATGGGTCGAAAGGAGATCAGGCTGACCCCTTCTTCCCCGGGCTGGTATACCGGCAGGTTCCCGGCTTCGGAACCGGGAACATACCTGGTCGAGGTCAGTCAGTGGCAAAACGGTGAACCAGTGGCCAAAGCCACGTCAGGGGTTGTCGTTCCCTATTCCCCTGAGTTCCGGGCCATGGGAACTGATGACGGCTTCCTGAAGGGGCTCGCCCGGGCGGGGAAAGGCGCTGTCATCAGCCAACCGGCACAGGCGTTTGCCCGAAACCTGGGTCCGGTCCGCGGGTCGGTAGGGCTGTGGCGGTTGCTGCTGCTGCTGGCCATTATCCTGCTTCCCTTCGACATTGCCGTCCGGCGCCTGATGTTCGGTCCGGGTGACATTACCGCACTGATAACCAAGCTGAGGGAAAGGATCACCTGGCGGGGGCCGCATGCAGGGGAGCACAATCCGCTGACAGCAAGGCTGCAGAAGCGAAAGGAACAGACGGCAGCCAGACGGGACGCTTTGGCCCGGGCGACAGGGTATCAAGCCGGCGCATCGCCGCGAGGGGAGGGGGTTCGTCCCGGCGGCGGGCCGGAGCTTGTACCAGGCAGTACCGGCTCAAAGCTGATTGTGGGGCAACACTCCGGCGCCGGAACCAGTGACCGTACCATACCTGCGGCGAACTTCCGCAGCTCCGTACAGCCCAAGCCCGTTGTGGATTCCCGGCCTGCCCCAGAGGCCAAACGCCCGGTTGCGGAGCCAACTGCGGGTGTAAAGCCGGCGGCGGGTGCTAATGCCAAACTCAGTTCGGACGCCGAATCCCAAAGGCACACCTCAAAACTGCTGGAAGCAAAGAGGAGAATGAAAAAATAGAAGGGGAACGGGATATTAGGTGTGAAATCACAGGTTATTTGCCTGTGATTTTTTTTGGGGGTTTCTCCAGGAGTTTCATTATTATCATTTATCTGCCAAGCCTCCAAAGACTTACATGCCCTGGAATATTGTACCTTGGATGCACGATCCTAAAAAAACCCCCGAATTTAGGGCGCCGGGGCTTTCCGCCTGTCCGGGCCTGAACTTCACCACCGTGTCCGGCGGCTCATATACTGTATACCAAACAGGCCGGGCACGGCCCGCTCAAAGCCAATGAGCACTTCATATAGAAAATTCCGTAGAAAGGAGTGATGGGGGCTTACCCGTTTTCCGGACCGAAATGAACCACATTTAGATAAGAAAGAAGGGAGATTGACTTTGCGGAAATTCCAGCTGCTCTGTATTGCCCTGCTGATCGCAGCCCTCGTACTGGCGGTATCAGCGTGCGGGAAGAAAGCGCCGCCGCAAACTCCGACAACTGTGCTGCGGGTGGGATATTTCCCCAATATCACCCATTCCCAGGCCCTAATTGGCTTGGCGGACGGAACGTTTGCCAGGACCTTGGGGCCCAATGTTACGATTGAGCCCAAACTGTTCAATGCCGGTCCCTCGGAGATTGAAGCACTGATGGCTGGGGCCATTGACCTCGGTTATATCGGCCCCGTACCGGCCATTAACGGGTATGTCAAATCCCATGGGGCGTTGAAAATCGTCGCCGGGGCGACAAACGGGGGAGCGGTGCTGGTCGTGCGGGGCGATGCCAACATCAATAAACTTTCCGACCTGCACGGCAAACGTATCGCCGTTCCTCAGTTCGGCAACACCCAGGACGTGTCGCTGCGCAACCTGCTAAAACAGGAAGGTCTGGTTACAGTTGACCAGGGCGGTGACGTCACCGTTTATCAGGTAGAGAACCCGGATATCCTCACCCTTTTTGCCAAAAAGGAGCTCGACGCTGCCCTGGTTCCCGAGCCGTGGGGAGCGAGGCTGGAGAGGGATGGCAACGGGAAGGTCCTTTTAAATTGGAAACAGGTCTGGCGCGATGGAAATTACCCCAGCGCGGTAGTTATAGTCCGGACGCGGTTCTTGAAAGCTCATCCGGACATTGTGGAAAAATGGCTGACGGCGCATTGGAAACTGACGAACCGGATTAAGGCAAACCCGGCGGCGGCTACAGCCAAAGTGAACGAACAGTTGAAAATCCTTACAGGCAAGCAGTTGCCGGTTCCGGTTCTGGAGGCCGCATTTTCCAGGATGCAGCCCACCTGTGACCCTGTTGTCAAGGCACTGGACGATTTTGTGGTCATTCTGCGGGGCACCGGGTACCTCAAGGAGGATGTAAATGCCCGAAAAGCCCTTGATCTGCGGTTGATGAACAAGGTTCTGAAACAGTCGAACCAGCCAACAATACGCTAGACGGGGTGATAGAATTGAAACTGGTCGTCAACGCTGTCGCCAAACGGTTTAGGCAGCAAGACAAAATAGTTGAGACGCTGGCGCAGGTTCATCTAGAAGTCAAACATGGCGAGTTTCTGTGTGTTGTTGGGCCCTCGGGTTGTGGGAAATCCACATTGTTGAACATCATCGCCGGTTTGGAACCGATGACATCCGGTGAGGTCTTGGTACAGGGTCAGAAAATCAGGGGAGCTGGCCCGGACCGCCTGATTATGTTTCAGGAATCGGCGCTCTTTCCTTGGCTGAACGTGGTTGAAAACGTCGAATTCGGGCTGCGTACAGCCGGGGTTCCTAAAATGCAGAGGCGGGAAATCGCTCTCCAATACCTGCGCATGGTGCATCTGATCCGGTTCCAGAACTGCCGCGTCCACCAGCTGTCGGGGGGCATGAAGCAGCGTGTGGCCTTGGCCAGGGCCCTTGCCCTCAATTCCGATATCCTGCTCATGGATGAGCCATTTGCCTCTCTTGACAGTCAGACCAGGCGGATTCTCCACGATGAACTTCTGGACATCTGGTCCGGAACCGGCAAAACCATAATATTCGTGACCCATAACGTTGAGGAAGCCGTGTTTCTGGCAGATCGGGTGGTAGTTCTGTCCGCGCACCCGGGACATGTGAAGAAGGAACTGGTAATCGACCTGGCGCGACCACGCGATTTGGAACAATTGAATTTCCGCAGGCTGGTGACAGCGGTGATGCGCGAACTCAAGGACGAAGTAGAAAAAACCGCCAGGGAGGAACTTGAAAGTGAATGGGCATCTCAAAAAACTCGTATTCTTCGTCCTGTTAATAGCCGTTTGGGAAACCATATTTAGGTTAAGCTCATGGCCGGACTATCTGTTTCCGTCCCCTTTAGCGGTTGGCCGGTCCTTGGTTACAGGCTTCCGGGAAGACCATTACGCCCTGGCGATTGCGGTCAGTGTCAAACGCCTGTTGAAAGGTTACCTGGTGTCCCTGTCCATTGGCATTCCCTTGGGGGTGTTGATCGGCCGCATCAAACTGCTGAGCGAGACCGTGGGATCATTGATTCTTGGGTTCCAAACGCTTCCCAGCATCTGCTGGCTGCCGCTGGCGATCTTGTGGTTTGGGCTTGGGGAGAAGCCGATAATCTTCGTCGTGATCATCGGGGCCATATTCTCGGTACTTCTGTCCACTGAGGCCGGCGTCAAAAATGTGCCCCCTCTGTACATCCGGGCTGCTAAAACCATGGGCACAAAGGGATGGCGGATTTACACCAGCGTTCTGGTTCCGGCGGCCCTGCCGTCGATAATTACGGGAATGAAGCTGGCCTGGTCTTTCTCGTGGCGCGCTTTAATGGCCGGGGAGCTGCTGTCGCCGGACATCGGCCTGGGGCAGATTCTGATGATGGGCCGCGATCTTGCCGATATCAACCAGGTGGTTTCAGTCATGGTAATGATCACGGTCCTGGGGTTGGCGATTGACCGGATTCTGTTTATCAATCTGGAAGCGAGCGTCCGGCGCAAATGGGGTCTGGAAGGCTGACACGGGCCTGAAAGAAGGTTAAGGTCATAAAACGGGCTATACCGAGGTGGAGGGTACCAAGGTATAGCCCCTGTTTCTTTCGGAAGAAAACCATGTCCAAATGTGACACTTGCGGGAATTAACATTTTTTTTCTTCATCCATTTTGCACAGAATCCACGCATACTTGTTAACCTCAATACCGAAAACCTCTTTAAGTACAACCTCAGAGGCTTCAAAAACCGAGATGCGGAATTCGGGCCGGGTAAAGATATACCCCTGCCATTTATTTTCGGAAAAGGCCTTAACCCAGTCATCAACGGGCATCACGTCTCTCAACCTCACATAACCGTTGGGTGCTCCTTCGCTCTTTACTGGCCAGTCCTTCCCTTCTTTGAACTTTGGCCCGCCGGGTAAATCTATCCATATTTCCTCCGCGGGGACATCATGCCCTCGGCTTTTAGCTACTTCCGAGATTGCCGCCCTAAACTCTTCTATTAACTCGGGATGCTCTTGTAACCCCATTACCTTATCCAATGCTTTTAACGGGTCCGGTGCCACAGTCTTGCTGGAAAGAACCATTGCCCTCTTCGGCAAGCGCCTTAGACATAAGTCGGTGGCCAAGGTGGCAATTCTGCCAAGGTGTTTTTCTCGAGACAGGCTATATAAATCCGTATCGGAAAGATAAAGAAAATCAACGGCGCTTTTGAACCTTCGGCCACGGATTTTTGTACCGGTCTTTTTCACTTCGTCAAATATTGCCCTAAAAAGGCATTCTGCAGCTCTGACTTTATGGTGGTGATAAACTGTACTAAAAGCATCATTTTGTTGAAGACTATCTGTTCGAGAGTGGAAACACCGGTAAGATCCACGCTTAATCGATACCGCCCGTTGCTGTCGGGAATGACATCCACGGTATAAAATAGCCTGTCGACATCCAAAACCATTTTAATCCCGGTAAAATGGGAATCTCTTTGAATATAGTCCAACTTGTCGGCATCAAATGCTCCGTTAATGACATCAATTAAAAATGCTTTGTTGGGATTTTCAATATAACCCACGATCATGTCCCCAACAAGGTTGAGGTCAAAATTCAACCCGTATTCCGCTTCTATATTCTTTTCAAAAAATCTCCGGAAGGCTTGGCTGGTAACGATTAGGTATGATAATGCCTCATGGGGCGATCTTTTTCCTTTAAGCCTTGGATTACGTTTTCTTTCGGACTCTAAGTCTCTGCACCACCTATATACGTCTTCGGAAATATGGGAGAATGGTCCGTGGCCGCAATCATGCATTATGGCAGCCAAACGAAGATGCCGTATCATATCGTCAGTAATTTCCAACTCAATTAATGGCGTTTTCCCGCTTCGTTTGGTCTCGCTGATTTTAACTTGTAGTGCTTTCGCCAGTTTTTCTGCAATGACTGTCACACCCAACGTATGCTCAAATCTATTATGGTTTCCAGACGGAAAAACGAGGGGGACAACATCAACTTGATTAATCCTTCTCAGCCTCTGAAGCAGTGGCAAGTCCAGAACCGCTATTTCATGAGGGTAAAACAAATTAGACCCCAAAATCGTGTCGTGAATGACCTTCGGGGCTCTAATTCGTTGGGGTTTATAGTTTGTCAGCTCGTGATCCACATATTTCTCAATATTATCCCTTATTGAAAGCACCATTAACCACCTACTTTACGGTTCCAACCGGACTAGCTGTTCGAATTCCTGACCTAACTTAGCCAATATCTTTCGATCCTTTTCGGGGAATTTGTTTAATGAGTCTTTCAACATTTGTTTGGTATCATCTGACAACTCGTACTGTAGATAACTAGGATTCAAAGAACCTAAAATTGTCGCAGTTTCGAGGCGGAAGAGTACCCTATCAAGTGAGTCAGAAAACGGTGTCAATCCCGAACTGTCAAACTCGAACTTGGCCAGCAGTCTCTTGTGTTTGTTTTTTAACGTGTAAATAGCAGAGTGGATTCGTTCAGGATCTTTCGCAATGTGATTTGTGTTTACCTGGGAAAGCATCGCCTTTATGACATCGTCAGAGGTGATTGTTCTTCGTACTGCTATCTTGAACTCATCCAGCTTACTCACGTTTTACACCTCCCATCGGAATGATTCTACGTCTTACAGAAAATTCCTCCCCACAAAGCTTTTGTCATTTATAGGATAGCCCAAAAAAACTTGTCCGGTCTAGAAAAAAGCATGAAAAAATACCAAGAATAAAAAGAACCCCGGGTGTGGAGTTCTTTCTGGAATGCGTTTTCCGGGCACATTAACATCACAAGTATCCTTGGAAAAGAGAAGAAATCGTAGCAACATTCGATAGGTTAGAGGGGGTTGGCAACTTATTTCTGTGAAATCAAGATTAGGGGAGGGGGCCGCTAGGCCCTTTTCCGCCGCAGGACGTTTGCAACGACCAAGCCTTGAGCAAATGCCAGGGTTAAAGCAAGCATGCCAAGCCACCGTTTGGGCTTGGGTTCGTGGTGCCTCATCCCAAACATATTCACCCCTCCTTATTACCTAGTGTTCCAGGAAAGGGAGCAAATCATGCCGATTAAAATCCTGGATCGACCATGAATAATCTGACATTTTTGAAGATAGATGTGGATGATTAAATGTATTGGGTCCGGCGTAGGAAAAAAAGCAGTTTATAGTCAATTGACACCGGAATTACCATCGACTATAATGATTTTAATCCTGGAGTCCAGGGTAACTTCATAAGCAAAGTTGAGTTGAGCAAAGCAGAGAAGAGTCTAACGAGAAGAGCTGAGATGAGTCGGGTGATTTTTGGCATTATACCGGCACTCATTTGAGTGCTGGTTTTTGTTTTTTTCAGGGAGGTGGGAGCATGGTAATTCCAACAAGACTGGACTATATGCGGGCGGCCGGCCAATATGACATCATACCTGTTTGGGAAGACATCGTTGTTGACCTGGAGACACCTATTTCCATCTTCAAGAAAGCTGCCTTCGGCGATTATACGTATCTCCTGGAAAGCGTCGAGGGCGGGGAACAGGTGGCGCGGTATTCCTTCATCGGGTTCGATCCCTTTTTAACTTTTAAATCCAGGGGCAGAATGATTGAAATTGAAGCGCAGGGGCGGAAACGGATAGAAACCGGTGAGCCGTTGGGGAAGTTAAAGGAAATTATGGCCGGGTTACAGGTGGGGGCCATCCAGGACCAGCCGCGGTTTTGTGGCGGGGCAGTGGGCTACTTTGGTTATGACCTTGTTCGTCACCATGAACAACTGCCGCTGCTGGCGGCTGATGACCTGGGATTACCTGACTGCTTTTTTATCCTGACCAGGGTGGTCCTGATTTACGATCACGTGAGACATAACCTGAAGATTGTCGCCCTGATCCCGTGCCGGAGCAATCCTGCAGCAGCCTACGAAGAGGCGGTGGCAACCATTGAGAGGGTTAAGGACCGGATCAGGTCCGGGTTGCCCGCTGGAAAAGGCACGAACCACCCGTCAGGGGCGGAAAAAACCCTCCTGTCCTCACCGGCCGGTGCTGTAGCCAACATCACCAGAGACCAATTTATCAGCAAGGTGCGCCGGGCCAAAGAGTACATCAAGGCCGGAGATGTTTTTCAGGTGGTCCTGTCCCAGCGGTTTCAACGGGAAATTCGGGTGCACCCGTTCGACGTCTACCGGGTGTTGCGGTCAATCAACCCTTCGCCTTACATGTATTACTTGAACTTTCAGGACCTTCAGATGGTGGGCTCTTCTCCCGAAATGCTGGTAAGGGTGGAAGCAGGCCGGGCGGAGACCCATCCCATCGCCGGAACCCGCCCGCGGGGAGACTGCCGGAACACCGACGAGGCTCTGGCCCGGGAATTGAACGCAGACCCCAAAGAACGGGCGGAACACCTGATGTTGGTTGACCTGGGGCGAAACGATCTGGGGCGGGTCTGTGAGTACGGAACGGTAAAAGTGACCCGGTTCATGGAAATCGAGCGCTATTCCCACGTAATGCACCTGGTCTCGACCGTGGATGGCAGGCTTCCTCCGGAACGCGATGCTTATGATGCCTTAAGGGCCTGCTTCCCGGCCGGAACGGTTTCTGGGGCACCCAAAATCCGGGCTATGGAGATTATTGAAGAACTGGAACCGACCAGGAGAGGGCCATACGCCGGTGCAGTCGGCTACCTGAGCTTTGACGGCAACCTCGATTCCTGTATCACGATCAGAACCATTGTCGTCAAAGGCGGCCTGGCCTTCGTTCAGTCGGGCGCCGGAATCGTTGCCGATTCGGACCCGGAAACAGAGTATGAAGAAACTTTCAACAAGGCCGAAGCGCTGCTGAAGGCCCTGAACCTTGCCGAAGGGGGTTAACGGGATGATTCTTGTAATTGACAACTACGATTCCTTTACTTTTAACCTCGTCCAGTACTTGGGAGAGTTGGGGGAGGACATATTGGTTTACCGAAACGATGGGATTACCTTGCGTGAAATTCAGGATTTGTCGCCCCGGGCGATCGTTATTTCTCCCGGACCGCGAACCCCGACGGAAGCAGGAATATCACTGGCGGCGATCCGGGTTTTCGCGGGGCGGATCCCGATCCTGGGAGTCTGCCTGGGGCACCAGGCTATCGGGCAGGTTTTTGGCGGCCGGGTGGTTCCCGCCGACTGCCTGATGCATGGGAAAACCTCGGAGATCCGGCATGACGGCCAGAGCATCTACGTGGGACTGGAAAACCCTTTTGCCGCCACGCGTTATCATTCCCTGGTGGTGAGCCGCGAATCCCTGCCGGCCTGTCTAGAGATTACCGCCGAGTCGGATGACGGCGAGATTATGGGGCTGCGGCATCGGGAATACCTGGTGGAGGGAGTCCAGTTCCATCCGGAGTCGTTTTTGACCGGGCCGGGCAAAGAGATATTGAGCAACTTCATCAAGCTGGCGAAGGGGGAAAGAGAACGTGAAGCTGAAAGAGGCAATTGACAAAGTGGTTAACCACTATCATCTTGCCGAGGCAGAGGCCGAAGAGACGATGTTCATGATTATGGAAGGGGAAGCCACCCCGGCTCAAATTGCGGCTCTGGTTACGGCCCTGCGGCTGAAAGGCGAAACCGTGGAGGAAATCACAGGGTTTGCCCGGGCGATGCGGGCCAAGGCCAAAAGAATAGCGCCCCGCCGCCCTCAGTTGGTCGACACCTGTGGAACCGGGGGAGATCAGCGATTCACATTTAACATCTCCACTACTGCCGCCTTTGTGGTGGCCGGGGCTGGACTTCCGGTGGCCAAACACGGGAACCGCTCTGTTTCCAGCCGGTGCGGCAGCGCTGACGTCCTGGAAGCCCTGGGCGCAAAAGTGGCTATTTCGCCCGACCAGGTTGAACTCTGTGTGGAGGAACTGGGTATCGGTTTTCTGTTCGCTCCGGTCTTTCATGAGGCAATGAAACACGCTGTGGGTCCCCGACAGGAGATCGGAATCCGTACGATTTTTAACCTCTTGGGACCGCTGACCAACCCCGCCGGAGCGCGCGCCCAGGTGCTTGGGGTATATGACCCCCACCTGACCGGGGTCATGGCCCGGGTTTTGCGCAGCCTGGGGGTTGAGCGGGCCCTAGTCGTGCATGGTCAGGACGGGTTGGACGAAATCACCAACACCGGTAGGACCAGGGTCAGCGAACTGGTCAACGGCGGAATCAGGACATATTACATAGAACCCGCCGACCTCGGCCTGACTCGGGGTAAATTGGACGACATCACCGGCGGGTCCGTGGTGGAGAACGCCCGGATTATGCGTGGTGTCCTAAGAGGAGACCCCGGGCCTTGCCGTGACGTGGTGTTGATGAACGCGGCGGCGGCCCTCCTGATCGGGGGTAAGGCGGAAACCCTGCGGGACGGCATGCACCAGGCGGCGGCGGCAATAGACTCCGGGGCGGCCCTGGCAAAACTGGAAGAACTGATTGCTTTCACGGGGAGATGTGCGTGATGTTTCTGGAACGCATTGTGGCGCATAAGCGGGAAGAGGTGAAAAATCTCCGGGGCCTGCTGCCATATGCAGAATTGAAAGTGGAGGCAGCCGCAGCCCCACCGGCAAGGGATTTTTTGGGGGCGATAAAGAGAAACGGCCCTCAGGTTAATCTTATCGCCGAAATCAAGAAGAGTTCTCCGTCGCGCGGAGTCATCCGCACCGACTTCTGCCCCCGGGACATTGCCCGGATTTACGCAGAGGCCGGGGCAAACGCCATTTCGGTGTTAACCGAGGAGAGGTTTTTTCAGGGCAGCCCGGATTATCTTCGTGAGGTCAGGGAGGTCACCCGTATCCCTTTACTGCGCAAGGATTTTATCATCGACGATTACCAGATTTACCAGGCACGGGTACTGGGGGCAGACGCCATCCTGTTAATCGCCGCCATCCTGGAACAGGGCCAGCTTGAGGATTATCTGGACCTGGCCGGGGAATTGGGTCTGGCGGCCCTGGTTGAAGTCCACACCGGCGCGGAACTAGCCCGGGTGCTGCAATCCGGGGCCAGGATTATCGGGATAAACAATCGCAACCTGCATACGTTTCAAACCGACCCGGCGACTACTTTCGCTTTGTATCCCTCCATTCCCTCCGGAAGAGTAGTGGTCAGCGAAAGCGGTATCCGGACCCCGGCGGATATGGGAAGGCTGGCGGAAATTGGTGTTGATGCGGTTCTGGTTGGGGAAGTGCTGATGCGGGCCGCTGACATTGGTCTGGCGGTCCATAAATTGATGGGAGGAAGCACGCATGGTCAGGGTGAAAATTTGCGGGATATCGACGGTTGAAGGCGCGAGGGCGGCGGTTGATGCCGGCGCCCATGCCCTGGGTTTTGTGTTTGCGCCCAGTCCCCGACAGGTTGATCCTGCGACCGTGCGCCGGATAGTAGATCAACTCCCCCCATTTGTGGGCAAGGTCGGCGTGTTTGTCAACGCCGGACGTAAGGTGATAGAAGAGATAGTTGATTACTGCCACCTGGATCTCCTACAGTTTCACGGTGATGAGAGTCCGGGTGACTGCCAGGGTTGGCGGCTCCCGGTGATTAGGGCGTTTCGGGTAAGAGACCACTTATTTTTAAATGAACTGCCGGAATACCGCGTCGCTGCCTTTCTCCTTGACGCATTTGTCCCCGGGCGGAGGGGGGGGACCGGGTCCGGTTTCAACTGGGAGTTGGCCCGGGATGCCAGGCAGTATGGACCCATTATCCTGGCGGGGGGCATCAGGGCTGAGAATGTAGAGCGGGTGATCCGCACTGCGGAGCCGTTCGCTATTGACGTGAGCAGCGGGGTGGAGACCGATGGGCAGAAGGACCTGCAAAAAATCCGGTCATTGATGGCCGAAGTGGGGAGGGTCAATAATGAACTTGCCAGATGATAACGGACACTTCGGAATTTTTGGCGGCCGGTTTGTCCCGGAAACTCTGATGCCGGCCTTGGAGGAACTGACTCTGGCTTATGGGACCGCCAAAAACGACCCGGAATTTCACCGGGAGTTCCGGTACTGCCTGAAAGAGTACGTTGGCCGGCCCAGCCCGCTCTACTTTGCCGAGCGGTTGACCCGCCGGCTGGGTGGAGCCAAAATTTATCTGAAACGGGAGGACCTCAACCATACGGGTGCCCATAAAATTAACAACACGATGGGCCAGGCGCTCCTGGCCAGACGGATGGGAAAACGCCGAGTGATTGCCGAAACCGGTGCCGGCCAGCATGGTGTGGCCGCAGCGACTGCGGCTGCCTTATTTAATCTGGCTTGTGCAGTTTTTATGGGGGAGGAAGACATGCAGCGCCAGGAGTTGAATGTTTTCCGGATGAGGCTGCTGGGAGCTGAGGTCGTGCCGGTTCGGAGCGGCAGTAAAACCCTGAAAGACGCCATGAACGAGGCCATCCGCGACTGGGTGACCAACGTCGAGGATACATATTATTTGCTGGGTTCGGTGGGGGGGCCTCACCCCTACCCGATGATGGTGAGGGATTTCCAGTCCGTTATCGGCGAGGAAGTGAAATCCCAAGTCATGCTGTTGGAAGGCCGGCTGCCTGACTACCTGGTGGCATGTGTGGGCGGCGGGAGCAACGCCATGGGCCTGTTTTATGCGTTTCTTAATGACCCGGTGCGGCTAATCGGGGTTGAGGCGGCCGGGCGCGGTCTGGGTACGGGCGAACACGCGGCCACCCTTACCGCCGGGCAGGTCGGGGTTCTCCACGGGGCTCTCAGTTATCTGCTTCAGGATGAGCATGGGCAGGTGCTTCCGGCCCACTCGATTTCCGCAGGCCTTGATTACCCGGGGGTGGGTCCGGAACACAGTTACCTGAAGGAAACCGGCCGGGCGGATTATACGGCGGTTACGGACCAGGAAGCCCTGGAGGCTTTTGCGCTGCTGGCCCGGACGGAAGGAATAATTCCCGCCCTGGAAAGCGCCCATGCCGTGGCGCAGGCCGTCAAGCTGGCGCCGACCTTGGGCAGGGAGCAGGTCATGGTGATCAACCTTTCGGGGCGGGGCGACAAAGATGTGCCCACGGTAGCCCAAGTACTGGGGGTGAAGTAGTGGTTCAGGAACTTGATGTCCGGCAGAACCGGATCGACTGCCGGTTTGACATGCTGCGGCGGACTGGTGCGAAAGGCCTGATTACTTACATAACCGCCGGCGATCCGGACCTGGAAACAACGAAAAAACTGGTGCTGGCCATGGAACAGGCCGGGGCGGACATTATCGAACTGGGGGTGCCGTTTTCCGACCCCATGGCGGATGGCCCAATTATCCAACGGGCTTCCTCCCGGGCACTCGCGGGGGGAACCAGCCTGGGCGGAATCTTACGGCTTGTCGGCCAACTCCGGGTTCAGACTGATATTCCGCTGGTGCTGATGACTTATTATAACCCGGTGCTCCGGTACGGGTTGGCCCGGTTCGCTGCTGATGCAGGGGCAGCCGGCGTCGATGGCCTTATTATCCCTGACCTGCCTCCGGAGGAAAGCGGGGAGTTGATGCAGGAGGCGAGCCGGCAAGGGATTTTTTTGATTCCCCTGGCGGCACCGACCAGCACTGGCGACCGCCTGGCCAGGGTCGGCCGGGCAGCCCGGGGGTTTGTCTACTGCGTTTCTCTCACGGGGGTGACCGGGGTCCGGGATACGGTTCCGGATGGAATCGGGGAGTTTATCAAGCGAGTGAGGAACCACTGTAACCAACCACTGGCTATCGGCTTCGGTATTTCCGATCCCGCGCAGGCTGCCCTGATGGCTGGTCTCGGGGATGCGGTGATCGTGGGCAGCGCCATCGTCAATGTGGTTGAGAAACATGTGAACGAGCCGGCGGTGATGCTGGAACAGGTTGCGGCTCTGGTGCGCCAGTTGCAGCAAGCCGTACGAGAGGCCGGGAAAAATGGTACTAGTTGAGGTTCTCTCATACACGAGTTTAATGTGGAATAAGAGTGGTGCAGGGGGCAGGTGGAGATGAAACCCTATAAACTGGTGGCCCGCGTTGATTCGAAGAAGCGCACCACATTTCAGGTTGGAGAGGTTACCATCGGCGGACCGGAGATAGTCATGATCACGGGCCCCTGTGCTGTGGAAGGAAGAGAGGAGTACCTGACCACGGCTCTCCAACTCAAGGCCATGGGAGCGAACATCCTACGGGGCGGGGTTTTTAAACCCCGGACTTCGCCCTACTCGTTTTTGGGATTGGGGAAAGATGGGCTGGCCATCCTTGCCGAAGCCCGCCAGCTTACCGGTTTACCTATCATAACCGAGATCATGGACACGCGTGATGTGGAACTCCTCAGTGCTTATGCGGATATTCTTCAGGTAGGGAGCCGAAACATGCAGAATTTTGCCCTGCTTCAGGAACTGGGGCGGGTTAAACAACCGGTTCTATTGAAACGGGGGCTGTCGGCCACCATCGAGGAATGGCTGCTGGCTGCCGAGTACATTTTGGCGGCGGGGAACCCAAGGGTGATTCTCTGCGAACGGGGAATCCGCACCTTTGAAACCCAAACCCGGAATACGGTGGATATCAGCGCCGTCCCGATGGCAAAGGAACTCTCCCATCTGCCCGTATTTGTTGACCCAAGCCACGGGACGGGTCAGCGGAAAATGGTCAACCCGGTAGCGCGAGCGGCAGTAGCTGCTGGGGCTGACGGCTTGATGATCGAGGTACATGAAAACCCCGACCGTGCCCTGTCCGATGGGCCGCAATCGCTGACCCCGCAAAGTTTTGCTAAACTGATTAAGGACCTGGTTCCGATAGCCTTAGCTGTGGGCCGGCGGCTCTCCACCGGCAACGGCCCATTCAAGCCTTGACTGCTGGGATTTTTGGATAGTTTTGCTCATACTGGCGCAGGATAAGAAGGGAAGAGGGGAACATTGAGAGAATACTGTCAAATATGCAAACTCGGGTAAGTCCCGACTTCCAGGCAGCAGCCCGGGGGGGAAAAATTAATGGCAGTAGGAAGCATATCATCCTGGACCGCGTTTCTGGCGGGTCTGTTATCATTTCTGTCACCGTGCGTTTTGCCCCTGCTGCCGGTTTATCTCACCTACCTGGCGGGAACATCGGTAGCAGCTACGGAAACGGAGAGCCGGAGAAGAAGTCGGCTGATTATCAATTCGCTCCTGTTTACTCTTGGCTTCTCCCTGATCTTCGTTCTGCTGGGCCTTTCGGCAAGCGCCCTCGGTTCCCTTCTCATCGAATACCAGACGCTGCTGCAGAGGGTGAGCGGCGGCTTGGTGGTGTTTCTGGGACTGCACCTGGCGGGCTTCCTCCGCATTCCCTTCCTGGAGAGGGGCGGCGGGGTCAATGTGACAGCGGCCGGTGCGACACCAGCGGCATCCTTCGTTTTGGGCATGGCGGTTTCCCTGGGGTGGACGCCGTGCGTCGGTCCCATCCTGGGTTCGATCCTGCTGCTGGCGGCGAGTCAAGCCAGCCTGGCTTCGGGTGCTTACCTGCTCGGACTCTACTCCGTGGGTCTGGCCGTACCATTCCTCCTGACAGCCTTCTTTCTGGGTGCGATCGTCCTACGGGTCCGGAACCTGGCGAAATGGGCTGTTAAGGCCCGCATCGTTGTTGGTATAATGATGGTGGTTGTGGGTCTCCTGGTGGCCGGTGGCCTCCTGCCCCGGATTGACGCGTGGTTAAGTTTTTAGCGGGGGTGGTATTGTGAGCAAAAGACTTTTGACATCAATCCTGCTTGTAGTTTTTGTCGGACTTGTGGTTCTGCTGGCCGTAAATTTCACCGGTACAACAGGAAAAGAGGGCAAGCCGGTGGTGGGATTCCCGGCTCCTGATTTTTCCCTCAAGGATGTTGACGGCCAGACCGTCAGACTTTCTGACTTTCGTGGTAAACCGGTCTTTGTTAACTTCTGGGCCAGCTGGTGTCCTCCGTGCCGTGAGGAACTGCCCGACATTCAGAGGCTGTTCGAGGCAAAACAGGGAACGGTTAACATTATCACCGTCAACCTGACCAGCACGGAGGAATCGACAGACAAACTGGTGCGCTTTGTCAAGGATGGCGGTTTCACAATGACGGTGCTGCTCGACTCAAATGGTAGTGTGGCGAATAAGTACCGGATCAGGAGCATACCTCAGAGTATATTCATTGACGACAAGGGGATAATTCGCAAGAAATTCACAGGGGCTATGACTTCCGAGATGCTGGACAGCTTTGTGGGAGATGTATCCAGTTGAAGGAGGAGTGAGGGTATATGGTGCGCACGATTGGGGTGCTCACCGGGGGCGGTGACTGCCCCGGGTTGAACGCGGTGATCCGGGCCGTGGTTAAAGCGGCGGTAGGAAAATACGGGCTCAATATGATCGGGATTGAAGACGGATACCGGGGACTAATCGAGAACCGGGCCAGACCGCTCGGGCTTTCTGATGTCTCCGGCATCCTGCCGCGGGGGGGCACCGTTCTGGGGACATCGAACCGGGACAACCCCTTCCGTTATATGATTGAGGGTGAGGCCAGAGATGTCTCCGATTCAGTCATCAGCCATGCCCGGGAGCTCAACATCGAGGTTCTCATCTCCATCGGGGGAGACGGGACCTTGAGCATTGCCCATGAACTCTCACTCAAAGGGTTGTCGGTGATTGGGGTTCCCAAGACGATCGACAACGACCTTTTGGAAACTGATCTGACATTTGGATTTGACACGGCGGTGGCCACCGCGACCGAAGCCATTGACCGCCTGCACACAACGGCCGAATCACACCACCGGGTCATGATTCTTGAGGTCATGGGCAGAAACGCGGGCTGGATTGCCTTGACCGCCGGCCTTTCCGGAGGGGCAGACTGCATTCTGATCCCGGAGATTCCGTACAACCTGGAAAAGGTGATCGCCAAGGTGGCTGAGAGAAACCGGACGGGGAAAAAGTTCAGCATTGTGGTGGTGGCTGAGGGAGTACATGAAGGTGAGGCCCCGGTGGGGAAACAGGTTGACGATCCCGACTGTCCCATCCGCCTTGGCGGCGTGGGGAACGTGATTGGGGAACAAATTGAACGGATGAGCGGGGTAGAAACCCGGGTCACCGTTTTGGGACACCTGCAGCGCGGCGGCTCGCCGACGGCCTTCGACCGGATGCTCGGGACCCGCTTCGGGGTTCACGCCGTGGAACTGGTAGTCGAGGGAAAGTTTAATCAGATGGTCAGGCTGCAGGGGCAGTTGGTGAACTCGGTGCCGCTGGGCAATGCCATCAAGAAACAAAAGCTGGTGCCGCCGAACTGCGACCTGGTTAAAACAGCCCGGGCCCTCGGGGTCTGTCTGGGCTGAAAATAAACAACAGGAGGAAAAGACATGAATTTGACAAATGAACACAAGGTGGGCATTACTATAGGGACAGATATGGAAGAGGCTGTACGTGCGGAGTTCAGGGGCGAAACCTGGGAGGTTGGGGCTTACCTGGCCATGGCCCGGCAGGCTTACCGGGAAGGTTACCCGGAGGTGGCGTCAGTCCTCAGAGAGATCGCCCTGGAAGAGGCGGGCCACGCCGCCCTGTTTGCGGAACTAAACGGAGTCGTTTCCACGAGCACCAAGGCCAATATTGAGAAGATGCTGGGCGGTGAAATCGAGGCCAACAAAGGGAAACGGGAAGCAGCGGTCAAGGCCAAGGAAGCAGGCATTGATCAGGCCCACGACATCCTGGATGAAACTTCCCGTGACGAAGGTAGGCATGCCATGGCCCTCCAGGGCTTACTCGACCGCTATTTTAAATAGGAACCAAGCAGCCAGCATTATCCCGCAGGGACCGGCCATTCCTGACGACCTGGTCGGAATCTGGTCGATGCATGGCAGCAAATGGCGATTAACCCGGGGTAACCCCCCGGGTTCTTTTATTGTTCCTTCGACAGCCCCCGCAGCACCAGGGTGGGGTAGGGCTGATACGTATCAACAGACATCTTTTGCTTGACGACAACGGTTTTCCCCCGGTAGACAACCCTCCAGACTTCCACGACACAGCCGGGTTTCCCCTTGATTATCTTTTCTTTGCCGGGGGCTAAATCGGTGACCCATTCCTCCCTTTGGGAGTGAGGAAAAACAGCCAGTGTCCTGGTGATAATCTCGACCCTTTCTGTCATGGGGGCACTGAAAAAACCTATGACCACGCGGTTGCTGATGACCTCGGCAGCAATCAGGATAGGGTAATCCCCGGTATTCCGAAACTTCAGATCAAGACCGATGTTGGTCATGGCTGCGTCCCGGCCGGCGGGTACATATGGTGCGGTAAACTGGTGGCTGTGACGCTCAATTATGTCCAGGTTGGCCAGAAGCGCGGCGTTGTAGAGAGCGGATGACACCTGACAGAGCCCGCCACCCACCGCCGGCCGGTAGTCGCCATCAATAATGGCAAGTCCTTTTTGGTACCCTTTTGCCTCGGTGATCTCACCAAGTAGGTCATTTAGTGAAAAAGTCTCCCCGGGGCCGACCAGTTGGTTGTTAATGATTGAGGCAGCTAGCTTGATGTTATGTACCCGACTGGTGAGCCCAGGGTCAAACGCTGCGCTGAAGGAGCTTATTAGTGTGGCAACCCCTTTTTGTTTCAAGCCCGAAACCGTGATTTTTGGCGAAATTTCTTCATAGGGAACCTCAACGAAAAAGGGAGAATCCAGCTGATTGAGGTTTTGCAACAGCTTTTGGGTCAGCTTTTCCTGATCGATCCGGCAGCCATTTTTCTCGGGAATCAGGATTCCCTTGCCATCAGAAACCTGGAACTGGGCATCCGTGGGTCCGGTGTCAAATGCGGCTGCCAGTGTCCGCACGCCTTTTTGGAGGCGACTCCGGTCCAGCCGGAAGCGAAGGGGGGTGAACTCCTTTTCCTTTCTTATTTTCCACCGGATGTAATAAGTAAACGGCCAGCGGCCTTGTCTCCCCAGATGGTAGCTTGAGTCAACGATTTGATCCACTGAAGGGGTTACCCCCATCCTGGCCAGGGGAAATGACACGATTCTTCCTTCCGGTCCGCTAAAACTCATTTCCAGACTCCCGATGATTTCGCCTGCTTCTGCAAGAGACTTTCGCCCAAGAGGGACATTCTTCAGGTATATGCCCGGGTAAACCCTGTTGTGGTAATAAGCAAAATCCAAAACTATACCCAGAATAAACATCAGGACCGCCGTACCCAGAAGAATATTCTTCCTTCTCAGGTTTATGACCCGGATTACCATACCCCGTCCCACCCTTCGCGAATTATAGGCCCTGCTGTATTCATATAGTAGAACTCTACAGATAATTCAAAAAAATTCCGGTACTGTCTGGAATCTTTTTGCTGTGCGCGTGCTGACACCCGAGGGGATGCCCAGGAATATACTGATTTCGAAGTGAACAAAGGATCTTTTGAGGGGATGTCAGGGTGAATCTCGCAACGGCGCTGGAGTTGGCGGCCCTCCGGTATCCTGAAACAGAAGCCATCATAACCGACGCAGAGTGTTTTTCGTATTACGGGTGGAACCGCCGGGTAAACTCCGTTTCCTGGGGGTTGATCAAGGCCGGTATCCGGCCGGGGGACCGCGTGGCTATCTGTACAACCAATGGCGAAGCTCCAGCCACAATGTATTTTGCGGTACAAAGAGCGGGAGCGGCGGCCGTCCTGCTCAATGCTCGCTGGAAACATCAGGAGATGGCTTATGCCATCAATGAAGCAGCCGTAAAGGCAATCCTTTTTGATGCGACAACCAAAAGTGAAGTAATGCTGGCTGTACACCAATACGGCCAGGACCTTGTTTGCATCGAAGCCTCTCGGTCGCCTTTTGATGCGGGGGGAACGGGAACCATCTACTTTGAGGAACTGGCAGGTAAACCTGCGGACGAAGTGCCGGAAATTCCACTTCAAGACTTGGCGACGGGAACAATCCTTTATACATCAGGGACCACTGGAAGGCCGAAGGGGGTTTGCCGCAGCCCCCGAAGCGACTACTTTGCCGCCCTGGGTATGATCCTGGAGCACCGATGGGAGCGGTTCGAACGAACCCTGGCTGTTATGCCTCTGTACCATACAATGGGCCTGCACACCCTCATCAGTATGGTTTTGCTCAATGGAACATCTGTAATGCTCCCCCGGGTTGATCCCGCGGAATGCATCAAATATATGGAGTCCGAGCGGATAACGGCGCTCTATCTGGTTCCTACTATTTACCATGATCTCGTGGAGGTTGTCGCGGGGTTCCGCCATAGGGATCTTGGAGTAAGCAAACTCGCCTACGCCGGGGCACCCATGTCTGCTTCTCTGGTCAGGAAGTGCCGTACCATCTTTGACCCGCGGGTGTTTGTGAACCAGTACGGTTGTACTGAAATGCATGCGATCACCATTAACCACGATCCGGAGCGGAACCCACTTTCCGTTGGGCGCCCTTCGCTTCACAGCCGGATCCGCATTGTAACCGCGGACCGGAACCGGCGGGTACCCCCGACCGAAGCACTCCCTCAAGGGATGACAGGAGAGCTGATTGTCCACGCAGCGTCACCGCAAGCTTTTACAGGTTACCTGAACCAGCCTGAGGTAACGGAGCAGGTTCTTCGCGACGGGTGGTACTTCACGGGAGACCTGGCGTTTATGGACCATGAGGGAAATCTGTACCTGGTGGGGCGGGTTGATGACATGATAATTAGTGGCGGCGAAAATATTTACCCGGCTGAAGTGGAGCAAATCCTGCTTGGCCACTCGCAGGTGAAGGAAGCGGCCGTGGTAGGAATGGCCGACAAGCGATGGGGGGAATCTGTAACCGCCTTCATCGTGCCCGCCGCTGCCGAACTTGACCACCGGACGATGGAACGCTTTTGCCTGGAACACCCGGGTCTGGCACGGTATAAAAGACCTCGGCAGTTCGTCTTTGTTAAGGAGATACCCAAATCACCGACGGGAAAGATTCTGCGTTCCCTGTTGAAGCAGGGGCGTTACACCCCATAGGCAGCGAAAGGAACACTGGAAAGGAGATAGCAAGATGTGGTCAGACCGCCTGTCTCACTTTGAACTACCACCACAATGGTCAACGATGCGGGAAGCCGCGCAGCTAGAACTGGAAACAGGTCAGCGCATTATTCATATGGAGAAGGGCGATTACGCCTCACCTGAGTTTAAACCGCCCGGGGAGGCCTTGGAGGCCGTGAGCCGCTCCCTGGAGCAGGGATATGTGCGGTATTCACCGGGGCCCGGGCTGAGGTCTCTTAGAGAAGCATTGGCCATGGAAATGACCGGAAGAGGGCGGCCCACGGTTCCGGAGGAAATAATCGTCACCCCCGGTGCCAAATTCGGCATTGCCGCTACGCTGCTGCTGTTTTTGGATGACGGGGATGAGGTGATTATGCCGGACCCTGGGTACCCCCCGGATGAATTCTGGGCCAGATACCTGCGGGCGACGATTAAGCATGTGGCCTTTCGTGACCCGCGAAATGTAGATGTAGAGCACCTGGTCACGTTGATTACCCCAAGGACCAAGCTCGTGATCCTGAACAGCCCACAGCGGCCGAACGGCCAGATTATTGAAAATACCGACGAGGTAGCAGAAGTATTGGCCCGGTTTCCACATGTAATTATTGTTTCCGATGAGATTTTTTCCCATGTCGTGTACACGCCATATCAACATCGTTCTCTTTCGTACTATCCCGAACTTCGGGACCGGACCATCGTCATTGATACCTTTTCCAAGACCTTTGTCATGACTGGATTGCGTATCGGCTGGGTGACGGCTCCGGTACGCCTGGCGGAGAAGTATGATATCCTGCTGCAAAACAGCTGCACCAACGTGTCCACCATCATTCAGGAGGCCGCACTGGCGGCCTTGAGAGCACCGCAGAGTTTCAGCGAGCAGTTGGTGGCAAACCTGAGGCGCAAGCGCGATCTGGCGTGGGGCACCCTTTGCGGTTCCGAACATCTACAGGTCGACAACGCCCAGGGATCGTTCTATCTGTTTCCCAGGCTTCCCGAGGGCCTTGATGACAGGTATGTCGTCCGCAACTTGCTGAGGCATGGAGTGGCGGTAGTACCCGGTTCCGCTTTCGGCCCTGCCGGAGCCGGCCATATCAGATTGACCTTTACATTGGAAGACGACATTCTCTTGGATGGCGTACAACGCCTGGTGAAGGCCGTTGACCATATGGTGCAGTACCGGACGGTAAGGGGAGCTTGAATCAATGGAAAATCCGTTATCCGCTCATACCCCGGTGATCACACAGGAGCTAAATGATCTACTCGGGGGGATAGCAGGGATCCCCTTCGGTTCCTGGGCCAAAGTGGCGGTTACCGGCATCTCCGTTGATTCTCGCCAGGTTCGCGATGGAGACCTGTTCGTGGCCCTGGCCGGCCAAAATCACCACGGAATTGACTTTGCGGATGATGCTGTGCGCCGCGGGGCAGCGGCGGTAGTTGTCCCCATGGGCAGCACTGTCCCGGCCGGAACCCCCGGAATCAAGGTCAGCGATCCCCGGGGGGTTCTGGCGACAGTTGCGGCCCGTTTCCACGGCGATCCGTCCCGAGAATTGTTTCTGTTTGGAGTGACTGGAACCAACGGGAAGAGTACTACAGCACATATGGTCAGGCAGATCCTGGATGCAGCCGGATTTCCGGCGGGGATCTGGAGCACCCCGGGGGTAAACTCCGGCTCGCGCCAGTTCCGGCCCAAACTGACAACCCCGGAAGCGCCCGAACTGCACAAGTTCTTTCGCGAAGTTCTCGATTTCGGAATGCGGCATGCCTGCATCGAAGTATCATCCCACAGCGTTTGCCAGAAGCGGGTGACCGGGGTTCACTTTGATGTCGGGGCTGTTACCAATGTCACCCCCGATCACCTGGATTTTCACGGCAGTTTTGAGGACTACCTCGGTACCAAACGGCGTTTTGTTGAAAGTCTGAATTGCGGCGCCATTTGCTTCCTCAACGCCGATGACACTTGGGTGGCTCGGATGGGCGAGCGGGCCAGGGTCAGGGTTATCACTTACGGCTGTTCGGAACAGGCCGATCTGAGAGCCTGTGAACCGAAATACGGCCCTGATGGAACCCGTTTCGTTATCCGGGCCACGCCAGCTTTGGCAGACGTCTGTCCGAGGGAATTTTCGATCAGGACCGCTGTTCTCGGCCGGCACAATGTGTATAACAGCCTGGTCGCGGTGGGAACGGGCTTGATGGCTGGGGTGCCCCTGGAATCGATCCGGGAATCCCTGGCTGCTTTTCAACTTCCCCCGCGTCGTCTGGAAACAAAACGCCTAGGCACATACACCGTAGTCAATGATGTCGCCATGAACGAAGCCAGCTACGAGGCTGTCCTGGAAACAATGAAAACAATCAATCTGCGGCAGCTTGTGGTGGTCAATGCTGTTCGCGGCAACCGGGGCGCGGAGGTCAATGCCGGCATCGCCCGCCTGTTGGCGAGGTGGAACCTCCGGCTCAACTTTGCACCCCTGATCGTAACCACGAGCGAAACACATGTGGCCCGGTACGAAGTTGATTACCGCGTACGGCCCCTGGAACTGGCTGCCTTCAAAGAGGCAGCAGCGGCAAACGGCCTCAGCCTCTCTGTTCATGATGAACTTCCCGATGCGATCAAAGAAGGGGTCGAGCGCCTTGAACCACACGGGCTGCTGCTGCTGTTGGGGACTTTTGGCATGGACGACGGGGCGGTAATTGCCGAAAAACTGCTCTGGGAAAAGGTCAGAAACCGTGCCGACGACCAGCCCCGGCCTTTCCTAATGGTGGGGTTAAGTTAACGGCGGGGGGCAAGGGGGGCGGTCTTGATGGGCAGAAAGAGAGCCTCCACTGAGCGCGACGGGATACCGACCCGCACCGGTCTCTACCTCCTTGATTGGTTGAGACCAACGGATATCCCGCAGCTGCTGCGGTTGGAGGCTGATTCTTTCCCCGAACCACTGACTTTCAGACAGCTGGTTCGGCTCTGGTTGATGCCAATTTCGAACTACATAGTTGTGCGGCAGGGCCGGAAGGTGGTGGCTTATATAGGTTTCCAGTTGTTCGGCCCCGCGGCACACACGATCAGTATGGGAGTCCATCCGGAATTTCGGCGGCAGGGTCTAGCCACCCTTGTCCAGAGGGCGGCTGATCGGGTGGCCGCAAACCGGGGTGCCCGCTGGTTTACCGGGGAGGTGCGGGTGTCAAATGCCGCCCAGCTGAGGTTCCTGGAGGGGCTCGGCTGGCAGGCAATTGGAGTTTGCCCCGGGTTTTTCCACAATGGGGAAGATGCGGTAGTGGTTTGGAACTGGTTAACCTGATGTCCGAGATCTCCGGGCTGCTCCGGCCTTTGCCCATGGCACGAGCCACTAGCCACTTCCCGTTCCTTTTTTTTCCGGCGCCTATCATTGGCCCCGGCGTTCTCGTGTTATAATATGATTAAGAATTGTGCCGGGGGGTGGGGATTTGCCAAAAGCCTTGCTGATAATAGACATGCTCCATGATTTCATTGACCGTGAGGGGGCACTTTACATCGGCGAGACCGGCAGGGGAATCATTCCGGTAATCAGGGGGATACTTGACCAGTATCGCAGCGAAAACCTGCCCGTAATTTACATCTGTGACAGGCACCGGCCCGATGACGCCGAGTTCCAGATGTTTCCCCCGCACTGCATCGAGGGGAGCCGAGGGGCTTTGGTGTGCCGGGAACTCGAACCGCTGCCGGGAGAGTCGGTTATACCCAAACGACGCTACAGCGGGTTTTTCGGGACCGATCTGGACACGACCCTGCGCGAGTTTGGGGTGGACGAGCTGATCCTGACCGGGTGCTGTACTAACATTTGCGTTCTCTACACCGCCGCCGATGCGAGGATGCGGGGCTATAAGGTCACGGTGCCCTCAGGTGCTGTTGCCTCTTTTGATCAGGACTCTCACCGGTTTGCCCTCAAGGAGATGGAACTAACCCTGGGGGCGAAGCTGATTTAGGCATGTGTTCAGTCGGGCCTGGAAACAACCACCTGGGTTGGGGCGAATTTTGTCGGGGTAAGCCGGGATAGGTCGGTAAATGTTTCCACTGCTGCCCGCGTGTTTCGGGAAGGAATTCAAACTTGCGAGAGCGAATATCACAGGGACGGGACGTATTGAACCGAACCGGGATTTCTGAGAAAAAAGGGGATCGTTAATGAGGATTGCGGTCGTCGATGGACAGGGTGGTGGGATTGGAAAACATATCACCGAGCGGATTCGGAAGGAACTGCCCGTGGATTTGGACATTATCGCCCTGGGCACCAACGCGCTGGCCACGTCATTGATGATCAAGGCGGGGGCCAACGAGGGGGCGACAGGAGAAAACGCGGTCATCCAAAACGTGGGGGAAGTGGATGTAATTGTGGGTTCGATAGCCGTGGTTCTGGCTCACTCCATGCTGGGGGAGCTAACCCCGGCCATGGCCGAGGCCATTTCGAAGAGCAAAGCCCGCAAAATCCTGCTGCCGCTGAACCGGTCCGGAGTGGAAATTGTCGGGGTCAGGGCGGAACCGTTGCCGCACTTGATCGACAACCTGGTCCTAATCGTGAAGAAACTCCTGGAGGGTGAGAACAATGTGTGAAGCTAACGCCTATATTCTCAAGGACGGCCGGGAAGAGCTGGTTCTGGAAAGAGTGGACAAGGTGATGCCCCGGGAATGCGAAATAGTCCTGGAGAATATTTTCGGTCAGCAAAAAATAATCGAGGCCAAAATCAAGGAACTGGCCTTGGTTGATCATAAGATCATCCTGGAAAAATTTTAGGAGGCGGTAGATATGTTTGGGTTGCTGCCAAGCGTTGGCCCGTGGGAACTTATTATGATCTTGGCTATCGCTCTGATAATCTTTGGCCCGGGGAAACTCCCGGAAGTTGGAAGATCATTGGGGAAAAGCATCAACGAGTTCAAGAAGGCTTCCTTTGAGGTGAAAAAGCAGGTCGAGGACACCCTGAAGGAAGAGGAGCCCCCCAAGGCTCAGCCGTAAATCCATTGGCTGCCTGGGGCGAGATTATCCTGACATTGGCTTTGGGAACACGAGAGTTATTATTTGACAATTGTCCGGGGTTGTGCTATCTTTGACATGACTTTTAACCACATATTTGGGATGCACTCTTTCATCAAGAGAGGTGGAGGGACTGGCCCGATGAAACCCGGCAACCAACCTTGACAGGCTTTTTCCCTGTCAGGTACGGTGCCAATTCCTACAGAAGCAATTCTGAAAGATGACAGGAGAGTTGATTGATTTCAAACCTCTTCTTGATGAAGAGGTTTTTTAATGTATAGGAAATCATGCTCAACTCAAGGCTGTGGATGAATTTCCTCTAAATTGGGGTTTTTTTAGGGGGAAGCCCCCTTATGTCAATATAGGAGCGTTACAGCGGAGCGTCCTAGGGAACACATGGGTTCCCTGGGAAAGGATAAAAGCACTATCGCTGTAGGCCGGAAGGCATGAAGTGCTTTTGCCCTTGATGAAGGGTTCGCTGCCGCAGTGCGGGCCGGGGAGGGAAATCGATGAGTTTTGAGAAGGACCTAATTTCGAAAAAGTTGATGATCCTGGACGGGGCTATGGGGACAATGCTGCAGCAGGCGGGCCTTAAACCGGGAGACTGCCCGGAACGATTGAACTTGGAGCACCCTGAGGCGGTCAAGGGTATTCACCGCGCCTATCTGGAGGCGGGATCAGATATTATTCACACCAATACGTTCGGAGCCAACCGCTTCAAGCTCGGGGCATACGGGCTTGGAGATCGGGTGGCTGAAATCAACCAGTCAGCGGTGAAACTGGCCCTGGAGGCCGCGGGAGGCAAGGCACTGGTGGCGGCCGATATCGGCCCCACCGGCAGGATGGCCCGGCCCTTCGGGGAGTTGGAATTCGATCAATTTTTTGAGGCCTTTGCGGAACAGGTACGGGCCGCGGTCCAAGCCGGGGCGGACCTGATCAGCATAGAAACCATGTCCGACCTGATGGAAGTGAGGGCAGCTGTGATCGCCGCCCGGGAAAACAGCGGTATTCCAGTAATGGCGGAGATGACTTTTGAGCAGGGCGGCAGAACTTTGATGGGGACGGACCCGGCCACGGCGGCTATTGTACTGGACGCTCTTGGCACGGATATCATTGGGGCTAACTGCTCCGGGGGACCGGCTCAGCTTCTGGAAGTCATCCGCCTGATGCGAACTGTAACTGACCGGCCTCTGGTGGTCCAGCCCAATGCCGGTTTACCCTATCTTGTGGCCGGGCGGACTGTTTTTCCGGAAACCCCGGAGGGGATGGCTGCTTATGTGTGCCAACTTGTGGCAGCCGGTGCGGTAATCATCGGCGGCTGCTGTGGTACGACGCCGGATCACATCAGAGCTATCAGGGATGCGTCGCGAGGCCTTAAGCCGGTGCTAACCGGAGTGGGCCGGCCTGCGGCCGTTACCGGCCGCTCCCGGGCGGTGGTTTTTGGTTGGGAGCAGGTGCTGATCGGGGAAACCCTGGATCCGGCCCGTCGATCTGATCTGATCGAGGACATCCGATCAGGCCGGATGGCCGAGGTATTTGACGAGGCCGGAGAGCTTGTTAAGAATGGTGCTTCCATCATTGGCGTCAATGTCGATATTCCCGGGATTGACCAACCCAAGGCCATGGCCCTTGCTGTTGCCCAAATCCAGGCTGCAGTTGACCGGCCGGTCGCCGTCAGTTCTGAGCGGCCGGACGTCATTGACGCTGGCTTGAAAGCCTTTCACGGTAAGGCCCTTATCTCGATACCAACTGAACAAGCCGGTAATCTGGACCGGATTTTACCCCTAGCCCGGAGACACGGGGCGGCAGTACTGATTAAAACCGGTGAAAACAGTCCTCCCGACGGGGCATCCGGAAGATCTGACCCGGCCGGGCAAATTGTCAAAAAAGTGTTGGGGCATGGGATTCCCGTGGAAGACATATTCATAGGTCATATGGCGGAAGGCGGCACTATTGGTCAAGTAAGGCCATGGCGGCTGTGAGACCGTTTTCATTGGATGCTTTGATTCTAGGACTGGAGGTTCGAAATGGGGATTCAAAAAACATACGCTGAGATTAACGAGAAGATCAAGAGTGGAAAGGCAGTTGTAGTCACCGCCGAAGAAATCATCGGCATCGTGGCCGAGAAGGGAATCGAGAAAGCTGCTCGCGAAGTTGATGTCGTGACCACGGGTACTTTCGGTCCCATGTGTTCGTCAGGTGCTTTCCTCAACCTTGGCCATCCGAAGCCGAGGATGAAAATGAAAAAAGTATGGCTGAACGGGGTCAACGCCTACGGAGGGATAGCCGCAGTGGATGCTTACATCGGGGCAACGGAACTGCCTGACGATGATCCGGAGAACCGGGTTTATCCCGGCAAGTTCCTGTACGGCGGAGGGCATGTCATTGAAGACCTCGTTGCCCGGAAACCGGTCAAACTGGAGGCGACTGCCTACCCGACCGACTGCTACCCCCGGACCAAACTGGAGACCTGGATTACACTGGACGAAATTAATGAAGCTACTTTGTTTAACCCCAGGAACGGGTATCAGAATTATAACTGCGCCGTGAACCTGTCCCGGAAAACGATTTACACCTACATGGGAGTGCTGCTCCCTGAAATGGAGAACGCCAGTTACAGCAGTGCGGGGCAGTTGAGCCCCCTCCTAAATGACCCTTACTTCAAGACGATCGGTATCGGCACCCGTGTGTTCCTCGGTGGTGGCGTGGGCTATGTGGCCTGGAACGGGACCCAGCACAACCCCTGTGTCCCCAGAGGGGACAATGGGGTGCCCAGAGTTGGTTCCGGCACCCTTGCGGTAATCGGGGACCTGAAGCAGATGACGCCGGAATGGCTGCGAGGCCTCAGTTTTGTCGGTTATGGCGCCACCATGGCTATCGGTCTGGGCATTCCCATCCCGATCCTGAACGAGGAGATACTGGCATATACAGCGGTCAAAGACGAGGATATTTACACCCAGGTGGTTGATTACAGCGACAGCTACCCCCAGCGCAAACCCGGCAACCTGGGGTTTGTCACCTACGCGCAGTTGAAGAGCGGCCGGGTAACCATCAACGGCAGGGAAGTTGTTACAACCCCGCTGTCCAGTTACGCTAAAGCCCGCCAGATAGCCGACACTCTCAAGGGTTGGATTGAGGAAGGGCATTTCCTGGTGACGGAACCAGTTCAGCTTCTCCCTTCAGCTGATTCCGGTATTAGCCTTAAGGGGCTGGAAGAGAAAAAACCAGAAGGGGGGTTGTCCTAGGTGATCGTACGAAAGATAGTCCTGCATTTTTCGCCGGCAACTGCTGACCGCCCGGTAATTTACCGGCTGGTTAAGGATTACGACCTTGTTGTCAACATTCTCAAAGCGAATATCAACCCCCACAAATTGGGGTATATGGTTCTGGAACTGAGCGGGGAACAGGCCAACTATCAGGAGGGGATTAACTTCCTGGAGACATCCGGAGTTGAGGTGGAGCCGTTGAGCCAGACCACCGTTCGTAATGAGACAAAGTGCATTCAGTGTGGCGCCTGCACCACCAACTGCCCGACGTCGGCTCTCTACATTGAGAGGCCGTCGATGGAAGTCTGTTTTGATGATTCCAAATGCATCGTCTGCGGCATGTGTGTGCAGAGCTGTCCGGCACATGCGGTAGAACTGCACTTTTAACCGGCGGGCCAATCCCTAAAGGTGGCCGTCGACTGCCGCCGGGGACTGATGTACAAATGGCGGCAGCCAGCCAAAAATATGCTGATAAGGCGTGAAGCGGATGTATTCCATCCGGAAATACCGGGAACAGGTTGATCGTTCCCGCCTGGTTCATTTCCGGGTTGTCTACCGGGAAACGGATCTCCAGATCAGTGTTGACCGCGGGAGTTGGGTAGACAGCCTGCCACAAATGGTCGAGACTGAGGTATTGGCCTCCTGGAACGACCTTGAATGGTACATGGGCGTCGATCCCGATTTCCGAACATCACTGGTCCCCCACCCGGTCCATTTTGGCGCGCCCGAGCTGGCCTTGGAAATGGCCCGGGCGGCCAACATCGCCGGCGTAGGCCCGATGGCGGCCGTGGCCGGGGCCATCGCGGAAAAAGCCGGACAGGCGCTTCTGGCTCATGTACGGGAAGTGGCTGTGGAAAACGGCGGCGATATTTTTCTCGCCTGCAGAAAACCATGGGTGATAGGGGTTTTTGCCGGGGAGTCCCCGTTTACCAACCGCCTGGGGATCGAAATCGAACCCGGGCAAACCCCGTTGGGAGTTTGTACTTCATCGGGGACGGTGGGGCCTTCGCTCAGTTTTGGCCGGGCCGACGCTGCCTGTGTCGTGGCGCGATCTGTAGCCCTGGCCGACGCTGCGGCCACAGCTGTGGGCAATGTCGTCCAGGGTCCAGATGATGTCGATAAGGGCTTGGCGGCGGCTAAAGCAATTCCCGGGGTAACCGGGGTAGTGGTGATTAAGGATGAACGCCTAGCGGTCTGGGGTGACTTGAAACTGGTGCCGTTGAAATGAACCCGGCTAGGGGCGGCATCCTTCTTGTTCTGCTGGCGCGGACAAAGCATGGGACCGGCTGCCGATTCAAATTTCATGGGCCATTACTGCCTAATGTTGACATCCGCCGGGGGCTGCATTATGATTTCATTAAGTCCGACATGTTTAGTTGGAAATAAACTGTACGGAGGAATCGAAATGAAGGTAGCCCGTAATGTAACGGAACTGATAGGCGGTACACCGATGATTCAGTTAAACCGCCTGCCCGATCCTGGGGGAGCCAGGGTGTTTGCCAAACTGGAATCGTTTAACCCCGGAAGCAGCGTCAAGGATCGGATCGCTCTCAGCATGATTGAGGCAGCGGAAAAGGCGGGAATCCTCAAACCGGGGTCCACCCTTGTGGAACCAACGAGCGGCAATACCGGCATCGGTTTGGCCATGGTGGCGGCCGCCCGCGGGTACCGCATCATCCTGGTCATGCCGGACACCTTCAGTGTGGAACGCCGCAGTCTCCTTGCGGCTTTTGGAGCGGAAGTCGTTCTCACCCCGGGAGTGGATGGAATGAACGGAGCAGTCAACAAAGCAGCCGAGCTTGTCCGGCATAACCCTGATTACTTTATGCCCCAGCAGTTTGAGAACCCGGCCAACCCCAGAATTCACCGGGAAACAACGGCTCTGGAAATTCTGGAACAGACGGGGGGCCGCATTGATGCCTTTGTGGCCGGGGTCGGCACCGGCGGCACCCTGACCGGTGTCGGGGAAGTGCTCAAAGAACGTGTACCCGGCGTCAAGGTGATTGCCGTGGAGCCTTTCAGTTCACCCGTTATCTCCGGTGGGAGGCCGGGGGCGCACAAGATTCAGGGGCTGGGGGCCGGCTTTATACCGGCCGTACTTAACCGGGCGGTTATTGATGACATAATAACGGTGTCCAACGACGATGCCATGGAAACAGCGCGAAAGATTGCCAGGGAGGAAGGACTGCTGGTCGGGATTTCTTCCGGCGCGGCCGTTTTTGCCGCCCTGAGAGAGGCCCGTAAAATGAAACCTGGCCAGACAGTGGTGGCCGTGGCCCCGGACACCGGTGAACGGTATCTGAGCACCGAACTATTTCGGGGCTGATTTTTACCACCATTAGATCAATCACTGAGCCTGAAGCGCTCGGGGAATTTCCGTACGCCTTTTTGGTTGTCAGCTAACCTTTGCCGTAGATTGACCAACCCGACAGATCGATTCGCGGGTCAATATCCCAGGGCTGCCTCGCCCAACATGGAACAGTAAATATTACGCAGTTTACACCAGAGCGAGGGTCTCCTCCAGGTCGGAAATGATGTCATTGACTCCTTCCAGGCCGACCGACATCCGAACAAGGCCGTCCGTGATTTCCGCCTTCAGCCGTTCCTCCCGCTCAACATACCAGTGGGTCATGGAAGCCGGGTGCTGGACCAGGGTATCAATGTCTCCCAGGCTGACGGCGAGGCGGCAGATTTTGAGGTTGTTCATCAGGGTGACGCCGGCCTCGATACCGCTCTTGAGCTCGAAACTGAGCATGCCGCCAAAACCCCGCATCTGTTTTTTGGCGACTTCGTGCTGCGGATGCGAGGGGAGGCCCGGGTAGAAGACCCGTTCCACCTTGGGATGCTGTTCCAGGAACTCCGCAACCTTCATGGCGTTGCTGCAGTGGCGGTCCATTCGGACAGCGAGGGTCTTGAGGCCGCGCAGCAGCAGCCAGGCCTCAAAGGGGCCGAGGATGCCGCCCATATTCTTCATTGATGTATCGCGGATACGGTCCATCAATTTGGCACTGCCGACGACCAGTCCGGCCATCGCATCTCCGTGCCCGCCGATGTACTTGGTGCCGCTGTGAATGACGGCCGTAATTCCTTCAAATTTCAGGGGATTGAGCAGGTACGGAGTGGCAAAGGTGCTGTCGACCAACACCATTGCCCCTTTGTCCCGGGCGAGCCTGCCGATGCCCTCCAGATCAATCACCTTAATGGTCGGGTTCGCGGGGGTCTCGGCGTAAATAATCCTGGTATTGCCCTTGGTGGCCGCCTCAACAGCTTCAAGGTTGGCAGCGTCGACAAACGTTGTTTCCACACCGAACTTAGCCAGGATTTCACTCATGAAGTAGTTGGTGGCGCTGTAGACCGAGTTGCTGCAGACAATGTGGTCCCCGGGTTTAACCAGTTCAGTAAGGAGTGCGGTAATAGCCGCAACACCTGTGGCAAATGCGAGGCCGGCCTCGGCGCCTTCCAGAGCTGCTATCCGTTCCTCGAGTACGGACAGGGTGGGGTTCCCCAGCCTGGTGTAACAGTAACCGTTATGAACGCTTTCACATTTGCGCGCTCCGTCTGCAACATCGTGGAAAACGAAATTGGTTGTCTGGTAAATCGGCGGCGACACCGCCCCGTTAACCGGATCGCCGTCCCACCAGCCAGCCCTGATGGCGACGGTGGAGAAGTCATACTTGGAGTAATCCCGCATAAACATGCCTCCTAAAAAATTGTTCTTGGGGTCGCAATGACCCTATCTCCTGGCCTTCCATACCGTTTTACATATGCAAATAACATGCCAAACCCAGCAGCATGACCATGGTGTTTCCCATGGAAAGAGTTTGCCAAAGAGGCAGCACCAGGCCTGACTTAAATTGGTTCGGTTAATCAGCAGGATTTACAAGTTTTTTGCGAAATACCATAGAAAATCCATGAAATAAACGATCCGTTTATAAGATAATTGAAATAGGCCGGCGGGTCAACTGGTCGTCCCGGCGTGGAGGCACACCTAGGCAGGGCGGGCCCGGTGGGGAAAGAGCATATGGAGGTGCGGCGGTGAACAGCTTCAATGACCGGGAACTGGGGGAAATATTGGCCGTGGCCTTGAACAACGTTGGTGAAGGCGTCAGCATTATCGACGGTGACGGGAAAATCATCTTTTTCAACAGGACGGCGGAAAAATTCGAAGACCTGCGGGCGGCGGACATTGTGGGCCGGTCGATTGGGGAGGTTTACAAGCTGGACGAAAAAACCTCCCTGCAGCTTCAGGCCCTGAAGAGCGGGCGGGAGACGCGGGACACCTATCACCAGTTCACCACTTCCAAAGGGAAGAGACTGTCGGTGATTACAAGTATCATACCCGTCAAAGCCGGGGATCGAACTGTGGCCGTAGTCGCGACCGCCAGAGACGTAAGCCTGATCCGGGACTTATTGGAGAGGAACAACAAGCTGGTCAACCCCATGTCCGGAAAAGGATCCGGAGAGGTGTCAGTAAAGCGGTATACATTCGATTCCATCGTGGGAGAGAGCGCCGTTATTAAGGAAGCTATCTTAATCGGACGCAAGGTGGCCCGATCATCTTCCACAGTTCTGCTTTTTGGGGAGACGGGGACTGGCAAGGAACTGTTCGCTCAGAGCATTCATGATGCCAGTTCCAACCGGAGCGGGCCTTTCATAGGCATCAACTGTGCCGCCATCCCGGACACGCTCCTGGAGAGCATATTGTTCGGGACGGTCAAAGGCGCTTTTACCGGGGCTACCGACTCTCCGGGTCTGTTTGCTCAGGCAGGCGGGGGGACAGTATTTCTCGATGAGGTCAACTCCATGAGCTTGTCCTCTCAGGCGAAGCTTCTGCGGGTGTTGGAGGAAAGGTCGGTCCGAAAAGTGGGCGACTGGAAAGATGTCCCCATTTCGTGCCGCATCATCAGTTCTACCAACGTCGATCCGGAAGTGGCGATCAGCAGCGGCTGCCTGCGGGAGGATCTTTTCTACCGCCTGGCGACCACTGTAATCACAATTCCACCATTGAGAGATAGGTCCGGCGATGTTCCGCTTCTGGTCAGGCATTTTATCTGCAAGTACAACCAGATGCTCAACCTGGTAATCGAAAATACAGACAGGGAGATGGAGGAAATCCTGACAAGGTACCGCTGGCCGGGCAACGTCAGGGAGCTGGAACACACCATCGAGAGCGCCATGAATTTGGCGGATGATTACGAGGCGGTCCTATCAAAGAAACACCTGCCCAGTTTCACCCTGCGGCGGTTGACCAGTTCTCCGGAGCAGGCAAAGGAATTGCCTCCTCTTTCCCGAGAGGATATGCCATTACCCGACCTGCTGCGCCGGGTGGAAACCGAGGTTATCAGCAAAGCCCTTGCTGATAACTCCCACAATGTGTCCCGGACCGCGGAGGCCTTAGGGGTCAAACGGCAGAACCTCCAGATGAGGCTGCGGAAACTGAAACTGGCTCGGGCATCCGAAATCGACGAGCCGTAACAGACAGATCCGCTCCTGAAAAGGGAGTCCGCCACTGAGGATCCCGCAAATTCCTGTCGGGAAGTTTACCGGTCAAGGGGCTCCTTGGGGCATGACCGACAATTTCCATAAGAGCAGTTCCGGGATCTGTCTTACCCTTTACAGATACCGGCTTTTTTTGATGAATTGTCACCAGCGTCAAGTGCAACTTACTCCTGCAACAAATGCTTGCACAGTTGGGCATTTTCCTGAAAAAGCAGTTTGCATGTGCCTGAAAGCGGAAGGGACTTCCAATGGTTGTCCGAAACAATGAAACATCCGGGGCAAACTCACCGGAGACTGATCAATATCGGGTTCCTAATTTTTTTGGGGAACCGCCAAAGAGTGGCACGGAAATTGCTTTTCATGATAGCTGAAGAATTCATCATAGGAGGTACTGCTCCGTGCGCAGCAATTTAAATGGGTATCAAACACCACAATTCCGGATGCTTTCCGAAGACCAGCTGGTAGATTTACACCGTTACGCCTGCCATATCCTCGAGCGAACCGGTGTAGTTATTCATCACGAGGAGGCGCTCGCACTCCTGCGCAAAGCCGGGGCTCACATTAGTGATAGCAACCGAGTCAGGATTCCGGCAGGAATGGTGGAGGCGGCCCTGAAAACGGCGCCGTCCCGCATCACCCTCTACTCCCGTGATGGGGAACCCGCCATGTTTTTGGAAGGCTATAATTCCTATTTTGGAACCGGTTCTGACTGCCCGCATTATCTGGATGCGTTTACCCACGAACGGCGCCAGCCGACCCTGAAGGACATTGAGGCATCGTTAATTCTTTGTGACAGCCTGCCTCATATCGATTTTGTCATGTCGATGGGGCTGATCAATGATGCACCGAAGGAAGTTATGTACCAAAACCAGTACCGGTCGATGATCAACCTGACCACCAAACCGATGGTCATTATTGCCGATGATGCTGACTGCCTCAAAGACATTATTGACATGGCCGCTGTTGTTGTGGGCGGACATGAGGAACTGCGGATTCACCCCCGCTTCGTTCTGTACGACGAGCCAAGTTCCCCGCTGCAGCATTCCAACACGGCCCTGCAGAAACTGCTCGTGATGGCCGAATATGGTTTGCCGACAAACTATGCTCCGGGGGCCATGGCGGGGGCAACCTGTCCGATGACTCCGGCAGGCGCGATGGCACAGTCGGCGGCGGAAATCCTGAGCGGCCTGGTAATTCACCAGCTGAAGTCTCCGGGGGCCCCGTTTGTGTTCGGCGGCGGAATGTCGCCGATGGACATGGGAAGCATGCAGCCGACCTATGCGGCACCCGAAGCCATGATGACCCAATCAGGCCTGGTGGAACTGGCTCATTATTACAACCTTCCCACCTGGGGTTTCGGCGGCTGCAGTTCCTCCAAGCTCCCTGACCAACAGGCGATCATGGAAGCTTGCACCTTCAACCTGGTGGCCGCGCTGTCCGGCTGCAACATCATCCATGATGTCGGTTATCTCGAATTTGGCCTCACTTTCTCGGAAGAACTTCTGGTGATGTGTAATGAAAACATTGGTCAGATCAAAAGGGTGATGGGTGGAATCAAATTCGATGATGAACACCTGGCCTTTGATACTATTGACCGGGTCGGGCCGGGCGGAAACTATCTCGGCGACCCCCACACGTTTGCTCACTTCCGGGATAACTGGTGGCCGGATGTAACCAACAGGCAGACCTTCGAAGCGTGGGCTGAAGGCGGCAAAACTTCCATGGAAGAGCGGGCCCGGGAAAAAATCCGGTTCATTCAACAAAACCACACTCCCAAAACCTTAGACGATGTTACCCTGAAAAAACTTGGCGAAATCATTGCGGCTGCCGAGAAGAGATCCGCGGACAAGTTAGCCATAAGGTAACCGGGCTTACGCCGGATGCCAGGGGAGCGACAGAATAGTACCCTCGATGATGCCCTCGTGCACCGCCGCCCACCGGGTGAAAGGGCGGTGCACTGCGGGGTTGGCGGCGCAGACCGAAGCATTTTACCGGAACTTTACAGGAAAGGTGATTGGTGATGAACGCCAAGTATCTGCTGGCTCTTGATCAGGGAACTACCAGTTCCCGGGCTCTTCTGTTCGACCTTGAGGGCGGGTTGCTAGGATGCAGGGGTCAGGAATTTCCCCAGGTTTACCCGCAGCCGGGTTGGGTGGAACATGACCCCGAGGTGATATGGGAGACGCAAATAGCGACGGCGAAAAAGGTGTTGGCCGATTTCAATGTGAATGCCGGCGATGTGGCGGCAATCGGTATCACCAACCAGCGGGAAACCGTTGTTCTCTGGGACCGCCGTACCGGCAAACCGGTGTACAATGCCATTGTTTGGCAATGCCGGCGCACCGCTCCACTTTGCGAGAACTTGCGGAATGCCGGCTGGGTGGATGTAATTCGGGAAAAAACCGGGCTTGTCCTGGATGCCTATTTCTCGGCAACCAAGATTGCCTGGATGCTTGACAATGTGCCGGGCTTGAGGGCCAGGGCTGAAAAAGGGGAAATAGCCTGCGGTAATATTGATACATGGCTGCTCTGGAAGCTTACCGGCGGCCGGGTGCATGCCACCGATTATTCCAACGCATCCCGAACGATGCTTTTCAACATCAATAATCTGGAATGGGATAGTGAAATTCTGGCCGAACTGAACATCCCCGCCGCTGTGCTGCCGGTTGTGATGCCGTCAAGTCATCTATTTGGGGAAACAGAGGCCGACCTTTTCGGTCAGGCCATTCCCATCGCCGGGGACGCCGGGGATCAGCAGGCGGCCCTGTTCGGCCAAGCCTGCTTCAGTCCGGGCATGGTCAAGAACACGTATGGTACCGGATGTTTCTTATTGATGAATACCGGTGACACGCGGGCCCGTTCCGAACATAATTTGTTAAACACCATCGCCTGGGGTGTGAAAGGCAAGATAACGTATGCCCTGGAGGGTAGTGTTTTTGTCGGGGGGGCAGTGGTTCAATGGTTGAGGGACGGGCTGCGGCTTATAGAAACGGCCGCCGAAACTGAGGAATTAGCCACAAGGGTCACTGATAACGGCGGGGTTTACCTGGTTCCTGCTTTCGTTGGTCTCGGTGCACCCCACTGGGACATGTACGCCCGAGGCACAATAGTGGGAATAACGAGGGGGACCTCCCGGGAGCACATCATCAGGGCTGGCCTGGAGGCGATAGCCTACCAGACCAGGGATGTCCTTGAATCGATGCGGGCGGACTCGGGGGTACCGTTGAAGGCATTGCGAGTGGACGGGGGAGCAGCCCGGAATAATTTCTTGATGCAGTTTCAGTCGGATTGTATTCAGACTCCTGTGGAACGCCCCGCGAACACGGAAACCACTGCTTTAGGTGCCGCTTACTTGGCCGGCTTGGGGGTCGGTGTCTGGTCCGGAATTGATGAAATTGGGGGGCGCTGGAGTTACGAACGGCGCTTCTCATCGGAGAGAAACCTTGACCGGGAATACCGGGATTGGCAGAGAGCGGTTGCCAGGTCTGCCAGATGGGCCGAAATGTAGGTGAAAAAAGGAACTGTCACGTCACGAACTGGAAATAATCGTGGTTGACAAAGACCTCTCTACTCATTCATATAGATCCTTTCTCTAAAGGCACTGGTAACGGTGCCTTCTTTTTTTCACCATTATTTACATGGAGGGAAAAGGGTAGAGAATTTGAACGTATTAAATTGCCTCCAATTTGAGTGTTACTTGGTCGAATCGGAGGTGCATACCTTTGTGCAAGAAAATGTTGCATTTAGGGAGGCTGTTTAATCTACAAAACCAAGGTTAACATAGCTTCTGCCAGCCGAAATTTCCCGGCGAACTTAAATTGTCGCTGGCATGAGAATTGCATTTTCTTTAGGTTAGCCCGTTTACCAGGACTAAAGGTTGAGGGCTAGGGGGTGAGGGCAGACTTTATTTTTTAGGCGGTCTAAGCTTGCAGGAAGCAAAATAAGGTCAGGAGGTATATCGTTATGAAGAAATCAAAAATGACGGCAGTTGTTGCACTTGGACTGGTTCTAGTTTTTTCGCTCTCGGTGGCTCTGACCGGGTGTGGCAGTAATGGAGGCGGCAAACAGTCCGAAAAGAACGACATAATCAAGATTGTTTCGGTTAGTCCACTAACCGGGGTACAGGCTCCATTCGGTGAAATGGTCAAGATGGGAGCAGAGTTGGCCATTGAAGAAAAGAAAGCCGAAATCGAAAAATTGGGTTTCAAGGTTGAGTTTATGCCCCAGGACGATTCCGCCGATCCCAAGATGGGTGTAGCTGTAGCCCAGAAGCTGGTCACTGACCCCAACGTTTTGGCAGTTATCGGCCACATGAACTCGGGTGTAACCATTCCGGCGGAAGATATCTATGCCAAGGCCAACCTGGCAATGTACACTCCGATTGCCACCAACCCCAAGGTTACCGAACTCGGGAACAAAAACGTTGGCCGGATATGTGGCCGTGACGACGTTCAGGGACAGGCGGCAGCCGTGTTTGCCAAAGAAGATCTGCAGGCAAAATCAACGTTTATTCTGCATGATAAGTCAGCCTACGGACAGGGATTAGCGGACGAATACAAGAAAAAGGCGGAAGAGCTTGGGGTCCAGGTGCTTGGTTACGAGGGCGTGACCCAGGGAGAAGTTGATTTCAGCGCCGTTGTCAACAAGATTGTCCAGAACAAGCCGGATGCTGTCTACTTTGGCGGCAACTACACGGAAGCCGGTCTGGTCCTGAAGCAAATGCGGGAGAAGGGCAGCAAGGCTCAGTACATCGGTTGTGACGGTGAGGAGTCTGCTGAATATGTTAAAGTTGCCGGAAAATATGTAGTAGGATCTTATTATACATCCATGACTCCGATTCTTACGGAATCCGAAGAAGGAAAAGCCTTTACCGATCGATTCCAGCAGAAATTCGGCAAGGCGCCGGAAGCTTTCGGCATTTACGCCTATGACACAGGCCTCGTGGTCATGCAGGGTGTTCTCGATGCCATCAATGCCAACGGTGGCAAGAAACCGAGCCGGGAACAAGTTTCCGAAGCCATTCGCAAAGTCGAAGTTCAGGGGTTAACGGGAACTGTTGCGTTTAACGAAAACGGGGACAACAAAAACACCAAGAGCTTTATTATGCAGTTCAAAGAAGAGAAGTATCCGGGAGTTTTGGTTAAAAAAGTCTCCAAGTAACCAACACTCTTCGACCTCAGTTCCTCCCAAGCAAACTAGGAGACCGTTGCAAAAGTCCATCTGCGTCGTTCCATCCGCGCATTCTTGCTCGACGTACGTTTAGTACGCCATGGCTGCGAATGCTTGATGCGCCTAGCATCTGGAGCTTTTTCAACACGTCTTTTGTTTGAGTCAAATTATAATCGGCGGCGGCACATGACGGGCGAAGATGTTCGCCCGTCTACTGCTAATAAGCGTAGTGGTTGCCGTAGGGCCGTGTACCCCTGGGCACTATCTTGGTAAAAGGCTGCTCCAAAATGCTGTCCTGGTCAAAACAGAAGTGCCGGGAGAATTCACCGATCAGGGTTTGCAGGTGCTGCCGGTCGGTGGCGGAAGGCTCCAAGGCCTGGGCCTCGACACCGAGAATCTCGGGTTCGATCTGACCCCGAACAAAAATCTGGCCGCCGTGCATTCCCGTTGCCACGAAGTTTCCTACCAAAGTTCGGCCATTCTCCTGGTTCAACCCCAGCACCACCAGTGTGCCGCCTGCCATGTACTCGCCCAGAAAATCACCGGCTGTTCCCCCGACAACGATGCGGGGGTTCTTGTCCCGGTGCGCCTTCATGTGGATTCCGACCCGGCAGCCGACATCTCCGCGGATAAAAACGGTGCCGCCACGCATGGAATATCCTGTAATATCACCGGTGCTGCCATGGATGACGATGGTACCGTCGTTCATGGTATTGGCCACCCCATCCTGGGCGTTGCCGTGGACCTCGACTCTAGGGCCGCTCATCAACGCCCCCAGGTTGTTCCCCGGTACGCCGAAAATGTCAATGCTGACCCGGCCTTTCAAACCGGCACCGATGTAGCGCTGCCCGCCGACATCTTCCAGTGAGATTTGATTCTCTCCGGCATCCAGCAGGGCTCGAATTTGGGAATTGAGAGCGATGTGGTTGAGCCCCTTTGCATTTATTTTAGACATAGCCCAATCCTCTTTTCGGCAAGGTATTTCTTGTTGGGAAACAGCTTTGTTCCCGTTGGCGGTTTTGCCAACCCCGGCGGGGCGCCGCGGTTCCCAGTCCTACTGGGCCAGTTTCTCATTTAACAGATCCGGAGGCAGGTCCAAGAGCCCCAGAGCTGGGCGCAGAAGTTCCTGTTTAAACCGGTTTGTATCGATTCGTTCTTCCATGAAGTGGCGATAAATTCCGGCCTGTTCCGGGCTGTTCAGAAACAGGCCGCCAACCAGGTGAGGGCCTTTGAGTACCAGCTTGCGGTAGGTCAAGGCTGCTTCATTGTGTTCGGACAGGATGGCGTACCCTTTCTCCGGAACGGACGCGGAACAACCCATGCTGGCGATATGAAGGCCCCAGAGGTTCATGGCGTTAAAAGGGGAGACGGGACAGAACACTTCCCGGGCTCCGGCCATATTCAGCCCTGCCAGGTGACCCTGGATGGCGGCCAGCGGCAGGATCGGGGCATTCCCCGCCACCACATCCCCGGCAGCGAAACACCCGGGGAGGCCGATGCCGAGGTTTTCGTCAACCACCACACCCCGGTTAATGGTAACCCCGGGCAAATCCTGAACCAGTTCCACATTGGGCCGAATACCGGTGGCTGCAACCAGGAAGTCGCAGAGGAGTTCGACCCCGGACTGCAGCCCGAGCCGCAGCCGCCCGTTGTTTTCCCGGGTGGCCCCATTCATGGTGTCACCGAGTATTACACGCACGCCCCGATCTGTTAATACAGATTTGACGAGGCGGCCGGCGAACGGGTCCAGTACCTGAGGCCAGATCTGGGCCGACTGTTCCACCAGAGTGACCTTGACACCAATGTTAACCAGGCTTTCCATCGCTTTCAGGCCGGTAGGGCCGGCTCCCAGGACGACTGCCTCCCTGTCGGGGGTGGCGGCTTCCGCCAGGCCCCGGACATCATCCCATGTGTTGAAGGTGAAGAGATCAGTTGATGGCAGCCCTTCAATTGGCGGCACAAATGGCCGGCCCCCGGTGGCCAACAACAGGCGATCATAAGCAACAGTCTGACCGTCGTCCAACCGCACCTGCCGGGAATCGGGATCAATCTGTACTGCCCGTTTGCCTTCGATAACCTCGACTTTGTGTGTCCGATAAAACACCTCGGAGCGGTAGGCCATGCCGCGGTCGTCTATTTTATGTTCCAACCAGTATGAGATCAGGGGACGGTTGTAAGCGAGGAACTGTTCTCCGGATATGATGGTGATTGTTCCTTCGTTATCCCGTTCCCGAATCCCCTCCACCGCGTGGACGGCAGCCACCGAATTGCCGATGATTACATAGTTCAAATCTCCCGCCCCCTTTCCTCGTAGACGAGCGCCTGGTTGGGGCAAGTTTGGACACAAGCGGGCACAGACAAGCCCTGACACAGATCGCACTTTAAGGGGGCGGATTTCCCGTCACGCCGACCGGGACGGACCGCCCCGTAAGGGCAGGCCACAACACAAGTCCAGCAGCCGACACATTTTTCCTCCTGGCAGTGGACAACGCCGGTGACCGCATCCTTGGTCATGGCGCCGGAGATGCAGCTCTGCACGCAGGCAGGCTGGTCACAGTGGCGGCACTGGATAGCCGCAGATAGTGGGCGCTTTTCTTCCACCCGCACCCGGGCTGTGTTCCGCAGGTTTTCCCGGTGGAACGCCTTGAACAGATCCTTGGATTTGGAGTGGGCTACAATACAGCTCACTTCACAAAGGCGGCAGTTCATGCAGTATTCTATCTGTGCATAAACCTTTCTCATAAATTCCTCCCCCATCCCCAGACCTGGCAAACTTCTCATCTGGCCAAAAAGCAATTTTCCCCATTCAAATTGCTCTTGGATTGTTCCGGCACATTGGCCGCGTTAACAGGGGGTGCTTTATCTACGCCGGATCGCCGGCTTGTTTTACCCCCAGCACTTTCAGTTCCGCTTCCGTCAGACCCACTCCCCGCAGGTGCAGCCGGTTGCTGCGCAGGCTTTCGATAGAGTTGATCCCCATGCCGCCCAGCATCTCCTTGATCTCATGTGACCACCCCTTCAACAGGTTGGCCAGCCTGGACGCGCCCAACTCCTGGTTCAACCGACGCGTTTTGTAGGGGTCCTGAGTGGTGATTCCCCAGCTGCACTTGCCGGTGTAGCACTTCTGGCAGAGGTGGCATCCCAGGGCTATCAGGGCAGCGGTGGCGATGTAGACCGCGTCGGCACCCAGGGCGACGGCCTTGACCACATCGGCGCTGCAGCGGAAGCCGCCTCCGGCGATCAGGCTGACCTGGTTGCGAATCCCCTCGTCGCGCAGGCGCTGATCGACGGCCGCGATGGCCAGTTCAATCGGAATCCCGACATGGTCGCGAATCATCAGGGGGGCGGCGCCGGTACCGCCGCGAAATCCGTCAACGGCAATGATATCGGCCCCGGCGCGGGCAATGCCGCTGGCAATTGCCGCCACGTTGTGCACCGCCGATACCTTGACCGAAACCGGTTTTTTATAGTTGGTGGCTTCCTTCAAAGTGAAGATAAGCTGCTTCAGGTCTTCGATCGAGTAAATATCATGATGAGGGGCCGGTGACAGGGCATCGGTACCTTCGGGAATCATCCTGTTTTCGGCAATCGAGGCCGTTATCTTTTCCCCGGGAAGATGCCCGCCAATACCGGGTTTTGCCCCCTGTCCGATCTTGATTTCCACGATGCGGGCGGAATTGAGGTAGTCGACATGCACCCCGAAACGTCCCGAAGCCACCTGCACGATAGCGTTATCGGCATATTTGTACAGGTCTGCCGGTAGGCCTCCCTCCCCGGTGTTGAACAGGGTGCCGGCCTCTCTGGCTGCCCTGGCCAGAGCCTCGAACGCCTGATGGCTGATGGCCCCGTACGAGATGGCCGAAAACATAATCGGGATGTCAATCTTGACCTGAGGGGGCTGGTTTCCCCGTGCCCTCAAGCCGCTGTCCGACCACTCCACTTCCACCCTTTCGGAACGGCTGCCCAGGTAGGTGCGCAGTTCCATTGGTTCCCGCAGCGGGTCGATGGAAGGGTTGGTTACCTGGCTGGCATTCAGCAGCAGGCGGTCAAAGTAAGGCGGATATGGCTTGTCGTTGCCCATTCCGGTTAGAAGGACGCCGCCTGTCTTGGCCTGCTTGGTGATGTTGTGCAGGTGTGAGGCGGCCCAGTAGGCGTTGTCTTTATATGGGGATGGGTTGCTGTTGATCGTGAGAGCCCTGGCTGGGCAGAAGCTGACGCACCGGTGGCAGGCGACACATTTTTCTTCGATGACGTAAAGCCGGTCCTCCTCGGCATCGTACTGCTGCGCCTCAAAGCCGCACTGGCGGACGCAGGCCAGGCATTTGACGCATCGGTCATCATCACGAGCGATATTGAACTCAGGCGGGATTAGGCTGATTGACAGCATAACGCATTTTCCTCCAGTTTCCCTATCACTGGTTCCCCGCCCCGGGGGTACCATATTCTCTCCGGATTCGGGCAGATGGCCCGGATAGCGGCTTCTTCGCTGGCCACGTATAGAGTGGCTCCTTTTTCGCCGGCGACCAGGGGCCGTAGTTTCAACCTGTCGTTCAAAGCCATTATGCCCCCCGGGAATCCCACAATAATGGAGAAAGGGCCGTTTAACAGCAAACTTCCATACACCACCCGCAGCTGGGCGTAAAGCTCCCTCTCCTCGGCCGGCATCCGGTCTATGTGGACCCAAAAGGGAGGAGCAAGGACCTTGGCGGCGGCTTCCAGGGGCAGTTTCTGCCGGCGGACCAGGAAGTCAAGGGCGTAAGTGATAACCTCCGTGTCCGTCTGCAAGGTAATCTTGTAGCCGTGCATCTGTAGGAAGTGTTTATTGGCGCCATACGATGACACCTCGCCGTTGTGGACAACGGACCAATCCAATAGTGTGAAGGGATGGGCCCCGCCCCACCAGCCCGGTGTGTTGGTGGGAAAACGGCCGTGGGCAACCCAGGTGTGGGCTTGGTATTCGTCCAGACGGTAAAACTCGCCGATATCCTCAGGGTAACCGACACCCTTGAAGGCTCCCATGTTTCTACCGCTGGAAATGACATAGGCCCCCGGGATCGTGTCGTTAATCCCCATCACCAGATGGGTAATCATATCCTGGCTGGTTTCCAAAGACTCGCTCTTGGCCACCCTGGGCAGCACAAAATAACGCCAGAGCAGGGGAGCCTTACCGATGCCGCGCGTTAACCGGGTTGGAATGCAGTCCTCGGCTTCGATAAAGAAGTTGTCCTTCAGGAGTTCCTCGACCTGGTGGCGGCTGGACTTGTCCTCAAAGAGCAGGTGCAGTGCATAAGAATCCTTGAACTCGGGGTAAATGCCATAGGCAACGAAGCCGCCGCCCAAACCGTTGGAACGCTCGTTCATCAAAGCAATTGATTCGATTATTGGGTTGCCAGTTGTGCGCCTTCCGTCCCGGTTGATAAAGCCAGTAATGGCACAACCGGAGGGTATGCGACATTCTCCTTCTCGTAACACCTTTTACCCCTCCTCACCCAATGAAACCCTCCGAAAAATACCGATCCAATAAAAAATCCGGCGAAAACAAAAAGCATCCCCAACGAAGCCACTTCATCGTGACTGCGTGAGGACGCCGTTGCCCTGCACAATATCAGTTTTCAAAAATTATAAATGATTCAGGTAAAAAAGGCAAGGTACGGGGGGAGAGTATACAATATTCTTCGTCGCCAAAAACCGACAAATAGTTTCGCCGGAATTACCCGGGTCAAAGCGCTGACGGGGGGCAATTTCTCAGTAAACCAGTCACGATTCGGACAGTGTCGCATAAAATAACAGTTGAAGAAGGTTTCTGCGGGGGCAATGGCGTCCCGGCGGATGGGCGCTAGCCCTCCTGCCGGGTTGTTTGTTCTTTATCCATAAACTGGCATGGGAGGGCGAAAGACGAAATGTGCGGAATTACTGGCTGGATTGACTGGGATATGGACCTCGATTCACAGACACCCATCCTGGAAGGGATGACGCAAACAATGGCCTGCCGGGGTCCGGACGCGGCAGGGATCTGGGTTTCGCAGCATGCTGCGCTGGGACACCGGCGGCTGATCGTCGTCGATCCCCAGGGCGGGGCTCAACCGATGGCGCGCCAGCAGGGCGAGCGTACTTATGTCATTTCCTATAACGGCGAGTTGTATAACACAGCCGATCTCCGGCGGGAACTGGAGGCACGCGGGCACACTTTCCGTTCCTATTCAGACACGGAGGTTCTCCTTGTCTCCTTTATCGAATGGGGGGCCGATTGTGTCCGGCATCTGAACGGGATTTTCGCCTTTGGTATCTGGTGCGAGTCCGAGCAGAGCCTGTTTTTGGCCCGCGACCGGCTCGGGGTCAAGCCTCTTTTTTACGCGCAGCGAGGTCGCTCCTTCCTGTTTGGGTCGGAGATCAAGGCCCTTCTGGCTCATCCCGCAGTCAAACCGGAGGTGGATGCCGAGGGGCTGGCCGAAATCTTTGCCCTGGGACCTGCCCGGACCCCGGGACAAGGGGTGTTCCGGGGCATAGCGGAACTGAGGCCGGGGTACAGCCTGACATACGACCGGAAGGGGATACACCCCCGCCGGTATTGGGTCTTGGAGAGTAAACCCCACCGGGACGACCTCGACCTTACGGCGGCCACGGTGCGCGACATCTTTGCCGATGCGGTGGAGCGGCAGCTCGTTTCCGATGTGCCTGTCTGCACCCTTTTGTCAGGAGGCCTGGATTCAAGCGCCATCACGGCGTTTGCCGCCGCGGCATACCGGAAACACGGCTTGGGAACCCTGCATACCTATTCCATCGACTACGTTGACAACGACCGTTATTTCCGGCCAAGCGATTTTCAGCCGAATTCCGATGCCCCCTGGGTGCGCCGGGTTTCCGGGTTTCTGGGAACGAAACACCACTTCGTTACTGTTGACACGCCCCAGCTGGTTGAGGCGTTAACAGCTGCGGTGCGGGCGCGCGACCTTCCTGGTATGGCCGATGTGGATTCATCCCTCTACCTGTTCTGCTGCGAAATCAAAAAAGAGGCCACCGTGGCCGTCTCAGGGGAGTGCGCTGACGAGGTGTTCGGCGGGTACCCGTGGTTCTACCGGGAGGAAGCGCTTAACGCCGTTACCTTCCCCTGGTCCCTGGCCATTCAGGAGCGGGCCGGCATCTTATCACCGGAGCTGCTTGGGCGCATCCCTTTCGAGGATTACGTGGCCCAGCGTTACCATGACACCCTTGCTGAGGTTCCCCGGCTGGCGGGAGAGGATCCCTTCGAGGCCCGCAGGCGGGAGATGTTTTACCTCAACATGGTGTGGTTCATGACCACCCTCCTCGACCGGAAGGATCGGATGAGTATGGCGACCGGGCTGGAAGTCCGGGTACCGTTCTGCGACCATCGCCTCGTCGAGTATGTCTGGAACATTCCCTGGGCCATCAAAACCTGCGGCCAGAGGGAGAAGGGGATTCTCCGGCAGGCTTTGGCGGGTCTGCTGCCGGATGATGTGCTGCTGCGAAAGAAGAGCCCTTACCCCAAAACACACAACCCCAACTACCTTGCTGCAGTCCGCGGCTGGCTCCTCCGGATCCTTGATGATCCGTCGTCTCCGCTGCTGCCGTTGATAAACACTAAGGCGGTACGGATGATGGCGAGGTCGGACGGAAAGGCATTCAGCCGGCCTTGGTTCGGCCAGCTGATGAATGAGGCCCAGTTGTTTGCCTACTTGATTCAAATTGATACATGGCTGCGGGAATACGGCGTGGTTATTTCCGGAAGCCTTCACGTTATATGACAACCCCCGGTTTCGATCCCGGAGCATCTGCCCCCGGTTCCATTTGTGAACATTTTGTGAAATACCCCCAGGGGTAGTTGTAAACAAGGGCATCCCCCCGTAGAATTAGAACTAGAGACCATCCCTAGAAAACACATTTATACCAGGGCATGGTATATTTGGGAGGGGGGATTGAGGAAAAATGCCGCAGATGACTCATTACATGGAACTTCTGGCGTCAAACCAGCCCTGGAACCTGATTGTCTTCATGGCCATCCCGGTGATTCTGGCTGAAACCCTGGTGGCAACGGAGTTTTTCGTGGTGTTTCGGCACCTGACCTCCGGTTCGCTCCGGAAGTTCAATCGATGGGTGGGAATCATACTTGGTTTCTATTTCGCCTATATCTTTCTGAAACTCGTGATCACCGTTGTGCCCTCGATCGAGTGGCGAGGGTGGGTTGACGTCGTCGCCGTCGGGTTTTACCTGAGCGGGGTGGTACCGCTGTTCACCATCGCACTGCTCGAACTCGGAGCGGTCGGCCGGGGGTTGGACGAATCAGGGAAGATGAAGGCCCACTTTATCGCCCTGACGGTTTTCCTGGTAGTGGCGCATATAGCCATGATCTTCGGGATGGTTAACCCGGAAATTCTTTCGAGTATGGCCGATATGAAAATGTAACAACCGGGCTCTTGGGTTTTTTGACCCTGCCTTTCAAATTTAACCCCGCCTTCCCAGGCGGGGGATTTTTTTATGAAAATCGGGGGACAGTTTTGTGGGCAGCCGAGGGGGGGCTGCCGATTTTGACCGTCAACTGGGGGCTCGTGCAAGGCTTGATTCCGTTGAATCAGGCCTCTTTTTATGCTAGAATGGGACGGGAAAGGAGGGACGCACGTGTCAGGTCATTCGAAATGGGCGAATATCAAGAGGCGTAAGGCCAAAGTGGACGAGCAGCGGGGAAAGGTGTTCACAAAACTGGGCCGGGAAATTATCATCGCTGCTAAGCACGGGGGACCGGATCCTTCCGGGAATATGCGCTTGAAGATGGCCATTCAGAAGGCCAAAGAGGCCAACATGCCTCAGGACACGATCACGCGTGCTATCCAGCGGGGTTCGGGAGATATTGAAGGCGTCAGTTACGAAGAAGTGGTTTACGAAGGATACGGGCCCTCCGGGGTCGCTGTATTGATTAATATTGCCACTGACAACCGCAACCGGACTGCTGGGGAAATCAGGCACATTCTGTCCCGGAACGGGGGGAACCTTGGCGAGTCAGGCTGTGTCTCCTGGATGTTCAACCGGCGGGGTCTGATTGTGGTTCCGGTTGAGGATGCCAAACTCTCTGAAGACGACCTTATGATGCTGGCCCTGGAGGCCGGGGCCGAGGATATGAGAACCGAAGAAGGGTCATACGAGATTACTTCTGAACCGGACGACTTCGAAACTGTGCGGAAGGCTCTGACGGACGCGGGGGTGCAGCCGGCAGAAGCGGAAATAACCATGATCCCGCAGACGACGGTAGAGATAACGAACGAGGAAGATGCGCTCAAGGTTCTCAGGTTGATGGACTTGCTGGAAGACCACGATGATGTGCAGTCTGTGACCGCCAATTTCGAGATTCCGGAACAGTTGATGGACGCCCTCAGCGGGGAGTGACCAGGACGGCTCCGTAAGAGAGCAGCGGATGGCATAAGTTTTGATGTCTCCGCTGCTCTTTATTCAACCTCAGGAAGCCATTGCCATTCTTTTTTGGGCAGTCAAGATCAACTTGTCTAATCTCCTGCTCACCGCCAGGGTCAGCGGATGATGCAGCCCGTACTGTTCAGCTATCTTGACCAGTTGCCCCCGCATGCATGTAATTTTATGTTCCAAGATAAAATCATAATTACTCACTTTTTCCACTCCTAACCCCCTCACGAAAACGGTGGGTGTTGTTTCCCCTACCCCCACTTAAAAGCCATAAACCCTCACTCCTAACCCCATCATGAACTGGTGCCCGGATGTTGTGCTCGGCCTGCTCTTTTTCACGGGCAAATCCTTTACCCCTACAAACCCTTGCCGTTAACTTTTTGCTGGAAAAAGGGGATCTGAGTTATCGATACCGTATCCGACATTTTTCCCCTCGACCAAATATTAAACGAAATTCCATTTAATGTCAACGAAATTACGTTTACATTATACTGAAAGTTTATCTTATTATGATAGTGAAGCAATCGTTACGGGGAGAAATTTATCGCATGGATATTTCGCAGCGGATCAGTTATTTTCGCGAAACCAAGGGTTTAAGTACAACCAAACTGGCCAGGATGGCAGGAGTGGCTCAGTCAACGCTGCGCGAAATCGAATTGGGCCATACATCTCCGACGTGGGACACCATAGAAAAATTGTGCGTGGCTCTCAAAATATCGCCGCTGGAATTGTTGTCCGGCACTGTTTTTTATGAGCCAGCCCCCGAGGAATTGATTGATGTTCAACGGCTTGCCGAAGTAGCTCAACAGCTAACACCCAGGCAACGGAAGGTGGTTCTTGAGGTTATGGAGGAATGGGCAAAACGGTAAAATAGTGCCGCGGGGTTAAAGGACAATAGCACCGCGGCCATCATGCGATGCTCACTGATTTCCACCATAATTCCCCCTATATGTATAATTTTCCGGTATTGGTAAAACATATGGGGGAAGGAAGGTGGAAATTTTGTTTTGGCGCAAGAGGTACCTTTTGTCCTTTGTGGCCTGCCTGGGTGTTCTGGCTTTGATCTGGGGATTTGGCCGGGACGGTCAGGAGAATACCGGTAACCTGTGGGGCAGGTTGGCCAAGTCAACCCCTCTGCCAAAGCAGGTGGCTTCCACGGCGGTGGGGTTCCACGTCAACCCCGCAACCCGGGTGATAATTGACGATTCATATCCAGCTTGCAATCACACCGTAACGCATCAACTGCCGCCAACTTCAGTGTTGCTGGGAAAGGATATGACCGCTCTGGCCAGGATATATCCCAAAAATGAGGGGTGGAGCCTCCAATTGGAGAGAAGCAACACGGTCCACCTCCGACACCGGCTGGAAGGCCTCTGCCCGGCGGACGATCAGAAGAGGCACCTATCCGTAATCAACGGTTACCTGGCCATATATAAAGGCCCCGCCGGCCTTAACGGCGGCTTGGTCCGGATTACTTCCACCCCTCTGAAAACCCTGCCACCATATATCCAGGACAGGATCAGGGGCGGGACTATGGAATTCACCAACGAAGATGAATTGATGCAGGCTCTGGACAGTTTTGATGAGTTTGCCGAATAAACCAACATATTGACACGGGCGTGCCGGCGGCTGAGAGGCCGTTTGGCACGTTTTTCCTTGTTTCGGAGTTTGGAGGATAAAAGGAACCGGTGGCGAACTATTGTTCCAGGGCAGGTGATTCCAGTGATAATCCTGGGAATTGATCCAGGGACGTCTATCTTGGGTTACGCCGTTATGAAACATGTCAACAACCAGCACCGGGCCTTGGAATATGGAGTGGTGTCATCAGGCTCGGATTTGTCCCCGCCCGCCAGGCTGGAGCGCATTTATTCCGGATTGGGCCGGGTTATCGACCAGTTCAAACCGGACGAGGCGGCCGTGGAACAGCTTTTCTTCAATCAAAACACCCGGACTGCTCTCAGCGTCGGCGAGGCCCGCGGGGTGGCCATCCTGGCGGCGTACCAAAAAGGCCTCCCGGTTTTCGAATACACCCCCTTGCAGGTGAAACAGGCGGTGGCCGGCTACGGGCGGGCAGACAAGAAACAGGTCCAGGAGATGGTTCGGGCCCTTTTGGGCTTGGCTGCCATTCCCCGGCCTGACGACGCTGCTGATGCTCTGGCCATAGCTCTGTGCCATGCCAGTTCCAGCCGTTTCCTGAAGATGACGGGAGGGGATGGCCGATGATCGCCTGTCTTCGCGGCAGCGTTTTGAGTACCTTCGCCGAGGGCCTGATTGTAGATGTCCAGGGGGTAGGCTACCGGGTCTTGACTCCCCCATTGGGCAGCGCGGTCATTGGGAAAGAAGTTTTCCTGCATACTCACCTGTGTGTGCGGGAAGACTCGTGGCAGTTGTTCGGGTTTGCGGACCAGGATCAGCTCAAGCTGTTTGAGCTTCTGATTACGGTCAGCGGGGTGGGGCCCAAAGTGGCCTTGGGAGTGTTATCAGCGGTGTCCATTTCGCATTTTTGGCAGGCCATTGCCGGGGAGGACCTGGCAGACCTGACCAGGATCCCCGGTATCGGCAAGAAAACGGCTCAGCGCCTGGTTGTGGAACTGAAGGACAAGGTACCGGAACTGCCCGCCGGTTTGAATGCCGCTGTTCCGGGGCTTACGCTTAACGAATCCGGGTCATATGCTGAAGCCAGGATGGCTCTGGTCAACCTGGGCTACCAGCCCGGGGAGGTGCAAACCTGCCTGAGGGAGGTGTCCAGGCAGCTTGGAGGCAGCCCCTCCGTAGAGGAGATCATCCGCCATGCCTTGAGGAAGATGGCCAGACTGTGACCATTATTTTGAGGGCGTGATGTTGGTTCGGAAGTGAGTGCAGCTGTTGTAACACGTAAGGGGAGATGGGGATGGAGGAAAGAGTCGTTGCCGGTCAGGTCCACTCCGAGGACCTGTTCATTGAAGAGTCGCTAAGGCCGCAGGCCCTGGCAGAATATACCGGGCAGGAACAGTTGAAGCAGACTCTGTCCATTTTCATCAAGGCCGCCCTGGCCAGGGGGGAAGCCCTGGATCATGTTCTGTTGTATGGGCCGCCCGGCTTGGGGAAGACTACTCTGGCCAGTATTATTGCCCATGAGATGGGGGCACAGCTGCGCCGCACCTCAGGGCCGGCTATCGAGAGACCCGGGGATCTGGCGGCTATTCTCACCAACCTGGAAGACAAGGATGTCCTGTTTATTGACGAGATCCACCGGTTAAACCGGACAGTGGAGGAGATCCTTTACCCGGCCATGGAAGATTTTTGCCTGGATATCATTATCGGCAAAGGACCGAGCGCCCGGTCCATCCGCCTTGACCTGCCCCGGTTCACTCTGGTGGGGGCGACCACGCGAGCCGGGCTTTTGACATCTCCGCTTCGGGACCGGTTTGGCGTCATGCAGAGGCTGGAGTTTTATACACCCGGGGAACTGCAAAAAATCATCACCCGGGGGGCCCGCGTTCTCGGAGTGGAAATCGAACCCGAGGGGGCGCTGGAAATCGCCCGGCGATCCCGGGGGACGCCCCGCGTCGCCAACCGCCTTCTCCGGCGGGTGCGCGATATCGCCCAGGTGCAGAACAACGGCCGGGTTACGCCGGAGGTGGCGGATCAGGCCTTGCATATGCTCGGCATTGACCAGGAAGGCCTGGACCAGGTTGACTGCAAGCTGATGACGACCATCATCCATAAGTTTGCCGGCGGACCGGTGGGAGTGGAGACGCTGAGCGCATCCATCGGTGAGGAGATCGAAACTGTGGAGGATGTCTACGAACCGTTCCTGCTGCAGCAGGGGTATTTGGCCAGAACCCCCCGCGGCCGGGTGGCGACTGCGCTGGCTTACGAGCACTTCAAAATCCCTTTGCCCCAGCCTCAGGCGCCCCCGGGGACCAAACAGGGGACCATGTTCGATGGAAACGGGAGTTGACTCCCTGCCGGCGGGCAAACCCACTGTGAGGCCGGCGGTTGGTTGAGTAGTTAGCGGGAGGGTTGCAGGTTGCACATTCTCACCCACATTTGCTGTGGACCGTGTGCCATTTACCCGGTGACCAGGCTGCGGGAGGAGGGGCACCAGGTGCATGGCCTTTTTTACAACCCGAATATCCACCCGTACCAGGAGTTTGGCCGCCGCCTGGAAACCCTGGAGAAATACGCCCAGGCGGAAAATCTGCCTGTCATTTACCGGCGGGGCTACGACCTGGACGACTACCTCCATCAGGTAGTCTACCGCGAGAACAGGCGGTGCCAGATATGCTACCACCTGCGTCTGAAAGAGGCGGCCCAGATTGCCCGCAAGGGGAAGTTCGACGCCTTCACCACCACCCTGCTGGTCAGTCCGTTCCAGAAGCACGATTTGGTGCGCGACATCGGTGAACAGGTGGGACAGGAGCTAGGGGTACCCTTCCATTATGAAGATTTTCGGCCCGGTTACTCCGAGGCGGTCCGCAAATCCAAGGAATTAGGGATGTATCGTCAGCAGTACTGCGGCTGCATCTACAGCGAGCGGGAGCGGTACTGCCCCAAGGGAGAGGTATAACAGATGCAAAGCTGACAAGCAAAGCTTATTTCATCAGTGCAGGAGGAGAAGAAACGATGGTAGAACTATACCCGGAATTTTTTAATGATGTATTCGGCCCGATCATGCAGCCAGGCTCCAGTTCCCACACTGCGGGACCCTGCCGGTTAGGATTCATGGCCCATTCCCTTCTGGGAGAGCAGCCCCGAAAAGTAAAGGTGATCCTGGACCCAGGGGGTTCGTTCGCCGGCGCGTTCGGCATCATGAAGGAGGATCTGGGCATGCTGGCGGGAGCGCTGGGGATGCTTCCCGATGATGTCCGTCTGTGGGACGCGCCCGAAATCGCGGCGCAGCAGGAAGTGGAATATTCGTTTGAGTTTGATGGGATGAAGGAGAGCGGTCACACAAATGCCATGAAATTTATGCTCTCCGGGGTCAGCGGCAAAACCGTTTCCCTGGTTGGGGACTCCACCGGTGGCGGCATGATTGAAACCCAGGTGGTCAATGGGTTCCCCCTGCGGGTGAAGGGGGACACTCATGTTGTCCTCATTTTTGATGGCCAACGCCGGGTGACCCGGATCGAACAGGACAGGATAACAGGCAGTCTGCACGATCTCGTGGAGCGGGGAACGGTCGAATCAGCTGAGCTCGGAGCGCTTCATTACTTCAAGGTTGCCGAAGCCCCGGAATTGGACCCCATTAGAGAGCTGGTTCCCGGCATCCAGGTGGAGATGATTAAACCGGTGCTGCCGGTCGTGACTCGCCCTGAAAAAAAGAAACAGCTGTTTTCCACGATGACCGAATGGCGGGAAATCGCCGAGAAAACCGGTTCCAGCCTGAGCGAAGTGGCCGTACAATACGAAATGGACGCTTCCGGTTGGAGCCGGGACCGGATAATTGACGGTATGAAAACAATCGCCCGGAAAATGCACCGGGTGTCGCACGCCTCTTTTGAGGAACAGGTTCCCGAGTTTGATAACCCGTATGCCGGGCGCCACGACCAACAGTGGATAGCCTATCAGAAAAAAGGAAGGGTGCTTTGTGGCGGGGTGATGGCCGAAGCGGTGAAAATGACCTGGGCGGCGTTGGTGTGCCTGCCGGGGGTGGAACGGGTTCCGGGTCCGATGGGGACCGGTGGCGGGTTCATCTATGCCGCTCTCCGCGCTGTCCAACAGTCACAGGGGTTCAGTGATGATGGCCTCCTCCGGGGTCTTTTCGTGGCGGCGGGGGTGGGAGCTATCGCCTACACGCACACCTACCCCACGGGGGAAATAATCGGGTGTACGGGTGAATGTGGGATCTGCTGTTGCATGGCGACGGCGGCGGTGACAGAGATGGCGGGAGGCACGCCCGCACAGGTGGAAAATGCGGCATCCATTGCCCTGCAGGCCTTCGTCGGCATCCCCTGCGACCCCGTCCCAGGGGGTTATGACCAGCCCTGCTCGGGAAGAGAGATTACGGCAACCTGTATGGCAATTGTGTTTGCCGATCTGGCGCTCTCGGGAAAGGATGCCGTTTTGCCATTTCATGAAGCCCTGGCTGCGGCTGATACTGTCGGCCGAGGACTGCCCCCCGAACTGAGATGCACTTCCCGGGGAGGGTGCAGCGCCACTCCGTCCGGGAAACGGCAGAAAGAAGAATATTTCCATTGGTTTCACAAAAAAAATACTGGGGACAGAACCTGAGGGTTTATTCACACTGACGAAAGGCAGGTGCCGCCTGGATCCGGTAGGCAGTTTTGCCGCCGGAACCGGGGTTCGCTATGTTCGACTCGATGGCAAAAATGCTAATCACATTCGGTATCGTGGCCGTGGTGGCTGGGCTGCTGCTCCTGGGGGCCGGCAGGATTTTTCCGCTGGGGCGGCTTCCCGGGGATATCTTTTTTCACCGGGGCAATTTCACCTTCTATTTTCCCTTGGTGACATCCATTGTGCTCAGCATCCTTCTCACCATTATTCTCAACCTTATCAGCCGCCGCTAATCCCTTTTTGAACCCCCGTAAACACCTGCATCGACACGAAATCCTATTGTGAGCGAGGTGAGGCATGTGGGCTTTCTTTTCTGGAAAGGAAAACCCCGAACCTCCGGCTCCGATCCGAACCTGCTGTTGCAGAGCGCCCGGAACGGCGATACCCTTGCCCGGGAAACCCTGATCCAGAATTACATGCCCTTTATCACCAGGGCTGCTTCATCGGTGAGCGGGCGTTATCTGGCACCGGAAAATGACGACCAGATCAGCGTTGCCATGATGGCTTTCAACGAAGCTATTGACCATTATGACGGCACGAAGGGAATTGCATTTCTCACGTTTGCCGAAACGGTGATCAAGAGGCGGATTATCGATTACTTCCGCAAGGAGTCCCGGAACAGCAGGGCGGTTCTCTTCGGTGTCAATCACAACGAAACCGGCCCCGACGCCGGCTCTCCCCTTGATAGGATAGAGGTTCGCCGGGCAGAAGAAAAACTGGCTCTGGAGAATGAGACCGCCGATCTGAGAGATGAGATTGCCCGGTTCAACGCCGATTTGCAGGCATTTGGTATTTCCTTTTTCGATTTGGTGGAAGCATCCCCGAAGCACGAGGATGCCCGGCTGCGGGCCATGTCGGCCGCCCGCCGTGTGGTGGAAAACCGGGTTTACCGGGATTTTCTCTTGAACCGGAAGTCGCTCCCGCTTAAGGCCCTGGAGCAGGAAGTGGATGTCAGCCGGAAGACCCTGGAGCGGCAGCGAAAATATATAGTCGCCGTTGCCCTGCTGTTGATGAGTGATTACGTCTGCCTCAAGGAGTACATACGCAAGGCTTTTCAAAAAGAGGGGTGAGACCATGGACCAACGGGGAGTAGTCCTGGAATTGAAAGGAAACAATGCGGCCGTCTTGACCCCTGAAGGGGAGTTTGTTCAGGTTCCGGTCTCCCCACCCCTACCCGAGATTGGGGAGGAGATCCGCTTCCAACTGCCTTTGGTAGACCAAGGTAACAGGCTCACTGCGGCCAAGCCAACGCCCGGGCCGCGGAACCGTTGGTTTCTGGCAGCCGCTGCCGTCATCTTCCTCTTTTTTATCTCTTCATTAGTTATCGAGCAGCCCTGGAATGTCGGGGCAGCGGTGGCCTATATTGGGGTAGACATCAACCCGAGCATTGAGATGGCGATCAACTCCCGGGAAAAGGTGGTCGGCACCAAAGCCTATAACGCCGATGGCAAGAAGCTCCTTTCCGGAATTGATTTGAAAGGTGTTCCGGTGGCAAAGGCCCTGCAACTTCTGACTGAAAGGTCGATGGCTGCCGGGTTCCTGGCTCCAACCAAGGACAATACCATAGTGATTACGGTAGCTTCGGGGCGGAAAGGGCTTGATGGCGCCAAGCTCCAGAAAGAACTGAAACAGAGCACCGAGGAGTACCTTCGGCAAAAGAGCCTTGGGGCCACAGTGAGCACCATCGCGGTGAACGATGAACTTCGCGACGCTTCCCGGAAGGTGGGCCTGTCACCGGGGAAATACGCAATTCTGGTGGAGTCGCTGGACGCCGGTTTGCAGCTTGGGCCCGAAGATTTGAAAGAAAAGGGTATCGCCACAGCCATCAAGATGGTTGGGGGCAACCCGGAGGAAATCATTGGCAAAGCCCATGCGGAACAGGAATTCAGCCATAAGGTGAACCGCTTCCGGAAGGTGATCGAGGAGGACAGCAAGGACACCGGTGAGAACGGTGAATTAAACGAACCTGGGAAGGGCGGCAAGACTCACCAAAAACAATCGGGTATGCATAATAATAAAGACGGGGATGAAGATAACGACAGTGACCAAGACGGTAACAACCGGAAAGGCAACGGTCATTCCCCCAAATTGAAGGTTAACAACCGGAGTGAGGGCTTCGGGCAAGGGGATGACAGCGACCGGGGGGTGGGCCAGGAAGGCACGCCGCAGAACGACCAGGAAGGCCGTGACGACCCGGATGATCAGGAAGGATCCGGCCACAAGGCGCACCACGGCGGCACCAGGCAGGGTGACGCGGACTGAGGATTTTTGCCGAAAAGCGGGAATCTGAATTTTGCACCGGCACAAACTAAAAAATGTGGCTGATGTTTTCTCAGCCGCATTTTTTGCCTTTATTAAGGCAGGGCCGGGGCGGCCGTTCCCCCTTCGCTCCCTGGCGGGGGACTACCGGGGGGAGGAATTTACAAAACTCGTGTCGAATAATGTTACCAGTATTGGTAAAGGCAGGTGCTAAAGTTGAGCCGCAGCCGGGTTTTTAGAATTACCATATGTGTCAGCATTCTCAGCCTGTTAGTCGTCCTCCTGATGCCGTTGTTTGCGCAACCACTGCTGGCTCAAGGCGAGCCCGTTAACATCAGGGTAAAAGTGGGTCAGGGATCCTCCTTTTCGTTTTCCGTCGTCAGTGGAGCCTACCAGCTTGTTGACGGGTCTTCCGGGCTCCCCATCATAGCCCCGGCCGCGGGCGAGTCATGGCAGGTGGTTCCGGTGGGGACCAGTTTTCAGCTGATTCAGAGTGGGACCGCGTTGGCAACGCCTTATATCGGACCGATTATATTAACCCCAAGCGACCCGGCCCAGGAAAACATATATTCCCTGGTCTTTAACGGCAAGTCGACGAAGTATAGGGGGATCCTGTCACTCAATAATGTGAACGGAAGCCTCGTAGCCGTCGATATTCTTGACGCCGAGAAATATGTTTCCGGGGTTATTGGCCTGGAAATCGGCAGCGCTGCCGGGGACGAAGCCTTAAAAGCGCAAGCTGTTGTCGCTCGTACATATGTGATGAGCTACCTGGGGAAGGGTACTGTTTACGATGTGACGAACACGACCGTCCATCAGGTGTTTGGGGGGTACAGCGCCGAGTCTCCCAAGGTGATTCAGGCTGTCAGCAGCACGGCCGGGCAGGTTATCGAATACGACGGGAAACTGATTCAGGCCTACTTCCACTCCAACGCCGGGGGATATACCGAAAGCAGCGAAAATGTCTGGAATGTATCCCTTCCTTATTTAAAAGCAACACCTACGCCCGAGGACAGCTACGCCCAGGAGGTCGGGGGGTGGCCGGCCAGTACATACAGCTGGACGAAAAACATTTCTAGATCGGACTTGAACAGCATGGTATTGGAATGGAACGCCGACCATCCGGATGACAGGATCGATGTCGGGACCATTACCGGTTTCGAACTGAGCCGTCTGCAGCGGTATGCGGATGTTCCCACCGAGTCCGGGCGGGTCACAAAAATCACCTTCCTGGGCACAAACGGGACAGAGCCTTTCTACAGGGACAGGATCAGGACCGTCCTGGGGCTGAAGAGCACCCTGTTTGACATTTCCCTCGATTCTGCCGTATCAGTCATTGGCGGCAGCGGGACCATTACTACCCTGAACGGCCTGCAGGGGCTGCTGGCCTTGGCCAAGGATACCCGGCCCGCCACTCCCAATGGCTCCGAGTCCAGTTATTACATTGTTGGGGCCGAGGGGGTGCAGCGGTCACTTCCGAAACTATTTCAGAATGCAGCCATTACCGGGAAGGGCTACGGGCACGGCCTTGGTTTAAGCCAGTGGGGCGCCCGGGGGCTGGCAGAAAAAGGGTATAATTACCGCCAAATTATTGAACACTATTATAACAGGGATAAGTTTGACGGCCACCTGCAAATCGCGGACAATTACGGCCGGTAGGAAGAGTTTTCATGAAGGTTACAGAGTTTGATTTTGTGCTGCCCCCTGAGTCTATTGCCCAGGAACCAGTAACACCGCGGGACCGGTCTCGTCTTCTGGTTTTGAATAGAGGTTCGGGCCTCGTCAAACACGACAGTTTCATCAATGTCGGCAGCTATTTCGAGCCGGGTGATACCCTGGTTATCAACAACACCAGGGTGATCCCGGCCCGCCTGTTTGCACGGAAGGAAGGTTCCCCGGCATCGATCGAAGTGGTGTTGTTGCGGGACACCGGCGGCGGAAGATGGGAAGCCCTGGTGCGCCCGGGAAGAAAGGCTAAGCCCGGAACGGTGTTGTGGTTCGGCGATAACGAATTGCATGCGGTGGTCCGTGACACTGCCGAAGACGGCATCCGGATCCTGAATTTCGACTTTGAGGGTGACTTTCCTGCCCTGTTGGACCGGTTGGGAAGGGTGCCGCTGCCTCCGTATATCGCCAGAGAACCGGTGGCAAACGACCGCGAACGATACCAGACTGTTTATGGGATCAATCCTGGTTCTGTGGCTGCCCCTACGGCCGGGCTGCATTTCACCGCCGAACTGCTGGACCGGCTTCGGGGCCATGGAGTTACCGTAGTGCCTGTTTTGCTCCATGTGGGGTTGGGGACTTTCCGCCCCGTAAGGGCCGAGGTGGTGGAAGACCACCGGATGCATGCGGAGTTTTATGAGGTTAGCCCGGAAGCTGCCGCAGCCATCAACGAGGCCAGGGAAAGAGGAAAGCGAGTGATTGCCGTGGGCACCACTTCGGCCCGGACACTGGAGACCGTGGCAGGGGCTGATGGTCTGGTCAAACCCGGTCGGGGCTGGTCTGATATTTTCATATACCCGGGATACCGTTTCCGGGCCGTCGACGCCCTGATTACCAACTTCCATCTGCCCCGGTCCACCCTGTTAATGTTGGTGAGCGCTTTTGCCGGGCGGGAGAGGGTTTTAGCTGCCTATGATGAAGCCGTCCGGGAAGGATATCGCTTCTACAGCTATGGTGACGCCATGCTGATCATTTAGTATCATGACGGCATGGTATAATTCCGGGCAGGCCGGTGACATTAAGACAAGAAACAGGAGAGGGTAATATTGGGAATCCGGTTTGATGTTGTCAAACAGTCGGACAGATCAGCGGCCAGGGTGGGCAGGCTGGAAACCCCGCACGGGGTCATCGACACGCCGGTGTTCATGCCCGTGGGCACGCAGGCCACGGTGAAAACAATGACTCCGGAAGAACTGGAGTCAATGGGAGCCCGGATTATTCTGGGCAACACATATCACCTTTACCTGCGCCCGGGTGCGGACTTGGTAGCCGAAGCCGGCGGTCTGCACACCTTTATGAACTGGCGGCACCCGATCCTTACCGACAGCGGCGGGTTTCAGGTGTTCAGCCTGGGGAACCTGAGGGATATCTCGGAGGACGGGGTCGCTTTTCGGTCTCATATTGACGGTTCCCTGCACCTGTTTACCCCGGAAAAGTCCATGGAAGTACAGATGCTGTTGGGTGCCGATATTATCATGGCTTTCGACGAATGCCCGCCTTTCCCCAGTTCACGCGAGTACGCCCAAAACTCTGCCGAACGGACGGCAAGGTGGGCGGAGAGATGCCGGGAGGCTCACACCCGGGATGATCAGGCCCTGTTCGCGATCGTTCAGGGGGGAACTTACCCGGATCTGAGGCTGCAGAGCGCCCGCGACATGATCGGCCTTGATTTTCCGGGTATTGCCATAGGGGGATTGAGTGTCGGTGAGCCGAAACAGATCATGTATGAGATCCTGGAGGAGGTTGTGCCGGTGCTTCCTTCCCATAAGCCGCGTTACCTGATGGGGGTGGGGTCGCCCGACTGCCTGTGGGAAGGGGTAAACAGGGGCGTTGACATGTTTGACTGTGTGCTGCCCACCAGGGTCGCCCGCAACGGAACCGCACTTACCCGCCGGGGGAAACTGGTGGTGCGCAATGCCGAATATGCCCGTGATTTTCGCCCAATTGATCCCGGGTGCGGCTGTTATGCATGCCGCCACTATACGAGGGCTTATATCCGCCACCTGTTAAAAGCCAACGAAATCCTGGGCTTGAGGCTGATGACTATTCATAACCTTCACTTTACCCTGAATCTCATGGATGAGATCCGGGCTGCCATCCTGGAAGACAGCTTTGAGGACGGCCGCGACCGGTTTTTCTCCGGGTATGAGGAACATCTGGTATGATGAAGAAAAAATTCCCTCGGGAGAGAGGATTAATCCCTGAGATGTCGAAGAAAACATTGTCCATTCAGAAAGGAGGCAACTAATGAAGCAGAGCGGAGGCTTACTGATTTACCTGCTGTTGTTCTTCGGTATTCTTTACTTTATGATGATCCGGCCGCAGCAGAAGCAGCAAAAAAAGCGCCAGGAAATGATGAGTGCGCTCCAGATTAACCAACATATCATCACTGTTGGCGGGATCCACGGCAAGGTTAAGAAAATCAAAGACAAAACCGTTACTATTAAAGTTGCGGATCATGTCGAGATTGAAGTCCAGAAATCGGCGATCGGCTCGGTGATAGCCGAAGCAGAGACCAAGGAAACAGGCAAGGACAAGGAATTGGACAACGGTACCGAGAAGGCAGATGTGTAAAACTTTCCAATAACAAATTTCTTGCCAAAAAAAGTGGATTCCTGAGGGATTCCATTTTTTTGTTGGGAACCTATCCCCTCTAATCGAACAAAACTAGACAAAAAGCGAAGGAGGAAAACGCCGGGGGGGTGTCAAAATATCCCAATAACCAATAGGGTTCGTTTCTGCAAAGGCCTGTCAAGGCCTTTTTCCGGCCCCAAAACGTCAGAGACTGGGAAGAAGGAGATGCCCGATGGGACCTCTGGTCAAACGACTGGTGAACTTCTGGCGGAACCGCACCGCCCAGAAGCTTCAGCAGGAATTTGAGGAACAGCTGAAACGCGACTACCTGAAACTGCGTAGTTTGGAAGCTGACCCGGTTCGGAACTGGGACAGGTTGGAGAATATGGCACTGATCGGACTACTCGGCATTGAAGAAGGTGAAGCCAATGAAGCCGGTAAAGCAGGGGTTTAGAATCAGAAGAGGAGATGTTTTCCTTGTCAACCTGGGAACCGCTCCCGGCGGCAAAAGGGTGGAATGCCCCGTCCTGGTGATTCAGAACGATATCGGCAACCGGCTTTGCGAATCGGTCATAGTGGTGCCGTTGTCCCCGAACGTCAAGGCCAAAAGGCTCTGGTTCAGCGCCCCCATTGAAGGGGACCCGGCCACAGGCCTGAAGTGCGACCATGTGGCCCTGTTTTCCCAGATCCGCACATTGGAGAAGAGCCGGTTTTACCCTGAAGGCCGTCTGGGCAGGATCAGCCCGGAATTAATAACAAAAGTGAATGAGGCGATTAAAATCAGCCTCGGGTTGAGCACCTTGCAGCAGCTGCAATCCCGGGCCCGCGCCCGCAAAACTTCTTAGCCTCGACGATTTCCCCGAACTGCACCAGGCCGCTGCCTGGTTTTTTTTCTCGGATGAGAAATAATGCCTAATAGGGCACGGAAGGAGTATGTTCTGGAGAGACGGATAATTTGCCCCGTAGCAAAATAATTTAAACAGGAAAGGAAAAAATAGCTTTAATAGAGAAGAGTTAACGGCAACGAGGCTTCAGGATGGGGGAATAGCTGTGCTCAGCGCCGCCGATCTGCTGAATAATCATGAGGTGCAGACATACATAACCAAGGGCAACGAGTACCTGGGCGAGATTGGGTTTACAGAGCATGGGTTTCGTCATGTGAAACTCGTCTCCGACGTGGCTTTCGGCATTCTGGAGAAATTGGGGTATCCGGCGAGGACCGTGGAATTGGCGGCTATCGCCGGCCTTCTTCACGATATCGGCAATGTGATCAACCGAAATGACCACAGCGTTTCCGGGGCGTTGATGGCTTTCGGGCTGCTGGAACGGCAGGAGATGCCGATGGACGAGATTGCCACCGTGATTGCGGCCATCGGCAACCATGATGAGCAGAGCGGCCGGGTTGTGAGCGAGGTATCGGCAGCCCTTATCCTGGCCGATAAATCCGATGTTCATCGCGGCCGGGTGCGCAACCAGGATTTTGCCACTTTTGATATTCACGACCGGGTGAATTTCGCGGTGGAACAGTCCGACCTGCAGGTATATCCCCCCCAAAACATGATTGTCATGGATCTGAGGATTGACACTGCCATCTGCCCTGTCATGGAGTACTTCGAAATCTTTCTCACCCGGATGGTCATGTGCCGGCGGGCCGCCGGCCTGCTTGACTGCCGGTTCGCTCTGGTAATCAATGGTGCCCGCCTTCTCTAGGCGGGATTTGGCGCGTTGACAGGGTACTGGCCCGGGTTTATAATACTTTTGTGTGGTTTGAGCTTTTAAATTATGAGAGGAGGAGCCAGATTGAACCTGGGAAACACCCTCAAACTCGCCCTGGTTGTGGTAATCGTGTTTGCGTTGGCCATTGGTTTGGCCAATCCCATAAAGGATAACATCAACCTGGGCCTTGACCTGAAGGGCGGTGTCCATGTGCTGCTGGAGGCCGTAGACAGTCCCGGCAATCCGGTAACACCCGAGGCTGTCAAGAAAGTCAAGGCAATTATCGAAAACCGGATCAATCAGCTTGGGGTTAAAGAACCCCTTGTCCAGATGGAAGGTTCACGCCGGATCATCGTTGAACTGGCGGGAATCGAGGACACTCAGGAAGCGATTGACCTCATTGGCAAGACGGCGGTTTTGGATTTCAAGACCGAAGACGGCAAGACCGTATTGACTGGTAAGGATCTTAAGGACGCCCGGGCCAGTATGGATCAGAGCAATCAAGCCCAGGTTGAGCTGGAGTTTACCAGTAAAGGAGCCAAGGAGTTCGGCGAGATCACCACTGCCAATGTCGGCCGCAAGATTGCTATTTACCTGGATAACGAGAAACTAACTGACCCGACGGTTGAAGAACCGATTACGGGCGGGAAAGCGGTCATTCATGGAGGGTATCAGACCCTTGCCGACGCGGAAAAGCACGCCATTCTCCTCCGTTCCGGTGCTCTGCCGGTGACAGTGGAGATTCGCGAGCAGCGCAGCGTCGGTCCGACCCTGGGAGCCGATTCACTTAAGAAAAGTTTTGACGCCGGGCTGATCGGCATCGCGGCTATCTTTATTTTCATGCTGGCCTATTACCGGCTGCCTGGTCTTCTTGCCAACCTGTCACTTATTCTTTACGGAACGATTGTGCTCGGTGTGCTGTCATTGATTCATGCCACCCTGACGCTGCCGGGGATCGCCGGCTTCATCCTGTCCGTCGGGATGGCAGTTGATGCCAACATTATAATTTACGAGCGGCTCAAGGAAGAACTAAGGTTTGGGAAAACCCTGATGGCGGCGATTGATGCCGGCTTCAAGCGGGCATTCACCACCATCTTTGACTCCAACGTGACGACGATAATTGCAGCGGCTGTACTGGCTTACTTTGGGACAAGTTCCATCCGCGGTTTCGCCATTACCCTGATTATCGGGATTCTAGCCAGTATGTTGACAGCCATTTCCTTTACCCGGTTTGCCCTGAGGCTTACCGCCAAATCCAACCTCGTAAAGAACACCAAGTTCTACGGGGCATAAGGAGGGGTATACATGAGAAACATCGAATTTGCCCGCCGGCGAAAAATATGGTATATCCTGTCCCTGCTGATTATTATCCCGGGACTGGTCTCCTTTGCCATTCAGGGTCTGAACCTGGGCATAGATTTTAAGGGCGGGTCCATAGTCCAACTTCAGTTTCAGAAACCGGTGAGTGTTACTGAAACCAACAAGGTTCTGGCTCAGTTCGGGCTGGAAAAAGGCAGCGTAGTTCAGAAAGCGGGTCCCAAAGAAGTGATGATCCGGACCAAGGCACTGGATGAGAAACAGACCAAGGATTTGGTTAATGCCTTCAAGACCAAGTTCGGTCAGCTCGATTTGAAACGCAGTGAAAAGGTAGGTCCCGTAATCGGTAAGGAGTTGACCTCCAAGGCCCTTTGGGCACTTCTTGTAGCCTCGGTTCTGATGGTGATCTACATTACGTTTCGGTTTGAGTTCAAATTCGGAATTGCGGCCATCATCGCTCTTCTCCATGACGTGGCGGTGATGATTGGGGTGTTCTCGCTGCTCCGGATCGAGGTTGATAGCACCTTTGTGGCGGCAGTCCTGACCATTATCGGTTACTCGATCAATGACACGATTGTTATCTTCGACCGGATCAGGGAAAACCTGAAGATGAAGAAGAAGGAACCGGTTGAGGATCTGGTCAACCGCAGTATCAACCAGACCCTGGCCCGTTCCATCAACACTGTTTTGACCGTTATCTTCACACTTGTGGCTCTGCTGGTGTTCGGCGGCGAAACGACAAAGACGTTTGCCCTCGCTCTCTTGATCGGTGTGACCAGCGGTGCCTACTCTTCCATTTTCAACGCCAGCCAGCTCTGGATTGATTTCACGAACATGGCCCAGAAGCGGAAAGTGGCGGCCCGGGCGGTCAAGGCTTAAGGATTGTGTCCCTGACTGCCGGTTACCTAATGATGGATACGTAATTTCGATGCAAAAGCGGGCGGAAGCCGGAAACGGCTCCCGCCCGCTTTTTTTTGCTGGTTTGGGCACTCCTTTTCCAAATGCCGGTAATTCCAAAAAAAAATGTGTAAATTGCGACAGGAATTAAGCCTAATTGAGTAGAATAGACTATTTCGGCAATTTATCTCAAAAATGGTCAAAGTTGTAAGGGAGGGTTATCATTGCGAAGAGGGATCATGTGGGTTAAAACCCTACTCTTATGCCTTGTGCTGGTGTCCCTCCCAATGATAACGATCCAGGGTGTCACCATCAGGGACATGGAAGCGGTGTTGTCGGCGGCCAGGGGAAACAGGTGGATTGTGGCGGATCGAGGGGTCCCCGACTTAAGGAAGAAATGGATGGTTATTACCTGTTACTCCACCCTAACGGGTCTTCTTTTCTTCTTCCTAATCCAGGAGAACCGCCGCCGAGAGATTTTGACACTTGAAAAAGGGTTGCGTCAGATTTCCTCCGGACAACACCAAGAGTGGGTTCAGAAAAGCTGTCTGGCTGAGGAGGTAACCAAGGTCATTGAGGATGTTGCCTCTACTCTAGTCAAAGAAAAGTCTTTGAGTGAACTGATCATGGACAATATCAACTCCGGGGTTGTGGTTCTCGACAATGATCAAGTAATAATTAGCTGCAATCGGGCAGCGGAAAGAATTATCGGTTTAGCTCGGGATAGTTTAATCGGTCGGAATTATTCGGAACTAGTTCAACAGCTCATTGATAGACCGAGTTTATTATCAGAGATTGTGAATACGGAAAATCCCTGTAGCAACCGAGAAGTAGAGTTACGGACCCCAAGGGGTAGACTGAACATTTTGGTAGATAGGGCGCTGGTTCGCGACCGGGAGGGTTGCATTTTGGGTATCGTGACCATCTTCCGTGATATCACTGACCAAAAGCTATTGGAGGAACAGGTACGCCGGGCAGAGAAGCTGTCGGTTGTCGGACAACTGGCTGCGGGCACTGCCCATGAAATCCGTAACCCATTGACTTCAGTGAAGGGGTTTATCCAACTTCTGCGAGCAAGGTTCGCCGAAAACGATCCGGCTCAAGAATATATCTCTATTATGACCAGCGAAATTGATCGGATCAATTCCATCATTCAGGAGTTTTTGCTGCTAGCCAAGCCATCCGCCCCAAGCTTTCGGCTGGTCGATCTTCATGCTGTTCTCGACGAAATATCCCTCTTAGTGGAAAGCGAGGCTCTCTTGAAAAACGTACAGGTTCATAAGGAATATTCCCTTGGCCTTCCCTTACTCAAGATCGACAAGGAGCAAATGAAGCAGGTGTTCTTAAACCTCATCACAAACTCCATTGCAGCTATGCCCGATGGGGGGCATCTAACCATGAGAACGGCTATGGAAGACGAAAGGAATCTGGTGGTAGTAATTGAAGACACCGGTTCCGGTATACCTGCTGAGAACCTGGAACGAATTTTTGAGCCCTTTTTTACCAGCAAGGATCAAGGAACAGGGCTGGGCTTGACCGTCTCCTATGGTATTGTTCAAAACCACGGCGGCGTAATTAAAGTTGACAGCAAGGTGGGGGAAGGCAGTCGGTTCTCAGTATTGTTACCGGTTACTGCTCGAGGCGGTCCCCCATAACAGGCTTTGGAAAAGCCCTAACCGATATTTTCTTATACTCTTAAAGGGGCACTGGAAAGCAAAGATTGTCCCCATGATGGTTTCAGGAAGGAGGTCATGTGTGTTTGAATACTATTCCAACGGGAATCCCGGGGTTTGACCCCCTGCTGTACGGGGGGTTGACACCCGGTAGTTGTACCCTGGTAGAGGGTGTGCCCGGAGCTGGCAAGACAACCTTTGGATTGGCCTTTATTTACTATGGGATTACCGAGTTTGACCAACCGGGCGTGGTCGTCACTTTTGAACAGTTTCCTGAACAAATGTATCATGATGCTGCCAAGTTCGGGTGGAACTTGCCCATTCTGGAGAAGCAGAACCAGTTAAGGATTATTTGCACTTCGCCGGAACTTCTCAACGAAGACGGTGAGACTCCTTCTTTTCTAGAAGAAGCGATTCGGGAAATTGGGGCTAAGCGATTACTTGTGGATAGTATTACTCATTTTCAAAGTATCATTCCGGAGGAGATTGAACGGCGGCGGGCAGTTTACAGTTTCCGGAATGCCCTAAAGAGAATGGGCCTAACCTCTGTGTTCGTCAAGGAAATTCAGCATGGCAACGAGTTAATTCCTTTCGAAGAATACGTGGTGGACGGGGTCATCCGGCTAACAAATTCCGAGAACAGTAACCGGCAACGAAATCGCTTTGTCGAAATTCTAAAGACGCGGGGGCAGGCTCACATATCCGGAAAGCACTCTTTCACCATTGGCCAACAGGGCATCGAAGTTTTTTCCGTCAAGGCTCTCTTGAGAGGGAGAGAGGAGATCACCACCGAAGTAAGGCCATCGACTACCGGGATTAAGGGCCTTGACGAACTGTTACAAGGGGGATTTCCTGGCGGTACTTGCACAGTGGTGGCCGGGGGGGCAGGTACCGGAAAAACCATTCTCGGTTTTCAATTCCTGGTTGAAGGGGCCATTTCCCACCGTGAAAAAGGAGTATACCTATCCCTGGAGGAGCATCCGGACCAGATCATCAACAATTCGGGCGGGTTTACCTGGAATCTGGGTGAAATTGTCCGGGAAGGCTGGATTAACATCTTCCACTCGCCTCCTGTTGATCTCAATATAGACGAGATAATCCTGCGCCTGGGCGGTATGGTGAAGGAATCGGGGGCCTCTAGGGTTGTGGTTGACTCCTTGCCGGCGCTGGTCGCAAATATCAGTGATAGCTCATTAATTCGGGAAAAAATTTTTTGCCTGTTTAATTATTTGAGTAGCCTGGGGTGTACTACTCTGATTTTGTCAAATCTGTCGGAAAAGGACGAGAATGGCCGTTTCGGGGTGGATGAATCACTGGCTAACGGCACTATCTTCTTGAAATCCACTATGGAGCGAAACCGCCGGATTCGTTATGTCGAAATCTACAAGATGCGAGGAATAAAGTACGTCACCGGAAACCACCTGATGGAAATTGGCCGTAACGGGGTTCAAGTGTTCCCGCGGCTGAGGGAGGTATAGTTGGTGAAACCAAAGGCCTATTTCGGAGTTGAAGGACTGGACGTAATCGCTGCCCAGGGGTTAAGTTATGGCTCGCAGATAATGGTCCAGGGGGAAACCGGGATTGGCAAAACAGTCCTGGCAGGACAGTTTATCAAGGAAGGCTTACTCTGCGGAGATACCTGCGTCTATGTTGCCTGTGATGAGGCTCCTGGAGTGATGCGCAACCATCTAATCGGTTTTAACCTTTGCCCACAGGCCTATGAGCAGGCAAACCGGCTGGTTTTTGTAGATGCTTACGAACAGGAGGAGAGTGCTGAAGCCTTTTACGTCAATGGTCATGGTGGCCTTGACAAATATTTCTGCCTCGAACGAGAGATTCTCAAGGCATACCAGGGACGTTGCGTTCGGCTGGTTGTGGATAGTTTCAGCACGTTGGCGGCCGACGTTGAACCGGTAGAACTCATCAATTTTCACCAGCATCGCCTCAAATATCTCCGCAAAAACGGTATTTTGGCAATGGATGTTTTCGTCAATGATGTCTTGGATCCCAGGGCGATGACATCTTTGGCACACATGTACAACGTCATCGTCAAGATGAATTTTGGTGGGGGCGGAACCAGTCCAACCCGAATGATTCAACTTGGCAAACTCAAAAGTGGAAAGTTTTCCGCGTCTCGGTACATGTTTACAATTCACCAGGTGTTCGGGATCATTATGGCGCTGGACCTGGAGGTGCTGGAATGATTAAACGGATGAAGTTGGTTCATAAGATTGTCAATTACTTTTACCTTTCCCTCAGTAAAGTTGCGGACAAGATCCCTTTTAGCGGAAGCTATTGGGTAGAGCTGGTGGCCCAGGGTGTTGGCACCTCCATTTTAAACGAATATGGGGCAAAGTTTCATCCGAACTCTGAGAAACCAATTGATATTTGCCAGGCGTACCTCGATTTGCTGGATGCGGAAGAGTACATTAATGCTACGGACATTGTGCTGGTTGAAGAACAGAATGTAATCAAGGTTTTTTTGCAGAGGGAGAACTGCATCTACCAGGATTATTGCCTTCGGGCCCGCGAACAGGATATCTACTTTAGTTGCCCACGCCTTTCTGCCTTTCAAGCTGTTCTCAAGCAGACAATCCGGGCAGATTACGATGCCAAGGTAGATATTGATTTGAGAAATCAGCAGTGTGTGGGTTATTTGACAATTGCCCGTTCCGTACATCAGGAAATTGTGGCCAAGGAGGGAAACACGCTGCAGATTGCCGGGGAGCGGGCGATTCTGATGCCCATCGAGGCTTATGCTTCAATGCTGGCTGCCATCGCGGAGCACGCCCCCCATACTCTCAAACATGTACTGTACGATGCCGGGTATCGAGCGGGGACAGTAATTGCGGGAAAGGCAAAGGAGCTTTATGAAAATCCCAAGACTTGCCTGCAGGAATTGTTGGATGTACTTTCCCGGTCCGGATTGGGAAAGATGGAGTTGCTATCACTTGATCCGGATGGGAAGCAGGCGGTGATCAGGTGCTATGACTCTTACGAGGTTGATAGCAGTCGCTATTACAGCCTTTATCGGACCCCGCGGGTCACCTGCGACCTTATTCGGGGCCGGATCGCTGCCTACTTGACTGTTCTATTCGACCGGAACATGATGTGTGAAGAAATGCAGTGCAAAGTACTGACCGGGGACTGGTGCGAATTTATTGTTCTCGAAATCCCCGCTGAGTCGCGATGAGAAGAAGGGGTGAAAGGGTGTTCAAGGAGATTTTCCACGGCGAGGAGACTATGACCGATTCCGTTAATTCCGAAAATGGTACCATTGTTCGCCTTGAACTGCTGTCCTTCTTCCACGCTAATCCACACACGGCAGATACGCTTGAGGGGTTGGCCTCACGGCTGGGACGCTCCCAGAAGCTGGTTAAGGTGGCGGTTGGCAAGCTGGTGGAACTGGGGATTTTGGGAAGGCACGGCAATGGGGTCATGGCGTGCTATCGATTAATTAGGCCGGGCAGCTGATGACACTGAAAACAAATAGACCTGAAGTTGATTTAAAAGTTGATTATTATGTAAGTGAATTATCCTGGGCCCGTTTGTATGTGATTGCTCTACTGGCAGTTTTCTACTTCTTCATTGATCCCAGTTATCAATGGTACGAGATTGGACTTATTGTTGCTTGTTTCGTTTATGGAACGTTGTTTTTTCGAATGGTTTGTCGAGGCCTTTCTGGAAGAGAAAACTTTTTAGTGATTCAGGGGATAATCGATACTGTGATTGTTTCCCTTTTTGCCTGGCACCTTCAAATTGAACATGGGTTGGTGATGGCTTTCTTTATCCTTCAGTTGCTAGGGACGTTGGTTGTCCAGGACGTGGGTTTGACCAATCTTATGGCGGCGGGACAACTAGCCTCCTTTAACCTGATTGGTTTCTCCCTTGAACCTGGCGGCTTCCAGACTATCCTGACAGCGGACGGAGGTCTCCTAGTTGTCTACTGCCTGGTATTTGGGGTTGTAGTCCGGAACCTTGCATCCTCCCAACGGGCGAAAGAAAAAGCCATTCGGGAATTGTTGGGTGCTCAGACTGAAAGAATTCAAGAGTTAAGCGTTTCTCTCGAAGTGGCTCGAATGCTCAATGCCGGGCACAACCCTGACGGGATCAAGAATCTGATCGTGGACATTCTGGTCAGCACCGCGGAATTAGAAGCCTGTGTCTACCTTGACTACCTCCCAGCTGGCAAGGTCTTTGCAGCCAAAGCTGCCAGAGGGCTTAGTCAGGCTGATTTAGATGCCGTCCAGGCCAACTCGTTTGCTTTGGTGGAAGCGCTGCAAACGGGTAATTCGGTTGCCGGTAGTAAGGCGGTCCTACCCCTTTCTGGTCCGGGTTTTTTAGGGCAAGAGGTGACGTTGGACAACCTTTTCCCGATTAGGGCTAACGAGTGCCTATTGGGGCTGGTGATCATCTGGCCGAAACGGGCAGGAAAAAGGGTTGAGAAGCGGCTGTTAACCGAGATTATCAACCAATCTGCAATGATCCTGGCTGGCATGTAAATTCAGACATAACTCCCCTTCGTGCGGGAAATTCTAGGGATAGGGACAGCGGCGGGGAGGGAACCAAATGGTGCTGAAAGCCCTGTTCATTTTCCTATTATTCATCGGCAGCCTGTTAACTCTGGTGGCCGAACCGTATGGCTGGCTTCTGCTGCTGGCGAGTACCGCGTCTTTTAGCCTGCTGACGGAGTTTAGAGTCTTGAGCCAGACAGATATCATCACCCTCTTTGCCGTTGCCGGGGTGACATTCGCGGGGAGCTTCCTGGCGCGTCGGATCGGCAAACGATTATACGGATCCACCAGGGACGAGGTGATCAGCCGCGCTGTTGCCAGTTCGATAACGCTTCTCCTCTTTAGCATGTTCTTTGGGCCAACCTGGGGGGCTATCAACTGGTGGGGGCTCCTGGGGCGAAGCCTGATGAAGCATTTTGGCCGGGGCGTCCGGGTCCTGATTTTCCTGGTAGGGGCGGTTGTCTGGCGGCTTATCGGCTCACTGGTATATACTGTGCTGGCCTTGATCAAACTGTTCTTTCCTGCGGCCACAATTTTAGGCTAAAAGCGTTGTCAGGCCAAGTTGTGCTATGTTATAATTATTTCCAAAGTCAGGTAGGGCACGTTTGTTGTCGCCGGGCCGCTTGGCAACGGGAATTGACCCCGTGGGACTTCATCTAAAGTAATTGGATGAGGTCCCTTTTATTTGTGTTTCCGGGGGTGCACGAACATGAACGAAAAGATGCAGGTAGCGAGACTTTCCATTTTGTCCAATACTTCGCTGGTGGTTTTTAAACTGGCTGCAGGCCTGGCCATCGGTTCGGTCAGTGTTATATCCGAAGCGATCCACTCCGGTCTGGATCTGGTGGCCGCGGTGATTGCCTATTTTTCCGTCCGGCATTCCGGCAAACCTCCGGATGAAACACACCGCTACGGTCACGGAAAGATCGAAAACATTTCCGGCACCATCGAGGCTATGCTCATTACCGTGGCGGCCATCTGGATCATCGTGGAAGCGGCGCATAAACTTACTGCCGGCTCCGAGGTAGAAACGGTGGGCCCCGGTGTGGCCGTAATGGGGATTTCGGCGTTAGTCAACTTGTTCGTTTCCCGGAAGCTGATGCGGGTTGCCAGGGCCACTGACTCGATTGCCCTGGAAGCCGATGCCCTTCACCTGACCACGGATGTTTTCACTTCCCTGGGGGTGTTTCTGGGCCTGATTGGGATCGGCCTGACGGGGCTGCACTGGCTCGACCCGGTGGTGGCCATCGCTGTGGCCCTGTTCATCTTGAAAGCAGCGTATGATTTGACTCGGCAGGCTGTACTGCCTCTGATTGATTCCACTCTGCCTCCCGATGAGGAGGAGGAGATTATCGGTATCATCCAACAGTTCGCCAACGAATACGTGGAGTTTCACAAGCTGCGCACCCGGAAAGCTGGGGGAGAGCGTCATATTGACCTTCACCTGGTGGTGCCCAAGGGACGGTGCCTGGAAGAGGTCCACGAGCTGTGTGATCACATTGAAAGGGCTATCATAGAACGGTACCCGCTGGCGCACACCCTGATCCATATCGAACCGTGCCCCCAGGGGTGCGAATTGTGTCCCCAAAACGGGGGTCCGTTCTGTTGAGGTCCGGGAAATTATGCCTTGTGGATCATTTCCTGACCTGGGGGCCGGAAAGGCATGCAAGGGTTTTGTTTATGTATCGGAAATGAGCTCAACTCAAGGCTGTAGGCCGCAAGGCACGAAGTGCTTTTGTCCATGTATAGGAAATTATGCTCAACTCAAAGCTGTAGGCCGTAAGGCACGAAGTGCTTTTGTCCATTGCAGGAATTCGGCAGCCGAACGCGAAATAAATGGTGAAATCGGTGGGAAGGCGTGATCCGGTTGCAGGTCTATCTTGTGGGGGCACTTATCTTTGCCCTGCTGGTGGCGGTTTTCGCCATTCAAAACTCGACCACGGTTGACATACGGTTTCTGTTCTGGAGCTTTGAACGGATTTCCATCGTGCTGGTGGTTTTGGGATCGGCTGTAGCCGGAGCCCTGTTTATGCTCTTGATAAGCCTGGTCAGACAGGTGCGAATGGTCAGACGTGTCCGGGAACTGCGAATCGACAACCAAAAATTGTCAGCAGAGTTAATGAAACGGGATGCGGAATCAGCTAAGAAAGCTGACTGAAGCGCCGGGAAGGGTCAGCCTGTCCCCGGCGTTTTTGTTGCCATTACCTGATCGGTTAGCTATAATATTTTTACTGGTGGGGTCATGAGGAGTAAAGGCTTGAAGAGTTGGAAACTGAAGGAACCGGATAGAGCCCTGGTGGCGGCATTGAGCAGCGGCCTCGGTGTGTCAAGAGTAACCGCCGCCGTCCTGGCAAACCGGGGGTTGACCACGGTTGCTGAGGCGCGGTGGTTTCTTGGCGATCAGCCGGATGCCAGTTTCCCTCCGGCTTTGTTGGCGGACATGGAGCCAGCCGCCGATCGGATTATTGATGCCCTTGTCCACAAGGAACGAATGCTGGTATTCGGCGATTATGATGTTGATGGCGTGACGGCCACTGCCCTGATGGTGGATGCCTTAAGGCTCCTGGGCGGGCAGGTCGATTACTATATTCCGCACCGATCCGATCAGGGGTACGGTCCCAACGTGAAGGCCATCGAGCAGGCGGCCCGGGACGGTATCAGCCTGGCAATCTCCGTCGACTGCGGTATTGGTGCCGGGTTGGAAATCGAGCATGCGAACAGGCTGGGACTTGATTTTATCGTTACTGATCACCACCAGCCTCCTGACTCGATGCCTGCGGCTTTCGCCATTGTTAACCCGCACCGGCCCGGTTCCCTATACCCGTTTCCGGATCTGGCCGGGGTGGGGGTAGCCTTCAAGCTCGTCCAATGTCTCAGTCAAAAAATGCCCGGACGCATCGATCCTGAACGGTACTTGGACCTTGTTTGCCTGGGAACGGTGGCCGATGTGGTTCCCCTGCTGGGGGAGAACCGGTTCCTGGTCCGGCGGGGTCTCAGACTGTTGGCCCGTACGGACAGGCCCGGGCTCCGGGAACTGATGGGTATCTGCAGCATTCGGGCGGGGGAACTCGGCGCCCGGGATATCAGTCATGTCCTGGCCCCGCGGCTGAACGCCGCTGGGAGACTCGGGCACGCCGGGCAGGCGGTGGAACTTCTTCTGGCCGGGAATGACGGAACAGCCAGACGGCTGGCACAGAAACTGCAAGAATTGAACACGGCACGCCAGGGCCTGGAGCAGAGGGTGTTTACCGAAGCAATGGCTCAGGCTGTTGGCGAGGGCTTTTTCCAGGATCGGGTGGTGGTCCTGGCCGGAGCTGGGTGGCACCCCGGTGTCATTGGCATCGTGGCTGCCCGGCTGGTGGACAGATTTTCCCGCCCGGTGGTGCTTCTGGCGATTGAACAGGAGAACGCCAGGGGATCGGCCCGCAGCCTAGCGGGGTTTGATATATTAAAAGCCATTGAGAGCTGCGCGGATTTGTGCTCCAAATCGGGGGGGCACCGGCAGGCGGCCGGTCTGGAGATTCCCGCCCGGTTTATTGCTTTATTCCGGGAACGGCTGAACCGGTTTGCCGCCGAGGCAGCTCCCGGGGAACAGGCGGAAGCCCAACTGGAGGTAGACACAGAAATCACAGCTGACGAAATCAATCAAGAGCTGCTCGGCGAATTGGAACAACTTGCCCCTTTTGGAATGGGAAACCCCCAGCCGCTCCTGGTGGGAAGAGACCTTACCATCCTGGAGGGAAGGGCCATCGGTGCCAAGGGCGCCCACCTGAAACTGAAAATAATGGGTGCCGGGAGAAAAGTAGTTGATGGAGTTGGGTTTGGCCTCGGGCAGTATACAGGTCAGGTTCGGGGCGTTACTGATTTGGTTTTCCACCTGGAGCGGAACACCTGGAACGGGCGGACCCGAATTCAGCTCAATGTCCAGGACATCGGTTGCCTTCACCAACAAGCTGCATATGATGAAAACACCAACCGGTCCGTCTGTGAGGCGCGTTCCTGGACAGACAAGTTTGCCCGGGCGGTTTCTTCCGGGGAACAAATAGCGATCCTCCTTAAGGAGAAAAACCTGGTGGCCCTGGCGGCTCCCGGGCCGTGGGGCAGGAACTGCCTGGTTGCTGTGGCCCGCAGCGCTGCCGTGAAGACTAACAGAATGGTCCTGATGGTGGCACCGTTTCGGGGAATGGTAGGGCGGCTCTTCGCCAGCCTGGAATGCCACCCTCTGGCGTCCGGGCTTCCGGTATTAAAGGCCCATACCCTGTCTCCCCACGGTGACAGGGAGGCCATCGCCAGGCGTCTACGGACAGGAGGGGCATCAATCGGGGTCGTCTCCCGGGAACTGCTGCCGGTCTTGACCGGGTCGTCCTCCCCGGGTTCGGCAGGACTGCTGGTTGTCGGCCAGTCCTGTTTTCTCGCCGGTGACGGCGGGCCTGACCCGGCCGAAATCGGGTCCTGGAGGCGGAACCTCGGAAATCCGCCGGTACTGGCTCACATTTCCGCACAGGAGTCCAAACCTCCCGGGTTTACCCTGTTCGGTCTCTCGGGAGACAGTGACGCAGAGTTGGCGCCTGCACCGCCGGTTGAACGCGCATGCCCGGTTGACCGGCTGGAATACCTGCGGCAGTCGCTGTTCGATGGCCGGAAGTGTCTTGTGGCCGTACGTACCGGAGCCCAAGCCAGGCAGGTCGCCGACCGGCTTGCCTCTATGCTGGCACCGGGGCGGCGGCAGCAGGTGGCTTGTTGTGATCCCGATATGAGTCCGGCCGAAAGAGGCAGTGTCGAGGATGCGTTGGTGAAAGGTGATTTCGGCCTGGTAGCTGCCGCCGGCAGCCTGGGTGGCCTTGGTTTGCAGGCGGATCGCCTGCTGTTTTGGTCACCACCGCTTAGTCTGGCGGCAATGCACGACCAGGCGGTGGCTGACGGGGAGTTTTCCGAAGTGGTTTGGCTCAGCGATGCCGGGGAACTCGGTGCGCACCGGAATCTTGTCAGGGCGTGGGCCCCGGACGCGAATGACCTTCTCAAATTCAGGGATCAGCTGTTCCGGGAGTCAAAGGAAAGGGTCTTCGGGGAACCCGGGGGACTTGACTCGCTGCGGGTGCTTGGCCCCGGCGGCGTGCCGTACCACCCGGGCCGAATCTGGGTCAAAATTCTGCTGGAACTCGGTCTGATCTGCGGTGAGTCCAGGGGCGGCCGATATATTTTGCACCCTGGTCCCGGCGAGTGCCCGGACTGGTTCCGGTCTCCTACCTACAGGGAAGGGCAGATTGAGTGGGTTGAGTGGGAACAGATATCAGCTATACTGGAAGGAGACGCTGCCAGCCTTCGTGATATCCTGGAAGATCCGTTAAACTGCGTCCGCCGTGCCTGCTCCCATAGAAAATGTGAGGTGGAATCATGAATTTGAAAGAGCTAATCAGGATCATACCCGATTTCCCCACCCCAGGAATCAGCTTCAAGGACATCACTACCTTACTGCAGAACCCCGCCGCTTTTGAGAAGTCAATCTCCCAACTGGCGGAACGTGTGCAAGGTTTGAAACCGGATCTGATAGTGGGCCCGGAAGCGCGCGGGTTCGTTATCGGGGCACCGCTGGCCTACACACTAAAAACGGGGTTCATACCGGTGCGAAAAAAGGGGAAACTGCCGGCGGCAGTGGTGCAAGAGAACTATCAGCTTGAGTACGGCACCGATGTTTTGGAAATGCACAGCGATGCCATCAGGCCGGGACAGAAGGTGCTTATCGTTGACGATGTGCTGGCGACCGGCGGTACGATGCAGACGGTTGCCAGGCTTGTGGAAAAGCTGCAGGGAGATGTGGTCGGGCTGACGTTCCTAATAGAACTCACCTATCTGTCCGGCAGGCAGAAGCTGGAGAAATACAACATTACCTCTTTGATTCAGTTTTAGTTGACAAACCCAACCGGGGAAGGCAGGTGACAATGGTGAACCTGGCTCGATTGATGGAAAAGATTTCTTCCTACAACCCAGAATTTAATAAAGAACTCGTCGAAAAAGCGTTCGTAGTGGCTCGTCAGGCTCACCATGGCCAGAAACGCAATTCCGGCGAAGATTTTATCCAGCATCCTCTGGCGGTGGCCAGCATTCTTGCGGATCTGGAACTGGACACAATTACACTTGCCGCCGGGCTTCTCCACGATGTGGTTGAGGATACCGATGTAACCCTTTCCGATCTAGAAAAGGGGTTCGGTTCTGATATGGCCCTTCTGGTTGATGGTGTCACCAAACTGAGCCGGATCGAATACAAGTCCAAAGAAGAACAACAGGTGGAAAACCTGCGCAAAATGTTCCTGGCCATGGCCAAGGACATCAGGGTCATCCTGATAAAGCTTGCCGACCGCCTGCATAACATGCGCACCCTCAAACACCAAACGTTGGCCAAGCAGAGGGAAGTGGCCGAGGAGACCCTGGAGATATTTGCCCCTTTGGCTCACCGGCTGGGGATTTTTAAAATGAAGTGGGAACTTGAGGATCTTTCCTTCCGTTACCTGGAGCCGGAAAAGTACTACGACCTGGTGGAACGTATCGCCATGAAGAGGCGGCAGCGGGAAGAGTACATCAAAAAAATCGTGGCCGCATTGACGGAAAAACTGGCGGCGGTGGGGATTAAGGTCGAAATTGCCGGCCGCCCGAAGCACTTTTACAGCATCTTTGAAAAAATGGTCAACCAGGGCAAGGACCTCAGCGAAATCTACGACTTGACCGCCATCAGGGTGATCGTTGATTCGGTGAGGGATTGCTACGGAGCCTTAGGCATTATTCATACCCTGTGGAAGCCGATTCCGGGCCGGTTCAAGGATTATATCGCCATGCCCAAGCCAAATATGTATCAATCGCTGCATACCACCCTGATGGGGCCCCTGGGCGAACCGTTTGAAATCCAGATCCGGACCAGGGACATGCACCGGACGGCCGAATACGGGATTGCAGCCCACTGGAAATACAAGGAAGGCAAAGCCGGGGACAAGGAGTTTGAGAAGAAGTTATCCTGGCTGCGGCAGCTTCTGGAATGGGAGCACGACCTACGGGATGCCCGCGAGTTCATGGAGTCCCTCAAGATTGACCTTTTCTCGGACACTGTGTTCGTGTTCACCCCCAAGGGGGATGTGGTGGAACTGCCGGCTGGGTCGGTCCCCCTCGATTTCGCTTATCGTGTGCATACTGATGTCGGGCACCGCTGTGTCGGGGCCAAAGTGAACGGGCGCATTGTCACCCTTGATTATCAGTTGAACAACGGCGACATTGTGGAGATCCTGACATCCAAACAAAACAACGGGCCGAGCCGGGACTGGCTCAACCTGGTGAAGACTTCGCAGGCCAAGAACCGGATCAGGCAGTGGTTTAAGAAGGAGAAACGGGAAGAGAACATCCCCCGCGGCCGCGAGATGCTGGAGCGCGAGCTGCGCAAACTGGGGTTGGAAATATCGGAACTGTTAAAGGTCGAGCGGCTGGGCGAAGCCGCGAAAAGATTCAATCTAAACGGGCCGGACGACCTGCTGGCCAGCGTGGGGGATGGGGCCATCACCCCGCTCCAGGCTATCTCTCGTCTCAAGGAAGAGTACCGCAAGGACAAGAAGGGCGAAGACGAGGAACTCCTGGAGCATGCCGAAATCAAACCCCGCATCGGACCGAAAACTTCAGCCGGAGTCCGGGTGCATGGAGTCGGCAACCTGATGGTCAGGCTGTCCCACTGCTGCAATCCCCTCCCGGGGGACGGCATCATCGGGTACATCACCCGCGGCCGGGGCGTTTCGGTCCACAGGGTGGACTGCCCCAACATTGCTCATTTTAACCGCGAAGATTCGGAAAGAATAATTGATGTATCATGGGATCAGCCTAACGGCGCCTCCTACCAGGTGGAGATTGAAGTAACGACGGTGGACCGGCCGCGCATCACTACAGAAGTGATGAACGCGATTGCCGACACTAAAACGAACATCAACGCGGTCAACGCCCGGCTGGGGAAAAACAAGGTGACAACCATCAACCTGACTGTGGAAATCCGCAACCTGGAACACTTGAACATGGTCGTGCAGAAAGTAAAGCGGATCGGAGATGTGCTGGATGTCCACCGGGTAGTCCCTTCGTAAAAGCAAGCGGTAAAAGGGGCTGGGGGTCAACACCATATCTGGATTGAAACAAGTTGTCCCCGCGCAAAGCCTGAACAAAAGGACAACAAGGGCGATTTGGCGGTGACTTTCAGGGGTGACATGATAAAATGCGGGCGGTTGTTCAGAGAGTGAGTAAAGGTTCTGTTACTGTTGCCGGTGAGCAGGTGGGGGCTATCGGCCCCGGGCTGGTGGTCCTGCTCGGTGTCGGCAGGGAAGACGGGCCAGGCGATGCGGCTTACCTTGCCGACAAAATCGCCAACCTGCGCATTTTTGAGGACGAAGACGGTAAGCTGAATCGCTCCGTGCTTGAGGTTCGGGGCGAAATTCTGGCCGTTTCCCAATTCACCCTCTACGGCGACTGCCGCAAGGGGCGACGCCCCAGTTTTACCGAGGCGGCCACCCCTGAGGTGGCGGAGGGGCTCTACCAGATGTTTGTGCAGTCCCTGAGGGGGGCGGGTCTAACCGTGACCACCGGGAGGTTTCAAACGGAGATGTTGGTTCACATCGAAAACCATGGCCCTGTCACCATGCTGATCGACAGCAAGAAGCTGTTTTGAGGGCTATGGGCCTTTAATTAATGCCGGTTAATCCGGGGGGAAGGGTTCCTGAAAAACAACGTCCTTGACTAAGCGGGTTATCCACTAAGGGATCTATAAACTGTTGGAGGTAAGAGATAATGATGATCCGAAGTCTGGAAGTCGGTGCCATCGGCGCCAATTGTTACCTGGTCTGGTGTAAGGAAACGGGCGAAGGAGTTGTGATTGATCCCGGCGACAATGCGGAGAGGATCGTCCAGATTATCAAAGACGAAAAGATATCGGTCAAGCACATCATCAACACCCACGGGCATATCGATCACATCGGTGCCAACGGCGGAGTCAAGGAAGCGACCGGGGCCAGCATCTTGATTCATGAACTTGATGCCCCCACGCTGCTTGATGCCGAGGACAATTTGTCCGAGTGGATGGGGCTGAACGTTACCGGTCCTCCCGCCGATCAGGCTCTCCGTAACGGAGACCGGATCAGTGTGGGCAAAACGGTGGAACTTGTGGTGATCCATACGCCCGGGCACACCAAAGGCGGCATATGCCTCAAGTGCGGGGATATCATTTTTACCGGGGATACCCTGTTCGCCGGATCCGTGGGCCGGAGTGATTTTCCGGGGGGGTCGGCCAGACAGCTGATAGACTCCATTCACGAGCGTCTGCTCTGCTTCCCGGACGACACGACCATTTACCCCGGCCATGGACCGTATTCCACCATCGGCTACGAAAGGGAGAACAACCCGTTTCTGTAATCAACGCCTTTCAGCCCGGGACGTATAGGGATGTCCGAATATGGGACCTGTGGTCTGGACTCTCTCTTACCACCCCGGATTCACAAAACTTCCAGGACAATTCTCATTCCCTGGAGGAGTTTAGAAACGGTTAGAGAATACATTACAAATGCAATATCCGTGGGAAAATGCCCATAATAGTGGTTGTATACACGACCATTTTCTATATTATTCTATCATTGGAAAGAAATTGGCGAGGGTTCGACATGGAGCGTAACAACCTGATCACAAAAATATGTTATCTGTACTACAACGAAGACCTGACCCAGTCCGAGATTGCAGCCAGGTTGGGAATTACCCGCCAAATGGTTTCGCGGTTGATTCTGAAGGCTAAACAGGATGGCATTGTGCAAATACTGATCAAGGCCCCAACCCTGTCCACGACGGATTTGGAAGTCAAACTGGAAAAGAAGTTCAACCTGCTGGAGGCCATTCTGGTTCCGGGTGATTACGTGTCCGAGGAAAGCCTGAAAGAGCAACTGGGAAGAGCGACGGCCGAGCACCTCCAAAAAATACTCAGGCCCGGCTTGAAGATAGGGATGGGCTGGGGGACAACGCTGCGAAGCATGGCGGAATATTTCAACCGGAGCAATACCAAGACTGTTGAAGGTGTTGAAGTCATACAGGTAATGGGCGGGATGAACAATGTGGCCTATAACATCCTGGCCCAGGATATAGTCAGGCTGACGGCCACCTCTCTGGGAGGAAGGGAGATTTACCTCCATGCCCCATGTATTGTGGAGAACCAGGAAATTCGTGACACCTTTATCAGGGAAGGTGCAATTAGGGAAGTCATTGAACGGTATTGGGGCCTCGATGTGGTGTTCATTGGGCTTGGACTTGTTCACGAAAACACGATGGTGGCCAACTCAGGCAACATCGATAAATCAGAATTCCGCAATTTTCAACAACTGGGGGCGGTAGGAGAGATCTGCTTGCGGCCTTTCGACAGCAACGGGGGATTCCTGGCAGTTCCTATCGTGAACCGCGTTATCAGTATCGACGTGGACCAACTGCGGAGGGTCGATAGTGTTGCCGTAGTTGGTGGCGGAAAAGATAAACATGAGGCTATGTGGGGGGTTCTACAAAGTGGTCTGATCAAGGTGGTTATTACTGACGAGAACACCGCCCGCTATGTCCTGGAAAAATAAAAGGATCAGGACGATTTTTCGCACCTGCCCGAATAGGCAGGTATTTTTTTTTAAACCGGGAGGATTTTCGACAAGGATAGAGAAGTAGACATTGTGAGCAAATGTAATGAATATGGGCAAATGCTCATCAAGGGGAGTGATTAGGAGATGAAACGTTTTATCATTGGCTCCGGCTGGAAGATGAATAACACGGTGAAAGAATGTCTTGCCCTCATAAATGAACTTGAGAATTACTTAGGGGGGTTTAATGCCCTGCCCCTCTTTGTGTTACCGCCTTTCACAGCCCTTGAATCTGTGGGCAGGCGCTTGATAGGCCGATATATCAAGTTCGGTGCCCAGAACATGCACTGGGAAGTATCCGGTGCTTACACTGGTGAGATATCTGCGCCCATGCTGGTGGAACTGGGGTGCACTTACGTGGAACTTAACCACCAGGAACGGCGGGCACATTTCAACGAGAACAACAAGACGACCAACAACAAGCTGCACACAGGCCTGAAATTCGGACTTCAACCCATTTTGTGCCTGGGGGAAGAGGAAAAGGTTGGAGCCGAAAAAGCCAGGGATTTTTTGGACAGGCAGCTTAGAGAAATGCTGGCCGGGGTCGGCGGTAAGGACGTTGGACGAATTTTATTTGCATATGAGCCGCGTTGGGCTATCGGCCAGACTGAGGCTGCCTCCCCTGCTTACATAGAGAACTTGCACGGAGTTATCCGAGAAATACTGGCTGACATATACGGAGCCCAAGTTGCGGAACAGGCATGGATTATTTATGGCGGCAGCGTTGATAGGCATAATGCCGTCGAAATTGCGGTGCGGCCTAACGTGGACGGGCTCTTTATTGGCAGGGCAGGGTTAAAGCCAGATTGTTTCGCCGATATTATTTTATCCGTGGCGAGAGCCCTGGGACGGTTGTGATGAAGAGGTGAGACAGATGGATGGTCATGATGTGGTAATCGTGGGCGGTGGCATTGTGGGGGCAGCTATCGCCTGGAAACTCTCCCGCTACAACCTTAGTATTGCTCTGGTTGAGGCTAGCCCCGAGTTGGCGGCGGTTGTATCCAAAGCCAATGGCGGTGTTATTCATGCCGGCTATGATCCAAAGCCCGGTTCACTGAAGGCCAGGCTCAACGTCCGTGGTGCGTTCCAGTATCCCCGGTTGGCGGCGCGGTTGGGGTTCAAGTTTAACCGTACAGGTTCCCTAGTGGTCGGACTGGAAGACACAGATAGCAATTACATCAAGAGCTTGTTTGTCAACGGCCAGACCAACGGAATTCCAGATCTTCAGATAATCTACTCGGATACTATTCGCGCTATCGTGCCCCGGGTTAACCCTCAAGCCAGAGTGGCTCTCTATGCCCCATCCACAGGGGTTGTCGATCCCTTTGAGGTAACTCTTGCGTTTGCTGAAAACGCCTTGACAAACGGGGTTGCCATTTTCCGTGACTGTCCCGTGACAGGTATAACCCGGCTCCCGGATGGTTTTGTCGTGCACACTTCCAGGGGTAATTTCCGGGCAAGAATGGTTGTCAACGCCGCTGGGCTTTATGCGGATGAAGTGGCGGCCATGGTGGGGCAGACCGATTTTGTCATCAAGGGCCGGCTGGGCGAAGTGCTTGTTTTGGACAAGGAACTCAGAACTCAAATTAAGCCTGTCCTTTTTCCTATCCCCACGCCTCACAGCAAAGGAATCATTATTATTCCCACGGTGTCAGGAAACCTCCTGGTCAGCGCTACGGCCCGGATGGTCACCGACAAGGAGAATGTGGCCACTACTGCGGGAGGGGTTGCGGAACTCCTGCGGGGAATGCATAAACTGGTCCCGGACCTCAGCAGCAGTCAGATTATCAGACAGTTTTCCGGCATCAGGGCGGTTGTTGAAGCACCTTATGAAGATTTTGTCATCAGCCCGGCTCCCGGGGTAAAAGGGTTCATCAACGCCGCTGGAATCCAGTCACCGGGCATAGCAGCTGCCCCGGCCATTGCAGAGATAGTTCGCGATCTTCTGGAGGACCAGGGCTTGGAACTCAAGGAAAAAACGGATTACAAACCTTACCGGGAGGTTCCGGTGCGGATGCAGGAACTGTCGGCGCCTGAACAGGAGCGCCTCATTAAGGCTAATCCTGCATATGGCCAGGTTGTCTGCCGTTGCGAAGGCATTACCGCTGGTGAAATTATAGACAGCATCCGGAGACCTCTGGGAGCCACAACCATCGATGGTGTGAAAAGGCGAACCCGGACCGGCATGGGCCGCTGTCAGGGGGGCTTCTGCCAGTCGCGGGTTCTGGCAATCCTGGCCCAGGAGATGGGAAAGGAGCCAGGGGAAATTTGGTTGGAGTATGCCGGTTCACCGGTAGTAACGGGGCTGTTGAAGGGGGGGATAACCCATGCAGCCAAAGCATTTTGAGGTGGTAGTCATCGGTGGCGGACCGGCCGGTATGGCGGCAGCTCTCAAAGCTGGGGAAACCTGTGGCAAGGTAGCCATCATTGAACGCGACAGCGAACTGGGCGGGATTTTGAACCAGTGTATTCATGCTGGCTTTGGCCTTGAGTATTTTGAAGAAGAGCTTACCGGACCCGAATACGCCGGGCGATTCATCGAAAGCGTCGTTGATGCGGGTATTGATATTTATCTGCAGACAATGGTCACGGCCATCAGCCCTGACCGGGAAATAACTGCCATTAATAAAGACGGTGTGCTTCGCATTAATGCGGGGGCCATAGTTCTGGCCATGGGGTGCCGGGAAAGGACCCGGGGAGCCATTACGATACCGGGGGAACGCCCAGCGGGTGTGATGACTGCCGGGGTTGCCCAGCGCTATATGAATATCGACAACCTGAAGCCCGGCAACAGGGCGGTGATTCTGGGATCAGGCGATATCGGGCTCATAATGGCCAGGCGGATGCACCTCGAAGGCATCGAAGTTGTCGGCGTTTACGAATTAATGCCATTTGTCAACGGTCTGGCCCGAAATGTCAAGCAGTGCCTGGAAGACTACAACATCCCCCTGCACGTGTCCACGACGGTGGTGGAAATTATTGGTAAAAACAGGCTGGCCGGGGTTGTCGTGGCCCGGGTTGACGAAGCCGGCCAACCTATTGTTGGCACGGAAACCCGGGTGGACTGCGACACTCTCCTGCTGTCGGTGGGATTAATTCCGGAAAACGACCTGTCGGTCAGAGCCGGTGTCAATCTGAATCCGGTTACCAATGGCCCCTTTGTAACCGCGTATTTACAGACCAACATACCTGGCATCTTCGCCTGCGGCAATGTTCTGCATGTCCACGACCTTGTGGACAATGTTACTCGAGAAGGTGAACAAGCGGGAATCAACGCGGTTCTATTCAGTCGGGGGGAACTGGGTTCCGGGGAACATGCAGTCAGGGGTGGGTGGCAGATTTTAACGGGAGCCAACGTCCGGTATACGGTGCCGAATTACCTGGAACCGGACCAGAAAGAAAAGGTCGGCATGTTCTATCGGGTGAGCCGGCCTGTCGCCAGCGGGTGCCTTCAGATAGGCTGCAATGGGAAGGTCATCTTGAAGGGAAAACCAGCCGCTTTCAGGCCGGGGAATATGCAGAGAATAAACCTTTCCCCCAAAATTCTGGAGCAGGTGGATGGGGACCTGATCCTGAGCGTTGAGGAGGGAGCCTGATGGAGAGCATTCTCACCTGTATCAGCTGCCCTAAGGGCTGCCAAGTCCACGTGAACCATGAAGGAACCGATGTTTTGGAGGTCAGGGGCAATCGCTGCAGCCACGGAGCCGACTACGCATTTTCGGAAGTTCGTGACCCCAGGCGGGTGCTGACTTCGACTGTTGTGGTTAGGGGAGGCAGGTTACCACTGGTGCCTGTTCGCACCCGGTCGGCCATCCCCAAGAGTTTGCTCCTAGAAGCTATGACAATTATAAAGCAGACAACCGTTCCCGCTCCTGTGTCCCGGGGGGACGTCATCGTATCCAACGTGCTGGATACCGGAGTGGATATTATAGCCTGCCGGGGTGTCGCTCCCTTCCCGGAGACATCCTGACGAAAATCGGTTATCCTGTATTGACCCTGATTCATACAAACCTGAACCCCTACTATTTTTACCCGTTACATTGTTTAGAAGGATATTCAAAAAGAAGTAGCGAATATACCAGATGAGCAAAAGCAGAAGGCATGAGCAATTGCTCAAGAAAGCCGGGAGGCATTTTTCCCGATCTGAAGTCCAACTTAAACAATGCGATGCCAAGACATGACATAGTAGGCTTGCAATTTGGTTGGCATTTTTTCTTAGTAATTTAGGGGGTGATTGCCCAGGAAGGTTTGAGTTGGAAGGCAGGTTGTGACAAATTATTTTAGGAGAGTGAGAGTGAATGTTCAAAACTAAACACCGTTGGAGTACTGTTGTCGCTGTTCTGCTCGTATCCGCACTTCTCGTGACCGCTGCCGGATGCGGCCCGGCCAAACAAGACCAGGCCAAGGACAATGCGGCGAAGGAACCGAAGGTAATTAAGGTGGCCTGGCTAGGCTACAGCTTGAACGACGACTGGTTCAAGGCCGTAATGACCTTTGCCCAAGCCGAAGCCAAGAAAATTGAGAAAGAGGATGGAGTCAAGTTCGAGTTTATGCCGCTTGACGCTGCAGGCAAGGAAGAAACTCAACTGGCCCAGGTCGACGATATTATTACCAAAGGGGAAGCCGATATTGTTTATTTCGAGCCGGTCAACGAAAAGGCCATGGCCAACGCTGTCAAGAAGCTCAATCAAGAGTTGAATGTTCCCATCGGTGCGGCGGGCATCACCGCCAGCGGCGGCAAATACCTGTATGTAGGGCTTGACAACGTAGCTGCCACCAAACAGTGCGGAGATTCCTTGGTCAAGATTCTCAATCAGAAGTACGGTGAGCCGAAGAACTGGGCCAAAGCCGGCGGGGTTATCATCGAACTGTGGGGACCTCCAGGATTGAAGATTACCCAGGATCGCCATGCGGGGTTCCGCCAGGCTATTGATCCGATTGTTAAAGAAACCCCGGGATTAAAGGTTGTTGACATGGTTACCAACTGGAACCCTGATACAGCATTCAAAGAAATGAACGATGCCATCCAGCGTTACGGCGACAAGATTATTGCCGTTTACTCCCACGACGACACTTCCGCTACAGAAGGGGCGTGGAGGGCTTTTGAACTCGCCGGGAAGGGTTTCCCGATCGGAGACCAGAAACATATACCGATTGTTACCTATGACGGCACTGAGAATGGGATGAGGCATGTCCGGGAGAAACACGTCGACATGATTACCGAGCAGCCCGCGTTCGGGTATGGCCACCTTGTCATGAGATATCTCTACAAGTGGTACAAGGAAGGTTATGAATCTCTGCCTCAGCCGGGTACCGAGCTTTCCCAGGAAGAACTGGGCAAGTACTTCGATGAAACCACTGGGGTTCAGTTCTGGGGCCCGGTGAAGGTGATGAAGGGTACAGATTGGGATGGCATTTGGCTGGCGCCCAAGAGCCCGATTATTCCGGATGAAGTTAAGCCGAATGAGCACTTTCAATGGGGTAACTACATCCATTACCTGAAGACGGGACAATTCCCCGAGTAACCTAATTTTACAACAGTATATTAACAAGAGTATGGGATTCAGGCGGGGGACAGGATACCCCTGTCCCCCGCTTTCAAAATGGGATTGACAGCACTTGTTTTATGGTTAGCCCAGTCCCAATTAATTGGAATCCATAGCGCATTTATAGGAGGGGCTGAGGTATGCAGGAATCGCTTACGGACATGCGAAAACGGGAAGTTTACCGGCTGCAAAACGTGAGCAAATGGTACCCCGGGACGATCGCCTTAACGGACATCAACCTGGAATTATACGAGGGGGAAATCCACGGGCTTGCGGGGAAAAACGGTGCCGGGAAATCAACGTTGACCGGTATCATGTATGGCAGTATTCAGCCATCAGAGGGCGAACTATTGATTTGCGGAAACAGGGTTGAGAGGTTAACGCCATGGAGGGCCAAGAAACTGGGGATTTTTCTTGTCCCCCAGATGACGGAGTTCGCCCTGGATATAAGTGTCGCGGAAAACCTCTTCCTGGGAACTTTCCCGCTCCTGCCGGGCGGGGTGATTGACAGGAAGCTTATCGTGAGGAAAACCTCGGAAATCATTGAAAAGTTGGGCTTAAACCTTTCCCCGAACCAGCCTATGAGGCGCGTGCCGCTTGAGGAACAGCAGCTTCTCCAGGCTGGCAAGGGTTTTTGGGTGGAGGACGCTAAGATTATTATGCTGGATGAAGTTACGGCCACCCTTAGTATGAAGGCCCGCGAGAGGTTTTTTGACATCCTCCGGAATGTGGTTGCCAAGGATTTGAAAACGGTAGTGCTGATCACACACCGCCTCGACGAAGTTATGCAGCTTTGCGACCGGGTTACCGTTGTTCGCAACGGGGCCAAGGTGTGTACCGTGGCACGTTCAACTATAGATGCTCAATTTTTGGCTCAGATGATTACGGGATCAAAAGATGAAGGTCAGGTTTTACCCCGGACCTCACCGCTGCCGGAACCCGCGACTCGTAGTTCCACCCCCTTTCTCTCTCTGCGATACCTTTCCCAGAAAGAGCTTTTTCAAGACATATCCCTTGATGTCGCTCGAGGAGAGGTAGTGGGTCTCGTCGGTCTGGAAGGCTCCGGGGTTACCCCTTTATTACGGTGTATTTCCGGAATTTCCAGGCAGGATGATGGTGAAGTGCTGATTGAGGGGCAGAAAGCTGCTTTCAAGAGCCCCAAGGACGCGATCGGGAACGGAATCGTTTATTTACCCAGGAATCGGGAGAAAGAGGGCGTCGTCCACGGCCTCTCGGTGGAACATAATATTATCGGCGGAATGTTTCCGAGGTTTACGAACAAGTTCGGATTCATCAAGCGGCGGGAGGTTCATGGCGTCGTAGAAGAACTGAGGGCGCTCCTGAACATCGTGATGCCGTCGTCGAAGTCTCCCATTGACACCTTAAGCGGCGGTAACAAACAAAAAGTGGTTATTGGTCGACTTGTTAACGCAAAGCCGAAAGTATTCCTCCTCGATCAAGTAACTCAAGGAATTGACATTGAAGCCAAGAAAGAAATTTTGAGAATTATCCGCAACCAACTGTCTACCACGGCTGCCATACTTGTTTCATCGGAAAGCATCGAGGAACTGATGGAAGTATGTGACAGGATTGTTGTCTTGTTCCGCGGAGCAATCGTTGACGTCTTTCCCAGGGATGCTTTTAACGAAGAGAAAATCTATTCGGCAATGCAAGGGTTAGGGGGATGAGAACGATGAATAGGTCAAGGAATCTGTATGTATTCATGCTTGATAATTTTATCTGGGTACTGCTGCTCATACTAGTCGTCGTAGCAGCGCTCTTTGTCCCGAAGTTCTTTTCTGTGCGCAACTTCTTGAACATCCTTTATCATAGTACGGCTTTCTCCATGATGGTCCTTGGGATGACATTCTGCCTGCTGGTGGGGCAGTTTGACTTGTCGATAGAGTCAGTTTACGCGTTCGGCCCGGCTATAGGCGCTCTCTTTATGCTGGAATGGTTTCATGTTTCGCCTGTTATTGCTATATTCATTACTATTTTCGTTGGGGCCGGGATCGGTTTGATTAATGGGATAATGGCCGTTAAGGTTGGGGTCAATGCCTTTCTCCAGACCCTCTGCACTTTGATTATTCTACGGGGGGTTGTTCTTTACCTTATCCCCCAGGGGCTTTACGAAATCCCCTCGGCATATCTCTTCATGGGCGAGTACGTTATTCCTGGAACCAGGATTCCTATCGCAATTTTCATCTTCCTGTCACTTTTTGTTGTGGCTCATTTTGTCATTACCAGGACACCTTTCGGCAAAAACCTGATTGCCAGCGGCAGCAACCAGCGGGCGGCCTTTATGGCGGGAATCGATACCGATACACTTCGGATTTGGGCTTTTATCATTTCCGGAGCGCTGGCAGCTCTTGGCGGTCTGCTGCTGGTAGGCCGGATGGGGTCTGTCACCAACAGTATGGGAGACGGGGCAATTCTGGAGGTTTTCGCTGCCGCGGTTTTGGGCGGCGTCAGTCTTGACGGCGGCAAGGGCAGCATCACCGGCGCCCTGGGCGGCCTGCTGTTCCTATCCACTATTTCAAACGTGTTGAGCCTCTGGGGTCTTAACCCGTTCCTGGTCGCTGCTATTCAGGGCTTCATCCTCCTGATGGCGGTCATCATCGAGAACTGCCGTGAGAAGCTTTACGGACTTCTCATGAGACAGGAAATGGGGGGGGTTAAACATGAAAACCAGCAAAGAGCGAGTGCTTGAAGCTATAAACCATAGAGAGACTGATCGCATACCGGTTGATTTCGGTGGAACGTCGGTTTCGGGAATACACGTGCTTGCTTATGCCGATCTTATTTCGTATATGGGGCTCGAACTGGAAGTGAAACTGTTCGATGCCATGCTGCAGTTGGCTGTGGTCGATCGTACAGTTTTGGATACGTTTGGTGTTGATACGCAAAAATTATACCGACCCAAACCCAAATTCGGAATCCCGATATATGAGGGGTGGAAGAAGGGGCAGCTCATTGATGGAAGACCGTGCCTGGTTCCGGTCAAGTACAACCCTGTTCTGGAAGAGGATGGTTACAAAATACTGTCGGGTGACAGGGTCATAGCCCGGAGGCCGCACAGCTGTCTCTACTTTGATTACATTGATCGCCCGCTTCAGGATAAAAACGAAATTGATGATTTAAAAGGATTTTCCCTCCCCACCTATTCAAACGAAGATCTCCGCTACCTGAAAGAGGCTGCAGCCAAAGCCCGCCAATCTTCGGACAGGGCAGTTGTGGCCGCCATCGGAGGCAGCCTTCGGGAGAAACCGTGTGATCTGAGGGGCTTCGAAGAATTCATGGTGGACTTAATGGCCAACAGGGAGTATGCGGAGTATCTCCTTGACATCCTGGTAGAGAGCTACAAGAGAAATTTTGACCTGTTCAAAGAGGCGGTTGGTGACAACGTAGATATTGTCAAAGTCACGGATGACATGGGGATGAAGACCGGTCTGATGTTCTCCCCGGATCTTTATAGAGCGGTCTTCAAGCCCAGGCACAGGGAACTGTTTGAATACTTCAAGAAGGGAACAAACTACAAGATACTGCTTCACTGCGACGGCAATATAACTCAGATTATTCCGGACCTGATCGAGATTGGGGTCGATGTTATCAACCCTGTTGACACTTCTGCGGTCGGTATGGACCCGGTTCACCTGAAGAATACCTTTGGCAGGGATATCACCTTCTGGGGAGGGTTGATTGAGCCCGCCAATATGGTGTTCATGAGTGTCAAGGAAATCGAAGAGTATGTCAAGCGGCGGCTGGATATCTACGCTCCGGGCGGCGGCTTCGTCTATGCATACACGCACAATGTGCAGCCTGATGTCGCTCCGGAAAAGGTGGTCCGTTTCTTTGAAGTCATCAAGGAATACGGCAGGGTCTCTTAAGTTAATACTTTCGGATTAACAGGTTAATCTCCAATGAGGGAGGCGTGCGGTATGGAAAAAGGTTTCATTCTGGCAATCGACCAGGGGTCGACAGCTACCAAGGTGCTGGCAGTGGGGCATGACATTTCCGTCAAAGCCGAAAGCAACATGGAGATTCCAGTGAGTAATCCCAGACCGGGGTGGGTTGAGTTAGAACCCACCTCTATTTGGAATTCGGTCAAGGTCGGCATTGAAAACGTGATGCGGCAGGGCGGGCTTTCCGGTGACGACATCCGTGGCATCGGGGTTACGAACCAGCGTGAAACTGTGATGCTGTGGGACAAACGTACGGGTGAGCCGATGACCCCCGCCATCAGTTGGCAGTGCCGCCGATCCACGCCGATTTGTGAAAAGGTGATTGCCGCCGGTGCCGCGGACACGGTCAGGCAGAAGACAGGGCTGTTTGTGGACAGCTATTACTCCGCTTCCAAGATTGCCTGGCTCCTGGAGAACAACCCGGGGCTGAGGCAGCGGTGCGAAAGGGGCGAAATTGCAGGGGGGACCGTGGACTGCTGGGTGATTTGGAACCTGAGCGGTGGGCGGGCCCACGTCACAGATGCCTCCAACTCCTCGCGGACCTTATTCTTCAACATCAAGGAGAGGCAGTGGGACGAGGAACTCTTAAAGATATGGAACGTCCCCAGGGCAATCCTCCCCGAGGTCAAAATGTCGTCCGACCTGTTCGGGAACACAGACCCCACTCTGTTTGGGAAAGAAATCCCGATTATGGGCTGCATCGGCGATTCCCAGAGTGCTCTTTTTGGCCAGTGTGCCTTCAACAAGGGGATGGCCAAGAACACTTATGGGACAGCGGCCAATATGGACGTCAATATCGGCGATAAATTCATCCTGTCCCAGCACAACCTGCAGACTACGATTGGCTGGGTGTTGGACGGTCAGGTTACATATGCGCTGGAAGGCGGAGTTTATGTCGCTGGCGCCATAACCTCGTGGCTGCGCGACAAAATGGGCTTGGTCAAGAGCGGCGCCGATGCCAGCAGCATGGCGGCATCGGTGTCGGACAGTGGTGGCGTCTACTTTGTTCCCGCTTTCGTGGGGTTGGGGGCTCCCCACTGGGATTCGTACGCTCGGGGCACCATCATTGGTTTGTCGAACGCATCCACAAAGGAACATGTTGTGCGCGCCGGCATGGAATCCATCGCCTACCAGGTCAATGATGTGTTGCAGGCGGCGGAAATGGATTTGGGCGAACGGGTGCAGTCCCTGCGGGCTGACGGCGGTGTGAGTAAGAGCGACTTCCTGCTGCAGCTTCAGGCAGATATCTCAGGGGTGGAGGTTATCCGTCCCTCTGTCATCGACACTACCGCCCTGGGTGCGGCATTCCTTGCCGGCCTCGGTTGTGGGTTCTGGTCCGGTACGGATGAAATTGAGAAACTGTGGCAAAAGGACAAAGTATTCGAGCCTGCCATGGACGAGTCCACGCGGAAAACCCTGCTGGGAGGCTGGCAAAAGGCCGTCAAGCGCAGCCTTTCCTGGACTAAAAACGACTGACAGGTGCACATTTAGAGCGGGGAGGTTCAATCATGAAAGTGGCCATAGGGTCCGATCACCATGGGTATGCGATGAAGGAGGACCTGAAGGAGTTCATGGCTTCACAGGGCCTGGAAGTCGTCGATTGCGGCTGTTTTTCCACAGAGGCTGTTGATTACCCGGATATCGCCGTTGCGGTAGCCGAATGTGTCAGCGGTGGCCAGGCCGACCGGGGCATTCTCGTATGCGGCACCGGGATCGGGATGGCCATGGCGGCCAACAAGGTCAAAGGAATCAGGGCGGCCCAGTGTCCCGATGTTTATTCCGCGGAACGGGCTGCCAAGAGCAACAATGCCCATATCATCACCCTGGGAGCCCGTGTGCTGGGGCCCGAGATCGCCAAGGTTATTGTAAAGACCTGGCTGGAAAGCGAATTTGGCGGAGGCCCCTCCCAAAAGAAAATCGACAAGATCATGGCCCTGGAATAAGCCAATTAATTTAAGTTACCTTGTATATAACAGATGTAACAAAGAAGGATAATAGAAGAAAAGATAAAACATTAAAGTAAAGGGGTGAGTTGTATGAAGCTGTTTATTGACACGGCAAATCTGGAGGAAATCAGGAAAGCCAATAACCTGGGAGTGATCAGGGGTGTAACCACCAACCCCACTCTTATAGCCAAGGAAGGACGCAATTTCCAGGAGGTTGTCCAGGAAATCTGCAGCATTGTCGATGGCCCGATCAGTGCGGAGGTTGTCAGTGAAGATGCCGAAGGTATGGTCGCAGAGGCTCTGCCCCTGGCAGGCATGCACCAAAACATCGTCATCAAAATCCCGATGACGGCTGAAGGCCTCAAGGCGGTCAAGATATTAACGGGCAAGGGAATCAAGACCAATGTTACCTTGGTTTTTTCCGCCAACCAGGCCCTTCTGGCTGCGTCAGCCGGGGCTGCCTATGTCAGCCCCTTTGTGGGCCGCCTGGACGACATCAGTGAGGACGGCATCGCATTGGTGGAAACAATCGCCGCCATTTTCCGGGAGTATGGTTTCAAGACCGAAATTATCGCCGCCAGCATTCGCCATCCCCTGCATGTCGTGCAGGCTGCTTTGGCCGGGGCCAATATTGCCACCGTTCCTTTCAATGTTATCATGCAGATGACCAAGCACCCGCTGACGGACGCAGGTATCGCCAAATTCCTGGCCGACTGGGAAAAGGTGAAAAACAAATAAAGAAATCTCGAGCGTAACGTTTTCTATAGGGAGGACTGTGAATGAACACTGTTTTGCCTCTTGCTGCCCTGCCGAATAAAGCCAGATCGATTCGCCGGGAAATTATCCGGATGGTTTCTGCTGCCGGATCGGGGCATCCCGGGGGGTCACTGTCGGCTGTAGAAATTGTGACCGCCTTGTATTTTCACATTATGCGCCATGACCCGGAAAGACCGGATCTGCCGGAGCGGGATCGGTTTATCCTTTCCAAAGGGCATGCGGCTCCTGTGCTGTACGCAGCGCTGGCGGAATGCGGTTACTTTGCCAAGGATGAACTATCAACGTTGAGGCGCCTGGGAGGCCGGCTGCAGGGCCACCCGAAACGTCAGGCCGTACCCGGAGTGGAGATGTCTACCGGTTCCCTGGGCCAGGGTCTGGCAATTGCCAACGGTTTGGCTTTGGCCGGCCGGCTGTCTCGTCAGGAGTATGACGTTTACGTGCTGCTTGGTGATGGTGAACTGCAGGAAGGCAGCGTCTGGGAAGCAGCCATGGCTGCGGCACATTACAAATTGGACAATGTTATTGCCTTTGTTGATCACAACGGACTTCAGATCGACGGCGCCATCAAGGAAGTAATGTCCCCCGAACCCATCGCCGACAAGTTCCAAGCCTTCGGCTGGCACGTCATCTGCGTTGACGGGCATGAATTTGACCAGATCCTGTCGGCGGCCCGGGAGGCAAAACAGACAAAAGGAAAGCCCACAGTTATTGTGGCGAAAACGGTCAAAGGCAAGGGGATTTCCTTTATGGAAAACCAGGTGGGGTGGCACGGCACTGCCCCGAATGCCGAGCAGGCCTGTCGGGCTCTGGAAGAACTTATGGATGAGGGGGTCCGGGCATTGTGGACAAAATAGCGACAAGGGAAGCCTATGGTAAGGCTCTGGTTAAGCTTGGACACCAACGGGCCGATGTAGTGGTTTTGGATGCCGATCTCTCCAAAGCGACCAAGACAGACTTTTTTGCCAAGGAATTTCCGGATCGGTTCTTTGATGTCGGCATTGCCGAGCAGAACCTGATGGGGACAGCCGCGGGTTTGGCCCTTGGTGGGAAAATTCCCTTTGCGAGCACTTTCGCTGTTTTTGCCACCGGCCGGGCGTTTGACCAGATCAGACAATCTATCGTTTACCCTCACGTAAACGTCAAAATCGCTGCCACTCATGCGGGAATTACGGTCGGGGAAGACGGCGCGTCCCACCAGGCATTCGAGGACATTGCCCTGATGCGTGTCCTGCCTGACATGGCAGTTATTGTCCCTGCCGATGCCGTGGAAACGGAGCAGGTGGTCATGGCAGCGGCCCAATTCAGCGGTCCGATGTATATCAGACTGGGAAGGCTTGCTGTTCCTGTACTTTTTGATTCCGATTACAAATTCGAGCTGGGGCGGGCCCAAAAGCTGAGGGAAGGTAAAGATGCCACGGTCATTGCCTGTGGCGTCATGGTGTCGGAAGCTCTTCAGGCGGCGGAGGTCCTGGCCCAGGACGGGATTGAGGTGCGGGTTGTCAATATGAGTACGATCAAGCCTCTCGACCGTACCGCCGTCATTGAGGCGGCCAAAGAGACCCGGTTTATCGTCACCGCCGAAGAGCACAGCATTATTGGCGGGCTGGGCAGTGCAGTGGCTGAAGTTTTGGCTGAGGAATGCCTGGTGCCTATGGCCCGAATCGGGATGAGGGACACCTTCGGGGAGTCCGGTTCCCCGGCGGAATTGATGCAAAAATACCACCTGACGGCGGAAACCATCACCGCAACCATTGCCGGCTTTTTCCAAAAATGTGATTAAACTCAACAGGAGGCAGTAAGCGATTGCGGGAGGAACTCGACTGTATTGTTTGCTATCTGAAGCAGGTTGCTAGTATTGCCAAACATGTGAAGCTGGAAGAGGAAGCAGCCAGAAATCTGGTATGGGGCACTTTCCCCCTGCTTCCCACACTAACACCGGGAATCACCCCGGCCGAAAACTGCAGCCTGGTGCTGCACCGGGCCCATGAACTGCTCGGTGAAACCGATCCTTATGATCAGGCCAAGAAGGAATCAAATCTGGCGGCCATGGACCTCTTGCCCAGGTTGCGGGCCAGAATTGCTGCCAGCCCACAGCCTCTGTACACTGCCTGTCAGGTGGCTGCGGCCGGGAACATCATTGACATGGGCATCAATCCGGATTATGACATTGATGCTTCCCTTCGGGAAGCCTTGGCAAACAAGTTTGCTAAAGACGATTTTGCCGCTTTTCAGATGCGGCTGGTGTCAGCCAACCGGGTAATGATCATTGGGGACAACAGCGGCGAAATTGCTTTTGATCGGCTGTTGGTGGAACAGATGCGGCAGGCCGGTGCCGAAGTTGCGTATGCCGTAAAGGGCGGGCCAATCCTGAATGATGCCACAGTTGAAGATGCGAAACAGGTAGGTATGGCAGAGGTGGCCACCATTATCACCAACGGAAACAACTTTCTGGGGACTGTCCTGGACAGGTGTTCGCCGGAGTTCCGCCGAGCCTTTGCTGAAGCGGATCTGGTGTTGAGTAAAGGTCAGGCCAATTACGAAACCCTGGAGTCCGTACCGGAGGCGGGGGAACGGACTTTTTTCTTGCTTAGAGTCAAGTGCCCGATTGTGGCCCGCAGCCTGAATGCCGAATTGGGTGAAATGGTTCTCAGCCAGAACCGGCCATGTGGAACCAAGTAAAAGAGCTCGAGGTTCAGGATCTCGCGGAGGGCGAGGAGGCGGGGAAATGAAAAGAATAGGGGTTTTGACCAGCGGTGGTGATGCCCCCGGAATGAACGCAGCGGTAAGGGCTGCAGTCCGCCAGGCTATTTTTGACGGCCTGGCGGTTACTGGTATTCGGAAAGGTTATGCCGGGTTGATTGCCGGAGAATACATGGAGATGGATACCGGATCGGTCGCGGACATAATCCACCGGGGCGGCACCATTCTGCGGACGGCGCGCTGCGAGGAGTTCTATGAAGAGGCAGGGCGATGGCAGGCGGTGGAATGCCTGAAAGCGGCAGGAATTGAGGGCCTGGTGGTAATTGGGGGGGACGGCTCATTTCGAGGGGCTGCCTGCCTTCACCAAATGGGGATAAAAACTGTCTGCATTCCCGCGACCATAGACAATGATATCGCCGGTACCGATTACACACTGGGTTTTGACACCGCCGTGAACAGCGTTGTTGAGGCTATTAACAAGATCAGGGATACGGCTACCTCTCATGAACGAGTTTTCCTGATTGAGGTGATGGGCCGGTATTCAGGTCAAATTGCTCTTTATGCGGGGATAGCCGGAGGTGCGGAATCTGTCCTGGTCCCTGAGCTTCCGGTCAGTCTGGAAGAGGCGGGGGAAAGAATCCGCCGCAGCCGCAGCCGGGGAAAGCTCCACAGCATTATTCTTGTTGCCGAGGGAGTTGGGAGCGCCCTGGAAATTGGTAAGGTTATCAAGGAAAGAACAGGGCTAGATACCCGGGTCACCATTTTGGGTCACATCCAGCGCGGTGGCGCTCCAACGGCATTTGATCGGGTGTTGGCTACAAGACTTGGGTCCGAAGCCGTGAAACTGCTTTCGGCCGGCGCCAGCGGGGTTATGGTCGGGATGGCTGCCAGCCAAATAACGGTGCTGCCGCTTGAGGAAGTGTTAAGCCGGCAGAAAGTCCTGAACGAGGAGTTGTACCGGTTGGCGGGGGTCCTGTCCATTTAAGAGCAGGGCGTCCGCCAATTATGTCACCCCAGCTTTAAGCCGGACCGCGGCTTTTTTTATCGGATAGGGAAAGAACAAAAGTGGGGCCGCTATATCCCGAAATGGTTGGGCAAGGGGTTTGCCGGAGCGAGCGATTGGATGAGATAAATCAGGGGACCGAGGCATCCGAGGAAGAGGGCGAAGCTTCTGAGCAGAGCGAATAGCGCGCCCCCGAGGAGGCCCGAGCTCGTTCAGAGGTTATAAAATCCTGCAAGCGGGGTAAACCCCTTGCCCTAAAACGTACGGCATGAAATACTTTTTTCTACACAGCAAGAAAGTCCCAAACAAAACAAGAAACTACCAAGGAAAATGGGAGAGGTAAGGTTAACTTCAGAAACACCTGCATTTTCTCCGCAATCGCTTGGACCCGGATTCAAAGAGGAGTTTCCCGTTCCAAGGCGAATACTAAGACTACCGACATAATACACAAGAAAACGAATAAATTCGACAATTAGGGCCGTCTTAGGCCGATGTTCCTCGCCGGTAGGTAGCGAAGACAACCGAAGTTTGGCAGCGTGGCTCCGGACAATCTTTATCGTTGAGGTGATGAAGATGCTGAAAGTACAGAGGCTGAGTGAGGTTGTGGACGAAAAGCTGTTGCAGCGGATCCTTTATTCGTTTGTCGAAGCAACTGGTTTGCGTGTCAGTATCGTTGACGTCGAGGGTAGGAGACAAATTGCCCCCGAAAACACTGAAGATTGCCCTTTTTGTCTGTTGATCCGGGGGACCCAGAAGGGCCTTGAGCGCTGCCAGAAGTCGTGTGCCCGGGCCGGCAACCAGGCGGCCCAATTCGGGGTGCCGTACATCTTCCGTTGTCATGCCGGGTTGGTAAAATGGGCGGCGCCTTTGGTCATAGACGGCATGCACTGGGGCACTATCATCTGCGGCCAAGTGTTGATGTGGGAACCGGAGGAGTTTTTCTGGGTTGAAATTAAGGAGTTTATTAAGGATCTGGATATGGACATGGGATCGTTGACTCAGGCTGCCCGCGACCTGGAGGTTATATCCGGCGAAAGGGTACAGGCCGCCGCTGAGCTTCTCTTCGTGGTGGCCAACCACATCATGAAGACCGGGATGATTACCCTGCAGCAGCGTCAGGAAATAATGAAACAGCAGGCGCGGTTGGGGGAAGAGATTCAAACCCGGAAGATGCTTGAGAATGCGCTGCGGCGTATGGAAAAGAGGGCCTCACTGGAATCCTACTCTCTAAAGAAAGAGCAGGAACTGCTGGGGCGCGTCCGGCTCGGTGACCGGGAAGGAGCCTATGAACTTCTCAACGAACTTCTTGCTGATATTCTCCAAAAGGATGCGCATAACCCGAAGGTGATCAAGGCCCGCATTCTGGAACTGGTCGTTGTCCTTTCCCGGGCCGCGGTGGAAGGGGGGGCCAGCCTGGAAAAACTGCTGGGCCTCAATTACCAGTACGTCCAAGAACTTTCGGCAATCGACTCCGTGGAGGAGCTTTTCCTGTGGATAGTCAAGGTAATGGAGAAGTTCATCGAAAATGTTTACCTGACCCGCAATGTCAAAAACCTTCAGGTTATCCAGCAGGTGACCGATTTTATCCGCCAGAGCTTTCACAAGAGTTTGACCGTTGATGACATCTCCCAGGTGGTTTTCTTGAGTCCCTGTTACTTGAGCCACCTGTTCAAAGAAGAAATAGGCTGCACGATCATGGAGTATTTAACCAAGGTCCGGATGGAGGAAGCCAAAAAGCTGCTGCGTCACCCGCAGCTGAACGTAGTGCAGGTTGCTGACCGGGTTGGGTACTCCGACCCCAGCTACTTCACCAAGGTGTTCAAGAAGAGTGAGGGGGTAACTCCCACGGAATTCAGGCACAGGTTCCAGCTCTTAAGTTAAGCGGGGGATTGTTATGATTTTAAGGGAGATCGCTTTAGCTCTCATCGAGGGGCAGGCGGCCAGGGTGCGGCCCCTTACAGAAGAGGCCCTCGCCCGGGGCACACCGGCGGAGGAGATCCTTGCCGAAGGCCTGATCACGGGTATGACCGAGATTGGGCGCCGTTTCAAGAATAATGAGGTGATTATCCCCGATGTATTGATGGCTTCCCGGGCCATGCATGCGGGGATTTACGTCCTGCGGCCGTTTCTGGCCAAAGAAACCGTCCTTACCCGGGGCAAAGTTGTTCTGGGGACGGTGGCCGGGGACCTGCATGATATCGGCAAGAACCTCGTGGGAATTTTCCTGGAGAGTGCCGGTTTTGAAGTCATTGATATCGGTATTGACGTGCCGCCGGACGAGTTTGTCGAGGCCGTGCGCCGGTATCAGCCCGATGTCCTGGCTATGTCGGCCCTGCTGACCACAACCATGCCTTCGATGCCGGAAACGATTGAACTTCTGAATGAGGAAGGCCTCAGGCAGCGGGTCAAAGTACTTGTTGGGGGTGGACCGGTCACCCAGGAGTATGCCACAAACATAGGGGCCGACGGGTATGCTTTTGATGCCCAGAGGGCTGCAGAAAAGGCTCTGGAACTGGTAGTACATGTGAATAAGGGGTGAAGGGTATGAGCGACGCTTTTGATGTGGTGGTTATAGGAGGGGGGCCAGGGGGCTATGTGGCCGCCATTAGAGCTGCCCAGCTCGGGCAGACGGTGGCTCTTGTGGAAAAGGAAAACCTTGGTGGCACCTGCCTCAATCGCGGATGCATCCCCACCAAAGCGCTGGTCAAGGCTGCCGGTCTGTGGCGGGATATAAACCACTGTTCCGAGTTCGGGTTCTCGGTGTCTGAACCAAGGGTGGACTTCGGTCAGGTAATGGCCCGGAAGAATTCGGTGGTGCAGACGCTTCGATCCGGTACGGAAATGCTGATGAAGAGCAATAAAATCAGCGTCATCAGGGGCCGGGCAGAGCTGTCCCGGATCGGCGAGGTGGCGGTCCGGATTGCGGACGGCACTGCTTCCGTCATCGGGGCTCAGAATGTGATTCTGGCCAACGGCTCGGCACCCGCCCGGATTCCCATCCCAGGGGCGGACCTACCGGGTGTGATCACCAGTGACGAGGCTTTGGAACTGGACTCTATTCCTAAACGGATGGTGATTATCGGCGGCGGCGTCATCGGCATCGAGTTTGCCAGCATTTTTGCTGCTTTTGGAACGGAGATTACGGTGGTGGAAGTTCTCCCCGTCATCCTGCCTATGGTTGACGACGAGATCAGCCGCCGGCTGACACCTCTGATGAAGAAGGCGGGCATCAATATTTTAACCAAGACCAGGGTTGAGAGAATTGCGAAAGCGGACGGTGGGTTGACTGTTACCGTAGAAGGGGCATCCGCCAAAAACGAGCTGAATGCGGACCTGGTTCTGCTGGCCACGGGAAGGGTTCCGGTTACCGACGGTATTGACATCCCCGGTTTGGGGCTGCAGATGAACGGACGGGTGGTGGCGGTTGATCAACGCATGCGGTCTAACATTTCCGGCGTTTACGCCATCGGGGATCTTGTGGGAGGAGCCATGCTGGCTCATGTCGCCTCCGCTGAAGGGATAGTGGCGGCGGAAAACTGCGCCGGGATAGATTCGGTCATTGACTACCGGGTGGTTCCCAGCTGCATCTTCTGTGAACCTGAGGTTGCCAGTGTCGGCCTGACGGAAAAAGAGGCCAAGGACAAGGGGTTCAATGTAAAGGTCAGCAAATTCCCATTTTCCGCGAACGGTAAGGCCCTTACTTTAGGCGAGCCCAATGGGACGGTCAAGCTGATTGGCGACGCGGACACGGGTCAGGTGCTTGGGGGTCACATCATGGGACCGCATGCTACGGACCTGATTGCCGAGGTGGGACTCGCCATCAAGGCCCGGTTGACAGCAGCGGCTATCGCTCATACGATTCATGCCCACCCTACCCTGGCAGAGACAGTGGCGGAGGCAGCTCATGGGCTTGTCAGCAAACCTCTGCACCTTGCTTAAACCGGAATGGAAAAATTGACGAATTGACCCAAAAATTCACCCAAGCCAGAATATTGCGCCTATTGCCAAAAAAAAGGAACATAGGCAGTTGTGGCGAATACACTAACTCATAATAGACGAAGCGGAGTCAGGATCGAAAAAACTTAATATTGCCGGATGAATGTTGACGGGAGAGACCCGGTTAGCCGGGCGCCGAAGGAGCAAAGTCTCGGGAGCTGGACCCGGGCGGAAACTTTCAGGCAAAAAGACCGTGACAGGACGGGGCTCTGGAGAGCGTCCCCGGGTCACCGGGGAACACCAACGGGGTAACTTCCGTTTTGCGGTATTTAATCCTAACGGGAGGAAAAATCTCTCAGGTTAAAAGGACAGAGAAGACAGCGGGTTGTTGTCTGCTCTGTCTTATTTTTATGGAAGAAATTGAGTAATCTGTACAATTCCAGGAGGTTGAAGGTTAATGGAAACAACTTTGAAGCGTACTCCCCTCTATCAGGCCCATGTCAACGCCCAGGCCAAAATTATTGACTTCGGCGGTTGGGAGATGCCGGTCCAGTATGCCGGTATCCTCGAGGAACACCGGGCCGTACGGACTGCAGCGGGCCTGTTTGATGTATCCCACATGGGTGAATTTGTTCTTACCGGACCGGGTGCACTGCCGCTGATCCAGAAGCTGGTCACCAACGATATGAGCACCATGGTTAACGGGCAGGTCAGGTACAGCCCGATGTGTTATCCCCACGGGGGGGTTGTTGACGACCTTATGGTTTACAAGTTCGCGGATCAGCATTACTGGCTGGTTGTTAATGCGTCCAACACCGAAAAGGACTTTGCCTGGGTTCAGGACAACCTGGAAGGTGAGGTCCAGGCGCGGAACATCTCCGGGCAGACTGCCGAAATGGCTCTCCAGGGACCCAACTCGCTGGCCATCCTCCAACCCCTGACAGACATCGACCTCGGCAAAATCAAGTATTACTTCTTTGCCTGCGGTAAGGTCAACGGGGTAGATGCCGTCATATCCCGGACCGGTTATACCGGTGAGGATGGGTTTGAAATCTATGTGGCCCCCGAGGCGGCCATCCCCCTCTGGAATAAAATACTTGAGGCCGGCAAAGATAAGGGTGTCACGCCCATCGGCCTGGGCGCCCGTGACACCCTCCGGTTCGAAGCCGCCATGCCTCTTTACGGCCATGAACTCTCCGACAAGATTACCCCCCTGGAAGCCGGGTTGGGCCGCTATGTCAGGCTCGATAAACCCGGGTTCAACGGAAAAGAAAAAATGGTGCAGCAGCAGGCTGAAGGTCTGAAGCGAAAACTCGTCGGTTTCGAAATGATAGACAGGGGGATACCTCGCGGCGAGTACCCTCTGGCGAAAAATGGTCAAGAGATAGGGTTTGTCACTTCCGGCTCGTTCTCGCCCACCTTAACCAAGAACATTGGGATGGGGTATGTGGCTGCAGAACTGGCAAATGCCGGTGAGGAAATCGAGGTTGTCATCCGGGGGAAAGGCTGCAAGGCCAAGATTATAGCGAAACCATTTTATAAAAGGGAGGCAAAGTAACATGGTTCCAGCGGGACTCAAGTACACTAAAGAACACGAGTGGGTTAAGGTTGAGGGCAATAAGGTCAAGGTAGGGATTACCGACTACGCCCAACACGCCCTTGGCGATGTAGTATTTGTGGAACTGCCTGCCGTAGGCGACAGCTTTGGCAAAGGCGACAGCTTCGGGGTTGTGGAATCCGTCAAGGCCGTTTCCGACTGCTATGCGCCCGTGGGCGGTCAGGTTACGGCGGCTAACGAAAAGCTGCTCGATTCCCCCGAATTGATTAACAGCGACCCGTACGGCGACGGTTGGATGGTGGAATTCGAACTGGATAACCCCGCCGATCTCGATGAACTGATCGATACGAACGCTTATGAAGAATACCTCAAGGAGGCAGAGGAGGGGGGACACTAATATGAATTACGTTCCCCACAGCGAGACGGACCGGGCAGAAATGCTCAAGGCCATCGGAGTGGGATCAGTGGAAGAACTGTTCAGCGATGTTCCGGCTTCGGTTCGCCTTGCCAGGCCGCTGAACCTTCCCGGCGCTCTGTCGGAACTGGAACTGGTCGCGGCACTGAAAGATTTGGCAGCTAGGAATGCGGACCTGGACCAGTATACTTCGTTTTTGGGGGCCGGTGCCTACGAACACTTCGTTCCGAGCCTGATTGATCACATGCTTCTGCGATCGGAGTTTTACACGGCGTATACACCGTACCAGCCGGAGATCAGCCAGGGTACGCTGCAGGCCATCTTTGAATACCAGACCCTGATTTGTGAACTGACAGGTATGGATGTGGCCAACGCTTCTATGTATGACGGAGCGACCGCCATCGCCGAATCGGCCATCATGGCCTGCGAACAGACCCGGAGGAAACAGGTTCTGGTTGCGGTCAACGTCCATCCCGATTACCGGGCCGTGTTGAAAAGCTACATGCACGGGCACCTGGTCGAGGTCAAGGAAATCCCGTTTACCGATGGTGTAGTGGACAACGACGCTCTCAAAGGGATGATCTCGAACCAGACAGCCTGTGTCATTGTTCAGAACCCCAACTTCTTCGGACTTATAGAAAAAGGGGCCGAGTTGGCGGAAATAGCCCACCAGAATGGGGCATTGTTCGTCGTCTGCGCCGACCCCGTGTCTCTTGGCATCTTAAAGGCCCCGGGCGACTACGGCGCCGATATTGTTGTCGGCGAAGGCCAGGGGTTGGGAAATGCTGTCAGTTTCGGCGGACCGTACCTGGGCTTCATGGCCTGCAAAGAGAAATTCACCCGCAGGATGCCCGGCCGGATTGTGGGCCAGACCGTGGACCGGAACGAGAAACGGGGATTTGTCCTTACCCTCCAGGCGCGTGAACAACATATCCGCCGCGAAAAAGCGACATCAAATATTTGTTCCAATGAAGCCCTCTGTGCCCTGGCGGCCACCATCTACCTGGTGACTGTTGGCAAGGAAGGCTTGAAACAGGTGGCAAACCTCTGCCTGCAAAAGGCACATTACGCCCAGAAGGCCTTGACGGCCATCCCCGGGGTTAAGGCAGCTTTCTCCGGCCCGTTCTTCCAGGAGTTTGCTGTAACCGTTCCCAAGGACCCGGAAGCCATCAACAGGTCCCTACTGGGAGAAAAGATCATCGGAGGTCTGGCCCTGAAGAAATTATACCCCGAACTAACCAATTCCATGCTGTTCTGCGTCACCGAAGTTCGGACCAAGGAACAAATTGACCGTCTGGTCGCTGAAATGGGGGGATTGGCATGATACAGCTGGAACCGCTCATTTTCCAAATCAGCTCCCCGGGGCGGGAGGGATGTTCCCTGCCGGCCAGTGATGTTCCGGAAGCTCCGTTGGCCGATCTGCTGCCGGCGGACATTATCCGGGAAAAGGATGCGGAACTGCCCGAGGTGAGCGAGGTTGATGTTATCCGGCACTTTACGAGGTTGTCCATGCTCAACCACGGGGTGGATACAGGGTTTTACCCGCTCGGTTCCTGCACGATGAAATACAACCCCAAGGTCAACGAGGATGCTGCCCGGATGACCGGGTTCGCCCGTATTCACCCGTATCAACCCGAAGAATTGACCCAAGGGGCCCTGCAGCTTCTCTATGATATGGATCAGTATCTGAGCGAAATCGGCGGCATGGCACGGGTGTCCCTGCAGCCGGCGGCCGGTGCCCACGGGGAACTGACCGGAATGATGATTATTCGGGCGTACCACGAGCACCGTGGGGACATGAAGAGACGCAAGGTGATCGTTCCTGACTCCGCCCATGGCACCAATCCGGCCACAGCGGCCATCTGCGGATTTGAGACCGTGGAGGTCAAATCCAATGAGCGCGGTGGGGTCGATATCGAGGGTTTGCAGGCAGCGGTCAACGACGAAACGGCGGCTTTGATGCTGACCAACCCGAATACGCTGGGCCTGTTCGACGAAAACATAGAGGAGATCGCCCGCATCGTTCACGATGCCGGCGGGCTGCTGTACTACGACGGGGCCAATGCCAATGCTATCATGGGCATCGCCCGGCCCGGGGACATGGGATTTGACGTCGTACACTTCAACCTGCACAAGACGTTCGCCACCCCGCACGGCGGCGGCGGCCCTGGTTCCGGACCGGTCGGGGTCAAGGATTTCCTGGTTCCCTTCCTGCCCAGGCCGATTGTGGAACACGATCAAAAAACCGGACAGTATTACCTTGATGACAACCGTCCGCTGTCCATCGGGAAAGTGAAGGCGTTCTACGGCAATTTCGGCGTTATCGTCAAGGCTTACGCCTATATCAGGGCGGTTGGCGGCGAGGGCTTGAAGGCCGTCAGTGAAGCGGCGGTTCTCAATGCCAATTATTTGATGCGGCGGCTGAGTAAGTATTATTACCTGCCATATGATCGGCACTGCAAACATGAATTCATTATCACCCCGAAAAATTTCAAATCCCAGGGTGTGCACACTCTGGACATTGCCAAAAGGCTTCTCGACCACGGCTATCATCCGCCGACCATCTATTTCCCGCTGATTGTGGAAGAGGCTATGATGATTGAGCCGACCGAGACCGAGAGCTTGCGGACTCTAAACCAGTTTGTGGACTCCATGGTTGAGATTGCCAGCGAGATCCGGGAAAATCCGGAAGTGGTAAAACAGGCCCCGCACGACACCGTGGTGTCCCGCCTGGACGAAGTTGGGGCGGCCCGGAAGCCTGTGGTCAAGTGGACAAAGGAATAAACGGATACCGTGTTTACTGGGACAGGGAGTGATTTAAGACGTGCGGTGGATGGAGGAAATCAAACCGGAAACGGCCGCCCTGCTTGAAGAAGCCTGGCGGGTACGGGAGGCAAATTTCCCCCCCGAAATCGAGATGGACTACCCCAAAAACACTGAGGTCATCAGCTTGACCGGACGCCGGTGCGCCATGAACTGCGCGCACTGCGGCGGCCACTACCTCGATAAGATGACGCCTGTGTCAGAGGTATTCGGTCCGCGAAGCCGCAAGGGGGCATCCACCACCAGTTGTCTGATCAGCGGGGGGTGCGACCCGGACGGGAAGCTCCCCCTGGATTCCCATTATGATTTACTGCGCCAGCTGCACCTGGGCCGCAAACTGAATTTTCACGTCGGCCTGGTGTCATCAGCAGAGATTGATGCAATTAAGGACCTGGCTGATGCCGTCTCTTTTGACTTTGTCGGGGACGATGCTACGATCCGGGAAGTATTCGGCCTGGATCGCACGGTAGAGGATTACCGGAACACGTACCGGCTGCTGCGGCAGAAGGTAAAGGTCCTGCCTCATATCTGCATCGGGCTTAAAGGGGGGGAGATCGCCGGGGAGTACCGGGCCCTGGACATCCTGCATGAGGAGGGTGTATCAGGCCTGGTGTTCATCGTGTTCATTCCGACTTCCGGCACCAGGTACGAAGACCGGCAGCCGCCATCTCTAGTAGAGGTGATCAGTATCATCGCCTCCGCCAGGTTGAGATTCCCCCAAATCCCGATTCACCTTGGCTGCATGCGGCCGAAGGGGCAGTACCGGGCGAGGCTCGACGAACTGGCCGTCCGTGCGGGAGTGAACAAGATTGTCAATCCGACCCCGGGGGCGGTCCGGCTTGCCGGACAGCTGGGGCTGGAGCTTATCCGCGGAGAGGAGTGCTGTGTCCTGTGATCAGGGTGTCATCCGGAACCGCTCAGGTTATCGGGCTTAAAGAAACCAAAAACGATGCCCCGCCAACGACGGCATACCTGATGACCGGACAGAAGTGCCGCTCCGACTGCGCTTTTTGCCCGCAGGGGCGTTCCAGCCAGTCAAGGGCTGATCTTCTCTCCCGGATTACCTGGCCGGAATTTGACTCCGGCCGGGTAGTGGAGGGGGTGGCCTCCGCCTACGAAAACCACCGTCTGGGACGAACCTGCCTCCAGGTCACCAACACCGGGGAGTCGCTGGAACGAGCCCGGGAAATGGTGCAGAAGCTCAGGGGTGTCTCTGATGTGCCCATCTGCGTGTCCTGTTCCGTGGGCGGGGTGGAAGAGGCCCAGGAACTGGTCATGATTGGCGCTGACAGGGTGGGACTGGCTCTGGACGCGGCGTGCGAACGGGTCTACCGGTCCTGCAAAAGCGGCTCCTGGTCACGGACGCTGTCGCTAATTGAGGAAGCCGCCCGGAAGCTGCCGGGCCGCATCAGTACTCACTTAATCGTCGGTTTAGGCGAAACAGAAGCGGAAATAATCGAGATGATCCAGCACATGGCCGACCTGGGGGTAACGGTGGGGCTGTTTGCCTTCACTCCTGTGAAAGGGACCCGGCTGGAGGGACGGAGTCAACCACCGCTGGACAGCTACCGCCGGGTTCAGGTGGCGCGGCACCTGATTGCGCAAGGAATTGCAGCAGTTAATCAGTTCCGTTTCGATAACAATGGCACAATTGTTGCATATGGATTAGACCGAGAGGAACTGCGAACAGCTCTGGCCGGGGGGGATGCCTTCCGGACCAGCGGTTGTCCCGATTGCAACCGGCCTTACTACAATGAAAAGCCGGGGGGAGTTATTTACAACTACCCCCGCCCCCTTTCAGACGACGAACTGCAAGAATCCCTGGCGGTTCTAGGGTTGTAGGTGCTCCGCCAGGGAGATTTGCAGGTGCTGATATAAAGTTGGAGACGGGAGAACGAAGATGAAGTCATGGCGGCTGCTAAATACCGGGTTTGCCACCGGCGCCTGCAATATGGCCATAGATGAGGCCATCCTGGTCGCCCACAGTCGCGGTGAGGTGCCGCCAACGGTCCGGTTTTACGGGTGGGATCCCCCAGCGCTGTCCTTGGGGTACTTCCAGGAGGCGGACAAAGAAGTTGACTTCGCGGCCTGCCGGTCGGTGGGGATCGATGTAGTCCGCAGGCCTACCGGGGGCCGGGCTGTTCTCCACGACCAGGAGGTTACGTACAGCCTGGTGGCAACCGAAAATGATCCGATGGTGCCGGGCGGGGTCCTGGAATCATATTTGCAGATCAGCCGCGGGCTGGTCGCGGGTTTGGAAAACCTGGGAATTCAGGCCGAAATAGTATCCCATGGCCATCAAAAGATGGGGACGGCCGCCTGCTTTGACTCTCCTTCCTGGTACGAACTGGTTGTGGAAGGCCGGAAACTGGTAGGAAGCGCTCAGACCAGGAAGGCCGGCTGCCTGCTGCAGCATGGATCAATCCTGATTGACCTTGATGTGGATAAACTGTTCAATGTGTTGAACCTGCCCAATGATGCCGTCAGGATGCGATTGAGGGAAAATTTCCGGCAGCGGGCATGCTCGCTGGTGGAGGTAATGGGCCAAAAACCTGATTTTGACGTGGTCTGCCGTGCCTTTGCGGAGGGCTTTTCCCGAGGCTTGGGGATAGAGTTGGTGCCGGGCGAACTGACCATTGCGGAAAAGGAGTCGGCGGAACAACTCGCTCAAGGGAAATACGGTCAAGATAATTGGAATCGCAAGCGGTAAACACGGCCGCTGCCCGGAGGTGAAAGGTATTGCTTGAACCGCAGAGTCTCAGGGACATTATGGAGGAAATATTCCTGAAACGGGTTCTCCATGCCTTTGTGGAAGCCACAGGCTTGAGGGCGAGCATCATCGATACGGAAGGGAAAAGACTGGTGTCCCCGGACAACGGGGAGGATACACCCTTTTGCCAGTTAATTCGGCGCACTCCGGGCGGGCTGCGGAAATGTGAGCGGTGCTGCGCCCGGGCAGGCGTCCAGGCCAATCGTATTGGCGTACCCTATATCTTCCGGTGCCACGCAGGCCTGATTAAATGGGCGGCCCCGATTACGATCAACGGAAACCATTTTGGATCAATAGTGTGCGGCCAGGTTCTGATGTGGGACCCGGAAGACTTTTTCTGGATCGAGATCAAGGAAATGACCCGGGGCCTGGATGTGAACCTCATTGATCTGCTTGAGGCCGGCACCAAACTTTCAGTTGTCTCCGGTCAACGGGTGCAGGCGGCGGCGGATCTCCTGTTCGTCCTGGCCAACCACATTATGAAAACCGGGCTCGAAGCGATGGAACAGCTGGCCCAGCTCAGGAAGCAGGAAGTATACCTCGACAGGGAGATCTCGAACCGGAAGCTCCTGGAAGATGCGTTGCGAAAGGCCGAGAGGCGCTCTGACCCGGCCGCCAACCTGTTCAAGAAGGAACAGGAACTCTTGAGCCACATCCGGCTGGGGGATAAGGATAAAGCCTACCTGGCTCTGAATGACATTTTAACGAGCGCCTTCCAGGATCCGGGAGATTTGAAGGTGGCCAAGGCCAGGATGCTGGAGATCATGGTGATGCTGTCGCGAGCGGCTGTTGAGCGGGGGGAAACCCTGGAAAAATTGCTCGGATTGAACTATCATTACATAGAAGAGTTTTCTCACTTAAACTCAATTGAAGAGCTGTTTGTCTGGGTGGTTCGGATGATGGAGATGTTTATGGAGAAGATTCAGGTGACGCAGGGCTCCCGAAACACTCAGGTTATGGAACAGGTTATCGAGTTCATGAGCCGGAACTACCAGCGGGCCATACGCCTGGAGGATATTGCCCAGGCAGTATTCTTAAGTCCATGTTACCTAAGCCACATCTTCAAAGAGGAAATCGGCACTACGATTATGGAATACCTTACCCGGCTGCGGATTGAGGAAGCCAAGCGGCTGCTGCGCAATCCCCGGTTCACAGTGGTTCAGGTGGCGGACAAGATCGGTTACGGAGATCCCAGCTACTTTACGAAGGTGTTCAAAAAGAATGAGGGAATCACGCCCAGCCAGTTTAAACAGCGGTTTGTGCAATACGCTACCAGTTGACTGGAGTTCTCCAATTTTATATGGTAAGCAAGGCTCTAATAATTAGGGCCTTGTGCCGCATCTGCAAGTTTTTGGAGATTACGAACGGAACAGAGGGGGGGCCGGCATTGGACAAACGGAAACATTACGTCACCTTGGAAGAAGAAAAATGCCGGGGCTGCATCAACTGTTTGAAGAGTTGCCCCACCGAGGCCATCAGGGTTCGGGGAGGAAAAGCCCATATCCTGGAAGAGCGCTGCATTGACTGCGGGGAATGCCTCCGGATCTGTCCCCATCATGCCAAGGTGGGGATTTCCGATTCGGTAGAAAAGCTAAAGGAGTTCAAATACGTCGTAGCCCTGCCCACAGGGTCGTTGTTTGGGCAGTTCCGACTTGGAGTGAGCGTCGGCCGGGTTATTTCTGCCCTTCTGGCCATCGGTTTTCATGAAGTTCACGACCTGACCCGGGGGTATCGGGCCATCGAAGTAGCGACCGGGGAACTGATTAAGGAAAGGCGGCTTCGGGGAGGCTTGGACGGTCCCCTCGTGTCTTCCCTTTGTCCTGTAGTTGTAAGGCTGATTCAGGTTCGCTTCCCCAGTTTGATAGAAAACTTAAATCCGCTGATTTCCCCGGTGGAGACAACCGCCCGCCTGCTCCGGGAGGAACGCTCAATTCTGTTGGGCTTAAATCCTGCGGAGATAGGCGTGTTTTACATCACCCCGTGCCCGGCCCAGGAAAACGCCATCAAACAGTCTCTCGGGGTAACCCGATCCGCCGTCAGCGGCGTGATCTCCATCGCCAATATTTATTATGACTTGTTAAAGAATATCCCTTTTTCCGGACCGGTTGACGAACCGGTTGTCAGTTACGGGGTTCATCTTCCGGTTGGCGAAGAAGGCCAGAACCTTGGACTGGGCCAGTCGGATCAGTTGGTGGTATGCGGGCTTCACAATGCCATCAATGTCCTGGAGGAATTGGAACGGGGAAAACTGAAAGGCTTAAGTTACCTGGACTGCAGGGCCTGTACCGAGGGTTGTTTGGGTGGGCCGTTTACCGTGGAAAACCCCCATGTGGCCCGGGTAAACCTGGCTCGATTGAGGGCAGAACTTCCCAGGCCGGCTGTGATCTCGGATGATGAACGGTTACGGGCCCTGTACCACAGCGGTTTTCTCAACTGGGAACGGTCGGTTGATCCCCGGCCGGTGATGGTTCTGGACCACAACGTGGCCAACGCTATCAGAAAACTAAAGTATTCCGAACTGATCTTAAAAGACCTGCCCTGGCTGGACTGTGGGTCGTGTGGGGCCCCTAACTGCCGGACCCTGGCCGAGGACATCACCTGCGGCCGGGCTCGCGAGAACGATTGTGTCTTTAAACTGCGCGACAGTGTTCAGTCGCTTGCCAAGGAGATTGTGGACCTGGCCGAAATGGTTCCCTTAAACGATGAAGGGGGCAACGGTGGCAAAAAAGTGGACCAGATAATTCTCCGGGAATTGATTGAGAAATTGCAGCGGGAAGTGAAGATTGGCAAAGGAAAACTTGACGTCCGCAAGGCCAGAGCCTGACCCTGACGATTAGAATTGGGGCAAATTTGCCTTTGCGGGTGGTTTTTGGCTCGATTGGGCAAGAAAGTACAGAAAAAAACACGATATTACCAAGGAAACAACCCCCCAGATCAGGAAATTCCCTTAAGAAAACTGATGGAATGATAGGAAAATTGCAGACTGCGTATCAGCCGGGGTTCCAGGGGTATATTAGTCCTCAACGGGGCTAGACTAAATGCTGATAACCCTTACCTCGCGAAGCGGTTTGCAGTTTGATTGTACCTCAGTTGATTTGGCCGGCATCACGATGTCAGGCCGGCAAGCCGGGAAGGACCAGAAAGGGGGGATTTTTTTTAGATCTGAATCTGGTATTACTAATGGGTATCAACAAAAAGATTTAGGAGGGGAAAGTATGGCAATTTTTGAAGATCTGAGCAATGGTGTAATGTCCGGCAACGTTGCCAGGGTGACCGAGTTGACGAAAAAGGCTGTGGACGATGGAGTCAATCCCATTGACATCATCAACCAGGGGCTTATTACCGGGATGAGCGTTGTTGGTGCCCGTTTTAAAGCTGGGGAAATGTTTGTTCCGGAAGTCTTGATGGCAGCCCGGGCTATGAACGCAGGTCTGGAAATTGTCAAGCCTTTGGTTACTGAAGGTGACATCCCCAGTGTTGGCAAGGTGGTTATTGGTACTGTCAAAGGCGACCTCCATGACATTGGGAAGAACCTTGTGGCAATGATGATGGAAAGCGGCGGGTTCAGCGTTGTTAACCTGGGTGTGGATATTCCGCCGGAAAAATTTGCGGCCGCAGTGAAAGAGCACAAACCCCAGGTAGTGGCTCTGTCGGCCCTGTTGACCACCACGATGCTGGCCATGAAGGACACTATTGAGGTTCTTAAGGAAGAAGGATTGCGGAACTCCGTCAAGGTTATTATCGGTGGTGCCCCGGTAACCCAGCAGTTTGCTGACGAAATTGGCGCCGACGGTTATGCTCCGGACGCAGCTTCGGCAACCGACCTGGCCAAAAAACTCCTGAGCTAGCCGGAATCTGCACCTACAGGAGAAAGGAGAGATCTATTAAATGAAGAGTCTGTACGTACGGGCCAACTACGAGGTCAACCAGTCAGTCTGGTGCCGGATCTTAAGTGAGGCTCAATGCGAAGAGATTTATTACGCCGCTTTAGAAGTGATGGAGCGAACCGGCGTTGATATTTACGACCCGGGTACCATCGAAGTCCTGAAAAAGGGCGGCTGCTGGGTTGACGGCAAACGGGTCCGGTTCCCGTCCGGCCTGGTGGAATGGGCTATTAGAACTGCCCCTTCCCGCGTGGTGCTCTGTGACCGGGACGGAAACCGCAAGCTGTTCCTGGAAGGCAAAAACGTCTATTATGGTCCGGGTCCGACTAATACCTTTACTCGTGATCCCTTTACGGGTGAGCGCCGCCGCCCCGTGAAACAGGATGCCGTCTGGGCCGGACTTTGCTGTGACGCCCTGCCCAACATCGACTATGCCATGGACTTGGGCACTCCCACCGATGTGACCCCGACCCTTTCCGATGTTCACGCCTACGAAGCTCTCTTGTTGAACACGACCAAGCCGATCGTTCACTGGGGCTTTGATGTGGAGCAGTATCAGGACATTGTTGATATGTCCATCGCCATAGCCGGCAGTTTGGAAGAACTGCAGAAGCGGCCGTTCCTCTGCCTGTACTCTGAATCCAGCCCGCCGCTGCAGCATTCCCGGGAAGCGATCGCCAAGGCTATGTTCGTGGCCGAAAAAGGGCTGCCATTGATCTATACCCCCTGCACCATGGCTGGGGCTACTTCTCCCGCCACCATGGCCGGCACCATCGTTATCACCATCGTTGAGAGTTTGGTCGGCCTGGTCGCCGCACAGTTGAAGCGGAACGGGACCCCGTTCATCATGGGCGGCTTGATTTCGATCATGGATATGTCCAGCACCATCCTTGCTTACGGTTCGCCGGAATTCAGCCTGCTCGCCGCCGGTTTGGCCAATGTGGCCCAGTTCATGAAGATCCCGATGTTCAGCACTGCCGGCTGCACTGACTCCAAGTGCATGGACGCCCAGGCCGGAATAGAGTCGGCATTCTCCATTCTTGCTGCCGCCCTTTCCGGTGCCAACCTTGTCCATGATGTGGGCTATTCCGAATACGGCGCCACCGGATCCACCGAACAAATGGTGATGGGTGACGAAGTCATTGGGATGGTGAAGCGGATCATGAGGGGCATTGAAGTCAACGACGAAATGCTTGCTGTTGACGTCATTGACAATGTGGGACCGGGTGGACACTTCCTCGGGGAAGCCCACACCATGAGCCACTTCAAGACTGAAACCTGGTTCCCGACCCTCATCAGCCGGGTGCGGTATGATGACTGGGTAGCTTCCGGGTCCACCACCATGGGCGACCGGATCAAGAAGAAGACCCAGAAGATTATCACCGAGCACAAGGCAAAAGAACTTCCTGCAGGCATGGTGGCCAAGATTAAAGATGTCGTGGCCAAGGCTGAAAAGAGAGAAGCCGAAAAAGCTTCCAGGAAAGGTAAATAGTTGTCAAACTATAGCGAGCTGAAGAAAATGGTTTATCAACTGATTTTTAACAGGAGGGAATCACAGTGGCTGTTTTTGAAGACCTGAGCAATGCTGTAATCAGCGGCAATGTGGCCAAGGTCACTGAATTGACCAAAAAGGCCATCGATGATGGTGTTGCCCCTACTGACGTAATTAACCGGGGTTTGATCACGGGGATGAGTGTCGTCGGTGCCCGTTTCAAAGCGGGAGAAATGTTTGTTCCGGAAGTCCTGATGGCTGCCCGGTCCATGAATGCCGGCCTCGATATCGTCAAACCTTTGATCACTGAAGGTGACATTCCCAGTGTTGGTAAAGTAATCATTGGGACCGTTAAAGGTGACCTGCATGACATCGGGAAGAACCTGGTGGGCATGATGATGGAAAGCGGCGGGTTTAACGTCGTCAACCTCGGCGTGGACATCCCGCCGGAAAAATTCGCTGCTGCGGTCAAGGAACACAAACCTCAAGTGGTAGCTCTGTCGGCTCTGTTGACCACAACCATGCTGGCCATGAAGGACACCATTGAGGTTCTCAAAGAGGAAGGCCTGCGCAATTCGATTAAGGTTATTATCGGCGGCGCCCCGGTTACCCAGCAGTTCGCCGACGAAATCGGTGCTGACGGGTATGCCCCGGATGCTGCTTCGGCAACAGACCTGGCAAAAAGACTCCTGGGTTAGTAGCCCACAGTAGGAGAAAGGAGAGATCTAAATGCGGAGTGACTTCGTAGCCAACGCCAGCGTCAAAATGAGGGTTCTCACCTCGGATCAATGTCAGGAAGTCCTGTTGGCCGCTTTAGAAGTTCTGGAGCGGACCGGGGTTACCTTCTATGATGATGAGGCTCTTGACATACTCAAAAAAGCCGGTTGTTTCGTAGAAGGAAATAGAGTGCGGGTTCCTTCCCGGTTGGTCTGGAAGGCTTTGGCCTCCAACCCCCACCGCGTCACCCTGTGCAACAGCCGGACCGGATCCAGGGACGTACTCCTAGAAGGGAACAATGCCTACTTCGGCACCGGTTCCGACACCCCGTTTTTCATTGACCCCTACACGGGCAAGCGGGTCCAGGCTTCCAAGAAGAGCGTCGGCGATGCCTGCCGGGTAATTGATGCCCTACCGAACCTTGACTTTGTCATGTCTTTGGGGATAGTTCAGGACGTGCCGCAGTTGATTTATGACCGGCACCAATTCGAGGCCCAGATCCTGAACACAGGCAAGCCGATCGTGACCACCGCTGTTGACGTGGCCGGTTTCGGCGACATCATTGAGATGTGCGAGATCATCGCCGGCGGTGAGGAAGAACTGCGGAAGAACCCGTTTATGACCCTCTACGCCGAGCCGATTTCCCCGCTGCAGCATGCATGGGAAGCCGCCACCAAGCTGATTCTGGCGGCCAAGAAGCAGCTGCCCGTTGTTTACACCCCGTGCGTTATGGCTGGCGGTACCGTCCCGGCCTCCCTGGCTGGAGTACTGGCGAACGGTTTGGCTGAGAGCCTGTCCGGACTTGTCCTGAACCAGCAGACCCGGGAAGGTGCCCCGTTTATCATGGGCGGTGTGTTCACCATCATGGATATGAACACGACCATTTTCGCTTACGGATCGCCTGAGTTTGATCTCCTGATGGCCGCACTGGCAGACATGGCGCATTATCTCAACCTGCCCATGTTCGGAACCGCCGGCTGCAGTGATGCCAAGATCGTGGACGAGCAAGCCGGCATCGAGGCCGCCCTGTCCATTCTGATGACCTGTTTGTCCGGACCGAACCTGAACCACGATGTAGGCTATATTGAATACGGTTCCACCGCTTCTCTGGAAATGCTGACCGTTTGCGACGACGTCATCGGGATGGCCCGCCGCTTCACCCGCGGCATCCTGGTCAATGACGAAACCCTGGCTGTCGACGTCATTGACAAGGTTGGCCCCGGCGGGCATTTCCTGGCGGAAGACCATACCTTTAAGTGGTTCCGCAAGGAAACTTGGCTGCCAACACTGATCAGCCGTCAGCGGTATGACGACTGGAAAGCTTCCGGCGGCAAGACCCTGACCCAGAGGGCAAACGAGAAAGTCAAAGATATTCTGGAAAACTACCAGCCTGATCCTCTGCCGGCCGACGTTGTCAAGAAAATCCACGGGATCGTCGAGCGGGCGGAAGGCACCCTGAAAATCTAGTATCTTGTTGCCAACTGGGAATCAAATATAGTATACTGGTAAAAAACAAAGGTTATTTTGGGGAAGTGATTCGTCCGGAATTCACCGGGCGTTTCACTTCTCCTGCGTCCAAAAGAAGAGAGAGGGGAAATCCTATCCCGGGTGACCGGGGTCCAGCATAGAGGGAGGAGAAATCTATGGCAATAGCGTTGGGGATTGACACCGGCGGTACATACACTGACGGGGTCATTGTCGATCTCGACACTCAGCAGATAATAACCAAAGCTAAGGCTTTTACGACCCGACACGACCTCTCCGTAGGCATCCGGGAATGCATCAGCAACCTGCGCGGCATTGACCCTACGGAAATAAAACTGGTTTCCCTCTCGACTACCCTGGCAACAAACGCGACCGTGGAAGGCCGGGGGTGTGAGGTCGGGCTCATTTTGATCGGGCATGAGCCGATTCAGGACCTGCCGGTGCAGCACCTTGCCGTCATCAAAGGCGGGCATAATATCAAAGGGGTGGAAAACACTCAGCTGGACGTGGAAGAAGTCCTGGCCGCTATCGCCGGGATGAAGGCGAAAGTGGACGCATTTGCCATTTCCGGTTATCTGAGCGTCCGCAACCCCGTGCACGAACTGCAGGTCAGGCAGATAGTTCAACAGATTACCAACTGCCCCGCGGTCTGTGCGCATCAGCTGACAACCAGTCTGGGGTTTCACGAGCGGTCCGTGACGGCCTGCCTCAACGCCCGTTTGATACCTATCATTGCCGAACTGATCGAGGCTGTTAAATTTGCCATGGCCGAGAACGGGGTTAGTGCGCCTTTAATGATCGTTAAAGGAGACGGCACCTTAATCAGCGAGGAAATTGCCAGGGAAAAACCGATCGAGACCATTTTGTCCGGCCCGGCGGCTTCAATCGTGGGGGCCACGTTTTTGACTCACGCGGAAGCGGGGATTGTCGTCGATATGGGCGGGACCACGACCGATATAGCCGCCCTGGAGAACGGAATTCCCAGCCTGAGCCGCGAGGGGGCCAGAGTCGGGGGATGGTTGACCCGGGTGCAGGCCGCTGATATCAGCACAGTGGGCATTGGTGGGGACAGCTATCTCCAGGTTGACAAAGACGGATTCCTGCACATTGGTCCCCAGAAAGTATTTCCGTTATCCGTGGCTGCCGACCGCTACCCTTCGGTGCTCGACGAACTAAAAATGGTGCAAAGGGCCGAATACTACCCGGTGTTCAGCCAGCCCACCGATTTTCTGATGTTCCTGAAAGATCCGGAGGAACACCATATAACGATCACCCCCGAGGAAAAAAATATTGTCAGGGCGATCAAGAGTCAGCCCCGATCTATCTACAATATCGCCAGGGAAATTGATAAAGACCCCAATCTTCTCAATATCGGGCATCTGGAAAACCTGGGTGTCGTCATCAGAGTGTCGCTGACGCCAACGGATATCCTTCACGTCTTGGGGAGATTCCGCCAGTGGAATGTGGAGGCCGCCCGGGTGGGGGCTGAACTGCTGGCCTGGAGGGCCAACCAGACAGTCGATGAGTTCCTTGCTCAAGTCATGCAAAAGATTACCACCAATATCGCCATGGCCGTTCTGGACAAACTGGTTACCGATGAAATCGGGCCTGTTTCCCGAACCGACAAACTGGCCAATATGCTCCTGGATCAGGCTATGGGTGAACGCCAACCGGGCGAGTTTTGCTGTTCGGTAAAGGTCAAAAAGCCGATTATCGCCATTGGGGCTCCCGTTCAGGCGTACTTCCCGGAAGTAGCCCGAAAACTGCAGACCGAGCTGTTAATTCCGGAGCATGCAGAAGTGGCCAACGCTGTCGGCGCCATCACCGGAAACGTGATGGAATCGGTTGAAATTCTGATTCAACCTGCCCCCCAGGGAGGGTATATCGTCTATACCCCCTGGGAAAGAAAAGGTTTTCTGAATTTGGACGAAGCCAAAGAGTACGCCAATGAAAACGGCCAGAACTACGCCCGGGACAGGGCCCTTAAGTCAGGTGCCGGGGATATTCAGGTTATTGTCAACAGCAAAGATATCCGTACCTATCTGTCGCGCCAGTGGGGGGACACGCTTTACGTCGAGACCCGCATCAAAATAACCGCCATGGGGCGGCCGAAGTGGTGAGGAGAAACATGAAAGCCAAAATAGTTGCCTGTAAGACAATGGAGGATGAGATCCTGGCGATCAAGCCCCCGGAAATCGACTGCGAGTTTATGGAGTACGCCCTGCACCGGGTTCCGGAAAAACTCACAAAAGCGTTACAGGAAAAGCTTGATGCCGAGGCAGAATCCGATTACGACACCATCCTTTTTGGGTATGGGCTTTGCTCCAACGGAGTCGTGGGGCTGGTTTCCCACAGACAGAAGCTGGTGATTCCGCGAGCGCACGACTGCATCAGCCTGCTCTTGGGATCAAAAATCCGCTATGACGAGGAGTTCAGTTCCGAACCAGGCACGGTGTATCTGACCAAAGGCTGGATTGTCAATGGTGCCGACCCTTTGTCGGAGTTTCAACGTTACTCGCAGCAGTACGGACCGGAAAACGCCCAATGGGTAATGGATGAGCAGTACCGTCATTATACAAGGGTACTGTATATCGACACCGGTATCCCCGAACAGGAACAATGGCGGAAGCACGCCAACGATGTCGCCGGGTACCTGAAAGTCAAGTTCGGTGAAACCACCGGGGCAAACACCTACCTGCGGAAGCTCATCTCCGGGGATTGGGATGAAGACTTCGTGGTTGTGCCACCTGGACGGCCGGTGGATGCCATGATGTTTCTCTAAATAGTCTATTGGGCCTTAAGATACGGCTGAAACACCACGGCTGCATTGAGAGGGCTCCCAATATATCAACAAGAATTAAGGAGGGTAACAAAAAAATGCTCGTAGTAGGTGAAAGGATCAACACCAGCCGCAAGGCCATTGGTCCCGCTGTGGTTAGCCGGGATGCTGCTTTCATTCAAAACGAAGCGAAAATGCAGCTGGCCGCCGGAGCTACCCACATCGACGTCAACGCCGGAACTCTTGTTTATGACGAACCGGAAGCCCTCGAATGGCTGGTTAAGACCGTTCAGGCCGCTGTTGACGCCCCTTTGTGCATTGACAGCCCTAATCCCAAAGCCATTGAACAAGCCCTCAGGGCTCACAAAGGCAAAGCCTTGATCAACTCGATCACCGCCGAAAAGGAACGTTTTGATGCTCTGGTTCCTTTAGTCAAAGAATTTAACTGCTCGGTGGTTGCCCTCTGCATGGATGACAAGGGGATGCCGGAAACGGCTGACGACCGCCTGCGCATCGTCAAGGTCCTCGTGGACGATCTGACCACACACGGGATCAAACCGGAAGATGTTTACTTTGATCCCCTGGTAAAACCGATTTCCACCGGCTCGACCTTTGGCGTCGAAGTCCTGGACACCATCCGCGGCATCACCAAGGCCTTCCCTGGTTTCCACACCATCTGCGGGCTCAGCAACATCTCGTTCGGCCTGCCGAACCGGAAGCTTCTCAACCAAGCGTTCCTGGTAATGTGTGCCGGTGCCGGCATGGATTCCTTCATCATTGACCCGCTCGATCAACGGTTGATGGCCAACCTGATCTCTGCCCGGGCACTCGCCGGCATGGACGACTACTGCATGGGTTACCTGACCGCCCATCGGGAAGGCAAGTTCGAATTTAAAGAGTAGAGACAGCTTTTAAAGAATTGTGACGTGGAAGAGGCAGCCGCGCCAGACGACCGTAGTAGAGGTCGTTGACCGGTTGCCTCTTTTCTGTTAGGGCGAGAAAGGGCTTTTGCCCGCCTATTTTGGTTGAAGCGTTATTTTCGCTTTGCGGTGTCAGCAGGAAGGGGACATTTCAGTGACGAATAGATAACCGGCACATTACCCCGCTAATACGTAAGGAATCCTCGGGGTCACATATCCTTCTCTGAATCACAACTATTCGCTTCAGGAAATGCCCGATCAGGTCCTTGGGCGTGATTCGGCAAAGAAATCGGCCTCTTACAGGGCTCCATAATAAAACAAAGTTTAAAGGAGGGTGGTGTCAACATGCTGATCGTGGGTGAAAGAATCAATTCCAGCCGGAAGGTCATCGGTTCTGCCGTTGTTAACCGGGACGCGGCTTTCATTCAAAGCGAAGCCAAGATCCAGTTGGCGGCCGGTGCCACTCACATCGACGTAAATGCCGGGACTCAGGTTTACGAAGAGCCGGAAGCCCTCGAATGGTTGGTCAAAACGGTCCAGGAGGTTGTGGACGCCCCCTGCAGTATCGACAGCCCCAACCCCAAAGCCATTGAAAAGGCCCTCAAGGCCCACAAGGGGAAAGCGCTGGTAAACTCCATCACCGGTGAAAAAGAACGTTTTGATGCCATTCTACCGCTGGTCAAGGATTTTGGCTGCTCGGTTGTAGCTCTCTGCATGGACGATACCGGTATGCCGAAAACAGCGGACGACCGCTTACGCGTCGTCAAGGTCCTGGCCGAAGACCTGACCAGGGCGGGAGTCAAGCCGGAAGAGGTATATTTTGACCCCCTGGTAAAACCGATTTCCATCGGCTCAACTTCCGGGGTAGAAGTCCTGGACACCATTCGCGGCATCAAGAAGGGTTTCCCTGGGTTCAACACCATTTGCGGACTGGGCAACATCTCGTTTGGGCTGCCCAACCGGAAGCTTCTCGACCAGGCATTTCTGGTGATGTGCATTGGCGCCGGGACGGATTCCTTCATCGTCGACCCGCTCGATAAGCGGTTGATGGCGAACCTGATTACCGCTCGGGCTTTGGCCGGCATGGATGACTACTGCATGGGTTTCCTCACTGCTCACCGGGAAGGCAAGTTCGAGTTCAGGGAGTAAAGACGCCCTGTTAAAGCAACTATGCCTGGATTCTGCATATGCTTTGGCACCTGGCGCCCAGCGGTGTGGCGAGTTTCGTCCTGGCGAACGGCTCAATGTCTACATCCACCACCAGTGAGGCGGAGATAAGAAAAAACCTGCTTGAAAAGGACAATGTGGACTGTATCGTCACCATGCCGGGGCAGTTGTTCTATTCCACACAGATACCCGTCTGTCTGTGGTTTATTACCAGGAATAAGGCGGCCAAAGGGCACAGGGACAGACGGGGCGAAATTCTGTTTATTGATGCCCGGAAGATGGGGCAGATGGTGGAACCCATAGAGAGCTTTCAGTTGAAGAGAAAAAAAATTTGCCGATACATACCATGCCTGGCGGGGCGAAAAGGACGCCGGCGAATATGAGGACGTGAAAGGTCTCTGCAAGTCTGCCAAGGTTGACGAAGTGCGCGAGCATGAGTATATCCTGACCCCTGGCCGGTATGTGGGCATTGAGGACACTGTGGAAGACGACGAGCCTTTTGACGAAAAGATGGAGCGGCTCACTAGCGAATTGGCGGAACTGTTCTCCAAGTCACGGATCTGGAAGAAGAGATACGAAAGAACCTGGGGGTGATCGGGTATGGGTTTTGAGAATCAATCCGAAATCTTAATGTACCAGACCGATGATGGAGAAACCAAAATTGATGTCAGGCTGGAGAATGAAACAGTTTGGCTGTCCTTGAATCAGATGGCGGAACTTTTTCAGCGAGACAAGTCGGTGATATCGAAGCATATAAAAAACGTTTTCCAGGAAGGGGAACTGGACGAAGAATCAACTGTTGCATTTTTTGCCACAGTTCAAAATGAAGGTGACAGAAGCGTTGAACGGAATATTGCCTACTACAATCTGGATGTGATAATATCCGTCGGATACCGTGTAAAGTCTCATCGAGGAACTCAGTTCAGAATCTGGGCTACACAAAGGCTCAAGGAATATATCATCAAAGGATTTACCATGAATGACGACCTGTTGAAAAAGGCCGGAGGCGGTAATTACTTCGAGGAGCTGCTTCAAAGAATCAGGGACATTCGTTCCTCTGAAAAGGTATTCTGGCGAAAAGTCCTGGAAATTTACGCAACCAGTATCGATTATGATCCACGGGTAGAGGCCTCGAAAAAGTTCTTTCAAACCGTTCAGAACAAAATGCACTGGGCGGCACATGGCCATACGGCCGCGGAAATAATTGCACTGCGTGCCGATGCAGACAAGCCCTTTATGGGGCTCACCAGTTTTTCCGGCTCAAAGCCGCGAAAGACAGATGTGACAGTGGCAAAGAACTACTTGAACTTGAATGACGAAGAAATCGATTTATTGAATAGAATTGTGAGTATGTACTTGGATTTTGCGGAAATGCAGGCTAAACGCAGACGGCCCATGTATATGAAAGGCTGGATCGAAAAACTGGATGATTTCTTAAGCTTGGGAGAGCACGAAATCCTGACCCATGCGGGTATAATCAGCCATGAAGATGCTCTAATAAAGGCAAATACGGAATATGAAAAATATTTGGAGCGGACGAAAAATGAGCTTTCGCCGGTGGAGAGGTACTTTTTAGAGGCAATAGACCGTGCGGTGAAAAAAATGAGGGAAAACAAGAGCGGCTCTGAGTTAATGTGTGGAAATGAGGTTGCTGTGAATTATGAACAAGAAGAACATTATGGGATCATGAAGGCGGCCGAGGAGCGAGGCGTCACAGAAAATTAAGAACTGGGAGGGGAGAATTCATGGACGTGGACAAAGCCACTTCGCAACTCAGGCTGCAGGCCGGGGAATGGGGCGCCAGCCTGTTTGGCGTGGCGGACCTGACGATTCTTCAGGGAATAGCAACCGAGCCCTACCAACTGCTTGAGGGTTACAGCCGGGGAATATCCATTGCCGTACGGCTGTCAAATCCGATTATTGACGGTATCGGCCCTGAACCGGCCCCAATTTATGCGCATCACTATCAGGCGGTCAATTCCCTGTTGGACCACCTGGCCATCAAAATTACGAACTGGATTCAGGAAAATGGGTATAGTGCCATCCCTATTCCCGCGTCCCAGATAATCAGCGAAGAACGGCTCACGGGAGCCATTTCCCACCGGGCGGTAGCTCTGGCTGCCGGCCTCGGGTGGTATGGTAAAAGCCAGCTCCTGATTACCCCCGAATTTGGCCCAAGGGTGAGGTGGGCCACCATTCTTACCGATATGCCCCTGACAGAGGGAGCGATGATGAAAAACCGCTGTGGGAAGTGCACAGCGTGCGTCCAGGCCTGCCCGGTACAGGCCATCCGGGATCACGGTCCCGGGGACAAACCCACCAACCGGGAACAGGTATTTGATGCATTCAAATGCGACGAACACATGTGGCAGTTCGAGAGGCAGGGGCTCAACCGGGTATGCGGAATCTGCATTAAGGCCTGCCCCTGGGGGAAACCGAAAAATAAGTGAATGATTGATACATTATTTTCAAAAAATGTCTTGACGTTGACAGCCCTTGCTGGTAAAATTCTCAACAAAACAAGGTTTGGCATTAACGAAAATGGCCAATTGGGACAAAGATGTCCCCGCAGAAAATTCTGCGGGGCTTTTTCTTTTTTTGAGGGGGCATGATATTTCCCGATTGAGTTTTTACGAGGCCGTTGAATTGCATCGTTTGAAGATGGTAGGTGGAAGGCTGTAAACGGACCATATTGTCGATTTAGGGACATCGCAACAACAATCGAGCTAAACAATTGGTCGAAAAAACCCGATATATAAGGATTCTACCCGAAAAAGCAGAATATTACCAAATAATATCTGCAGGTAAGTTAACAGATATGTAGAATTATCTTGAACAAAATAAATTAATAGGAATTTTTCTAATTGCGGCAAAACGGGGGAGGGTTACTCTCAGACGCCGGCAGTATAGAGCAGACCGCAAGTATGGTTGTGGTAGGGATTGTAAATGGCTGAAGCAAACGTTTGGAGAGGGGGAATTTCGCGGTCATAAATATTGTGGTTACAGCTTGACTATGAAAGAATTAACAGATGGAGGGGTAGAAAGAGTGAACAGAAGATTACTGGCTTTATTGGTACTGGTCGTATTTGCTTTCAGTATTGCGGTTACAGGTTGCGGCCAAAAAGCTGCTGATGGTGATAAAAACGCGGGCGGCGGCTCGGACAAAATTTATGTCGGTTGGGTTGCACCTCTTACTGGCGCATGTGCTGAAAATGGGCAACAGATGAAAAACGGTGCCGAACTGGCCGTCAAGGAGATCAATGCGGCCGGCGGTATCAACGGCAAACAGGTTGAACTGGTAGCCCAGGACGATAAGTCCGACCCCAAGGAAGCAGCTAACATTGCCACCAAGTTTACATCTGACGACAGACTGGTAGCGGTGCTTGGCAACTACAACAGCTCCTGCGTCCTGGCCGGTGCTCCGATTTATAACGAGGCCAAATTGCCCATAATCCATGTAGGTACTTCCCCGGTATTTACCCAGGAGCATGGCGATTACGATTTCCGGATTTCGGTCACCGATGCTTTCCAGGGTAAATTCGTTACCGAGTGGCTGTTTGATAAGGGCTTCAAGAAACCAGCCATTCTGTACGAAAATAATGATTACGGCCGCGGCCTGCTGGACACGGTGGAAAAAGAAGTTGCGGCTCTAGGCGGCAAGGTAGCGATCAAGGAAACCTACATGCTGGGTGAAACCAAAGACTTCAACGGTATTCTGACCAAGGTCAAGGCTTCCGGCGCCGACTCGGTGTTCATCGGTGGTTTGTACAACGAAACAGCGTTGATTGCGAAGCAGATGAAGCAGCTCAAGATGGATATCCCGATTTTTGGGACCGACGGCATTTTCGAACAGGCCCTTATTGATCTGGCTGGCCCTGCGGCCGAGGGCATTAAGGTTTCTGGATTGCTGCTGCCCTCAGACCCGGATGCGAGGATTCAGGAGTTCGTCAAGAATTATAGTGCTGCCTATGGCAAGAATCCCGGTACCTATGCGGCGTTCCACTATGACAGCATGAAGCTGTTGGCCAAGGCTATCTCCGAAGTGGGCACGGATCCCGATAAACTGCAAAGCTATTTTGCCAAGATGCCAGCTAAGTTTGAAGGAGTTACCGGTCAAATTGATTTCGATGCAAACCATGATGCTGTTAGATCTTCAATGAAGAAACTGGTTGTCAAGGACAGTAAGTGGCAGGTTGCCGAATAAGCAAATCGCCGAATAAGTAAATTCCCCAACCACAAATTGCCCTAAAAGGCAAGTAACATTTGCAGTATTTGGCCGGGAGTCATTCCCGGTCAAATACTGCCAGGGCCCTTTTTCAAAAAATTCGGTAAAACCAGAAAAATAGCAAACCGGGGGAATGCCGATGTTTTTACAACAGCTGATTAACGGGGTTATGTTAGGTAGCGTATACGCCCTGGTAGCTTTAGGATACACCATGGTTTACGGTGTGTTAAAGTTCATCAACTTTGCCCATGGAGAAATCTTCATGTGGGGGGCTTTCTTCGGCCTCTTTCTGGCCCGAATCCCCGGGTTCAATTTTCCGCTTGTACTTATCCTGACCCTCGTTTTAAGCGGCGCTTTCGGAGTTCTGGTCGAGCGGTTGGCCTATAAGCCGCTGCGCAACGCACCCAGGCTGGTTGTGACCACGAGCGCCTTGGGTATGTCCATCGTCCTGTCCAACCTGGCCCGGCTGATAATCGGGTCGGAAACCTACCCCGTACCGCAAATTTTTCATATTCAGGAATTCCAGATTGGCAATGCCATCATCAACTCGCTGCAGATCACCGTTTTGGTTACCGCTCTTATCCTGATGTATCTGTTAAACTGGTTTGTCAACAAATCCCGTTATGGTAAAGCGATCAGGGCCGCTTCCGAAGACAAAGAAACGGCCGGCTTGATGGGCATCAGCATTGACAAGGTCATTACCGTCACCTTTGCCGTTGGTTCCGCGCTGGGAGGAGCTGCCGGCTTACTGGTGGGCATGTACTATGACGCCGTTTACGCCACCATGGGGTACTCCGCCGGTTTGAAAGCATTCACGGCAGCCATCCTGGGAGGTATCGGGAGCATTCCCGGAGCCATGGTCGGCGGGATCATTCTCGGGTTGGTGGAGAACTTCGGCGTAGTTTACCTGGCTTCCAGTTACCGGGACGCCATCGCCTTCGCGGTTTTAATCCTGGTGCTGCTGTTTAAACCGGGGGGCCTGTTCTCGGCCAATATCTATGATAAGAGGGCATAGGGGGTAATCTGATGCACATTAAGAATCGATTCCTACAGTATGGTATTGTACTTGTTGTCCTGGCCCTTTTACCCCTGGTGATCAAAAGCTCTTATGTCATCCACCTGGCCATTGTCATCGGCATTTTCTGCATTTTGGCTTTGGGGTTGGAGATCATTTTGGGTCTGACCGGGCTTTTCTCCCTTGGGCATGCCGCATTCTACGGCATGGGCGCGTATGTTTCAGCGCTATTAAGTTTGAGGCTGGGCATGAACTTCTGGTTGGCATTAGTGATCAGTGTTGTCGTGACCGGGCTGTTCGGGATAGTGCTTGGGTTCCCGGCCCTGAGGCTCAAAGGTGACTACCTGGCCATCGCCACTTTAGGGTTCGGCGAGATTTTCCGGCTGATTCTGGTCAACTGGGATAAGCTGACCAGAGGCCCGATGGGATTGCCCGGAATACCGAGGCCTTCCATTATGGGATTTCATTTTGACAACCGCTTACCTTACTACTATCTAATCATCGTTTTCTTTGCCATTGCTTTCGCTGTCGCCATGCGTCTTCCCCACACCTACTTGGGCAGAGCATTCAAGGCGATCCGCGATGATGAAGATGCTGCTTCCTTCATGGGTATCAACATTACCAAGTACAAGATAATTGCTTTCGTGATGGGCGGCATGTTTGCCGGACTGGCCGGGAGTTTTTACGCCCACTACGTCACGTTTATCAGCCCCGATACCTTCCTGTACCAGGATTCCGCATTGGCGTTAACCATGGTGTTTCTCGGGGGCGCCGGGACCATAGTCGGCCCGGTTGTCGGCGCCGTGATCTTGGTTGTGCTTCCGGAAATGCTGCGGTTCCTGGTAGAGTGGCGGATGCTGGTCGTCGGCGCCTTGATGGTCATCATGATGATTTACCGGCCGCAGGGGATTATGGGAGGCGGTGCCATCAAACTGCCGGCGTTTTTCCGACGAGTTGTTCCTGCCGCAAAGCAAAACGATGGTGTTTAGTTAGGGAGGATCAATATGGAATTTTTAAACATCAACAACGTATCCAAACACTTTGGCGGTGTCATCGCCGTGGATCAGGTAACAGCCGTTCTGGACGAAGGGCATATTTTCAGCATCATCGGGCCTAACGGCGCCGGTAAGACCACCCTGTTCAACCTGATGACCGGTGGCTATTCCATGACTTTTGGCAGCGTCAAGTTTAAAGGCAAGGAATTGAGCGGGTTGAAGCCCCACCAGGTACATGCAATGGGGATCGCCCGGACATTCCAGAACATCAGGCTGTTTACCACGATGACGGTACTCGAGAACGTCAAGGTAGGGATTCAGAACAAACTGAACCCCAATATCGGCCAGGCCGTTCTGCCCGGACCCAGCAAAAAACTGGAGAAGCTGATTGAAGAGAAGAGCCTGGAATGCCTGGAAATGACGCGCCTGATTCACCGGAAAGACGAACAGGCGTCCGCGCTGCCGTACGGCGAACAGCGGCGGTTGGAGATCGCCCGGGCCCTGGTCAGCGATCCGGAACTGCTGCTTCTGGACGAGCCGGCGGCGGGGATGAACATCAAAGAGTCCAAGGACCTGATGAATTTCATCAAGTGGATCAAGACTGATCTGAAGAAGACGGTCATTGTCATAGAGCACAACATGCGGGTGGTCATGTCAATTTCCGACCGGATCATCGTTCTCGACCACGGGAAGAAGATAGCCGACGGGACACCGGCCGAAGTCCGGCACGACCCATTGGTTGTGGAAGCATATCTAGGGAAGAGCGAGCACCTGGCGGCAAGCTAAGAGCGGGAGGTGAGAAAATGCTGAAGATAGAAAACTTGGAGGTATCATACGGAGCGATCAAAGCAGTCAAAGGAATTTCGCTGACCCTGAACGAAGGCGAAATCGTGGCCCTGATCGGCAACAACGGAGCCGGGAAGACCTCCACTCTGAAGGCGATAACCGGGGTGATTAAGCCGTCGGGGGGCACGGTGGAGCTGTTCGGCCAAAAGATCAACGGGCTGACCTCAGACCTGATTGCGGCCAGGGGTATGGCTCTCTCTCCCGAAGGCAGAAGAATATTTGCCGGCATGTCGGTCCTGGAAAACCTGGAGATGGGCGCTTTCTTGAGGAAGGACAAAGACGGGGTCAAAAAGGATCTGCAGATGGTATACGAACTTTTCCCCAAACTAGAAGAACGGAAAAACCAGCAGGGCGGCACCTTAAGCGGCGGCGAACAGCAGATGCTGGCGATCGGCAGGGCCTTGATGTCCAAACCCAAGATTCTCCTTCTCGACGAACCTTCGCTGGGGTTGGCTCCCCTGGTGGTCGAGTCCATTTTCGCTACTATCCAGAGCATCAACAAGACCGGCATCCCGATTCTCCTGGTTGAGCAGAATGTTTACCTCTCCCTGGCGGTAGCCAATCGGGGATATGTCATTGAAACAGGTTCCATCGTCCTCTCGGATTCGGCGTCGAACTTGTTGAACAACGATATGGTGAAGAAGGCTTACCTGGGTATTGAAGACGATGACTTGGGTGAAGCAGTTTAGTTTAAAGCGTTTTTTGCGTCAAGTCGGGGCAGGGGGTGTCAGCCGACACCACCCCTGCCTCTTCTTTTGCTGTGAAACCGATCACTACCGATGCACTGAAGCCTACGAAATTTCATTATAAGGCCGGGCCAGGAGTTATTCAGAATATTCGGGGGAAGGATTCGACTCAAAATCACAGAAATACAATATAGAAATATCCCCCAACTTCGTCAATCTGGTTCAAGGGATTGGGCGGGGAATTGTCGAATTCTTTCATAACCACAGTATTTTTGACAGCAGCGGGAGATGAGTAAGATGGGTAAAGTGAAGCTGACCCTGCTTCCCTTGAATAAGGTAGTATGGGTTGAACCGGGGCGGACCATTCAGCAGACACTGGCGGAAAATGTGACGACTCTGGAGACTCCTTGCGGGGGTAAGGGAACCTGCGGCAAATGCCGGCTGGAAGTGCTGGACGGTGCCGGAGAACTCACTGCGGCCGAAAGACGGCTGCTCACCGGCGATGAGATTGCGCAGGGTGTCAGGCTGGCCTGCCAAGTGACCGTTTCCGGGAATATGGCAATTAAGCTTCCTGAGGAACTGGATTATGCCATCCGCAAAACGGGACTTGTCGACTTGACCCAGGTTTTACCCCTGGAAAGTACGATCCGGAAGGTTTATGTGGAACTGCCGAAACCGAAACTGCAGGACCAGAGAGCTGACTGGGAGCGTCTCTGTGACAGCCTCGAGTTGCAGGAGCCGGAACTGGGTACTTCCGCTTTGCGGTCCATCCCCGGGTGTTTACGTCAGGCCGAATGGAAAGTGACCGGTGTTGTCAGGGGCCGGGAACTGCTGGCGGTTGAGGCAGGGGATACTACTGAAAACTGCTATGGTGTAGCCTTTGATTTGGGGACGACCACAGTTGTGGGGTCTTTGATTGATCTCAACCGGGGCCGCCAGGTGGCGGTGGCTTCAGATACCAATGCTCAGAGCATCTATGGTGCGGATGTTGTTTCCCGGATTAATTACGCAGGGTCGGAAGCGAACGGCCTGCAAAACCTTCAGGAAAAGATCCAAGGAGTGATCAACTACATTCTGGCCGAGCTTCTTGAGAAGACCGGGGTGGGCCCGGAGCGAATCTATGAGGCAACGGTTGTGGGCAATACAACCATGCATCACCTGTTCCTGGGAATTGATCCGACTTATCTGGCCCAGGCGCCCTACGTCCCTGTGATCATGCAGCCCTACGACATCAAAGCCAGGGAACTGGGCATCAACATTCACCCCGAGGGAATAGTTCACGTGATGCCGAACATTGCCGGGTTTGTGGGGGCGGACACCGTAGGCGTTCTTCTCGCGACCCGGATTGATCTGGATAGTGACATCAAGCTGGTCATCGATATCGGTACGAACGGGGAAATGGTTATGGGTTCCGGGGACAGGGTTTTGGCCTGTTCGACTGCGGCCGGCCCGGCATTTGAAGGGGCTCAGATTAAGTTTGGCATGCGGGCGGCCACTGGGGCAATTGAAGGTGTCCAGATAGAAAACGGCGAGGTCCGGATCCAGGTGATCGGCAACTCGGCTCCCAGGGGGATATGCGGTTCGGGTTTGATTGATGCTATTGCGGAGATGCTTAAGGCCGGGGTTATTGATTTCACCGGCCGGATTCTCCCGCCAGCAGACCTGGAGGGCCAAGTCAGCCCCGGTTTGATTAGTCGAATCGTGGAAGGGGAACGCGGCAACGAGTTCATCCTGGTTGAGGCCGGGCACACGGCGCATCAGCAGGCAGTGGCCATCACCCAGAAAGATATCAGGGAACTGCAGCTGGCCAAGGGAGCCATCCTGGCCGGTATTGAGATCCTAAAAAAGGAACTGGGGATAACCGACGAGGATTTGACGGAGGTCCAGTTGGCCGGGGCGTTTGGGAGCTATATCAAACGGGAAAGTGCCAGGGGCATTGGTTTGGTGCCGCAGCTGCCCCTGGACAAGATTAAATCAATCGGCAACGCGGCCGGCGTCGGTTCGCAGCTGGCATTGATTTCGCAAACGGCGCGGCAGGAAGCCGCCAACCTGGCCAAATGGGTGGAGTATATTGAGCTTTCCAGCCGGCCTGATTTCCAGGAAGAGTTCATGAAAGCCATTTATTTCCCCCAACCGGAAGCATGAGTCTTTTTAATCAATAGATCAGGCGAAAAGTTGACAAAATTTCCGCTCACAGATAAAATAACTTTGTATACACGTTGGTTTATTTGACCACACAGTTGTATTATTGAACTACAAGAAGTAAATCTGCCTGCTTTGTGGATGCTGCAAGTTAGTCCGCAAAGTCGAAATATGATGTAAATGCGTTGAAGAGGAAGAGTAGCCGGATGCTCACCTCCAGGGAGGGGATGCCGCGACTGGAAGCACCCCAGGCTGAGCCCGTGCGAAAGACACCTTGGAGCTGACGGCCCCAAAGGCCGTCCGGTCGGGTCATCGTTACAGACCGCCGAGTGGCTCACGGGAAGACCGTGGGTTCAATCAGGGTGGTACCGCGGGAAATACTCTCGTCCCTATTGGAGACGGGAGTTTTACTTTTTTTGGGGGTGTTCCTATGTTGACAACCGGACCGAGGGGAACCAACGACATTCTTCCCGGGGAAGTGGAAAAGTGGCAGCACATTGAAGAAGCGATCCGCCGGATATGCGGCGAGTACGGCTATGAGGAAATCAGAACCCCCATTTTTGAGCATACGGAACTGTTTCAAAGGGGCATCGGGGAGACAACCGACATCGTGGAAAAGGAAATGTACACGTTCCTGGACCGTGGTGACCGCAGCATCACCCTGCGGCCGGAAGGGACTGCTTCTACAGTCCGGGCGTTTCTGGAACACAAACTGTACAACCAGCCCCAGCCGACCAAGCTGTTTTACATCGGCCCCATGTTCCGTTACGACCGGCCTCAGGCAGGGCGGTTCCGGCAGTTTCATCAGTTTGGGGTTGAGGTGTTCGGGTCCGACGACCCGGCGGTAGACGCGGAAGTCATTTCTCTAAGTATGGAGTATTACCGGCGCCTCGGTCTGACCGCGCTGGAGCTTCACATCAACAGCATCGGCTGCCCGGAATGCCGGCCCGTTCACCGGGAGAAGCTGCGGGAATACTTGGGGCCAAATCTATCACGGTTGTGTCCCCACTGCCAGCAGCGGTTTGAACGAAACCCGATGCGGATCTTGGACTGCAAGGCCGAGAACTGCCGGGAAGCGAGCCAGGGTGCCCCGACAACTACATCCTGCTTATGTCCGGGGTGCGCTGAACATTTTGCAGGAGTTAAAGGCTATCTTGCCTCGCTTGAAATCGATTTTATCGTGGATGAACGTCTGGTGCGGGGGCTCGATTATTACACCCGCACGGCGTTTGAGATCATGGCCCCCGGAATCGGAGCCCAGAGTTCCATCGGAGGCGGGGGGCGCTATAACGGCCTTATTGAGGAATGCGGCGGCCCTCCTGTTCCGAGCATCGGTTTCGCTTTGGGCATGGAGCGGATTTTGATCACTCTGGAGAAACAGGGGGTCAATCTCCCCACAGGGAGGGATTTTGACGCTTTTTTGGCGACTACGGGGGAATCGACCCGGCCGGAAGCCTTCAGGCTTCTGGCGCAGCTGCGCCAGGCAGGTGTGCGGGCGGACATGGATTACCTGGGCCGCAGCCTCAAAGCCCAGATGAAGTTCGCCAACAAGTTCGGAGCGCGCTTTACGGTCATTGTGGGTGAGGAGGAGTTGGCCCGCCAGGTGGTAGTGGTCAAGGATATGTCCGACGGTTCACAGCAGGAGTTGGGTGTAGCAGAACTGGTCGATTTTGTTTTGAACCGGCGATGGGAACGGATAGGCGGTTAGCAGAATGGAGGGCGTTAACGTGGTTGAATATTTAAGAGGCATGAAAAGGACTCATCGAAATGTGGATCTGGGCAAGAACATGGCGGGAGAGCGGGTCACGCTGATGGGATGGGTGCACCGGCGGCGGGATCACGGGGGATTGATATTTGTCGACCTCCGGGATCGTTCCGGGCTCGTGCAGGTTGTCTTCAGCCCTGACACGGATATAGATGCTTTCCGTAAGGCTGAGGCCATCCGGAGCGAGTATGTCCTCGCAGTCAGCGGTGTAGTCACGGCCCGTCCCGAGGGAACGGTGAACCCCAACCTCGTTACCGGCGAAATCGAAGTTTACTCGGATAAGCTGGCTATACTTAACACAGCCAAGACCACCCCGTTCTACCTTGGTTCGGACAACCTGGATGTTGATGAAACCGTCCGTCTCAAATACCGGTACCTGGATCTGCGCCGGCCGGAAATGCAGGAGGCTCTGATCCTGCGGCACCGTGTGGCCAAGGCCATGCGGGATTTCCTCGATCGACACGATTTCCTGGAAATTGAAACCCCGATGCTGACCAAGAGCAGCCCTGAGGGTGCCAGGGATTACCTTGTTCCCAGCCGGGTCCACCCCGGTGAATTCTTCGCTCTGCCCCAATCGCCGCAGATATTCAAACAGATCCTCATGGTTGCCGGGATGGAACGGTACTTCCAGATTGTTCGCTGTTTCCGGGATGAGGACCTGCGGGCAGATCGACAGCCGGAATTCACCCAGCTGGACATTGAGATGTCGTTTATTGAGCGTGATGACCTGCTGGCTTTGATGGAAGAAATGATGGCCTTCATTTTCCGGGAGACTGTGGGAGTGGTGCTTCAGACCCCTTTCGGCCGCCTCACCTATCAGGAAGCCATGGACCGTTTTGGGTCGGACAAGCCTGATCTCCGGTTCGGAATGGAATTAGTCAATGTTTCCGATATTGTGGTTTGCAGCGAGTTCAAGGTGTTTGCCGCGGCTGTATCTGGCGGCGGCCAGGTCAAAGGTCTGTGCGTCCCGGGTTGCGCCAGTTTTAGCCGGAAGGAACTTGATGATTTGACCGCCAAAGCAGCCGGTTACGGGGCTAAAGGACTGGCTTGGATGCTGCTTACCGACGAAGGGGTTAAATCGCCGATCGCTAAATTCTTTACCGACGATCAGACAGGTGCCCTTGTGCGGCGGATGGAGGGGAAAACTGGTGACCTGCTGCTGTTCGTGGCCGATAAACCGGGCGTGGTGGCGGATGTTCTGGGCCGCCTCAGGGTAGATCTCGGGAAGCGCCTCGGGATGATCGATCCGAACGAACTCAATTTTTCCTGGCTCACGGATTTTCCCGTGGTGGAATGGGATGAAGAGGATAACAGATACACCGCCATTCACCACATGTTTACCGCCCCAGTTGAGGAAGACCTGCCCCTAATGGATACTGAACCGGCTAAAGTGCGGGCTCAGGCGTACGACCTGATTCTGAACGGGGTTGAACTCGGTGGCGGCAGCATCCGGATTTATCAGCGTGAGGTGCAGGAGAAAATGTTTGCCCTCCTCGGCTTGTCCGAGTCAGAGCAGAAAGAGAAGTTCGGATATATGCTTGAGGCGTTCGAATATGGCACTCCCCCTCATGGTGGCATTGCGTTTGGCCTGGACCGGATGGTCATGCTGATGTCCCACAAGGAGACGGTGCGCGACGTGATTGCATTCCCCAAGACGCAGAGTGCCACCTGCTTGATGACCCAGGCACCGTCGCCGGTGGTCAACGCGCAGCTGAAAGAACTGCATGTCAAATTGGATTTTGCCGCCAAAGGCAAAAATAACTAGGGGTTTTTTGCCCAAAGCCGCATAAGACGGCCGCCAAACAACAATATTAACAATAGAATATTTTAAGCGGGATTTAGGGGCTTTCAGCATGCTTGGACGTTCTTGAAAAGCTTACTGTCCTGTGATAACATTATAAGCAGAGAAATAACAACCCTGCTGTGTTCGTGATGAAGATCCGTTATGTTTTGTTCCAACACCATTTTCTAGGGAGCCTGGTCTCAGGATGCGGCTTGCAAGCCCCCTCCGAGGGGACACAAAAGGTATTCTGGAGGGCACCCACCTGCCGAGGGCAGGTTCAAAACAACGGCCACACGGCATCGGTGGGGTCCATTTAGGGAGACCATTTCTGCGCTAGAAATGGTTTTTTTGCTTGTAATTTGGAGGTGACGAGGTGCCGGATCAATACTCCCGGACGGCGATGCTTATCGGTCCGGAAGGAATCGAGAAGCTGAAATCAAGCAGGGTGGTCGTATTCGGACTGGGCGGGGTCGGGTCCTACTGCGTTGAGGCCCTGGCCCGGGCCGGGGTGGGCGGGCTTGTCCTGGTGGATTATGACGACATCTGCCTGACTAACATTAATAGGCAGCTGCATGCCCTGCACTCCACGGTCGGCCGCTCCAAAGCGGAAGTGATGCGGGAGCGGGTCCTGGACATCAACCCGCTGATCAAGGCTGAAGCCCGGCACGTTTTCTATGAACCGGGCAGGGATGACGAATTTTTAACACCGGACCTGGATTATGTGGTTGACGCCATCGATACCGTATCCGGCAAGATTGACCTGATCAAGCAGGCCAAAGCACGGGGCATCCCTGTCATTTCTTGCATGGGAGCGGGTAACAAGCTGGATGCGACGCAGTTCCGGGTGGCGGACATCTCCCAGACCACCGTTTGTCCGCTGGCCCGGGTGATGCGGCGGGAACTGAGGAAGGCCGGGATTGGCACCGGGGTGAAGGTGGTCTATTCGATGGAACCATCGCTGACACCGCTGGAGGGGTCGCTGTCGTGCAAGAACGGCTGCATCTGCCCGGGAGGGGATGCCCACTGCACCATTAGGCACCAGATCCCCGGGAGCGTCTCGTTTGTGCCGCCGGTAGCAGGGCTGATCCTGGCCGGCGAGGTGATCAAGGATTTGCTGGGGCCCGGGGATACAGGAAGTTGACCACCGGGAAATTGATCGGGGAACATTTAACGGTGTATTATGAGACGTCAGTTCGTTTTGCGGGGTGGTACAAACACCTTGACCGGGATGGCCTGTATCTGCTAAAATATCCTTAAAGTGAATACCGTGTCCAGGTGCCCGTGAGGGAGAATAGGGAACCGGGTGCAAATCCCGGACGGACCCGCCACTGTAAAAGGGTAGCTGTTGCCGCAACCACTCCGGAATGGGGGAAGGGGCAATGCAAGTGATGACCCTGAGTCAGGAGACCTGCCCGGACAGCGATACGCCGCCTCGTGAGTAAGGCGGGCGTAGGTGGGGATGAAGGTAAAGTCCACGCTAAGTGATGGCGTGGATTTTTTATTTTGCGCCAAAGTTGCTCACAACTGCAAACAAAATTTGGGAGGGGTAATGATGGCAACTGCAACCTACCAGGAAAAAGTTTTGGAGGTGGAACCTTTCGGAATTGAACCAATTCCGAAACAGGAACGTCACGGGCGGATCAGGCAGATGTTTACGCTCTGGTTCGCCACCAACCTGAATGTGGTCACGTGGTTCACCGGGTTTCTGGCTATTGAGTTCGGCCTATCGTTAAAGTACGCGATTCTGGCAATCCTGATCGGCAATGTCGCCGGTGCGGTTTTCCTCGGCCTGACTTCCGCCATCGGCCCGGCCCTGGGCCAGCCTCTCGTTCCCGCGAGCCGGTCAGCTTTCGGAAAACCAGGGGTGTTTGGGCTCGCTCTCCTTAATTTCATAAACAACATCGGCTGGTTGGCCGTCAACCTTGTTTTGGGTGTGATGGCCCTGCAGAAGATCCTGCCATTGAGCTACCACGCTGCTTTGCTAATCACCATCGTTATTACGCTGCTTGTTGCAGTGTACGGTTACAATTTCATCCACTCCCTGGCTCACTGGATGTCTATCGTCATGGGAATCCTCTTCGTGATTATGACTGTTGTTACAGCCCAAAATCTGCCTGCTCTCTTGAGCCATGCCGACCCCGGATCCGGTGGGTTCAACCTGGGCATGTTTATCCTGAGCATCGCGGTGGCGTTTTCGTACCAGATCAGCTACTGTCCCATTGGGTCCGATTACTCCCGGTACCTTCCCGAAAATGCACCTAAACATAAAGTCTGGCTGTCCAGTTTTCTCGGTGCTCTGACTGTCTGCATCTGGTTGGAGATCTTGGGGGCCATGACGGCGACACTGGGGATGCATTCGGGACCCATGGACTTTTTTGCGCAGCTGATGGGCATCTTTACTATCCCCGCGCTCATCACCATCATCCTGAGCATTCTCCCCGTAAACTCAATGGCTATCTACAGCGGCGGCCTGGCAGCCCTGGCCATGGGCATACCCATGAAACGCTGGACTTCGGCTATTGTCTCAGGCGGAATCGGGGCGCTTTTGGTCTGGTTCGGCAGCGGGGAACTGGTTAATACTTACAAGAACTTCCTTCTATTACTCTCATACTGGATCGCTCCCTGGCTCGGGGTGATTCTCAGCGACTTCTTCCTCCGGCGGGCGTGTGCGGCGGAAGGAAACGGGTCCAACGGTTGGACCGGCATTTTGGCCTTTATTTGCGGGGTGGCCATCTCCATACCGTTCATGAGTTCCGTGCTTTATGTCGGCCCCGTGGCCAAGAATTACCTGGGAGGGGCGGACATAAGTTACTTCCTGAGCATGATCGTCAGTGCTGTTGTCTACCAATTGATATCGAAACCAAAAAACAGCCCTGTCCAGTTAAAAACTCCAGCTGGAGTCGAAAAATGAAAATCCACCGGGAGGAGATTAATATGAACCAATTGACCAGTGCCACAAAAGGTTTAATTACGCCTGAAATGGAACAGGTGGCCGCCCGGGAAGGGGTTACTCCGGAATTTGTGAGACAGGGTGTAGCTGAGGGAACAATTGTCATCCCCTGCAACGTCAGCCGCAAAAACATTGCCGCCAGGGGCATCGGCACAGGGCTTTCAACCAAAGTCAGCGCCAGCGTTGGGTTATATGGAGATAATGAAAACATCGACGTTGAAGCTGCCAAGATCAAAACGGCTGTGGCAGCGGGAACGGACGCTGTCATGGACCTCAGCGTCAGCGGAGACATTGACGCCATGCGAAAGGAAGCGCTGGCTGCAACCTCCACGCCTGTAGGAACCCTGCCTCTTTACCAGGCCCTGGCCGAAGCGAGCCGAAAGTACCACTCATCCGCCAAGATGGAAGTGGAAGCACTTTTTGACGTCATTGAACGACAGGCTGCCGACGGAGTTGATTTTCTAGCCCTGCACTGCGGTACCACCATGAGCATTGTGGAGCGGGCCAAGCAGGAACGCCGGGTTGACCCCCTGGTGAGTTATGGTGGGTCGCACCTGATCGGTTGGATGGTGTACAATCGGAGGGAAAACCCATTGTATGAACAGTACGACAGGGTGCTCGAGATTGCCAAAAGGTACGATGTGACGATAAGCCTTGCCGACGGCATGAGGCCGGGGTGCCTGGCTGATTCGCTGGACGGGGCTCAGGTACAGGAGCTGGTGGTCCTGGGAGAGCTGGTGAGGCGGGCCAGGGAAGCGGGAGTTCAGGTGATGGTCAAAGGGCCCGGGCATGTGCCCCTGAGCCACCTGAGGGCGACGGTCACGTTACAAAAGAGCCTTTGTAAGGGCGCCCCTTACTTTGTCTTTGGCCCCCTGGTCACAGATATTGCTGCAGGCTACGACCACATAAACGCTGCCATCGGCGGCGCTATCAGCGCCTGGGCCGGGGCCGAGTTCCTGTGCTATGTGACGGCATCGGAACACATTGGTTTACCTGACGTTGACCAGGTTCATGAGGGTGTGGTGGCAGCGCGGATTGCCGCCCATGCCGCTGATCTGGCCAAGGGATTGCCGGGAGCGGCAGAATGGGACCTTGAGCTTTCCCGAGCCAGGAAGGACCTGGACTGGGCGAGACAGATTGCCCTGGCTGTAGACCCGAAACGGGCCGGGGAGCTGCGAAAAAGCCGCAGCGATGACTCGTCATCCGGCTGTGCGATGTGTGGAAAATACTGCGCCATGGAGATCATGTCCCAATACTTGGGCACCTCCAAACAAAGCTGTTAATAAGAAGGGGTGATAAAAATGACTCAGGTATTGGCTGCGCGTGCGGGAAAGATCACTCCCGAGATGGAATGGGTGGCCTCCCGGGAAAACCTGGACGTCAGGTTCATCCAGGAGGGAGTGGCGGCCGGGAAAATTGTCATTCCCAGAAACATAAAGAGAAAACAGTTTAATTACTGCGGGATCGGACAGAGCCTGCGCATCAAAGTTAACGCCCTCATCGGCACGTCCAGTGACCGGATCGATTTTGCTATGGAAGCCAAGAAGCTGGCCGGTGTTGAAGCATTGGGGTCTGATGCCATTATGGATTTAAGCACCGGTGGGGATATTGACGGGATGAGGTGTTCCACCCTGAAAAACGCCAACATACCCGTTGGCAGTGTCCCAGTTTACCAGGCCGCCATTGAGGCAATCGACACCCGGGGCAGCATAGTCGACATGATGGAAGAGGACATGTTTGCGGCCGTGGAAAAACAGGCGGCGGACGGTGTGGATTTTATGGCCATCCACTGCGCATTAAATCTTGACGTCGTCAAGCGCCTGCAGACTACCGGGCGGGTTACCGATGTGGTTAGCAGGGGCGGCTCTTTCCTGACCGGATGGATGCTACACAACAACAGGGAAAACCCTCTGTACGAGCAGTTTGACCGGCTGCTGGCCATATTAAAGGAATATGACGTGACGCTGAGCCTGGGCGATGCCATCCGCCCTGGCTGCACCGCCGACTCTTTGGACGGGGCGCAGCTTCAGGGTCTGATCATTGCCGGGGAACTGGTGGCCAGGGCCCAAGCGGCCGGAGTCCAGGTTATGGTGGAAGGCCCGGGACACGTCCCCATGCACCATATCGAAGCAACCATGCAGCTGCAGAAAAGTTTATGCCACGGTGCGCCTTACTTTATTCTGGGAACATTGGCCTCTGATGTGGCGCCGGGATACGACCACATCACCTCGGCTATTGGCGGAGCGATCGCCGGTACGGCGGGAGCCGACTTCCTGTGCTATGTGACCCCGGCCGAACACCTGGGACTGCCCAACGAACAGGATGTCAAAGACGGGGTCATAGCCGCCCGGATTGCCGCCCACGCGGCGGATCTGGCCCGGGGAAACAAAGAGGCATGGGACAGAGACCTGCAGATGGCGCGGGCCCGGGTGGCGCTGGATTTCGACAGGCAAATCAGCCTTTCGCTAGACCCGGAGAAACTGCAGGCGGCCGTGAACACCGGTGAGAAACATTGCCACTGCGCCGTTTGCGGACCGGACTGCGCCGCTCGGATTGCAGCCGAATATTTTGGCATTGACTGATCGGGAGGGAAAAATGGTGAAATTGAAACTGGAGGACGTAATCCAGGGCATTCAACCGGTAAATCCGGAATGGCGGGTCAAGGCAAGGAACTACCTGCAGAACCTCGCTATTCCCCAGGGAAGCCTGGGGGAACTCCTGGGCCTGGCCGAACAGCTGGCAGCCATTAAAGAAACTCTGAAACCCTCGGTTCGCCATAAAACGGTGGTTACAATGGCCGGGGACCATGGGGTGGTTGAGGAAGGAGTAAGCGCTTTTCCACAGGAGGTCACCCCTCAGATGGTGGCCAACTTTGTCGCCGGGGGGGCGGCCATCAACGTTCTCGCCGGGGTGGCGGGGGCTCGGGTGGTTGTGGTCGATATGGGGGTTGCCGCCGACCTGACCGCGTTGGTTAAGGAAGGGAAGATACTGTCGTGTAAGGTGGGTCCCGGAACCCGAAATATGGCCCTGGGTTCCGCCATGACCCGAGCCCAGGCGGTTGAGGCCCTTGAGGCGGGCATCAACATGGCCGGCAACCTTGTCCGGGACGGAGCTGAACTTCTGGGTACGGGTGATATGGGTATCGGCAACACAACCCCGAGCAGCGCCATTCTAGCTGCCTTTTCGGGGCGCCCGGCCCAGGAAGTGACGGGGCGGGGTACCGGCATCAGCGACGATGCCCTGAGAAACAAGGCCAGGGTAATCCAGAAGGCCCTTGATCTGAACCAGCCCGATGCAAATGATCCGGTTGACGTGCTGGCGAAGGTGGGCGGGTTTGAGATCGGCGGGATCGCCGGCCTGATTCTGGGAGCGGCGTACCACAAGGTACCCGTGGTGGTGGATGGGTTCATCTCTTCCGCTGGGGCCCTGCTGGCCAAGAAACTGGCTCCCCACTCCGTGGAATATATGATCGCGGCTCACCGCTCCATGGAGTACGGGCACCAGTTCATGCTGGAGGAGTTGGGCTTAAAGCCCCTCCTGAATTTGAACCTGCGCCTGGGAGAGGGGACAGGCGCCGCCCTGGCCATGAACATTGTGGAAGGAGCCGCGCAGGTAATCGGTAAGATGCTGACTTTCGAGGATGCCAGTGTATCCAGGAATATGGAGTGAATGTGATGAGGCCTTTGCCGTTTTTGCTTCACGATCCCCAGGACGCAAGCCCGCAGTATCTTGAAGATCTGGCCACGGGGTACTGGTTCTCGGAGGTTCTCTTTGCCGCGGTTGAGATGGAGGTTTTCACGCTCCTGGACCCGGAGGGAAAAAACGTGGATGAGATTGCCGAGGAGTTGGGTACTGCTTCCCAGGGCACGGAACGCTTCCTGCATGCCCTGTGTGCCCTTGGGCTTCTTACCTGCGACGGGCCGGCGTTTTTCAACACAGGGATTTCTCAGGAATACCTTGTCAAAGGGAAGCCGAATTACCAGGGAGACTCCATTCTCTGGCGAAAGAACCTGTCTTCCCCCTGGAGGGACCTGCGGCAATGCCTGGAGGCCGGCGGGAGGGTTGATTTCGGCCCCCCGGAGGAGAACCCCGAACAGCTTGTTCAGCGGATCCGGAAATACATCACCGCCATGGACCGGGTAGCCGGCACCAAAGTACGGGAGATTCTGCCGCTGTTCGAGGGCCTTGCCCTGAAAGGGGAACTTTTGGACGTGGGGGCCGGTTCCGGAGCCATTGCCGCCGGTTTTCTGGAATGTTTTCCGTTGATGAGGGCCACCCTTTTGGATCTCCCCGAGGTCGCGCAGTATGCGGAGGAGTTGATGCAGGACAGGGGGCTGGGGGAGAGAGTGACCTGCCGCCCGGCCAACATCCTGGAACCCTGGCCGGTGGAGAGAGAGAGGTTTGATCTGATCATCCTCTCCAACATCGTGCACGCGTATGCGGAGGCCGAGATTTCGTATATATTGGCTGCGGCGGCCGGTTGTCTGAAACCGGGCGGGTATTTGCTGGTTCACGATTTCTTCCTGGAACATTACCCGGAAAAGGCGGCCCTTTTCGATTTGAACATGTTCATCAACACCTACAACGGTAAGGTGTTTTCCCAACGGTGGGTCCGGGAGGAACTGGAGCGCCTGCGCCTTTCGGCAACCGGCTTTATTTCCCTTCGAACAGACACCGGTCTCGTGATTGCTTCCCAAGATGCAGACAGCCTGGCGGCGCTCCGCCTGGACCCCATCGATCGTCTGGTATCCCGGATCCAAGCCCTTGGATGTCACGGGGTTCGGCCCATTTCCGTGGCGGACATCCACGTTACTGATTGGACAAACCTGCGCTGTCAATTTGGCTGCGACCGGTACGGGAACCCCCACTGTCCGCCGAATAGCCCAGCTCCGCAGCAGACGAGGGATCTGCTCAAGGATTTCCACAAGGCGCTTTTGATTGAAGGGGAGCCCCCGACGAGGGAGTTCCAGCATCTGGTCCTGAACGCCGAAAAAAAAGCATTTCAGGCCGGCTATTATAAAGCTTTCGCCTTCTGGGCCGGCCCGTGCTCTTTCTGCGAGACCTGCGCCGCTGATGGCGTATGCCGCAACACCAAGTGTGCCAGGCCCTCCATGGAGGCAGCCGGCATCGATGTGTTTGAGACCGCGAGGCGTGCCGGGTTTAACCTACGGACATTGAGCGGCGAGGGCGATTTTGTCAAGTATTACGCCCTGCTGCTACTGGAGTGAATTGACATGAGAGTTCTGATGGTACAAACACCTTCCGTAGAGGGTATTTCCCAGGAACGGGTTTACCCTATCGGTATAGTGAGCCTTGCCAGCCAGCTTAAGGCCTTTGGTCACGAGGTGGACATCCTGGATATGAACCTGGAGGTAGACCCCTTTGGCGCGTTGAAGGAAAGGTTGGTCAGCTTCCACCCGGGGGTGGTCGGTTTATCGCTGCGGAACATTGATCCCCTGGCCAACAAGACCAGTTCCCTGGTTTCGCCATTTGTCGTTGCGGTCCGGCTGATTTCGTCCGTCCTTCCCGGGGCCTTGATCATTGCGGGCGGCACCGGCTTTTCGTTGTTCCCGGAAAGGCTGATGCGGGAGCTGCCGGAGATTCATTATGGGATTGTGGGCGAGGCCGAGGAGTCTTTCCCGGCGCTGCTTTCGTCTCCGGACAACCCTCCCCCGATTAAAGGGCTGTGCACACGGGAGGGCAACCATGTTCGACTCGCACCCCCGTCCCGGGAGTTCGACATGGCCAATTACGTTCCCCCTGACAGGCAGATCCTGGATCCGTCGCGTTACATGGGCATAAACAGCTACGTTCCCTCCATCGGAATCGAAACCAAACGGGGATGCCCGTTTGCATGTTCGTACTGTGTTTACCCCCAACTGCAGGGGAAAAGGCTGCGCTGCCGCCCACCGACAGCGGTTGTTGACGAGATGGAAATCCTGCACAAGGAGTACGGCATTAAATGCTTCCACTTCACCGATTCCGTCCTGAACATTCCCCACGGGCACCTGGAGTCAATTTGCCACGAGATACTGCGCCGGGGGCTCAAGGTTAAGTGGGATGGTTTCATCCGGGAAGACAGCCTGGATGAAAATAACGTGGCCCTGTTCGAGAAGGCCGGGTGCGAGTGCTTCTCCTTTTCGCCCGATGGCCTTTGCCAGGAATCCCTCAATGTTCTCGGAAAGAAGCTGAGTGAATCCGATGTTCTCAAGGCGGCAGGCCTTGCCGCCCGCACGGACGTAATCAGCGTCTACCATTTCATGGTCAATGTGCCCGGGGAGACGGAGAAGACATGCGACAAGGGAGTCCGTTTCCTGGAGCGCATTTATGAACTGCACAGTGCAAAAAAGAACCTGGGAACGGTGGTCCTGAACAACATCCGCATTTTGCCCGGCACGCCCATCGAGGAAATGGCGAGGGCAAACGGGGTGATCGGACCCGACACGGACCTGCTGTACCCGGTCTACTACAACCCCAAGCCCTTCGACACCTTCAGGTATCGCCTGGAAACCCTGCAGCTTTGCCAAAATGTGTTCATGTGGCAGGAAGTGAGGTAGCATAATGAAGATACTATTGCTGGAACACCCCAGGGTAATCGCTCCGGAGCGGTGCAACGATATTGCCAACACCCCCCTGTCTTCGTGCCTTCTCTCCGGTTATGCCGGGGGGGTACTGCAAAATGAAGGCCACGAAGTGGAGATTGTGGAAGGGTTCCTGGACAGGCTCTCCTATGATCAAATTGAAGCAGCGGTGGCAGGATTCAAGCCGGACATTCTCGGGGTGCACATGGTCTACCACTGGCAGACCGACCTGGCGCTTTTTGGTTTTTTGGAGAAGATGAAAGGGACCGGGCTGGCACCTTATATTACGGCTTTCGGGTTTTATCCCACCATCGCTTTTGCCGACATACTGCAGGAATGCCCGGCCGTCCACTCCGTTATTGTTGGTGAGCCGGAGATGACCTTTGCCGAACTGGCCAAGGCCGTTTCGGGCCGTGTTGGCCCAGAAGGGGTGTTGGAATTGGACGGTGGCATGCCGGGTCTTGCCGTCAGAGACTCCCTTGGGGGGGTTGCCTGCAAGCGGCGGGAACTGGTGTCGGACCTTGACTCGCTTCCTTTTCCCATCAGAACCGAAGCCCTGTACCGCCTGCCCGAGGTGAACCTGCAGGGGAGCCGGGGATGCTACGGAGGGTGTACCTTCTGCTACATAAATCCCTTTTACGGTCTAGGATCGCGTTGGCGCGGGCGCAGCCCCGAGAATATCGCGGCCGAGATCGACGGGATTATGTCCGAACAGGGAACGAGATATTTCTACTTCACCGACCCCAACTTTTTCGGCCCCGGTTTGAAGGGGCAGGAGAGGGCCCGGCGCCTGGCGGCACTTCTCAAGCCCCGAAACATCCGGTTCGGGATCGAGGCCCGTGTCAACGACATCCATGACGACACCATCGGCGCCCTGGTGGAGGCGGGCTTACGCCACATCCTCATCGGCCTGGAGAGCGGCAGGGACGAGTCCCTGAAGCGGATGAACAAGATGACCACCGTGGCCCAGAACGAGAGAGCGATTGGTATCTTGCGGAAGCACGGCATCGAACCCAATATAGGGTTCATCATGTTCGAGCCGGACTCCACCCTGGAGGATGTGCGTACCAACTTTGAGTTCCTCAAACGAAACGAACTGCTTAACAACCTTGCCATAACAGCAAATGTGCTTTACCACCACCAGATTATCCTGAAGGGAACCCGGGCCTTTCAGCAGCTGCAGCAGGAGGGAAGACTGGTAATCTCACCCTCTTCCAGCTACGAGGGTATGACTTACTTCACGGACCGCGAAAAAGTGGGGGTTCTGGCAGGCATGATGCGGGAGATTGCGAATTTTGTTTTTGATCGCATGGCAGACATCTGGGGAGCAAAGGTGCCCGAGCCGCCCAATGCGAAAGAAAAGTACGCGAGCATGAACAGGATACTGGTGGAATCATTTGAGAACATGTTAAATGCACTGGAGGCCGGGCGGCGGTTTGCGGTGGATGAACAACAGGCGTTTGTGGAGGAAACCAAAAACAGAATGGATAAACTACTTCAGGGGTAGGATGCGACCTTCATGACAGCCAAGCTTTATTAATATTCTCATATTCATCTATAAAATCAAGACGTGATCTTATTACGTTTAAATCCAGCACCGAATTCACCTCTTTCCAGGCGCTGCTGCCTGTATTTGTCATACAAATCCCAGTAATATTTCATGTCAAGGTAACGACTCAAAACATAAGTTTCAAACTCCACCCGGTTTTTGTCATTGGCTGCATATAAAACCAGGCCTGGTTTAATCAGCTGATACTGGGCATATAGCGGCGCTTTATTGAATACGCGGAGATCAACCTCTTTATTACTTTTAAGTATACCTTCAATCTTTTCCGCCAATGCAAACTCAAATTTAAAATCAACGGCATCGGCATATTCGGGTGTTACCAATACACCAATGTCTATATCACTGTCTTCATTAGCCAGACCGGTGGCCAAAGAGCCATAAAGATATGCCAGTTCAACAGCCGGTTCACCGGCGAGAACTTGGGCAATCTGCTGTTTTTCTGAATCAGACAAAAACATGGCTTTACACTCGGCCTCCGTTTTTTGGCAATATTATACCACGCTGCGGAAATATTTATCAGGCCGAAAGGTGTCAAAAACAAACGGATGGGGGTCGCGGTTACATTCATCACATACCAGTATTCTGTGCTGCCATCTACAATCTGAACGTACTGTTTGTATAGAACCATATGGATTTTTTCTCCATAGTAGTAGAATGTGAATTTTTCGAATACCGGACCAGGCGCGTGTGAGGGTTTCTTTCTTGGGTAAACTGAGAAAATCAGTAACGACAGAAGGTCCTGCAAAAGGTCCGAAGTAGGCAAAAGGATAAATCTTTTCGCCCGTCATTATGCCGCTGTTGGCCATTTTTCATAGGTGTATTTCCCGGAATAACAGGCCGGTTTCTCCAGAAATGCCCTGCCAAGCTGGTTTATTTTTTTATCTACCCGGAAATACCGATCCGGTAGTTGTTCAAACTCTATGTTGTCATCGTCCAGTACCTTTAAGACCAGCACATCGTCATTCGAAGCGAGTTTGTACAAATAAACATCACCTGATGTTATAAACATATTTGCAACCTTAACCTCTTCTTCTATTATAAACGTCCACGCTATCCTATCCAGTATTTTGGGGTCGGTTATAGTAATGCTTTTTCTGTCCTGAACCTGGGAGGCTTTAGATATGGTTATCTTATCCCACCTTTGGGGTAAACGGAATTTATTCAGCCAGGGGAATTCTTCATCGAAACTTGTTTATTGCTATGCCTTCATAATTCAGTTTGTATGAGTTTAGGGTGTTCTCCAAATTAACATTGCGCTGCTCCAAGCTGCTTATTTTTAAGTTTTTATAAACCATTGTGTACTCCTTTTTATACGCGGCGTACAAATGTTCGTTATTGCTTGAAAGGATTTATATAAAACTTGCCGAATTTATATTAAAACACCCTAGATGTTTCCAAAGACGGGGCTGAAGGGAGTTCTTGTTTTATGAAATCCTTCGAACTGTTCGTAGGTGCCGGAGGTTTAGCGTTGGGTATTTCAGATGCCGGATTTAAACATGAGGGAGTTATAGAATGGGACAATAACGCTTGTGAAACGATTAGATTGAATCAAGAACGTGGAATAGACCTTGTACGAAATTGGAAATTATATCAGACAGACGTTCGCTTGTTCGACTTTAACCAATACTCCGGCAAAATCGACCTGTTGGCGGGCGGCCCCCCATGTCAGCCTTTTTCCATTGGCGGAAAACACCGTGGTTATCTTGATAAACGCGACATGTTCTCGGAAATGGTTAGAGCGGTTAGGGAAACTTACCCTAAAATAGTTCTGGTGGAAAACGTCAGAGGGCTAGTCCGCAAATCGTTCAGTAAGTATTTCGAGTACATTATTTTACAGTTTACATACCCGGAAATTGTAAGAAAGGATAATGAAAACTGGCAAGACCATTTATCCCGCCTGGAGCGTTACCACACGAAGGCAAATTGTGACGGACTATCTTACCGTGTAGTGTACCGCGTGTTGAACGCCGCGGACTATGGTGTGCCGCAAAAACGTGAACGTGTGTTTATTGTTGGAGTAAGGAATGATATACACATGGAATGGTCTTTTCCTAAACCCACTCACTCCCACGAGGCTCTACTGTGGAGTCAATGGGTTACCGAAGAATACTGGGAGCGTCATCAGGTAGCGAAAAAGGAACGACCGCATGTTTCGTCTAAACTCAAAGACAGAATGAAAAATCTTCACGATATAATTTTTGCTCCCTTGGAACAACCCTGGAGAACGGTACGTGACGCTATCTCTGACTTGCCTGACCCGGAAGACAGAAACGCCGGTACTATTCCTAATCATGAATTTAGACCGGGAGCCAGGCAATATCCCGGACATACCGGAAGCCCGTTGGACGAACCATCCAAAACATTAAAAGCGGGTGACCACGGAGTACCCGGCGGAGAAAACATGCTGTTACGTCCTGACGGAAGAATACGGTATTTTACCGTTCGCGAAAGTGCCAGGCTGCAGACTTTTCCTGATAATTATGTTTTTTCCGGTTCATGGACGGAAAGTATGCGTCAACTTGGTAATGCGGTACCTGTGAAACTCGCGTCTTTTTTAACTCAAAATCTTCGGTCACACCTTCAGAATCTCTCCTTATAAGGGGGTGGGCTAGATGTTTGATAAGCCGTACAACCCACTGGAAAAGAAAAATCTGGCTGCAAGCGTTTCAGAGGCTTTATTGGCTAGGCCCATTTCGCCGTTACCTCCCGAGGAGCCTTTTGAAGGGGCGGGAATTTACGCCATATACTATGTGGGACAATTTTCAACTTATGAATCAATTGCCCAAAAAAACAGAGACGGGCAGTTCAAACTCCCCATATATGTAGGTAAGGCTGTACCAGCCGGTTCGAGAAAAGGTGGTTACGGGTTTTATGAAGCATCGGGGAAAGCTCGTTACAGACGACTATGTGAACACGCGGAAACAATAAGGCAAGCGGAAAACCTGAATATTGACGACTTCTTTTGCCGTTATCTGGTTGTTGATGATATTTGGATTCCGCTTGGTGAGGCGTTATTGATTGAATGGTTTTATCCAGTCTGGAATATGGTCATAGATGGTTTTGGGAATCACGACCCCGGTAGTGGACGATATTCGGGCAAACGTTCTCGATGGGATACCATACATCCAGGAAGAGCTTGGGCTAACAGATTAAAAGACAATCCCGAATCCATAGAACAGATTGTTGATAAAGTAAAGGAACATAAAGCGAAATACGAAGTCTAAACGACATAGTTGAAAGAGTACGCTATGGATAAATATGATAAAGCAACAAGAAGCAGAATGATGCGGGCGGTTAAGTCAAAAAGCACACGGCTTGAAGATAAAGTGGCACACGAACTTTGGAAAAGAGGATTTCGTTTTCGTAGAAATGTGAAAGACCTGTACGGCAAGCCAGATATTGCCATTAAGAAGTACAAAGTTGTTGTGTTTATTGACTCCTGCTTTTGGCATGGGTGTAAAGAACACTGTAGGATGCCCGAATCGAATAAAGAGTTTTGGGAGAAAAAAATAGTACAAAACATGGAAAGAGACAATGTTTCCGGTATTATACGGAAAGTGGTTGGAGTATAATAAGAATTTGGGAACACGAGTTGCTTAATAATTTTGCTGATTGCCTGAAACTACTAACTGAAACCATCCAAAATACACGAATCACTGTCTTATAGAAGCATCCCACCTGAAATGGTGGGGGTTTTTTTATTAATGGACCGCAATTCGCTTTCGCTAACAGGTGATAGTGTAGCCAGATGGCCAGGAAATTTGAAGCACCGCCTGTTGCTCTATTGGTGTAATTGCTAATACCCTTTGCAAGTTTCGTTTCTTCTTCGAGTTCTGCAAGGCGGTTAATATTCAGGGTTTCAACGGCAAGCCCTTGCTCTTAATTTCTTGAGATAAGTCCTTATAGATTCCATCAATGGAATCAACCGCTTTCCAAAAAGCCTCTTTGCAAGCATTGTGCGCAGATTTTGAAAAAGTAGTTTGCTTTTTGGGATCATCTGGTAAGCAGATTGAACCATCACATAAGGAAAATTTTAACTCTCCATCGTGGACCAGCCGGTGACGGCAATTGACGGCTCACTGGATAACCGGGATTTTAGCGTAATGGGCTAAAAGACTGATGTTTACTTTGGCTTCGGAGCCGAAAAAGTAGTTCCAATCTATTTTATACCGTACTTCTTTAAAATCGTATAGAATACCGATTTCAAAGGCCATGCGATCAAGGGCCGTACATAGGTTAGAGAAAAAACCAAACAGGCCTTTATGAATCTCAACCATATTGAGTGCTTGTCTTTCCTGCATCGGGAAGACAATAATATCACGTTGTAATGCCCCGGAGACATACACTCGATCATGTAAGTTATTAGAAGAAATAACTTGGGCTTGGGACAACTTGCTTGTAATTTGCGTTATTTTTGCCAAGAAGTCATGGGCAACAAGAAGCCGGATAGTCATGGGGTTGCTGTCGTCAGTTTCAATTTGGTAGTGAGGAGCGTAATTCTGAAGGATGCGGCATAGAACCTTTTGATTCTGGAATTTTCCCGGATGATAGCTTTCGAAGTATGCACCGCCCATTTTGCCACCTTCTCTTTTCAAAGGTCATGACAGGTTGAAGTTATAGATTAAAACCCAAAAGAACCACCCTAAAACCTTTTGCTATAAATATACCATAATTTGGGGTGTGGTAAGTTCAACATCGCCGTTTAGTTTTGAAAAAACTCTTCCATATTTAGACGGGAGAAAGAGAAAAGGCACACCAAGGCTTGACCGGCGACTTCCAGTGGAATCGGGTCAAGGAAAACAATCTTGGGTGGGCAGGTGGTAGTTTGGGTCGTGGGGATCGAATTCAGTCTTTTTAGGCCGTGATGTTTCGACCGGAATTTAGGTCAAACTTTGCGGGGTCATACTATAAGGTAAAGTAACAGAGGGACTGTTCCAAAAAGCAGAATTTGGGCAGTTCCTTTTTGTCTAATGCCGGTTGTTAATCCGATCTAGGGATCTTTATTCTTTTTTTATGCCCCCGGCTGCTTTCTTTACCCATAATTGACCGGTGGAGAGCCTACAATATGGTTGAGCAAAAAATCTTCCGGAAAGGTGGGTTGATATGAAAGACAGCACCACTATGTCACGGGAAGAACGCCAACTGAAAGAGGCCGTAGACCTGATCAAAACGCCGGACTTTGATGGGGCCAGGAGTCTGTTACAACGAATAGTTGGACAGAAACCGGAATGCGCTCGGGCTTTTAATCTGTTGGGTGTGATTCATGAGAAACTTGGTGACATGGACGCGGCCCGCCGGATGTATCGTGTGGCCCTGGACATTGATCCTACCTATCACCCGGCACATGGCAACCTGTCTCGCTTGGTGCAATATAGGACCAGCTTTAGGGAACCTGATCTAGGCGACGGGGATGGGGAAGGTGCTGATACTGGCAGGGAGTGAACGGGGACATTCATAAGAACCGCCCGGCAACGGAAGAATATCTAGAAGCGAAAACTAACGGGGAAGGGGATTTAACCGTGGCAGATATGATCTTGGGCGTTCTGGTCACCGCCGGACTCCTGATATTCATGGGATATTCGCTGATCAAGGCGGAGGACCTGTAATGAAAGCGACGGACCTGTTTCAAATCACACTATACCTTGTTTTTCTTGTTACCCTGGCCGTGCCGCTCGGCCGGTACATGGCCCGGGTTTATTCAGACAGCCGCACCTTACTCGACCGCCCGCTCAAACCGGTGGAACGGCTCGTCTATCGCCTTTCCGGGAGGGATGCTCAGCAGGAAATGGGATGGCGCGAGTATGCCGCCTCGCTGGTGGTATTCAATATTCTGGGATTTGGGCTGCTGTTTCTGCTGCAGCTTGTGCAGGGATATCTGCCCTTCAACCCTCAACAGTTCGGGGGAGTGAAACCGGACCTGGCCTTCAACACGGCGATAAGCTTTGCGACCAACACCAACTGGCAGGCCTATGGCGGCGAATCCACCATGAGTTATTTTACACAGATGGCCGGCCTGACGGTGCAGAACTTCCTGTCCGCGGCCACTGGTATCGCCGTGGTGATTGCTCTAACCAGGGGACTTGCCCGGCGCTCGGCCGCAACCATCGGCAACTTCTGGGTGGACCTCACCCGTACCGTTCTTTGGGTGCTGCTGCCCATGGCCTTGGTGTTCTCTCTGGTGCTGGTGTCCCAGGGTGTAATTCAGAACTTGAACCCGCATTTGGCGGCGCGCACCGTGGAGGGAGCCGGCCAGACCATAGCCATGGGTCCCGTGGCCTCACAGGAGGCCATCAAGATGCTGGGCACCAACGGGGGCGGCTTCTTTAACGCCAACTCCGCGCACCCGTTTGAAAACCCAACGCCTCTGACCAACCTTCTGGAGATGCTGGCCATCCTGCTGATCCCCGCCGCCTTGACCTTTACCTATGGTCATATGGTGGGGAACATCAAGCAGGGGAAAGTTATTTTCGCCACCATGTTCGTCCTGTTTGTCATGTTTCTAGGGGTCTGCTACGCCAGCGAGACGGCCGGCAATCCCCAGATTACCGCCCTTGGTGTCACCGGACCGAATCTGGAAGGCAAAGAGGTCAGGTTCGGTGTGGTCAACTCCGCCGTCTGGGCCACTGCCACAACCGCCGCCTCCAATGGGGCCGTCAACTCCATGCACGACAGCTATACTCCTCTGGGCGGGCTGGCGCCGCTGCTGCAGATCATGCTCGGTGAAGTAATTTTCGGCGGCGTGGGCTCGGGCTTGTACGGCATGCTGGTCTTTGTTATTCTTACGGTTTTTATCATCGGCCTCATGGTCGGCCGCACACCGGAATATCTTGGCAAGAAAATCGAATCACGGGAAACCAAGATGGCGGTCCTGGCGGTGCTGTTCCCCTCCGCTGCCATTTTGGTGGGAAGCGCCCTGGCAGCGGTGACCGCGGCAGGCAAAGCATCGATTCTTAACCCCGGGCCGCACGGTTTGAGTGAAATTCTTTATGCCTTTTCCTCTGCGGGAGGCAATAACGGCAGCGCCTTTGCCGGTTTGAATGCCAACACCCTGTTCTACAACCTGGCGCTGGGGCTGGCCATGCTGGTCGGGCGCTTCGGGGTAATCCTACCGGTGCTGGCGATAGCGGGTAGCATGGCCGGCAAAAGAACTGCGCCGGTCGGACCGGGCACGTTTGAGACCACAAGTATCCTGTTCTCCGTCTTGCTCGGCGCCGTGGTGCTGATTGTAGGAGCCTTGACCTTTTTCCCGGCCCTGGCTCTGGGGCCCATCGTGGAGCACCTGTTGATGCTGGGCGGAAAAGCATTTTAGAGGAGGTAATCGGTGATGAGCGGCCTTGACAATTCTGCCCCCCAGGACGGGCAGTCCCCGGCCGGAGAGCACGACGATAACGGTGACATCATCACTTTCAAAGGCAGGCGAGAAAGAAGAGCCGGCTTCAACCGCGCCATGCTTGTACGCGCTGCGGTCGATGCCTTCTATAAACTCAACCCAAGATCACTGTGGACCAATCCGGTCATATTCGCGGTGGAAATCCTGGCTTTACTGACCACTTTCTTCACCATCAGGGACGCCGCGGTCGGCCGGACTGCCTCCCTCTGGTTCAACGGCCAGATTACCTTTTGGCTCTGGGTTACGGTGTTGTTCGCCAACTTTGCCGAGGCTCTGGCCGAGGGAAGGGGAAAAGCCCAGGCGGCAGCCCTGCGCAAGACTCGCAGCGAAACCCTGGCCAAGAGGCTGGTTGGCGACAGAACGGATCGAGTCCCCGCGTCTAAACTGCACCGGGGGGACGAGGTGCTGGTCGACGCGGGGGATACCATACCCGGCGACGGTGAAGTAATCGAAGGGATCGCCACGGTGGACGAGAGTGCTATCACCGGCGAATCGGCCCCGGTCATCCGCGAGTCGGGCGGGGACCGCAGTTCCGTCACCGGCGGCACCCGTGTCCTCTCCGACTGGCTGAAGGTACGCATCAGTGCCAATCCGGGGGAAACCTTCCTAGACCGGATGATTCGCCTGGTCGAAGGGGCCAGGCGGCAGAAGACGCCCAACGAAATCGCTCTTACCATCCTGCTGTTAGGGTTGACCTTGATATTCATACTGGCAGTGGCCACCCTGGAGCCCTTTGCTATCTACTCGGGCGCCACCGTCTCCATCCCCGAACTGGCGGCCCTGCTGGTCAGCCTGATGCCCACCACCATCGGCGGGCTGCTGAGCGCCATCGGCATAGCCGGCATGGACCGCCTGTTGAAGCGAAACATGCTGGCCATGTCCGGGCGGGCCGTGGAAGCTTCCGGTGATGTGGACGTGCTGTTGTTGGACAAAACCGGGACCATCACTCTTGGAAACCGCATGGCCGCTGAGTTTATCCCGGCCCCGGGTATCCCGGCGAAAAAGCTGGCTGATGCGGCTCAGATGGCCTCTCTGGCGGACGAGACGCCGGAAGGCCGGAGCATTGTGGTGCTGGCCAAAGAGAAGTTTGGCTTGAGGGAGCGGGATTTGTCCAGCCTGGGGGCTGCTTTTGTGCCGTTTACCGCTCAGACCCGCATGAGCGGGGTTAACCTGCAGGGACGGGAAATCCGAAAGGGCTCCGCCGATGCCATTGAAAAATACCTGCAGACCCGAAGGGGTGGCATTCCCTCCCAAGTAAGGAACGCCGTTGAGGACATTGCCAAGAAGGGCGGGACTCCCCTGGTGGTGGCCGAAGATGGCCAGGTTATGGGAGTTATCTACTTGAAAGACGTGATTAAGGGCGGGATCAGGGAGCGTTTCGCCCAATTGCGCCGGATGGGCATCAAGACGGTCATGATCACCGGTGACAACCCCCTGACGGCCGCAGCCATCGCCGCCGAGGCTGGAGTGGACGATTTCCTGGCTGAAGCCACTCCGGAGGCGAAGTTGAGGCTGATTCGCGATTATCAGAACGGAGGGCACCTGGTGGCCATGACGGGTGACGGCACTAACGACGCTCCCGCCCTGGCCCAGGCTGATGTGGGGGTGGCCATGAACAGCGGCACCCAGGCAGCCAAGGAGGCCGGGAACATGGTGGATCTGGACAGCAACCCCACGAAGCTGGTCGAAGTGGTGGAAATCGGAAAGCAGCTGCTGATCACCAGGGGTTCGCTGACCACCTTCAGCATCGCCAATGACGTGGCCAAGTACTTTGCCATCATCCCGGCCCTGTTTGCGTCAACTTACCCACAGCTGGATGCGCTCAATCTCATGCGGCTGGCCACGCCGCGAAGCGCCATCCTGTCGGCGATTGTGTTCAACGCCCTGATCATTGTGGCCCTGGTGCCCCTGGCGCTGCGGGGCGTGGGCTACCGGCCTCTGGGAGCGGCCGCAATCCTGCGCCGCAACATGCTGATTTACGGCGGCGGAGGTTTGATAGTGCCGTTCGCGGGGATCAAATTGATCGACCTGGTGATTGCCGCTCTTGGTCTGGCATGACCGGAAATTGACCGAAACAGAACAAAATAAAAGGACGGGGAAGCCGAATTGTTGAAACATATAAAAGGGGCGTTTCTGCTCCTGCTTCTGATGACGCTGGTGACGGGCATCCTCTACCCCCTGGCGGTGACCGGTCTGGCTCAGGTTCTGTTTCCCCGCCAGGCTGGCGGTTCGCTGATTTACCGGGACGGCAGGCCGGTAGGCTCGGCTTTTATCGGACAGAGCTTTGCCGGCCCCGGGTATTTTCACGGCCGGCCATCAGCTGCCGGCCGGGACGGCTACGATGCGTCCGCTTCTTCGGGATCCAACCTTGGTCCGACAAACAGGCTCCTGTTAAACAGCGTGAAGGAGCGCGCGGCCAGGCTGCGTTCCGGAAACAACATGAACCCGAACACCCTGGTCCCGGTTGACCTGGTTACAGCTTCGGCGAGCGGGCTGGATCCCCATATCAGCCCGGAGGCTGCCCTGCTGCAGGTGTCGCGGGTGGCTAAAGCAAGACGGCTGCCTGAGCGGAAAGTAAGGGAATTGGTGACGCGCCACGTTGAAGGCAGGCAGTTCGGGGTGCTGGGCGAGCCCAGGGTGAATGTATTGAAATTGAACATGGCGTTGGACGCCATGTGAAGATCGGTCGAGGTGCTTTGACATGGAAAAGGAGAAACGTGCCGACCCCGACGCCCTCCTAGCCTCAATAGCCGAAGAGAACTGCGGCAAGCTGACGGTTTTCCTGGGGGCGGCGGCTGGCGTCGGCAAGACGTATGCCATGCTGGAGGCGGCCCGGGAGCGCTTGTCCGAAGGTGTTGATGCGGTGGTGGGGTTGGTGGAAACCCACGGACGGGCGGAAACCGAGGCACTGCTGAAAGGACTCCCGGCAATCCCCCCGCGGATGCTGGAGTACAGGGGCAAGCAGTTCCCCGAAATGGACCTGGACGCCCTGCTGGCCCGGAAGCCGGAACTGGCCCTCGTGGATGAACTGGCTCACACCAACATCCCCGGCTCCAGGCACGCCAAGCGGTACCAGGATGTGGAGGAGTTGCTCGCGGCTGGGATCAATGTTTACACTACATTGAACATCCAGCATGTCGAGACCCTGAACGATGTTGTAGCCCGGATCACAGGAGTGACGGTGCGGGAAACCGTTCCCGACAGGATCCTGGAATCCGCGTTCCAGATTCAGCTGGTTGATATACCGCCGGAGGAATTGATCCTGCGCTTGAAAGAGGGCAAGGTTTATGTTCCCGGTCAGGCTCAGGAAGCGCTGCGGAAATTTTTCCGTCCCGGGAACATCAATGCCCTGCGGGAAATGGCCCTGCGGTACACCGCCCGGCGGGTTGACCACCAGGTAGAATCCTATATGCGGGTGCATGGGATAGAGGGCCCCTGGCCCGCGGGGGAGCGGATAATGGTCTGCGTCAGCCCCAGCCCTTTCTCTGCCCAGCTCGTCCGAATCGCCCGGCGCATTGCGGAAGGACTGCAGGCCGACTGGATGGCCGTGTATGTGGAAACTCCCCGCCGCTACCCCGCCGGGGAAGCGGAGAAAGACCAACTGGCCAAGAACCTGCGCCTGGTGGAAGAACTGGGAGCCGAGTCCATCATCCTCCGCGGCAGCGATGTAGCCGAAGAACTGCTGGAGGTGGCCAGAAAACACAACGTATCCCAGATTATCGTCGGAAAGCCGGCCCACTCCAGACTGTGGGAATGGCTGCACGGGTCGGTTGTTGATAAAATAATCCGGAAGAGCAGCGGTATCAGCATAAATGTAATCCCCAGCACTTGTAATCCGGACCGGCCGCAGCATATACCCGAACGGGTGCGGCAGCCTGTTCCAATTTTGCCCTATGCCGGGGCCGTTCTCATGATGGTTGTTATCAGCCTGCTAAATGCCCTATTGAAACCGTTCTTGGGGCTTGTCAACATCGCCATGATTTTTTTGCTCCCGGTCCTGTTCAGTGCCGTCATTTGGGGTACCGGCCCGGCGGCGGCTTCCGCTTTCATGGGAATCATCGTTTTCGACTTTTTCTTCGTTCCACCTATCTTCCTTTTTACAGTAGCCGACATCCGTTATTTGATCAGTTTCGGCATCTTCATGCTGGTGGCCCTGTCAACCGGAAAACTGTCGACCCGGCTGCGGGAACAGGTGGCGAGCTCGCGGCGGCGGGAGACCAGGCTGGCCGCCCTGTACACCCTCAGTCACGACATCGCGGCGGTCGCGGAGTTAGGGCTGGTTCTTGAGAGTGTGGTCCGGAAGGTGGCCGAAGCCGTTGAGGGCCAGGTGGTGGTACTGCTGCCCGACAATCATGGCAGGCTGGCGGTGCAGGCCAGTTCGGCCCCCCCGGGGGAAGACTTTATGGACGCAAACGAACTGGCAGTGGCGACATGGGTTTTGGAACACGGTCAGATGGCCGGCAGAGGGACCGACAACCTCGGCGGCGCCGACGGCCTCTATTTGCCCTTGCGCACAGAACAGGGTACCCACGGCGTCCTGGGGTTTCAACTTCATAAGAAGGAGCGGCGCCTGCAGCCGGAGCAGAGGCGCCTGTTGGAAGCGTTTGCCGGTCTGGCCGCAGTGGCGGTGGCCAGGGTTCAGCTGGCGGAGAAGGCGAGGGAGGCCCAGGTGGTGGCGGAATCGGAGCGGCTCCGCACGGCCCTTTTCAACTCACTGTCCCACGACCTGCGCACTCCCCTGGCGTCCATCATCGGAGCAGTCACCGGGCTGCTGGAGGAAGAGAATGTCTACAGCCCCTCCGCCCGCCGCGACCTGCTGCAGACTATTCAGCAGGGCGCCGTTCGCATGAACAGGTTTGTCAACAACCTGCTTGACATGGCCAGGCTGGAGAGCGGACTGCTGCATCTTAACAAAGAGTGGTGCGATGTTCAGGACATCATCGGGGTGGCCGTCAACCGCATGGGCGAGCCGCTGCGCAGCCGTCCCGTGAGAATCGACCTGGAGTCGGATCTGCCTCTGGTGCGGGCGGATTTCGTGCTGATCGAGCAGGTGCTTGTCAACCTGCTGGACAATGCCCTGAAATACTCCGATGCGGGAAGTGAAATCTCGATTTCCGTCTCCCGCGGCGACAATGAACTCAAGATTTCTGTGGCCGACCGGGGCCCCGAAGTTCCTGACAGCGATTTGGAGCGCATTTTCGATAAATTCTACAGGCTCCTGTCCCCCCGCCTCGTCAGCGGTACGGGGTTGGGACTGGCTATCTGCAAGGGAATCATCGAGGCCCACGGGGGACGCATCTGGGCGGCCAACAATCCCGACGGGGGTGTGGTCATTACATTTGAGCTGCCCGTGGGTGGATCGATTCCCGGCAATATTATCGAACCGGCAAATGGTGTTCAACATGGACAGTAAAGGAGCGCGGATTCTCGTCATTGACGACGAAACTCAAATCAGGCGCCTCTTAAAGGTGGCGCTCTCGGGTCACGGTTACGAGGTGGAAGAGGCCGCAACCGGCGGGGAGGGTCTCAACAAGGCGGCCATGAGCAGGCCGGACTTGATTGTGCTCGATCTGGGGCTGCCCGATATGGACGGTCTGGAGGTGGTGAAGCGGTTCCGGGAATGGTCCCGGACGCCAATCGTGATCCTGTCGGTCAGGGAACAGGAGAACGACAAAATTGTCGCCCTGGACAGCGGGGCTGACGACTACGTGACCAAACCCTTCGGGATGGGCGAACTGTTGGCCCGCATCAGGACGGCTATTCGCCATGCTTCCGGGGAAGAGAACGAACCGGTTCTTGATTTCGGCAGGCTCACTGTAGACCTGGGCCGCCGTCAGGTGACGGTCGACGGCAAAGAAGCCAAACTGACCCCCACGGAATACGACATCTTAAAACACTTGGCCGCCAATGCCGGGAAAGTTCTCACCCACAGGCAGATGCTGCGGGCTGTCTGGGGGCCCGCATATGAATACGACACGCATTACCTGCGGGTCTATATCGGACAGCTCCGCCGCAAGATAGAAGCCGACCCGTCACGTCCGGCCCATATCATCACCGAGCCCGGGGTGGGGTACAGGTTGATTTAGTTGGAAGGGGCAAGGGGGTTGCCGGAAGCTCGCGATTGGATGAGATGAATCAAAAGAGCGAGGGCAACTGAGGAAAGGGGCGAAGCTTCTGAGCGAAGCGAATAGCGAGCCCCCGAGGGTGCCTGAGCTCGTTCAAGCACTGCGAAATCCTGCGAGCGGGGCAACCACTTGCCCCGACCGGGGGAATTTTTTGGTTCGGGGTTTCTATACCGTGCGTCCCGCGTCCCCGATCAGGTCGTTCATCAAATCTGCTGCCTCGGCGACCGAGAAGTTGGCGTGGATTAAGTGCCAGGTCGCGCCGAGCAGGGCGGCCGGGTGCGGGCTTTGCCAGATGTTGCGGCCCATAACGATGCCCCGCGCCCCGGCCTGCAGTGCTCCGCTGATCATGTTGAGGGTATCCAAATCGGTGTCACACTTGGGACCGCCCGCGATCATAATCGGCACCGGGCAGCCCGCCACGACTTTGTCAAAATCCGTGCCTGTGTAGTAGGTCTTGACCATATCGGCGCCGTGTTCAGCTGCAACCCGGGCACCCAGGGCGATAAACTTGGCGTCCTGTTTCTTTTCGCCCACTTCCTTGCCCAGACCCATAACACCCAGCAGAGGCAGGCCCCAGCGGTGGCAGTCATCAGCCACGCGGGCCATTCCCACAAGGGTCTGGTGCTCGAACTCAGATCCTATGAAGGCTGAAACGGCTACGGCGTCAGCGCCCAGGGTCAACCCCTCGTCCACCGAAGACACAATTC
>Ga0074195_1000113_pt1 | contig 197714 bp, 195 predicted proteins | sample EPASupsiteHSE623_FD_64525 | JGI IMG/M metagenome (GOLD analysis project Ga0074195, IMG submission 64525) | Bioremediated contaminated groundwater from EPA Superfund site, New Mexico - Sample HSE6-23 | ecosystem: Environmental > Aquatic > Deep subsurface > Groundwater > Contaminated ... | reverse complement strand
GCGTACCAGTTCGATGGACTGCACAACGCCGTAGCCCGAGTAAACGCCGCCTGAATTGCCGTATTGCGGATAGGCAGGCCCCGAACCGTAGCTATTGCCGGGATTATTCATGTCGGCGCAGGCACCGAGCGTGAGTACGGCAGCCAAACCAATGACTGATCCAAATTTATTCATGGTCTTCATAAACTATTTCCTTCAAGAGTGGCGGGTGGATGGGTTGACCGGAGGAAGTTCCGCCATATTTCCAAGGTTGGCGCTCATATAAAAATTCTCCGCTGAAGAAGTTATGACGCTACAGACGACCTTCCTCCAATTCGCCACGTTTTTCTGTACGTTCGCGCACATACGGGACACAACATTTCATCTACCCTTCGCAGATCTATGAAGCCCATCCCGGTGGCGCCCGCCGCAATCGCTCAGTCGACCCCGCAGGACCTCGCGTTATCGGGGTCGTGGACGGCGCGCGGCATCGGCGCTATCGAACACCAGCTTGAATCAGTGCGCTTTGCGGGCACAACGCAGGCTGTTGCCGACGGAGCGCACATCGAGGCACTGGACACAGCGGGCGCGTGGGTGCTGCAAAAGCTGCTGCTGCGGCTGCGCAACGAGGGCATCGTCGTGACCCTGCAGGGCTTGCGCCCGGAGTTTGCCAAGCTGCTGGAGGTCGTGGCGCAACACGTCGCCGATCAAACCGGCCAGCCGGCGCCCGCAGCGAAACCGCCGCCGACGGCGCTTGAACGCGTTGGCCGCAGCGCTGAAGCGGCCTTTGAGCAGGCCGTGGCGCTGCTCGGCTTCGTCGGCGAAAGTGCGCTTGCTTTTGTCACCTGCGTCGCGCACCCGGCGCGGTTGCGCTGGCGCCCGATTCTGTTCAACATCCGCAGCGCCGGCTTCGACGCGCTGCCCATCGTCGGGCTGCTGTCGTTCCTGCTCGGGATCGTGGTCGCCTACCAGGGCGCCGACCAGCTCAGGCAGTACGGCGCCAACATTTTCGTGGCCGATCTCGTCGGCTTGTCGATGCTGCGCGAGTTCGCCCCTTTGATCACCGCCATCATCATCGCCGGGCGCTCGGGCTCGGCCTACGCCGCACAGATCGGAACGATGGCCGTGACCGAGGAGATTGATGCCATGCGCACCATCGGCATCGCGCCGCTGGAACTGCTGGTGCTGCCGAAGATCATCGCGCTGGTGATCGCGCTGCCGCTGCTGACCGTGTTTGCCGACGTGCTCGGCGTGGCCGGCGGCATGATCATGGCGCGCTCGCAGCTCGGTGTCGGCTTTGGCGAGTTTCTCGACCGCCTGGCCAAGGCCGTCAGCATCACGTCCTATCTGGTCGGCATCGGCAAAGCGCCGGTATTTGCCGCCATCATCGCCGTGGTCGGTTGCTTTCAGGGCTTGCGCACCCAGGGCGGCGCCGACAGCGTCGGCCGCCAGACCACGCGCAGCGTCGTTCAGTCGATCTTCCTCGTGATCGTTGCCGACGCCCTGTTCTCGATCGCCTTCAGCGTGCTGGACCTCTGACATGCCTGCCAACGCCGCTGCCATGGGGACGGTCATCGAGATCAGCAAGGTGTCGACACGCTTCGGCGACCATGTGGTGCATTCCGGAGTCGACCTCGACGTGCGCCGCGCCGAGATCTTCGCGGTGATTGGCGGCAGCGGTTCCGGCAAATCGACGCTGCTGCGCGAAATGATCCTGCTGCAACGCCCCAACGAGGGCGCCATCCGGGTGCTCGGCGTTGACCTGGAAAAGCTCGGGGACGACGAGGCCCGCGCACTGCGCCAGCGCTGGGGTGTGATGTTCCAGCACGGCGGCTTGTTCGGCTCGCTGACGGTGCTTGAGAACGTCGGCCTGCCACTGCGCGAGCACACCGGGCTTGACGATGGCTTGATCGATGAAATCGCGGCGTGGAAGATCGCCATGACGGGTCTGGCGCCGGAGGTGGGGGCCCAGTATCCGTCCGAACTCAGCGGCGGCATGATGAAGCGCGCATCGCTGGCCCGCGCGCTGGCACTCGACCCGGAACTGCTGTTTCTGGATGAGCCGACCGCCGGCCTCGACCCGGACAGCGCCAGCGGCGTCGACGAACTGGTGCGCAAGCTGCGCGACCTGTTCGGCCTGACCATCGTCATGATCACCCACGACCTCGACCTGCTATGGCAGGTGGCCGACCGCGTCGCCGTGCTGGCCGACGGCAAGGTGCAGGGCATCGGCTCGATGTCCGAGCTCGCGCGCCTGGACTCGCCCGCCGTCCGTCAATTCTTTGCCGGCCCGCGCGGGCGAGCGGCGCAGGAACAGGAAAAGCACCTGGCTGCAGCGCAGACCAGTGAAGAAATTGGGAGGCCATCATCGAAACCAAAGTGAACTATTCCATCGTTGGCGCGTTCGTGCTCATCCTTGGCTCCGTGCTGATCGCCGGTGTGCTCTGGCTCGCCTCAGGCGGCGCGTTCCAGAAAAAATACGATTTATATCAAGCGATCGAAGACGAGTCGGTGGCCGGCCTCAATCTGAATGCGCCGGTCAAATACAGCGGTGTCGACGTGGGTAAAGTGCGGGGCATCCGGCTCGACCCCAGCAACCCGGAACGGGTGAACCTGCTGTTCGCCATCGAGCGTGGCACGCCCATCAAGGTGGACACCATCGCGATGCTGAAAACACAGGGCCTGACGGGCATCACTTATGTCGAACTCAGCGGCGGTGTCAAGGGTTCGCCGCCACTGCGTGCCATCGCAGGCGCCAGGTATCCGGTGATCCGCACCAAACCCTCGCTCAGTGCGCGACTGGAAAATATCCTGACGAGCGTGCTGGCCAAGCTGGACAGCACCTCGACCAACATCAATGCCATTCTCAGCGACGAGAACCGGGTCGCCTTCAAAAATGCACTGGCCGACATCGCCACCCTGGCGCGCACGTTCGCCGCGCGCAAGGACACAATCGATGCAGGTATTACCCATGCCGGCCAAACGCTGGAAAACACCGCACAGGCAACGGCGCAGATCGGGCCCTTGATTGATCGCCTCTCGCGCAGCGCCAACGCCGTCGAGAAAATGGGCAACGAGGTCGCCAGCACCAGCGTCAGCGCGGGAAAGACCATCGACACGGCCGGCGCCAGCGTCAAGCGCTTCAGCGCCGAGACACTGCCCGAGCTGGAACGCCTGCTCGGCGAACTGAGCGTTCTGTCGGCTTCGCTGCGGCGCCTGAGCGAGCAGACCGAACGCAATCCGGCGGGCCTCCTGTTCGGCCGCAAGCCGGTACCGGAAGGCCCGGGAGAACCAGGAACTAAACCATGAAAGCCATGAACAAACAAGCGGCGTCCAGACTGTGCCGGGTTGCTGTCGCCGGGCTGGCGCTGCTGGCCTTGTGCGCCTGCAGCGCACTGCGCCCAACGACAACACCGCACCCGTCTTTCTATTCGCTCGACAACGCGCGCGGCGCGGCGCCAGTACCCGCAACGGCCGCAGCGCCGACCAAGGCACCGACTTTGATCATCAATCCTCCGCACGCGGCGGCCGGCTTTGACAGCTCGCGCATCATCTATGTGCGCGAGTCCCACAAGCTCGAATACTTCGCGCACAGCGAATGGATCGACCCGCCGGCGCGCATGCTCGGGCCGCTGCTGGTCGCCGCGCTCGAGAACACCGGGGCATTCGGCGCCATCGTGCTGACGCCTGGCGCCGCCGCTGGCGACTTGCGGCTCGATACCGAGATCATCCGGCTGCAACACGAGTTCCAGAGCAGCCCGAGCCGCGTGCGTTTCACGCTGCGCGCCTACCTCGTTGATGACAAGTCGCGCCGCGTGCTGGCCTGGCGCGAGTTTGATGGCTACGCTGCGGCCAGCAGCGAAGATCCCTATGGCGGCGTGGTGGCGGCCAACCTTGCTGTACAAACGGTACTGGATGAACTTTCGCACTTCTGCGCCGAGGCGGCGCGCAGCCCGAGGCCGCCACAATGAATAATGGCGGAGTTATTCCGATTTACCCCTTCACAATTTTCAGGAGATAGACGCAAATGAATTCAACAAAACTCTTAGGAATCATTCTGATCGTGGCGGGTGGCCTTGGCCTGGCGTACGGCGGTTTCAGTTATACGAAGGAAACCACCGGCGTCAAGCTGGGCCCGATAGAGCTCAAGGTCCAGGAGAAGGAACGGGTCAACGTTCCGCTGATCATCAGTGCCGGCGCGATCGTACTGGGCGCGTTCCTGCTCGTGGTCGGACGCAAATGACCGACTGCCGGACCGTGTAGCGGCGCAGTCCGCTAAAGCAAGCGCGCCAACAGTCGAGCCATCCATTCCTTGAACCTGAATTGGAGTGGCCGGCGTTCCCAACTTTCCAGATCAATGGCCTGCGAAGCTTCGAGGTCCTTGTCAAACATTGACTGCATTTTCTGGGCGAATTCGCGCCCCAGAATCACCGCATTGAGCTCATCGTTGCTGAGAAAGCTGCGCCAATCCAGATTGGTCGATCCCACGGTGGACCAAACACCGTCGATAACCGCCGTTTTGGAATGCAGCAGCGCGTCACCTCGTTCGTAGATTTTGACGCCGCCTTTAAGCAAGCTGGCGTAATGCGAGCGCCCGGCGTGAAATACGACGGCGGAGTCGGAGTGGCTCGGCAATATCAGCTTGACATCGACCCCGCGCCCGGCGGCATCGATCAGTGATGCCAGCAGTTGGGGGTCGGGAACGAAGTAGGCGTTGGTCAGAAACACCTGCTTTTCCGCGTTGCCAATCGCCGATATCAGGGTCAGGTAGATCAGGCTGTACGGATCGTCGGGCGTGCTGCCGATGGCGCGCACAATGTCCTTCCCCTGCACCTTCAGCGCGGGAAAATAGTCTCTCACGGCCAGCGGCTTGCCGTGCTGCTTTTCCCATGTTTGCATGAACAACTTCTGAAATTCTCCGACCACCGGGCCTTCTATTTGAAGGTCCGTATCGCGCCATCCAGCCGAGTTCTCTTTCACTTTCATGGTCCGCCCGACGACCGATCCCGATGAATAAACGCTGCTGATATTGATGCCGCCGATGAAGGCGGTCTGCCCGTCGACCACCAGCAATTTCCGGTGATCCCGGTTGTTGATGGCCCAAGGCACCTTGGCCGCGAACGGGTTGATCGGATTGAATTCGAGCACCTCGATGCCGCCTTGCGTCAGCCGCTCAAAGAAAGCCTTCGGCGTATTGAAGCCACCGACACTGTCATAGATCAGGTTGACCTGAACGCCCCGGACCTGTTGCGCCAACAACAGGTCTGCGAACTGCCGCCCTATTTCGTCGTCTTCGATGATGTAGGACTCCAGGTTGATATGGTCCCGGGCATTACGGACTGCGGCAAACATGGCCGCGTAGGTCTGCGCACCGTCCTGCAGCAGGGTGACTTTATTGCCCAGAATGAGCGGGCTGCCGACGATCGCCTGTTCCAGCACCATCTGCTTTTCCAGAATATCGATGTCGCCGGATTTACGCTTGAGCTCCGCGAGGATCGCGGCACTGCTTCGCGCGGAGACCGGCCCGCGCGCATTCTCAAACCTGGCCGCTTGCCCGGTGTGCCGATCTATCAGGACATCGGTGTCCGGCAGCATCGAACAAGCTGCCGCGGCGAACAGGCAAAACGCCATCACCGTGGCCTGCTTAAGTGTGCGAGCGACCCTCATGCTCACTTCCTCGGGCCTGTTTTTTTATTCTCTGAATGCGGCAAAGCCCTGGCCTCCCGAACCAGTTGCGCGCAATCGCTGTCTTTGCCCGGACCGGGGTCGACCAACGGGATCAACGCGAGCAGTGGATTGACCATGCCCAGCACAATCGCACCCAGCGCGCGCGCGGCGATGCGGCCCTTGTCAACGCCAGCAGCGGGCTTGGCAAAGCTGCCGCGAACATAGATCGGGCTGCGCAATGACAAGGGACTGGTGTCCTTCGTTTTCTGGTTGAGCGTCAGATCCAGCTTCTCCTGCCCCAGATCAATGTTGCCGGTACCGATGATGGTGGTGACCTCGGTGTCGAAGATCAGCGCGTCGACTTGCATGATGCCCTTGCGGACGGTGAAGTCAGCCACTCCGCAACGCAACTTGACTCGTTTGTCACCGGTCAAGTTCAGTTCCAGCATTTCCCAGAGATGCAGGCCGACTTTTTCCATCATTAACTTGCTGATCTCGCCACCGACGACGACCAGTCCCACATTGCCGTTGGAACTCGCCAGCATGCGCCTGACCGAGTTGCCTTGTCCCGTGAGATCGAACTCGCCGTTGATCTGGCCGATGCTGGACTGAGTCAGATCGACCGTCGGAAACAGCTTGGCCATGAGAATCTTTCTCGCCCGCACCAAGGCGTGCGCCTGGATCGGATCCTTGCGTCCATCGAGCGTTATCACGGCATTGAGGTGACCACCGGCCAGGCCGAAGTCAAGCGGATCGAGCGTCAGCACGGAATCACGCAAACTCAAATGGGTCGTGAGGTTTTCCAGCGGCAGCTCCTTGGCGCGACGGATGGTCTTGGCCCGCAAGGTCACCTCGGCGTCCACGCTGCCCCAGCGATCGGTCTTGAACGGCAGGTCGGGCAGCACACGCGCCGCCACCGGCGTTGGTGCTGCAGTGAGAGAAGCCGGAGGAGCCGCCAGTTTGGCGGCTTGCACACTTCCGGGTCGTGCACCAATCAACGGCCCGAGATCTGCGAAATCGAGCAGCCTGGAATCCAGCTCGGCGGTCAGTGCCGGGCGTTTGCCTCCGGTTTCAACCTGTAACGACCCGGCGATGTCGCTGTCGCCGACCCGGCCCGAGAATTTCTCGTAACGCCAGCTAGTGCCGCTGTGCAACAGATGCCCCTCGGTCACGTAGGCCCGCGTGGCCGGCACCGCGATACCGAGCAACGGAAAGAGCTGCTCGAGGCTGTCCCCACGCAGGGCAAGACGCATGTCCATGGCAGTGAATTTGAGCAGGCTGGTAACGGTGCCGTCTGCCCGCACGCCGGTGTGGCCAACGGTAGCGTCAATTTTCAGGGCATACGGGGTACTCTCATCGCGTATCGCCAGCACCGGCCCACCACTGCCCTGGGCCTTGAGGGCAAGGCCCTTGTATTGCCCGTGGGCGCTGAAAGCCACCCCTGAGTCGGTCGTGCCACCCGGTTGCGGGCTCAAGGTCGAGAGTTCCGACCGGATACTGGTCTTGTTCGCCACGTCGTCGTAGCCGAGCGTTCCCTGATCGAGCTTCAGGCGGTCGATCTGGATCCGTGCGTTTTCATCCTGCTGGTTGAGGTCAAGCAGCCAGCTCTTTCGACCCTCCACGCCTTGCTCCAGAAAGACGACCGGACGCGTCAGCCGCACATCGGGAAAAACGATTTTTTGCCGCAGCAGTTGCGGCAAATCGATCGCAATGTCCACTGCGTCGGCTGCGATCATCTGTTTTTCCCTGGCCCAGACCGGATTCGCGAACGTCACCGCATCGGCGTGCAGGCTTGGCCGGGGCCAACCGAATTGCACCGTCAGGTCGCCATTGATGGCCAGTACGCGTCCGGTTTTTTCCGTCGTCATGCGCTCGATCGGGCCGCGCAACCAGTTCCAGCCGTATATCGCGATGAATAGAACGGCAAGAAGAACCGGCGCGAGCACAAGCCCGGCGGTCCATTTGAGAAAACGGGAAGCTGTCATATTGATGTTGGAATCGGGGCCGATTCCGGCCCGGTTTGAGCCGCTTTCGAACCATACTCGTGCGAGAACACCCAAGTGAACTCGGCGCCGAGCAAGAAAATTTGCGCAGAGAAATACACCCACACCAACAGAATAACCAGCGAACCAGCGGCGCCGAAAGCGGATGCCACGCTGGTTGTACCCAGATAAAGGCCGATGAGAAGTTTGCCGATTTCGAACAGGAACGCGGTGACCGCCGCGCCGACCCACACGTCCCGCCAGGCGATTCTGGCCCGCGGCATAAATTTGTAGATCATCGCAAAGAGTGAAGTCGTAATAGCGAAAGAGATGCTGAAATTAAACACCTGAAGCAATGCTTCCCAGCCCTGGAAAAACCCATTGCTCCATTTACCGAATGCGGCGATCACGGCGCTGACGACCAGCGAGACCAGTAAAAGAAACACCAGCCCCAGCACCAGGCCGAACGAAAGGAGCCGCGTGCGCAGCAGGGTCCATATACCGTTCTCTTTCACCGGGGCGGGAATGCGCCAGATGCGGTCAAGGTCACTCTGCAATTCCGCAAACACTGTCGTTGCACCAATCATCAGCGTGATGATGCTGACCACCGTCGCCAGGATGTCCTGAGCGGGCCCATTGGCGCTTTTCAGCAGGCCCTGCACCGCGATTGCACCTTCCCGTCCAATGAGGCCTTGTATTTGCGCGACGATTTCTCCCCGGGCCGCGTCCTGACCAAAAACAAGGCCTGCCACCGCGATGACGATGATGAGCAGCGGGGCAAGCGAGAACAGCGTGTAATAGGCAATCGCTGCACCCATGCTCGGGGCGTAATCATCCACCCACGCCGCCACGGATTTTCTGATCAGGTTCCATATCTGCTTGAGGTGCATGCTGGTCTCTTGTTAAATGGGGACCCTATGCCGCACAGATTCGCGGGCTCGTTGGCGAGCCCGTGAAGACCAAGCGGAACTCGTCGCGAACCTCCCTCTTAACGAGCCGGCACAACCACGACAGTGCCGCCGGTTGTGCTTCCTTTTGCGCCTGTGCGACCGGTCGCACCGGTGTCACCGGTTGCGCCCGTATAGCCCGTTGCGCCGGTATCTCCGGTCGCACCAGTGCCTCCGGTTGCGCCAGTCCTTCCGGTGTATCCGGTATCACCGGTTGCGCCAGTGCCTCCGGTTGCGCCAGTCCTTCCGGTGTATCCGGTTTCACCGGTTGCGCCTTGCGGTCCGGGCGGGCCTGCGGGAGCCGAAATACATCCAGCCAACGCGAGCGCCACCGCGCCTGCGACAAACAGTTCTGAATACTTCATGATGATTCCTTTATTTAACGGACGATGACTACGCACCTTGCGGTAAGCAGCGACCCAGAATTGATCAATTTCTGGCGACAACGATCAGCGTCGGCAGATCAGGCCACCGCTGTGAAAGGTCGCATCTGCAACCGACCGGGACGCATAACCCCGGGCGTCTATCCTGCTGTTGCGTTGCGACTGTAGATGAGGCTACGCGAACTGCCCGGTCAATTCAGTGCGCTAGCACGCATAGCAAAGTTTTCTTTTACCGCATCGAAGTGCCAACGTGGCTGCGGTTTTTTCCCCACGGCGACGGTGTATTCGTACCGTTGTGTGGGCTAACGCACGGAACGTGCATGCGCAACATGCGACCATCGCACTTTTAACTGAAAAGGGGATGAATCATGAAACGTCGCAACGCCGTTCGAAGTCTCTTGCTGTCGCTGTTGGTAGCCGCCGGCACAGCAGCAGCGCCCGCATTCGCGCAAATCAACCTCAACATCCACCTCGCGCCGCCCGCACCGATCTACGAACCTGTGCCCGCCATGCCGCCTGGTTACGTCTGGGCGCCGGGCTACTGGGCTTGGCATGGCGACCGTCACATCTGGATTCACGGCCGCAGCATGGTTCAACGCGTCGGCTACCGCTGGGAACCTGATCGCTGGGAGCAACGCGGCACCGTCTATGTTCAGCAGCCGGGCCGCTGGGAACGCGATGCCAACTATAAAGCCGTCAAAGTGAAAAAAGAAAAGATGCCCAAGCCGGGGAATAACGGCAAGGGCAATGACAAGCCTGGTAAAGGCAACAAGTAGAACTGTTCAAGCGTTGTACCCGCTGCCAACGCAGCGCGTAGCATGGTCGCACTGGCCGGCTCCCGGCAGTTGGCGGCCTTGCTGCGCTGGCCGGAACAACGTGCCAGTGTCGGGAAGTGCAGCAAGCTCTACAGATGTTTAGGTAATTTAGAACTGACAATACAGTAGTTCCAGTTTTAAGTGTTGACTCCCAGAATCTACTCCATTGCAATTTGGCAATGAATTCAAGGACTCAACCATGACCACAAAACGTCGGATATTTAATTTTTCTCTGGCTGCCGTGCTGGCTGGCGCCGCCTTGGGTGCTGCTGCTCAGGCGCCGGCCCCGGTTTCGCTGCTGAATGTATCGTACGACCCGACGCGTGAGCTGTACGTCGAATTCAACGCCGCTTTCGCCAAGCACTGGAAAGCCAAAACCGGCCAGGACGTGACCATCAAACAGTCGCATGGCGGTTCCGGCAAACAAACGCGCTCCATCATTGACGGCCTGGACGCCGATGTCGCTACCTTGGGCCTCGCGGGTGACACGGACGCCCTGTACACCAACGGCGGCTGGATTCCCAAAGACTGGCAAAAACGCCTGCCGCACAACTCGTCGCCTTACACCTCGACCATCGTGCTGGTGGTGCGCCAGGGCAACCCCAAGGGCATCAAGGACTGGGACGACCTGATCAAGCCGGGCGTCAGCGTCATCACGCCCAACCCCAAAACCTCGGGCGGCGCCCGCTGGAACTACCTGGCGGCCTGGGAGTTTGCCAAACGTAAATTCGGCAGCGAAGCCAAAGCCAAGGATTTTGTGACCAAGCTGTATGCCAATGTACCGGTGCTCGACACCGGCGCCCGCGGCTCCTCCATCACCTTTGCCCAACGCAACCAGGGCGATGTGTTCATCTCCTGGGAGAACGAAGCGTATCTACTGGAAAAGGAATTTGGCGGCAAGGTCGATGTCATTTACCCATCAATCAGCATCCTGGCCGAACCAGCGGTGACCGTGGTGGACAAGAACGTGGATAGGAAAGGGACCCGCGCCGTCGCAACCGCCTACCTGGAGTACCTCTACACCGACGAAGGCCAGGACATTGCCGGCAAGAACTTCTACCGTCCGACCTCACCCAAGGCGCAGGCCAAGTACGTCAACCAGTTGCCAAAAATCAAACTGTTCACGATCGACGAGGCCTTTGGCGGCTGGGCCAAAGCGGACAAAGCCCACTTTGCCGACGGCGGCAGCTTTGATCAGATCTACCTGAAGAAGTAAGCCGCGCGCTGTCACACACGCATTGTTCAGGGAGAAAAGTAATGACGGTTTTGCTTATCGCCGGTAGCCCGTCCGAAAAATCGCGCTCGGCGGCGTTGCTGGACGGCGTCCAGCAACGGCTGCAGGCGCGCGGCGCGCATGTCGAGCGGCTGCAGATCCGCGATCTGTCACCGCAAGCGCTGATCCTGGCGGATTTCGGCAATCGCACCATCAGCCATGCGATTCGGCGGGTGGCGAATGCGGATGTGGTGGTGGTGGCGACACCGGTTTACAAGGCGGCGTACAGCGGGGTGCTCAAGGTGTTTTTGGACTTGTTGTCACAAAACGCGCTCGCTGGCAAAACCGTGCTGCCGCTGGCCACCGGCGGCAGCCCCAACCACATGCTGGCGCTGGACTACGCCTTGCGGCCAGTGCTGCAGTCGCTCGGGGCCAAGCACATCCTGTCAGGCATCTATGCCACGGACGCGCAGGTCTCACTCACGCCTGAAGGCACTTACCTGATTAACGATGAGATCGGCGCCCGGCTGGACGAGGCCGTGAACACCCTGATCACCGAGACCCTGCGGCCAGTGCTGGCACAGGCCGGCCAGTTTGCGCCGGTGCCTTTTTCGCAAGTGCGATGTAGCGTTTAGGCACCCCCTGATGCCTGCCTGACGGCAGGGCAACTTTCTGAAAAATTGAAATCCGCGCTTGCGCAAGGGACAAGCCTTGCCTGCGCCAACCCGAAAGACACTCTTATGACTCACCTCACCGCATTGAACCGCCGCCAGATTCTGGCAGCCGCTGTCGCTACCACGGCACTGGGCGCCACGGGCCAGGTCCTGGCGCAAAAATTCAGCCGCACGCTGCGCATCGGCCATCAAAAAGGCTGGCTGTCGATTTTGAAAGCGCACGGCACACTGGAAAAACGCCTGGCCCCGCTCGGCGTGGCCGTCACCTGGACCGAGTTCAACGCCGGCCCGGTGGAGCTGGAGGCGCTCAACGTCGGCGCCATCGACTTTGGCGACGTCGGCGAAGCCCCGCCCATCTTTGCCCAAGCCGCCGGGGCGCCGCTGGTTTATGCCGGCGCCACCGTGCCGCGGCCTAAACTGGAAGGGGTGATCGTGCCCAAGGACTCGCCGATCCGCAGCGTGAACGATCTTAAAGGCAAAAGAATCGCCTTCAACAAGGGCTCCGATGTCCACTATCTCCTGATCAAGCTGCTGGAGAAACATGGCCTCAAGTACAGCGATGTGCAGCCTATCTTCCTGCCACCCGCCGATGCGCGCGCCGCCTTCCAGAAGGGCGCAGTGGACGCCTGGGCCATCTGGGACCCGTTCCTGGCGGCCGCCCAAAAAACACTGGAGGCACGCCTGTTGGCTGACGCCACCGGCGTGGTCAACAACCGCCGGTATTACTTCACGTCACGCGACTTCGCCAGCAAAAACACCGATGTACTGAAAATTGCCATTCAGGAAATTAACGCCATCGATACCTGGATCGACAAGAACCGGGCGACGGCGGCGAGCGAACTCTCCACCGTACTGGGTTTGGACAAAAGCATCACCGAGCTTTTTGTCAGCCACGCTCGCCCTGGCACAGCCCCCGTAACGCGTGAGATTTTGGCCGAGCAGCAAGTCATCGCCGACACCTTTTTCGAACTCAAGCTGATCCCGAAGAAGCTCAACTTATTGCACGCCGCCCCGGTTGATTTGAGCTGAAGCGCCGATCAGGAGAACACCCATGAGCCGCCACCCTATTTTCGCAAGTGCGATGTAGCGTTTAGGCCCCCCCTGATGCCTGCCTGACGGCAGGGCAACTTTCTAAAAAATTGAAATCCGCGCTTGCGCAAGGGACAAGCCTTGCCTGCGCCAACCCGAAAGACACTCTCATGACTCACCTCACCGCATTGAACCGCCGCCAGATTCTGGCAGCCGCTGTCGCTACCACGGCACTGGGCGCCACGGGCCAGGTACTGGCGCAAAAAGCCAGCCGCACCCTGCGCATCGGCCACCAAAAAGGCTGGCTGTCGCTGCTGAAAGCGCACGGCACACTGGAAAAACGCCTGACCCCGCTCGGCGTGGCCGTCACCTGGACCGAGTTCAACGCCGGCCCGGTGCAGCTGGAGGCGCTCAACGTCGGCGCCATCGACTTTGGCGACGTCGGCGAAGCCCCGCCCATCTTTGCCCAAGCTGCCGGCGCGCCGCTGGTCTATGCCGGCGCCACCGTCCCGCGTCCTCGACTGGAAGCGGTCATCGTGCCGAAGGCTTCAGCGATCCGCACCGTGAGCGAGCTCAAGGGCAAGAAAATCGCGCTCAACAAGGGTTCCAACGTCCATTATTTGCTGGTCAAGCTGCTCGAAAAGAACGGCCTGAAGTACAGCGACGTGCAACCCATCTTTTTGGCACCCGCCGATGCCCGTGCCGCGTTCGAGAGAGGGGCGGTAGACGCTTGGGCCATCTGGGACCCGTTCCTGGCCGCCGCCCAGAAAACACTGGACGCCCGCCTGCTGGCCGACGCCACCAGCGTCGCGAACAACCGCTGGTATTACTTCACCTCGCGCGACTTCGCCACCAAAAACGCCGATGTCCTGAAGATCGCGATTGAAGAAATCAACAACATCGACATCTGGATTGCTAAAAACAAGGCAGCGGCCGCGACCGAACTCTCCACCGTACTGGGTTTGGACAAGAGCATCACCGAGCTTTTTGTCAGCCGCACTGACTATGGCACAGCCCCCGTGACGCGCCAGATTTTGGCCGAGCAGCAGGTCATCGCCGACACCTTTTTCGAACTCAAGCTGATCCCGAAGAAGCTCAACTTATTGCACGCCGCCCCGGTTGATTTGAACTGAAGCGCCGATCAGGAGAACACCCATGAGCCGCCACCCTATTCAAGAATTGCAGACCGGCCTGGCTGCATCCACAGTTCACCCGGCCCAACCCTGGCCACTGTTTAACGACGGCATCGCCATCCCCTGGGCCGCGCTCAAGACCGTGGGGCAGCGCCTGTTGCCCTCGGTGGTTCCCGTCGGGCTAATCGTGGTCTGGCAGATTGCATCATCTCTGGGTTGGCTGTCGGCACGGGTGTTGCCGGCGCCGCTGGATGTCATCACGGCGGCCTGGACGCTGGCGGTGTCGGGCGAGTTGTGGACCCACGTCAAGGTCAGCGCCGCTCGCGCGCTGGCAGGGCTGGCCATTGGCGGTGGTTTGGGTCTGTTGTTGGGGCTGTTGACCGGCTCGGTGCGGTTTTTTGAGACGCTGCTGGATTCCACCATCCAGATGGTGCGCAACATCCCGGCCCTGGCCATGATCCCGATGGTGATTTTGTGGTTCGGCATTGACGAGGGGGCCAAGCTGTTCCTGATTGCGGTGGCGGTGTTTTTCCCGATTTACCTCAACACCTTTCACGGCATCCGCAATGTGGACCCCGGCCTGATCGAGATGGGCCGCACCTACGGACTGTCGCGCTGGCAGCTCTACACCGAGATCATCCTGCCCGGCGCCGTCTCCAGCATCCTGGTGGGCTTGCGCTTTTCGCTCGGCCTGATGTGGGTCATTTTGATCGTGGCGGAAACCATCTCGGCGCAAGCCGGCATTGGCTACCTCACGATGAATGCCCGGGAATTTCTGCAAACCGACATCGTGTTGGTGGGCATCCTGCTCTACGCGCTGCTCGGCAAGCTGGCCGACATGTTTGCCAAGGCGCTGGAGCGCTACTGGCTGCGCTGGCATCCGGGTTACCAAACGCCATAACGCAAGGCCAATTTGATGATTGCTACTAAATTAATAGCTGCTTACGCACATTCGACAAGGGCTGGAGGCCAATTTGAGCACTAAATCCACTGTTTCCTCGCCGCGCGGCGTGTCGCTGACGCTGCATGGTCTGAGCAAGCGCTATGGCGAGCGCGAGGTGCTGCGCAACGCCGAACTGAGCATCGCGCCGGGCCAGTTTGTGGCCATCGTGGGGCGCAGCGGCTGCGGCAAAAGCACGCTGCTGCGGCTGGTGGCCGGGCTGGAAAAAGCCTCAACGGGCAGCATCGCCGTGGGCGACAAACCGCTCTCAGGCCTGTCCATTGATACCCGCATCATGTTCCAGGACGCGCGCCTGCTGCCCTGGAAACGCGTCATCGACAACGTGGCGCTGGGCCTGCCCCAGAGTCAGCGCGCGGCCGCCGCCGAAGTACTCGACCGCGTCGGCCTGGCCGACCGTGAAAACGACTGGCCGGCGCGCCTGTCGGGCGGACAACGCCAGCGCGTCGCGCTGGCCCGTGCGCTGGTCCACAACCCGCGCCTGCTGCTGCTCGACGAGCCGCTGGGGGCGCTGGATGCCCTCACCCGCATCGAAATGCACCGGCTGATCGAAAGCCTGTGGCAGACCAGCGGCTTCACGGCACTGCTGGTGACGCACGATGTGCAGGAGGCAGTGGCACTGGCCGACCGCGTGATCCTGATCGAGGACGGACGCATCGCGCTGGACGAAACCATTGCTCTGGCGCGTCCCCGTTCGCATGGCGACGCCGGCTTTGCTGCGCTGGAAAAACGCATCCTGGACCGGGTGCTGCAAAAGCCCGCCACCGAGCCCGCCTCGACCGACAGCCACTGGCCCGGCGCGCAAGCCCATGGCCTGCGCTGGGCCATCTGATTTTTTCACTTCATTTTTTACGGACTTTTCAAGGAGCAATTCATGTCCATTCAAGCCATCAACGTGCGCAACCAATTTCGCGGCAAAGTCAAGGAAATCATCATCGGTGATGTGGTCTCCGAAATCGATGTCGAAACCCCCTGGGGCATCGTCACCTCGGTCATCACCACCCGCTCGGTCAAAGACCTGGACCTGAAGATCGGCTCTGAAGTGGTGGCGCTGGTCAAGTCGACCGAAGTGTCGATCGCCAAGCTCTGAACCTCCGCCGCTGACCCACCCACTGAAAGGCAATCATCATGAGCAGGAAACTCAGACTCGGTGCATTTCTCCCCGGTGCCGGACAACACGTGGCCGCCTGGCGGCATCCCGATGCCAACGCCAATGGGCCGCTGAATTTTGAACACTACAAGCGCTTGGCCCAAACGGCCGAACGCGGGTTGTTTGATGCCTTCTTTCTAGCCGACGGCCTGGCCGCCAATTTTGGTGGGCTGCTGGGCGCAGGGGGCAGCGCCAAGGCAACTGACTTTGAACCGGTGACCTTGTTCTCGGCGTTGTCGCAGGTCACCACCCACCTTGGCTTTATTGCCACCGCGTCCACCACCTACGAAGAGCCCTACAGCCTGGCCCGCAAATATGCCTCACTCGACCACCTCAGCGCTGGCCGGGCCGGCTGGAATGTGGTCACAACCATCGGCGACGAAACCGCGCGCAACTTCGGTCGCGAAAAGCAACTGACACCCGCAGACCGTTACGACCGGGCAGAAGAGTTTGTGGACACCGTCAAAGAACTGTGGGACAGCTGGGAAGACGATGCTTTTATTCGAGACAAGGCCAGCGGCCAGTACTTTGATCCGGCCAAGGTGCATCCGCCACAGCACAAGGGCAAACATTTCTCGGTGGCCGGTGCGCTCAACGTGGCCCGCCCGCCGCAGGGTTACCCGGTGATCGTGCAGGCCGGTCAGTCTGAACCCGGGCTGGAGTTGGCCGCACGCACGGCTGAAGTGGTTTTCACGGCCCAGCAGTCTCTGGAAGATGCCCAGGCTTTCTACCGCAACCTCAAGGGCCGTCTGGCCAAGTACGGGCGCGCGCCGGATGAGTTGCGCATCATGCCGGGCGTGTCGGTCTACGTTGGCAAGACCGAGGAAGAAGCCCAAGCCAAGTTGCAGCAGCTCAATGACCTGATTCGCCCCGTAGAAGGCTTGACCCTGCTGGCCGGACTCTCTGGGGGTATCGACTTGTCGAAGTACCCGCTGGATGGCCCCTTCCCCGATCTGCCAAAAACCGAGGGCTGGGTCAGCCGCGCGCAGATGATGGTTGACATCGCCCACAAGCATAACTTCAGCATTCGCCAGCTTTACCAGTGGGTGGCGACGGCACGGGGCCACTGGACGATTGTGGGCACACCCGCTCAGGTGGCGGATCAGTTGCAGTCGTGGTTCGAGAACGGCGCGGCGGACGGCTTCAACATCCTACCCCCTGTTTTGCCCGCCAGCCTGGATGAGTTTGTCGACCTGGTGATCCCCGAACTGCAGCGCCGCGGCCTGTTCCGCACCGCGTATGAAGGCAGCACGTTGCGCGAAAACCTGGGGCTGGCACGGCCGCAGAACCAGCATCTGCTACAGCAAAAGCGAGCCAAGGCGGCCTATGGCATGACGGAAGTGACCAGCAGCCGATCACATCATGATTGAACTCAACAACATCAGCCTGACCTACCCCGGTCACCCGACCCCGGTACAAGCCTTGCAGGGTGTCAACCTGCAGGTTCGCGCGGGCGAGGTGTTTGGCGTGATTGGGCGTAGCGGTGCGGGCAAGAGCTCGCTGATCCGGGTGGTGAATCTGCTGAACCGCCCGTCACAAGGCCAGGTGCGTGTGGCGGGCTCGGAGTTGACGGCCCTTTCCGCACCCGAGCTGCGCGCGGCGCGGCATCAGATCGGCATGATCTTTCAGCACTTCAACCTGCTGTCGTCCCGCACCGTGTTTGACAACGTGGCCTTGCCGTTGGAGCTCTCCGGCGTGCGCCCGGCTCTCATCAAGGCGCGAGTCGATGAGCTGCTGGATCTGGTGGGGCTGTCCGCATTGCGCGACCGCTACCCGGCGCAGATCAGCGGCGGCCAGAAGCAGCGTGTCGGCATCGCCCGGGCGCTGGCCAGCAAGCCCAAGGTGTTGCTGTCCGACGAGGCCACCTCGGCGCTGGACCCGGAGACCACGCGCTCGATTCTGGGCCTGCTGCGCCAGATCAATCGCGACTTTGGCCTGACCATTGTGCTGATCACGCACCAGATGCAGGTCATCAAGCAGGTGGCGGATCGGGTGGCGGTGATCGACGCCGGGCGCATCGTGGAGCAGGGCGCCGTCATCGACGTGTTCACCCGGCCGCAACACGTCACCACGCGCAGCCTGATCGACGAAATATTGCCGCAAGAACTGCCGGCCAGCGTGATTGCGCGCATCCGCGCGCTGATGGCCGCCGAGCCGCGGCGCAGCGGCCAGCTGCTGCGCCTGGCGTTTGCGGGCGACGGCTCGGAGCAGCCGCTGCTCAGCGATGTCATCCGCCGCTTCGGCCTGGACCTGAACATCCTGCACGGCCAGATCGACGACATCCAGGGCCAGACCTTTGGCTCGCTGGCGGTGCATGTGCGCGGCGCCAGCGCCCAGCTGGCACAAGCGGTGGCGCACTTGCGCAGCGCCGGTGTCGTGGTGCAGGAACAGGAGATCGCCCATGTTTGAAACCTTCACCCCCCAATTGCTGGAACTGTTCGCCTCGTCGCTGTGGGAGACGCTGGTCATGGTGACCATTTCGGGTGCCGTGGGCGCGCTGCTGGGCACGCCGCTGGGTGTGTACCTGTACCTGAGCAGCCGCGGTGGCGTGCTGGAGAACCCGGCGCTGAACCACATCGTCGGCACCACCGTCAACGCGCTGCGCTCCACGCCTTTCATCATCCTGCTGGTGGCCATCATTCCGTTCACGCGCTTCATCACCGGCTCTTCCATCGGCACGGCCGCTGCCGTGGTGCCGCTGACCGTGGCCGCAGCACCCTTTGTGGCGCGGCTGATCGAGACCGCGTTACGTGAGGTGGACCATGGGCTGGTGGAAGCGGCGCTGGCGATGGGCGCCAGCACGCGCCAGATCGTGTTCAAGGTGCTCTTGCCCGAGGCCCTGCCCGGCATCGTGGCGGCGCTGACCATTTCGCTGGTCAGCCTGACCGGCTACTCGGCCATGGCCGGTGCCATCGGCGGCGGTGGCCTGGGCGACCTGGGCATCCGCTACGGCTACCAGCGCTTCCTGCCGGAAGTGATGCTGGCGGTGGTGCTGGTGCTGATCGTGTTTGTGCAGGCGCTGCAAAGCGCGGGCGATGCGCTGGTGCGGCGCATCAGCCACCGCTAGCGCCCTTGGTTTAGAGAAAATTCAGCCACTAGCCCCCGTCGAATATGCGTAGACAGCTCTCATTTTTATAGCAATTGTTTTTTACTTAGGAGTTTTATGAACAAGCGTACCCTGATCCAAACCGCCGCCGCCCTGCTGCTGGCGGCCACTCTCTCGCCCGTGCTGGCGCAGGACAAACCGATCAAGGTCGGCGTCACCGCCGGACCGCACGCCCAGATCTTCGAGCAGGTCAAGAAGCTGGCTGAAAAAGACGGCCTGAAGATCCAGATCGTGGAGTTCAGCGATTACATCCAGCCCAATGCTGCGCTGGCCGCCGGTGATCTGGACGCCAACAGCTACCAGCACAAGCCCTTCCTGGACCAGCAGGTCAAGGACCGCGGCTACAAGATCGTGTCGGTGGGCTACACCGTCAACTTCCCGATTGGCATTTACTCCAAGAAGGTCAAGAGCCTGGGCGAACTCAAGGAAGGCGCCAAGTTCGGCATTCCGAACGACCCGACCAATGGCGGCCGCGTGCTGCTGGTGCTGCAGGACAAAGGCCTGATCAAGCTCAAACCCGGTGCCGGCCTGAAAGCGACGCCACTCGATGTGCTGGAGAACCCGAAGAAGCTCAAGTTCGTGGAACTGGAAGCAGCGCAACTGGCCCGCTCACTCGATGACCTGGACGCCGCCGCCATCAACACCAACTACGCGCTGCCGGCCGGCCTGCACCCGGGCAAAGATGCCATTGCCCAGGAAAACGCCAAGAGCCCGTATGTCAACCTGATTGCCGTGCGTGAGCAGGACCAGGCCAAACCCTGGGTCGCCAAGCTGGTCAAGCTGTACCAGTCCGAAGAAATCCGCAAGTTCATCCAGACGGAATTCAAAGGCGCGGTGGTCACCGGCTTCTGAAGCGATCAGGCCGGCCACACCCGACCCCAAACCCACCAATTACGAGTCATTTAGGCCTCCAGCCCTTATGCATCAAGCGCAAGCAGCTATTAAACATATAGCGTTTTCGCCCTCATTTCACCCGCAATCACCCGAGGAGTTTTGTCATGTCTGAATCCTGGAAATTTGAAACCCTGTCGGTCCACGCCGGCTATTCCCCCGATCCCACCACCAAGGCGGTGGCGGTGCCGATCTACCAGACCGCCGCCTATGCCTTTGACAGCGCACAACATGGCGCCGACCTGTTCGACCTGAAGGTGCCGGGCAACATCTACACCCGCATCATGAATCCGACCCAGGACGTGCTGGAAAAACGGGTAGCCGCGCTGGAAGGCGGCATCGCCGCGCTGGCGCTGGCCTCGGGCCAGGCCGCTGTGACCTACGCCATCCAGACCATCGCCGAAGTCGGCGACAACATCGTGGCGTCCGCAGCGCTCTATGGTGGCACCTACAACCTGTTGGCCCACACCTTGCCGCAGTTTGGCATCACCACCCGCTTCGCCGACCCGCGCGATCCGGCCAGCTTCGAGCCGCTGATCGACGACAAGACCAAGGCGGTGTATGTCGAGTCTGTCGGCAACCCGCTAGGCAACGTCACCGACATCGCCCGCATCGCCGAGATCGCGCACCGCCACGGCGTACCGCTGATCGTCGACAACACGGTGGCCACGCCTTTCCTGCTGCGGCCGTTCGAGCACGGCGCCGACATCGTGGTGCATTCGCTCACCAAGTACCTGGGTGGCCACGGCACCTCGATCGGCGGTGCGATTGTGGACTCCGGCAAGTTCCCGTGGGCCGAACACAAGGCCAAGTTCAAGCGCCTGAACGAGCCCGATCCGAGCTACCACGGCGTGGTCTACACCGAAGCGCTTGGACCAGCGGCCTACATCGGCCGCGCCCGTGTCGTTCCGCTGCGCAACACCGGCGCCGCCATTTCACCGTTCAACGCCTTCCTGATCCTGCAGGGGATCGAGACCCTGGGACTGCGCATGGAACGCATTACCGACAACACCCTCAAGGTGGCGCAATTCCTGCAAAAGCATCCCAAGGTGGCCTGGGTCAACTACGCGGGTCTGGCCGATCATCCCGACCATGCACTGGCGCAAAAGTACCTCGGCGGCAAGGCCTCCGGACTGCTGACCTTTGGTGTCAAGGCGCCGAAAGCGCTGGGTCGTGAGGCCGGCGCCCGCTTCCTTGATGCGCTCAAGCTGTTCACGCGCCTGGTCAACATCGGCGACGCCAAGTCGCTGGCCACCCATCCAGCCTCCACCACGCACCGCCAGCTTTCGCCCGAGGAGTTGGTGAAAGCCGGTGTGCCGGAGGACGCGGTGCGGCTGTCGATTGGCATCGAGCACATTGATGACCTGCTGGCGGACCTGACGCAGGCATTGAGCGCCGTCTAAATCACTGCTGAACGAAGTTGAAATAAACCAAACCTTGGCCGCGCACTGAATGCGCGACCCCTAAACAATGAACTTCCAACAACTTCGATCGGTCAGGGAGACCGTGCGCTGCGGCTTCAACCTGACCGAGGTGGCGGCCATGCTTTACACCTCGCAGCCAGGCGTCAGTCGGCAAATTCGCGAACTTGAAGAGGAGCTGGGGATTGATATTTTTGTTCGCTCCGGCAAGCGTCTGACGGGTCTGACACCGCCAGGCGCTGCTTTGCTGCCGATCGTCGAACGACTATTGCTGGATGCGGACAACCTCAAACGCGCGGGGATGGATTTCACCTCCCGCATGGATGGTCGTTTGTCGGTGGCGGCGACGCACTCGCAGGCACGCTATGCACTGCCGCATGTGGTGCGGGACTTTCGGGTCATGTTTCCGCAGGTCACTTTGCATCTGCATCAGGGCTCGCCCAAGCAGGTCGCCGAGATGCTGCTATCGGGCGAGGCGGATATTGGTGTGGCCACCGAGGCGCTGGCCTGCTACCCGCAGCTGGTCACCCTGCCCTGCTATCGCTGGACCCACAGCATCATCGTGCCGCCGGGTCATCCGCTGCTGGACCACCCGGAGCCGGTGACCTTGCAGCAGTTGGTCGAGTACCCCGTCATCACCTACAACGTGGGCTACACCGGACGCTCTCACATCGATGACGCGTTCGCCCGTGAAGGGCTGCACCCCGAGGTAGTGCTCACGGCGATGGATGCCGATGTGATCAAGACCTATGTCGAGCTGGGCATGGGCGTTGGCATCGTCGCATCGATTGCGCTCGACCCGGAGCGCGATCGGAATCTGCGAATCCTGGATGCGCGGCATCTGTTCGAGATCAACCTGACGCGGCTCGCGATCCGTCGCGGCACCTGGCTGCGCGGCTATGCCTACAGTTTTATTGAGACGTTTGTGCCGACGCTCACACGTGACGCTGTCGAAGCGGCCCTGGCCGAATTGCATCTCACACCCTGAATTCATCGCGATTGGCCTCTATTGGGCGCTGGTCAAAACGGCCAGACGGGTGATGCCTGCGCGCTCGATCAAAGCCATCACCTTGGCTACGCTACCGTAGTTCACCGCTTCATCGGAGCTCAGATGCAGGGTCAGTTCGGGCTGCGCCGCATGCAGGGCACGCAGGCGGGGCTCCAGTTCGGTGAGGCTCAATGGCACCTTGTCGACATACGTCTGCCCTGTTGCATCCACACTGACAGAAATGGGCTTGCGTGGTTCAGCCGCTTGCGTGACGACGGTCTTGGGTAGATTGAGCTTGATGGCGTTGTTGAGCAACGGTGCCGTCACAATCAGCGCCACCACCAACACCAGCATCACATCAACCAGGGGGGTGATATTAATTTCGGACAGCACTTCATCGCCGTCATTGGAAGTTGAGAAAGCCATGGTGTCGTTCTTTCTTTATGCGGGTTGGCTACCCAAGGGCAACCCATCGTTTCCAGAGACTGATTTGGGCGCTCGCTCACTACTGGCCGCGACCACCGGTTTACTGCGCGGAATGCGAAAGCCACTCTTTCGAGAGAGCGATATCAGATCGGCACCCAGCTCGTCCAGATCGGCATTGATGACTTTCAGGCGGCGCAAAAAGAAGTTGTAGGCCAACACCGCCGGCACTGCCACGGCGATGCCGACGCCGGTAGCGACCAGCGCTTCACCAATCGGTCCGGCCACCACGTCCAGGCTGGCTGATCCGGTTTTCCCAATGTCAGTGAGAGCGTGCATGATGCCCCAGACCGTGCCAAACAGACCAACAAAGGGCGCCGTGCTGCCAATGCTGGCCAGTACCGCCAGGCCACTCTCCAAACGGCGACGCTCCTTGTGTATTTGCTGGCGCAGCGCGCGCTCCAGCAGGTCCTGGCGATCGCCCGTGTGCTCAAGGTCGAAGCCGGATTGCGTCGAATCATCACGTAGCGCCTGCAGCCCGGCGGCGCTCAAGCGCGCGGCGGGTCCGACTTGCTCCACCGCCAGATCAGCGGCCGCCTGCAGATTGGCGGCGGCCCAAAATGATTGAGTGAAACACTTGTTGTGGCGTGCCACTCGCAGATGCTGGACGGCCTTGATCAGGATCAGCGACCAGGTGGCCACCGAGAAGGCGACCAGTGTCCACAGCGTGGCGGGGACTATCAGTTCAGTGGAAATTGTCATGGTTCTTCCTTGGGTTGAATCGGGGCTTGGGGTGTTTAGGACGCGAGCTTGAAATCAATGGGCACGGTGGCCCAGCCGTCGATGGCCGTAAGACCCTTCTTGGCGGGCGCGAAGGTCCAGCCGCGCACGGCGGCCAGCGCGGCTTCGTCCAGCACCGGTTTACCGCTGCTTTGTTTGATCTCTGCATTGCCCACCTGGCCATTCGCCAATACATGGACACGCAGCAAGACCCGTCCTTGCAAGCCCTGGCGTTGCGCCGATTTTGGATACACGGGCGGTGGGTTATTTAAATAGCCCGCAAAGGCATTGGCCTCTGTCACCGGCTCGTCGGCCTTGGTCGCCAACGGCGATGACGGGGGCGCGGCAACGATCGGTCCGGAACTTTTCTGGGCTTGGAGATTTTCTGCAATGCGGACGGTATCGGCGGGGGCCAGCGCGGTGGTAGCGGGTGCGGTGCGCAGAGCGACAGGTGGCGGAGCCTGCTTGGGCTGCGCCGCAGCCTTGGGTGGCTCTGGCCGATGGGGCGGCGGCGCCACCGGCTTGACCTCGGGCGTGGCGCGCAGCAATTCAATTTCTTGCGGCGCTTTGATCGTACGAGGCGCATCAGCCCGTTGCCAGACTGCCCACACGATCAAGAGATGCCCGGCGACGGCAACCAGTACGAGCGCCCAAGGCTCGAGACGCACTGACTTGCGTGGGGCAGACAGAACGGAGGCAGGTCGCACCAATGACACATTCGCATGAGCGACCGGAAGTAGCCGCAGGCCGACGGGTCGAGCGGCAATGCAATAGCCGGCACCTTCAAAGCGCAGTGCGGAGACAGAAGTCATGTTGATTCTTTCGAAACTTGAACAGGACCTGTTGATGCAAGCGCCGTGCCACCTGAAAACCACCGAATTGACGCACTCAAGGGGTTTTCCTGAAGCAGGCGCAACAGCACTGTTGCCTGGTCAACAGTGCTTCAGCAAAAGTGCGGGTTTGGTAGCTGCGAAAGCCATTTTTCACAGGCTAATAGCTGGCCCGCTAATTGCGACATTGACCTTGCAAAGCCCCGGCAGGTCGTCGGGGCTGTCCTTATTTACAGAAAGAATTTTCAAGATGAAGAAGTCAAAGAGCCCGCCATTCCATCCCGCACTTAAACCTTTGGTATTGGCACTGTCGATGGCGATTGGCTTCATGGGGCTGGCGCATGCCGCAGAGGACAGCAGTAACCTGTCCGCCTTGCAGGCAGAGAATGCCGCGTTGCGCAAAGAGTTGGAGGCGCTTCGTTTAACGCAAGGGGCCGCACCTGCTTTCCCCAAAGCAGTGGCGCCAGTTGCTTCACCGGCAGCATTTACGGCAGTGAGTACGACACGGGAAAACCAACTCGGCGCCGTCGTCGTGACGGCGCGTAACCGCGAAGAAATTGCGCAGGATGTGCCGTTGCCAATCCAGGTTCTGGGTGGCGAGCAACTGGAGCGAGAAGGGGTCAAATCGCTTTGGGACTTGACCGGCAAGGCCCCCAATCTGCAACTCAATCCACCTGGAGAAAATGCCCGCAAAGTCAGTATTTCGATCCGCGGCATTGGCCGCAATGGCGCCAATGACTCAGCCGAAGGTAGCGTGGCCACCATCGTTGATGGTGTGCCGCTCTACTATGCCGGCCAGGCCTGGAGCGACTATGTCGATCTGGACCGCATCGAGGTATTGCGTGGCCCGCAGGGCACCCTGATGGGCAAGAATTCAACGCTGGGGGCGATCAACATCGTGACCCGCGCGCCCAGCTTCACGCCTAGTCAGAGCTTCGATGTCACCGCTGGCAACCTTAATGACCTGAGTGGCCGCTTTTCAAGCACCGGCCCCCTCGTTGAGGGCTTGTTGGCTTATCGCGCCAGCTTTGTTGCCGACCGTGCAAACGGTATCTACACCAACACCTACCAAAGCTTTGGCAATGCCAAAGAAACCTGGAATGAAACCAACAAGCTGGCAGGACGCGTGCAGTTCTTATTGACACCGACACCTGACCTGAGTGCGCGGGTGATTCTTGACAAGCTGCGCTCGGACGAGCGTACCAACCTGGGCTTCCAATTTACCAACGGGCCGGCCACCTGGTCAAACGGTTCAGCTCGCCCCACGGTGACGGCCGCCGCAGGCTACACCGGCAGCGCTGCCAACTATGGCTATCTGGGCAAATTTGCGCAGCGCGCTGCCTGGTTCCACAACGCGGATGGTTCGATTTATCAACCTCGTCTGGGCAGCACCGATTTTGGCAACTCCGAGGCGCGGCCACAGATCACCAATCAAAGCGGTCTCTCGGCCGAGGTGAACTGGAATGTGGCCGATCACACACTCACCTCCATCACTGCCTACCGCTACCAGGATTTCGACATCAAAAACGGTGGCAATTACGACCAGTTTTATATTGGGAGTAGCGGACAGCAGTTGAACAACAAACAGTTCTCGCAAGAGTTGCGCGTCGCCTCCACGCCAGCGGCCAACAAGGCGTTTGACTATCAGGCCGGACTGTATTACCTGAATGCGCAGGTCTACAGCGACGACCCGACTTATTACGGACCCGATGCCGGCGCCTGGAATGCCAAAGATGCGCAGTACAACGCGTTGATCGGCACAGCAGCGGGTCGGGAGCTGTTGCGGGCTTCGCTTGATGGTATGTACCAGAGCTCGGTCACCGACGCCAGAGTCCGCAGTCTGGCCTTGTACGGACAAACCGACTGGCATGTGACCGAGAAGGCCACCCTGACAGGCGGCGTTCGGCTGACCAATGAACAAAAGACCAACAGCATCACGCAGCAACTGGACCGTCCCGGCATTGCACTGACTGCGGCCAATTTTGCGGGGGCGACACCGGCTCAACTGACAGCGGCCCAAACTGTGCGAAATGGCAGCATCAATACCCCCTACAGCGCCATTCAAGGTACGCCGATCGATGCCACGTTGCTGGCGTGGAACACGGGCGCGAGCTACAAGCTGGCCCCGGATGTGCTGCTCTACACCTCCGCAGGCGTGGGGGTGAAGTCCGGCGTCGTGACCTGGGCCAGCACCGCGCTGAGTGGCGGCACACTCACCCCCGCCAACTTGAATCCTGAAAAGTCACTGGACCTGGAAGTGGGCTTCAAGAGCTTGCTGCTGGGTGACAAACTGCAGTTCAACGTGAACGCCTATCAGACCAAAATTACTGACTATCAGACCTCCGTCAGCTTGCTTCAATCCGATGGCGTGACCTATACCTCGCAGTGGACCAATGCACCTGGCGTGATGGCGCGGGGCCTTGAGCTGGAGTCGGCCTACCAGGCCACACGCCGTTTGCAATTCACCGCTACCGGCGCCTACAACCGTTCCACCTACGATGGCGAGTTCCTGGTTGCAACCCCCGAAGCAGCAGCCATCACGGATCGGGCCGGTCTGACTGACCTGAACGGCAAGCAACTGGCCAATGCCCCCACGTCGACGCTCAATCTTGGCGTCAACTACCAAGCCCCCGTGTTTGGATTGCTAGGCCGCGTGACCTTGTCCAATGCCTACCGCTCTGGGGCTTACCTCGCCGCCAATCTGGCCGAGTCCACTTGGCAAGGGGGCTACAGCATCCTGAATCTGGGTCTGGGTCTGGGTAGCCTGAACAAGAAATGGGAAGTTTCACTGCTGGCCAAAAACCTGCTGGACAAGGTGTACGCCACCAGCGAATCCACCTATTCTGCGACCGGTGCGGGTAACCTGCAATTGGGCGCGCCACGGTACCTGGGCATTAACCTGCGCACCAGTCTCTAAGCCTTGGCATGTAACAGTCCCTGCGCTGCGGGCAGGGACTCGTTGTTTCGCATAAGCAAACTTGGAATGCTTCGTTCCATTGTGCGAAAAGTATCGGTACATTGATTCGCTCATGCCCAATAGAGACCCGCCATGACTCATGTACTGACATTCCCCGACTCACAACACCAGATTCTCTCCATACGCGCCAAGGCGCTGGTGTTCAATGACCCCGCCTCCCAAGCGTTGCTGGCCCAGGCTGACCGCGTGGCCGTGAGTGATGCCACCGTTCTGATCATTGGAGAGACCGGCACTGGGAAAGAATTAATTGCCCGCCATGTGCACAAGCAAAGCGGCCGCACCGGGCCTTTTCTTGCGGTGAATTGTGGCGCTTTCAGCGAAAATCTGGTTGAGGCGGAGCTATTCGGCCATGAAGCGGGCGCCTATACCGGCGCCAGCGGTGCACGCGCCGGCTGGTTTGAGGCCGCCAACCATGGCACGCTGTTTCTGGATGAGGTGGGCGACTTGCCAATGTCAATCCAGGTGAAGCTCTTGCGTGTATTGCAGGAGCGCCAGGTTGTTCGGTTGGGTTCACGCCGGCCGATTGACGTGAATGTACGTCTGGTAGCGGCCACCAATGTCCAACTGGAACAGGCGGTGGCGGCGGGACGTTTCCGCGCCGACCTCTACTATCGTCTGAACGTTGCGACCTTGCCGCTGGCACCGCTGACACAGCGTCCCGGCGACATCCTTGCGCTGGCAGAGCATTTCATTACCGTCTACAGTCACCGTCTGGAGTTGCAGGGTGTTCAGCTGGGAGCCGAAGCGCGTGATGCCTTGTTGCGTTACAGCTGGCCGGGCAATATCCGTGAGTTGGAAAACGTCATTCATTACGCCCTGATCGTTAATTGTGATGGCATCATTGCCGCCAAAGATTTGCAGCTGCGCGGCGTGAACTTGCCGGAGAATTCGACTATGGTTCAACGGTCTGCGCCGCACCCGTCGCATCGAATTATTCCGGCCTTCACTGACGTGGCAGTTAACGAACCAGTCAATCGCCTTGACCTGCTGGCTTCGGTTTTTTCTCAACTTTGCGAGGAAGGTGGCGCGTCGTTGTATGAACGCATTGAGCAGGTTTTAATCCAGAGTGCCTACGCGCATTGCGAGCGTAACCAGGTACATACCGCTGATCTTTTAGGTATTTCGCGCAATGTGCTGCGCACCCAACTCAAACGCTTTGGCCTACTGGCTGGCGCGAAACCTTTTATCACCCACAGGAGCCACCATGACGCGTTTGACAGCCAAGGACTTCCAACCTGAAGTTCTGGAACTTTTCGATCACTATGTGCATGGCGAATTAAGCCGGCGCGGATTTCTGAACCATGCGGCGCGCCTGGCGGGCTCTGCGGCGGCCGCAGCAGGACTGTTGACGGCGTTGAGTCCCCAGTTTGCACTGGCACAACAAGTCGCGCCCACCGATGCACGCCTCGTCACACATACCCAAACTTTTGCATCCCCCCAAGGCTATGGCCAAGTGAGCGGCTACCTGGCCAAGCCGGCCGGCGCGAAGGGCCCCCTGCCGGTGGTGCTGGTGATCCATGAAAACCGGGGCCTGAACCCGCATATTGAGGACATCGCGCGACGGCTGGCACTTGACGGTTTTCTGGCCTTTGCCCCCGATGCGTTATTTCCCCTAGGTGGCTATCCGGGGGACGAAGACCAAGCTCGTGATTTGTTCCCCAAGCTCGACCAGAACAAGACACGGGCTGATTTTCTGGCTGCAGCCAACGCCTTGCGCCGCTTCCCAGAAGGCAATGGCCACGTCGGCGTGGTCGGCTTTTGCTACGGCGGCGGCATAGCCAATTTTCTGGCGACGCAAGTGCCCGAATTGGCCGCCGTCGTCTCTTTTTATGGCGCCCAACCGCCGGCCGAAGCCGTGCCCAAAATCAAGGCACCGCTGCTGCTCCATTACGCAGGGGCCGACGAGCGCACCAATGCCGGCTGGCCCAAATACGAGGCGGCATTGAGAGCGGTAGGCACCCGCTTTGAAGCTTATATTTACCCCGGCGTTCAACATGGCTTCAACAACGACACGACACCCCGCTTTGACGCCGAAGCGGCGCAGCTGGCTTGGCAACGTACCATTCACTTTTTGAAGACTAATTTAGTCTGACGCAAAGACGGCCCCCTTCCCCCTCCGACCTATTTATAAAGAACTTTTACATGAAACTCGCTACCAAACTTTTAATGTTGCCCCTGTTGGCCGTCTCCGTGGTCAGTCTGAGCGTCAGCGCCCAGCAGGCGCCCAAGCCGGAGCAACTGATCAAATGGCGCCAGTCGGCCTTCCAGGTGGTGGCCTGGAACAACAGCCGAATCAAGACCAATCTGGACGGTCAGTACAACAAAGAAGACGTCGTCAAAGCCGCCAACACCATTGCCGCCATCGCCAATGGGGGACTGGGTTCGCTATTCGCGGCGGGCACCGAGACCGGCAAGGGCTGGCATGAAACCAATGTCAAGCCCGCGTTATTTGCAGCAGGCAGCAAGGAGGGCGATTATTCCGCCGCCTTTGCAAAAGAAGCCACCGAGCTGGCCCATCTCGCGGCCACCGCCGATCAAGCCCGAGTCAAAGAGCAATTCGGCAAACTCGGTCGCACCTGCAAGGCATGTCACGATGACTACAAGGCCAAGGACTGATGAACAACACCGAAGAAACAAAACAGCGCATACGACTGTGGGACGTCCCCACCCGACTGTTCCATTGGCTTCTGGTGGCGGCGGTGGCCACGGCGGTCACCAGCGGCTTGGTCGGCGCCGACTGGATGGACCTGCATGGCATGGCCGGTCTGGCCATCGTCGGCCTGGTGACGTTCCGGCTGGTTTGGGGCTTCGTCGGCAACCGCCATGCCCGCTTCAGCAGCTTCGTGCCGTCACGGGCTAAGTTGCTGAGCTATCTGCGCGGACGCTGGCAGGGCCTCGGGCATAACCCGCTTGGTGCAATGTCCGTGCTGGCTCTGCTGGGCCTGTTGTCACTGCAGGTCGGCACCGGCCTGTTCAGTAACGACGAGATCGCTTTCACCGGCCCACTCGCCAGCTTGGTAAGCGAGGCGCTTTCATTGCGCTTGACCGGGCTGCACCATCAGTTGTCGACGGCTTTGTTCGTCTTACTGGGTTTGCATGTGGTCGCCATCCTGTTCCATACCTGGATCAAGAAAGACAACCTGATCAAACCCATGGTGACGGGTTTCAAGGAGGTCAATTCAAGCCCAACCTACGCCGGGGCAAAACCCGCTGGTTGGCTGGCGCTGATTTGTGCACTGGTGGTGGCGGCCAGTGCCGTTTATGCCGCCAGCGGTGCGCTACTGCCTAAAGCTTCTTCCAAGATAGCTGCACCCGCCGCGCAGCAGACCACGACGCCCAAGCCAGGCTGGTGAACATCGGAGCCGCTGCCGCGGCGGATAGACGCAAGACAAATCTAATTAATTCAAACGACTTTGAACCACCTGCAAGCCAGCAACGGCGCAGGCCTCATCAACATCACTGCCGCGCGCACCACCGACACCGATGGCGCCAATAATTTCATTGCCGATCTTGATTAACACGGCGCCAGCGCGGGCATTGAATTTGGCGTCAGCGGCCACTTTGTCGGCCAGCGTCTTGTCGGTCTTGACCTGTTCCTGCAACACGCTGGTAGGGGCCTTGAATTGCAGTGCCGTCAAGGCCTTGGCGTTGCCCGATGACACACCGCGAGGCGACGCCCCATCCGAGGCCAGCAAGACCTTGACGACCCCCGCCGAGTCGAGCACGGCCACCCCAATTTTTTGATCTTTTGTGGCGCAGGTCTGGATTGCGATGCTGGCGGCCTCCAGTGCCAGTGCCAGCGCAGGACCGCGTGCAGCGGGTACCGGGACGCGGGCAGCGATCGTCACAGGTGGGTTGACGGCAGGTGCGGATTGGGCAAAGGCGGCGCTGCTTAAAAGAGTTGCGACCCAAAGTGGAAAAGTTGTTTTCATGAATTAAGTTGAGAGTTACAGGTTAGATTTATTTCACTGCAATTGGCGTGGCTTTTTGCCAACGCGGCAATATTTGATTGGGGTACCAATACTTCAGATGGCAGCCCTCACATGAGGATTCATTCAGATGCCCGCTGGCCACGACCAGCTGCTTGACATCACGCGCCTCAATCGCAGCCAATATTTCCTGGCCACTGACTTGCATGACATTGGCGGCGGCGGCAAAGGCGGCCGGGTCTTTGGCAATGACCTGGGCGATGCCAGCCTCATTGAGGTAGGTTTCATGGGTATCTACAATTTTGACGCCCTCGCGCACCACCTTGATACCCTCCAGTTGCAAAAGGCCAGCCCCCGCAATGACTTTCAACGCATGCAGCCGGACAGCATTCCACTCTTCATCGGTGTGGGGTTGCTTTTCTTCTACGCCATCTTTGGTGATCGTGGTGGACACCGACGCCCAGAGGGCGTCTGAGGAGGGGTCTACCAGCGCATGCATCACCTCCTGAATGCTGGCGACCGGTTTGACGGACGCCGCTGGCTGGCAAGCGCCCAGGATGGCCAAAAGAGGGGCCATCAGCAGAATTCGAAAGTCAGTTTTTTTCATAGGATCAATACAATCAAGTGAACCCAATGGCGCGCCCGGCCAACCCAACGCCGAACCACAGCACCAGTGACGCCAGCGCACCGCTGGTTGCCAAGGCTTTCCCTGCCGGATGCGACACCAGACGACGAATCAGGCCGAGCTGCAACAACACCGCCAGCACCAGCAACACCAACTTGAGTTGCAACGCCTCCTTCGTGACGTAAATGACGGCGGTCGATGCAAACATCAAACCACCGCTGATAACGGCAGCAGCCAGGCCCCACCAAAGAAATGGCCGTGCCAGTTGCGCCACCTCAGCCAAGCTCTGCTGTTGCAAGCCCAGCCCTAGCAGACGCAATGCCACCAGCAAGACCCCCGTGAGCAACAACACAAGACCCACGATGTGGATGAACTGAAATGCCGCACCCACCAGATGGTCCGTGCCGCCAATCAACTGGCCCACAGGACTGCTTTGTAATGATTCAAGAATACTCACAAGAACTCCTTAGGCTAGATAGGGAATGAGGCGGCCTGAGAGCGCGACCAAGACCCACGAACTCAGCGAAGCCAGGCCCACAAAGCGCACAGACGAAGGCAGACGGACACGGTCACCCCATTCGGCTGCACGATGTGCCAGTCGGGTCTCGAACACCAGTGCATTGGCCACGCCAAGAACAATGAAGATTGAGTGAGCCCAAAATGCGATGTTGGCAACATCCTGTGCGGCAGCAGACCAGAACAACAAGATGCCCGAGACAAAGGTGAGCGCGAATCCGGCAAAGATCCACAGGCGCAGTTGCTTCAACACGCTGGCTGCCGGAACTTTTTTCAGTACAACGCCCAGCAAGCGCAAGTCAACGATCAGGAGCAATCCCACCGACAGTGCCAGGCCCAACAAATGTGCGGACTCAATCAGGGGAAACACGATCGTTGACTCAGCAATGGCGACACCCACTTGACTGCTTTCTATCGCCTGAGCGATCTCAAGAATGCTTGTCATTTTTAATCCTTTCCGTTAGTGCGCGGCAGCCGCTGGCGCCGCACTAGCCACTTTTGGCGCAGGCGGTGTGATCTTGCTCAGCTTGCCGCCCTCCGCCTCATAATCCTGGGCACCGACTGCACCGGCCACCTTGAAACCTTTGGAAACCAGCAAGTCAGCCGCAGCACCGGCGCGCCCAGCATGGTTAGACACGGTGACGATGACACGGTCACGCGGGATGAATACGGCGTTCTTCTCCAGCTCTTTGCTTTGAATACTCAAGTAGGCAGGGAAGCCGCCAATGCTCGTGAGCTCGTCGGGGCGACGTACATCAATGATCACTACTTGCTCGGGCTTGGCCAACAGCGCATCCAGATCTGCACGGCTGAGCTTGGGTGCCTTGGCTTTGTAAACCGGCGCGGCCGCTGGCTTGGGCGTCGCAGTAGCCTCTTGCGCGTGGATGAAACCGGCCGTCAGGGCCAAAGCAAGAGCGAGCAGGGTAGGTTGAAAAATTTTCATTGCATTTCCTTTTAGATTGTTGGGGTTTGGCGGATGCTGTGACAAAACACCTACGCTGACAAGCCTCTTCGCAGCATCCGTGCCAGCATGAGAAATCTCGTTAAATTCTGCCAAGTACCTTGAATTCAAATGAATTTTTCTTTTTCCAGCCTGATAAACCACAGCTCTGCAGCACTTGAATTCAGTCGTACTGTTACGCCGCAAACAGTGACTCAACAGCACGCTGCACCGACTTCAGCAAGGGATTAAAAAAGGCCATCACCGATTAGGTGATGGCCCAAACCGACGGTACATTCGCCCGACGGAGGTGAAACCCGGTAATGATCTCTCCTAATTCTTGGCGTTTCCTCCCAGTCCAAAACCACCATTGTTCTCGTAGCAAAGTTGCTCCTCGCGCTCGATGATGACGTCCTTGCCTTTGTGCGTCGCGTTGGTGACCTGGAAGTTCCAGCCGTCGCGCGCATCGTCTGCGGTGTAGCGCTTGACGGGAATCGTCACGGTGAACGGTCGGGTGTACACCGTTGGGTCGGTGATGGTTGCCACGTAGTTGAAACGTTTCCCATCCGGCTGAAAGATGTAGCGCTCGGACACTTGTGCGTTCTCGCTGGAGAACTCGCCGGTGCGACCAAACAGGGCCTTGCCGTTGCTGTTTTGCACATCTACCACCAGCGTGTTGCCCTCCCAGTGGCCGCGTGAATCAGCGTTCCACAGTTTGATGTTGTCGGGCAGATGCGGCTTGCCGTCCAGGTGGATGATGCGGGTGCCCGAGTCGAACAGGAAGACGACAAACTTCGGGTATTGCCGCACCTCAAAGCCGTGCCACATAAAGGATTTTGGAACGCCATTGGGTGCGCAGCGAGCCAGCGGCTCAATGTATTCCGGCTTGGTAGGGTTACTGAAATTTGCCAAGAATTCTTGCTGCCTGGCTCGCGCCCATGGCAAAAATGGGACCTGCCCATCCGCGGGGTCACTGACCCGGCTGGGAGCACGCTCTGCGCGCGGTTTCAAGGGCCGTGGGGCTGCGGCACCAGGTCGTGGCCCTCCCGGTTGGCCGCCTTGCGGATCGGTGAAGTTACCATGGTTGCCAATGGTGTTGGACCAGTGACCTTCAATGTCAGGCTGCCCATCTGCCAGTCTTGGGCCGCTCCACTTGGCAGAAATAATTGCGGGGAACGAGGTCTCCCTGCGCGACATTTCTCGACGGGCAGCGGGCTCTGCCGTTTGAGCCGAGGCATTTTGGAGGGCCGTTCCCAGTGCCGTTAGCGCCAATATGGCAACCAGGGACCTGGAAGCGCGCCGCCCACGGAGCGTGCTAGTGCTTGTCATGAATATTACCTGCGAGGTTAGTGAGTAGGTGGGCTTAGCGCGTTGCTTCAACGGGCGGCTTGGGCGGGTAGAACTGCTCGTACTCCTGGGTGTAGCAGTAGTTCTCGATGAGCTGGAAGTTTTTCTCGCGATGGCGATGCAGGATGACGTCTATGTTCCAGGGGCGACTGAACACTTTGGCGTCCTCAATCGTGGCCTTGTACGCAATCGTGTTGGCATCAAGGAAATTCCAGCGCTCCACCACATGCAGTGCGTCACTATGGAAATTACCAGCACGGTCGAGCCATGTAACGTCATTGAAATGCTTGACATCCACTACCAGCGTGTCAGCCTCCCACTTGCCACGGGAGTCGCCCAGCCACCATTCGTTGGGCTCAGCGGGGTGCTCCGTGTTGTTGGTATGGATGGTGCGCACGGTGTCGCCAAACTGGTGAACCAAGGTCAGGTCGCGCTTGCGTTGCAGTATCTGGAAGGGCTCCGGGTAATAGACGCTGCGAGGCACGCCTGGCGTAATGCATTTGACGCGGGGGTCATCGGTCTGACGCGCTTCAAAGTTTTTCTTTTTTTGCGCCAGCGCATTGGGCAGGTAGGGAATGACGTTCCCGTCCACAATGCCCGGACCCGGTGGCGCGTCTTTTCGACCCGCGTGGGGCTCCAAGTCAAAGTCTGCCGCACTGGTGGTCTGCCAGATGCCTGTGAAATCAGGCTTGCCCTCTGCCGTGCGGGGGATTTTTTCACTGAGGGGCTTTGTAGCGGCGGCCGTCGATGGCGTTGGCGTGAGCCACAGGCTCGCCACCAGTGCCATGAGCAAACCAGCCACCCAAGTGCGGGCGGATGAAGGAATGGAAGCTTGGATCAAGAAAGGTTCTCCAGGACAGTGTGCAGGTCACAGACCAAATCAGCTCTTGACTGGTTCAGCGGGGGCATCGGGTGCGCCGCCGGTCTGGATGACGCGACCATCGGGCAGCGTGATGTGCGTGGAGTAGGCGAACGCCTGTCCGTTCTTGGACAGAAAGCCTTTGAGGGTGACTACCGTTCCAATAGGCAAGGTCGTGCGGGTAAGACCTTTTTGTTGCAGGGCAAACGGCGCGCCGAATTCAAAGCCCCAGTTCACCACCTTGCCAGAACTGTCCTTGGCCTCCAGGTAAACCCAGCTGTGAGGATTTGTCAGCGTGACCTTGGTGACCACCCCTTTGATCTCAATGGGCTTGGTTCCATCAAATTCTGCGGCGAACGCATGGTGAGCCAACACCGAATTAGGTAGGGCGGCCAGGCTGGCGGCGGCAACCATGAGCATAGTTAGCGAGGTTTTTTTCAAGTTGATCAGTGGCTTTTTCACAATAAGTTCCCTGGTTGATGAAGTGCTTGCCAGGAAATATGAGCAAACACTGTGCCAGCGCTGATCCCACGGTCTTCTACATCGACGAATCAGGCCAAGTGCTTGATTCGATTCATTATTTCCTCCTCGCCTTATAGATGAACCAACCTGGATGCCTGTCTCGCTGCTGATTTGCCAGCAACGCATTGTTGGACCCTTGCTGCCATGCCAACAGCTATCGGCGAACCAGCTGCGTTAATTACCGCCGTCAATCCAGCCCGAACAGTTGCGCGGCGTTGCGGTACAGCAGCTTGTCAAGAATGCTTTCCTTGAAGCCGAGGGCCAGGAAGTCCTCGATGGTCTGCTGGATGGGTCGAAACGGGTAGGATGAGCCAAACAACAGCTGGTCGGCCATGAAGCCATTGGCCGCCTCCACGAAGGCCGCGCTGCCGGGCTGAAACAGGTACATGTCGGGTACCAGGTGGACGTTGTCATAACGAAACGCCACGCCAATGGCTTGCTGCACATTGGGCCAATAGCCGTGGTAGACCACGATGGGCAGGTGGGGAAACGCCTGCGCCACTCTGGCCAGCGGAGCCGGGTCGTTGAAGCGCAAGTCAGGCGTGGTCGGCCCACTCATCAAAAACACCGGCACACCCAGTTGCGCACACAGCTCATAGACCGGAAAGTACACCGGGTCATCCGGGTGACGCGGTGGTGCGCCAAAGCCGGGTTCCAGATCAATGCCTGAGAGCCCCAGCACTGAAACAGCACGCTGCACCTCGGCCAGTGCGGTGGCTTCGCCCTGCAACACCGGGTCAACCGCGCCAATGCCAATCAGTTCAGAGTGGCCGTGCACGATCTGGTGGATCAGGTCGTTGGGCAGATGCTGGCTGGGGGTGTGGCGGCCCACCACCACGGCTCGGCTCAGTCCACCTTCATGAACTTCAGCCAGAAAACCCTCAGGCGTGCGTGAACGAATGAAGTGGGCATCGTCACCACGGGTACCCACGCGGCGGTTCAGCCAGCGTGCCGTGGCCTCGCCGGGTGAACCGGGTGTGGCCCCGAAGAAGTCGTGCAGGTAGGCCGGGCGGCAGCGCATGTCGATGACACGCTGGCTGGCGGGGGTGGGTGGTGTCGTCAATGGAGTCAATGCATCTTGGCGAACCGGGTCGCCAGAGCCTGGATGATTCGAACTCACAGGGGGTAAAACATTACTGGACATGCGTAGAGTGCTCTTGAAAATAAAGCGGCTTGGACGTGGAGAAAAAGGCAGCGTGGCTCACACGCCGCCATTGCTCATCCGTGTGGTGGGGTTGGTCAGAGTTGCAGCATTCAAGGCTTGCTGGCGTTATTTCAGGCTTAGAAAGCTTGGTCTTCGCCGAACGTCACACGGTGCAGCAGGCGGTGCTGGCTGTCGTAGTCGTTGGTGGCGTAGTGCACGGTGGCACGGTTGTCCCAGATGGCGACGGTGTTTTTCTCCCAGCGCAGGCGAGCCTGGAATTCCGGGCGCTGGAACTGGGCAAACAAAAAGGCGAGCAGCGCGTCGCTTTGCTGGCGCGACAGGCCCTTGATGCGGTCGGTGAAATTCGGGTTCACGTAGATCAGTTTTTTGCCGGTCACCGGGTGGGTGCGAACCACGGGGTGAACCACGGGCAAATGGTCTGCACGTGCCTTGCGGTAGAGCTCATCGCCATTTTCTAGTTGATCGAAATAGCCGGGCCAGCCGCTGTGCTCAAAGCTGTGCACCGCTTCCAGCTCTTGCAGGTACAACTGCAGCGATTTCGGTAGCGATTCAAAAACCGCTGTTGAACTGGCCCACAGGGTATCGCCGCCAGCGGGTGGAATCACTTGTGAATAAAGTACGGTGCCAGTGGGTGGATTGGCCGAGAAACTGATATCGACATGCCATTGATCGACACCATAGCGGTGGCCTGTCGGTTTGGTTTCGATGACTTCAACCACCTTGTAGTTTTCCAGGCGCGGGAAGAAGGCTTTGGCCTTGTCGGGGTCGCCAAATATTTTGGCGATCTCGATCTGTTGCTCAGGGGTCAGGGTTTGCTTGCGGAAAAACAGCACCTGAAATTGGGCCAGGGCTTTGCGCAATTCGCTGCGCAGGCCTTCATTGCCGATGTTGGCCAGATTAACATCAAGAATCGTTGCGCCGATGTTCGGCGTGTAGGGTTCGATTTTCAGGAGTTTGTAACCGGCTAATGCAGCATCTGTGGTGGACATGGAAGGGCTCTCTAAAATGGTTTGTTGATGTACTGTCGCGACAAGCAAATTCTCAGGCGATCGCAAAAATCCCCATGTCGTCCAGACGACTAGTTCCTATGCTCATTGGCTATTTACTAATGCGAAAAACGTGATTGATAACAACCCAACCCCGTGGTATTGGGGGCCCAATTCATTTTTTGAAGGCACCCCACCTGAGCTCAAGAAATCTGTGCTTGACCAATCAAAACGATTAGTCATCAGGCGCGGCGGCAATGTCTTTGATGCAAACGATCCTGCAGATCACGTTTTCTTCCTTGAGCGGGGTCTCGTCAAGATTTACCACTTGGCCCATACGGGAGAAGTCACCGTTTTCTGGTTCTGCACTGGGGGCGAGTTGTTCGGGCCGGGGGGCATGACGGGCGCAAAGGAGCAAGACGTTTACGCCCAAGCGGCAAGCTCATCGGTCATCTACGCGGTGCCCAGGGCGCTCTATGAACAACTGCTGTATGCCCATCCCCAATTGGGTGTCAACGTGATCAAGCTGTTGGGGGCTCGCATGCGTATTGCCTGTGAAGCGCTGACCGACAAAATAACGCAACGGGCCGAATCCAGGGTGGCTCGAATTCTGTTGCGCCTGGCTCGCAACTGGGGTGTGCAAAGCGAGCATGAGATTCGCTTCAGCGTCGCGGTCACCCAGCAGGAAATCGCCAACATGGCCGGTACCTGCCGACAAACCATCAACGCGATATTCAAAGATTTCGAGCGCCTTGGCCTGATACGGTTCGATGGACGAATCCTGTTGATTCGCGATGCCGCAGCGCTATCCGCGTTCACGGTTTGAAGTTCACCGTGGCCGGGAGCGCATTGTTCAAAAATCATTCCGGCGATCGGCGGGGATACGGTCTGGGCCAGCGGCACCGCCGTCTATGACTCGCTGCCGCGTGCCCTGCAGCTCTATCTGGAAGAGCTCCAAGCCATCCACAGCTTTGAGCACAGCGGCTGGCCCGCTTATTTCGAAAATCTGAAAGACGGGGACTCTCTGTACCGCAAGGCCCGCAACGATCACCGCCCGGTGGTGCACCCGGTCGTTCAAACGCACCCAGTGACCGGGGGGGGGAAATCTTCTACGTGGGCCCGAATTTCACCGACCGCATCAAGGGACTTTCCCGCCAGGAGAGTGATGCGCTGCTGAGCTTCCTCTTTGCCCGTTTCCAACGGCTGGAATTCCAGGCTCGACTACGTTGGGAGAAGAATACGGTCGCCATCTGGGATAACCGCACCACCATTCATTACGCGGTGACGGATTACGGTGACCAGCACCGCCTGTTGCATCGCGTGACCTTCGGAGAAGATAAGGCGTTTTAATGCGCCACCTCTGATCTACAGGGTAGATTTAAATGAAATCCCACTTGCGGATTTAACCAATATCCGCAAGTGGGCCAGTGCAAAAGCGCCGTTCTCTTCGGTAATGAATGGGGGCTGGCCGGTTATTGCCCGGGACCGGCCATTGCGTCACTGGGATTTGGTAACACTGAAGCACTATGGATGATCCCTTCTGTGCTGGTCGGAGTGGCTTTGCAGCGCTGGCTTGATGGCTGGCGCCAGGCGTCTAAATACAAGATCAACCCCACTCTTTAGATGTTTTGGATATTTAGAACTGAATATTCATTCGTTTGCGTTTTGATAAACCGCCTTTAGAGTCACTTCTACTGCCTTAAGCCACCGAATTGCGACAGGGCGCAGACACCAAGAGACACGAAAGGGTTTTCATCATGACGCTTGCATCCGCATCTTCAAGCCTGGCCGATTCGCTCGAATCGGTTCGAGCGGTGGCACTGGCCACAGGTCTGTCTTACGCCGGCGGGGTCCCGCCCAAGCTCGCCTTTGACCTGCTTTCAGCCGGCGCTGCCCAACTGGTGGACGTGCGCACGGCCGAGGAGCGCAAATTTGTCGGCCATGTGCCCGGCAGCCTGCACGTGGCGTGGGCCAGCGGCACCAGCCTGACGCGTAACCCCCGCTTTGTACGGGAACTCGAAGCCAAGACCGGCAAAACCGCGACCATCCTTCTGCTGTGCCGCAGCGGCAAACGCTCGGCGCTGGCAGCCGAAGCTGCCGCCCAGGCCGGTTTTACCCGGGTCTTCAATGTGCTTGAAGGCTTTGAAGGCGAGATCGACAGCCAGCAGCACCGGGGCGGCAATGATGGCTGGCGCTTGCACGGCCTACCCTGGATTCAGGATTAAGAACTAACAACTACCAAGGTAACAAGGAACCCCCATGAGCAACATTTACGCTGACAACTCACTCACCATCGGCCGCACGCCACTGGTCAAACTCAATCGCATCACCGATGGCGCCAAGGCCACGGTACTGGCCAAGATCGAAGGGCGCAACCCGGCGTACTCGGTCAAGGATCGCATTGGCGCGGCGCTGATTTTGGACGCTGAAAAGCGGGGCCTGCTCGGCGCCGGCAAGGAAATCGTCGAGCCCACCAGCGGCAACACCGGCATCGCGCTGGCCTTCGTGGCGGCAGCACGCGGCATCCCGATCACGCTGACCATGCCCGAGACCATGAGCATTGAGCGCCGCAAGCTGCTGTTGGCTTACGGCGCCAAGCTGGTGTTGACGGAAGGCGCCAAGGGCATGAAAGGCGCAATCGCCAAAGCCGAGGAAATAGCAGCCAGCGACCCGAAATATGTGCTGCTGCAACAGTTCAAGAACCCGGCCAACCCGGCTATCCACGAAACCACGACCGGCCCCGAAATATGGCAGGACACCGAGGGCAAGATCGACATCCTGGTGTCCGGCGTCGGCACCGGCGGCACGATTACCGGCATCTCACGCTATATCAAGAAAACGCAGGGCAAAGCAATAATTTCGGTGGCGGTCGAGCCAAGCGGCAGCCCGGTGCTGACACAAGCGCGCGCCGGTGAAGAACTCAAACCCGGACCGCACAAGATTCAGGGCATTGGTGCCGGCTTCGTGCCTGACGTGCTGGACCTGTCGCTGGTGGATGCGGTTGAACAGGTCAGCAACGAAGAGGCGGTGGAATTCGCACGCCGTCTGGCCCGCGAGGAAGGCATTCTCGCGGGCATTTCTTGCGGTGCTGCCGCTGCAGCCGCCGTGCGCTGGGCGAAAAAACCAGAAAACGCCGGCAAGACCATTGTCGTGATCCTGCCCGATTCCGGCGAACGCTACCTGAGTTCGGTGCTGTTCGAGGGTATCTTTGATGCGACGGGATTGCCCGCATGAGTGTGGTGGCCCTCAAGCCGGTGGCGTCGCGCGCGCCCTTGTTTGATCTCCGGCTGGTGGTCGCGGAGCTGGCGGCCGAGCGCCAGCGCTGGCGTGAATCCCAGCAGCGCTCGACCGAGCCGGGCGGGCGCGAACTGCCGTCGCGCGATGCGCTGGCACAAGTGATCGACAGCCTGCGCGGTGTGTTGTTTCCGATGCGGCTGGGCCCGGCTGACTTGCGCCAAGAGAGCGAAGATTTTTACATCGGCCACACCCTCGACACCGTGTTGCATTCACTGCTGACGCAAGTTCAGCTGGAATTGCGCTACGCGGCCCGCCATCTGGACAGCAGCAACGCAGCCCTTGAAGACCACGGGGTAGAAATAGTGCGCGAGTTCTCGCTCTCTTTGCCCCGCATTCGCGCGCTGCTCGACAGCGATGTGCTTGCCGCCTTCGAGGGCGACCCGGCAGCGCGCAGTGTCGACGAAGTGCTGCTGTGCTACCCCGGCATCCAGGCCATGATTCACCATCGCGTGGCGCACCGCCTGTACCAGTTGGGCGTGCCGCTGCTGGCGCGCATCGTGGCCGAGTTGGCACATGGCCAGACCGGCATCGACATCCATCCCGGTGCCAGCATTGACGCCGGCCTCTTCATCGACCACGGCACGGGCGTGGTGATTGGCGAAACGGCCGTGATTGGCAAACGGGTTCGCATCTACCAGGCCGTCACGCTCGGAGCCAAGAGCTTCCCCACCGACGACGCCGGCCATCCACTCAAGGGCTTGCCACGCCACCCCATCGTGCAGGACGACGTGGTGATTTACGCCGGGGCCACCGTGTTGGGCCGCGTCACTTTGGGTCGGGGTGCCAGCATTGGCGGCAATGTCTGGGTCACACATGACGTGGCACCTGGTGCCCACATCACCCAGGCTCGCTCACTACACGAAGTCATTGCGGCATGAAGCAAATCGTCAGCAGTTTCGGCATCGCTATGCGTCAGTTGCGCGAACAGCAAGGCTGGTCGCAGGAAGGTCTGGCAGAACGGTCTGATCTGAATCGCTCGTATATCGGTGAGCTGGAACGCGGGCAAGCCATTCCCTCGCTGCTCACACTCAAAAAACTGGCACTGGCGCTGAATCTGAGCCTGGCCAATTTGCTGGCCCACGCTGAGGGCATTGAACAAACCCGGATGGTTCGAGGCATCCAATTGACGGCTATAGCCTGTTGATTCACGACACCAGCCCCCTGAAACTTGAACTTCTATTTTTTTACCGCTAACGGAATCATTCATGACCAAACAAACTGCGAGCACCACGCTTGGCGACAACGCCGCACGCCAACTGGCCAATGCCACAAAAACCACGACCCACTTGTCCACCATTTCGCCGCGCTGGCTGACGCACTTGTTGCAATGGGTGCCGGTTGAAGCCGGTATTTTCCGCCTGAACACGGTTAAAGACCCCGAGTCGATCAGAGTCACCTGCACCGCTCGCCAAACCGAAAACCAGTTGCCGCGCACGTTTGTCAACTACGACGAAAAACCGCGTGAATTCTTTTTGAATGCGGTCAGCACCATTCTGGATGTGCATACCCGCATCTCTGACCTGTACAGCAGCCCGCATGACCAGATCAAGGAACAACTGCGCCTGACGATTGAGACCATCAAGGAAAATCAGGAAAGCGAACTCATCAACAACCCCGACTACGGCCTGCTGTCGCAACTGTCAGACGAACAACGCATTTTCCCGCTCACCGGCGCACCGACGCCGGACGATCTGGACGAGCTGCTGACCAAGGTCTGGAAAGAGCCTGCTTTCTTCCTGGCGCACCCGCTGGCGATTGCCGCCTTTGGCCGTGAAGCCACCCGCCGTGGCACACCGCCGCCGACCGTGAGTCTGTTTGGTTCACAGTTCATCACTTGGCGCGGTATCCCCCTGATTCCGTCAGACAAAGTGCCGGTGGCTGATGGCAAGAGCAAGATATTGCTGTTGCGTGTGGGTGACAAGCGCCAGGGCGTGGTGGGTCTGTTCCAACCGGGTTTACCGGGTGAACAAAGCCCTGGCTTGTCGGTGCGCTTCATGGGCATCAATGACCAGGCGATTTCCTCTTACCTGATTTCGCTCTACTGCTCACTGGCGGTGCTCACGCCCGACGCATTGGCCGTGTTGGACGACGTCGAAATCGGCAAGTACCACGATTACGCCGACACCTACAAGTAAGCCACCTTGAGTACCTCCGGTTTAATCTCCCCCCACGGCGCTCAGGCACCGATTGACCCGGCGTTGCTGGCCAGCATGGCCTCCGCCATGTTTGCGGCACTGCCGGGCGAGCAGGCCCGAGTGGCTGGTGTGCAAGCACCGGTCAACATCGCGCCCGCGGGCTCCCCCCTGACGAGCCCGGCGGGCTTTGGCCCCGGTGTGCCTGGCACACCCCTCCCACAAGGTCAGGTGCCTGGCACCAACCTGATACCGGCATCGCCGACCCCTGTGCTGTCTCTGGCGCACCGAGCACCCGCGCTGCTGCCCCACGCCACGGCCGCGAATGGTCTGCCCGACAACGTGGTCACCCAATTGCCGGCCTATGAGCCGCGTATTGGCAGTGGCGTGCTGGGGGTGCCAGAGGCATCAGGCGCTGCCGCCCCGGCGGCCACACGCGAGCCAAGGACGGGAGCCGCTTCTCCGTTCTACTTTGTGAGCGACAGCTTCGGGCATCCGTCAGCCGGCGGATTACCGATGGCTGCGCCTGTCAGTGATGGTTTTGCGCCGCAAGCTTTTGCACCAAACTCCCAGCCTTCGGCCTTTGGCAATGCAGCACCAGCGCGTCCAACGGCTGCTGCGCCTGCGCCCGCCGGGGTGATCTCGTCAGAACCCAAATACTATTTTGTCGATTCGGTTGTATTGCCCAATGGCTATGTCACCCCCGCCAAACCTGCGCCGCACGCTACAGTTCCTGTAGCAGATGCGAGCCGGCGCCCGCCGTTTGATGTCAACGCCATCCGGCGCGATTTCCCGATCCTTCAGGAACGCGTGAACGGCAAGCAGCTGGTGTGGTTTGACAACGCCGCCACCACGCAGAAACCGCAATCGGTGATCGACCGCATTGCCTATTTCTACGCGCACGAAAACTCCAACATCCACCGCGCCGCGCATGAACTGGCGGCACGGGCCACCGATGCTTACGAAGGGGCGCGGGACAAGGTGCGTAATTTTCTCGGCGCATCCTCAATCGAAGAAATCATCTTTGTGCGCGGTGCCACCGAAGCCATCAACCTGGTGGCCAAAACCTGGGGCGCCAAGCATGTGGGCGAAGGCGATGAAATCATCGTCTCGCACCTGGAGCACCACGCCAACATCGTGCCGTGGCAGCAACTCGCCGCCGAAAAAGGCGCCAAGCTGCGCGTGATTCCGGTGGACGACACGGGTCAGGTTTTGTTGGAAGAGTACAAAAAACTGCTCAACGACCGGACCAAAATTGTAGCCGTAACGCAGGTTTCCAACGCGCTCGGCACCGTGGTGCCGGTGAAGGAGATCGTGGAACTGGCGCACCGCGCCGGCGCGAAGGCGCTGGTCGATGGCGCACAGTCGGTCAGCCACATGCGCGTCAACGTGCAGGAGATCGACGCCGATTTCTTTGTATTCTCCGGTCACAAAGTGTTCGGGCCGACCGGCATTGGCGTGCTCTATGGAAAACGCGCGCTGCTCGACGACATGCCACCATGGCAGGGCGGCGGCAACATGATTGCGGATGTGACCTTCGAACGCACGCTGTTTCAGCCGCCGCCCAACAAGTTCGAGGCCGGTACCGGCAACATCGCCGACGCGGTGGGTCTGGGCGCTGCCATCGACTATGTGCAACGCATCGGTCTGGAAAACATCGCGCACTACGAACACGACCTGCTGGCCTACGCGACGCAAGGACTGCAGCCGATTCCGGGCGTGCGGCTGGTGGGAACGGCACGGGACAAGGCGAGCGTGCTGTCGTTTGTCCTCAAGGGCTACAGCACCGAAGAGGTGGGCAAGGAGTTGAACCGGGAGGGCATTGCCGTGCGCTCGGGTCACCATTGCGCTCAGCCAATCCTGCGCCGTCTCGGGCTGGAAGCGACGGTGCGCCCCTCGCTGGCGTTCTACAACACCTGCGAAGAAGTCGATCGCCTGGTGGCAGTGGTGCGCCGGCTCAGTTCGGCACGCGCGCACTGAAGGGGATAAATGCCGCCCACTCTGATAACAAAACCGGTTCCGTCAGAGTGGGCGCCGCATGGCGCGCTCACCGAGGTGGTTGAATGGACCCGTTTCATGGCTGAATGGTGCGGTACTGACCAAGCCCGGCCAACAATAGGGTCGGATGAGCGCGGTCAGGTACTGGCACTGTATCGCGGCCTACAGATGCGCTCGGTCTTCCAGCCCATCTACACGGCCGCTGCGCTGCAACCGATTGCCTTTGAAGGCTTGATCCGGGCGCAAAGAATAGCCAGCCAGCAAACGGTGCGGCCAGATCAGTTGTTTGCCGGGATTACGTCCAAAGCCGAGGGCGTCTTGCTGGACCGGCTCTGCCGCTTTCTGCATGTGCTCAACTTCGAGCGACAGTCCCCTGGCTCGGCGTCCCTCTATCTGAACCTGGACGCGGCTTACCTGCAGGCCTTGCAGCAGGGGCAGCATGGACAGTTCTTCAACGCCATGCATGCGCTGTTTCCGGTCGATCCGAAGCGCATCATTCTCGAAATTACGGAGGCGCAATTCGACGACCGCGACAAACTCAGTGCGATTGTTTCAGCGTTCAAGGGACGCGGCTACCGGGTAGCCATTGACGACTTCGGCGCCCGCCACTCCAACTTTGATCGTCTCTGGGCCTTGACGCCGGACATCGTCAAAATCGACCGGGAACTGTTACTTCAGGCGCATACCAACCCGCGTGTGCGCAGGGTGCTGCCGAAAGTTGTAGAGATCATTCACGACCTGGATGCCATCGTAGTTTGCGAAGGTATCGAGACTCTGGAGCAGCATCAGCTGGCCTTCAGTGCGGGGGTTGACCTGGTGCAGGGCTTCCTTTTTGCACGACCCAGCAGGGACTTGCAACAGCAGTGCGGCATATCGTCGGCAATCGCGTAGTACCGGGTCTGGCATCATGGGGCTCATGGACCCCGACTTGCCACCACTCATTCATGCCCTGCTGGACCCGCAGCGTTATCCGGATGCGGTGCAGCGGGTTGAGTTGGTGCAGACCCATATCTCCTGGGTCATGCTGGCGGGGGACTTCGCCTACAAGATCAAGAAGCCGCTGAAATTACCTTTTCTGGACTTCAGCACACTGGCGCTTCGCCAGCGCAGCTGCGTTGATGAATTGCGTCTGAACCGCCGCTTTGCGCCGGACCTCTACCTGGGCGTGGTCGGTATTTTCAATACGCTGCAGGATCCGCAATTTAGCGGTCAGGGCACGCCGATCGACTACGCGGTCAAGATGCGGCGCTTCGATGAAGCCGGACGACTGGACCGGGTTTGTGCCCGCGGTGAGCTACAGCCCTTGCATCTGTCGGATCTGGCTGACACACTGGTCGCTTTTCACGAGGCTGCTGCCATAGCGCCGGTGGCGTCGCAATTCGGGTCAACCAGCAAAATACGGGCGTCGGTACTGGACAACTTCCGTGACCTGTTGCGACTGTTGCCCAACGCAGGTTTGGAAGCCCGGCTGGAAACATTGCGGGCCTGGAGCGAGGCGCAATTCAAGCACCTCGCTCCGCTGATGGAAGCGCGAAAAAATTCCGGCCGGGTGCGTGAATGTCACGGCGACCTGCATCTGGCCAATCTGGTTTTAATCGACCAACGCGTGCGGATGTTCGACTGCATCGAGTTCAATGAAGACCTGCGCTGGATTGACGTGGCAAGCGAAATCGCCTTCACCTATGTCGACCTGCTCGCGCACGGTCAGCCGGGCCTGGCCGACTGGTGGGTGGACGAGGTGTTGAGCCGCAGCGGTGACTACGAGGCGGCGTTGGTGCTGCGGTTTTATGCGGTTTACCGGGCCTTGGTGCGGGCCAAGGTGGCGGCGATTCGGATGAAGCAGACACAGGACGGCGACAACGAGGCCATGGCTTATCTCGCGCTGGCAGAACGCTTGGTGGCGCCGCCCCCCGTACGGCTCGTGATCACGCACGGGCTGTCCGGCTGCGGCAAGACCATCGCCTCCAGCGCGCTGCTGCAAAGCGATCCTCATGCGTCCACCTTGCGCCTGCGCTCGGATGTGGAGCGCAAGCGTCTGGCCGGACCCCTGGATGGTGGCATGTACGCAGCCAACGCCCACGCTCGCACCTACGCCCGCCTGCGCGAGCTGGCCGACCTGTTGCTGGGCGCCGGCTGGTCGGTCATTGTGGACGCCACCTTCTTGAAACGTGCCGACCGCGAGACCTTTCGCGCACTGGCCAGAGACGCCGGTGCGGCCTTCAGCATCTTAGCGCCGCTGGCCACGCCCGCGCAGTTACGCGAACGTATCCAGACGCGCAGCGCCCTGGGGCACGATGCGTCCGAGGCAACACTGGAGGTGCTGGCGCAGCAGATACAGACGATAGAGCCGCTGGCGGCGGACGAAAAGCAGCCTGCCAATTCGCCCCGCTAACCCGGCGCTTGTTACGCGGCCTCAGTCCAGCCTCGAAGCCCGAATCCTGGCGACTAACTCTGCAACCGGCGGGTTGGCCAGCGCTGGCGCACCAGCACTCTCAGTCTGCGCACGGATCAGGCGCTCCAGCATCTCAAGCTGCGGCGTCACCGGGCCGAAAAAGCGCGGCGCGTCGCCCACGGCCAGCAACAAAGTGGGAAAGTCTTCCACGTCCAGCGGGTGCAGCAGGTCGGCCTCGTCTTCGACGTCGATCCAGAGAAATTGCGCCTGCGGAAAGCGGGCCTGCACCTGTTCGAAGCGGCTACGGAAGTCGCGGCAGACGCCGCACCACTCGGCGCACAGGCAGACAACAAGAATAGAGGCTGGCAGCGCCGGGTTTTCAGGGTTCATGGGGTGATGATCGCAAAAATCGTTATGCCAATATCGCGATAAACAAATGGAAAATAAGTAGTTTGCGTTTTAAAGGGTGCCATCCACAATCCGCCAGAACCCCTTGTCCGACTCCCAAACACACACTATTCATCCACATGGTCAGTATCATCATCGTTCCCGGCTGGCGTGATTCCGGCCCTGGCCACTGGCAAAGCCTGTGGGCTGAACAGTTACCCGGCGCGGTGCGGGTGCAGCAAGACGACTGGATCACGCCATCGCGCAGCGCCTGGGTCGCCTCCATTACCCGCACCATCCTGGAGCAACCGGGTCCGGTGGTGATCGCGGCCCACAGCCTGGGCAGCATTGCCACCACGCATTTGCCACCCGAGGCGGCCGCCCGCATCCAGGGCGCGCTGCTGGTGGCCCCGGCGGATCCGGAGCGCCGCGGCATTCTGGCCGACTTTGCGCCGGTGCCGTACCAGCCGCTGCCCTACCGCAGCATCATCGTGGCCAGCAGCAACGACCCGTATTGCCCGGTCCGCACCGCCGGCGCCTACGCCCGGGCCTGGGGCTCTGAGTTTGTGCGGCTGCAAAATGCCGGGCATATCAATATCGAGGCCGGCTTCGGCCCCTGGCCGCTGGGTCTGGCGCTGTTGCAGTCTTTGACGGGCGACAGCTACTCCGCTACCGTGGCGGCCTCGCCCGCCATTCCACTCATTTCAACTTCTCCACTGGCATCCGTATGAAATTTAAACAAAAAGCGACTCTAGCCCTCGTCAGCATTGCGCTGACAGCTAGCAATTTGGTAGCAGCCCAGACCACCCTGCTGAACGCTTCGTATGACGTGGCGCGCGAGTTCTACAAGGACTACAACGCCGCCTTCGTGGCGCACTACAAAAAGACCACCGGCAAAGACGTCAAGATCGACCAGGCCCACGGCGGCTCCAGCGCCCAGGCGCGCGCCGTCAACGACGGGCTGGACGCCGACGTGGTGACCATGAACACCACCACCGACATCGAGTTCCTGGCCAGCACCGGCGTCGTCGCCAAAGACTGGGCCAAGCGTTTCCCCGGCAATGCCTCGCCGACCACGTCGACCATGCTGTTCCTGGTGCGCAACGGCAACCCGAAAAACATCAACGACTGGGACGATCTGGTCAAGCCCGGCGTGCAGGTGATCGTGGTCAATCCCAAGACCGGCGGCAACGGCCGCATGGCCTATCTGGCGGCTTGGGGCTATGTGCGCAAAAAAGGCGGCACGGACGCGCAAGCCGCTGCGTTCGTCGGCAAGCTGTTCAAAAACGTGCCGGTACTGGCCAAGGGCGGGCGCGACGCCACCACCATCTTCCTGCAACGCAACATCGGCGACGTGCTGGTGACCTTCGAGTCGGAAGTGGTGTCGGTTGATCGCGAATTCGGCGCCGGCAAGGTGGATGCCGTGCACCCGTCCATCAGCATCGTGGCCGAAAACCCGGTGGCAGTGGTGGAGCGCACCGTGGCCAAAAAGGGCACCGGCGAACTGGCCAAAGCGTATCTGGATTATTTGTATTCGGACGAAGCGCAGGAGATTGCCGCCAAACACGCGCTGCGTCCACGCTCGCCCGCCCTCCTGAAGAAATACGCCAACACCTTCAAGCCGATTCAGCTGTTCACGGTGAGCGAATACTTCGGCTCCTTGTCTGAAGCGCAGAAGGTGCACTTCAACGACGGCGGCCAGTTCGACAAGCTCTACACGGTCAAGTAAATGACGGCTGCCACTATTTTCGCGCCGCACCCGGCGGCTGGCGGCGCCGTGCGCAAGCGGACCCCGAAGCGCGTGCTGCCGGGCTTCGGGCTGACGCTGGGTTACACGCTGCTGTACCTGAGCCTGATCGTGCTGATTCCGCTCTCAGCCCTGGTATTCAAGACCTTCACGCTGACCTGGGAGCAGTTCTGGCTGGCGGTGACCAGCCCGCGCGTGCTGGCCTCGTACCAGCTGACCTTTGGCGCCTCGTTGATCGCGGCGCTGGTCAACGTGGTGTTTGGCCTGCTGGTGGCCTGGGTGCTGGTGCGCTACCAATTCCCCGGCAAAAAAATCATCGACGCGCTGGTGGACCTGCCGTTTGCGCTGCCCACCGCCGTGGCCGGCATCGCACTCACCGCCCTGCTGGCGGGCAACGGCTGGGTCGGCCAGGTGCTGGAACCCTTCGGCATCCAGCTGGCCTTTAACCGCAACGGCATCGTGATCGCCCTGATCTTCATCGGCCTGCCGTTTGTGGTGCGCACCGTGCAGCCGGTGCTGGAAGACGCCGAGAAAGAACTGGAAGAAGCCGCCAGCTGCCTGGGTGCCACGCGCTGGCAGACCTTTCGCCATGTGATTTTCCCCACCATCGCCCCGGCACTGCTGACCGGCTTTGCCATGGCCTTTGCGCGCGCGATTGGCGAATATGGTTCGGTCATTTTCATTGCCGGCAATATGCCGATGGTGTCGGAAATCACACCGCTGATCATCATCGGCAAGCTGGAGCAATACGACTACGCCGGCGCCACCGCCGTGGCGGTGGTGATGCTGGGCATCTCGTTCATCCTGCTGCTGGTCATCAACGCGCTGCAGGCCTGGCAGCGCCGTCGCTCGGGAGCCGCATCATGAGCAAACCAGCAAACAACGCCGCCGCAGCGCCGGGCCGCCCCAAGCAAGGCACGGTCCCCTCGGGGGGCAGCGCAGTACGCAAAGCGACAAGCGTGGGGGCGCGTTCAGGCACCACCGAACCGGCCTGGGTGCGCTGGACGCTCATCGGCATCGCGCTGGGCTTTATCTTTTTGTTTCTGGTACTGCCGCTGGCGGCTGTCTTCACCGAAGCCCTGCGCAAGGGCTTCGGCGCCTATCTGGAGGCGCTCCAGGAGCCAGACGCCTGGACCGCCATCCGCCTGACCTTGCTTACGGCCGCGATTGCCGTGCCGCTGAATCTGGTGTTTGGCGTGGCCGCCGCCTGGGCGATTGCCAAATACGAGTTCCGCGGCAAGGCTTTTTTGACCACGCTGGTGGACCTGCCGTTCTCGGTATCGCCGGTGGTGGCGGGCCTGGTCTATGTGCTGCTGTTTGGCGCCCATGGCTGGCTGGGGCCGTGGCTGCAGGCGCACGACATCAAGATCATCTTCGCCGTGCCGGGCATTGTGCTGGCCACTGTTTTTGTCACCTTCCCCTTCATCGCCCGTGAGCTGATCCCGCTGATGCAGGCGCAGGGCACCGAGGAAGAACAGGCCGCGATGGTGCTCGGCGCCAGCGGCTGGCAGACCTTCTGGCATGTGACGCTGCCCAACATCAAGTGGGGGCTGGTCTACGGCGTGATTCTCTGCAACGCCCGTGCCATGGGTGAGTTTGGCGCGGTGTCGGTGGTGTCGGGCCACATCCGGGGCCAGACCAACACCTTGCCGCTGCATGTGGAAATTCTCTATAACGAATACCAGTCAGTGGCCGCCTTTGCCGTGGCCTCACTGCTGGCGCTGCTGGCGGTTGCGACCTTGGTGATCAAGTCGGTGGTGGAGTGGCAGTTTGAGCGTGAGCAGAAAGCTGCCGCCGAATTGCCGCCAGAACGGCCGCTGACCTGAAATGAACTGATTGAGAAAAATATGAGCATCGAAATCCGCAACGTCAGCAAAGACTTTGGTAACTTCCACGCGCTGCGTGACGTGTCACTGGACATCAACTCAGGCGAACTGGTGGCACTCCTGGGACCGTCCGGCTGTGGCAAGACCACCCTGCTGCGCATCATTGCCGGGCTCGAAACGGCCGATACCGGCAGCATCCTGTTCAGCGGCGAAGACACCACCCACAAACATGTGCGCGAGCGCAACGTAGGCTTTGTGTTCCAGCACTACGCGCTGTTTCGCCACATGAGCGTCTTTGACAACGTCGCCTTCGGCCTGCGCATGAAACCGCGCGCCAGCCGGCCCTCTGAGTCCGTCATCAAGCAAAAGGTGCATGAGCTGCTGGGCCTGGTGCAGCTCGACTGGCTGGCCGACCGCTACCCGGCACAACTGTCAGGTGGGCAGCGCCAGCGCATTGCCCTGGCCCGCGCCTTGGCGGTGGAGCCCAAGGTGCTGCTGCTGGACGAGCCCTTTGGCGCGCTGGACGCCAAGGTGCGCAAGGAGCTGCGGCGCTGGCTGCGCCGCCTGCACGATGACTTGCACGTGACCAGCATCTTTGTCACGCACGACCAGGAAGAAGCACTCGAAGTGGCCGACCGCGTGGTGCTGATGAACGCCGGTCAGGTGGAGCAGGTCGGCTCGCCGCAAGACGTCTGGGACCACCCGGCCAGCCCGTTTGTCTATGGCTTTCTGGGCGACGTCAACCTGTTTCATGGCCGCGCCCACGAAGGTGAAATGCTGATTGGCGCCGACCAGCATGGCCTGCGTCTGGCGACGCCCGAGCACGGCGATGCGCAGCATGCCAAGGCCTTTGCCTATGTGCGCCCCCACGATCTGGACGTGCAGCGCTACACGCCCGGATTGAGCGCGGCGGAGCAACCCAAGGGCATCGTCGCCAAACTGACGCGCGCCATTGTGGTGGGACCGATTGCGCGGCTGGAGTTGCTGCCGCTGGACGCCGCCACGGCCGGCGGCGGCGACATCATCGAAGCCCATATCCCCGCGCAACAGTTCCAGACACTCGATTTTCAAACGGGAGAAACACTGGTGCTGACACCGCGCAAGGCGCGGGTGTTTGTGGCGTAAGAGCGTCCCGTGCGGCCCTGAACGTCAATCGCATCGTCCAAGCCTTCAACGGGATGCCAAGGCGCGCAAGCGCTGATGCGCTGCGTCTTCCAGGTCCGGCGGCACGGACTGTTTGGCATTCAGGTAATGGTTGGTGAAGACCTCTAAATAGGTCTCCAAAGTTTCGGCCGCATGCGACTCACCGGCCAGGGCCAGGCACAGTGCGGCCACCTCCGAGGTGCATAGGTGCTCATCGCGGGTCGAGCGGCGCAGGCGGTAGCGCGAGAGTTGTTCGGGCTGCAGGCTGAGCACCGGCAAGTGGTTGAGATAGGGGCTTTTGCGAAACATCTTGCGGGCCTCCGGCCAGGTGGCATCGAGCAAGACAAACAGCGGCCGTTTTCCGGGGACCGCAGCCACCTCGGTGACGACCCGCTCAGCGGCGACAAACTCGCCGGGAAACACCAGATAGGGCGTCCACTGCGGGTCGGCCAGCAGGGTCAGCAAGGCAGGGGCCACCTCCGTGCGCGCCCAGCCGAAGGCAGCGGTGTCCTGCACCACATCGGCGATCAACCAGCCGGTATTGCTGGGTTTGAGCGGCTCGATGTCGCACATGATCAGACACATGCCCGCCCGGGTAGGCACCTGGGGGCGCAAGGCACACAGACAGTGGCTGAAAATCACCCGGCAACCGGGGCAGCGCGGCGCGCGCGAACCCCGGGCGACAAAGGGCTTGTCACGGCCCGCCAGGCGCAACTCGCACAGGCGGGCGACCGCATGGCTCATACGGCTGCCCGCAGGTAAAAAAAGACGCAGGACATAGGGGTGCCAATGGGTTGAAGAAGAGCCGGGATTATGCAGCGGCCACAGAGCATGAACCCTAGCCCGCGTGCGCGGCTTGGTTCAACGCTTTTTCAGCCCATTTGTTCAGGCTTTGGCCACTGCGTGCGCTGGCTTTGGCTGCGGCGGCATGAACGGCGGGATCAATGCGCAACATCAAGCGGCCACTGGCTGGTTTCTCGGCAGCTTGGCCCAGTTGTTCACATGCGAAAAGATAGCCATCCACCGCCGTTTGCATCGCCGTCTCAAACTCAACAATCGATGCGCCATGAAACGTGATGATGTCGTCAATGTCGATCACGCGGCCCACAATGATTTTGTCTTCCGTATCAAATTCCATTTGAGCCGTATAGCCCTTGTAGGTCATTTTGTTCATGCTGACACTCCAATCTTTTCTATAAATTCGCGTGCCGCCTTGACGCGATACCTCAATGCCTCTTTGGCGGGGTGCGGGCGGTGGAAATTGGCTTTGCGGCCGTTGTGTTCAAACGTCACGGCTGATCCTGGCCCTTCAATCACGCGGCACCCCAATGCGATCAACAACGCTTCAATACGTGCCCATTCGAGATTGCCGTTGACGGGGTCAGCCAGCAGGGCTTCAAGGGTTTTTCGATGCTTGCTGTTCATGAATCAAATGATAGCACCAAACAATGAAAGTGCAAGCATTTTGGATCAAGTGCATCGCCCTGTTCGGCCTGGGCGCCCAGGAACGCTACCCCGAACGCTTTGCTAGTTCGCTCATGCGGCTGTATGAGGTTTTCAAGGGCTATGGCGCCGAGTTCGTCGGCAGCTGGAGTACCGAGGGCTATACCTTCGAACAGTCCGCCGCCATCATCGACGGACGCTTCGTCGGACTGGTGGTCGATCAGCGCACCCAGAGCATGCACACGGACGAACGCATTGATGGCTGCCGTTCTGCCCGTATCGTCATCTGGTTTCAATCCACGCCCGTCATCACTGACGAGCGAACCGCAGGGTTTCGGCATTGGCGGCCAAGCGCTCGAGTTTCAATCCACGCCCGTCATCACTGACGAGCGAACTGAGCAGACGTCGGCCAGCACCCGCTATGCCTGTGTTTCAATCCACGCCCGTCATCACTGACGAGCGAACCGGCGCCTGAGCTGGCCAGCTCTACTTCAAAGCTGTTTCAATCCGCGCCCGTCATCACTGACGAGCGAACTTCCACCTGTCTGCTTGGTCGCCAAGATTTGCAGCGTTTCAATCCACGCCCGTCATCACTGACGAGCGAACTATCTCGACTGCAACTCTGTCCAGGTGGTCGCTTGTTTCAATCCACGCCCGTCATCACTGACGAGCGAACGGGTGCACTGCTTTTCACGCCGCAGTTCGAGCTGGTTTCAATCCACGCCCGTCATCACTGACGAGCGAACGACATTGCAAAAATCGTAGTCATTTCCTTCTTGGGTTTCAATCCACGCCCGTCATCACTGACGAGCGAACCCGGGATGGCGTCGCACCTTCCAACCCTAAGGAGTTTCAATCCACGCCCGTCATCACTGACGAGCGAACAATCTGGAGATACTCAAACATAGCCGGGCTCAGTGTTTCAATCCACGCCCGTCATCACTGACGAGCGAACCGCTTGACTCACTGCTGCGCGCAATCACTGGCGGGTTTCAATCCACGCCCGTCATCACTGACGAGCGAACCATGCTGGCCATCCTGCTCAGCACTACCGATGCCGGTTTCAATCCACGCCCGTCATCACTGACGAGCGAACTCACCCTGACTGACAGACCAACGCTGCTGGCCACCGGTTTCAATCCACGCCCGTCATCACTGACGAGCGAACCAGCCTGCTGGCGGCCATCCGCACGCTTGGCAGCGTTTCAATCCACGCCCGTCATCACTGACGAGCGAACACGGCATCACCCAGGAGACGACATGATTGTGTACAGTTTCAATCCACGCCCGTCATCACTGACGAGCGAACTTGTCTGCCCCGTCTACTTGATTGACCAATGGCTGTTTCAATCCACGCCCGTCATCACTGACGAGCGAACTCCGCAAGTTTCGCAAATGACTCTCGCAGTTGCTGTTTCAATCCACGCCCGTCATCACTGACGAGCGAACCCCACACAGACGAGCTAAACACAGGCGAAAAAGAGGTTTCAATCCACGCCCGTCATCACTGACGAGCGAACCTCGGTGTACCCAGCCGAATACAGTGGTCACAATGTTTCAATCCACGCCCGTCATCACTGACGAGCGAACAGGCGAATCTGGAGGTGATCGTGCGGGACATGAAGTTTCAATCCACGCCCGTCATCACTGACGAGCGAACTGACTAACGCCTATGCCAACGACAAGATCACCATGTTTCAATCCACGCCCGTCATCACTGACGAGCGAACTGTAGCGGCTGATGTAAAGGTCACCAGCACCGAGGTTTCAATCCACGCCCGTCATCACTGACGAGCGAACGGCGTCTAACCCGCTTAATTGTGGTCTTACCGTGTTTCAATCCACGCCCGTCATCACTGACGAGCGAACTAAACAGATGCGGGACCCACCAACGCAAATACATGTTTCAATCCACGCCCGTCATCACTGACGAGCGAACATGCCCCACATATCAACCCCTTGAACGTAAGCCGGTTTCAATCCACGCCCGTCATCACTGACGAGCGAACTGCCCAAGGTCAGCGAAGCCATGCAAATGACCAGTTTCAATCCACGCCCGTCATCACTGACGAGCGAACAAGTGCCCGCGCTTTCCTTGATGCCGGTGCAGAGTTTCAATCCACGCCCGTCATCACTGACGAGCGAACAGCCCTACAAATATGCCGGCACCCGTTCTGCTTGGTTTCAATCCACGCCCGTCATCACTGACGAGCGAACTCGGCACCCCTTTCGAGGGCGGCTTCTACGGCGGGTTTCAATCCACGCCCGTCATCACTGACGAGCGAACGAGATTGATGGCGATGTCTGGGATGTTGACCTGTTTCAATCCACGCCCGTCATCACTGACGAGCGAACCACACGCACATCGCGCAGACGGGCGTGTAGCTTAGTTTCAATCCACGCCCGTCATCACTGACGAGCGAACGCTGCCATTTTTGGCGCCGATGCACAGACGTTGCGGTTTCAATCCACGCCCGTCATCACTGACGAGCGAACAGCCGAACGATGTCGCCATCCTTGCCGTCTAAGGGTTTCAATCCACGCCCGTCATCACTGACGAGCGAACACTCCGCGCCAAGCTCGCGGCACTGGAGGGGCAGGTTTCAATCCACGCCCGTCATCACTGACGAGCGAACAAGCGATGAGGCTGAGTAGCGCTGCTTGGTATAAGTTTCAATCCACGCCCGTCATCACTGACGAGCGAACAAACGGGGTCGACAAGCTCAACGAGCTGTACCAGTTTCAATCCACGCCCGTCATCACTGACGAGCGAACAAGCCTACCCAAACAAGTCTGGACGTAAGGTTGCAGTTTCAATCCACGCCCGTCATCACTGACGAGCGAACTCACCCGCCAAGAACTTCGCCCCAATGATTTCTGGTTTCAATCCACGCCCGTCATCACTGACGAGCGAACGCCCAAGCCATCCTTGTGGCACGACAAAACGATGGTTTCAATCCACGCCCGTCATCACTGACGAGCGAACTTTCGACGCGGTGAAGTGACAGTGTGGGCCGGGCAGTTTCAATCCACGCCCGTCATCACTGACGAGCGAACTCTAGCTGTGCCTCCTGCTTGGCCATTCGCTCGGGTTTCAATCCACGCCCGTCATCACTGACGAGCGAACACCCGCATGGCAAACGATGCCAGCTCCATTGGTCTGTTTCAATCCACGCCCGTCATCACTGACGAGCGAACAACTGGCCGCATAAACCCTTACGGGGGAACGGTCGTTTCAATCCACGCCCGTCATCACTGACGAGCGAACAATACTCGCCAGAAAAACTGCAAGCCGAGATTGGGTTTCAATCCACGCCCGTCATCACTGACGAGCGAACTTGTTCTTTGCGCTTTGCACGCGCAAGGGGTGGGGTTTCAATCCACGCCCGTCATCACTGACGAGCGAACCGCTCAAATTCCGCGTCTCTGATCGCAGCGGATTGTTTCAATCCACGCCCGTCATCACTGACGAGCGAACTTCATGTCGCGTGGTTCCTGCTTGGCGTAGTACGGTTTCAATCCACGCCCGTCATCACTGACGAGCGAACCCCGGTTCAGCCGGGTTTTTTTATGCTAACCGGCAATGTTTCAATCCACGCCCGTCATCACTGACGAGCGAACCGGCTTCACAAGACCCGAAGAAGCCAAAAAATCAGTTTCAATCCACGCCCGTCATCACTGACGAGCGAACAGGAGCCAACGAGACAGACAGCGGCGAACCGGAAGTTTCAATCCACGCCCGTCATCACTGACGAGCGAACTCGCTGCAGATAACACGATGGGGATCGTTGTTGGTGTTTCAATCCACGCCCGTCATCACTGACGAGCGAACGGACCTAACCCAGCCCGATTTGCAGAGAATGTGGTTTCAATCCACGCCCGTCATCACTGACGAGCGAACACCTCGTAGCTCTGGATGGTGTTGATCACGCCATTGGTTTCAATCCACGCCCGTCATCACTGACGAGCGAACAACAAGGATGATTTGCTCTCCACAGGCAACAAAGTTTCAATCCACGCCCGTCATCACTGACGAGCGAACACCAAGCAATCGTTACGTGTAACAACCTCAGAAGCGTTTCAATCCACGCCCGTCATCACTGACGAGCGAACATAGCCAATTCCATTTCAACCTGGGACAGTTCAAGTTTCAATCCACGCCCGTCATCACTGACGAGCGAACTGTTTCAGGCAGAATAGACTGCACTGTTTTGGTAAGTTTCAATCCACGCCCGTCATCACTGACGAGCGAACGAATCAAGATTCATTCACCTGCGGCTGTGATTCTTGTTTCAATCCACGCCCGTCATCACTGACGAGCGAACAAGTGCGGTTGCTTTGATGCTGGTGGTTTAACTGTTGTTTCAATCCACGCCCGTCATCACTGACGAGCGAACTCGTGCCTGAGTTGCTAAAAAATAACGTACCGATTGTTTCAATCCACGCCCGTCATCACTGACGAGCGAACAAAAGCGGCACGTTCACCACCGGCCTTACGCGTAGTTTCAATCCACGCCCGTCATCACTGACGAGCGAACGTCATCGGATGCGAACATCACCGCCTGGCTGAACGTTTCAATCCACGCCCGTCATCACTGACGAGCGAACTCTTCACCCTGCTTGAGCTCAAAGCGCAGTGGTGTTTCAATCCACGCCCGTCATCACTGACGAGCGAACGGCCAATCGAGTGGACTTGTTCCCCCACCAAACAGTTTCAATCCACGCCCGTCATCACTGACGAGCGAACCTTCAGGCGTCAGCGTCTTGTCGCCTTCGGCAATCGTTTCAATCCACGCCCGTCATCACTGACGAGCGAACCAAGGGTGGATTTGACAAGAACACTTTCATCGCGTTTCAATCCACGCCCGTCATCACTGACGAGCGAACATCTGGCCGTGTGCGAGGGTGCCAAGCCAAGCAATGTTTCAATCCACGCCCGTCATCACTGACGAGCGAACGGTAGTCGCTTATTTGGTTGGGCTTCCTCTTAAAGTTTCAATCCACGCCCGTCATCACTGACGAGCGAACCTGCGAAGGCGTCAGCCCGGCAACTGGCATAAGCGGTTTCAATCCACGCCCGTCATCACTGACGAGCGAACCCCACGCCGGTATAGCTTCCTGCTCCCATTGACGGTTTCAATCCACGCCCGTCATCACTGACGAGCGAACGCTGGCTGGCGAGCTGGGCCGGGAGCGTGCTGGTGTTTCAATCCACGCCCGTCATCACTGACGAGCGAACATGTCAGGAAGACCGATACGTGAGGAAATAGACGTTTCAATCCACGCCCGTCATCACTGACGAGCGAACTGGCGCATCACGGCCGAGGGCCTGGATGGCGATGTTTCAATCCACGCCCGTCATCACTGACGAGCGAACTCCAACGTGCTGGCCAAGCTGACCTGGCTCAACATGTTTCAATCCACGCCCGTCATCACTGACGAGCGAACCCCACTTGGCAAACTCGCTAGCATCACCAAAGGTGTTTCAATCCACGCCCGTCATCACTGACGAGCGAACTTGTTGCGGGCGTGGTCACGCTCGTTTGCCGTTGGTTTCAATCCACGCCCGTCATCACTGACGAGCGAACACGTGGTCGCAAGGTCATCACGAATTTGCCTTTGTTTCAATCCACGCCCGTCATCACTGACGAGCGAACGCCGATGAGATCAGGGAATGGTCTCTTGATGGCATGTTTCAATCCACGCCCGTCATCACTGACGAGCGAACCCTGCGCGCCGACGCCCGGCCGGTGATCATGGATGTTTCAATCCACGCCCGTCATCACTGACGAGCGAACCGTCTGCCGTTTTGGCCGCATGGCATGACCAATACCGTTTCAATCCACGCCCGTCATCACTGACGAGCGAACCCCGGTCATCGTGGACAGCCTTGTTTATCAGAGAGTTTCAATCCACGCCCGTCATCACTGACGAGCGAACCCTCAACTCACGCCTGAAAGACAACCCCATGAAGTTTCAATCCACGCCCGTCATCACTGACGAGCGAACCATGGACGGTCGGGTCCACTCGGTCGTAATGTCGTTTCAATCCACGCCCGTCATCACTGACGAGCGAACGCTGTCGGCCGAGGCCAGTACACAGGATGGCTTGTTTCAATCCACGCCCGTCATCACTGACGAGCGAACGGGGAGGTCAGAATCCTCAGCGAGATACCAGAGGTTTCAATCCACGCCCGTCATCACTGACGAGCGAACGCTCAAACTCAGCAAAGACACCAAGAAGCTGGAGTTTCAATCCACGCCCGTCATCACTGACGAGCGAACACTAGCAAGCGCAGTAGCTACCGAGCCTAGAAAAGTTTCAATCCACGCCCGTCATCACTGACGAGCGAACCCCGCGTCACCAAAGCATTGTTTCCAAACGAATTCTTCGTGCATTTTCGCGAACCTGTTGGCAGGCGCAAATATCTTGAAATAGAAAAGCATGGGAAACACAAAAAAATCATTTAATTCAATGGCTTGCGATGGGCGCGAACCTCTAGGTGAAAAAGCAATCACTTGAGGTCCGCGCTGGCAACCTTACCACGGGGATTGCCCCATGAGAGACCCACAACGCCAATCAGAGCACTAACGGCCCATCAAAGTCCACCGCCGTGAAAGCACCGTGCTCCAAGACCTCATAACCCCGTGTTGCCGGAATCCGGTACAAACGCAGACAGTCCGTTTTGGGGTCGATTTCAGCTAGCAATTCACGCTCAAGGGCTTCAAATTTTGCAATGTCCAACTGGCATTCAAAAACTGATTTTTGGACCCGCTGGCCGATGCCCTCACAAACCCGCGCCACCCGGCGCAACCGGCGACGCCCCGCTTTGGTTTCGGTACTGACGTCATAGCAAACAAGCACAAGCATCGTCAACCTTTATTTCGCCACAAAGGGCACATAGGGGGCACCGTCCTCGCGCATGGCGCGCGCCAACAAGCGGGCCTGCACTAACGGCACCAGCCCCAAAGGAATCGATTGCGCCAGCAGGGGGTGATTGATTTCGTCTTTCTTGCGCTCCTGATACGCCACCACCACGGCTTTGCGCGCATCCGGCTCCAACAGCACGCCACCGCCTTCGCGCAACGCAAAGTCATCGGCACTCAGCTGACCCCGGTTGATCAACGTCAAGGCCAGTCGATCAGCCCAGGGGCGAAACTCTTCCATCAAGTCCAGCGCCAAGGCCGCACGACCGGGGCGCAAGGCGTGCAAAAAACCCACTTGTGGGTCCAGCCCGGCTGCTTCCAACGCACTGCGGCAATCGTTCATCCACATCGCATACAAGAAGGACAGCATGGCGTTGAAACGATCTCGCGGTGGCCGACGCGTGCGCCCGTCCATCGCAAAAGCGGCCCGCTGATCGGGGCGCACCAGCAGATTCAAGCCGCTGAAGTATTGACGGGCGGCTGAGCCCTCTACGCCGCGCAGGCTGTCCAGGTCTGTGACCTCTGGCAATGCGCGCAGGGCGGCGGCCAAGTCATCGGCAAGACGCGTCAGCACTTTGCCTTCATCCTCCACCTTGGCCTCGCGGGCACCGCGTTGCAACACTTGTCGAGTGTTCTTGATCTTGCCCGCCACGCTGGCACGGGCCATGTCGAGCGTGAAGGCGGGGTCGGCCACGCGCTGAAACTGCGCTTGCCGCAGCAGCACGTTGCCGGTGACGGCACCTTCCAGCCGGGCTTTGAAGCGGCCGTTGTCATCCAGCAGCACCAGCGCAATGCCGCTCTCGGCCAGCCGGTGCATGAGCGGCGCCGACAAACCAGTGTGACCAAAACACACGACAGAACTCAAGTGGTGCAAGGGCACGCGCAGCCGGGTTTCACGCTCCACCTCGACGCGCAGGGTGTCGTTATCAAGCCGCAAATAAGTCTCGGGCGTGGTGATGTACAGGGTGTTGAGGAGTTGCATGGTCAACCAGGGTCACATGAGACGCTAGGCGTCGGGGTCGAACAGGGCTGCACGCGCGGCGATCAAGCCCTTGTGCGTGGCTTGCGGTTGGCAGCGCTCCTGCAGCGAGCAGGCTTTGCAGCGTTTGGCGGCCTGCTCGGCAACCAAAGGCGGAGGCAACTCGCCGCTGGCCAACATTTGGCGAATGGCGTCGGCGGTTTGTGCCACGTCGGCCCGCAGTTGATCTGTGATTTCGACCACGCGGCGGCGTTTGGAGGTGGCGTAGTAAAGGGCACCTTCATTGACCGTTTTGCCGGTCATGGCCTGCAGGCACAGCGCCTGGGCTGCCAGTTGCAAGTCGTCACACGCGGCAATGTCTGCCGCTTTGTTGCGGCTTCCGTGTTTGTATTCGACCGGGTAGGGCACGCCACCTGCCAAAAATTCCACCACGTCCGACTTGCCCAGCAAACCCAGTTCGTCATGCCACAACGGCAAAGCGCGCTCGACGCGCACGCCTTTGGCTGTTTCGACGCCGGGCTGATCGACCTTGGCATGCAGCGCCTGACCACGCAGGGTGTAGATGTTTTCATCAAACACCTGCTCCAGATGAATCAGGCCACACTGGCGCGGGCAGTAGCGCCAGTGTTGCAGGGCAGACAGGGGGATTTTTTCAGGCTCGTCCATGAGATTTTTTGCTGGCGCAACGCTCTACGCTTTGGGCAGCGTCTTCACGGATTTCTTGGCTGCAGACGGCAAGAAGCTCTCGCCCGACACCACCGACTTGCCGGTTTGGTTCTCCAGTTGATTGCGGGCCTGCCGGGCAATGCGGCCACCCGCTTTGGCGGCCATTTTGTTCTGCGGCAGGCCGGTGGCGTCCACGCTTTCAGAGATTTGCCGGGTAGACAGCTCGGCCAGCGCCGTAAAAATCAGCTCTGCCTCACTCATATGGTCACGCAGGTTCTGGCTTTTCAGGCCCTTCATGTCTATGTGCTCACCGACGCTGACCCCGGACCATTCCTGGTGAATGATGTTGGTCAGGATGGCAAATTCACTGCCCTCCTTGATATCGTGCTCGCGCCAGTAGTCGGTGAGCTTGTTGCGGGTTTCCTGCCCGGTCATGCGCTGCGCAATCCACTTGTCGCTGCGCCCATGCTGCTGCCAGGTTTGACGCGCCCGGTTCAGCGACAGGGCCGGATCGGCCAGCTCTTGCATGCGTTCATAGCCGACCTTGGCAAGCCAGAGCTTGATGGGCTCGGCTTTGGGGCTGGGGACGGATTGCACCAAGCGCAGCAGGGTCTCGGCGGTGGCGACGTCGGTGAGATAGTTCTTGCCGTCGGCTGCGGGCAATTTCAGTCGGTGACAGTTTGTCACCGACTCACTGCCTTCCTTGCTCAGGCGCTCTTTGAGCTTGTTCCAGTATTTGCGCGCTGTCTGGTAGTCGGCCTGCTGCGTGAGCACCTGCACCACGTCAATCACGGAAAACCACCAGATTTCAGTGTCTTCGTCGTATACGCGACGGATGGACTCACCGTCAAATTCAGTAGGCAAGATTTTCATCTTCGGTGTCTTTCAAATTGACGATTTCTCAGCACCTTCTCGTCAGTGTGACACCCGCTGCAGGCTGTACGGATTGCCCGACAGACAAGCTTTGGTCATCAAACAAAACAGAATACGCATCAAAGCTGCGGGCGACTGCACCCTCTTCTTTGAGTTTGACTTGCAGGCGATCGAACAAGGCATGCGCCGGGGCGTTGCCCAGTTCGCTGTCGTGCTTGAAGACGTACAGCCCACGCGTGGACATTTCGCCACGGGCGGCAGAGCGGTCGTGCTCAAACATTTGCGCCAGCGCTTGAAACACCAGTTCAAGGTCGTCGTCGCCAAACCCGGTCTGTTTGGCGAGGAACGATGAAACGAAGCCGTGGGCCACATAGACGCCATAGGGCACGGTGTGCTTGCGGCCCATGGTGCGCTCTTTCTCCAAATCCTTTTCATTTGTTACAGCCATACGTGTAATGGTGTGCTCCAAGGCAACGATAGGCTCAACAGAGCGCGCAAAAGTTAGCTGAATAGGCCCCCGAACTTGGCCTGCTGTTTTTTTCAACTTACTTTCGGCGTCCTCGTCGCCGGTACTCATAACGGCACCAAAGGTTCGCACATCGAAAAAGTTGTCACACATCCAATCACGGGCAATATCCTCATAATGCCGCGCAGGCTTTGGATTCTTTTTTTTGTCCTTTTGCCAGGCTTTCCATGCCTCCATCGCTGCCTGAACCTCTGCACTTTTTTCATAAGCCCGCTCAATTTGTTGGTTCAGCACAGCCTTTTCTTTGATAAAAATATCGAAACGAAGCTTATCGCCTTTGACCAGCCCAACAAAATTACGAATCTTGCGTTTAAGCGACACGTCCGTCACCAAACCATGGCCGGATTCAGCATCCATGCGCGGCATGTTGCCTGCGTCTGGATCACCGTTTGGGTTGCCGTCTTTCACGTCAAAAATGAGTACGAAGTCGTAGCGGTTGGCGAGATTCATGATGGATTTCCTTCTGTAATGGGAGTTGAGTCGTCAGGTTTCTTGGTGAAGAAGTCTTGCCGCTGGTGGTAGTAACCCAAAGCGAAGCGGCCTTGGTCGGGCATCGGCAAATGCTTAGGAAAGTCGGCGACCTTTCCCAAAATTTCGCCCAGCAGCTTCTCGAACCACAGGCCACGGCCAACCGACAACTTTTTGAGGTGCGAGTTTTTAAGCCGTAACAAAGTGGTGAAGACCGCAACCGGTGTGCTTGAAGCCGCTCCGTAATAGCGATCACGAATCGTGGCGTTGAGGCCGGGACTGGCTTCTTCCTGGATTTTTTCCAGTGCGGCGAACAATCGACCCATCCGGTAGGCCGGACTGGGATTAGTGAGATCAAGCATAGAGAAAAACTCCTTCTCGGGGGGCTGGTTGGTGGGTGTGACAGATGAACGACGAATCTGGCGATTGAGACAAGCCTTGATGGCAGCTGCCCGCAAATAGTTAACGTTTTGCTCGGCCCGACAACGGCCCACGGCGGCGTTGAGCCACAAGCTGGGGTAAGGCGCGTCTGTCCCGGCAAAGACAGCATCGACGATGGCGCCACCCAGATTGGGAGGTATGTTGTCTGCCTTGTTTTGCACAGCCACAGCCGCTAGAAGCCTGAAAAGCGAAGGGTACTGCGGGTCATGCGGGCCACGCACTATTTCGAGGTCTTTGAAATGCTGAAGGATGCGCTCGCTCAGTTCATGCAGCGGCAGGCAGTGATAGAAGCGAATGCTGATGCGGGCGGCATTCGGAGCCAGGCCCAGCACATGAAAGCGGTTGACACCGTCCTTCCCGCCGAGCTTGCCAGTCTGCATGGCAGAGAACAGGGCCTGAACGGCACGGGCGCCCTGATCTGGATCATCTTTAGGCGGTTCGCCAAAAATATCAGGAATGGCGGTTTCAAACTCTGACTCTTTTTCTGCCCAGAACACGGTGGATGCGTCACCCACCTGGATACGCTGGCCCGAGTCTTTGCGCAGCAAATGATTCAAGGCCGTGGTGTAGGCAAAAGCCGCCGCTTGACTCACCGGCGCGTTTTCACCTTGTCGCTCTGTTTTACCGTAGGACTCGAAGGCTCGGGCGTTGAAGGAAACGATATTGGCACCCGATGATTGCGCACCCCAGACGCCTTTTATGGAGGTATGCAAGCGCTGCACTGGCGCATCGTCCCCTGTGACCAAACACATGGCCAGTCGCGTGTCGGCATCGGTCGGCACGTTCAGCACAGCTTTGATAACTGCGGGGCGTTGGCAGACCAGATCAACGTCTCCATGTAAACGAAAAGTCATCACCGCATTGACTTCCAGTGCATGCGCCCAAGCGGGTTGCGCTTCGAGCTGCGGAAGATTGACGCACCCGAAAAATTTCAAAATAGCCTGAATGCCCGCATCGTCACGGGCGCACTGAGGCAGGGCTTCAATCCGGGCCACAAATTGCGAGTGTTGCTGTACTACTCGCTCAGGTTTGCCTTTGGTGTCGATGCCCAGCACATATTCGAGTGTGTCCCAAAGCAAATTGGCAATCACACCCGATGCTTTTTTCTCGCCTTGCGGCACGCGAAATATCTGCGCAACTTTTTTCTTCTTCTCATTCAAAGTACGGGTATCGACCAACTGAACCAGTTCGCCCTCAGTCGTGATCTCCAACACAAAGGGGATTTCTTTTTGCTCCAATCCAAAAGCCGGCAAGCGCTGCGCTGGGTCAGGGTCGTCGCATTTGCGGCGGTAATAGTCATTGAGTGCCTGGAGAATCATCCGCGTGCCTCCTCAAACGGGGGGATTTCAATCAGGCCCGCCACCATCTTCGCGTTGAAAAAGCGCGGCTGCGGGTCGGCCGGGTGAGTGAAATCCAGGTCGTGCAACATCCAGCCCAGCTCGCGGGTATCGCCAATGGGCGTCGCTGCGGGCGCATCGGGCGTCACCAGGCTGAAAGCGGCGGCAAATTCCCGGCACCCCAGATACGGCTGGTTCACGCATTGCCCCTTGGTGGCACGACGGGCGAACATTTCGGTGTATTTCATCAAGGGTTCGTTGCACCCAGGCGCCAGCGACAAGTCGGCGTGGATGCGGTAGGCCACATCGCGCAAAAAGTAGCCCGCACGCTGTTGGCGCTCGTCCTCAATGTAGAGCGCAAGCTGACCACTGCCCGCCGCCATTGCTTGCTGCACATTGCGGGTGGACACCACAGCACTGACTTCGTTACGCCGCAGATTAATCCACCGAATGGGCTTAAGCACTTCAATGCGATGCACCCGCCAGCGAATGGCGGGCTTCCACAAAATGGCCTCAAAAATGGAACGCGCCGCCGAGGGCGTCATCACGTCATACGAGACGCGCTCGACCTTCATTTCAGGGCGGGTAAAACAGGCGAAGGGGCCGGAGACTTCAAGACAGAAATGGGTCATTGCATTCTTTCAAAAGGCGAAGCCACCAGGGTTGTATAAATCATCATTCAGCGTCAAGCCGAGCACGGGGTCGTAAAGGTTATCCGCATTCACTTGCACATAAAGCCCCGGCATGGGCAGCGTCAAGTCGCCCTGCGCCAGCATCTTGTCGGCCACACGTTTGTGGATGCTGACGGTATAGCGCTGCAGCTTTCTCATCAGCCAGCGCGCCGGGCCTTCTGCGGCCAGCATGCCGAGCAGTTTTTCAATCTCGTCACTGTGTTCGGCATAACGGACTACGACCGTGGCCGAGTCTTTGTCATCAATCAGGCGGAAGGCGTCAGCTGCTGAACGAAATTGCACGCCCAGCGTTTTAGGCTCCACCTTGAGCATGGGGCCAATCTTTTTGCTGTCCAGATCAACCTTGCTGTAAAAGTCCCGAAAGTAGGTGGCAAACAAAGCGCGTGCCAGCGGGTCAGCCTGTTGGCCGTGCAAGGTGCTGACGCAGGCTTGCGCCGCTTTGCGCAAGTGCCCCAAGGGCGGGGGCTCGGGCGGCACGAAAACAACCACACGGCCCTTGCCGTCCAGCCGCCCTTCGCGGTTGCATCGACCTGCGGCCTGCGCGATGGAGTCCAGCCCGGCCAGGGCACGATAGACCACGGGAAAATCTATGTCCACCCCGGCTTCGACCAACTGGGTGCTGACCACGCGCAGCGGCAACAGGTCGAGTCCGTCACGCTTGGCTTTGAGCCGCGCCTTGATTTGGTCAATGACAGTTTTTCGATGCGCACCACACATCAGGGCGGACAAATGCAAGGTGCCGGACGGCAACAAGCGCTGCAACTCGCGGGCCGCTTTGCGGGTGCTGACGATGGCCAGCACACAGTCTTCGGCGGCAATTTTTTCAGCCCTGTCGGCCCAGGGTGTGGATATGTTCCAGTCTGGCGGCAGCTCAACCTTCACCCGCTTGAGCGCATCAAACAGGGCATCGGGGTGGTCGATGATTTCGCGCACATCGTCCAGTCCGCGCAGGTTATTGCTCTTGTCGAAATAGTCGGTGGTATTTAGCGCGGGCTGGGTGGCGGTACACAGCACCACGGTCACGCCGTAGTGCTTCACCAGCAGATTCAGTGCATCCAGAATGGGTTGCAAAAACTCAGGTGGCAATTGCTGCGCTTCGTCCAGAACGATGATGCTGCCCACAATGTTGTGCAGCTTGCGGCAGCGCGAAGTTTTGGCGGCAAACAAGGACTCGAATAACTGCACGTTGGTGGTGACGACCAGCGGGGCATCCCAGTTTTCGCAAGCGAGGCGGCTGCGGGCAGTCTCATCCCGGTCTGCCGAATCGGCTTGGCTGTGATGCTCGATCAGCACCTCATCCCCCAGCGCTTTGAATACATCGCGAAAGACATCGGCGGTCTGTTCAATGATGCTGGTGTAAGGAATGGCGTAGATCACCCGGCGTTTACCGTGGGTTTGCGCATGGTTGAGGGCAAACGCCAGACTGGACAAGGTTTTGCCGCCGCCGGTGGGCACCGTGAGCGAAAAGAACCCGGCCGGCAGCGCAGCCTTATCGCGGCACTGGCGCAGGATGTCGGCGCGCAAGGTGTTGACATCGGAGGGCATGGCCTCGGCGGCCTTGGCGACCATGTGCACATCCAAAGCCAGACGCATTTGATCCAACGTCGGGAAACCGTCGCGCCGGGCGGGTTTGCCCGCGTCAAAGTGCGCCTCGGTGTCCAGAAAATCGGCATCAACCAAACAGGAAAACAATAATCGAACCCACAGCGCGAAGCCTGCTGCGCTGCCGGGGATTTGGCGCAGGTCGGGGACAAAGTCGCCAGAGTCAAGAATGCTGACCGGTGGCTGGGCTGCCAACGCTTCTTGTAGTTCAGTCTGACAATCGGCTTGCGCAAGACGCTCGTTGAGTCCGCCATCCCAGTCGTCCAGGCCAGCGTGATGGCCAGCGATCAGATAAGCCAGCACGCGAGCTGCAAGTTTTCCGTTGACCCCGTGCGTTTTTTCCAGCGCTTGCATGGCCCAGATTGCGCCAGCGGCCGAGTGCGTTTTCTCTCGTCCACCCACCTTGCCCTCGATGTGCGCATCCGGGTTGTCGGACTGCCTCAAGTAGCGCTGAAATCCAGCGCGGTACTTGCCCAAGTCATGCCACAGACCGGCCCGATAGGCCCAGCGTTTGGATGCATCGCCCCCGTCAAACGACTTGGAAAAATCACCCGCAAGGGAAGCTACCGTACGCAGATGATCGGCCAGCAGGTGCCCGCCCGAATGGGCTAATGAATCCGACAATGTTATTTCTCCCTGAGATTTTTATCTAATGTACACAACGGTTAACGTCGTATCCCAAAAGATAGGCGTATCGGGTACGCAATCACAGCGGTGCTTTCGGCGTAGAAATATTGATTAAATTGGCTTCTAGCGAACCATATTTGGTTAAGCTATTGCACTTCAGACTTGAAGCTGCCCAGCTCTTGAAGTTGCCAAGCCGATCATTTTTTGCATTGGCCAGCGGCGTTTGCGCGCCGAACGAAGCAATAGCGCGAACAGTCAAAGCGCCAGATCGATGCCACCTGCTCGGTGGCACCGGCACAATCGCCATCCGCTCCCCTTTCAATAGCTGCTCACGCAGTGATGACGGGGGCCACAGCCCGATTTACCTTAAGAAAATCACCTCCCCAAGTCCTTCGCACTAACCCCCGCAATCCCCCAGTTTTCCTTCGGCACGTCCTGAATCCAGACGCGCACATTGGCAATCGGGGTGCCGGTGGCTTCGACCAGGGCGGCGCTGACTTTCTCGATGACGGCGCGTTTTTGTTCTTCGGTGCGGCCTTCAATCATGTAGATCTGTGCAAATGGCATAAGAATTCTCCAGACAAGTTATTGGGGTTGGATGGTGACAGTGTTTAAACAAAACGGATGCTGGTGCTGCCCATACCCTGCACGCGCAGCGTGACGTTATCACCGGCCTGCACCGACACGGCTTCGGTGATGCCGCCCGACAAAATCAGGCTGCCGGCCGGGATGCATTCGCCGCGCTCGGCCAAGTGATTGGCCAGCATGGCGATGGCGGCGGCCGGGTGGCCCAGCACGGCGGCACCGGCGCCAAAGGCGACGGCCTGGCCGTTTTTCTCCAGGACGATGCCGACGGTGCGCAGGTCCACGCCGGACACGCTCATCGGCTGACCGCCGACCACGAAGCGCGCCGCCGAGGTGTTGTCAGCGACTACGCTTTTCAGGTCGAACTTGAAGTCGCGATAGCGGCTGTCGATCACTTCGATGCCGGGCATCACAAAGTCCGTGGCGGCCAGCACGGCGCCGATGTGGCAGCCGGGGCCGCGCAGTTCGGTCTTGGTGACGAAAGCAATCTCGGGCTCGACCTTGGGGTGGATCAGTTCGCTCACTTTGCACTCGCCGCCATCGGGCACGGCGTAGTAGTCGGCCATGAAGCCGAACACCGGCGTCGTCACGCCCATCTGCTTCATCTTGGCGTGTGAAGTCAGGCCGGCTTTGAGGCCGATGATGCGGCCGCCGCGCGCAATCTTGCGGCGCTTGATTTCATCCTGAATGGCGTAGGCATCATCCCAATCCATGTCGGGATATTCCTCGGTAATCTTGGTCGTGTCCTTGGCCTGCAGTTCGCAGTTTTCCAGGCGTTCGGCCAGGGCGGCAATGGTTTTGACGTCGAGTTTCATGCGGCGATCCTGGTTAAATTTTGACGTTCACGCGCCATCGTCATGGCAGTGTCTTCGATCATGTCTTCCTGCCCGCCGACCATGCCACGGCGGCCCAGTTCGACCAGAATGTCGCGGGCTGGCACGCCGTATTTCACACTGGCGCGTTTGGCAAACAGCAAGAAGCTGGAGTACACCCCGGCATAGCCCAGCGTGAGCGAGTCGCGGTCGATACGGATGATGTGGTCCATCATCGGCACCACCAGGTCTTCGGCCACGTCCTGAATCTTGAACACATCGACACCGGTCTCAATGCCCATGCGGGCGCAGACGGCGATGAACACTTCCATCGGCGTATTGCCGGCACCGGCACCCAGGCCGGCGGCGGCGGCGTCGATGCGATTGGCACCGGCCTCAATCGCGGCAATCGAGTTGGCCACGCCCATCGCCATGTTGTGGTGGCCGTGAAAGCCCAGCTCGGTCTCGGGTTTCAGTGCAGCGCGCACGGCACTCAAACGTACTTTTACATCGTCGGGCAGCATGTAGCCGGCCGAGTCGGTGACGTAGATGCAGTTGGCGCCGTAGCCTTGCATCAGCAGTGCCTGGCTGACCAGTTTTTCCGGGCTGGCCATGTGCGCCATCATCAGGAAGCCGACGGTGTCCAGACCCAGCTCGCGGGATTTGGTGATGTGCTGCTCCGACACATCGGCCTCGGTGCAATGGGTGGCGACACGGATGGTGCTCACGCCCAGGTCCTTGGCCATCAGCAGATGCTCGACGGTGCCGATGCCGGGGATCAGCAGGGCCGACACTTTGGCCTGCTTCATCTGCGGGATGACAGCGCTCAAATATTCCTCGTCGGTGTGGGCCGGAAAACCGTAGTTGACCGAGCTGCCGCCGAGGCCGTCACCATGGGTGACTTCGATCAGCGGCACACCGGCGGCGTCCAGGCCGCAGGCAATGCTTTTCATCTGGTCCAGCGTCATCAGGTGGCGCTTGGGGTGCATACCGTCGCGCAAGGTCATGTCGTGAACGGTGATTTTTTTACCTTGTAAATTCATGGTGGTTCTCTATGGTGGTTCAGGCAAACGCCGGGGTGGCGACGGGCGCGGCAGGGGCCTTGAGTGTGAGACGGCCAGCGAGGATTTCTTCGGCGAACATTTCAGCCGTGCGGGCGGCGGCGGCCGTCATGATGTCGAGGTTGCCGGCGTACTTGGGTAGGTAGTCGCCCAGGCCTTCGACCTCCATGTAGACCGAGACGCGGTTGCCGTCGAACACCGGGCCGTTGACCAGGCGGTAACCGGGCACATACTTTTGCACTTCGGCCAGCATCTGGTGAATGGATGCGGTGATCTTGGCTTGATCGGGTGTGGTTTCGGTCAGGCAATGCACGGTGTCGCGCATCATCAGCGGCGGCTCGGCCGGGTTGATGATGATGATGGCCTTGCCCTTTTTGGCGCCGCCTACTTTTTCAACCGCACCGGAGGTGGTGCGGGTGAACTCGTCGATGTTCTTGCGTGTGCCGGGACCGACCGAGCGGCTCGACACGGTGGCGACGATTTCGCCATAGGCCACCGGCTGCACGCGGCTGACGGCCGCCACCATCGGGATGGTGGCCTGACCGCCGCAGGTCACCATGTTGACGTTCATCTCGCCCTTGCCCAGGTGCTCCATCAGGTTCACCGGCGGCACGCAGAACGGGCCAATGGCGGCTGGTGTCAGGTCGATCATCATCACGCCCAGCGCGTTGAGCTTGCGCGAGTTTTCGGCGTGCACATAGGCGCTGGTAGCGTCAAAGGCAATCTGCACGCCGTCCGCCAGCACATGCGGCAGCAGGCCGTCGACACCGTCGGCGGTGGTTTTGATGCCCATCTCGCGGGCGCGTTTCAGGCCGTCGGATTCGGGGTCGATGCCCACCATCCAGACCGGCTCCAGCACCGGGCTGCGTTGCAGTTTGGCCAGCAGGTCGGTGCCGATGTTGCCGGGCCCGATCAGGGCGCATTTGATTTTTTTCATGAAGACTCCGTAGGTAAATAGTTAGATGAGGGAGCGCACCACGCCGCCTTCAACCCGTAGCGCGGCACCGTTGGTGGCGGAGCTGCGCGGGCTGCACACATAGGTCACCATGGCCGCGACTTCAGCCGGTTCGATAAAGCGTTGCAGCAGCGAGGTGGGGCGCGCGTATTTGAAAAAGTCGCGCTCGGCCTCCATCAGCGCCTGGCCCGCGTCACGCGCCAGCGTGGCAAAAAACTCGCCCACGCCTTCGGTGCGCGTGGGGCCGGGCAACACGGCATTGACCGTGACGCCTGTGCCTGCGCAGGTTTCCGCCATCCCCCGCGACACCGACAGCTGGGCCGATTTCGTCATGCCGTAATGCACCATGTCAGCGGGCGGGCAAATGCCCGATTCGCTGGAGATAAAAACAATGCGGCCCCAGCCGCGCGCCTTCATGCGCGGCAGGTGGTGGCGACTCAAACGCACGCCGCTGAGCACATTGACTTCAAAGAAACGCCGCCACTCTTCGTCGCTAATCTGCTCAAACGCCTTGGGCTCGAAGATGCCGAGGTTGTTGACCAAAATATCCGCCTCGCCGGCCGCGTCCAGCAAGCGCTGGCAACCGGCGGCGGATGACAAATCGGCCTGCACGCCGTCGACCATCGCGTCCGGCAGTTCCGCCTGAATGCGCGCCACCGCACTGGACAGCCGCAAGGCATCGCGACCATTGACGATGACGTGCGCGCCCTCGGCCGCCAGTTCGCGCGCCGTCGCCCAGCCGATGCCGGAGGTGGAGCCGGTGACCAGCGCGCGCTTGCCTGTAAGTTGAAGATCCATCCCGATTCCTTATCAAGTGGTGCCACGCGTGGCCGGGTACAGCCAGGGCTTGAGCCATTGGGTGAGTTGGGGTGCCACCAGCCAGGTCATGACGATCACCACCAGTGAGGTCAGCAGCATCACGCGCGGCAACAAAGGCCACGGCGCCAGCAGCGGCCCCAGCAGCAAAAACAGCGCATACACCGTGGGGCAAATGCCCAACCAGGTGACCACCGCCACTTTCCAGCGCGGCGGCGGATTTTGTTTGGGGCCGACGGGCGCGGCAAACCAGTGGCCGAGGCCGCTGACCTGGCGCAGTGTCTGGCCTTCGATATGCGGGGCAATCGCCGCCAAGCCGAGCGAGCGCGTGGGCGACTGTTGCCAGCCCTGCAGATGTTCAGCGGTATCAAACGCGAACACGACGTGGTAGAGATGAGGCTCGTCGCCGCTCCCCTCTTCGTCGGGATGCACCAACTGGCCGCCGAGGTAACCGGGGAAGGCACTGGCGGCAGCCGTCATGTCGCTGGAGGCCTGCTCGAACGCGGCCTCGTGACCGACCCTGACGCGGCGCGTGACCAGCACCGTGACCGCGCCAGAGGGTTTATCGAGGCTCGCGATTGACATGGCGGTCTCCGACCTCAGTGAAAGCGCACCGAGCAGCTGCCCATGCCGCCAATCGAGACGCGGAAGTTGTCGCCGGCCTTGGCGGGTGACATGGCCGCCAGCGCGCCCGACAGGATGACCTCGCCAGCCTTCAGGCCAATGCCCAGGCGCCCGAGCGTGTTGGCCAGCCAGGCGACCGCATTCACGGGTGAGCCCAGCGCCGCAGCACCGGCGCCGGTGCCGATGATCTCGCCATTTTTTTCCAGCACCATGCCGCAGGTCGAGAGGTCGATGCAGCGCGGGTCCACGGCGCAGTCGCCCAGCACAAATACACCGCAGGAGGCGTTGTCGGCCACGGTGTCCTGGATCTTGATCTTCCAGTCGCGGATGCGCGAATCGACGATCTCGAAACACGGCATCACGCACTCGGTGGCGGCCAACACGTCAGCGTTGCTGATGCCGGGGCCCATCAGATCCTTCTTCAGGATGAAAGCGATCTCGCCTTCGGCTTTGGGCTGGATCAGCGTGCTGGCATCCACCGACTGGCCTTCGTTGTAGATCATGCCGTCCAGCAGGTAGCCGAAGTCGGGCTGGTAGACACCCAGCATGTTCATCACCGCCGCCGAGGTGACGCCGATTTTTTTGCCGACGATGCGCTCGCCCGCACTCAGGCGGCGTGACAGCATGCGCTGCTGGATGTGGTACGCGTGCTCGATGGTGATGTCGGGGTGGCGGGTGGTCAGCGGCTCGACCACGGTTTGCGTGCTCATGGCGTGAAACAACTCGTCGCCCAGGGTTTCAATTAGTTTGGCATCCATAGGTAATTGGGTCCGTTGGTTGAATTTGAAAATGACAGTTATTTATATGTTTTAGGCCTCTGGCCCTTATGTAATAAGCGCAAGAAGCTATTAAAACAATAGTGAATTGAGGGTTGAGTCAAGCCTTCAGCGTATCCGCTTCTACCAGAAAATTCTCAACCAGCCGGGCAAAGCGCGCGGCGTGTTCGATCTGCGTCCAGTGCCCGCACTGGCCGAACACATGCAACTGGGCGCGCGTGATCCATTGCGCCAAGGTCAATGAATTTGACAGGGGAATCACTTGGTCTTCACGCCCATGCACGATCAGCGTCTCATGCGGCAGGGCGCGAATGTCTTGCTCGCTGCTTTCCATGGCGTCGACCCAGCGCTGGCGCGGGGCCGGGAACATGGCGGCAAACGACTCCTGAAAGCCGGGCTGGATGCTGGCCTGGTAGCGCAATTTCGCCAGCTCGTCGGTCACCAAATTGCGGTCAAAGGCGAAGATGTCGAGCAGCTCGCGCATGTGGGTTATCGACGGGGTGTAGCCCCAGACGGCGTCCAGCCCAGGCGTGATGGGAAAGGGCACGCCGACGCTGCCCATCAACACCAGACGGCGCACCCGCTTGGGGTGCGCAATCGCCAGCGCCAGGGCCAGCGCACCGCCAAACGAGTTGCCAACCAAGTCGGTCTGCTCAATGCCCAGCGCGTCCAGCAGATCCACCGCCTGCTGCACCCAGACCGCCATGCGGTAGTGCGCGTTGTCGGCCGGATACGCCGGGCGCTCGGTGTAACCAAAGCCCAGCAGATCAGGGGCCACCACACGGCGCGTGCGGGCCAACACCGGCAGCAACAGGCGCCAGTTGGCCCAGGCACTGACGCCGGGGCCGGAGCCGTGCAGCAGCAGCACCGGCGGGCCTTGGCCCAAGTCATGCACATTGCTGTAAAACGCGCCGGTGCTGATGCGCTGGCCGATCTCGGGGAGGGCGTTGTTGCCTGTCATCACCGGCCTCAATACTTGATCATCACGTTGCGCAGCTCGGTGTAGAACTCGAGCGAATGCACGCCCCCTTCGCGCCCGATGCCGGACTGCTTGGAGCCGCCGAACGGCGTGCGCAGGTCGCGCAGGAACCAGCTGTTGATCCAGCACAGGCCGACTTCAATCTGCGTCGCCAGACGGCTGGCGCGGCTGACGTCCTGCGTGTAGATAGAAGTCGCCAAACCATACTTGGTGTCGTTCGCCATGCGCACCGCTTCTTCTTCGGTGTCAAAGGGCTGGATGTGGCAGCAGGGGCCGAAAATTTCTTCGCGAATGACGGTGGCGGTTTCCGGCAGGCCGGTCCAGATGGTGGGTTGCACCCAGCAGCCGTCTTTCAAGTCATCGGGCATGTCGGGCACGCCGCCGCCAAAGACGATGGTGGCACCCTCCTCCTTGGCCCGGGCGTAGTAGGACAGCACTTTTTTCTGGTGAATCTTGCTAACCAGCGGGCCGATTTTGGTGTCGGCATCAAACGGACGGCCGGGCTTCATGGTTTCGGCCTTGACTTTGAGGGCGGCGACAAACTTGTCAAAGATCGGACGTTCGACATAAATACGTTCGGTGCCCAGGCAGACCTGGCCCGCGTTCTCGAAGGCCGAGCGGGTAACGGTGTTGACGGCGTTCTCGAAGTCGCAGTCGGCAAACACCACGGCGGCGTTCTTGCCACCCAATTCGAGCGACACCGGGCGAATGCCGTCGGCGGCGGCTTTCATGATGGCGGTACCGGTTTTGGTTTCGCCGGTGAAGGTGATGCCGTTGACCCCGGGGTGGGCGGTCAGCAGGGCACCGGCGGAGTTCACACCAAAGCCGTTCACCACGTTGTAGACACCGGGCGGCACGCCGACCTTGTTCATCACCTCGCCCAGCAGCGTGGCGGTACTGGGCGTGGCCTCGGACGGCTTCACCACCACGGTGTTGCCGCAGGCCATGGCCGGGCCGCACTTCCAGGTCATCAGCAACAGCGGCAGGTTCCACGGGCAGACGATCGCAATCACGCCGCGCGGCGTGCGCACTCCATAGCTGCGCGCGGTTTTGCCGTCCGGCGTGCGCATCTCGAACGATTCGGTGGAGACGTTTTTGATGGTGTCGGTGAAGATCTTGAAGTTGGCCGCGCCACGCGGGATGTCGATGTGCGAGGCCAGGTGCGCGGGCTTCCCGGTGTCGGCCACTTCGGCCTGCAAGAAGTCGTCAAAACGGTGGTTGATCTCGGCCACCAGGCCGTCGAGCATGGCGCAGCGCTCCACCACCGAGAGCTTGCCCCAGGGACCTTGCAGCGCAGCGCGTGCCGCGGCCACGGCAGCGTCCACTTCGGGCTGACCCGCTTCATAGACCAGGCCAATCAAAGAGTTATCAACCGGGTTGCGCTTCTCATAGGTCTTGCCGCTGACGTTGGTGACGTACTCGCCGTTGATAAAGTTCCTGATCTCTTTCATATTCAAACTTCCAAAAGTGGTGCGCAGTTGTTGCGGCAAACCGTTACCGTGAAATAATTTTCCTGGCCCCTGGCTGAAGCACCAGGGGCCAGGAAAATCAGCTACTCAATCCAATGGCTATGAGCCCGGCTTGCGCGCAGGCTTCGTCCTGTTGCTCGGAGCCGCCCGAGACACCGATGCCGCCGATGCGCTGGCCGTTCTCCAGCACCGGCAACCCACCACCAAAGGCGACAAAGCGCGGCCGGCGCAGCAGGCCTTCTCGTACCGCGTCCGAGTGCTGTTGCAGCGCGGCGTGCCATTGGCTGGTGGGTAAACCAAAGCTGGCCGCGGTGTAGGCCTTGTCGATGGCGATGTCGATCGAATGCAAAAACGCACCCGGCATGCGCAAAAACGCCGCCAGGTTCCCGCCAGGGTCAACCACCGCCACGTTGATGCGAAGGCCCAGCGAGGCCGCATGCGCCACGCTGGCGCGCACCGCATCACTGGCCGCCGTGGCATCCACCACCCGCTGAGCCACGCTGTGCGAAGCCAAATCAGAGTCGGGATGTGTCATGGCGGCAGCGCCTCAAAGCGCCTTGACGAAGGTAAACCGAACGGTCGAGCCTTTGGCCTGGGGGTTGGAGCCCCCCTTGGCGGAGTACTCGTCGTAATAAGCGGCTTTCAGCATGACGCCGGCCTCTTTCATGAGCGGATAGACCACCTCAACACCGATGGCATGGCGCTCGGCGTGGTCGGCCGTTGCACCGGGGCCTGTGTCATTGCTGGTCTGCATTTGGTCGTAGCCCACCACACCCAGCTGCACCGCACCCAGCGCCTTGCCCACGCCCCACTCCACGGAGACCTGGTTGCCGGGCTGGAAGTTGTTGCTTTGGCTGGAATTCATCTCGTAGCGCAGCAGGGCCGAGCCTGACCAGCTCTTGGCGGCATCAAAGTAATAGGTGCCGCCAGCGGTGAGCATGGTGGATTTGTAGCCATTGCCAGGTGAGGAGGCTTTGTCGCTGCTGGCATTGTCAAACCACAGACCTGCGGCGGCAACGGCGTCCCAGTTGCTGCCATGCCAACCCAGCACCAGCGGGCCGACATAAATATCGCCCACGCCGGAACCGCTTTCAGAGACACCGGCCACATTGAAGGTCAGCGACTTGTTCAGCACCGGCACGATGGTTTCCATGCCGTAGTTCGCACCGAGAAATTGGGTGTTGGTGATGTAGACCAAACGGTTGGCCAGGGCGGTGACGGTACCGGTGTTGTCCAGCGGCAGCGTGTTGCTGCTGCCGGGGGCGCGCAGTTCCTTGATGCTGTAGTTCACCAGGTAACCCAGGTAGTACATCCCAGGTGGCGGCACGCTGGCGGCCTGAATGCCTTCGACACCGGGCACGTAATGGCCGCCGGCCTGGGCCCAAAAGCTGGCTGCCAACAGCGTGGCCGCGAGCGCGAATCTGGAAACAATTTTCATGATGAGTGATCTGTTTGAATGATTGAAAGAGGGGGGACAAGCTTCTTTTGGGGAAGTGATGAATGACTGCGCCAAACACACGCTTGCATAGGCGCAAGGGGTGCTTCGGCCAGTCATTCAGAATCTTTTCAGATCAGGTCAATACGCTCAGGAAAGCTGGGTTGAGTTTACGGTCATGGTAGAAAATGCCGCGTCCGACGTGCTCCCAGCTCCAGGTGATGGGGTGGTTGTCCGGGTAGTGGTCGTAGCCACCGCAGAAGGTTTCCAGGCGGTTGCCCGACGGGTCGAAGAAATAGATGGTGGTGCCTTGCGTGATCCCATGGCGCGTTGGGCCGATGTCGATGGAGACACGGTTGATGCTCATGATGTCAGCTGCGCGCAGCACCTGCTCCCAGCTGCCGAGCTGGAAGGCGACGTGGTGCAACTTGTTGTCTTCACTATGGCGCACCATGGCCAGGTCGTGCGCCTTGGCGCTGCAGGTCAGCCAGATGGCCAGATCGGTCGCGCCGTCTTCGAGCTTGACGCGCTCGACCAGGTTAAAGCCCAGCACTTCTTCAAACAGCTTGCGCGCGCCATCAATGTCGCGACCGTAGAGCAGCGCGTGGTCCATGCGGATCGGGCGGATGCCTTTGCCGTCAACCACATCCACCTCGGGGTCGTTGTAGGTCATGCCGTTGCCGACATCGGTCTTTTCAGCAAACAACTCGATGGTGTGGCCGGTAGGAATCTGAAAACGCACGCGCTCACCGGTCTCCAGCATCTCGCCGGCGGGAATGCGTTCGGTCACAACACCATAGGCCTTGAGCTTGGCGTCGAGGTCTTCCAGCGTCGCTTTGTTGAGCACCTTGTAGCCGAAAAAATCCAGCCCCGCGCGATCTGCCTTGCGCAGCACGATGCTGTTGTGGTCGCGCTCGGCACGGGTCTTGAAATAGACACGGCCAGAGGCGTCGCGCCCGGTTTCCACCAAGCCCACCACATCGGTATAAAACTTGACCGACTCATCCATATCGAGCACGCGTAACTGGGCGTGGCCCGGACGCAAAACACCTGTCATTGCCATTTTGTTGTCTCCTGTTTGTTGTTAACGGGTCGAGTGCATTCCATGGCATCTGCCGGCTCAACCACCCGGCAGACACTGTTCTTCATCTTTCCAATCACCGCCAGGCGCACATCGCTGGTCGGTTGTACGCGGCAGGCCAGTACGCAGCCTTGCGCTTGCTCCTGCTCCGAGACATGCTCGCGGCTCATGGCTCGTGCCACGAAGCTGCCTTCGAGCACGGCCACCTTGCAGACGCCACATCCGCCGTTGCGGCAGCCCACCGGAATGCCTTTTTTGCCCAGAACCTCCATACCGCGCAGCAGTGTTTCGCTGTCCGGGCAACGAAAGGTCGGGCCTTCGTCAATCGTGATGGTGTGCAACATGGTCAGAGGCGGTTTAGAGCTTGCGAAACAGCGGGCTGCGCACCTGTTGCGCGTCTGCCGCCGAAATGAATTTTTCGGTGTAGATGTCGCGCTCGAACAGCCGCCCCTGCATGAGGGTGCTGATACAGGCTTCGATCATCAAGGGCGGTCCGCACAGGTAGGCCTTGCGCCCCCGAAAGTCATTGCTGAAATGAACCTTGGCCGCGTCATGCACAAAACCACGCGCACCGCTCCAGCCGCTGTCATCGGCCTCTCCTGAGAGCACCGGCACGTAATCAAAATTGGCGTGTTGCTGAGCCAGCGCCACGAACTCGTCATGGTGGTAAAGCTCGGCTTGATGCCGCGCCCCATTCACCAGGGCAATCGGTCGCTCGCAATCGTTTTCCAGCAGATCCAGAATCATCGAGCGTGGGCTCGACAGGCCGGAACCACCGGCCAGAAACAGATAGGGCAGTTGTTCTGCCTCATGTTGCGACTGGCGAACGAAAAAGCGCCCGTACGGTCCACTGAAACGCACCGCATCGCCGACCTTGAGCGTGTCATGCACCCAGCTGGTAGCAACGCCACCGGGGACGCGCCGGATGTTGAGTTCGATTTCACCTGAAGCCGAGGGCGCACTGGCGATCGAAAACGCGCGGCTCTCGGTCTCGCCGGGCACCACCAGGTTGATGTATTGCCCGGCCTGAAACACCATGTGCCGGGGCGCGTCCAGGGCGATCCAGACGCCCTTGACAGTGGGCGTCAAATCCTCGATGCGGGTCACCGTACCACGGTAGTCTTGCACCGGCAGATTCTGTGCATCGGGCTCTTCCTCGATTTCGGCTTCTATCGTCACGTCCGATTGCAAGGTAGCGCAGCAGGCCAGGCACTTGCCTTCTTCGCGCTCATAGTCCATCAGCGCAAAGTTGGAGGCCACCCCGTGATCCACTTCACCTTCGGTGACTTCGATCTTGCAGGTGGCGCACAAGCCGTGGCAGCAGGCGTGGGGCAAAAAGATGCCGGCCCGCAGGGCGGCGTCGAGGATGGTTTGCCCCTCCTCGACCTCCAGCACCTGCCCGGTCGACTCGATGGTGAGTTGATAGCTCATCGGCGCCTCGTCACACTCAATTGCACGAACCGTTCAAGCCGTTCAGACCTGGCGTACGAAAGCGGATCACATCCTTGTGACCCAAGCCGTTTTCAGCCAAGGATTTCCCGGCATCGGGCGTCCAGGATTTACCGGACTTGAACCACTCAGCTTTCGTCCAATCAATCTTGGCGAAGTCCGGGTGGGCACCAAAGACGCCGGGCAGCGGGCCCGCGAGCATGTCGCCAAATTTCATGGTCGGCGGCAGCGGCAAGCAAAACGGGGCGCAGAACATCAGGTGGTCTTCCCAACCGATGTAGAGCAGCGGTGCCGGGAACTTGTCCACGGTGTCCTTCTGGATGAAGGGGTAGGGACGAACAGAAGCAATAGTCATGATGAATCAGTCTCCTTGAAGGTTGCTCAGTTGCCGGTGGCGAGATCACGCCAGGCCTTGAAGTTTTTCTGGTCCTGCGAGCCTTCGAAATCAAGGTTGTCGCGGCCCATCTCGATGCGGTACCACTTGAGGACTTCAGCCAGCGGGTCAAAGTCGGGCGCCGTCGGGTCAGCCTCCGGGGTGAAGCAATTGCCCTGGTAAATCTGGTGCACCGGCATCCAGGCCTGAATGTATTTTTCGGGCTCGTGGTCGAATATGTTTTTGCAGCCGTCGGAGCAGAAGTGGTACTTCATGCCGCTGTAGTCCGACTCGCGGTAGGCGATCTTGGTCGGGTCGTCCGGCTCGGTGAAGACCATCGGAATCTGGCAGGTCTGGCACAGCATGGGCAGCGTGGTGTTGTAGAAACGCTTGCCTTCCTTGGCCTCTTTCGCCCAGTGCTCGAAACGTGGCCGGTAATACTTGTCGAAGGTGTCCGGGTACTTGGCGGACAACCATTCCATTTCCGACTCGGACGGTGTCCAGGTGTGAAACGGTGCGGCCGCGCCATAGTTGTAGAAGGTGGCCCAGGCTTGGTGCGAGATGTGATCCTTGTCCTTGCACGCCTGCGTCCAACCCGCGGGCACCGTGATGCCGTAGCGTGCCAGGTCGGCAAACAGGGCGCCGCCGTTTTCCTCGGCGTAAGTCTCCCAGGCTTCCTTCCAGCTCATCACGCGCTTGGGCAGCATGTAGTCCATCATCATGGCCACCAAGGTGAGCACACGGTAGCCGCGCCAGAACCACTTGTCGATCCAGCGCTGCACGATGGGCAGGTTGTCGGGGTCTTGTTCCAGGATGAACTTGATCATCTCCAGACCCAGCGTCATGTGGCGGGCTTCGTCGGACTGGGCCGAGAAACCGAACGCCATGGCCGCCATGTCGCCGTTGTAGGCCGCACCCGAAATAAAAGGCACGAACAGCAAGTTGGTCAACACGTACTCAAACGCAAAGCCAATCGAGACCATGTATTCAAACGGACCGGCCGTGATGGCGTCGTCAAAGAACGACTTGGGCACCGACAGGTACCAGACGCGGTCGTGCTGGTGGCGCCAGTTCTGGAAACCGTTGTAGAACTTGTTGTAGTTCGACATCGAGTGAATCTGCGTCTGCGAATGGCGGATTTCGTCGAGCGACTGCATCATGCAGGCCACACGCGGACCGGCCCCGGCAAACTGCCGACCGACGTGGGCAAAGCCGCGGTGCGCCATGTATTCAGCGGGTGAAATGCCGGTCACGAACAACTTGAGCGCATTGATGTAGCGCGCATCGGTCACCTGCAGGTGGCCGTTGTTCTGGTTGAAGGCGTCGATGATGGCGTAGAGTTTTTTCTCTTTCTCGGACTGGTATTTCCAGTAGGCGTCCATCGTCAGGCGGAACGGGTCTTCAAACTTGTCCCAGTCGTGGATCTTGATGCCCTCGTACTCGAGGTACGGAAAAATATCGGTCTTCTTTTGATAACTTGGCTCCCAGTCAAGATCGCGCGTCATCAGGTTGTAGCGATCTTTCAGGTTGAGCTTCTTATTGACTTTCATGTCCATGATGTGTCTCCGGTTGGCTTTTTTGGGCTCTGTATGGAATGTGGAATGGGCGGCGCTGTCAGTGTTTCCAGCTCAGCGTGAACTCGTCATCGGTCTCATCGATGTGACCGGTCAGCGTGATCAGGTTGATGTGCAGTTCCTGGAGATTGAACGGGCGTCCGATCTGCTCTTCAACGGTGCTGCGCCGGATCACCATCTGGTCGGGTACGTCGACCTTGACCATGGCGGGCTGCAGGTTGACCACGGCCTGCGGGTTGTCGGCCACGATGGCGTCGACGATGCAGCGGGTTTCTTCGTTTCTTTGAAAGGCAATGAATACGTTGGACATAGTGGGTACTCCGGGGCGTTCAGGCGAGAAGGCCGGCCTTGGCCAGACGGGTGTCAAGGCGGGCCGCGACACGCGCCAGTGCAGCGTCACCGTCAGTGCCGAGCGCCATGCCAGCCAGCGGCTGCAGCGCCTTCATGGCACGGCCGCGCCAGTGCGCAATCCACGTCTGCAACTGCAGCTTGTTGGCGGGGTTCTCGGCGGCGGCCACGCGCAGACAGGCATCGACCCATTTGCTGCTGTCCTCAAACAACTCGGTCTGGAAGCGCGTCATCAAAGACACCGTCGGGCCGGCCTTGGCATTGAGTGCCTGGTCTACCTCGGTGTAGGCCAGGGCGAACAGCAGGGCGTCCAGGGCCGCGTGCTGGGCCACAAACATCTCAAACCAGTCCTTGATGACCAACGTGTCTTCGACGTAACGACGCAGTTCCTGCCATTGGGGCGCGTCCATCCAGGCTTTTTTGGCCGCCTGCACTTCACCCTGATCGCCCAGCACCAGGCCCATGCGGGTCAGGTATTGCGCGACACCGAGCTGGTCCATGCCCTGGTACAAACAGGGTTGGGTGATGGCGGTACCGAAGCCATAGGCACACATGGAGGCGCCGTTCATGTTGGCGCCCCAGGCCACGTGGCGTAGCGGAACGTAAAAGTCGAGTGCCATGCGTCGGGCTGCTTCGTCGTAGCTATCGGCCAGACCCCGTGTTTCGACAAAGTCAAAGTCGGCTTCTGCCGTTTCCTGCATGCGGGCGCGTGAGGCCGTGTAAGCGCCGTAATAGAACTGGCGCGGGTCCTTCAAGGCGTACCAGTCTTTCATGGTGATGGCGGTGCGCGTCGCGTCGAAGATTTCGTGCTCCGGGTCCCAGGTCGGCCGGTAGTGGAAGTTGACTTCAGCCTGGAGGTCCATCGTGCCCTCGAGGTAACGGGAAGCCGGCTTGTCAGGGCCGATGCGCGCAGCAATGTGGTCGAAGGTCTGCCGCAATGGTTCGATGCTGACGGTGCGAAGGTCTATTTGCATTTCAGTGGGTCTCCTCAGTTATGTGGCCTGGGTTCAGGCCTTGTTGTTGTGACGCAAGTGCTGCTCGCGCGCGGCGCGCAGACTCCAGTCCCATTCTTCATTGCCCTGTGTTGCAGGCAAGCGACCCTGGGTGGGGGTAACGCCCTGCATGACACAGAACTCGTCAAACTGCGCCTGCGCCATCAGCAATTCGACGAACAACTCGGGTTCGCCCACCGCAAACTCAAACTCGACCAGGCCGTTGGCGTGCTGCTCAATGATCCGCACGAACTTGAGGTTGGGGTTGAAGTTGGGTGTATTGCTCATGACTTGACGGGTGTAACGAGAAGGACTTTGCAAGTTGCTTGCCAAAATTTGCCACACCCGCCAAATTCTCGAGATTTCAAGGGAAAACCCCTAGAAATTTGAGTTGGACTGCTGGTCCTTTGCACTTTCCAGAAGGCCATGCCCTTGCCTGATATCAACTATTGCGCAGCGCAGCATGGCTTGAATGGAGCATTTGGAGCAGCAAAACCAGGCTGATTTCACCAAATGATCAAATTTAGGTGCGCAGCGGCGGGTTGGCACGCGATGACGTGCCAATAGAAAAATATCGAGAAATTTGGAGTCATCGGGTTTTACAGGGCAGCTATCGGCCTGGATGCGCCGACCTGGGTGATATGCACGCGCGCTACTCAATTGATAGCTGCTTACGCACAATTGACGGGGGCTACAGCCCTATTTCTTACAAATTTTTAGCGGCTCAACACCGCACCCGCCGCTGCACCGGGAAGAAGTGAAGGTCAAAGCGCGCCGCCATCAGACCCCAGACACCGCGTGGAATCCAGATCATGAAGGCGACGGCCACGGACCCGAGCACGATCAGGTACCAGCTGCCAAAGTCGCTAAGAAACTCGCGCAGCAGAAAGAAAATGACGGTGCCGACAATCGGGCCTTCGATGGTGCCGATGCCGCCGATGATCACGACAAAAAACATGGTGGCGGTCCAGTCCATCGAAAACGCCGCCTCGGGTGCGATGCGCAGTTTGGTGATGAAAATCAGCGCCCCGGTCATGCCGCAACCGGCGGCCGACGCCAGGTAAACAAACCACTTCACGCGCGTCACCGAGATGCCCAGGCTCTCGGCGGCCGGCTCGCTGTCGCGCACGGCCGTCAAGGCCAGACCGTGACGCGAGCGCAGCAGGGCATACACCGCCAGCGTGGCGCCAGCACCCAGGGCCAGCGCCATCCAGAGCGTGGTGGATTCGCGCCACCACGCGGGAATACCGCTGACGGTTTTGGTAATCGAGGTGCCCGAGCCGCCGCCGACACTGGCTGTGTTGGCCACCAGCAGGCGAAACACTTCCGCCACCACCCAGGTACCGACCGCAAAATACGCGCCCCGTAATCGGAACAAGACCAGCGCTGTCGGAATGGCCACAAGAAAAGTCACAACCCCGGCCAGCGGAATGATAAGAAAGGGATTGAGCCCGGCCTGCAAACCCAGCACCACCAGACAATAGCCGCCCAGGCCAATAAAACCTTGTTGCCCCACCGACAGCAGTCCGCCGTAACCGGCCAGCAGGTTCCACATTTGCGCCAGCGCGAGGGTGTAGAGAAACTCCGTCAGCAAGCGCTGGCTGGAACGCTCCGCCCACCACGGGGTGCTGATGGCAGCGGCCAGCAGCAGCACGGCAACGAGCAGGCCGACGCGGCTGGCACGGGTACTGCGTTCAACAACAGGAAGAGTTACGGTCATCAAATGTCCTGGTTTAGCGATCTCGCGTGCGCGCGAACAGGCCGTTGGGGCGAACCACCAGCACGGCCAAAAAAGCCAGGTGGCCGGCCAGCAGCCCCCAGCCCGGATCGGCCTTGAGTCCGATGGACTGGGCCACGCCGAGGATGATGCCGCCCGCCAGCGTGCCCCACAGCGAACCCAGGCCGCCGATGATCACGGCTTCAAATGCATACAGCAGCCGCGCCGGGCCATCCGCCGGACTGATATTGGCGCGAATCGCCAGAAATACACCGGCGATGGCGACGATGGCCATCGCCAGCGCCATCGCCAGGCCGTAGATGTGGCGGTTGTTGATGCCCATTAGCTGGGCCGCTTCGCGGTCATCGGAAGCCGCGCGAAACGCACGCCCCAAGGGCGTTGCCGAAAACAGCCATTGCAAACCAAGCAACACTGCCACGGCCACGGCCATGATGATCAGCGGCAACACGCCGACGGCAATATCGCCGCCGAGTGCGATGCTGGCGGTACCCAGCTCGCCAACGTTGAGACTGCGCGAGTCGGCAGAAAACGTCACCAGCAGCAGGTTCTGGATGATGATGGAAAAGCCGAAAGTCACCAGCAACGGCGGCAAGATGTCTTTGCCCAGCGTGCGGTTGAGAACCAGCCGTTGCAGCCCATAGCCGAAGCCGCCCATCAGCGGCACGATGATCAGCAGCACGACAAACGGATTGAGCCCCAGCGGCTCGACCACGGCAATGGCGGCGTAGGCGGCCAGGATGGCAAAGTCGCCATGCGCAATGTTGATCATGCGCATGACGCCAAAGGACAGGGCCAGCCCGGTGGCAAACAGCGAATACAGGCCGCCCAACAGAAGCCCTTGCAACAGGGTATTGATCCACTCACTCACGGCTTGATTTCCTCATTGAAGCTAGACGCCAAAATAGGCGTGCGAAATCTGCGCGCGCGTCAGCTCGTCAGGCCGCCCTTCAAGCGATACGCGGCCTTCCTGAAAACAGTACAGGCGATCTGCCACGCTCATCGCCTGACCGACGTCCTGCTCCACCACCAGTACCGAGGTGCCCTCGGCCTTGATGCCCGGGAGCGCGGCGTAAATGTCCTTGATGATGAGCGGCGCCAGCCCGAGGGAAATCTCGTCGCACAAAAGCAGGCGGGGATTCGACATCAACGCCCGGCCGATGGCGACCAGTTGCTGTTGCCCACCCGACAAGGCCGTGCCCGGGTTGTTGCGCCGTTCGTGAAGAATCGGGAACAGGGCATACAGCCGCGCCAGGTTCCACGGGCCAGGGCGCTTGGCATAGGCGCCGACGAGAAGATTCTCCTCAACGCTCAAGCTGGGGAACAACCGCCGCCCTTCGGGCACCATTGCCAGACCGAGCCCGACGACGTGATGCGCCGACATACCGCCAATAGCTTGACCCGCTAAACGGATACTGTCGCGCGCGGCCGATTGCAGACCGGTCAAGGCACGCAGAAAAGTAGATTTGCCGGCCCCGTTGGAGCCAATGATGGCGACCGTTTCGCCCTCCTCCACCGTCAGATCGATTCCATACAGGGCCTGAAAATCGCCATAAAAAGCCGTGACGCCTTGTGCTTCGAGCAAACTCATTCGACTGCAATCCCCAGATAGATTTCCTGCACCTCGGAGCTCGCCATCACTTCGGTGGGCACGCCCTGCATCAGCAGTCGGCCGAAGTCGATCACCATGAGCCGGTCCACCACCGCCAGCAAGGCGTGAACAATGTGCTCAATCCAGATGATGGAAGTGCCGCTGGCACGGATCTCCTGAATCGATTCGATCAGCGCCGCCACCTCGTGTTCGGTCAAGCCACCGGCTATTTCATCGAGCAAGAGCAGGTCGGGCTCGGTCGCCAGCGCACGCGCCAGCTCCAGGCGTTTGCGATCCAGCAAGGGCAGCGAGCCGGCCAGTCGATTGGCCTTGGCCAGCAGACCGGTGCGCTGCAAGGCGTCCATCGCCACCGGCGTCCCGTCACGCTCGGAATGTCCGGCTCCGAAGGTGGCGCCGACCAGCACGTTCTCGAACACCGTCATGCCCCCGAAGGGGTGCGGCACCTGGTGCGAACGGCCCATGCCCAAGTGGCAGCGCTGCGCGGCTGACACGTTGGTCACATCGCGGCCATTGAACATCACCTGGCCGCGGTCCGCACGCACATTGCCGGTAATGAGATTGAACAGCGTGGTCTTGCCCGCGCCGTTGGGGCCGATGATGCCCAACGCCTCGCCTTTATTGAGCGAGAACGAGACCTCATCGGTGACTTTGAGGGCGCCGTAGGATTTTGATACGCCAACAAGTTCCAGCAGTTTCATGGCCGCAGCGCCGGGCCGCCCCAAGCAAGGCCCGCCCCCTCGGGGGGGCAGCGAAGTACACGAAGTGACGAGCGTGGGGGCAACATATCTAGTATTTGATGGCGTCGAGCTTGTCTTTGACCGGCACCATCGGCGCCTGACTGTTCTCGACCACCACCAGCTCAAAGCCCTTGCCCGCCTTCTTCCACTGACCGCCGACCAGCGGCGTCTTGGCAACGTTGGGCACCGGACCTTTTCGGAAGTTGATCGGGCCGACGATGGTGTTGAGGTTGGTGTCGCGGATCGCGTTGCGGATCGACTCCGGCCGCAGATCGGCAGCGCGCTTCAAGGCGTCCAGCGCAACCTCGAACAGCGAATGCTTGAACGCCAGCGGCATCGCCCACGGACGGCCGGTGGCCTTGGTGTAGGCGGCGGCCAAGGCGGCCGAAGACATGCCATTGAGGCTGGAGCTGAACGGATGCACCGGCGACCACCAGACTTCGACCGACAGCCCTTCCGCACGCGGGCCGAAGGACTGGATCGCAGCGGGAAATTCGGTGGCCTTGGCACCGGTCACGATCTTCGGCTTGAAACCCTGCTGGCCGGCTTGGGACCAGAAATTGGCAAAGTCGGGCGGCGGCAACACGCCAGTGACGATCTCGACGTTGTTTTTCTTGAACTCGGCGATATAGGCCGAGAAGTCGTCGGCCGGCGACTGGAAGCGGCCCTTGTCGATGAGTTTGAAACCCTTTTGCGCCAGCACGGGCGGGAAGCCGAGTTTGGCATCGCCCCAGGCGTTGCCGTCGGAATCATTGGGGAACAAGGCGCCGACGACCTTGTTGGTCGGGAACTGGGTCCACAGGTTGGTGAAGACGCCGATCACATCCTCCAGACCCCAGAAGAAGTGGTAAGTCCAATCGAAGCCCTTCTTCGGATCGCCACCGCGACCGAAGAAGTGGGGCTGCCACGGGGTGTCGTTGGTGATACAGGGCACGCCGTTGAGTTCGCACTGGTCGGCTACCGGATTGGTGGTGGCGGGCGTGGAACCGGCCACGACGATGTTCACCTTGTCCTTGAGAATCAGCTCCGACGCCGCCTCGGCGGCACGGTTGGAGTTGGACTGCGAATCCTTGACCACAAACTCAACCGCGTAGGTCTTGCCACCGACCTTGATGCCACCGGCCACGGCTTTCTTCATCTCGGCCAGGGTGAAGGCATCGGGCTCGGCAAACACGGCCAGCGGGCCGGTCTGCGGGCTGACATAGCCAATTTTGATGGTATTGCCGGCGGCATGCACCCAGGGCGCTGCCAGCGCGCCGGCGGCCAGGCCACCCAGCGTCTTGATGGCGGTGCGGCGACCCGCGCTGAATTCAGTGGCTGCGTCTGCCGTGGCTTGAAAAGTGTTGTCACTCATGGGGCATTTCCTCTTGGTTTTCGCGTGGATGGGGCCCGGGATCAGGCCTTGTTGTCTTGAAAGATGAACAATGCGGTCTTTGCAAGTTACTGGCCAAAAGCTTCGAGAGCTTCTAAATTCTCGAGATTTACAGGGAAAACACCTAGCCACTGGACGGTCTTTGATGATTTTGGGGACTCTTGAAGGGTGATTGGCACGTTTAGAGAAAGTTTTTTGGGGCCAAGCAAGCACTTAAATTGCTCATTTGATCCATTTGGTTAAACTCGATTCACCAAATAGTTAAATGTTTACCCATTCAGACTTCCAGCACGGGATTCTGCGCCGGCAGCATAATATCGAGAAAATGGCCTTAAGGCCTTGTCAGGAGATGACGTGTCCAGCAACTTCAAATACCCCCCTGACAGCGACTTGCGCCGCCTGTTGCGCTTCGAGCCCAACAGCGGCGCCATCTGGCTGGGCGACCGGCGCATGGTGCTGATGCACACCACGGCGCTGGCCGCGCTGCGCCAGGACTTGGTGAGCTCCGTCGGGCCCGAGCATGCCCGGCGCATCCTGACCCGCATGGGCTACGCCTCGGGTTTAGCCGACGCCGAGTACGCCAAGAAGATGCGCCCCGGCGAGGCCTTGCAGGACAGTTTTATGGTCGGACCGCAACTGCACATGCTCGAAGGGGCGGCCCGCGTCACGCCGGTCAAGCTCATGATCGATGTGCCGGCTGGCCAGTTTTATGGCGAATTTCGCTGGGACCACTCCTGGGAGGCCTACGCGCACCGGCAGAAGTTCGGTCTGGTGGACGACCCGGCCTGCTGGACGCTGCTGGGCTATGCCAGCGGCTATACCAGCGCCTTCATGGGGCGCCTGATCCTGTTCAAGGAAACCCTCTGCGCCGCCTGTGGCGCTGATCACTGTCTGATCGTCGGACGACCGATTGAAGAATGGCCTGACGGCGAAGCCCATCGGGTCTACTTCACCGACGACTCACTGATGGACAAGATGGAGGCGCTGCAATCCCAGGTGGAAGCCTTGAAGTCAACGTTGGAGCCGGTCAGTCAGGGCGGTCAGTTGATTGGCACCTCGGCGGCCTTTCGCAAGGCCTACGCGTTGATGCAAAAGGTGGCGCAGACCCAGGTTACCGTGTTGTTGACCGGTGAGACCGGCGTCGGCAAGGAGCGCTTCGCGCGCGCCCTGCACGAACTCTCAAGCCGTGCCGACGGACCGTTTGTGGCGGTGAATTGCGCCGCCTTGCCGGCCGAGCTGATCGAGGCCGAGTTGTTTGGCGTCGAGAAAGGCGCCTTCACCGGCGCGCACGCCTCGCGCGCCGGGCGCTTCGAGCGGGCGGACGGCGGCACCCTGTTGCTCGACGAGGTGGGCGAGCTGCCGCTGGCGGCCCAAGCCAAGCTGCTGCGCGTGCTGCAGGAGGGTGAAATCGAACGGGTCGGCGGCGAGAGCACGAAAAAAGTCAATGTGCGCCTGGTGGCCGCCACCAACGTCGACCTGGAACAGGCGGTGCGGGCCGGGCGTTTCCGGCGTGACCTGATGTACCGCCTCAATGTCTATCCGATTTGCATACCGGCGCTGCGCGAGCGTACGGCCGACATCGAACTACTGGCGCAAAACATGCTCGCGCGCTTTTGCGCGCTGCACAACAAGCGCATCACAGGTTTTGGCGAGCGCGCCCTGCAGGCCTTGCAGCAGCACGACTGGCCGGGCAACGTGCGCGAACTGGAAAACCTGGTCGAACGTGGCGTGATCCTTGCAAGCCAGGGCGGCATGGTAGAAGTTGAGCATCTCTTTCCCAACCAGCCCGAGGCCGTGCAGACCAGTCTGGATGCACACGGACAGTTGACCCGGCTGCCCAGTACGCAGGACGACGACCTGAGCGCGCGCATCCTCAACAGCGGCAGCTCGCTGGAGGAAATCGAGGCGCGCGTGCTCGACCACGCCGTGGCCCGTGCACGGGGCAACCTGTCCGAGGCGGCGCGCCTGCTGGGCCTGACCCGCCCGCAACTGGCCTACCGGCAAAAGCGCCGCAACGCCAGCGGCGCTGACGCACCCGTACCTGAAACCACCCGCCATCCAGGAGTGTTGTGATGCCTACCCTGAAACACCTCATCGGCACCCCCGAAACCGAAATAGCCCCCCTCCCACGCACCCTGGTGGAACGTGCCTACTTGGGCCTGCGCCATGACGTGGTGTGCGGCAAGCTCGCACCCGGCGAGCGGCTGCGCGTGGAGCACCTGAAAGACCAGTACCAGGTCGGCGCCGGCACCTTGCGCGAGGCCTTGTCACTGCTGGTGTCCGACGCGCTGGTCACTTCGGAAGGTCAGCGGGGTTTCCGGGTGGCGCCGATCTCGCTGGCCGATCTGGAAGATGTGACCAACACCCGTGTCATGCTCGAGACCGAGGCCTTGCGCCAGTCCATCCGCCGCGGTGACGCGCGCTGGGAAGCTACCCTGGTGGCCAGCTACGAGCTGCTGGCGCAGACTGAAAACGCCCCGACCGGACCCGAGCCCGACCTCTGGGAGCATCGCAACAAGGCCTTTCACGAAGCGCTGATTGCGGGCTTTGACTCGACCTGGAGCAAATATCTTCTGTCCATCCTGTACCGCCACGCCGAACGCTACCGCAACATCAACTGGCGGCTCACCGCCGCCCACACCAGCGGGCGCGATGTACACCGCGAACACGAAGACATCTTTCGCGCCGCCATTGACCGCCAGGAAGCGCGCGCCGCCCTGGCGCTGGAAGCCCATGTGCGGCTGACGCACGACATCGTCAAACGCCAGGCGCAGCTGGGATGACTGGCCGCTTACTTGGCATCGCCCAGCTTGGCGTTCATGCCTGGTTTTTTCAACCATTTCGCAATGTCCTCGCCAATTTCTTCACTCAGGCTTTTCGCGGCACTGCAACCGGTCCACCCTTTGACCGTATGTCGACTCGCTTCAAAGCTGCCGATGTCCGTGCCGTTTTCAGTCAGTTTTCCAATGAGGTCGATCCACTTGCCACCCGAGTAAACCCCACCCCCCGCGATGCGGCTTTCAACGACGGTCAGCAGCAATTTGCGCTCGTTCACAGTGTTGCTGTCGCGCGCCGAGATGCTCACCTGACCCCGTGTGTTCTGCTCCAGATATTTGGGAATAAAGGTGTTCCAGGGGCAGTTTTTGAGCTCCTCATCGTCCATCGAATCCTTGTTCAAAGCCAGCATGGCGGGCGCGACGCTGACGCCTCGCATGGGATCTTCGAGCCATTGGGCCATGCCATCGCCCAAATCGCCACTCATCTCCTTCAGGATTTTGCAATCCTGCAATGATCCTTTGGTGATCTCCTGGCGTAATTTGAAGTCGCCGATGAGCGTGCCTTTATCCAGCAACTTGCCGGTCACCGCCAGCCACTTGGGAGCCGTTTCGCTCGCGGCGCCACCTTCAGCACTGCTGCCGGCAAGCAAGACCAGTTTGCGCCCTTGAAAGGCGCTCAAATCTTGCTCAGCCACCTGGACCCGACCTTTGGACTCCTTGATCAGGGCCTGAACAACTTGCGCAGTCCAGTGGCAGTCATTGTTCACCGCCGGCGCAGCCGCCTGCGCCCCTGCAGCGTAGGGGATGACCGGTGCCACTTGCACTGCGTCAACAGGCTGGGCCGCCTGCGCCGCCATTGAAAGGTTCAAAGCCAGGAACATGGCTGACGAGATTTTGCGCATGGATCACTTTCGTGCACGGAGTTGAGGAGAGATGATTATGCTCACCCGTCCGCCTCGGCAATCGAGTGCGTGATAAATACCACGGTGCGGCGCTCACGCTGCCACAACTGCTGCAGTTGCTCATTGAGCCGGTCACGCGTGATTTCGTCGAGAGCACCAAGTGCTCCAGCGCGATGGTCTTGCTCTCCGCTTTGGAGCGGCCCTGAATCTGCAGCGGCAACGTGACGTTGGCCAGCACGGCTGAAACTGCCGGTTCCCACGGTGTAGCTGAATTTTGTTAGCATGCGCCGGTGAGCCTTCAACGAATCACCAGCAGCCTCGTAACCCGCTTGATTGGTGTCGGGTTGTTTCTGGTCATACTCGGCACGGTGGCCGGCTATTTCCAGTTGACCAAGTTTCTGCGCGAGGATCTGACGCAAGTTGTCTCGGCGCAGCAAATGGCCTTAGCCGAGTATGTGGCCCACGATGTCGATTACAAGCTCGCAGAGCGGCGCCGATTTTTGGAACACCTGGCCGCCATACTGCCGCAAGAACTTCTTGGGCAACCGGCTCGCCTGCGCGACTGGCTAAAAGAGCGTCACGAGTTGCAGCCGCTGTTCTCCCTGGGCTTAATGGTGGCCGATACTCAGGGCAAGGTTTTGATTGACTTTCCGCCCCTACCAGGACGCACTGGCTTTTCCATTGCGGACAATCCGGATTTTCAGACTGCGCGCGATGGTCAATCGCTTATCGGACGGCCGCTTAGGGGCCCGGTCTCCAGGCAGCAGCTTCTGCCCATGGCGGCCCCGGTTAAAGACGGCGCAGGCCATGTCACTGCGGTACTGATTGGTACGGCAGAGCTCTCCGCGCATGGTTTTCTCGACCACCTGATGCAAGCACGCATTGGTGAATCCGGTGGCATCCTTCTCGTTTCGCCGCGCGACAAATTGTTCGTTGCCGCGACCGACCCCGCCATGGTGCTCAAACCAACGCCCGCGACGGGAGTCAATGTGCTGCATGACCGCGCCATGGAGGGCTTTCGCGGCAGCGGCATGACGATCAATGCCAAGGGTATCGAAGAAATCTCGGCCATCGCGTCGGTACCGAGTACCGGCTGGTTCGTCGTTGCCCGTTTGCCCACGACCGAAGCTTTAGCCACGGTGGCGCGAGCCCAAACCTTCACTATTCGGCAAAGCTTCGTTGCCATAACCCTTGTCCTTCTGTTTGTTGGCTTCCTGGTCACCTGGCTACTGCGTCCCTTGCATCACGCCGCCAATCAAGCCGAGCGGATGACGCAGGGCGACATCCCGCTCACACCGTTGCCGGTGGTGCGTGAAGATGAAGTCGGGCACCTTACGGCAGCGTTTAACCGGCTACTGGCCAAACTCGGGCGCAACCAGGCGGAACTGCTGCGCATGGCGAATCACGACCCACTCACCGGATTGCCCAATCGCAAGCTGTTGGCCGACCGCATGCAACAGGCACTGGCGCGGGCGCAACGTAACTCAACCCGGGTTGCGGTGCTGTTCCTGGACCTGAACGGATTCAAGCTGATCAACGATACGCTGGGGCACGAAGCAGGCGATGAGGCTTTGAAGGAAATAGCGCGTCGGCTCCTGGTCGTGGTGCGTCAAGCCGATACGCTGGCGCGTTTGGGCGGTGATGAATTCGTCGTGCTGGCGTCTGATCTTGAGGAACCGGCAGAAAATGGTCTTCGTACGCTGGCAGAGAAATGCATCGAAGCGGTGGCGCAACCGCTGCACCTGCACGATGCCGACCGTATTCTTGGCGTAGCCATCGGGATTGCGGTGTCCGGTGGCGAGGGTAGTCCGGATCGTTTGCTGCTAGCGGCTGATCAAGCGATGTACGAGGCCAAGCAGAAGGGCCATGGCGGCTACGTCATGGCCACGCCGCACTGATTCATCGCCGCACCCCTTCCAGGATGAACCTCGCTCCAAAGGAAAAATAGAATCGAGCTACGGCTTGATCGATCCGGGACTGACGTGGACGCGATTGCGGCCAGCCGCCTTGGCCGCATACAGTGCGCTGTCGGCGGCGGCGATCAACTCGTCGCCGGTCCGGCCATCGCGCGGAAAAGTCGCCACGCCGAATGAGACGGTCACAGCGATCAGCGATGCGCCGTAGGGTACCGGAGCGGCGGCCATCGCACAGCGCAACTGCTCGGCACGCTCGACTGCAATAGCCGTCGCCATTTGCGGCAGAACCAGCAGAAACTCCTCGCCGCCGTAGCGGCAGTAGACATCGCTGCCGCGCGCATGCCGCTTCATCAGATCGCCGAAGACCCGCAAGACTTCGTCACCGGCCAGATGGCCATAGCGGTCATTGACCAACTTGAAGTGATCGAGGTCCCCCATGATCACACTGACGGGATGCTCATGCCGTTCGGCTGAGAGCAGCTCCCGGCCCAGGGTTTCCTCGAGGTAGCGGCGGTTGTAGAGGCCGGTCAGCGCGTCATGCGTCGACTGCTCGCGCAGTATGGCCTGCAAGGCCTGCACCTCGCGCTCAGTGCGGGTGCGTTCCGTTATATCCATGAGCAAGATGATCAGCGCCAGCTTGCCGCCGAGTTCCATGGTACTGCTGTGAACCTCGACGTCGATCACGGCGCCATTCTTGCGCAAGCCGCGGAACACGTAATCAACCTGCGCCGCCTCGCCGCTGAGCCGCTTGCGGATATTCTCCGCAACGAGTGCTCGGTCGCTCTCGATGACGATATCAAGCAAGCCCAGCCCCCGGACTTCTTCGGCGCTGTAGCCGCAAATTTCATTGAACTTGGCATTGGCGTAGCTGAACTTGCCGTCCTCGACGATGACGATGCCGACCAGGGACTGGTTCACCAGCCCGTGGAACTTCAGCTCGGATTCGCGCAGGGCGCGCGTGATTTCCTCGTTCTCGCGCAGGGCCGTTTCCAGGTCCGCGGTACGGCTACGCACCTTCTCTTCCAGCATGACTGCCGTCTGGAACAGGCTGAAGTCGGAGCCCTGAACACTGGTGCTGCGTTCCGCACGGTCCATGAGCGACCGAACGATCTTGTTGAGGCGGGCGATTTCGCCCTTCAAAGCCGGCTCATCCGGGCTGGCGCCCGGCAAGCCCGGGTCAGGCATCACCGGTCTCCGTTGCATCGGTGCCGATTGCAATGCCGACCAGCGTCTGATTGACGTGCACGCCCTGGAACTGCTCGCCGTAGGTGCTGAAGCCGATGGTGTTATTGCGCAGAAAAAGCTCGTCGACACGCTCTTTGAGAGGCCCCTGAAAGATCTCCAGTTTGCGCAGAATACAGTCGCAACCGAGCACCAGTTGGGGTTGCCCGATTGCGGCATGGATCTGGGTAAAGACCTGCTCCAGGTTCTCCAGCAGGTCCACGCCCTTCGCCACCCGCAGCACCAGCCCGTCGTCGATAGCACAGAAAAAAGTCAGGCTGCCATCCGGATTGACTTTCTGGATGGAACGCACGTAGTTCGTCCCATCGATCATTACCACCACCGGGGAGGCCGCGAAGCGCGTGGGGTCCAGATCACCGGCATCAACGCCCAGTATGCGGGCGTACTCCTGGGCCGCCGGCAGTCCGTTGATTTCCTTGACGATGCGATGGGCGGTATCGGCCGCGGTGACGACCATCCGTTCGTCCGTGGCGACAAAATGCTGCGTCTTGAAAAGTTTGAACGGCAATCGGGTGCTCACCAGCATCAGGACGGCGCTATCGGTGTGAAAGTGGCCCTCGAAATAGACATGGGTAGTGCCGAAATTCAAGCCGTCACCGGCCGAGCCGCCGACCAGCGGGAACCGGCCCAGCGCGCTCTGCAAGGCGCGCGTGACCGGCTCTTCGCGCACCGACAAGCCATCAATCAGCAGCATGGCAAAACTGTTATCGGCGTTCGCTTGCGGCGCCTGGCTTTCCAGCTTTTGCAACAATGCCTGGGCGAAGGCCTGGCCTGCCGCAATTTGGAATTGCTGCAGGCAGTCAAGGCGGCCGCTGACGGCGTTAAAACTGCTGGCCGGAAAGCTCACCCCGGTCAGGCTGTGATCCTGGTAGCCAGCGGGTCCGATTTCCCCGGCCGTGGTGCAACCCACGACCTGAACCCCGGCAAACAAACGCCTCATTTCGTCCGCGAGCAACTCCCGGTCATACGCGCTGGAACAGAAGAAAATCACCAGCGCCATGTTCGGCTGCGTCACCGCGGCGTGAAATTCGCGCACGGCCTCACGCGCGTCAGTGGCGCAAGACTGCGCCCGGCGGATGCGGGGCCGCTTCTCCAGATCGTTCTTCATATAGGGGCTCCTCGTTTCGCGCCCACCCGGCGAGTGGAGGCTCTTTGCTCAGGACTGCTCAACCATTTTGTATGGTAGCCATTTATCTGATGTCATCGTTGATATTTAACATATCAACACTGAAAACCGGCGCCATGGCAGGCGAGCCGAAGGTCTGATCCGGGCCGACTGACGTTATGGCGTCTCTCACTGCCGCGCCAGCGCCAGCGCCACGTACCAATCCAGACAACCTGGATTGGCCATGGCCTCGCGGTTGACCACTTTCTCAATCGGCTGGCCCAGCAGCAGCTTCTTGATCGGCAGTTCCTGCTTTTTGCCCGACAAGGTGCGCGGGATCTCAGCCACCTGAAAGATTTCGTTGGGCACGAAGCGCGGCGACAGGGCGGTTTTGATGGCATCCACCAGTTTGGCGCGCACCGCCTCATCCAGGGTCAGGCCTTCGCGCAGCACCACAAACAGTGGCATGTAACTCTCGCGCCCCAGGTATTCGAGATCGACCACCATAGAGTCCAGCACTTCGGGCAAGGCTTCCACCGCGCTGTAGAGCTCGCTGGTGCCCATGCGCAGGCCATGCCGGTTGATGGTGGCGTCACTGCGACCGTAAATGATGCAGCCGCCATGGCGAGCGACCTTGAGCCAGTCGCCATGGCGCCAAACGCCGGGGTACATGTCGAAGTAACTCGACAGGTAGCGCTGGTTGCCCGCATCGCCCCAGAAATACAGGGGCATGCTGGGGATCGGCTGGCTGCACACCAGTTCGCCCACTTCGTCGAGCACCGGCTGGCCCTGCTCGTTCCAGGCCTCCACCGCACAGCCCAGCAGGCGGCACTGCATTTCGCCCGGCACTTGGGGCAACTCGCGGTGGCCGCCGATGAAAGCACCGGCAAAGTCGGTGCCACCCGAGATGTTGCACCACCAGATATCGCCCCCACGGTCGCCCACTTCGTGTGGCTCCCTGCCCCCCGAGGGGGCCGTGCCTTGCTTGGGGCGGCCCGGCGCGGCGGCATTCGCCCCCACACTGGCCACTTCATGTGCTGCGTTGGCGCTCAGGCGAGCGAACTGCTCGGTGCCCCAGGCCTGGGCCTCGGCGCTCAGGGGCGAGCCGGTGCTGCCCAGCGCGCGGATGCGGGAGAGGTCGCCACAGGTCCTCAAGTCCACGCCCGCCTTCAGGCAGTTGGCGAAAAACGCGGCACCGGCGCCAAAAAAGGTCACGCCCAGCTCGGCCGCAAAACGCCAGAGCGTGGTCCAGTCAGGCGCCACTTTGTTGCCGGCGGCGTCTACCGTGCGGCCACCCGGGTTGCCATCAAAAATGCAGCAAGTGGTGCCGCTGAGCAGGCCACTGACTTGCGCGTTCCACATCACCCAGCCGGTGGAGCTGTACCAGTGGTAGTGCTCGCCCAGCGAGTTGGGGTGGTAGCTGCAGCCGACGTCGTTGTGCAAGCCTTTCAGCGCCAGCGCCACGAGGACGGTGCCGCCATGGCCGTGCACGATCGGCTTGGGCAGGCCGGTGGTGCCGCTGGAATAGACAATCCACAGCGGGTGGTCAAACGGCAGCCAAAGCGGCTCGAAGGCCTCAGTTTTCGCATCATTTCGGGCGGTAGCCCCCGTAAAATCTGCGTAGCCAGCTACTGTTTTAATAGCATCTGCAGCCAACCCGAGGTTAGTCTGCAGGATCACGTGCTGCACCGAGGGCAGTGCCGCACACAGCTCGGCCACCACGGCGCGGCGGTCAAAGTCGCGCCCGCCGTAGCTGACACCATCGCAGGCAATCAGCACCTTGGGCTCGATTTGCTGGAAGCGGTCCAGCACCGCGTTGGTGCCCATGTCGGGCGCGCAGATGCTCCACACGCCGCCGATGCTCACCGTCGCCAAAAACGCCACCATCGCCTCCGGGATGTTGGGCAGATAGGCGGCCACCCTGTCCCCCGGCTGCACGCCCTGGGCTTGCAGGTGCAGGGCCAGCGAGGCCACCTGGCGGCGCAGCTCGGGCCAACTCAACTGCCGGGCCGGTGCTGCCCCCAGGCTTTTTTCGTTGTGACTGAGGATGGCCGGAAAACCGCCGGCATCGGCCGCTGCCACATGCCGCAGCACCTGCTGTGCGTAATTGACCTTGGCCCCGACAAACCACTTTGTTCGTGGCATGGGCGCACCGTCACACACCACGCTGTGGGGCGTGGGCGACTGCAGCTCGAAGTAGTCCCAAATGCTTTGCCAGAAGGCGTCCAGATCGGTCGTGGACCAGCGCCACAAGGCGTCATAGGAGTCAAACGACAGGCCGCGGGTCTCGCGCAACCAGTTTTGATACAGGCGGATCTGGGGAACGTAGGGTGGCGTTTTGGATTGGGTCATTGATCAAGGGTAGCGTGACTCGGCCCGATCGGGCAAGCACCTGCGCGTCAGTTTTAAGCCCCGGCACATCAGGGTTTTCCCGGTAGATTGCCGACGTCTTCCGCTATATGAACAAGAGCTGGTGACGCCCGTTTGACATGGCCACGCTCCCTTTTTGTTTATAGTCGCCGCCATCTATCTGTTTGGAGCCTTGATGCGCATCTGGAAAAAACCCATCTCTGTGGCTGAGCTCACCGCCATCAGCGAAAACACGGCGAGCGCCCATCTGGGCATCGAGTTTCTGGAGGTGGGTGACGACTTCATCCGCGCCCGCGTGCCGGTGGACCATCGCACCCGGCAACCCTACGGCTTGCTGCACGGCGGCGTCAGTGTGGTGCTGGCCGAAACCCTGGGCTCCTGCGGCGCCGCCTACGCCAGTCCCGAAGGCCACCGCGCTGTCGGGCTCGACATCAACGCCAACCACCTCAAAGGCGCCACCAGTGGCTGGGTCACCGGCACCGCCCGCCCGGTCCACATCGGCCGCACCACGCAGGTCTGGCAGATCGAGCTGCACAACGATGCCGGCGAGCTGACCTGTGTGTCGCGCATCACGATGGCGGTGCTGGCGCCGCGTTAAACGGCCGTTTTAAGCCAAATAAGCCTCCAGCCCTTGTTGAACATGCGTAAGCAGCTATTTATTTAATAGCAGTTACGCGGCATCAGACTGCGCCAGCTTGGCGCTCTTCCAGTACACGTCATCGCCGACCGTGCCGTCGGTACGGTACCGGTTGAGCACGCGGGCCAGCACAAACAGCAGGTCAGAGAGCCGATTGAGGTACTGGCGCGGCGTGTCTTTCAGCGCCTCCTGGCCTTCCAGCGCCACCACGGCGCGCTCGGCGCGGCGGGCCACGGTGCGGCAGACATGGGCCAGGGAGGCGGCACGGCTGCCGGCGGGCAGGATGAACTCCTGCAGGCGCGGCAGCGCTTCGTTGTGTTCGGCCAGCGCGGCGTCCAGTGCCAGCACGGCGGCCGGCTTGAGCAGCTCAAAACCGGGGATCGACAGCTCGCCACCGAGGTTGAAAAGCTGGTGCTGAATCTCCACTAAAAGTGAGCGCACGCTCTCCGGCATGTCTTCACACAGCAGCACGCCGATATTGGAATTGAGCTCGTCCACGTCGCCCATGGCGTGCACGCGCAGGCTGTTTTTGGGCACGCGGGTGTTGTCGCCCAGGCCCGTGGTGCCGTTGTCGCCGGTGCGGGTGGCGATTTGTGTCAGTCGTTGTCCCATGATGAAACTCCTTTATCGCTACCATTGTTGCAGCAAAATACAAAGCCATGACCCTTCACCTTGCCCCTGCCATTCACCCGCGTGCGGTGCCCCCGGCCCTCATTGAGGCCTTGAAGACCCGCTTCGCCGCGCGCTGCTCCACCGCCTTGGTGGTGCGCGAGCAGCACGGGCGCGACGAATCCTCGTTCGAAGCGCCGCCACCGGCGGCCGTGGTGTTTGCCGAGAGCACGCAGGACGTCGCGGACGCCGTGAAGCTGGCCAGTGAGTACCGCGTGCCCGTGATTCCCTTTGGTATCGGCTCGTCACTGGAAGGCCACCTGCTCGCCGTGCAGGGCGGCATCAGCCTCGACGTCAGCCGCATGAACCAGGTGCTGTCGATCAATGCCGAAGACCTGACGGTGACGGTGCAAGCCGGCGTGACGCGCATACAGCTCAATGAAGCGGTCAAGTCCACCGGCCTGTTCTTCCCGATCGACCCCGGTGCCGACGCCACGCTGGGCGGCATGAGCGCCACCCGCGCCAGCGGCACCAACGCCGTGCGCTACGGCACCATGCGCGAGAACGTGCTGGCGCTGCAAGTGGTGACCGCCAGCGGCGACATCCTCCGCACCGGCACCCGCGCCAAAAAGAGCAGCGCCGGCTACGACCTGACGCGCCTGCTGGTGGGCAGCGAAGGCACGCTGGGCGTGATCACCGAAGTGACGGTCAAGCTCTACCCGCTGCCGGAAGCGATCTCGGCGGCGATCTGCTCGTTCCCCAGTATTGAAGCCGCCGTGCGCACGACCATCCAGATCATCCAGCTCGGCATTCCGATTGCGCGCGTCGAGTTGATCGACGCCAACACGGTGCGCATGGTCAACGCCTACGCCAAGCTGGGTCTGCGCGAAGAGCCGCTGCTGCTGATGGAGTTTCACGGCTCGCCGGCCGGCGTGAAAGAGCAGGCCGAGCTGGTGCAGGAGATTGCCACCGAGTTTGGCGGCAACGCCTTTGAGTGGGCCACCACGCCGGAAGAGCGCACCCGGCTGTGGACCGCCCGCCACAACGCCTACTTTGCCGCCATCCAGTCCAAGCCCGGTTGCCGCGCCATTTCCACCGACACCTGCGTGCCGATCTCGCGGCTGGCCGACTGCCTGCTGGACTCGGTGGCGGAGGCCGATGCCAGCGGCATCCCCTACTTTCTGGTCGGCCACGTCGGCGACGGCAACTTCCACTTTGGCTATCTGATCGACCCGAACCTGCCGGCGGAACGCGAGATCGCCGAGCAACTGAACCATTCACTGGTGACCCGCGCCCTGCGCCTGGAGGGCACCTGCACCGGTGAGCACGGCGTGGGCCTGCACAAGATGGACTTTCTGGTGAGCGAAGCCGGCGTGGGCGCGGTGGACATGATGCGCGCCATCAAACGGGCACTCGACCCGCACAACATCATGAACCCGGGCAAGATCTTTACGCTATAAATTTAATAGCTACTAACGCTTATTGCGCGAGGGCTAGCGTCCATTTTGGCTTGCAAAGCTGAAATGAACGAGAAGCGCTACAACTCGGTGTGTTCGGCAATGGCGTTCGCCATGTATTCGATCCTCTTTTGCATATCCAGCTCGGTGTCGCTATAGCGCTGGGCAATGGCCGCGAACTCGTCCTGGATCTCCATGAAAGCATCGACCAGGTCAGGGTCGAAATGGCTGGCGCGCCCCTGGAAAATGATGCCCACCGCCTGCTCGTGCGGTACGCCCGCCTTGTAGACGCGGTCCGAAATGAGCGCATCGTAGACATCGACAATCGCGATCAGGCGCGCCGACAGCGGGATTTTCTCCCCCGCCAGCCCCTGCGGATAGCCGCTGCCGTCCCATTTTTCCTGGTGCGAGAAAGCGATTTCCTTGACCGTCTGCAGCAGTTCCGCCCGATAACCCAAGCTCTTTTCAGCATGCTCGATCGCATCGCGTGCCAGCGTGGTGTGGGTTTTCATGATCGCGAACTCGGCGGGCGTCAGGCGGCTGGGTTTGAGCAGAATCCGGTCCGGAATACCGATCGTGCCCATGTCATACAGGGGCGTCGACTGAAACAGGACATTGATATACGGTTCCGTCAAAATCGCCGCAAACTGCGGCTGCGCCTGCAGCCGCTGCGCCAGTGTCTTGACGTAATGCTGGACACGCAGAATATGGTTGCCGGTGCCGGAGTCGCGCGTTTCTGCCAGCGCGGCCATGGCAAAAGCCGCCACCGCCATGGCGGCAAGCACGGAATCAGCATCGGCCTTGGGAGGGAGGTCGGGTGAGTTCAAAAGGGCTCCAATATTCAAATCTTCTTCAGACCATCAGTTTAGGCGACTACAGGGATCGCGCTGTTATTTCTGCAGCCGCCGTGGCGTTCCGGCCTGGCGCACCTGAAACGGCGCGCGGTACAGCCACACCGGGCGGCCATCGGCGCAACGCAGGGTCGCCTGGGGCGTGAGCGCTGCCGCCTCGAACTCCAGACTCACCAGCCAGCTACCGGGCTGGAGTTGGGTCCGCGCCTTGTCCACCGCCCGTGGCATGCTCTCGGGCCGCTGAAACAAATACACCAGGGCGTAGGGGCGCCAGTCGGCACGCCAGATGTCACCCTGGCGGATGCGGGCCCACGGGCAGCGCAGGGCAGACAAGCCGCGCAAGAGCCAGCTCCATTCCAGGCCGTGCAGCTGCGCTTGCGGATAGGCCTGGCGCAAGGCTTTGAGTCCGTCGCCCAGGCCGCAACCGGCATCCAGCACCAGCGCACCGGCGGGCAACGGAGCGAGCGCGGCCAGATCGCGCAGGGCGTGGGCCGGGGTTGGAAACAGCGGCGCGTCACGCCAGGCATTCAAGGGGTAAATCAGCAACAGCAGCGCGAGCGGCAACAACCAGGCCCAGGCCGGCAAGCTGGCCGCACCCGAGAGCGCCAGCGACAAGGGGAAACCCAGGCCCATGATGGCGCGACGCCACCAGGTAAGCGCCAACACGCTGAACGCAACGCCAAGCGCCGAGGCCACGGACAACGCCAGCCAGGCCGACCAACCCAGGCCCTGCAGACACCAGAACAAAGCCCAGGCGCTGCCCCAAGCCAACAGGGCAGGCAGTGGCCAGGGCAGTCGGGCCCGCATGCTTGAGCGGCTGCGGATGATCAGTGTGTGCCCGCTTGGGTGGCGGCGTACTTGAGCTTGTCGATCAAGCCATTGAGTTCATCGAGTGAGCCAAACTGGATGCTGATCTCGCCCATTTCCTCCAGCCGCCCGGCCCGCTTGACACGCTTTTTCACGCGTACTTCGACTTCGGCGGTGAGCAGGTCGGACAGCTCTTCTTCGACCCGCTTCATGTCGCGCGACTTTTCTTTTTTGGGTTTGACCGAGGTCAGCGTGAACTCGGCGCTGAGCTTCTTGGCCAGACTCTCGGCCTCGCGCACCGACATTTTTTTGGCACAGATCTGGCTGGCGGCCGTGATCTGGGTGGCACGGTCCAGCACCAGCAGCGCCCGGGCATGGCCCATGTCGAGGTCGCCCGCCATCAGCATGGTTTGCACCGGATCGGCCAGATTCAGCAGGCGCAGCAGGTTGCTGGCGGCGCTGCGTGAGCGCCCCACGGCTTGCGCCGCCTGTTCGTGAGTGAGCCCAAACTCTTTGACCAGACGTTGCAGGCCTTGGGCTTCTTCCAGCGGATTGAGGTCTTCGCGCTGAATATTCTCAATCAGCGCCATGGCCGCAGCGGCCTCGTTGGGCACGTCGCGCACCAGCACCGGCACACTGTCCAGGCCGGCCAGTTTGGCGGCCCGGAAGCGGCGCTCACCGGCAATGATCTCGTACTTGCCCTGGTTCGCGCCGTCCTTGAGCTGACGTACCAGAACCGGTTGCATGATGCCCTGCACCTTGATCGATTCGGCCAGTTCGTACAGCGCGCCCTCGTCCATGCGGGTGCGCGGTTGGTACTGGCCTGCCACCATCTGGGTGAGCAGCAGCGACGACGGCAAGCCAGGGTTGGCGGCAGAGGCGTCCGCCGATACCTCACTCACGGTCGGCCCAAGCAGCGCTTCGAGTCCACGGCCCAGGCCTTTGGGTTTTTTGGTAACCATTTAAATCTTCCTTACTAATTTTTTGCGAGACAGACCTTCAGCTCTGTCCTCAACTGATGAAGCAAAGCATGCCCTTGCGGCCAGGCGCCCAGACCCGACTCGGCGTTGATATGACCCAGCTTGCCAGCGTCGATCAAGTCGGCCCCCCAGGCGCTGGCGAACGCCTGGGCCCGCTCAAAACTGCAATACGGGTCGTTGCGGCTGCCCACCAGCAGGCTTCTGAACGGCAGCTTCTGCAAAGGGATCGGCGACCAGCTGGCCAGCACCGGGCGCAATTCCTCGCGTTCGGCGTCAGCGGGGGCGACCAGCAGCGCAGCGCTGACGAGGTGGGTGTTGCGCGAGTGCGCGGCCCACGCCGCCACCAGCAGACAGCCCAGGCTGTGGGCCACCAGCACCGCCGGTCCCTTTTGCTGCAATAACACGTCTTCCAGCCGGGCAATCCAGTCGCCGCGCAGCGGGCGCAGCCAGTCGTGCTGCTCCACGCGCCGGTAGCCGTGCGCCGCCTGCCAATGGCTTTGCCAGTGGTCAGGGCCGGAGTTTTGCCAGCCGGGCAGCATGAGGACAGGAGTGGCGTTCATTTGCTATTGTTTTAGTAGCTATACATGCTTGTTTGACGGGGGCTAGAGGCCAATTTGGCTACATTTTTTCGATGCGCTCGACCATCTCCTGGGCAAAGGCCACATAGGCCTGTGCGCCCTTGGATGAAGGGTCAAACACCACACCCGGCGCACCATAGCTGGGCGCTTCGGCCAGTCGCACATTGCGCGGAATCACGGTGTTGAACACCTTGTCGCCGTAATACTGTTTGAGTTGTTCACTCACCTGCTGCTGCAAGGTGATGCGGGGGTCAAACATGACGCGCAGCAAACCGATGATGGACAGGTCCTTGTTCAGATTGGCATGCACCTGCTTGATGGTGTTGACCAGATCCGTCAGACCTTCGAGCGCAAAGTACTCACACTGCATCGGCACGATCACGCCGTGCGCGCAGCACAGGCCATTGAGCGTCAACATCGACAAGGATGGCGGGCAATCGATCAGGATGAAGTCGTAGTCCTGGTCTACCTCGGCCAGCGCCAGCTTGAGGCGTTTTTCGCGGCGCTCAAGGTCCACCATTTCCACCTCGGCACCGGCCAGCTCCCGGTTGGCGCCCAGAATGTCGTAGCTGCATTTCCCCTCAATCAGCTTGTCACTTTTGACCCGCGCTTCGGCCACCGAGGCCGATTCGAGCAGCACGTCATAAATTGTGAGTTCCAGCTTGCGCTTGTCCACGCCCGATCCCATGGTGGCATTGCCCTGCGGGTCCAGGTCAATCATCAACACGCGCTGGCCCTCCTTGGCCAGCCCGGCCGCCAGATTGACCGTGGTGGTGGTCTTGCCGACACCGCCCTTTTGATTGGCGACGCAGAATATTTTGGCCATGGAGTGCTTACCTGAAGTGGAGATGAAAAACAGAAGGAAGGATCAGTGTTTCACGTGAAACTGTTTGCGAATGCCAGCCTAGCGCGACAGCGCCAGCTTGGCACCGAAACCGATCAGAAAAATACCCGCCAGCTTTTCAAGGGTACGCGAGATCAGCGGGTTGGCCCGCAGGCGCTCGGCCAGAAAGTGGGTCAACAGCACCACCGTCAAACCGTAGGCAAAAGTCAGCGTGGCAATGGTCACGGCCATGAAGGCAAACGTCGCCAAGCCCTGATGACGGACCGGATCGACGAACAAGGGGAAAAACGCCATGTAAAACACAATCGCTTTGGGGTTGAGCAGCGTGATCATGAGCGCCTGGCGCAGGTAGTGATGCGGCTTGATCTGCAGCACCGGTGCGGCACCCGGTTTGGCCAGCAGCATCCTGGCCCCCAGCCAGGCCAGATAGACCGCACCCAGCCACTGCACCGCATTGAACGCGGCGGGGTAGGCGCTCAGCAAAGCCGCAACACCGGCGACGGCCAGCCACAGCAAGACCTGGTCGCCCAGGATCACACCCAGGGTGGCCGCCAAGCCCCCTTTGATGGCACCCTTGCCGGTAGAGGTGATCAAGGCCAGGTTGCCCGGACCGGGAATCAGCAGAAAAATGATGATTGCGACGACAAAAGCGCCGTAGTCGGCTATGCCAAACATGGGGTTTTCTTTCTGGGTTAGAGAGTGAGTTTACGTTAGGTTTTCCCCAAGCACTCAGACCCCTAACGTTAGCTCGCCATTACTCTCGTCAAAGAACAGTGACGTGCGTACTTCCTGACTTGATGGACGCGACTAAATGCGGATCCCCTCTTCTGCCCGGCGCAACCACACAATACAGCGCTCGGCACTCAAGCCTGGAACCGCCAATTGTTCCACGTGAAACACAACCACATCCGCCGGCAAAGCGGTAATTTCATCCGCCGGATGCTTGCCCTTCATGGCCAGCCAGACGCCCTGCTCTGCCAGCGCCGCCGATGACCAGTGCGTGAAATCAGCCAGTGAAGCGAAGGCACGGGAGCTGATGACGCGGTACTTGTCCGTCAGACTCTCAACCCGAGCATGCAGCCCCCGCAGGTTGGGCAGCTTCAGGGTGGCCGCCACCTGCCGGATGAACGCCGCCTTCTTAGCCACCGTGTCCACGCAATCAACCTTGATGCCAGGGCAGCAAATGGCAATGACAACCCCGGGCAAGCCCGCGCCTGAGCCCACATCCAGCAAGCGAATGGCGGTTGGCAAAACGGCATCCGCGTCAGGCCGCGTCTCCTGATGATTCAACTGCGAACGCAGGCCGGCCAATTGGGCCTGCAACGGTGAAATCACCGCCAGACTGTCCAGCAAATGGTGCGTCAGCATCTCGGCTGGGTCGCGTACCGCCGTCAGGTTATAGACTTTGGTCCATTTCCGGATCAGGTCAAGATAATCCAGCAGATGGGAAATTTGCCCATCGTCCAACGTCAGTGCCAGGGCATCCAAACCCTGGCGCAACTCTTTTTCCAGGGCACGCATCAGACGACCCCCTTGTCGGCACCAGCTATCGCACCGGCAAGTTTGCCCGGCGTCGCAAACTCCTTGAAGTTGCTCTTTTTCAGATGAACCAGCAACAGGGAAATGGTGGCCGGGGTAATGCCTGATATCCGGGACGCCTGCCCCAAGGTCTCGGGCTTGTGTTTGCTCAACTTTTGCCGGGCCTCGATGCTCAAGGCAGACACCTGCATATAGTCCAGTTCCATTGGCAGCTTGAGGTGCTCATAGTGCGCCGCACGGCCAATCTCATCTTTTTGACGATCAATGTAGCCCGAATACTTGGCCGAAATCTCCACCTGCTCGATTACCACCGCGGCAAACACAGCTTCCGCCGAAAGCGCAGCGCCCGTTTCACGTGAAACATTTGCATCCAATTCAAGGCTGGCGTATTTTCCACCGCTCAGCGACATCAGTCCTGCATAGCTCACATCCGGTCGACGCAACAAATCCGAAAAACTGTATTCATGATCAATTGCTTTACCCAATACCCGCTCGGACTCCGCCACAGCCAGATTCTTGGGACTGACCCAGATCGAGCGCAGGCGTTCTGTTTCACGTGAAACAGCGTCGCGCTTGCGGCTAAAAGCAGCCCAGCGGGCGTCATCCACCAAGCCCAGCTGACGGCCCACCTCGGTCAAGCGAGCGTCGGCATTGTCTTCCCGCAGTTGCAGCCGGAACTCGGCCCGGCTGGTGAACATGCGATAGGGCTCGGTCACGCCCTTGGTAATCAGGTCGTCCACCAGCACACCCAGGTAGGCTTCGTCCCGGCCCGGCACCCAGGTCTCTTGCTGCCAGGCCGTTTTAGCACCGGCCTGCAGCGCGGCGTTGATGCCGGCAAACATGCCCTGCGCCGCCGCCTCCTCGTAACCGGTGGTGCCGTTGATCTGCCCGGCAAAGAACAGGCCGCCGATGGCCCTGGTCTCGAAGCTGCTCTTGAGCTGCTGCGGGTCGAAGTAGTCGTATTCAATGGCGTAGCCCGGCCGCAGGATGTGGGCGTTTTCCAGACCGGTCATCGAACGCACCAGCGCGTATTGAATGTCAAAAGGCAGACTGGTACTGATGCCGTTGGGGTAGTACTCGTGGGTGGTCAGGCCTTCGGGCTCCAGAAAAATCTGGTGGCTGTCCTTGTCGGCAAAGCGGTTGATCTTGTCTTCTACGCTCGGGCAATAGCGCGGACCCACGCCTTCGATCTTGCCGGTGAACATGGGGCTGCGGTCAAAACCGCTGCGAATGATGTCGTGGGTGCGCTCGTTGGTGTGGGTCATCCAGCACGACATCTGTTGCGGATGTTGCTCCACCCGGCCCATGAAGCTGAACACCGGCATAACCGGGCTCATGCCACCGGGCATGCCGTCACCGGGCTGCTCAATGCACTTGCTGAAATCAATCGAGCGGCCATCCAGGCGCGGCGGCGTGCCGGTTTTCAGTCGACCCTGCGGCAGTTTCAGCTCTTTCAAGCGGGCGCTCAGACGCACCGCCGGCGGGTCCCCTGCCCGGCCCGCCGGGTAGTTGTTCAAGCCGACGTGGATCTTGCCGTCCAGAAAGGTGCCGGCCGTCAGCACTACGGTTTTGGAACGAAACTTGATGCCGACCTGCGTCACCGCGCCCACCACGCGGTCCCCTTCCACCATCAGGTCGTCCACCGCCTGCTGGAACAGCCACAGGTTGGGCTGGTTTTCCAGACGGCGGCGGATGGCCGCCTTGTACAGCACCCGGTCGGCCTGGGCGCGCGTGGCGCGCACCGCCGGCCCCTTGGAAGAATTGAGGATGCGAAACTGGATGCCGCTTTCATCGGTGGCTGCCGCCATGGCGCCGCCCATGGCGTCCACTTCCTTGACCAGATGCCCCTTGCCGATGCCGCCGATGGACGGATTGCAGCTCATCTGCCCCAGGGTCTCGATGTTGTGGCTGAGCAGCAAGGTCTTGCAGCCCATGCGGGCCGCCGCCAACGCGGCCTCGGTTCCGGCATGGCCGCCGCCAACAACGATGACGTCGAAATTCTGTGGATAAAGCATGGCTGTGAATATGAGTGTGGGCGGGGATAGAAGGAGGCGCGCGCCCGGCGTACTGTGGGGCAAGACGCGATTTTACCGGGCGGCCCAAAATCTTCTGACAAGCAAGGGCATGAAGCTGCTCGTCTTGACGGGCGGCACCGGGCAGGCATCCGATGCACAGGGCCGGTTGCCGGGCGAAGTTCAACGCCAAAGCGAGCAAAGCGTGGTGGCCCAGGTGCTGTTGGCCAGCACCTGGTTTAATAATAAAAAGCCTTATAACCCCCGTCAATCATGCGTAAACAGCTACTATTTTTATAGCAAATGCAAGATTTCAGAAAGGGGAATGGCGGAGTCAATGCGGCGCGCTATCCTGGGGCTTCAACCACCGGTCCCATTTCAGCCGGATCTTTCGCGAGCACACCGGACTCAGACGGAGTAAATTCCGCAACCAGTCCCCAACGCGACTTCAGATACATTGAAAAGGCCGTGTCATTGCGGGCATGATCTGCAATCCATGGACTCCGGATCAGGTCCGGGATGACAATATGAAATTGCGGACGACGCAACACAAAGGAGCACACCATGCACATCCCCTCACTCAAAGAAGTTGTCAGCGCCGAAGAATGGCAGCTGCGCTGCGACCTGGCCGCCTGCTACCGGCTGGTGGCCGCCTATGGCTGGAGCGACCTGGTGTTCACCCACGTGTCGGCCCGCATTCCCGGCCCGGAACACCATTTTTTGATCAACCCCTACGGGCTGATGTTTGACGAAATCACCGCCTCCAGCTTGGTCAAGATTGACCAGGACTGCAACAAACTCAGCGACTCGCCCTACCCCGTCAACCCGGCCGGCTTCACCATCCACAGCTGCATCCATCAGGGGCGCGACGATGCCGGCTGCGTGCTGCACACCCATACGCGTGCCGGTGTGGCGGTGAGCGCGCAAAAATGCGGCGTGCTGCCCATCAGCCAGCAATCGACCTTTGTGCTGGGCTCGCTGGCCTACCACGACTACGAAGGTGTGGCGCTGCGCGATGACGAAAAGCCGCGCCTGCAGGCCGACCTCGGCCAGGCCAACTATTTGATGTTGCGCAACCACGGCCTGCTGACCGTGGGAAAAACCATTCCCGATGCCTTCCTGGCGATGTACACCTTCGAGAACACCTGCCGCATCCAGATCGATGCGCAGGCGGGCGGTGAGCTGACCTTGGTGAAGTCGCAGATTGTGGCGGGCATCGCCAGTGTCATGAAAGTGGCCACGGCAGGCATGGGTCCCGCGCTGGCCTGGCCGGCCCTGTTGCGCAAGCTCGACCGCATCGACCCCGGCTACAAATCATGAGTGCCACACCCCTCCACAGCAGCCCAGCTGCCGACCTGGTGCGCCAAGACCTTGAAGCCACACTCAAGCTGCAACGCGCGGCCTACTTTGCACGCCCGATCCCGACCCTGGACGAGCGCCGTGCCGACCTGCTCAAGCTGCAGGCCTTTATCCGCGAAAACCGCGAAGCGCTGGTGGCGGCGGTGAACGCCGACTACGGCAACCGATCGCGCCACGAGACCCTGTTCACCGAGATATTCACCGTGATCGACGGTGTGGACCACGTGCTCAAGCACCTCAAAAAATGGATGAAACCCCAGCGCCGCAACGTGGACCTGCGCAACTTCTTTGGCGCCAGCAACCGGGTCGTCCCACAGCCCTTGGGCGTGGTGGGCGCCATCGTGCCGTGGAACTTCCCCATCAACCTCAGTTTCACCGGTCTGATCTACACCTTCGCTGCGGGTAACCGTGCCATGGTCAAAATGTCGGAAAACTCACGCCATCTGGCTCGCTTGCTGATCGAAAAAATCCCGGCCTATTTCCCCAGGGACAAGCTGGCCTTCTTCGATGAAACCGGCGGCGTCGGCATCGAGTTCTCCCAGTTGAAGTTCGACCATCTGCTGTTCACCGGCTCCGGCCAGACCGGTCGCGCCGTCATGGCCGCAGCCGCGCAAAACCTGTGTCCAGTCACGCTGGAGATGGGCGGCAAGTCGCCCGCCATCCTGTGCGACGACTACCCGCTGCGCAAGGCGGCCGAGCGACTGCTGTTCGTCAAGCTGCTCAATGCCGGCCAAATTTGCACCACGGTTGACTACGTGTTTTTGCCCAAAGGCAAAACGCCTGAGTTTGTGGCGGCGGCCAGGCAAATTGTGGCCCGGCGCTATCCCCGGCTTGAGTCGCCGGACTACACCGCCATCATTGATGAAAAAGCCTTCCAGCGGCTCATCACCGCGCTGGAAGAAGCCGAGGCTGGCGGCGCCACGCTGGTGCAACTGATTCCTGGCAAAAAATGGGACGCCGCAAGCCGAAAGATCGCACCGCACCTCGTCCTCAATGCGCCCATCGACAGCGCCCTGCGAACGCGGGAAATTTTTGGCCCGATTCTGCCGGTTATTGAATACAGTTCGCTGGAAGATCCGATTCAGGCCATCAACCAGGGCCCGCGTCCGCTGGCGCTGTATCCCTTCAGCAATGACAAACACATCATCCAGATGCTGCTGGAGCGCGTGATGTCGGGCGGCGTGAGCGTCAACGACGGACTGTTCCACGTCGGCCAGCATGACCTGCCGTTTGGCGGCGTCGGTGAAAGCGGCATGGGCCATTACCACGGCTATGAAGGTTTTGTCACCTTTTCAAAAATGCGCCCGGTGTTCTACCAGGCGTCATTCAGTGCCGTGAAATTCCTGTGGCCACCGTACGGAAAATTTGCCACCAAATACCTGGATTTCCTCACACGCTAGATTGCTCTGTTTTTAGTAGCTGTCTACGCAGGTAGGACGAGGGCTAGCGGGCTAAAAATCTTCTTGAAACCGTGGTCCACATGCCAACGCAAAAAATGCCCTTGCCTGCAAAAATTTCCTGCAGCAGCTAGCATCAGCGCTCCAACTTTTTCAAACCCGGTTCATCTGAACCGCTCTCAAGGACGATCCATGAAGCTTTATTACTCCCCCGGTGCCTGCTCGCTGTCGCCCCACATTGCACTGAAGGAGTCCGGCCTGTCTTTTGAAGCCATCGCCGCACCCACCAAGACCCACCAGCTGGCCGATGGCACCGACTACTACACCATCAACCCGCTCGGTTATGTGCCCTTGCTGGTGCTGGACGACGGCACCCAGCTGCGCGAAGGCCAGGTCATCGTGCAATACATCGCGGACCAGGTCCCGGCCAAACAGCTGGCACCCGCCAACGGCACTTTTGCACGCTACAAGCTGCAGGAATGGCTGAGCTTTATCGGCACCGAGCTGCACAAGGGCTTTTCGCCGCTGTTCACCCCTGGCATGCCCGAAGAAGCCAAAACCATCGCCAAAACCCGCCTGAACTCGCGCCTGCAATGGGTCAATGGCGAGCTGGCGAACAAGACTTACCTGATGGGTGACACCTTCACGGTCGCGGACGGCTACCTCTTCACCGTGGTCAACTGGACCAAACATGTCGGCATCGACATCTCCGGTCTGGCCAACCTGGGCGCTTTTATGGGCAGCGTCGGTACCCGCCCTGCCGTGCAGGAGGCCTTGCGCGCTGAAGGACTGCTCAAGTAATTAGCAGCTACAAGGCCCGCTGGCGCCAGGCCAGTGCGGCCCCGGTCCATAGCGCGAAAGCCGAAAACACCAGGCCCCGGGCCAGCCCGCCGGGGCCATCGGCAATCCAGCCGACGATGGTCGGGCCCACGATCTGCCCGGCTGCAAACACAATGGTGAAGGCGCTGATACCCGCTGCCCAGTCGGCTTGCGGCAGGTTGTGGCGTACCAGTGCCGTGGTGGACGCCACCAGCGCGAGAAACACCGCGCCAAACAACAAACCCGAAGCCAGCAGGACCGGCCACGCCGAGGTCAGCGCCGGCAGCACTGTCGCCAAACCCAGCAGGACACTGAACAGCGCCAGCACCTGCCCGCCCTTGTAGCGGTCCAGCAAACCGGCCCAGAGGCGCGACGACGCCAGCACCGCCAGGCCGAGCAAGGCATAAAAGACCGTCACCGCCGCGCCACTGGCGCCTTGCTCGCGCAGCAGGGCAATCACAAAGGTCATGTAACCGATGTAGCCCACACCAAACATGGCATAGCCAGCCAGCGCAAAGGCAAACGGCCGCCACCTGAAGCCAAGCACACGGGCGCCAGTGGCCGGTGCCAGCGGTACCAGCTGCTGCAGCATCCGAGCCGGCCACAGCAGCACGGCGGTCACCGCAAAGCTGGCCAGTGCCAGCGCCCACCAGGCCCAGGCCCAACCGTGTGGCGACTGCTCTGCCGCCGCCAACACGGCCGGCACCAGCAGTGCTGACAGCACGATGCCAAAACCCGTCCCGCCGTAATACAGACCAATCAATAAACCACCGCGCGCGGGTTGCAAAGCCCCCAGCCGCGCCGCCAGCAGGCCTCCGGCAATGAACACCCACGCACTGGCGATGCCCGCCAGCAGGCGCTGCGCCAGCAAAGGTGCGGTGGTCGTAAAGAAGCCACTCAAAGTCATAAACACGCTCGCCAACACGGCTCCCACCACCAGCACCCGGGCTGCGCCAAAGCGTTGCAACAGGCGCGGGGTGATCAACGCGCCCAGCAGATAACCCAGCGCATTGACCGTATTCATGGCCCCCGCCAGCGTGTAAGACCAGCCCAGATCAGCCCGCATCGGTGGCAACAACAGCCCGTAGGAAAAGCGCGTGATGCCCAACGACAGCGCCGCTCCGGTTGAAAGGGCCAGAGCGAGCCAGACGAGCTGTCGCATGGGTGTCCTGGAAGAGGGGGTGATCGTGGTCATATGAACTTGCATTTTGCGGGACCGCCTGCAAATGAAGTGTCACGCCGGTTCGCGCGTGCCCTGCAACCTTTTTTGCCCACAGGTAACTCAATGACTTCTCTGTTCGATCCCCTTCAAGTCGGCCGTCTGCATCTTGCCAACCGCGTGGTTATGGCCCCGCTCACGCGCAACCGCGCCCCCGGCGCCATCCCGACACCCTTGATGGTCACCTATTACACGCAGCGCGCCGATCCCAAAAACGGCGCCGGTCTGATCGTGACCGAGGCCACTGCCATCAGCCACCAGGGCCAAGGCTACTCGGATGTACCGGGCATCTGGAGCGACGAGCAGGTGGCGGCCTGGAAGCCGGTAACCGATTCCGTCCACGCGGCAGGCGGCAAGATCGTCATGCAGCTGTGGCATGTGGGACGCGTCTCGCATGTGGACCTGCAGCCCGGCGGCCAGGCGCCGGTGGCACCTTCCGCCATCCGAGCCAATACCAAGACGGTGCTGATCCGCGACGGTGTTCCCAGCTTTGAAGATACCTCCATGCCACGCGCCCTGACCCTGGACGAATTGCCCGGCATCGTTGACGACTACCGCCGGGCCGCACGCCAAGCCATCGCCGCCGGTTTCGATGGCGTCGAAGTGCATGGCGCCAATGGCTATTTACTGGACCAGTTCCTGCGCTCGGGCTCCAACAGCCGCACCGATGCCTATGGCGGCAGCATTGAAAACCGGGCCCGTTTGCTGCTGGAAGTGATGCACGCTGTCACCCAGGAAATCGGCAGTGACCGCGTCGGCCTGCGCCTGTCGCCGGTGACCCCGGCCAATGATGCGCAAGATCCGCAGCCGCAGCCGCTGTTTGACTACGTGGTGGCACAGCTCGCGCCGCTGGGCCTGGCATTCCTGCACATCATCGAAGGCGCCACCGGTGGCGCACGGGATTATGTGCAGGGCGACAAGCCGTTTGACTATGCAGCGCTGCGCGCCGTCTACCGCAATGCCGGTGGCAAAGCAGCCTGGATGGTGAATAACGGCTTTGATGCCGCACTGGCCAGTCAAGCTCTGGCCGAGGGCGCCGACCTGGTGGCTTTCGGTCGCCCTTTCATCGCCAACCCCGACCTCACCCGCCGCCTGCGCGAGGCTGCGGTGCTCAACACGCCTGACCGCGCTACGTTTTACGGCGGTGGCGCCAAAGGCTACACCGACTATCCCGCGCTGGCCTGACGCAAAGTCAGGGGCCGCAGACCCTAGCCCAAGCCAATCGGTGCGGGCGCCCGCATCACGATGCGGGTAAACAACCGGTCATAGGCGGGGTCACGCGGGTATTTGCCGGTAAGGGGGTCACAGTTGGTGGCAAAAGCGGCGTCCAGTTCTTCCCAATCGGCGTCATTCAACACCTTTTGGGCAGCGGGCAGGATCACCGTCTCCTCCAGCCGCATGTGCTCCAGATAAAAATCAAGATACTTTTTTACCGCCTCATCAAACGCGGCACGTCTTGCCTCGCCCACCAGCTCCCAGGCCAACAACAAGTGCTGCAGTTCCCGCACCCCCGACTCGCCATTCGCATGGTCATTGTCGAGCCGAGCAATGATCTCCCTGGTCTCCGGAACCAGGCGGGCCACCCGGGGGAACAGCAGCTCTGATTCCTTGGGATGATGCAGGCGCTCGGGAAACTCGTCGATATAGAACAACATCGCCCGCAACACATCAAAAAAACTCTCCGGCTCGTTACCGGGACCGCGCTCGACCATCATGCCGAGCGAACGCAACATCGCTGACAGCGCAACGTGCTCGTCGCGAATAATTCGAATACTTTCGTGAGTCATGCTGTAGCTCCTGTGTTTTGCAGAAGCATGGCATGTGATTGATACGCCAAACTTGATGCAAATCAACTGAGCTTCAGCATCTTTTCAGCGCGCCTGACCTCACCCTCACCCGCGTTCTCGTTTGCGACCATGACCGACTACCCGGCTTTCCCGGTTTCAAAACGCTGGCTTTACGCTCCGTCCGTTTACACCGATTTATACAGCGTTGTCAAAGAATAAACCTGTGTATAGTTTTGGCATAAGTCAGCAGTTATCCACAGAAAAATTTAAATTTCGGAAGTTGTCCAGTTTCCAGGTACACCTCGGAAGCAGGGACACCCACAAGAGTTAAAGCTATGCAACTTATTGATTTAAAAGACTAAATATTGCTTGTCCACACCAACCTGCAACCCTTATCTACTACTACTATTTAAAAATAGAATAATTAGAAGATAACAAAAACCAAGCCCCACTCCGAAAACAAAGGTGGCTTTTGATACGCTGTCGTTTGGATGCTCCCCCTGTAAAGAAGCTTGGCTTTGGCTGTGTTTGGCCTGTGCAATCAAGTAAGATTCCCTCCTCTTTCCCGCGTTGTTCACTGCCCCGACTTTTCTTCCCTCATGTCCGTTTCTTCCGCCGCTTATCCATCTGGTCACGCGCAGGCATCTTTTGAAATAAAAAGTGCCCAGTTGCCATTGGTGGCGCTGATGCTCAAGACCAGCGACTGGGACGTGCTGGCTGCCGATCTGGCACAGCAATATGGTGCGAAAGGCGAGAACCCTGATTTTTTTGACCACGACGCGCTGGTGATTGATTTTTCGCACTTGGCCACAGACACGCCGGTGCAAGAGCTGGCACCTTTGCTGGCTGTGTTGCGGACTTGTCGCCTGGTGCCGGTGGCGATGCGTGGTGCCAGTGCGGCGTGGATGGAATCTGCGCGTACTTTGGGTCTGGTGGAAGCCCCTGCCGGTGCGCCGCGCGCGCGGCCGGTGGTAGCCAAGTCAGCAGCCACTGAATACGTCGTACAAGAGGTGGTCAGGGAGATCGTGCGTGAAGTACCGGGCCCGGCCACCATGGTGATCGACAAGCCACTGCGTTCCGGGCAAAAAATTTATGCCCGGGGTGGCGATCTGGTGGTGCTGGCCATGGTCAACCAAGGGGCTGAAGTGGTGGCCGATGGCAATATTCATGTGTACGCACCCCTGCGCGGCAAGGCCATGGCAGGGGCCAGTGGCAATACCCATGCCCGCATTTTTTCCTTGTGCCTGGAGCCCGAGCTGATTTCCATTGCCGGGGTCTACCGCACCAGCGAGAACCCGCTGGCGCCCGAGGTGCGCGGCAAACCGGCGCAGGTGCGTTTGAGCAACGATGGGCAGGACAAGCTGCTGTTTGAAGCCCTGAAAAGCTAATTTTTAATTTGAAAGACATCTCTCCCATGGCAAAAATCATTGTGATTACCTCCGGCAAGGGCGGTGTGGGCAAAACAACCACCAGCGCCAGCTTTGCGACCGGTCTGGCCCTGCGCGGCCACAAAACAGCCGTGATCGACTTTGACGTCGGCCTGCGCAACCTGGACCTGATCATGGGCTGTGAACGGCGCGTGGTGTATGACCTGATCAACGTCATCCAGGGCGAAGCCAACCTGAACCAGGCTCTCATCAAGGACAAGCAGTGCGACAACCTGTACGTGCTGGCCGCCTCGCAAACGCGCGACAAGGATGCCCTGACACAAGATGGGGTGGAAAAGGTGCTGACTGACCTGGCCGCCATGGATTTTGAATACATCGTGTGCGATTCACCGGCGGGGATCGAAACCGGCGCCCTGATGGCCATGCACTTTGCCGACGAAGCCTTGGTGGTGACCAACCCCGAGGTGTCTTCGGTGCGCGACTCGGACCGCATTCTGGGCATGCTGTCGAGTAAAACCAAGCGTGCCATTGAAGGCCTGGAGCCGATCAAGGAGCATTTGCTGATCACCCGTTACAACCCGGCGCGGGTGAACCAGGGTCAAATGCTGTCGCTGGAAGACATTCAGGACATCCTGCGCATCAAGCTGATCGGTGTCATTCCCGAGAGCGAATCGGTGCTGCAGGCGTCCAACCAGGGCGTGCCGGCGGTGCACATGCAGGGCAGCGACGTATCAGAAGCCTACAAAGACGTGATTGACCGATTTTTGGGTAACGACAAGCCGATGCGCTTTACCGAAGCACCCAAACAGGGGCTTTTGAAGCGCATCTTCGGTGGGAAATAAGACCATGTCATTTCTCTCTTTTTTCATTGGCGAGAAAAAGAAAACCGCCAGCGTAGCCAAGGAGCGATTGCAAATCATCCTGGCGCATGAGCGCAGTGGCCGCAACGCCGCCGAGCCCGACTACCTGCCCGACCTGCAGCGCGAACTGATGGCCGTGATCAGCAAGTACGTCAAAGTCAACCTCGCCGACATCAAGGTGAACCTGGAGCGGCAGGACAACCTGGAAGTGCTGGAAGTCAAAATCGAGCTGCCTGACAACCGGTAAAGCGCGGGCGGGTAAATTTATGACAGCAGCTTGAGCGTACTCTCGTCAAGCTTGCCCCCGTAAAAACGTTCCAGCGCTTGCTTGAATACCGGCTCAGCTGGGGCGACCTGCGCAAAGAGCGTCAGGCACGATTTGAATTTGAGGTCATCGGGTGAGCCAAAAATGTCATGCGCCGTGGTGTTGGGTTGTGCCAGCACGAGCTGCGTGCACTCCTTCAGACGCTTGCCCAGAATGGGATGCTGCCAAAAGCCAAGCGCCTCAGCCGCAGACTCGATGCCATAGCGTTTAGCGATGGGGCTACGGCCCAAGCCCTTGAGCTGGGGAAAGATGAACCACATCCAGTGGCTGGTTTTTTCTCCGAGTGCCAGTTCATTGCACACCGATTCATAGACTCGGTCCTGCGCCTCCACAAATCGCTGGAGACCCTGTGTTGTCAAGTTCATCGTTCCATCCATCCATACCTTGTGATGTGTGTATGTTGAGGCCTTTAGCAGGCCCGGCCGGGGTGTCCGCGCAGCCAACATGAAATATAAGCCGCAGGCGGCGGGTTTGCCGGCTTCAGCGCTTGTACCGGGCGTCAGCTTCACTTTCGATTTCAACTATTAAATTAATAGCTGTTCACGCTTATTCGACGGGGGCTAGAGCCATATTTCAGTCATAATTTTCCCGGCTTCCAGCGCTTCAGCAGCAACGCATTGCTCATCACGCTGACCGAGCTCATCGCCATCGCCGCCCCCGCCACCACCGGGTTCAAAAAGCCCAGCGCCGCCAGCGGAATACCGGCCACGTTGTAGGCAAAGGCCCAGAACAGGTTCTGCCGAATTTTGGCCACGGTGCGGTCCGAAATGTCCAGTGCCGCCGCCACCAGCAGCGGGTCGCCGCGCATCAGCGTGATGCCGGCGGCGTGCATGGCAACATCGGTGCCGTTGCCCATCGCCATGCCGACATCGGCCGCCGCCAACGCCGGCGCGTCGTTGACGCCGTCGCCCACCATGGCGACAACATGGCCCCCACGCTTGTCACTGCGTGTACTGCGCTGCCCCCCGAAGGGGCTAATTTTTTTAGGGGCGGCCCGGCGAAAACTTGTGTGGCCGCCCTCCTTCAGCGCAATCACCTTGGCGGCTTTGTCGCCGGGCAGCACCTCGGCCAGCACTTCGCCCTCTTCCGGGCGCAGGCCCAGACGGCGCGCCATGGCTTCCGCGGCGCCGCGGTTGTCGCCGGAAATCATGATGGTCTTGATGCCACGGGCTCGCAGCGCCGCCAGTGCTTCTTTGGCACCGGGCTTGGGCTCGTCGCCAAAGGCCAGCAGCGCGCGCAGGGTCAGGCCCTGGGTAGTGCGCTCGGCCATGGCCGAGACAGTGGCGCCTTGCGCCTGCAGTGCAGCGGCTTCGCCGGCCATGGCGCTGAGGTCGATGTGCAGTTCTTCCATCCAGCGCAGGCTGCCGATCAGAAAACTGCGCACGCCCACTTCTCCCTCGGTGCCGCGACCGGGCACGGCGCGCACGTTGTCGGGCGCGTCGATCGCCAAGCCCTTTTCGCGCGCGGCCATGACAACGGCGCGCGCCAGCGGATGTTCGCTGCCGCTTTGCAGGCTGGCCGCGATTTTCAGCACGGCATCTTCTTCCATGTTGTCCTGCGCGGCGCCCGTTGAAGCTTGCGCGGTGTCTTTCACCACCTGCAAGGCGGTCAGCTTGGGGCGGCCGACGGTCAGGGTGCCGGTCTTGTCAAAGGCGACGATGTCGACCTTGTGCGCCAGCTCCAGCGCCTGCGCGTCCTTGATCAAAATGCCGTGTTGCGCCGCCACACCGGTGCCGGCCATGATGGCGACCGGGGTCGCCAGCCCCAAGGCGCAGGGGCAGGCAATCACCAGCACCGCCACGGCGTAAATCAGCGATTGCTCGAACGGGTGGCCGCTCAGCCACCAACTCAGCAGCGTGACCAGCGCAATCACCAGTACCACCGGCACAAATACGGCACTCACCTGGTCCACCATGCGCTGGATCGGCGCCTTGGCGGCCTGCGCGTCTTCCACCAGACGGATGATGTGGGCCAGCACGGTCTCACTGCCGACGGCGCGTACCTGCATCACGACGCGGCCCTCGCCGTTGATGGAGCCGCCGGTGAGCGTCGCCATGGGGTCGACACCGGCGCCCTGCCCCGCGTGTTTTTCCACCGGCAGCGGTTCGCCGGTCAGCATCGACTCGTCCACCTGCGTCTGGCCCTCCAGCAGCACGCCGTCCACCGGAAAACGCTCGCCGGGTTTGACCACCAGCCGGTCACCGACCAGCACCTCGGCCACCGGGACCTCCACTTCGCCGTCGAGTCCGATCAGGTGCGCCACCTCCGGGCGCAAGGCATGCAGGGCGCGGATCGCGGAGGTGGTCTGGCGCTTGGCGCGCACTTCCAGCCATTTGCCCAGCATCACCAGCGTGATGACCAGCGCCGAGCCCTCGAAGTACAGGTGCACCATGGCACCGGGCGCGGCCGTCAGCCACAGCCACATCGACAAGGCCCAGCCGGCCGTGGTGCCAATCGACACCAATAAATCCATATTGCCGGTAAGTGCCTTGAGGGCGTGCCAGCCGGCCTTGTAAAAGTGCGCCCCCAGAATGAACTGCACCGGGGTCGCCAGCGCAAACTGCAGCCACGCGGGCAGCATCCATTGCTGGCCAAACAAGTTGCCCACCATCGGCAACACCAGCGGCGCCGACAAGGCCAGACCAAAAGCCACCGGCGCAAAGCCGGCCCAGGGCGATGCATCCTCGGCCATCACCGCGGCATCGGCGGCGCGCGGCTCGTAGCCGGCATCGCGCACCGCGCGGCGCAGCCGGGCTTCGATCTGCTCGCCCGGCGCCACCACAATGCGCGCCGACTCGGTGGCCAGGTTGACCGTGGCGTCCTGCACGCCGGGCACTTTCTTCAGGGCTTTTTCCACCCGCGCCACACAAGAGGCGCAGGTCATGCCGCCAATGCCGATGTCCAGCGGCAAGGGGGCGAGCGAGGGGGTTGCGGCAGTAGTCATATTTGTCATCCTAATCCTTCCCCTCATGGCAAGGTCAAGCACGAGGGCAGAGGCTTGACCTTGCCATGAGGGTAAGGTTCAAGCTATGCTGCACACCCAACGCTGGGTCGCGTTTTACACACAGGAGTTTTTTGATGAAGCAAACCTTTACCGTCACCGGCATGACCTGCGGCCACTGCGAAAAAGCGGTCACCCGCGCCGTGAAACAAGCCGACCCGCAAGCCGAGGTCAGCATCGACCGCGCCGCCAACAAGGTCGAAGTGCAGTCGGACCAACCGCGTGAACTGCTGGCCCAGGCCATTGCCGAAGAAGGCTACGCCGTCGCCGCATGAGCGCCGCCGCCACGGCATCCATCGAGGCATCACGCTGGATAACCTCTTTAACCGGTCATTTATGCTATCATATTAATAGCTATATACGCATGTTGGACAAGGGCTAGAGCCACTTTTGGCATAAACCATCCCCCAATCAACCGCAGACTCAACCTTCATGACGCTATCTGCTGCGCTACCCGCCGCACTCTATCCCGCATTGGCACAGGTGCAGCCCACCTTGGCCGAATTGCACCCGGCGGTGGCGCCGCTGCAGGTGCCCGCCGGCACGGTGTTGTTCAGGGAGAACACGCCCTGCCAGGGCTTTCCGCTGGTGCTTCACGGTGAGGTCAAGGTCTCGCGCAACTCGGGTGACGGCCGTTCGCTGGAGTTGTACCGTGTCGTACCCGGCGAGTTGTGTCTGGTGTCGTCGGCCTGCCTGTTTCGCACCCAGCCGCTGTCAGCCCACGGCATCACCAGCAAAGCCAGCACCCTGATCCTGATTCCGGCCGACATCTTCCGGCGCTGGCTGGAAACCCCGGCTTTTCGTAACGAGGTGCTGGGCCTGTTTGCCGAACGCATGGCCGATCTCACCAGCCTGATTGACGCCGTGGCCTTTCACAAACTCGACCGGCGGCTGGCGGGTGCGCTGCTGGGCCACGGCCAACATCTGGCCATCACCCACCAGACGCTGGCCAATGAACTGGGCACCGTGCGCGAAATCGTCACCCGGCTGTTGCGCCGTTTCGAGCGAGAGGGCTGGGTCACACTGGGGCGCGAACAGATACAAATCACCAACGGCCCGGCGCTGCGGGAGCTGGCTGCATCGCTCAGCGCCTGAACTCGCGTTCCGGACGGTTTAACTGACCGGACGGCGTTGGGTGACTTCTGTCACATACGTTTGGGCAAAAAGAGCGCTTAATGCAGCCATCAACCATCGCTTAAGGAGTTCCTCATGAAAACCAACGAAGGCGGCATCGACCGCGTTTTGCGCATCCTCGCTGGTGTGGTGTTACTGGGCCTGATGGCCATGGGCACCATCGGCTGGTGGGGCTGGCTGGGCATTGTGCCGCTGGCCACCGGCCTCATCGGCTGGTGCCCCTTGTACACCCTGCTGGGCCTGAACACCTGCCCGATGAAAAGCAAACCCTGATCAGCGCTGCGCAAGGGCGATAGCAGCCTCTTGACCCAAGGCTGCTACGGCGCGGCGCCGGTCCGCGTCGTGCCGTAGATGTGCCAGACCGCGATGAACATCGCCGCGATCGTCGGCCCCACCACGAAACCGTTGACCCCGAACACCGCCATACCGCCGAGCGTCGTGATCATCACCACGTAGTCCGGCATGCGCGTGTCCTTGCCCACCAGCAGCGGGCGCAGTACATTGTCGATCAGCCCGATCACAAGCATGCCCCAGGCGATCAATGCGATGCTCTGCCAGAGGGCACCCGTGATGAAGAGGTAGATCGCGACCGGCAGCCAGACCAGTGCGGCGCCAACCGCCGGCAGCAGCGACAGAAAGGCCATCAACACCGCCCAAAGCAAGGCGGCGCTGACGCCAAGGTACCAGAATGCGAGGCCACCCAGTGCACCCTGGATGGCGGCCACCAGCAGGTTGCCTTTGACCGTGGCACGGATCACGGCGGTGAATTTATTCTGCAACTCCTGCTGGTGAGCGGGTGCCAGCGGAATCGCTTGTCGCACAGCGCGCGTCACGCTCTCGCCATCGCGAATCAGGAAGAACGCGAGGTACAAGGTGATGAACAGGCCGGCAACGAGTTCGAAGGTGTTCTGACCGATGCTGAGCGCCTGGGTCGCGATGAACTGGCTGCCCTGCGCCAGCGCGGCAACCAGCCGGCGCTGCAGGGTGTCGAAATCGGCCAATCCGAAATGGTCGAGCAGCGCCGTCATCCAGTCCGGCAGCGCGATGAACACCCCCTGGAAATAAAGCAGCGGATTCACCTCCCCGGTCTGAAGTCGCTGGTATAAAAGTGCCGCTTCGCGCGCCAGCGCGGCGGTGACCAGCGCCAACGGGAGAATAACGATGACCAGCACGAGCAGCAGCGTCAGCAACGCCGCCGGTGTGCGCCGCCGGTTTAGCCGCGGCAACAGCCGACGGTACACCGGTTCGAACAGAAGCGCGATGATCGAGCCCCACAGGATCACCCCGAAGAACGGCAGCAGGATCCACCCGAGGGCCAGGGAAACGGCAACCAGCAGCAGCAACAGCGCCCTGTTTTCGAGGTAGGTTGACGCGTTTTCATCGGAGGATTTCATCGGGTTTCTCGCAGGCCTGCCGGGATCGGTGCAGCCATCGTAGCAGCGTCACGCCATTCAGAGTGCGGCCTCCAGTACCCGGCGGCTGACTGCCGGTGTCACGTCACCGCGTTCGCTGAGGTGCGTCATGCCATGCGCTTCCAGCTGGCGAATCATCACATCAATGGCCTCCGCACCGAGCCCGTAGGCCCCGAGGCGGGTGGGAATGCCCATGCGCTCGAAGAAGTCGCGGGTTTGGTCGATGGCGGCCGTGATGCGCTCGTCATCGCTGCCACTGCGAATACCCCAGACCCGCTCGCCGTATTGCAGCAGCTTGTCGCGCTTTTGCACGCGGCGCTCATGCAGCATCGCCGGCAACACGATGGCCAGCGTGCGGGCATGGTCGATGTTGTGCAGCGCCGTCAGCTCATGGCCAATCATGTGGGTGGCCCAGTCCTGTGGCACACCGGCGCCGATCAGGCCGTTCAGCGCCAGCGTGGCAGTCCACATCAGGCTGGCGCGGTCGTCATAGTCCGGTTCGGGTGCTGTCAACAGGCGCGGTCCAATTTCAATCAGCGTTTGCAGCAAACCCTCGGCAAACCGGTCTTGCACCGGTGCGTTCACCGGGTAGGTCAGGTATTGCTCGACCGTGTGGACAAAGGCATCCACCACGCCATTGGCCAGTTGCTGCAGCGGCAGGGTGTAAGTCTTGGTCGGGTCCAGCACCGAGAACTGGGGAAACAGGTGGCGGCTGCGAAACGGCAGCTTGGCGCCGATATCGCGTCGCGTGATCACCGAACCATTGTTCATCTCCGAGCCCGTGGCGGGCAAGGTCAGCACCGTGCCAAAGGGCAGCGCCTTTGTGATGTTGCGCCCGCCCTTGAGCAGGATGTCCCACGCATCGCCCTCAAACGGCACGGCTGCCGCGATAAATTTTGCGGCATCAATCACCGAGCCACCGCCCACGGCTAATAAAAAGTCAAAGCCACCTTGACGCACCAGTTGTACCGCCTTCATCGCGGTGTCAAAATCCGGGTTGGGCTCAATGCCGCTGAAGGTGCTGTGCGCTCGCGTGCCCAGTGCCTGGCGCACCTCGGCCAGGGTTCCGGTCTTCTCAGCGCTGGCGCCTCCCACCAGAATCAGTACCTTGGCCTGGATGGGTACCAGCTTGGCCAGGTCGGCGATTCGGTCTTTGCCGAAAACTATGTGCGTGGGGTTGTGAAAGTCAAAGTTCAGCATGGCAATCCTTATGTTGGTGGATTTGGAGTTGAGGTCAATGACCAATCAAAGTAGACCGGTCGGCTAGTCATTGCGGGCGTAAAGACCCCGGCCTGGGTCGGGTTTCTACGCCCGCCGGGTTCGTCTGCGTTCAAGACGCCATCAAGCGAGCGCCGCCTCGCCCCCCAGTGCCTCCAGCAAATCCGGCAGCAGTTTGCGCAGCTCGCCGGTGGCAATCGCCGTGTCGGCGTCAAAGCCGTCGTCCTTGCCGGCAGATGTCTTCTCGAACACCACATCCAGAAACGCCAGTTTCTTGATCTGCAAGCCCTCAGTCAGTACAAACGACACGCGACTGTCCCAGGTTAGCGCCAGTCGGGTCGGCAGCTTGCCGCTTTCAACGTATTGACGGACCTCGTCGGTGTCCAGCGGGTGGCGCGTATAGCGCACCACCGCCTTGGATTCATCGGCCGCTTTCAGCTCGCACTCGCGGTCCACCGTGAAGCCGGCCGGCGGCTCCTGGGTAATCAACCACTCGGACATGGCCGCCGTGGGCGACACCTTGGTGTCGATCAAGGCCACTGCCAGCCCGGCGAGCGACTTCACCAGCAGCGTCACCACTTCATCGGCGCGGGCCTGACTGCCGGCATCGATCACCAGCAGGCTCGCCTCGGGGTCAATCCAGACCGCAACCGACGATTCCTTGCTGAAAGCCAGCGGCAACAACTCAAGCTTGATGTCGTCCTTAATTTCGCGGGTCTCCTTTTTGCCCGGTTTGCGCCCGGTGGTGGCCTCAATATGGGCCAAACGCTCCTCGGCCTTGCGCTTGATCACCGAGCCGGGCAGGGCCCGGGTCTCGATCATCAGCTTGAGGATCAGCTGCCCACCCACGGACTCCACCAGCGGGCCGTGGGCCTCGCCCCGGGGTTCAACCCAGCCAATGGATTTCTCCTGACTGGCACCACATGGCACAAAGCGCGCGCTGTCGAGGCTGTCCTCGATTTGCGCCACTGAGGCGGACCATCCCGGCCCGATTCGATACATGATCACGTTCTTGAACACTGGCACCCTTTTTTGACGATTGATTTAACTTCTGAACGGCTAATCATCCCATCAAATTCCCGCGAAATTGGTAACGCAACTTTACAAACCCTCAATCAAGCGTCATGCTGCAGATACAGAAGAAGCACAAACTTGCTCCCAACCTGATGCCAAGTTCTGTGCGTCAGACCTAACCCAAAGGACACTCACATGAAATCAGTTTTCAAACCCCTTCTGCTCGCCGGCCTGCTGGCCACGGCAGGTTTTGCCGCCTTTTCACAAGCCCCGGCGGGTGGCGAACGCGGCGGCATGATGGACGCAAGCGGCCTCATGCATGAGGGCGGGCACCATGACCGCATGGGCAAAATGGACCCGGCGAAGATGCAGGCAAGGATGGACAAACGCAATGCCAAACTCAAGGCAGTGCTCAAGCTCACGCCGGCCCAGGAAGGCGCATGGACCACCTATACCGCCGCCATGAAATTCCCGGCTGACCTGGTGGCCAAACGCCCGGATCGCGCTGAGATCGACAAGCTGACAACGCCTGAGCGTATCGACAAAATGAAGGCCCTGCGCACCCAGCACATGACCGACATGAACACCGCCATGGACAAGCGTGGCGAAGCGACCAAAGTGTTTTATGCCACGCTGACGCCCGAACAGCAAAAGGTATTTGACGCCAGGGCCACGCGCCACCATGGCTTTGAGGGCAAACAGCACGGCCCGCGGGACGGCAAAGCGCCGGTCCAGCCCAAACCACAACCAGGTGTCCAAATAAGCAAGTAAATACCTGCAGTCAACCGGGGCCGGGCTTCGCAAGCAGCGAAGCCCGGCCTTGTTTCATTCAGGCCAGCAGTTTTTTCAGTTCGCCGCTGTCAATCAGCCGGCTCAGGTCATCGGCACCGCCCACCAGCACCCCTTTCACAAAGACCATCGGCATGGTCGGCCAACCGGTCCACAGTTTGAGCGCATTGCGCTGGCGCCAGTTGTTGAAATAATTGCCGTATTCCAGGTACTGATACGCCACCCCGGCAGCGTCCAGCGCTTTGCGCGCCTTTTTCGGAAACGGGTTCAGGCCCATGCCCACCACGACCACGGGATGCTTCGCCACGGCGGCCTGTACCTCGCGCACAATGCTTTGTTCGTGGCTGGCAATCTTCTCTCTTATGGCGGGGTGAATGCTGGATTCATCAAGTATGGGGCGGGGCATGGCGATCTCCTGGGGGCGGCAAAGCCGACATTATGCGATCCCTGCTGCCGCGACGCCAATGACTACGCGCAAGCCTTAAAATCGCAGCACTTATGAACACACCACCAACCCAGGTTCCGGCCACTTCCCCAACCCGCGTCATGCCCGGCATACGCCTCATCACCCTGCCGGAACAGGAGTCGCACTGATGTTCGGTTATTCGGAAGAACAAATCGCCGCCTTCGGCCTGACCTTCGGCGTGGGCGGCTTCATGCTCTACATGCTGTTCATCATCGGCCATCTGGCCTGGGAATCCAAAGCCGGCAAATTTGGCACTTTTGTCCTGTTTGTGGGTCTGGCCTTCGGCATGAGCGGCTTCGTGGTGAAATACGTGATCCAGTGGGCTATCGGCATCAAGTGAGCGACAGACAAATGTCTTTCGTGCCAGCGCCCGATTTTTTCGCGGGGACTTCCTTGAAGCCCAGTTCTTTGGCCAGTTTGAGCATCCGCTCGTTGTAATCCAGCACGCTGGCCACCAGCCGCTGCGTCCCTTGGGTACGCAGATAGGCAATCATTTTTTGCATCAACAAGCGCCCCAGGCCGCTGCCCTTGAGCTCGGAACGCACGATCACGCCAAACTCCGCCGCGATGTTGTCAGGGTCAGCCATGGCGCGCACCACGCCCTGGGTTTGCAGCTGGCCATCCGGCCCGGGGGCAAGCGCCACAAAGGCCATTTCGCGTGCGTAATCAATTTGCACCATCCGCGCCAGCTCGCTGCGTTCCATGGCGCGCTTGCTGTAGAACACCCGCATCCGGACGTCTTCCGGGTCGAGATGTTGCAAAAACTCCATGTGCAGCGCCTCGTCTTCCGGCCGAATCGGCCGCAAACACAGTGTGTGCCCCTGCCACTGCACCGTTTCCTCCAGCTGCACGGGATAAGGCCGGATCGCAAAGTTGTTCGCTCCGGCCGGCGCTTTGGCACTCAGGCGGATGCGCGCATCGAGCGCCATGGCGCCTTCAAAGTTGACGATCAGGGGATTGATGTCCAGCTCGGCAATCTCCGGGATTTCGGCCAGCAACTGCGAAACCGCCACCAGCACCCCATACAGTGCGGCCTCGTCAACGGCGGGCGTGTCGCGCCAGCCGGCCAGCAGGCGCGCCACCCGGGTCCGCGAAACCAGTGCCCGCGCCAGCGGCACATTCAGGGGCGGCAAGGCCACCGCCCGGTCGGCCATGACTTCAACCGCTGTGCCGCCCTGGCCAAACAGGATGACCGGGCCAAACACGCTGTCGATCGTGCTGCCCACAATCAGCTCCTGCGCATGCAGTCGCCGCACCATGGCCTGCACCGTGAAGCCCTGAATGCGCGCCGTGGGATGCTGGCGCTGCACGCGCGCCAGCATGGTCTGGGCGGCCTCGCGCACCTCGCTCTCGTCCTGCAAGTTGAGGGCGACACCCCCCACGTCTGACTTGTGTGAAATATCGTCCGACAAAATCTTCAGAACCGCCGGAAAGCCCATTGCAACGGCGGCCTTGGCCGCCGCCTCCGGCGTGGCGTCCACGCGCTGTGTCGGCACCACCGGAATGTGGCAGGCCTCCAGCACCGCCTTGGCTTCGGGTTCGGTCAGCATCTCGCGGCCACTGGCCAGCGCCGCTTGCACCAGGGCCTTGATGGCCGCCGTGTCAGGGCGCAAGCCCGGCAGCAAGGCCGGGGGTGCTTCCGTCAACTCGGCCTGGTTGCGCCGATAGCGCTGCAACATGGAAAACGCGCGCACCGCCTGCTCCGGGGTGTCGAAGTTGGCAATGCCGGCGTCCTGAAATAGCTGGCGCGCTTCGGCGACCGCCCGGTCACCCAGCCAGCAGCTCATCAGGCGCGGAGGCGCATAAGCGTCATGCTGTGCCAGCGGCACCAGGGCCCGCGCAATGTCGGCACTGGACACAATGGCGGTTGGTGCGTGGATAAACAGCACCGCTCCCATCGCCGGATCGTCATTCAGCACCTGCAGGGCCTGCACATAACGCCCCACCGGCGCATCGCCAATGATGTCCACCGGATTACCGTGCGACCAGTTGGCTGGCAGTACCGCATCGAGCCGCTGTCGTGTCGTCGCACTGAGTTCTGACAGCTTCACGCCAGCATAGGCTGCGGCGTCGGCCGCCATGACACCGGCGCCGCCGCCATTGGTCAATATCGTGAGCGAGTCGCTGGTATTGGTGCGGAAACGCGACAGCGTTTCCGCTGCCAAAAAAAGCTCCTGCAAGGTATTGACCCGCAACATGCCGGCGCGGTCAATCGCGGCATCAAACACCCTGTCCGAGCCGGCCAGTGCCCCGGTGTGCGAGGCCGCCGCCAGCTGACCCTGGGGCGAGCGCCCGGCCTTCACCACAATCACCGGTTTGTTGCGCGCCGCGGCCCGTGCTGCGGACATGAATTTGCGGGGCGACTCGATGGATTCGGCATACAACAAAATGGCACGCGTTTTCGGGTCGCTGGCCAGGTAGTCCAGCATGTCGCCAAAGTCCACGTCGGCGTGTTCGCCCAGTGACACAAAATGCGAAAAACCGATGCCCTGCCCTTGTGCCCAGTCCAGCATGGCGGTCACCAAGGCACCGGACTGCGACACAAACGCCAGCTCACCCGGCAGCGCATCAATGTGGGCAAAGCTCGCATTCAGGCCTTTGTGCGGCGACAGCAGCCCAATACAGTTGGGCCCCAGTATGCGTAACAAGTGACGCCGCGCTGCATCCAGCATGGCCTGCTTCTGCGTGGCCTCCATGCCGGCAGTCATCACCACGGCGGCGCGCGTACCCAGGCGCCCTAATTCCTCAATCAGTCCGGGCACGGTGGCCGGTGGGGTACAGATCACCGCCAGGGCGGGCACTGCCGGTAAATCGGAGGCCCGGGCCACCACCGCACGCCCAGCGAGTTCACGGTACTTGGGATTGACGGCGTAGAGCTCGCCTTTGTAGCTGCCCGAAATCAGGTTGTGCCAGACTGTGGCACCGACGCTGCCCACACGCAGCGAGGCGCCAAAGACAGCAACCGAGGCCGGTTCAAACAAGGAATCGAGGTTACGGATACTCATTGATCAACCCCTTTATGGTTCAGCCCAGCGGACGCACACCGATCAGCAAGCCATGCAGCCAGAGCGCAAAGGCCATCCACAGGCCCACGCCCACCGCCACCGTGATGCCGGTGGCGCCTGCGGTGCCACGCGGGTACTGTGTGCCGGCCACACGATCGCGCCGGCGCGCGGCGCGGAAATCAAACATAGCCCAGACCAGAAACGAGCCAAACAACACCAGATGACCGATGTTGCCATTGGACAGCAAATGCGCCAGGGCCCAGAGCATGACGCCCAGCACCATGGGGTGATGCATGCGGGCTTTGATGCCGTTACCCGGCACATAGGCCGCCACCAGCAACACGAAGGAAATCAGGGTCAGGAGCGAAGCCAGATGGCGCATGCTCCCCGGGGGGCTCCACAACTGCACCGGTTGCTGCCGCGCCAAGCCAAAGCCCCACACGATCAAGCCGAAACCGATCCCTGACGCCACAGCGTACAGCCCCTTCCATGGCAACACGCCGATGCGCGCCCGGGTTTGGGTACGCCAGCCGTCGGCCACGATGCGCACCGAATGGACACCCAGAAAAATGACCAGACCCAGAATCAAATATGTCATAGAGATCCTCATCAGTTGCGGCCAGAACTTATGCACCCAGCACGCGGTTTTTACCAGAACGCTTCGCCAGATACATGGCCTGGTCGGCTCGTTTAATGGCGTCGGGGCCGGTTTCGTCGACCGCCAGTTGCGCCACACCGGCGCTGAAGGTGATCAAAATTTTCTCGGCGCCGGTCAAAAAGAAACGCGTCGTCAGTTCGCGCTGCAAGCGCATCATGGCTTCAACCCCTTTGTCCAGTGGCGTGTCGGGCAGCAAAAGAACAAACTCTTCACCACCATAGCGCGCCAGCGTGTCCTGCGGCCGCATGACCTCGCGCGCCACAGCCGCCAGGTGCGTCAGCGCCTCGTCGCCTGTGGCGTGCCCCAACTTGTCGTTGATTTTCTTGAAGTTGTCAATGTCCAGCAGCGCCATGCACAAGGGTGTTTCCTTGCGTCGTACATGGGACACTTCGCGATTCAATGCCTCGTCCAGGCCCTGGCGATTCAGCGCGCCGGTCAGCGGGTCATGCCGTGCCTGGGCACTGACACGGTCCAGTTCCTGATGCAGTTTGGAAAGCTCGGCTTCGGTGGTTTGCGCCTTTTCCCGCATGCCGCGCAGCTCATCCCGTGCCGTCAGGCTGTCGTGTGCCATGGTGCGGGTCGCGCCCACCACCTCTTTCAATACCGGCGCAATTTCAGCAATGGTTTTGGCCTGCTCGATCAGGCGCGCATTCTCTTCCATCTGCCCGTGGTACGCGCTGGTGGATTCTGTCATTTGAGACAGCCGCTCAATGAAGGTGGCCAGCATCTGGCGCATGTCTTCCTGCGCTTCCTGCGCCCGGCCTTTGGCTTCGGTCTGCTTGAAAATCACATCTCTCAGGCGACGTTCCACATCATCGAGCCGGCGCAAAGTAAGCGGCGGCGTCGAAGCCGTCAGCAGGGCCTCAATTTGACCCTGGAGCCAACGATCATCCAGACTGAGTTCGCCAATGTTTTCAATGATCAGGTGCAGCAGTTTGAGCAGCGTGACCTTGATCTCGGCCTGATCTTCCGCTGCAAATGAAAGCCGGTTGCCAAAGTTGCCCAGCATCAGCTTGACCGCCAGCACATCCGCCTCCGGCTGGCGCATGGCGGTGAGCAAGGTCTGGGTTTGCTCGGCAAAACGGGCATCGTCGGTCCCCAGTGCGGGCAGTGCGTACTCAATCAGCCGCGCAATCTGTTCAAGAAAATCAGTCGTCAGGGCCGGTGCGCTGACAGAGGATGAAACCGGCGTCACCTGGGACGCCACCGACGCCAGAGATTCAACAACGGCCGGTACAGCGGCCGGCGGGCTGAAACCACCATAAGCCATCAGAGCACTTTTTACGCCCTCCCAGTTCAGTTGCCGGATAGCGGAATCCAGCAAGCCACGCTGCTTTTGTTGTCCGGGTGTTTTGGTGGGCAAGGCCTGGGCAATGTCACGCAGCCGGTCTGCTGGAAACGGGGCTTCCGTGGGTACCCCCGCAACCTCACTGTAAATCATCTGGTAATTGGCCGGGGTGGGCGCCATCTTGCGCGCGGTCAGCTGCTTGAGCGTTTCGCGCGCAATTTCAAAAGGCTTCCTGTTATCCATGATTATTTCTTTTGCTATAAATTTAATAGCTACCTACGAAGATTCTACGGGGGCTAGAGCTACATATGACCATTAAACGGGAAAGACATCCATGCCAACCCAAAAAAGCGCTTGAGTTCAGCCAGGAGATAAGCCCCACCTGCCCCAAATAGTCAATTCAGGATAACACCAAGAATCCGCAGCGCAATTGTGATGAACGCGAGGGGCCGGAAGGACAACACTGTGAATAGTTCTGGCATAAGGTCGCAGTTATCCACAGAACATCACGAAAAACAAAAATTATCCAGTTTCCGGGTACACCTTGAAAGCAGGGACGCCCACATGGGTTAACAGCACGTAAGTCCTTGATATGAAGCAGGAAAACGGGGTTACCCACAGACCAGCGCGATCCTTATCTACTACTACTATGTATTAATAGAAGAAATAGATAAGAAAGCAAAAAAACTTCTTTCAAGCCAAAGCTCGTTTTTCGGGTCATTGACCAGAGCCACCATGCGTCTGTGCATAGGCACTGCTACTGCAACAGGCATGCGCTACCAGAACGAGCAGTTTTTTATTGCGGGTATTTTGTAAAACTTCAGCACATGCGAAAACAGGATGGCCCGGGCCAGACCGTGTTTTTTATGTATTGGCGTGCAATGGTGTTGACATAGCGCACGTTGGCTTGCGTAGCAGAAGAAGTATTCAAACGCGACTAGACCCGCAATGTTGCATTGCAGGGTAAAAATTCCAAGGGAATTTCAGTGGCCGGCAAGGATGCCGGCCATAAGAAACCTATCTCGCAGGCATTGGAACTGCCGCGGAAGGCGTCACTCAGGTTTGGACAGAGAATTTAAGTTAACGGTCAAACGCAAACAGCAGATTCTCGGCATGAAATCAGCCTCCCAGATAGGCTTCTTCCACTTTGGGGTCGGCCAGCAGGTTCGGTCCAGTATCAGCCAGCACGATCTTGCCGGTTTCGATCACAAAGCCGTGGCGGGCGATTTTCAGCGCCTGGCGCACGTTCTGCTCGACCAGCAGGATGGTGAGGCCGCTGCGGTTAATCTGCACCAGCGTGCGAAAAATCTCTTGCACCAGGATCGGCGCCAGCCCCATCGAAGGTTCATCCAGCAGCAGCAGTTTGGGTTTGGCCATCAAGGCGCGGCCGATCGCCAACATTTGTTGTTCGCCGCCCGAGAGGTTGCCGGCGAACTGGTCGGCCCGGTCTTTGAGGCGCGGGAACAGGTGGTAGACCTCTTCCAATGAATTGGCGATGCCGGCCTGGTCCTTGCGCGTGTAGGCGCCCAGCAAGAGATTCTCAGCCACCGTGAGGGTGGTCAGGATGGCCCGCCCTTCCGGAACCTGCACCACACCGCGCTGGACGATCTGGTGCGGGGCGAGGCGGGTGATGTCCTCGCCCTGAAACTCGACACTGCCACGCACCGGCTTGAGCAGGCCCGAGAGCGCCAGCAGCGTGGTGCTCTTGCCGGCACCGTTGGCGCCGACAAGGGCTGTGATCTCGCCACTGTTGAGCTCAAAGGTGAGGCCCTTGACGGCCTCGATGTGGCCGTAAGCAACGGCCAGGTCATTCACGCGAAGGGAAACACTCATGCTGCATCCTCCTTGCCAAGGTAGGCTTCAATCACTTCCGGATTGTTACGCACTTCGTCTGGCGTGCCCTCGGCGATGATGCGGCCGAAATTGAGCACGGCAATGCGGTCACACAAGCCCATGACAAAGCGCATGTCGTGTTCGATCATGAAGACGCCGTAGCCACGGTCGCGGATGTTGCGGATTTCTTCCATAAGGATGGTTTTTTCCGATGGATTCATGCCGGCGACCGGCTCATCAAGAAGCAGCAACTTGGGCTCGGTGGCCAGGGCGCGGGCGAACTCCAGTTTGCGCTGGTCGCCGTAGGAAAGATTGTCGGCCAGCATGCTGGCCTTGTGGTCGAGTCCAACCCAGGTGAGCAGCTCCAGGGCCCGTTCGCGCGCCTTTTTTTCGGCGGCACGGTAGGCCGGGGTATTGAAGAAGAGTGAGATGCCGCCGTAGTTCAGGTGATCATGCAGGCCCACCATGACGTTTTCCAGCAGATCCATTTCCTTGAAGATGCGGATATTCTGAAAAGTGCGCGCGATGCCACGATGCGTGATGCGGTGTGATGGCAAGCCGATCAGGTTTTCGCCCTGAAACTCGATGCTGCCGCTGTTCGGCTGCAGCAGGCCGGTGATCAGGTTAAAGACGGTAGTCTTGCCGGCGCCGTTGGGGCCAATCAGCCCGTAAATGCTGCCAGCAGGCACTTCAAAACTGACGTCCTGCAAAACGTGCAAGCCGCCGAAATGTTTACCGAGGTGGTGAATGGAAAGCAGATTGGCGCTCATGCTCGGCCTCCCTTGTTGCGATTTAGCCAGGCCCGGATGCGGCGCGGCTCCCAAATACCCTTGGGCAGGAAGAGCACGACCAGCACCAGTACGGCACCGTTCACCAGTGAACGGAAGTCGTGCAGGAAGCGCAGCAGTTCCGGCAGCAGGGCCAATACCGTGGCGCCGAGCATCGGGCCGAACAAGCCGGAGGTGCCGCCAAGCACCGTCATGGTCAGAATATCGACCGCATTTTCGAAGCCGTATTCGCGCGGGCTGATGAAAAAGGTGAAGTGGGCATTGAGGGCCCCGGCCACGCCAGCGATGAAGGCGCCTAGAACGAAGGCCAGCAGTTTGTAACGATCGACGTCGATGCCCATCAGGCGGGCTGCCACTTCGTCTTCCTTGATCGCCTCGAAGGCGCGGCCAACCTTGGAGCGGCGCAGGCGGGTCAAGCCGTAGACGGTCAACGCCAGCAGCAGGACGATGTGCCAGCCTTCAGTGACGAGCGGAATGCCATTGAGGCCCTCGGGGCCGCCGGTGATATCGAGGTTGAGTACGGTGATGCGAACCACCTCGCCGAAGGCCAGCGTGGCCATCGCCAGGTAGACGCCTGAGAGGCGAAGCACCGGGGCGCCGATGATCAGCGCCACCAGGGCGGGTGCCACACCGCCCGCCAGCAGGACGGCCGGGAAAGACCACCCCAGATGCAGCGTGAGCAAGGCGGACGCATAAGCGCCGATGCCCATGAAGGCGGCATTGGCCAGCGACAGCAAGCCGCAGGAAAGGGTGAGCCAGATCGACAGCGCTAACAGCGAATGCACCCCCACCGTGAAAACCAGGGTGCTGTAGGTGGACCAGAAATCATTGAGCCATTCCATTACGCTTTCCTTTCCAGCTTGCGTCCGAACAGCCCTGAAGGCCGCACCAGCAGGATCAGGAAGAGCAGGCCGAAGGCCACGGCATCGCCCATCTGACTCGACAGATAGGCCTTGCTGAGGACCTCGGCAAAACCCAGAAAGAGGCCGCCGATGAGCGCGCCGCGAATGTCCCCCATACCGCCAAGAATGATCACGGCGATGCCTTTATGCAAAATGGGCTGGCCCATTTGCGGCGTGATGGCGTTGAAGTCGAGGCCAATCAGGACGCCGGCGATGCCGCCGAGCGCCGCCGCCACAAAGGATGTGATGTGGAACAGGCCCTCGACATTGATGCCGAGCAGCCAGGCCGCTTTAGGCGACTCGGCGATAGCGCGCAAGGCGCGGCCGAGTTGCGTGCGCTTGAGGATGGTGAACAGCACCGCCATCAGCACGAAGGCGATGGCGACGATGGCGATTTCCAGCGCCCGCACGTGCACGCTGCCGATCATGAACTCGCCAGCCGGCAGGGTTTCCTCGGGGAAGCGTAAAGCCTCCGCGCCGAACAGGCCTTGTGCCGTCGTGGTCAGCATGATGCCGACACCGATGGTGGCGATCATCGGAATCAGGTGCGGCGCATTGCGCACGCGCAACGGCTTGAGGATCAGCACATCGACCAGCAGGCCCAGCGTGCCGCTGACCAGCATGGCACCGATCATGGCCAGCCACAGCGGCGCGTCGAAGCGGGTGACGAGGGCAAGGGCGGCGTAGCTGCCGACCATGAACACGGCCCCATGCGACAGATTGATGACGGCCAGCACACCAAAAACGAGGGTGAAACCCAGGGCAAACAGCGCATAGACGCTGCCGAGCGTCAGGGCGTTGAGAAGTTGTTGTTCAAGCATCGGAGAATTTTGTCGGTAGGGCGAAAAAACAGCCCAAAAAGCAATGCGGGGCAGATTTTCATCGGCCCCGCATGATGGGTTGTGCTGGTTTACTTGCCGTCGTACAAGGAGAATTTGCCACCTTTGACCACGTAGATGAAAGGTTTCTGGTCGGCATCCCAGCCGCCAACCTTGCCATCTTTGGTCTTGGCCGGACGGAACTTGAAGGGACCGGTCGCGCCGTTGATCGCGGCTTTAGGCAGGGCGTTTTTGAGCGCCTCACGGTCGGCACTCAGGTCGCCAGTGAACTTGATGTCCTTCAGCGCGGCGGCGGCAATGTAGACCGCGTCGTAGCCTTGGGCTGCAAACTGGTTGGGCTCCGTGTTGTACTTTTTCAGGTACTCGGCGACGAAAGCCTTGTTGGCCGGGGCCGGGTTGGTATTCGACCACGGGCTGCCGACGAAGGTACCTTCACCGGCCAGCTTGGAGATTTCGAACAGCTTGGGTGAGTTGAAGCCATTGCCGCCGATGAAGGGCGCCTTGATACCCAAGCCACGTGCCTGGGTCATGATGTTGGCAGCCTCTTCTGCGAGGCAGGAGCAAATCACCGCGTCGGGGGCGGAAGCCTTGATCTTGGTTAGTTGCGCCTTGAAGTCGACATCGCCCTTGACGTAGGTTTCAGTCGTGGTGACGGGCAGTTTGCGTTCTGCGAGCACAGTCTTGAAGACGTCGTAGCCACTCTTGGTAAAGGCGTCGTCATTGCCGTAAATGACGGCAACTTTTTTGATGTTGTAGTGCTTCGCAGCGGTGGCGACAGTCACCGGCAATACGTCGGACTCCATCACTGAATTGCGAAAGACGTAGGGGCCGATGTCCGTGATGCCGTTGGCGGTGTTGGAGGTGCCAAAGATCACGGTTTTGGCACCATTGGCAACCGGGCCGCCTGCAAACATCGAGTTGGACAGGGTGGGGCCGAAGATCATCAGCACTTTGTCCTGGAAGATCAACTTTTTGACAACGTTGATGGCTTCTTCCTTCTTGCCCTGTTCGTCTTCGATGACGAGCCGGATCTTGTTGCCGTTGATGCCGCCTTTGGCGTTGATTTCATCAGCGGCCAACTGCAGGCCGTTGCGGATGGCCACGCCATATTGGGCGGCGCCGCCGGACAGGGCTTCTGCCACCCCAAACTTGATGTCGGCGGCCTGAGCGATGCCAGCACCGGCGAGGGCGCTAACCAGGGCAAGGGATTTGGGGAGGAAGTGCATGGATTCTCCAGTTAATGTCGAGGGGGATTCGGATGGTCGATGAATGCCAGACAATTTTAAATATCAATATTCCCGGCGCGCAGCGCGTTGGTTTCGATGAATTCGCGGCGGGGTTCCACCTCGTCGCCCATCAGCATGGTGAAGACACGGTCGGCTTCGATGGCGTCATCGACTTGTACTCGGAGCAAGCGGCGCACGGTCGGGTCCATGGTGGTTTCCCACAGCTGCGCGGGATTCATTTCGCCCAGCCCTTTGTAACGCTGGCGCGAGGTGGTATTTTCAGCTTGTGCCAGCAACCAGGTCATGGCTTCACGGAAATCGGCCACCTTGGCTTCCTTTTGCCGTTCGCCTTCACCGCGCATCACCTTGGCGCCTTCGCTCAGCAAGCCTCTAAAGGTGTTGGCTGCTTCGGCCAGTGCCGCGTAGTCGGAGCCATGGACAAAGTCTTGCGTGAGCACGCTGCTTTTGACGTTGCCATGGTGGCGACGGCTGATGCGCAAAATAGGTTTGTCGGTACGCACGTCAAACTCGCCGCTGACTTCGGCATCAGGCAACTGGGCTTGCAGCGCGACGGCAGAGAGTTCCGCATCCGCCACGGTGTCCAGGTTCAGCGCTACGCCATCGGCGATCGAGCGCAGGGCTTCGGCATCCATGAAGTTCTTCAAACGCGCAATCACGTTTTGAGCCACTTGGTGCTTGCGTGCCAAGTCCGCCAGCGCTTCACCATTGATGATGGTGCCGTTGTCGCCACCGGTATGCACCGAGGCGTTCACCAGGGCAATGCGCGTCAGGAAGCTGTCCAGCGCGGGGGCGTCTTTCAGGTACAGCTCTTCCTTGCCGGCTTTCACTTTGTACAGCGGCGGCTGGGCAATGTAGATGTGGCCGCGTTCCACCAGTTCGGTCATCTGGCGGTAGAAGAAGGTGAGCAGCAGTGTGCGGATGTGGGCGCCGTCAACGTCGGCATCGGTCATGATGATGATGCGGTGGTAGCGCAGCTTGGCGACGTTGAAGTCATCGTTGCCGGTGCTGCCACCGGCCCGGCCGATGCCGGTGCCGAGCGCCGTGATCAGCGTCAAAATTTCATTGCTGGTCAGCAGCTTTTCGTAGCGCGCCTTTTCCACATTCAAAATCTTGCCGCGCAGGGGCAAAATGGCCTGGAATTTGCGGTCGCGGCCTTGTTTGGCGGAACCACCGGCGGAGTCGCCCTCGACAATGTAGATTTCGCACATGGCCGGGTCTTTTTCCTGGCAGTCAGCCAGCTTGCCGGGCAGGCCCATGCCGTCGAGCACGCCTTTGCGGCGTGTCATGTCGCGCGCCTTGCGGGCCGCTTCGCGGGCGCGGGCCGCTTCGATGATCTTGCCGACGATGATCTTGGCATCCGCCGGGCGCTCCTGCAGGTAGTCGTGCAGCAGGCGGCTGACGATGTCTTCCACCGGGCCGCGCACTTCGGAGCTCACCAGCTTGTCTTTGGTCTGGCTGCTGAACTTGGGCTCGGGGACTTTGACGCTGAGCACGCAGCACAGGCCTTCACGCATGTCGTCGCCGGTGACTTCAACCTTGGCCTTCTTGGCCATTTCGCTGTCGTCAATGTACTTGTTGATGACCCGTGTCATGGCAGCACGCAGGCCGGTCAGGTGGGTGCCACCGTCGCGCTGGGGGATGTTGTTGGTGAAGCACAGCACCTGCTCGTTGTAGCCGCTGTTCCACTGCATCGCCACCTCGACACCGATGTTGGTGTTCTGGTCGCTCTGGCGGTCGCCCATGGCGTGGAAGATGTTGGGGTTCAACACCGTCTTGCCTTTGTTGATGAAGTTGACAAAGCCCTTGACGCCGCCGGCACCCGAGAAGTCGTCTTCCTTGCCGCTGCGCTCGTCTTTGAGACGAATTCTGACGCCGTTGTTCAAAAAGCTGAGTTCGCGCAGGCGCTTGCTCAAAATTTCGTAGTGGAAGTCGGAGTTGGTCTGGAAAATCTCCAGATCCGGTGAAAAGTGCACCTCGGTACCGCGTTTTTCGGTCTCGCCAATCACTCGCATGGGGGACACTTCGACGCCGTTCACGACCTCGATCAGGCGGTTCTGCACAAAGCCCTTGCTGAACTCCATCACATGCACTTTGCCATCACGCCGGATGGTCAGGCGCAGCATTTTGCTCAAGGCGTTGACGCAGCTCACGCCGACGCCGTGCAGGCCGCCGGAAACTTTGTAGCTGTTCTGGTTGAACTTGCCGCCGGCGTGCAGTTCGGTCAGGGCGATCTCAGCCGCCGAGCGCTTGGGCTCGTGCTTGTCGTCCATCTTGACGCCGGTCGGAATGCCGCGTCCGTTGTCCACCACTGACACAGAGTTGTCGGAATGGATGGTGACCAGGATGTCGTCGCAATGGCCGGCCAGCGATTCGTCAATCGAGTTGTCCACCACTTCGAACACCAAATGGTGCAGGCCGGTGCCGTCCGAGGTGTCGCCGATGTACATGCCGGGGCGTTTGCGCACCGCCTCCAAGCCTTCCAGAATCTGGATCGAGCCTTCGCCATAGGCTTCGGACGCGCCGGCCTGGTGGGCGTCGATGGTGGGCTGGAAGTTGGAGCTGTCGACGGTTCCCTCGCCCGTGTTGACGGCATCCTCACCGTTTTCCGGGGTCTGAACTGGCTTGTTTTCTTCGGTCATGGCTAACTTCTCTAACGATTTCTCAAACTCTTGAATGACCAAACCCGCAATGAACTTTTCGTTGATCGCGGGTTCGGGCTTTGTAGGGCTACAAATTTTGCGGCGTCAAATCCGCATGGGCATCACCACGTATTTGAAGGTGGCGTTGTCGGGGATGGTGAACAGCGCTGAACTGTTGCCGTCGGATAGTTCCAGCTTTACCATTTCCTGGCTCATGTTGGTCAGCGCATCAATGAGGTAGGTCACATTGAACCCGATCTCGATGCTGTCACCGCCGTAATCAATATCCAGCTCGTCCACTGCCTCTTCCTGCTCGGCATTGTTGGACGCTACACGCAGGGTGCCGGGCTCGATGTTCAAGCGCACACCCTTGAACTTGTCGCTGGTCAAAATGGCGGTGCGCTGCAGGGTGGCCAGTAGGGCCACGCGGCCCAGCGTGATGCTGTTTTTGTGGTTTTTGGGAATGACGCGGTTGTAGTCGGGGAACTTGCCTTCGACCAGCTTGGTGACAAACTCCATGCCACCAAAGCTGAACTTGGCCTGGTTATTGGCAAATTGCATTTCGATCGCGCCGTCTGCGTCGCTCAACAGGCGTTGCAGTTCGATCACCGTTTTGCGCGGCAAAATAACTTCTTGCTTGGGCACGTCCACATCCAGTGTGGCGGAAGCAAAGGCCAGACGGTGGCCATCGGTTGCCACCAGGCTCAGCTGCTTGCCTTCGGCGACGAACAGAATGCCGTTGAGGTAGTAGCGGATGTCATGCACGGCCATGGCAAACGACACCTGGCTCAGCAGGTCTTTCAGTGTCTTTTGCGGCACGCTGAATACCGGGCCAAAGTTGGCCGCTTCCTGCACCAGCGGAAAGTCTTCGGCGGCCATGGTTTGCAGGGTGAATTTGCTTTTACCACCCTTGAGGATGAGCTTGGCGGCGCTCGATTCCAGCGAGACCGTCTGATCCGACGGCATGGTGCGCAGAATATCGATCAGCTTGCGCGCACCCACGGTGGTGGTGAAGTTGCCCGTATCGCCATCCAGTTCAGCCGTGGTGCGGATCTGGATTTCGAGATCGCTGGTGGTGAGTTGCAGTGATGTGCCCGTTTTGCGAATCAGCACGTTGGCCAGAATGGGCAAGGTGTGCCGACGCTCTACGATGCCCGCGACCGATTGCAGTACCGATAGAACTTTGTCTTGTGTGGCCTTCAGGACGATCATGTCAACCTCTTGTTTAATATCAATAATTCAAACCAACAACGGACAGGGGCGCGTATTTTTTCACTACCGCCATTTTCCACTTTTTATTCCGGCTATCAGCCCTTGAGCGTCTGTTCCAGCACGTGAAGTTGCTGGTTCAGCTCGGTCATTTGCTGGCGCTCACCGCCAATCTTGCGTACGGCGTGCAAAACGGTTGTGTGGTCGCGTCCACCAAACAATTCTCCAATTTCCGGGAGGCTTTTTTGTGTCAGCTCTTTAGCCAGGTACATGGCAATCTGGCGCGGCCGGGCAATGCTGGCAGGCCGCTTCTTGGAATACATGTCCGCGATTTTGATTTTGTAGTAGTCCGCCACCGTTTTCTGGATGTTTTCCACCGAAATCTGGCGGTTCTGGATCGACAGCAGGTCGCGCAGGGCTTCCCGGGCCAGCAGAATCGAGATTTCTTTCTGGTTAAAACGGGAGTAAGCCAGAATTTTGCGTAACGCGCCTTCCAGCTCGCGCACGTTGGACCGCACATTTTTGGCCACAAAAAACGCTACTTCTTCCGGCATGTCAATGCCTTCAACCCGCGCCTTGTTGATCAGAATGGCGACCCGCATTTCCAGTTCGGGCGGTTCGATGGCCACCGTCAGCCCGGAATCAAAGCGCGACACCAGACGTTCGTGAATGTCGGTCAGACCCTTGGGATAGGTGTCACTGGTCATCACGATGTGTGATTTTTTGGCCAGCAGTGCCTCGAACGCATTGAAGAACTCTTCCTGGGTGCGTTCCTTGTTGGCAAAAAACTGAACGTCATCGATCAGCAGCAGATCCAGTGAATGGTAGCGTTCCTTGAATTCATCAAAAGTCTTGCGCTGGTAAGCCTTAACCACATCCGAGACAAACTGTTCGGCATGGATGTAGAGAACTTTGGCGGAAGGCATGTCGGCCAGCAGGCGATTGCCCACGGCGTGCATCAAGTGGGTTTTGCCCAGACCGACGCCACCGTAGATGAAAAGAGGGTTGTACAGGTGCCCCGGCATGCCGGCGACATGCATCGCCGCCGCGCGTGCCATGCGGTTGGCGGTGCCTTCAATCAGGGTGTCAAAAGTCAGGGCCGTATTGAGCCGGTTCTTGAGGCTGTTGGGGGTTCGTTCTTCGCCCAACTCAGCCGCTTCTTCCATCTGGATCGGTTCGACGGAACGTTGCGGAGAAGGGCTTCGGGCAACAATCTCGCGCGGAGCAAGTGCTAACTCTATCTGGACAGACTGACCCGAACACTTCTCCAGCAGGCTGGAAATCCGGTTGCTGTATTGGGCTCTGATCCAGTCCAGTTTGAACCGGTTGGCGACAAAGATGGTGACTTTGGAAAGGTCGTCCGTGACCTGGGCCGACAGGGGCTTGATCCAGGTGTTGAACTGCTGTTCAGGGAGCTCCTGTGCCAGTTGGTCGATGCAGGTTTGCCACAGGCTTTGCCCGGCGCCCTGGCCTGCGAAACCAGGCTGGCTGGCGTGTTGTCCCTCTGTCATTATTGGTATCAGCTTCTGTGGATAGATTTAAATTACTGCGACCCGAATTGTAATTTATCAAGGATTTATCCACAAGCTGGAATAACCCGAAAATACCGCCAGGCAGGCTGTCTGGCGGTGTCAGCCGCGAAAGTCCGTATCTCAAAACTTGTAAACCGCCCACCCTTGAAACCCGTACCCATCGCCCATAATTGCGGATTGCCCATGTCGCTGTCCCCGGACGCGAAATCCGTTTTTTGAGACCTACCTATTCCATGACCAAACAAACCCTTTCCTTCCAGGCCGAAGTGGCGCAGCTGCTGCATCTCGTCACCCATGCCCTGTACTCCAACAAAGAGATTTTTCTGCGCGAGCTGATCTCCAATGCCTCGGACGCCTGCGACAAGCTGCGTTTTGAGGCCATCAACGACGGCGGCCTGTACGAAGACGCGCCGAATCTCGAAGTCCGGGTGTCTTTGGACAAAGACGCCAAGACGCTCACCATTACCGACAACGGCATTGGCATGAGCGCGCAGGAAGCCATCGACCACCTCGGCACCATTGCCAAGAGCGGCACCAAGGATTTTGTCTCCAAGCTGTCCGGCGACCAGAAGGCCGACTCACAACTGATTGGCCAGTTTGGCGTTGGCTTTTATTCCGGCTTTATCGTGGCCGACAAGATCACGGTCGAGTCGCGCCGCGCCGGCATGAAGGAGTCCGAAGGCGTGCGCTGGATCAGCGGTGGTGCCGGCAACTTTGAGGTCGAAACCATCACCCGTGCACAGCGCGGCACCAGCGTCATCCTGCACCTGAACGACGACGCCATGGACTACGCCAACGCCTGGAAAGTCAAGGGCATCATCGCCAAGTACTCCGACCACATCAGCCTGCCGATCCTGATGGAAAAGGAAGAGTGGAAAGATGGCGAACTGATTAACGCCGGTGACGAAAACGGCGGCCGCCAGCCCGGCGCCATGGTCAAGACCGGCGAGTGGGAAGCGGTCAACAAGGGCAACGCCATCTGGGCGCGTGCCAAGAAAGACATCACGCCCGAGCAGTACAGCGAGTTCTACAAACAGATCAGCCACGATTTTGAAGCGCCGCTGGCCTACACCCACAACCGCGTTGAAGGCAGCACCGAGTACACGCAGCTGCTGTACATCCCCGGCAAGGCGCCGATGGACTTGTACAACCGCGAGAAGTCGGCCGGCGTCAAGCTCTACGTCAAGCGCGTCTTCATCATGGACGACGCCGAGGCGCTCCTTCCCACCTACCTGCGCTTTGTCAAAGGCGTCGTGGACTCGGCCGACCTGCCGCTCAATGTGAGCCGCGAGTTGCTGCAGGAAAGCCGCGACGTCAAAGCCATCCGCGAAGGCTGCACCAAACGCGTGCTGGGCATGCTGGAAGACCTGGCCAAGCACGACAAGTTGCCGGAAGCCGCGGCATCTGCTGAAGGCGTGACGGATGCGACTACCGAAGGGGTCTCCGATGTTCTTAGCGAAGAAGACAAGGCGGAGGCCGCCGCCAACGCCGGCAAATACAGCAAGTTCTACGGCGAATTTGGTGCCGTGCTGAAAGAAGGTCTGGGCGAAGACTTTGGCAACAAAGACCGCCTGGCCAAGTTGCTGCGTTTTGCCTCCAGCACCACCGATACCGTGAGCGTCAGTTTTGCCGACTACAAAGCGCGCATGAAAGAAGGCCAGGAAGCCATCTACTACATCACCGCCGACTCCGCCTCAGCCGCCAAAAACAGCCCGCAGCTCGAAGTGTTCAAGAAAAAAGGCATCGAAGTGCTGCTGATGACCGACCGCGTGGACGAGTGGGCGCTGAACTACCTGCAAGACTTTGACGGCACGCCGCTGCAGTCCGTCGCCAAAGGGGCGGTGGACCTGGGCTCGCTGCAAGACGAGACTGAAAAGAAAGCCGCCGAAGAAGCGGCCGAAACCTTCAAGCCGCTGCTGGCCAAGCTGAAAGAAGCGCTGAAAGACAAAGCGGCCGACGTGCGCGTCACCACCCGTCTGGTCGACAGCGCCGCCTGCCTGGTGGTGCAAGACGACGGCATGAGCACGCAACTGGCCCGCATGCTCAAGCAGGCCGGCCAGGCCGCGCCCGACATCAAACCGGTGCTGGAAGTGAACGCCGAACACCCGCTGGTGAAAAAGCTCGATGGTTCGGTGCACTTCAACGACCTGGCGCACATCCTGTTTGACCAGGCGCTGCTGGCCGAAGGCGGTATGCCGTCGGACCCGGCCGCCTATGTGAAACGGGTGAATGCGCTGCTGGTTTGATTATTTTTTATATAAAATCGGCCTCTAGCCCCCGTACTCATTGCGCAAGCAGCTATTAAAATAATAGCTGCTTAAGCGTAAAAAGCCCCGCAGTCGATTTGACTGGTGGGGCTTTTTTCCTGCGAATGCTCAGTCACCCAGCAGCGACAGGTCGCGCACGGCGCCCTTGTCGGCCGACATGACCAACATGGCGTAGGCCTTGAGTGCGGCCGACACCTTGCGCTTGCGCGGGACGGCGGGCTTCCAGCCCTTGGCGTCTTGCTCGGCGCGGCGTTTGGCCAGCTCTTCGTCCGACACCAGCACGTTGATGGACCGGTTAGGAATGTCGATGCGGATGCGGTCGCCGTTGCGCACCAGACCAATCGCGCCACCAGCCGCCGCCTCGGGTGAGGCGTGCCCCATGGACAGGCCGGAGGTGCCGCCCGAGAAACGACCGTCCGTCAGCAGTGCGCAGGCCTTGCCCAAGCCCTTGGACTTGATGTAGGACGTGGGGTAGAGCATTTCCTGCATGCCGGGGCCGCCCTTGGGGCCTTCGTAACGCACGATCACCACGTCGCCGGCCTTCACCTGGTCGTTCAGGATGTGCTCCACGGCCTCGTCCTGCGACTCGGTCACATGGGCCGGGCCTTCAAACACCAGCAGCGCGTCATCGACGCCGGCGGTTTTGACCACGCAGCCGTTGAGCGCGATGTTGCCCACCAGCACCGCCAGACCACCCTCTTGCGAGAACGCGTGGTCGCCGGCGCGGATGCAGCCTTCGGCGCGGTCCGTGTCCAGGCTGGGAAAGCGGCAGGACTGGCTGAACGCCACCTGGCTGGGCTTGCCGGCCGGGCCGGCCATATAGAACTTCTGCACTTCGGCGGAAGGGTTGCGCATGATGTCCCACTGGTCCAGCGCGTCCTTCATGGTCTTGGCATGGACGGTCGGCACGTCGGTGTGCAGCTTGCCGGCGCGGTCGAGCTCACCCAGAATGGCCATGATGCCGCCGGCGCGGTGGACGTCCTCGACGTGGTACTTGGGCGTATTGGGCGCGACCTTGCACAGCTGCGGCACCACCTTCGAGAGGCGGTCGATGTCCGCCAGGGTGAAGTCGATCTCGGCCTCCTGGGCAATCGCCAGCAGGTGCAGGATGGTGTTGGTGGAGCCGCCCATGGCGATGTCGAGCGTGATGGCATTCTCAAAGGCCTTGAAGCCGATGGCGCGCGGCAGCACCGTGTCGTCGTCCTGCTCGTAGTAACGCTTGCACAGTTCCACCGCCAGATGACCGGCGCGCTTGAACAGCTGCTCGCGGTCGGCGTGCGTCGCCACCAGCGTGCCGTTGCCGGGCAGGGACAGGCCCAGCGCTTCGGTCAGGCAGTTCATCGAATTGGCGGTAAACATGCCGGAGCAGGAACCGCAGGTCGGGCAGGCGGAGCGCTCCACCTCGGCCACTTCTTCGTCGGACACGGATGCGTCGGCGGCCATCACCATGGCGTCGATCAGGTCCAGCTTGATGACGCCCAGCTTGGTTTTGCCGGCTTCCATCGGGCCACCGGAGACGAACACCACCGGGATGTTCAGGCGCATGGCGGCCATCAACATGCCGGGGGTGATCTTGTCGCAGTTGGAGATGCACACCATCGCGTCGGCGCAATGGGCGTTGACCATGTACTCGACCGAGTCGGCAATGATGTCGCGGCTGGGCAGCGAGTACAGCATGCCGTCGTGGCCCATGGCGATGCCGTCGTCCACCGCAATCGTGTTGAACTCCTTGGCCACGCCGCCTGCGGCTTCAATCTCGCGTGCCACCAGTTGACCCAGATCCTTCAGATGGACGTGACCGGGCACAAACTGCGTGAAGGAGTTGACCACCGCAATGATCGGCTTGTCGAAGTCGCCGTCTTTCATGCCGGTGGCTCGCCAGAGTGAGCGGGCACCCGCCATGTTGCGGCCGGCGGTGGAGGTTTTGGAGCGGTAGACAGGCACGGATAAACCCTCTTGGTAGGTGCTATGGATGAAATGCACAGGCTGCGCGGCGGCAAGTGGCGGCGCTCAACTATTAATTATCGTCCACAGCCAGCAACCCGGTGCGGTGTGCGGGAACCCTTGTCTTGGGTCAACCGCGGGATGACTTGGATAAAGCAACAAACATCGAATTGTCGTGAAAGTCGTCTTTGCAAGCGTTTGCAGGCATTCGCCACGGTCAGCTATAGGGAAGCCAATGGCGTGGCTGGCTTGCCAGATATTCGGCGATCGTCTGGACAAGATCCAGCCTATGACTCACACGCCTATTCGCCTGCGCTTAGAGCACCGCAGCTACTCAGCTTTTGCCGAGACGACGCGGTTGCGGCCGGCATGCTTGGCTCAATAGAGCGCATGATGGGCCGCATCAATCAGCAGCGCCGGGCTGGACGTGTTCTCCGGGACAAGTGCGCTAACCCCAAGGTTGCCTCCCAGTGAACACAGGGTGTGTGGTGCACCGCACAGACAGAATAGTTGTAGATGCTAGATTGACAACTGATCGCAGAATCTTTCGTCCTTCTCGGACCTCGATTACGTCAGCGTACTGTTCACCGAAAACTCGCCCGGCGCAAAACACCAAAGGAGCCACCTTGAGAAACGCACATACACGCCGCGCAAGCTTGGTGGCCCAGGGAACTGCTGTGGCACTTTTCTCGACCTGCGCACTTGGCGCAGGCGCCGGGCAGTCAGAGCCCCTGTGGATATCGACGACGACCTCGTCAGACCCGTATCCCCGACCAGACGTGCCGCCAACGTTGGCGCAGGTGTGGCTGGCGCAGCGACAGGGGCTTGGCGAGCCTTCACTGCACCTGCCCGCGGCCATGCTCGCGCAGTCGGGTGATTCGACGGCCGCAACCCGCAGCCAACCCGCAGTCGCGGCTTCCGCACTGAAATTCGGCGCAAACAAAAGTTATTCGATACCCGCGATGGAGATCCTGGGTTTCGACTTCCTGCTGAACCGTATCAACCACCATGTCAGCGGCAGCAGCGACTACGACGTCACTGGAGAGACGATCCGCAGCAACCTGCGCGCCAATTGGGCCACCGACAACGATCCCTACCAAGTGAACCAGTTTGGGCACCCCTACCAGGGGTCGATGTACCACGGGTTCGCGCGTTCTGCCGGACTCGACTACTGGGAATCGGCCGGTTATACCTTTCTCGGCAGCGTCGGGTGGGAAATCGCCGGCGAAAAGACACGGCCAGCGGTCAACGACCAGGTTGCCAGCGGCATCGCCGGGAGCTTTCTGGGCGAAGCGCTGTTCCGGATGTCGAGTCTGGTGCTTGAGCAGGGCAACGGCATGCCCAAGTTCTGGCGTGAAGTCGCCGCTGCGGCCATTTCGCCATCGACCGGATTCAACCGTCTTGCCTATGGCGAGCGCTTCAACCCGGTGTTCTCGAGTCGTGGCGCGTACTACTACAGTCGTCTGCAGTTGGGCATGAGTGCGGCCACCCGCGATGTTCAGGGCACCTCGACCGTCCACAAGCCCAATGAGGTCCTAGCGGACTACTCCATGGAATATGGATTGCCTGGCAAAGCCGGATACGAGTACACCCGGCCATTCGACTACTTTTCGTTTCAGGCCACCGCCTCGAGTGCCAACGTATTCGAGAATATCCTGACGCGCGGGCTGCTGGTGGGCAGGAGCTACGAAAAAGGTCGTGACTTCCGCGGCATCTGGGGCTTGTACGGCAGTTACGACTACATTTCGCCCCAAACCTACCGCATCTCGAGCACCGCACTATCGCTCGGAACAACGGGCCAGTGGTGGCTGTCCAAGGATGTTGCGCTGCAGGGAACTGCAATGATGGGTATGGGCTACGCGGCGGTGAGCACCCTTCATGGCAGCGGCACGGATGAATACCACTATGGTGTGGCACCGCAAGCCCTGCTGGCGATGCGTTTCGTTTTTGGCAACCGGGCGGCCCTGGGTGCGACGGCGCGTGAATATTTCGTCAGCGATGTTGGACCCGGTGGTACGGGCGGACGGGACAACATTGCCCGCGCCGACGTCTCGTTCACCTGGCGGGTTGCCAAGCAGCATTCCGTCGCCATCAAGTACCTTTGGAACCGCCGCGATGCGACCTATTCGTTCCTGGGCGACGGGACACAGGAGAGATCGACCATCGGCATCTTCTATAGCTACGATGGCGGCACCGATTTCGGTGCTGTTGATTGGCGCTAGATCGGCAACCCCGCCCTACTGTGTTTTTCGCAAGCGGAACAACTCATCGCTGAGCCACTGCTTGCTGGTGACGATAGGCCCGCCGCTGCACCGGATCATGTAGGGGCGACCGGTCAGACTGCTTTCGGTGGCTGCCCTCTCGATGAACTGTTCGGTCGTATCCAGCATGTTCCTCGCCGCCAGGTAATTGAATTTGTCGCGCAGATGCGCATGCGCCTCCTGCGCGGTATACCAGCTGCCGTTGCGCTGAAAGGCGCATCCGGATCCTTCCACGTAACCGAGCAGCAAGTCCACTTCCATCGGCATACTCATCGCAGGCGCGGCCCGCACCGGCGCCATCGCAAACAGCCCCAGCAGCGCCAGAGCTGCGGCCGCGGATCGCCGGGTCAGTCGGCGCGGGTCTCGGTCCAATGTTTTCATGTACGGATCCTTGAATTCAATAGCGGTAGGCAATGCCCGCACTGATGTAGCTATTCGATGAACGTTCTACCAAGGGGCTGTGGGCCGCATCGCCGGACAAACGTCGGCTCTCCAGGCTGCCAACCACGACCCACTTCGGGTTCACGTCGACCGACCAGAGCAGTCCGAAACTGGTGAACAACAAGCCACTGACGGGTTGGAACGCCGGCAGGCCTGTGATTTCGGATTGCTGCGGCTCTATGCCGTACAACGCGCCCGTCGACTTCGCGTCGGCCCAGGTTGCCTGGGTGAAAACGCCGGCGCTGACCGGCCCGCCATGGAACACGCCGACGCTCAAGCGCAGGTCCGCCTGCGCGCCCCGAGCGGAGTCGACGTTTTGTCGGACCCGTGCCAGCAGCGTGACCGGAACCGGACCGAAGGCGTGATCCCACTCCACATGCAAACCGATCGACGCGCCGCCACTGGTATCTGCAATCTGGTGGTTTTGCAAGAAGACAGATTCGTTGACCTTTCGCCCTGGTTCATACGCCAGTTGCGCGCCGGCATGCAGGCCGGGTACAAACTCCGTCCGCACACCCGTCTCCAGCACGCCCTGGGTTGAGCGAACGAACCATGTTTGGCCAAAATAGCGGATAACCGGGACCAACTCCAGGCTTTGCGATTGCGAGCCGTCATAGGCCGGGCGGTAGCGAAGGCCCGGGCCAATCAGTGAATCGTTGGACAGTTCGGCGAATGCCGCCAATGGCAGCATGGCAGCAAATGCGGCGCCCACGATCTGCAAGCCGGCCTGGTGCAGTCGGTTTCGGCGACGCACGGCACCGAATCGGTCAGCTCTTGAAATCCCAAGCACAATGGTCGTACCAGCTTCCTGGTGCGCATCAGGCGGGTGCATGGTTGAAGATTTCATATGGATTCCTTTGTTGTCGTACCCAGCACCCGGAGTCCCGCGTTCACGCGTTCGCCGTCAACGTCCTCGTGATGCGCCCACAAGTGTAGGGGCGGCACCAGAAAGTGCAGCTGCACCTGCAACGACGGTATCGTCACGACCAGGTGAGACTTGCATACTGATGCGCCAACACCAGTACGAAAGTGCTACCTGCGAAGGCGCAACCGAATTCGATTCGTATGAATGCATTTACGGTTGCAGGTTACGCCAGTGACGCCAAGCCATCTGTGCGCTGGCAAACAGAGGTCGGTGGGCCGATGTCTTGCCGATCTGCCATGTGCGAACGCGTGCTGGCAGGGTTCGCGTCAGTTCTTGCTCTCTGGAGGGCGTCCACTGGGCCACCGATGTGCTCGGGGGTTGGGCCTTTGCACTCTGTGGGCGATCGTGTGGCTGCTGCTAGCCCGTCACTTTGCGCGCAGGGCTTGAGCTAGGACTTTTCGGGGGCAAGACTGCGGGGTTCGATGGGAACATACGGCAGTGACACCTCGGTATTGCATGTCTCGCCCGATTTCGTCATCACGGCTTGATACCGGTGAAACTCATTCCAACGGTTCTGGATTTGTTGAGCGCGGCCAGATAGAGACGCTTCACGCCCAGTTGGCGGTCGCCAATGGCAGGATGGGATCTGGCGTCTGCTGACATGACAGGAATGGAGACGACCAAATGACTGTGGCAGGAGTAACCTGGAAGCCGGCGAGAACCCGTTCCATTCGCATTTTCTCCCATGTTTGGGACCGCTGGCCTATGGATCAGCGCTTCGAGAATGTCGGCTTTGAGGCGCTGAATGCTTGGATATGTAATTCCGCTTTGTGTCTAAAGCGTTCCTAGAATGCAACCTTGAAGCCATTGAGCGGAACGGCCCAGCCCAGTCGCTCTGATGGCGACGCGAGCCGGGGCCATCACACCGCCAGCGGCTCTTCCTGCATCGCTTCCATCTGCTCTTCGAGCATCTGGACCTGGCCCCGCCAGTAGTCGCTGGAGCCGAACCAGGGGAAGTTGATGGGGAAAGCCGGGTCGTCCCAGCGCCGCGCCAGCCAGGCGCTGTAATGAATCAGGCGCAGGGTGCGCAGCGGCTCGATCAGCGCCAGCTCGCGCCGGTCGAACTCGCGGAATTGTTCGTAGCCGTCCACCAACGCGCCGAGTTGGCGGCTGCGCTGCTGGCGGTCGCCGCTGAGCAGCATCCACAGGTCTTGCACAGCGGGGCCGCTGCGAGCGTCGTCCAGATCGACAAAGTGCGGGCCGGGTCCGGCGCTGGCGGGCGACTCCAGCGGCGTCCACAGGATATTGCCGGGATGGCAGTCGCCGTGCAGGCGGATGAGCTTGATCGGTTCCGAATAAGGGTCTTTTTGGCCGCTAGACCCCGTCAAGCTTGCGTAAGCAGCTATTAGATCAATAGCGTCTTGCGAGGCCTTGGCCCAGGCGGACTGCACGTCCAGCGGCACCTTGTCGTGGCTGAGCAGCCACTCGCGTGACTCGATGCCAAAGCTTTGCAGGTCGAGCGCCGGCCGGCTGACAAAAGGCTTGGCGGCGCCCACGGTGTGAATGCGCGCCAGAAAGCGGCCGATCCACTCCAGCACGTCGGGGTCGTCCAGTTCGGGCGGACGTCCGCCGCGGCTCGGGCTGACGCTAAAGGCAAAGCCGCCAAAGTGATGCAGCGTCGTGCCATTCAATACCAGCGGTCCAATCACCGGAATTTCCGCCGCCATCAGCTCGGCAGAAAAAGCGTGCTCCTCCAGGATTTGCGCCTCGCTCCAGCGCGCGGGCCGGTAAAACTTGGCCACCACCGCCGGGCCGTCTTCCAGGTGCAGCTGGTAGACGCGGTTTTCGTAAGAGCTCAGCGCCAGTTGGCGTCCGTCGCCATAGAGCCCGACGCTGGCCAGCGCGTCCATGACGACGTCGGGCGTGAGCGTCTCGAACGGGTGGACACCCGTGGAAGAAAAAGAAGAAGTTGGAGAGAGTGGCGCCATGTCCACATTGTCGCCCCTGCCCATCTAAAGTGTTGGGGACAGCGCTTAAAACGGCGCGTCCAGGTCCCGGTTCCAGATCGGTTTCAATTTCGCTGCCTGTTCGATCAGCAGTTCAAACGGCAAGGCCTGTTTGACCAATATCACCGTGCAGGGCGCATCCATGGCGACCTTGATCGGCACGGTGGCGACAAAGCGTTGCGTCTTCAGACCGTGCGTGGCAGCCCCCATGACGATGACGCTGACCCGGTTGCCCGCCGCGTAGCTCACCAGCGCCTGCGCCACATCACCCGACTCCAGCACGTGGTACGAGGTTTGGTGTCCCGGCAGATCCAGCGGCTGCGCCCACTGGCGCAGGCTGGCGAGGTACTTCCGATGCACGCTGGTCTCGCTGTGCTCGTCACTGGAAGCGCTGGTTTGCCGCGGTGAGATGACGCTCACGCACGCCAGGCGGGCACCGGGGCGCGTCCCCAGCGAACGCGCCACCGCCTGGCGCAAGGAGTACAGCGTGGCATCGCTAACGCCTTTATGCGGGACGGCCACCATGACGATGGGAACTTCTTCAATCTGTTGCGCTGGTAGCGGGCTGGGCTGGTATTGCATTCCGGCGGCTTTCAGCCAGCGCTTGAAATGGGTAGCAAACCCGGTGCCAGCCGTGTTACGGCCGAGCTCGGTCACGGTGATCTGTTCGGGGTGCCGCAGGTCAAATGCCAGATGCGCTGCCGACGGATAGCGCTTGGCCGCCTCGGGCTCCAGGCAGCGCAGAATAACTTCCTGCAGCCATTCGGGCAGCTGCGGCTGCAGTTTGCGCGGGGGCACGGGGTCCATCCACAGCCGCTGGCGCAGCCCGCCTGCGGTCTGGGGTGCGCCAAACGGCAGCTCGCCAGTGGCCAGCTGGTACAGGATGACGCCAATAGAAAAAATGTCGCTGCGCGGGTCACCCCGCACGCCCACCACTTGTTCCGGCGCAATCCAGGCGGGCGACCCCACCGCTTTGCGCAGCTGTTCGGCCAGCAGATCGGGGTAGAGCGCGTTGCACGACAGGCCAAAGTCCAGCAACACCGCGCTGCCATCAGGCCGGATCAGCACATTGGCCGGCTTCAAATCCAGATGGACCGTGTTTTGCTGGTGCAGGCTGTGCACTGCCAGCGCCAGCGCCGCGCCAAGACGCGCCAATTCATCCGCAGCCGGGCGCTTGGGCGTTTCCAGCCAGTGCTCCAGGGTGCGGCCGTGCACGTATTCCATGACCAGATAGGGCACGTTTTCCAGGTCGCCCGCCGCCACAAAGCGCGGCACGTGCGAGCCCGACAGGACCTGCATGATCTGGTGTTCCACCTCAAAACTGACGATGTTTTCGGCGCCATCACCGGCCGTCATGCGCGGAACTTTCATGGCCAGGGGAAAGCCCGGATCGCGCGCTCCTTCGGTGTAATGGACGCGGTAAATATGGGCCATGCCACCGGAATGGATGCACTTCTCAATCGTAAAACCATCCAGCTGGGCGCCGGGCTCCAAAAGCTTCATCGTCCTGACTCCAGTCGGTCGGCAAAGAAATCCGGCAAGCCGGCCCGGCGAATGGCCGCCGCTGCCGCCTGGTGGTCGTAAGAGACCCGTTGAAAGGTCAGCTGCAATTTGTCGGTGTCAAACAAGGCGTACATGGCCTGCGGATTGCCATCGCGTGGCTGCCCCACCGAGCCGATTGTGGCCAGCCAGTGGCGATGACGCGGCAGCGGCACGGCGACGCCTGGCGTCGGGATGAACTTCATCAAGCCGGTCCCTACACCACGGTAATACAGGGTCTGCAGATGCACATGACCACTAAAAACATAGCGCACCTCCGGCATGTCAGCCGTAGCATCCAGGCTGGCGGCGGCCGCGCGCTGGTCATAGACATAGCGCCACAGCTCGGGGCCGTCCACGCTGGCGTGCACCAGCAAAATCGGACCCTGCTGCAGGGTCAGGGGCAAGTGGTCGAGAAAATGCCGCTGACTGTCATCGAGTTGCGCGTGGGTCCAGGCGGCCGTGCTGTCCCCCACGGTTTTGGCCTGCGCCGGTGGCGCGACCGCCATCGCGTCGTGATTACCCTTGATGAGCAGCGCGCCTTCAGCGGCCAACGCCTGCGCCCGCTGGACCACGGCCACCGGGTCGGCGCCGTAACCCACCAGATCGCCCAGCAGCGCAAACTGCTGCGCGCCTTGCGCGCGGGCATGCGTCAGACAGGCATCGAAGGCCTGAATGTTCGCATGAATGTCTGACAGCAAAGCCAGCTTCATGTTGCTCCTTATGTATTTTTCCAACATCATGCCCGATTCGGCTGACGACGCTTGTCAAGCGCTACCAGGCGCCCGCTTTTTAAGCGACTGCACTGGCCGCCATGTTTTCCGAAACCAGAACGTCCGCGCGGGTTTGCGGTAATGTACGACCCTGGCACACTGCAAAATAATCCACCAAGTGCCTTGGAGAAACCTATGTTTGACTACATCATCATCGGCGGCGGCTCGGCGGGTTGCGTGCTGGCGGCGCGGCTGAGCGAGAACCCCGGCATCAACGTGGCCCTGCTGGAAGCCGGCCCCCTGGATAACAGCGTGCTGATCCACTGCCCGGCCGGGCTGGCCCTGATGGCCAAAAGTGGCCAGGCCAACTGGCAATTTGACACTGTGCCGCAAGCCGGGCTGAATGGCCGCACCGGCTATCAGCCACGCGGCAAGGTGCTGGGTGGCTCCAGTTCGGTCAATGCCATGATTTACACCCGCGGCCACAGCTCTGATTTCGACCACTGGGCGGCTCAGGGCAATCCCGGCTGGTCCTATGACGACGTGCTGCCCTACTTCAAGCGCGCCGAAAACAACGAGCGCGGTGCCGATGCCTTTCACGGCAGCGGCGGCCCGCTCAATGTGATGGATTTACGCAGTCCCAACCCCGTTAGCCCGGTGTTTGTAGAGGCCGGGCAACAGGCTGGCTTGGCCCACAACACCAATTTCAACGGCGCCGAGCAGGAAGGTGTCGGCCTGTACCAGGTGACGCACAAAAACGGCGAACGCTGCAGCGCCGCCAAAGCCTACCTGACGCCCCATCTGTCGCGTCCGAACCTGCACGTGTTCACCGGCGCTCACACCACCCGCATCCTGCTGGAGCGCAAACGCGCGGTGGGGGTGGAATTCCATCACGAAGGGAAGGTGAAGCAGCTCAAGGCCGCGCGTGAGGTGCTGCTGTGCGCGGGCGCCTTGCAGTCGCCCCAGATCCTGATGCTGTCCGGCATCGGTCCGCATGCCCACCTGCTGGAAAACGGCATTGCCACTCTGCACGATCTGCCGGGCGTGGGGCAAAACCTGCACGACCACGTCGATGTGGTGCTGGTGGCGGATGCGCCGCAGGCGAAGGCCTTGTTTGGCCTGTCGCTGACCGGCGTGGTGCGCGTCATCAAAGGCCTATTTGAGTGGCGCAAGCAGCGCAGCGGCCTACTCACCAGCAATTTCGCCGAAGCGGGTGGCTTTATTAAAAGCCAGGCCAGCGAGCCGATCCCGGACCTGCAACTGCACTTTGTAGTCGGCAAACTGGTCAACCACGGCCGCACCACCGCGTTTGGGCACGGCTATTCGTGTCACGTCTGCCTGCTGCGCCCGCACAGTCGCGGCAGCGTCACACTGGACAGCAAAGACCCGCTGGCGCCGCCCTTGATCGACCCCAACTTTCTGGGAGAACGTGACGACATGGACCGTCTGATTCGTGGTTTCAAACTGATGCGCCACATTCTTGCGCAGCCGGCACTGGCGGCTATCGGCGGCCGGGAACTGGCGGCCTCAGCGGCCGCCCAAACCGACGCCGAGATCGAGCACTTCATCCGCGATCACGCCGACACCATCTACCATCCCGCCGGCAGCTGCCGCATGGGCAATGGTCCGCTGGACGTGGTGGATGCGCAGTTGCGGGTGCGCGGCATCGAAGCCTTGCGCGTGGTCGACGCCTCCATCATGCCGCGCGTGGTCGGTGGCAACACCAATGCGCCGGTGATCATGATTGCCGAGAAAGCGGCGGACATGATCAAGGCGGCACAGGTCGGCTGAGCCTGAAAGACATGGCAAAACGCACAGGAAAAGCTTTTTGGAGTCAGTCATTCCAGCGCACGCTGACCGCGATGACGCGCACGGCGCTGCGCGCCGGCACAAAAGCTGTGACGCAGGCGCTGCGGGCCGCGCCGGGCGTGCGCCAACCCACCCCTGCGCAACGAGCGCCGGCGGCGGCGGCGCACTGGAGCACGGGCGTCGCCTTCGGTGCGGCGGGTGCGCGGCGCTACCGGCTCTTCAAGCCGCCCGGCGTGCGGCGCACCGAGCGCCTGCCGCTGGTCGTGATGCTGCACGGTTGCGGTCAGGACGCCGAAGCGCTGGCCGCGAGCAGCCAGATGAACCGGGTCGCCGTGCGCGAACGCTTTCTCGTGCTCTACCCGGAGCAGGATCGCCTCTCGAATGCGCAAGGCTGCTGGAACTGGTACGACACGCGCTCGGGCCAGGCCCAGCGCGAGGCCGACACCCTTAACGCAACGATTGACCAGGTCTGCCTGAAGCAAGCGGTCGACCCGGACCGCATCGCGCTGGCCGGTCTCTCGGCGGGCGCGGGGATGGCGGCGCTGCTGGCGACACGCCGTCCGGCGCGCTTTCGGGCGATCGCGATGCATTCGGGCATCGCACCGGGCGTCGCGCATTCTCAAGCGACCGCGCTCAGTGCGATGCTCGGGCGCCGGGCGGCAGCCGTGCCGCTCGCGCCGCTGGCTGCCGGAATGCATTTGCCCGCGCTGCTGGTGATTCAGGGCAGCGCCGACCCCGTCGTTGCACCGGTCAACGGCGTCGAGGCGGCACGCTTGTGGGCGACGCGGGAGGGCGCGCAACCGGGCGCTCCGCGCACCGTGCAACGCGGTGCGCGCTACGCCGCGACGATCACCGATTATCGAACCCGGGGCCGGCTCGTCGCGACCCTCTGCGAGGTCGACGGGCTGGGTCATGCGTGGAGCGGCGGCGCCGCCGACCGCGCCTACAGTGATCCCAAAGGACCGGACGCATCGCGCATGATCTGGGCCTTCGTGGCCAGGCAATTCGCAAGCGCCCGGACTTAGCATGGACAGCTTGCGTAATTTATAAGAAAACGGGCTCTAGCCCCCGTTGCATAAGCGTAAGTAGCTATTAATTAAATAGCATTTATCTTGCCTCCGCCCTGCCAGCAAAACCGCTTGCAGGTCAGCGCCAGCACATGACGCACGCTCTACGGTTCAATGAACGCGAGCGCACCCGATCGACGGCTTCTAACGGGCAATTCCGGATGAGATCGATACGATAAACTCTCGCGAAGAATCTTTAGTGAGAATACCCATGAATAACAACGTAACGGCCCCAGTTACAAAACCGTCCGAATGCGATGTTCTTGTCATCGGCGGCGGACCCGCTGGCGCCACTGCCGCTACGTTGTTGTCAGAGCGAGGCTACCAAGTCACCTTGCTGGAAAAAGCCCATCACCCCCGGTTTCATATTGGCGAATCGCTGCTGCCGGCTAATTTGCCCTTGCTGGAGAAGCTGGGCGTTGCCGAAGCGGTGCGCGCCATTGGCATGGAAAAATGGGGCGCCCAATTTGTCTCCCCTGTGCATGATCATGAGCAGACGGTCGAGTTTGCCGATGCGTGGGATAAATCCATGCCCATGTCCTTTCAGGTTCGGCGCTCTGAGTTTGACGAAATCCTGATTCGCAATGCGGCCGAAAAAAAGGCGAACGTCATTGAAGGATGCCAGGTCAAAGAAGTTGTTTTTTTACCAGACTCCAAGGGTGCGCTGGTGCAGGCGCGCCATGACGACGGGCGAATGGAGTCCTGGAACACCCGCTTTGTGATTGACGCTTCCGGGCGCGATACCTTTCTGGGCAATCGCATGAAGATAAAGCATAGCAACAAGAAGCACAACAGCACGGCCGTCTATGCGCACTTTACCGGCGTAAAGCGCAATGACGGCAAAAAAGCGGGCGACATCACAATTTTCTGGTTTGAGCATGGTTGGTTTTGGCTTATCCCGCTGACCGATGGCCTGACCAGCATCGGTGCCGTGACCTGGCCTTATTACCTGAAAACGCGGGGTCAAAAGCCGCTGGATGTGTTCTTCAAAGAAACCATTGCCATGTGTCCACCGCTGGTGCAACGTCTCGAAAACGCGCAAATGCAAACCGAGGTGGAGGCGACAGGTAATTTCTCCTACATCTGCGAGCGCACCCACGGTGACAACTATCTGCTGTTGGGCGATGCCTTTGCTTTTATTGATCCGGTTTTTTCATCCGGCGTGATGTTGGCGATGCAAAACGCTTTTGATGGGGCTGATACGGTGGACACTTGCCTGCGCCATCCAGAGCAGACCGCTGCCGCCTTGAAAAAGTTTGATCAACGCATGCGCCATGGACCCAAGGTTTTTTCCTGGTTTATCTATCGCGTGACCAATCCCACCATGCGCGACATGTTCATGAACCCGGGTAATCCGTTTCGGGTCAAAGAAGCCTTGCTTTCGGTGTTGGCGGGCGACGTCTATGGCACTACGCCCACGGCGCGCTCCATCGTGATGTTCAAGGTCATTTATTATCTCGGCTCTTTATTTACGCTCAAACGCACTTTCCAGGCCTGGAAAATGCGCCGGCGCAATATCCGACCGATCGATGACGTGGTTGCGACGGTGCCTTGATGAGCAAGCATGTTGAATCACTGAAAAACCGCCATCTGTCTTTCTCTGAATTTTCGCAACTGAGTCACGAGCGGGAAAGTCATGTGCTGGGTGCCATTTGTTATGTTGCAGACCCGCTGACGTACCTCGCAGAACCCCTCACCGATACCCCTTTGTTGCGGGTATCCATGCCCGTGATCGGTGAAATGCATTCCGCCCCGTCGGGCCATACGGACAATAGGTCAGCACCATCGGAGGCCGTCTGCGAGGTTTGGCTCAGTGGTTCGGTCCTGGCAAAAGGTCAAAGCGGTGACATTCGTTACCGCCATGATGGCGGTTCGTTGTTTGGTGTGATCGAACTCGCTGAAAGCGAAGCAGCGCCAGACTCGGCATCGACCCCGTTGCAGCACACCACGGAGCGTGCCTACCGGCAAATATTCGAGTTACTCGAGGCGCTCGACTATCCCTTCATATTTCGCCTTTGGAACTATATGGCGGACATCAATGGTCATAGCCATGACTTGGAGCGCTATCGCCAGTTCAATCTGGGGCGCCAGGAGGCCTTTATAGCGAGCAGGCGTGACGTGGTTGGCAATGTGCCTGCCGCCTGCGCGCTGGGCACGGCAGGCGGGCCGCTGACGATCGCTTTTCTGGCTGGGCGCAAGTCGCCGCTGGCAATAGAAAACCCGCGGCAGATCAGTGCCTATGACTATCCGCAAAACTACGGTCCGCGCAGTCCGACATTCTCGCGCGCCAGTTTGGTTCAGATGGGGGCTGACCAGGTTTTGTTGGTCTCAGGTACGGCCAGCATTGTGGGTCATTGCACGATGCATCCCGGCGATGTACAGGAACAGACCCGCGAAACCCTGACCAATATTGAGGCTGTCATTCAGGCGGCAAATCTTCAAGTCAACAAACCCCTGTTTTCGCTCAGCAATTTGTTATATCGCGTTTACGTGCGTCACACGGCTGATTGTGCGGCGATCAAAGACGTCATGCTAAGGCGCATAGGCGCGAGTTTCAATGCCGTGTTCCTGCAGGCGGATGTGTGCCGGCAGGACTTGCTGATTGAAATCGAAGCCAGCGCCTCGCAGCCGGTTTAGTCGGTGCTCGCATGCGCAGATTAATTGGACTCTACGACTATCTGGTGCTGTACCTGGGCTTGATCTGGCTTGGCTTGCTGTGTCTCAGTTGGACATTCATTGCGGTGATCCTCTACCCGCTGTTGCCGCTACATCTGGGGCGTGCACTCGGACGCTGGGTCATCATGGCCGCGTTTCGTTTGTATCTGGCCAGTCTGAGTGCCTCGCGACGTTGCCATTTCGATTTGACGGCGCTCGATGCCTTGCGCCATGAAGGCCCACTCATCATCGCGCCCAACCACCCGTGTTTGCTCGACGCCGTGATGGTGATTTCACGTCTGCCTAATGTCGCCTGCGTGATGAAATCCAGCTTGATGGACAATGTTTTTCTGGGTGCCGGTTCACGCTTGGCGCGCTACATCGGCAGCGAACCGTTGCGCAACATGATCCATTTGGCGGTAGAGGATTTCCAGAATGGTAGTCACTTGTTGTTGTTTCCAGAAGGGACCCGCACGACGCGCGATCCTGTGAATCCGCTCAAGGGCAGCATCGGATTGATCTCCCACCAGGCACGCATGCCAGTTCAAACCGTTTTGATCGAAACGGATACCAAATACCTTGGTAAAGGTTGGCCTTTGTTTCGTAAACCAGTGATGCCCCTCACCTATCGGGTGCGCCTGGGGCGTCGTTTCGATCCGCCGGAAAATACCCAGCGCTTCATGGCTGAATTGCAGGACTACTTTGCCAATGAATTGATCCAGGGCTCAGCCATTCATCCGCCTGGTTCACTTTCCGGGATAGAAGTCGCCCCGCCGCTTTAACCTTACTACTGAATCTCTATGGCCGCATCAAGAACCCATGTCGTCATCATTCCCAGCTACAACCCTGGCACCAAAGTCTTTGAAACCGTACGCGCTGCGCGCCAATACTGGAATCCGGTATGGGTGATTGTCGATGGCAGTACCGACGGCACGGCCGCCGGCTTGCACGCTCTTGCCATTGACGATACCGGTTTGCGTATCGTTGAATTGACGCGCAATCAGGGCAAGGGTGCCGCTGTGTTGCAAGGACTTCAACTGGCCGCCGAGGCGGGCTTCACCCACGCCCTGACGATGGACTCGGACGGTCAGCACCCAGCCGATCGCATTCCGGCGTTCATGGCTGAATCCGCTCAGCAACCGCAAGCCATGATCCTGGGCGTACCGGTATTCGACGCCAGTGCACCGAGTTTGCGCGTCAAGGGCCGGCGGGTCTCCAACTGGTGGGCCAATCTGGAAACCTTGTGGGCCGGTATCGGTGATTCGCTTTTCGGGTTTCGTGTCTATCCGATTGCACCGCTGTGCAAAGTCATGCGGCGTCAACCCTGGATGCGCCACTTCGATTTTGACCCCGAGGCGGCAGTTCGGCTGTGCTGGAGCGGCGTGAAGCCGGTCAATTTACCAGCCCGTGTTCGCTACCTGAGCGCTGGCGAGGGGGGCGTCTCGCACTTCCGCTATTTGCGCGATAACGTCTTGCTGACGTGGATGCACACGCGGCTTTTTATCGGGTTTGTCGTGCGCTTACCCATGCTGCTCGTGCGCCGTGCGTTCGGTTTTTTCCGAGCGTGACGGGACCGGGATGCCGATACGCGGCAGCCAGACCCGCAGCAGCGGCGAGGTCACCACGGTGCTGAAAATGGCCATGATGACCAGGATGGTGAACATTTGCTGCGAGATCACGCCGAGGTCGTAGCCGACATTGATGACGATCAGCTCCATCAGGGCGCGGGTATTCATCATGATGCCCATGACTTTGCCTTCATCGTGATTCATGCCCGCCGCCCGCGCGGCAAGATAAGCGCCACCATATTTGCCCAGCGTGGCGAGGAAGACGATGAGCGCACACCAGCCCCAGGCAGCCAGGCTATCGAGGCTGCCGATATTGGTGCGCAGCCCGGTGTAGGTGAAGAAGATGGGCAGGAAAAATACCATGACAAACGGGCTGATGCGTGTGGTCCAGGCGCGCACAAACGCATGTTCATCGTGCAAGAGAACACCCATCATGAAGCCGCCGAAAATGGCAAAAATCCCGAGCTGGTAGGTGGTCATCGCCGACAGGAAAATACCCGCCAGCACAATGCCCAGCAGGTTGTGCGACAACACGCCCGAATGCGCGTTGCAGCGGTGCAGGATGCGTTTCATCAATGGGCGAATCACAAACCAGCTCGCCAGAAAAAAGCCCAGCACCAGCGCCACTTTGAGCGCAAAGCTGGGGGCATCAAAATTTGACAGGGTGAGGGTTGTGATCAGCGCCAGCAGCAGCCAGCCGATGACGTCGTTGATCGCTGCCGCACTGATGGCGATGACGCCGATCGGGGTGCGCGTCATGTTGAATTCCATCATGATGCGCCCGAGGATGGGCAAGGCCGTGATCGAAAAAGCGGTGGCTACAAACAGCGCCGTACCCAGCGGATGCGCACCCGGTGACAAAGTGGAGGCACTGGCTTGGCCGACGATAAAACCCAAAACAAAGGGCGCAATCAGGCTGAAGCTGGCGATCCACATGACCGCGCTGCGGTTGCGCCGCGCACTCAAGTGGGAAAAGTCGAACTCCAGACCAATCTGAAACATCAGCAGCACCAGGCCGATTTGTGACAGCATCTGCATCGGTTCTGGTGTGCCGGAGTGAAACACGTACTGAAATACATCCGGGGCGAGCAGGCCGAAAAGTGAGGGTCCCAGCAGGATGCCGATCACAATTTCACCCACCACCATCGATTGCCCGATGCGCAACGCAACACCGCCGCCGATGCGGGCGGCCAGCACGATCACCGTGAGCTGCAAAAGCGTGAAAAACAGCAGTGCTTCTGTTTTGTGCGTGGACAGAGTGGAGGCGACAGTCATAAGCTTGCGTGGGTCCCGTTAAATCATGCCGCCATTGATCGAGATGATCTGGCCGGTGATGTAAGCCGCCTGCTCGGAGGCGAGAAACCCAATCAGGTCCGCGACTTCAGTGGGTTGACCAACCCGTTTCATCGGCACCATGCGGGCGATGTCTTCGGCCTTGAATGTCGAGGCGATCATGGCGGTATCAATAATGCCTGGGGCGACGGCGTTCACCGTAATGCCGCGACTGGCCACTTCTTGCGCCAGCGATTTGGTGGCGGAATTGATCGCACCTTTGGCCGCAGAATAATTCACCTGACCGCGGTTGCCGGTCAGCGCCGCGATGGACGAGACATTGATGATGCGACCCCAGCGACTGCGAATCATGGGCATCATCAGCGTGTGGGTGACGTTGAAGAATCCATTCACCGACACATCGATGACGCTATGCCATTGCTCGGCTCGCATGCCTGGGAAAATGGCGTCATCGTGAATGCCGGCGTTATTGACCAGGATCTGGATCGGCTTGGTTTCGATGATCGGGTTGAGTACATCTGCTACGGCACGGCTGTCGGTCACATCGAACACCACGGTCTCGGCACTGCCACCGCTGGCAAGAATGCTGTCAACCAGCGCTTGCGCCGTCTCCAGGCCACGATGGGCATGAACATAAACATGGCAGCCATCGGCCGCGAGTCGGCGACAGATGGCGGCGCCGATGCCGCCGCTGCCGCCTGTCACCAGTGCCGTTTTCATGAAGATTCTCCCGGAATGAGCAGGGCTGCAGCATCGAGCACCACGGCGGCGCGTCCTGTCAGTAACAGGTGCCCCGCAGCGCTGACGTTGAACTCGTACAGTATGTTGTTTGGGCCGGCCGTTATGCAGCTGGCCTCAATGAATAGATCGGCGGCAATATCGTCCAGGCGCGCGACGTGCAAAGTCGCGCTGCGAACACTGACCAGATAGCCGACGCGGGGGGAAGTGAGCCCTGGCGCGGCAATTAATGCGCCATGGATGGCCATGGCCTGTGCCGCATATTCGATGCCACACACAGACCCTAGTCGGCCATGGGCGCGCAAAGGATTAGTCAAGTCGCGGTGACTGATGGCGTCACATTGAACCTTGCTTTGATCCCAGGCCAGCACGCTATGGAGCAGGCACATGTTGCCATGGTGTGGAATATGGGCGGCAATCCAGGCGTGGTCACGTGGGGTGAAATTCAACACGGGGTAACGGTCACAGCGAGACGACTGCTGTCAAGGTAATCCAGCACGATGTGTTCTTTTGTCCGCAGGGCAAGGGCACGCAATAATGGCAGACCGCGTGCCGCAGGCATGCCTGAACGCAGATTCTCAAGTGCACTGTGATCAAGGGTGTGCGCGGCTGCGTCGGTAAGTTCAACGCTGATGTGTGCCAGACTATGTTTGCTGGGCTCTGGCGCCAATACCAGAGCAATACCAATGGCATCACTCATCGGTCGGGTGCTGTTCAAAGGTTCCGGATAGGGTGTGTCATAGGCCAGCAGTAAAGATCGCGTGTGATCTACAACGACCTGGGTCATGGCTTCGAGCAGACCCGCACCAAAACTCGCATCGAACGCGCTTAATACCGATGCGCTGGTCATCGCACCCGTGGCGATACCCCAATAACCGGCGGCGGCATTGTGGGTTGAATTATGAAATCGTGTGGGTGAAATTGCGCGGTCATCCGAGGCCAGTACTTCACAGATGGCATGGCAGTTTTCACCATCCCCACTGGACGCGGAAAAGACGCAGCTCAGTTTGGCGGCTTCTTGCTCCGCCATGGCAATAGCTTCCAGGCCGACCGCCAGAGTGAGCCTGACAATCGCACCGCTGCGGCGGCGCTCTGCGGGTGGCAACAAGGTCGGTGTTGGCAAAACAGTCCTGCTGGACTCATAAGTTTGCTGACCCAAGAAAATGGCTTGTGCGCTCGGCCAGTTATTTAAACCAGGCCCAAGCAGACCAATACCTTCAATGTAGGCGGAGAGTGTCATGGCTTAATTGGCTCTTCCAAAAACCAGACTGCAGTTGGTACCACCAAACCCGAATGAGTTGCTCAGTACACGTGCAACGGGTTGTTCACGATTGTTCATCAGATAATTGAGGCTCAGCCTGGGGTCGGGATGCTCGGTATTCAAGCCCGCTGGTAGCAAGTCGTTTTGCAGTGCAAGTGCACAAATCACAGCCTCGAGACCGCCAGCAGCCCCGAGCGTGTGGCCCGTCGCGCCTTTGGTCGAACTGCACGGGGTATCCGACCCAAACAGGGCCAGAACAGCTTTACCTTCTGCGTCGTCATTGCTCTGGGTCGCTGTTCCGTGAAGATTGATATAGTCAATCTCAGACGGGTGCAGGCCCGCCATGTCCAGCGCATCCTTCATCGCCATTCGTGCGCCCAGACCCTCCGGATGCGGCGAGGAGATGTGATACGCATCGCTCGATTCGCCGACACCGAGTAGCAGCACGGCATCTGCGTCAAGCTGATCGGGCAGGCGTTCCAATAAGGCAAAGGCGGCGGCTTCGCCAATCGAAATGCCATTACGATTTTCATCAAATGGGCGGCAGGCCTGCTCGGATAGCAGGCCCAGGGAGTTGAACCCATACAAGGTGGTCAGACACAAGGAGTCGACGCCACCGACGACCGCCGCATCAATCAAACCGGCGGCCAGCATCCGGCGCGCTGAACTGAACACTTTGGCGCTGGAAGAGCACGCCGAAGAAACCACGACGGCCGGTCCGGTCAGGTTGAAATAGTTACGCGTGAAGTCGGCGACAGAAAAAGTGCTGTGCGTGCCGCGGTAGTTGAAATCCGCTGGCAAGGCGCCCGTCACGGGGTCGCGCCGACGGTAGGCTAACTCGGTTTGCAGAATACCCGCCGTGCTGGTTCCGACAAATACGCCGACACGCGCTGCCCCGTACCGCTCGACTGCGGTCCTGACTGCCGTGGCAAAGCCATCTTGTTCCAGTGCCAGTTGTGCAAGCCGATTGTTGCGGCAGTCAAATGCGGCCAACGGAGGGCGGATGTTGACGGCATCAACGTCGGCAACTTTGCCGATGTAAGTCTTTAAATCGACACTGTCGAAGGCGCAGGGCAAAAGACCGCTGCGGCGCTGGCGCAACGCCTCTAGCGTTTCAGCCAGTCCACGCCCCATGGCACTGGTAGCCGTAAAACAGGAGAGGTGCAGCGTTTTCAGCATGAAATTAAACCAAAATCAAACAGGAATTTGAACACAATTACGACGCCATAATGACAGGTAAGCAGCCGATAAGCCTAAAACCAGACCCGCGATGACATCCACCACGACATGTTGCCGTATCGCTACTGTCGAATAAACAATGCCAGCGCACCAGGCCCAATTCAAGCCCAATACCCAACGCGGGGCTCCAAAACGGCTCAAAATAAAATTGAGCCAGACGGCTGAAAAAGCAGCGGTGGCCACATGCAGTGAAGGGCAGGCATTCCCCGCAGCATCCATGCTTTTGAGGTAGCCCATACTGGGATACAGAGCCCAATCAACCTGGGCTGCGGGAACCGCTGTGGGCCAGAAATAGAAAATCAGCAGACCAATCAGACAGGTTGCAGTCATCGCGGTTGCATAGTCAAAGAGTTCTCGCTGCGTGGCGAGTATCGCCGGAGGCAACGAAACGTAGACCCAGAGCGAAAGATACAGTGGTATGGCCATCGGCTGGAAACCGATTAAATGATCCAGCGTCGTGAAAGGCATCACGGTTGTTGGAAACATGGGGCTTTTAAGCAGATATAAGTAAGCCCAAAAAAATAGGGCGATGTACAGTGGCGTGCCGATCGCTTTGAGCCAAACGTGCCGCATGAAGCCGGCTGCAAGCTGGCGATACCAGGCTAACGGATGATGGGACTTATTCATAAGTCAGTAATTTGGCAGACAATTTAACAAACTGCAAATTGCCCGCAACTGCGGCGTCAAATAATGCAGGTAGCACTTCCAATATAACCGGGTTGCCGGCACGCGTGCGTGCGGCATTACCATCGTGCAGCAGTACGATGGCACCCGGGCGCAGCCCGGCCAACAACTTGCGTTTTACTTTCTCGGAATTGCTCACGCGCGTGTCGAACCCGCGCACGGACCAACTGACAAGCTGCAATCCCAGACGTGTCAGTACCGGGTCAAGGAACGGGTTACGAAAACCTGCCGGTGCCCGAAAGAACAGGGGGCGTTGCCCCGTGAGCGCGGTCAACGTCGCTTGCGCAGCCTGCAGTTCTCTGGCGATCCCCCTCATTCCCAAAAAAGAGAAATTATGGCGATGACGTTGACTATGATTTTCAATAGCGTGACCACGTCGCACGATTTCCCGGCACACATCGGGATAGCGTTCAGCCCGCGCACCAATGACAAAAAAAGTAGCCTGGACACCATAACGCGCAAGCAATTCAAGTACCTGTGGCGTCACAACAGGATCGGGGCCGTCATCAATCGTCAGCGCAATTTCATTGCGCGCAGTGGCTGCTGCGGGCAGTTGCGTCCAGTTCGGACCGATCCAGTGGCTACGCGGCGCTAATCCAACCAAGGCGAGAACGAAGTGATTGGCGACCAATCCCGCTAGCACCCAACGCCAGTGCATGGGCGATACAAGCAAAACAAGCACCGCCACACCATGCAGCAACAGCGTGGCGCGTATCAGCCAAGTAGGACGCCAATGTGATTCAAACACGTGAAGTGCGGGCAAAAATCGCTGCGTAGAACAGCGCCAGAATCACACCAGGTGCCACCGTGACACCCATCGCCTGCAAAATGGATACATTGGAAAACGCCAGCAGGCCAAAACCGGCAACGGTCGTGAGATTGGCAAACAACATGGAAGCCAACGTACTGGGGCTGATTTTTGAATCGTTATCCGTCGGGTCGAAAAAGAGAGCGTAATTTGACCCCACCGCAACCACCAGCAATAAACCAATCAGGTGCAAAATCATCAGTTGCTGGCCAAATAGCGTCAAGCCAGCGGTGACCGTTATAACTGCAGCCGCCAGCGGGGCAATGATGCGCGCGACGCGCGAGACGGACCGGAAAACAACGAACAACAAACCGACAATCGCTAGCAGCCCGCCCAGTGACAACACAATGGCTTCGTTCAGATAGCCGGAGTACAGGCGATCAGATTCCACTTTCATATCCATAAACAACACGCTGGGCAGCCTGGCTGAATTCAGTGCCGAGCGAATGCTTTCGGCATTGATCTCTTTGTCTGCCAGCGCAGTCAATGGCAACAGGGCGCTCCAGTGGCGATCTTGCTGAACCAGCAGGGCGTCAACGGCCATCGCCATGGACGTTTTTTCAAGATCCGCCGCTTGTAACAGCGGTTGTTTGCTGGCAACTTCGACATCCGCCAGAAAAGCTGTAAACAGGGGGGACTTGACGGGCAAGCCCTGCACCGCTTGCGCCAGATTTGTTTGTAGTACGGTGGTTGCGGGCAGGCTGGCCTGACGTAGACGTTGGCTGGCGAGGCTGGGCAAATAGCGGCTGGGGCTTTCAAATCCGGCCAGATGCCCTTGATCGACCTGGGTTTGCAGCACGGTGGAGACCCGCTCGCTGGCCTGCAACACGTCTTCACGGCTAGCGCCCGAAACCACCACCAGATAACGCACATCGGGTGCGCCGGTGTCAGAGCGCAAGCGGGTATCGAGCTGTACATCAGATTGCGAAACCGGACTTAAGGAAGAGATGTTGCTGCTCCACAAGTTGTCCCGGTGTTGAATAAGAATCGCCAGCGCCAACACCAGCACCATGAGCGCGGGCCAGCGCAGTGCAGCAGCGCGCTGCACCAGCCGCGACAGGCTATGGCCAACGGCCGATACATCGCGAATTCGGAAATGCGTTGGCAGCAGGTGTGGCAACACATAGCGCGTCACACCTGCTGCGGTAATCAGACCCACAATGGAATACAGGCCGAGTTGTGCCAGTCCAGGAAAGCCCGACCAGAGCAACGAGGCGAAGCCGACCATGGAGGTCAAAACGCCCAAACGGATGGTGGGCCAAAACTTCTTGATCCAGTGCTGCCGATCTTCGATATTTTGTTCAGATTGCACAAACAGGTAGATGGAATAATCCACTGCCTCGCCAATCAGCGCGGTGCCAAACCCAAGTGTGATGCCGTGGACGGCACCAAAGCCCAGGCTGACGGCTGCGATCCCCGCCAGCGCACCGCTGATGACCGGTAAAAAGCCCAAGACCAGCGCGAGCAATGAGCGGTAAACCAGCAGCAACAGCGTTGCAATCAAAACGATGCTGATGAGGGACAACCACGAAACCTGTTCTTTGATGGTGTCGCGCGATTTCACGGAAAACACCCCGGGGCCCGTCATTTCGAGCTTGGCGCTTGGGCTCACTCCTGCGATGGTATTGAAGGCCTGCCGAATTGCCGTCATGGTCAATAGCTGGGCGTCCGTATCGGCGCCCGAGGCGCGGGTTTGGATCAACAGCAGGGCGCGCATCCCGTCGGGCGAGGCCCACGCACCCTCGATCATTGCGGGTTGCCGATTGCCATTGAGTTGGCCAAGCAACTGCATCATTTCTCCGGTGGGATCGCGCGGCAGCATGGACTTGACCAATAGTCCGGCCGGCGACGCGAGCAGATCAATGCTCTCGCTCAAAGCAGCATGGAGTCCGGCAGCGCTGAAGCGCTCCGGTGTCACGGCCGGACTCAGCAAGTAACGATTATTGAAAAGATAAGCCTGGTCACGCTCGGCCGTCACGGGCTCGCCGTTACTGACGCTGACAAACGCAGGGTTTAGTCGCAGATTTTTCGCCAATTGTTTGGACTGGCTGGCGCGTGTGGCTGCATCGGTACCTTCAATGCTCACCAATATCAGCCGTGAGGCCAGACCATCGCGGATTTGCTCCAGCAGCAGTTGCTGCTCCGGTGTGGGGCTGCGCGGCAAGAACGCGGATAAGTCATTGGTGAATTGACTGCGGCTGATGATGACGCCGCAAGTCAGGACAAACGCCAGCCATGCCAGGATGGCAAGACGGCCATGACGCCCAAGTGCCGCCCTCATGGCGTGGCTACTTTTTCGATCAGCATGACGGAACTGTCGCCATCTACTTGCGTGATATCGATGCTGCGTATTTCATCGCGCACGCCCGTTATGCGGATCAGTGCAACCACTTGCTTCATCTTGCTGCTCACTGGCACCAGTTTTAGCGTCCAGCTTTGTGCCGAGCCTTCCAGGCTGAGCTGGTAGCTGCGCTCCAGCGCCTTGCGATCGCCGGCGAGCGTGCCTCGAATGCTGTCAATGAAAGCGGCCAGTTCGGGATAGGTCTGCAACTGCAATTGAATTTTTTGCCGACCGCGTTCAATTTGCAGGTTGTCGCCCTGAACCACCATGGTTTCGGGTTTGGGTTTGAGGGTGCGCTTTTCAAGTCGGTCCGGCGCGGTGTAGAGCAGGTCCCCCGACGATTCAACCGGCTGGTCGAGGATGGCGATGGATTTTTTTTCAACGAAGCGGGCATGACCCGAACGAGTTTGCGCCAGACTGTTCATCAGCTGGTCAATATCCCAATCGGCCGCATAGCTGGGCGCTGTTATCGCCGCAACGAGCAGCGCGGCGAATGCCAAAAAAAATGGGCGAATAGGGGAACGGGTACGAATCATTTTATTTTGTGTCGGAAACGGCTGTGGGTGGCTGCCAGAAATCAAAAAAATTAAACCAGTTATAGGGCGCCTGCCGAGAATATTGATCAAGCAGCGCGGTATAGCGCTCGACCGCGGCCGCTACTGCCGCTACCCGCTGATCAGTCGGGGTGTTGGTGAAATCAGCCAGGGGTTCGAAGTTGATCTGGTAGCGATTGCCGCCCAAATACAAGCCCACCATAAACACCACGCGACGTCGTAGCAACGCAGCCATCCGAAATGGGCCGGTTGGGAGGTAGGCCACACTGCCGAGCAAGTTATTCGGCAACATCGTGTCTTCACCCAGTGAACGGTCCGCCAATATGCCGACCACTGCGCCTTCATTGAGCTTCTCACGAACCCGGAGCATGGAATCGATGCGACCCAGACTGATGATGTCAGTCGACGCCTTTGGATTGATGGCCGTGAGCATGGCATTGATTTTCAAGGCGTTGTCTTCGTGCATGACCATGCTCACGCGCAGGTCTGGTATTTGTCTGCCCATGGCGCGAATGACTTCAAAGCTGCCCATGTGGGCGCCAATTAAAAACAGCCCATCCTCCCCGGTCGTCGGGTCATGAAGCGCCGCCAGTCCCCGAACTTCAATATCGAATAAATCAAAGCGCTGGTTGATCAGGTAGATGCGGTCGTGAATGGTGGCGGCAAAACAGAAAAAATGCCGGTACATATCAGACCATTTGACGCGCCGACCCAGCGCGCGTCGTAAATACGCTTTTGAGGCGCGTCGGCTGGCGGGCGCAAACAAAAGAAAATACGCCGCTATTAAATGCAACACCACTCGTCCAGCCGATCGACCAAGTCGCAGTGATATCCAGGTCATGATGCGCAGCATGAACATATTGCTGCGCTCGGGTGTCTTCGCCCAAGCGGATGAACTGGGGCGGGATGGCGTTGATGTCATGCCGTCTTACCCATCAGCACGCTACCCGTGGCGATTTTTCGCTCACCCGCCAGAATATCGAAGCGTATTGAGCCATTGGCTTGAACCTCGCTCAACAGCATGACTGCCACGCCAGGAGTCAAGGGATTCAAAAATTTGATGGACCGCAATTCGCATGCGGCCAAAGACAAGCCCGTGGAGCAAGCAATTGCATGCAACGCTTCGTCCAGCAATACCACGCCGGGCACGATGGGGCTGCCCGGGAAGTGCCCGGCGAAAGCCGGGTGCTGGGGGGAGATAGACAAGGGCGTTTGTGAGATCACGAGCGATCGCCGAGGTGTGTCTGGATCAGGTTTTTTAGCGCCTCGTGCGGCAGCTTTCCCGTGCTGTTGCGGGGTAAGGCTTCCACAAATATCAGGGGGCGCGGAAAAAACACCGGGTCGATATGCTCACGCAGGGCGCTTAGTACTTGTGGCGCTGTCAACGTAGGTGCAACAACGCAGGCCGCCAGCCGCACGACGTGATCGTGGGACATACCGTCGGGCATATAGAACGCGCCGTCGACTACACCTGCAATCGCGTTTAGCAAATGATTCAGGTGGGCCAGCGAACTGCGTTTCCCGGCAATATTGATCATCTCCGCTGTGCGACCATGCAGCAAAAAACAGTCATCATGCGTGGGTTCAATCACGTCATTTAACACGATAGGTCGAGCCACATGCCCCCCCGATGCGATGACCAGTTCTTCTTGTCGACTTAATTTCACCCCTGCGAATAAGCGCCACTCTGCTGTTTGTGTCGGTCGACGTGTGGCGAGTGTGCCGGTTTCAGTACAACCGTAAATTTCCTGTAATGGTGCGCTAAAACGTGCTTCAACCTCTTGGGCCAGGTGCAGCGACAAGGGCGCAGTGGCCGATAGTATCTGTGCGACTTCAGGCAATTTGAGGTCGGAATCGAGCAACATGCGCAGGTGCACTGGCGTGGAGACCAGGATGCGTGGTACGGGCATCTCCTCTAGCGCCGCCACAATGTCGGCTGGATAAAACGGATGCGCACTACTCAGCGCATGGCCGCTTAGAAGGGCAATCAATACCGTTGATTCGAAGCCATACATGTGTTGTGGCGGCACCGTCCCGACGACAGTATGTGCGGGTGCCCTATCAGACAAACCAATCCGCTCGGCTTCAGCCAGGACGCTTTGCACCAGCGCACCCCAGTATTTTTGATGCGGTACGGGGGTGCCGGTTGAGCCGGAGGTGAATACAACGGCAATCAACTGCTCGCTGTCAATCATGGGGACGACAGCGTCGACGCCAACCGCAGCCGAGGGTTCTGGATAACAAAACTGCGGCAGCGCAATGCTGCAATTTGGCGTGTCATGCAGGCAAAAGACATCGGGCGCAAAAGCCTGCATTTGCCGTACCATTTCTGGTGTATGCGTGGAAGGCAGCAGGCTTACTTTGCCACTCACAATGGCGGCGGCCAGTCCCACCGCAAATCGATAGCGGTCACCGCACATATTAAGCAGGTATTGCCGTGGCGGGAGCTGGTTTGCCAGATCGTAGATATCAGATAAAAAACGAGCGACGGTAATCGCCCTTCCCTGATGCCAGGCAACGATCTGGTCTGGACGCGTGTGGCCCACAAGCGGCAAGCGAATCATATTTTTCACTCGGCGTGCTGCGCTCTATGAGTTGGATTGTTTTGGTTTTTCCAGATCCGGAACGTATCAAAAATATGACTTTTATTCCTCTCGGGCAACAACTTCCTGCGTACCAAATGTTCCAGAATGAACATCAACGCAACCAGTGGCAAAGTCAGGAAATTGGCAAATACGGACCAAACCGGTAAGGGGGCGAGGAAAAAGAGCAGCGTGGACACAATGGCCATGAGTCCGAAAAAAAACGCCCAGGCCAAAGTGACCTGCCGAGAGTAATGCGCGTGTTGCGGCGTGATTTCCCCATGCATCATTTCTGCAAAATGCGTACACAGCGGTTTACGACCTGCAATCAGCGTTCTGGTAAATGTAATGAACAGAATGCACTGCATTCCGGCATCTTGTAGCCAGTACAACACGCCAAAATGATGTTCAAGCAAAGTCCAACTGACGGCTCCTGCCACGCCAGCCAGTGCGAACAAAGAGAGCCAAACCCAGCGGGGGGACGATCTAAAGGCATACAGCAGACCGATGACAAACACCGGGGCCACCGCCACGACCGCGCCAAGTTTGCCGTTTTGCGCATTCACATTGGTGTAGTGCGCCAAAGCAGGATAGCCAATCAGCAATAAGGCAATACCCAACCAGCGTGCCATGCGGGCGCTTTGGAACATCAGCGTGTTCTCTGGGCGGCGATGTAAGCAGTCAGACTGCCAAGTGAGCTAAAAAACTTCTCATTGTCCTGATTGTCTGCGGTCAGCTGCAAGCCGTAGCGCTTGGAAATCACCAGTGAAATTTCCAGCACATCGATTGAATCCAATCCAAGTCCGTCGCCATACAAGGGCGCATCCGGTGCAATTTCCGTCGCTTTGATATCCAGGTTCAAAGCCTCAACGATCAACTGAGCTACTTCAAGTTGCAGTGCCTGATTATTTTCAGAGGGCGGGGATGTTTGTTCTGTCATAAATACCGATTTGCTAGTTATTTATATATTTTATCTGCCAAACCCCGTGAATACCCAGCGTGAGTAGCCTGCGCCCGGTCACGTTCCAGCCTCTTGATCAAAAAATGGAATGGGATATTCATGACTGATTCGGGTAATGGCGTGATGATTTATTTAAAGTTTGCATGGCCGGGGAGGTAAACTGATCGACGCGCTGAATTGAAGCCATAGGGATCATCAGGTCAGCAAGCGCACAAGAAAAGAAAAAAGTTGAAGCAATTGATGGTCACCTCGATATGACGGGCGTTCTTAATCCCATGAGCGATACCGACATCGCATTCCGCGCCGAACTCAAAGCTCACATCCTTGCCTCTGTGGATAAAGTTGAACCAGTCGACGGGTTGCGCGACGACGAGCCGTGGTTCGGTCCCGAATCCAGATTGGATCTGGATTCGCTTGATGCCCTGCAAATCTCCATGGCGATTCAAAAAAAGTACCGCGTGCGCATGCCAGACAGCAAAGACACGCGTCGCGCCATGGTCTCGCTGCTGACCTTGGCGGAATATCTGCGCAGTCATCAGCCCGCATGAAGCCGGTCTATCTCGCTGGTCGCGGTCTGGCCTGTGCGCTGGGTCTGGATGTGGGGGAAGCACTGGCAGCGTTGCACCAGGGCGGTGACGCAACTTTGTGCTGCTCTTTGCCGGGCGAGCCAGGCGCCAGCTTCCCTTATCGCGCCATTTCTTGCGTTCAGGGCGATTGGAACGAACGCGCCCGCGAACTCGTTTGCCGAGTCGCCTTTGAAGCGGGAGCGCAGCAAGCACGCGGCGGGGCGTTGTTCATCGCCACTTCCTCATTCGACATCGGAGCCGTGGAGCAGGGCGCGGCGGAATTGGATTTCAATTCGTTCGCAAAAAAGATTGCCAGCTGGTTGGCGTGGACTGGGCGGGTGTATGTGGTCAGTACCGCCTGCACTTCCAGTCTGAACGCCATGATGGCCGCGCATGCGTTGCTGAGCGCTGGCGAGGAGGAAGATGCGCTGGTGCTGGGTGTGGAGTTGGTCAATCGACTGACCTTGGGCGGCTTCGCAGCCCTGAAATTGCTTTCGCCTGGCCGCAGCAAACCCTTTGGGGTGGATCGTGATGGCTTGGTGCTGGGCGAATCGGTCGCTGCACTGAGGTTATCGACACGCGAATCCTGGCGCTGGAAAATGTTGGGTGGCGCGAATGTGGTGGACGGCAACCAGCCGACCAGTGCCTCAGCATCGGCCGTGGTGAGCATGTACCAAAGAGCTTTGGCGCAATGTGGTTTGACCGCGGATGCGATCGACCTCATTAAAGTGCAGGCCGCTGGCAGTCCGGGTAACGATGCAATCGAGGCGCACGGGCTGCGTGAAGCGTTTCAAGTCATACCTCCGTTGGTTTCGCTCAAGGCGGTGATCGGACACACCATGGGCGCATCCGGTGCCGCAGAGATCGCCCTGCTCACCGCCTGTTTGGAGCAGGGTATGTGGCCCACTTATGCAGATTCTGTGGATGAAACGTTGGGCGTCAATCTCACCGCGCAGCTGCCGGATTCAGTCCGCCGTTTGATGGCGACCATATTGGGATTCGGCGGCAGTCACGCCACTGTGGTGTTGGAGCGCGCATGAACAACTTTTCCGTCAGCGGCCGCTGCATTGCCGCTCCGCCACCGGCAGATTGGCGTGAACAACTGGCGCAGATGCTGGGCGCGAAGCCCCGTCGCATTGGTACTTGGGCAGAGCTGGGCCTGTATGGCGCCTTGTGCTGTATGGTGGATGCCGGTGAAACAACGTTGCCACAGGATGCCCTATTGCTGCTGACCAGCCGTCGCGGCACCTATGCCGCGACGAACATCGCCCTTGAGCAGATGCGTGACGATCTGCCGATGCCGCTGACGTTCTTGCAGACACAACCGAGCCAGTTGCTGGCCTTGTTGGCGGCGCAGATGGGTTGTAAAGGTCATGCTTGTTTCCTCGCGGGTGCGCAGCCGCAGGACTTGCTGTGTTTGGCGGCCGCTCAGGCCGGCGATGGCGGCGTGCTGCTCGGTTGCGTGGACGAGATGGACGGCGGTTCAACGAACTGGCTGCGTCTTCGTCGTGGCGCGACAGACAAATACGATTTCGTTTCCTTATTTCAGGATTGGATGCCCTCGCCTGAGGTCAGCCATGCGGCATAGCCAAACCTTGGGGAGCAAGGTATCAGAATGATAATATCCGCACCACTTTTTCAATCTCCATCAACTATGGATGACTTAACAGTTGCATGGCTCCATTGAACACACTCGAATCCCCCACCCGTCCTCCGATCAAGCGCATCCTGGTGCTGTCTTACTCGCAAACCGGACAAATCGCCGCGATCACGCAGAGGATCATCGAACCGCTGCAACAGGACGCTGGCATCGCGATACATATCGAGACCTTGTGTCCAGTCACGCCTTATCCTTTTCCGTGGAAGTTCTTCAGTTTCCTTGATGCTTTCCCCGAATCCGCGCATATGGTGGCGCCGCCGTTGCAGCCGCTGTCACTGACTGGTGATGAAGATTTTGATCTGGTGATCCTGCCGTATCAAGTCTGGTTCCTTGCGCCATCGCAGCCGATTGCCGCTTTCCTCAAACACCCGGTGGCGAAAAAACTACTGGCGGGTAAGCCGGTGGTCACCGTCCTTGCCTGCCGCAACATGTGGATGCTGGCGCAGGAAAAGATGAAGGGATTGTTGGGTGCCTGTGGCGCGCGTTTGCTCGACAACGTTGCACTGGTCGATCCCAGCCCCACCTTGACCACACTGTTCACCACGCCCTTGTGGCTGCTGAGCGGCAAGCGCGATTGCCTGCCGGGCTTGCCAGCAGCCGGCGTCGATGCCGCCAGCATCAAGGCGGCGAGCCGCTTTGGTTTCGCGCTGCGTGACGCTTTGCGTAACGATCAAGAGCGCGGCACCGCGCCCTTGCTCACGGGATTGAAAGCGGTAGATGCCGATCCGAATCTGCTGTTCAGCGAGAAGGCCGGAACGCGAAGCTTCTACCTCTGGGGCAAGTTACTGCGTGCCGTGGGCGGGCCGGGCCAATGGCGCCGCCGCCCTTTTTTGATTTTGTATGTTACTTTTTTGATCGCCTTGATCCTGGCCGTGGTGCCGTTGAGTCTGCTGATCCAGTTCCTGTTGCGTCCGTTCATGCGGCGGCGCTTCGCGGCATTGAAGCAGCAGTTTGATCTGCCGTCGGGTTCCGGTATCGAGAGGATGTCCTTATATGAGCAATGAAGTTTTTCTGACACGCACTGCGGCCTTCTTGCCGCTGGAGCCCGTGGGCAACGACGAAATGGAGACGGTGCTTGGCATGGTCGGCGGACGTCCTTCCAGGGCGCGTCGCATCGTGTTGCGCAACAATGGCATCCAGAGTCGCCACTATGTGCTGGACCCCGCCACCGGCGAGCCGGTGATGACCAACGCTGAACTGGCCGCCAGAGCGGTTCGCGCATTGGGCGATATCGGCCCCGTGGATTGCCTGGCAACCGCCACCTCGCGCCCTGATCAACTGATGCCGGCACATGGTGTGATGGTGCATGGCGCGTTGGGTTGGCCCCGTCTGGAGGTCGTGTCTTTGGCCGGCATCTGCCTGGCGGGGGCTGCTGCCTTCAAGTTCGCCTGGCTGGCGGTGCGTGCGGGTGATGCGCAGCGTGCCGTAGCGGTGGCCTCCGAGATTGCCTCGCTCGCTTTGCGCGCCCGCAACTTTGACGCCGAAGTCGAGCACAAAGTGAATGAGCTGGATGAACGCCCGGAGATCGCCTTCGAAAAAGACTTCCTGCGCTGGATGTTGTCCGACGGCGCAGGGGCGGTGCTGTTGGAGAACAAACCGAGCGGGCCCCTCAGCCTGAAAGTGTTGTGGATAGAGCTCTCTTCGGCGGCGCATGAACTGCCAACCTGCATGTATTCCGGTGCGGAAAAGAACGCCGATGATTCCTTGACCGGATGGCAGCTGTTCTCGACCGAGGAATGCGCAACGCACTCCGTGTTCACGGTAAAGCAGGATGTGAAGCTGCTCAACGAGCATGTCGTACGCGCCACACTCACCGACCCCTTGCTCGAGTTGGTGAAGAAACACAATCTGTCGGGGCAGCAGATCGACTGGTTTCTGCCGCACTTCTCCTCCCATTACTTTGCCGAGGCGGTTGCTGCGGGTGTGGCTGCCGCTGGCTTGAACATACCGCGCGAGAACTGGTTTACCAACTTGACCGAAAAAGGCAATACCGGCTCGGCGTCTCCCTTCATCATGCTCGACGAGCTATTCCATTCCGGGCGCATCCAGAAAGGGCACAAATTGCTGATGTTCGTCCCTGAGAGCGGCCGCTTCTCCAGCGGCTTCATCTTCATGGAAGCCGTCTGATGGATGTGAACGACGTGCCACAAGAGGGCAACTGCACACTGGGCAGTCATCGCAAGGCGCTGTATGCCAAAGATGCCGCGGGCAAGATGGTGATCGTCCCCTCGCGCGGCTCGGAAGTGGACGAGACCGTCACCATGCAGGCGGTGCACCGCCTGCATGCGCTGGCCGAAGATGCCAAAGCGCGCGTGCTGGCGGGCAAGAGCGCGCCACTGGAATACTGGATGTGTGCCCGGCGCATGGATGTGACGCTGCTCTCGCAAATCAGTGGTATCTGGCAATGGCGTATCCGCCGGCACTTCAATCCGCAGCGTTTCGCACAGTTATCGCCGCGCCTCCTGGCCCGTTATGCCGAAGCGCTCGGGCTGACCACCGCACAGTTGCAAACCCGACCATGAATTCGACCGTTGCCCATTTTCAGCATCGTCACGCGGCGCATTGCGAGAGCGGCGCCGCAGCCAACCTGATGACGCATCATGGCGTGAAACTGTCCGAGGCAATGGCATTCGGACTGTCTTCGGCCTTGTCCTTCGCTTATCTGCCCTTCATCAAGCTCACCGGCTTTCCGCTCATCGCGTATCGCATGCCGCCCAAGTTCATCCTCAAGGGCATGCGCAAACCGTTTCAGGCGCATTTTCATTTCGAGACCTTCCGCGCGCCCGAGGCCGGCATGCGCAGACTCGACGAGTTGCTGGCGCAGGGCAAAGTGGTCGGGCTGCAAACCTCGGTGTTCTGGCTGCCGTATTTCCCGGAAGACATGCGCTTCCATTTCAACGCGCACAACCTGCTGGTGTACGGCAAAGACGGCGACGACTATCTGATCAGTGATCCCGTGGTGGACCTGCCGCAACGCTGTGCCAGTGCCGACCTGCAGCGCGCCCGTTTTGCCAAGGGTGCGCTCGCCCCCAAGGGCTTGCTGTATTACCTGGAAGGCGTCGGTCGCACTGAAGTCAGTGCGGAAGCGGTGAAGCGTGCCATCAAGAAGACCGTGCGAATCATGCTGGGCCCCATCCCCCTCATCGGCGTGCGCGGCATGCGCATGTTGGCCCGCAAGGTGGCAAAGCTCGACACGTCAGAATACAGCCTCAACTACGTCGGCAACATCGTGCGCATGCAAGAAGAAATCGGCACCGGCGGTGCGGGTTTCCGTTTTATCTATGCCGCCTTCTTGCAAGAAGCGGCACAGATCACCGGCATCACCGAACTCGCCTTGCTGTCGGAGCGCCTGAACGAGATCGGGGATGGGTGGCGTGAATTCGCCTTGAAGGCGGCGCGCATGATCAAAGGCCGTGAGACGTTCGAGCCGAAAAAACTGGCCGGGATGTTGCGCACGCAAGCCGAGAGCGAGACCGAATTTTTCCGGACGCTCAAGACGGCAGTCGCCTGATGCTTGCTATTCGCAAGCTGAGTTTTCGCTATCCCACGGCGGACGTTGCGGCGCTGACTGACGTGTCGTTTGATGTCCGGCGCGGCGAAGTGCTGGGCTTGTTGGGCCCCAACGGCGCGGGCAAGACCACGCTGATTGCGCATCTCGCCGGGTTGTTGCCGATACAGCATGGCGACATCACACTGGATCAACGACCCTTGGCGGCAGAGCGCGCCAGCAAGCCGACGCGCATCGCCGTGGCGCCGCAGGAATACGCCTTTTATCCCAGTTTGAGCGTGCTTGAGAATCTGGCCTGTTTCGCCGGTGTTGGCGGTTTGTCCGGTCGCGAGAAAAAATTGCGCATTGCCGAATGCTTGACGTTCGCACAACTGGAACACTATGCCGCTGTGCGCGCCGATCGTCTTTCCGGCGGTCTCAAGCGGCGCCTCAATCTGGCCATTGCTTTGCTGCATCGCCCCGAATTGCTGTTATTCGACGAGCCCACTGTCGGTGTTGATCCGCAATCGCGGGCCTTTCTGCTGGACGCGATCAAGCAGCTGGCGCAGGACGGATGTGCGGTGATTTATACCTCGCACTACATGGAAGAGGTCGAGGCCATCGCAGATCGCGTGGTCATCCTCGACCAGGGGCGTGTGCTGAAACAAGGTGCCTTGACCGAACTGCTGGATGCAAGCACAACGCAATTACAGCTGGCAGTGGAAGGCGGTGAGATTGAGCGCCTGGGCGCGTTGCTATCGCCCTTTGGGGACGTCACCCGCCAGGGTGCTGGCGTGCAACTTACGCTAGCTTCCCGACGCAGTTTCGCGGCGGTGATTGCGGCCGTGGAAGCCGCCGGTCTGGTCGTGAGCCACGCGCAGTTTGGGCATGCCAATTTAGAGCACTTGTTCATGGCGCTCACTCACCCTACTTTGCGAGACTGACCATGCTGCTGGCCTTGATGAAAAAAGAACTGCTGGCCTTGTCGCGCGACATCCACGGCATGGGCGCGCTGTTCATCATGCCGATGGTGTTCATCGTTGTCATGTCGATGGCGCTGAAAGACGTTTACACCCCCCCGACCAAGAGCCTGCCCTACGCCGTCGTGAATCAGGACCAGGGCAAAACCTCGACAAAATTGGTGGAACGCTGGGCCAAAGAAGCCGGTGTCGCGCAGGTCTTGCCGGAGAAATGGCAAGACGAAGTGCGCGCCGGCCGCTTGAAATATGTGCTGCTCGTCGAAGCGGGTTTCTCCAAAGTCATGGATGACCTGGGCAGCAAAGGCGAGGCCAAGGCGCGCCTGCTCACCGATCCGGGCCTGGACAACAGCGTGTTTGAGACCAAGCGCATGCGCCTGCTCGCCATAGCCGCGCAACTGCGTGTGGAAGGCCTGCTGGCCAAACTGCCCCGCAAACTGGATGCCTCAGCGCTGACCGGCGATGCGCCCGTGGCGGCCGAACGCATGACCGTGGGGCCGCGCCCGACCGCCGTGCAGCAGAATGTGCCGGCCTGGCTGGTGTTCGGCATGTTCTTTGTGGTCGCCTCCATCGCGGGCTTGTTCGTGGAAGAGCGCGCTTGCGGGGCACTGGCGCGCTTGCGCAGTCTGGGCGCGAAGCCCTGGCAATTGATCGTGAGCAAAATTGTTCCCTATTTGGGGGTCAATGGCATGCAGGCGGCGCTGATGCTGGCGGTGGGCGTCTGGCTGATGCCCTGGATCGGCGGCGAAGGCTTGTCGTTGCAGGGGGTCAATTGGGCGGCGTTGCTGCTGATGCTGTTTGCCATCAGTCTGGCGGCTGTCAGTCTGGCGCTGGCGGTCGCTTGTTTGGTCAGCACCCACGCGCAAGCCGCCACCTTCGGCCCCATTCTCAACGTGCTGATGGCGGCCTTGGGCGGCGTGATGGTGCCGCTGTTTGTGATGCCGCCGGTGATGCAAAAGATCGCGACCTATTCACCGATGAATTGGGGCCTGGAAGGATTGCTCAATGTGTTGTTGCGCAGCGGCGACGTTGCCAGCGTACTGCCCGAAGTGGGAAGACTGGCGGGTTTCGCGACCCTGATGCTGGGGCTCGCCTTTGGGCTGTTCAGACGGCGGGTTTGACACGATTGATTTATAAGAAAATTGGCTGTAGCCCCCGTGCAGTATGAGTAAGCAGCTATTAATTTAATAGCATCAATCCCGAGCGCCGCCCTACCCCCGAAACCGCCTGCGCGTCAGCGCCAGCGCTAGCCAGAAGCCGCCCACGGCATAGGCCGCCAGCACCCCCACATGACGCAGCACATGCGTCGGCCACTGGTCCATGAACAGCGGGCGCACCAGCTCGACGGCATTGGTCAGCGGCAGCCATTCCGAGATGGCGCGCACCAGCGCCGGCAATTGCTCCAGCGGGAAAAAGATGCCGCTCAGGAACATCATCGGCGTCAGAAACAGCGTGAAGTAGTAGGTGAAGAAGTCATAGCCGGTGGCCAGTGCGTTGAAAATCAGCGCAATGCAGCTGAAGGTGATGCCGACGCCCAGCAACACCGGCCAGGCCACCAGCAGCTTCGGGCTGTAGCTGATGCCCAGTACCAGCATCACGCCCAGAATCGCGGTGACAGTGAAAAGGGCCTTGAACGCCGCCCACAGCATTTCGGCCAGCACGATGTCGTCCAGCGTCACCGGGGCATTCATGATGCCGTCCCAGGTTTTTTGCACATGCATGCGCGAAAACGCGGAGTACAGCGCCTCAAACGAGGCCGCCTGCATGGCGCTCATGCAGATTGAGCCGCTGGCCAAAAACAGGATGTAGGGCACCTTGACATCGCCATTCGCCCCCGGCAGGTTGATCTGCCCCACCAGCGCGCCCATGCCGTAGCCAAAGGCCACCAGCCACATCAGCGGCTCGGCAATATTGCCGACCAGACTCGGAATCGCCAGCTTGCGCCAGACCAGCAGGTTGCGCAAAAAGACCGGCCAAAAGCGCAGCGACAGTTGGGGTGCGCGCCACACGCTTTGCGCGGCGGAAGTGTTCAATGTGCGGGTCTGCATGTTAGGCGTCTTCCCTGATTTGGCGACCGGTGAGCTTGAGGAATAAATCTTCCAGATTGGCCGGCCGGTGCAGGGTGCGCAGTTGCGGGTAGGCGGCGAGCGCCTGCAGCAGCGGCTTGGCGTCCTGCGTGTAGAAAAACACGGTTTCGCCGCTGACCTCGACGCGGGCCGCCAGCGCCCGCAAAGGTGCGGCCACCAGGGTCTGCGCGCCGGCGCCATAGACCTCCACCACGTCGGGCTCCAGATGCTGGGCGATCAGATCGCTCGGCCGGCCTTCGGCAATCTTTCTGCCATGGTCTAGCACCAGCAAACGCGAGCACAGGCGTTCCGCCTCGTCCATGAAGTGCGTGGTCAGCAGGATCGACTTGCCCTGCTGCAACAGCAATTGCAGGCGCTCCCACATCAGGTGGCGCGCCTGCGGATCGAGCCCGGTGGTGGGTTCGTCCAGCAGCAGGAGCCGGGGATCATTCACCAAAGCGCGGGCCAGGCTGAGGCGGCGCTTCATGCCGCCCGACAACTCGCCCGGCTTGGCATTCGCCTTGTGCGTCAGTGACGCGAACTCCAGCAGCGCCGGGATGCGGGCCCGAATCTCTTTGTCCTTCATGCCGAAATAGCGGCCATAGACCAGCAGGTTCTCGGCGCAGCTGAAGTCGGGGTCCAGCGTGTCCATCTGGCTCACCACGCCGAGCCGGGCCTTGATCGCCAGCGCGTCACGCGGCATCTGCAGGCCGAAGGCGGTGATGCTGCCGCCGTCCGGCACACTTAGCCCCAAGCACATGCGGATGGTGGTGGTTTTGCCGGCGCCATTGGGGCCGATCACCCCCAGGCACTCGCCGGGTGCAATCGCGAACGAGACATCATCGACCACCGTGCTGTCGCCGTAACACTTGCGCAAACCCTGCACAGATAAAATTGACGTTTCCATGGTTTGATTGTGACCCAGGCCGCAATCAGGGGGCAAGGCAGCCCCGCCTTTTTTATTCATTTCTCGGACGCGGCAACGCGCTTTTTCACATGACCACACTCGGCACTCCGCTCTCCCCCCAAGCCACCAAAGTGATGCTGCTGGGCTCCGGCGAACTCGGCAAGGAAGTTCTCATTGCGCTGCAGCGGCTGGGCGTGGAAACCATCGCCGTCGACCGCTACGACAACGCGCCCGGCCAGCAGGTGGCCCACCACGCGCGCACCATCACCATGAGTGACCCGGCCCAGCTCAAGGCCCTGATCGAAGCCGAGCGGCCGCACTTGGTGGTGCCCGAGATCGAGGCCATTGCCACGCCCATGCTGGAGGAACTCGAAGCCGCCGGCGTGGTGCGCGTGATTCCCACCGCCCGCGCCGCGCGCCTGACCATGGACCGCGAAGGCATCCGCCGTCTGGCCGCCGAGACGCTGGGCCTGCCCACCAGCCCCTATAAGTTTTGCGACTCGCTGGCCGAGCTGCAGGCCGCCATTGATAGCGGCATTGGCTACCCCTGCGTCGTCAAGCCGGTGATGAGCAGCTCGGGCAAGGGCCAAAGCAAGATCGACGGCCCCGCCGATGTGCAAAAGGCCTGGGACTACGCCATGGCCGGTGGCCGTGTCAGCGCTGGCCGCGTCATCGTCGAAGGCTTCATCGACTTTGATTATGAAATCACCCAGCTCACCGTGCGTGCGCTGGGCGCCGGTGGCCAGGTGGAAACCCATTTCTGCGAACCGATTGGCCACATCCAGGTCAGCGGCGACTATGTGGAAAGCTGGCAGCCGCACCCAATGCCTGCAGCTGCTCTGGAACGATCACGCCAGATCGCGAAAACCGTGACCGATAACCTGGGCGGCCAGGGTTTGTATGGCGTGGAACTGTTCGTCAAGGGCGATCAGGTCTGGTTCAGCGAAGTGTCACCGCGCCCGCACGACACCGGCCTGGTGACGCTCACCACCCAAGTGCAGAGCGAGTTCGAACTGCACGCCCGCGCCATCCTGGGCCTGCCGGTCAACACCGCCCTGCGCAGCCCCGGCGCCAGCGCCGTCATCTATGGCGGAGTGGATGCCAAAGGCATCGTGTTCGACGGCGTGGCCGAGGCGCTGCGCGTGCCCAACACCGACTTGCGTCTGTTCGGCAAGCCCGAGAGCTTCACCAAGCGCCGCATGGGCGTGGCGCTGGCGTTTGATGCCGATGTGGAAGTGGCCCGCACCAATGCCAAACTGGCGGCGTCCAAGGTCAAGCCACGGGCGGTTTGAAGGTTGCTACTAAATAAATAGCTTATCAGGCACTGTTGACGGGGGCTAGCGGCATTTATATAAATAACCGCGCTGGCCCGGTTTTCAGTGCTTGCGGACGGACAGTTGCAATAGAGGTTCCCATGCCAACCCGAAATGTTGTCCTTACCGATCACCAAGCCCACTTTGTTGAGCAGCTTGTGACTTCCGGGCGTTACCAGAACGCAAGCGAAGTATTGCGGCTGGTCGAACGCCGTGAATCTGAAGATGACCTGCGGCTGGCGGTCTTGCGTGAATCCGCCCGGATTGGCATCGCTGACATCGACGCCGGTGCTTTCCGTAGTTTTGACTCTGCGGATACGTTGGGTCAACATCTCGCCACGCTGACTTCTGAAACGCTCGGCACGTAGTGGGGGTCGACCTCTGGACGGTTCGCCTTGCTACTGCTGCCGAGGCGGATTCCATCAAATCTTGCGCTGGACGATGGATAACTTTGGCTCAGTGCAAACGCAGATTTATGCCGACACCCTCTCATCCGCACTGAAAGAGCTAAGCGCCGGCCCGGCGATCATCGGCGCCAAAGAGCGCCGCGAAATCGGCCCCCATCTTTGGACGCTTCATGCCGCTCGAAAAGGGCGCAAAGGCCGACACTTCGTCATGTTTCGAGTGGGCAGTTTTCAAGGGCGCAAGGTCATTGATGTGCTGCGGCTACTGCATGACAGCATGGACCAGGAACGTCACCTGCTGCCGACTGGACTCGACTCGTAGTCAAGACGGATGCTCATGCAGGTACAAATACAGCAGCGCTGATGCCGAAGAACTTACCCAATTTCCCCGCCAATGTCGCGCTGATCTTGCGCTTGCCCGCCAGAATCGCCGAAAGATTGCTCTGCGGAACAATGCTGGAGAGGTCTTCTTGCTTCAAGCCACGAGCCTCCATCAAAAAACGCAGCGTATCTTTGGGCAGCGCTGGCTCAATCGCATGGTGCGCTTGCTCGTACCGCGACACCAGATCACTGACCAAATCGAGCAGACTCGACAGCGGATGGTCCTCGTTATCCCCTGCATCGTCCAGTAGCGAATTCATCATGGCGACCATGCGCTCAAAGTCGGCTTCGCTGTGAATAGGGCGAAGATGCGCAATGGTGTCGAACGCCTGCCAGGAAGCTTGGAGGGCCCCGATATCAAATGGCGTGTGTGTTGTTTGCATGATCAGACCTTGCCTTTGCGATAGAGCTTGTTCCAGTCGTCGTATTCCCGATGTGTCATCACCTTTTGCACAAAGACTTTGTTGAACCTGTATCGCACGATGACCACCAAACGATAGTTGTTACCGCCCACATTAAAGATGGTGTAAGGCGGCACGTAGTCGGCAGAATTGAAGAATTCCCGGACATGATTGAAGTCCGTGAATTCGACGTGCTCTACCACCGAGTGCCATTCGCGCAATACATTTTCTGCCTCCGGATGCTTCTGCCAGAACTCGCGAAGCATCTTGATGGAAATGATGTGCATGTTGAATTATATCAATTTGATATTTATCGACAAGATGGCTTTTCTTGGCGATGTGGAAGTGGCTCGTTTCAATGCGAAACGGGCGGCATCCAAGGTCAAGCCAAGAGCGGCGTAAGCTGACTTACTATTAAATTAGTAGCTGCTTGCGCATACTGGACGGGGGCTAGAGGCTGATTTGGCTTAAATTTTACTGAAACGCCACTTCCGCAAAGCTGCGCAGTTTGCGGCTGTGCAGTTGGTCGACGCCCTCTTCACGCAGCAGCTCAATCGCGCGAATGCCGATGCGCAGGTGCTGGTCGACCCGTTCGCGGTAGAAATGGTTGGCCATGCCGGGCAGTTTGATCTCGCCATGCAAGGGCTTGTCGCTCACGCACAAGAGCGTGCCGTAGGGCACGCGAAAGCGAAAACCGTTCGCCGCGATGGTGGCGCTTTCCATGTCCAGCGCCACGGCGCGGCTCTGGCTGAAACGGCGCTGCGGGCCGTTGTCGGGCAGCAGCTCCCAGTTGCGGTTGTCGGTACTGGCGACGGTGCCGGTGCGCATGATGCGTTTGAGCTCCGGCCCTTTGAGCTGCGTCACCTCCGACACGGCGGCTTCCAGCGCGACCTGAATTTCGGCCAGCGCCGGAATCGGCACCCACAGCGGCAGTTCCTCGTCCAGCACATGGTCTTCACGCACATAGCCATGCGCCAGCACGTAGTCGCCCAGTTGCTGCGTGTTGCGCAGGCCGGCGCAGTGACCGAGCATGATCCAGGCATGCGGGCGCAGCACGGCAATGTGGTCGGTGATGGTTTTGGCATTGGCCGGGCCGACACCAATGTTGACCATGGTGATGCCGCTGCGGTCGGCGCGCACCAGGTGGTAGCCCGGCATCTGCGGCAGACGGGGTGGCAGTTGACCCAGTTCGTCCCCCGCCACGGCCGCAGTACCCACGCGGCGTGTCACCACATTGCCGGGCTCCACAAACGCGATGTAGTCGCTGTTGGGGTTGGCCATCGCCTCATGTCCCAAACGCACAAACTCATCAATGTAAAACTGGTAATTGGTAAACAGCACAAAGTTCTGAAAATGCTCAGGCGCGGTGCCGGTGTAATGGCGCAGGCGGTGCAGCGAATAATCCACCCGCGGCGCGGTGAACAGCGACAGCGGCTGGGGCTCGCCCGGACGCGGCGCATAGGTGCCGTTGGCAATGCCGTCGTCCATGGCGGCCAGATCCGGCAAATCAAACACATCGCGCATCAGCTGGCGGCGTTCCGCGCTCAGACTGCCCTCAATATGGTCGTGCTCCGCGAACGAAAAGTGCACCGGAATCGGCTGTGAGCTGGTGCCCACCTCCAGCGCAACCTGGTGATTTTCCAGTAGCAGGGTAAATTGCTCCAGGTAATAGGTGGCGTACAAATCAGGGCGGCTCAAGGTGGTCTCAAAGCGGCCAGGCCCCGCCACAAAGCCGTAGCTCAGGCGGGCGCTCTCGCTCGAGTTCAGGCGGGAGACGGTGTCGGTCTGCACCCGCACAAACGGGTAGCAGGCGCGCACATGGCCGGGCAAGGTGTCGCCCGCCACAAAGCGCTGCATGGCCTCGCGCAGGTGGGCGATGCTGCTGTCATAAATTTCACGGACCCGGGCCAGCGCGGCGGCCGGGTCGGTGAAACGGGTGGGGGCAATAAAGGCAGGCAGATAGGGCATGACGCTATTGTTCCATGCCTGCCCAGATGGCGCACCAGGTCGCTTCCATTGTTGCTGGTTGTAAGCGTGGCGACTGCCTGTGTGAATAAGATGCGCGAACTCGATCCAGGCGGCCACATGGCCGGGATTGGATAACAATTTTATTAATCAACTGAAATAGCAACATGGCAGAGCAAAAATTGGGAAACCCGGCGGTCGTCGGTCTTGGTGGTTTCGGTCTCGCGACGATGATCCTGCAGTTCCACAACGTGGGGTGGATGGGTCTCGGTCCCGTCATTTGGGTGGGTTTGATCTTCGGTGGCCTGGCGCAGATGATTGCCGGCTTACAAGAGATGAAAACCGGCAATAACTTCGGCTATTGCGCTTTCACGGCCTACGGTTGCTTCTGGATATCTCTTGCGCTTATTTTCCTTGGCAACCACTTCAACATCTACGTTTCGAGCACCACGGACATCGGCTGGTTTCTTGTCGGCTGGACCGTATTCAGCGCCATCCTCTGGGTGGGCTCGATGCGCATCAGTGGTGCTTTGGGACTGACCTTCACCCTGCTGGAGATTGGCTTCGTGCTGCTCGATTTGGCTCATTTCGGTTATCCCCAGCTCACCGTGGTGGCCGGTTACGTACTGATGCTGACGGCGGCTTCGGCCTGGTACATCATGGCGCACATTATTTTTGCCGACGTCTTCGGTCGCGACGTGCTGCCGGTTGGAAAGCCCTGGCTTTAAACGGGGCAGGGTACGCCCGGTCAGGTATCTTCTGTGCGGGCGTAGGGGACATTTTTTAAATCATTTGGAGAGATTGAAATGCTATTAATCCGGAGTTGCGCGTTGACGTTGCTGGTTTCAATGTTTGCAGGGCTGGCTTGCGCCGCCCCTGCGGCCGTCGAGGAGGCCGCAACCCCCGACGAGGCGATCACCAAGGTGTGGGCCGCCACCAAGTTTCTTCAAGACAAAGGGGTGTCCGGGTTTGCTTCGCTGAACAGCAAGGATGGGCCCTGGGTGTGGAAGGACAGCTATGTCTTCGCCTTCGACTGTCGCCTTGACAAGATGGTCGCACACCCGATGCGCCCGGACCTGGTTGGCCGGTCGATCATGCAAATCACCGATAACAATGGCAAGTACATCTTCAAGGAAATGTGCAAGGCCGGTTCCCAGTCGCGTGGCGGCTGGGTCGAGTACGTCTGGACCAGGCCAGGGGCCGGACGGGTATCGCGCAAGCTGTCCTATACGCTGACGGCCGACATCTCTTTCTCAACCGGCATCCAGGTCGCCGCCGGTGTCTACGACGACAAAATCTCACTGGTTGAACTGACCAAGCTGACCGAGAAGATGGCCGATCCAGCGAAATACCCTGCCCACTAATGCTTCGGGGCTGTCATGCCGGATCAAGTCCGGCATGACAGCGACCTGCTGCAGGCGACGAACTGCAAAAACTGCCATACTGCCAGCCATTTCAAAGTGTTGGGGACAGGGCTGGCTCACTTCGTGTAGCTGCGGACTGCCCCGCAAGGTTTCAGGAAGCAAGAGTTCATGTTGAAGTTCACCTGCTGCGATGCGGTCCAGCAATTTTTCCAGGGCGGGCAAGCGCAAGTTTTGCGGGGCATTACCCGCGGTTACGAGCGGGAGTGCCTGCGCGTCGACGCCTCGGGCAAGCTGGCAACAACGCCTCATCCGGCGGATCTCGGCTCCAAGCTGACCCATCCGTGGATCACCACCGACTACGCCGAGGCGCTGCTGGAATTCATCACGCCGCCTTCGCATGACCCGGAATTTCCCCTGCAGTTCTTGCGTGACATTCACCGCTACAGCGTGCAGCATCTGCACGGCGAGTACCTGTGGGCGGGTTCCATGCCCTGCCTGCTGGGTGAGGACAAAGACATTCCGATTGCCGACTATGGCAGCTCCAATGCCGCCCGCTTCAAGACCGTCTACCGCGAGGGACTGGGCTTGCGCTATGGCCGTCGGATGCAGACCATTGCCGGCGCACATTACAACTGGTCCTTGCCCGCTGAGTTCTGGCTGGCCCTGAAAGACTGTTGCTCGGCCACGGGCAAGCCGGAAGACTTTGTCAGCGAGCGTTATTTCGGCTTGATCCGAAATTTTCTGCGCTACGGCTGGCTGATCCACTACCTGTTTGGCGCCTCTCCCGCCATTTGCGAGTCGTTCCTGCAGGGCCGCAAGTCGGATTTGCTGGAACTGGTCCCCGGCACCCTTTACGGCCCCTATGCCACCAGCTTGCGCATGAGCGATCTGGGTTACCAGAACCGGGCTCAGGCCAACCTGCGGGTGAGCTTCAATTCACTGGCCGAGTACACGCAGGCACTGGAAACCGCCATCCGAACGCCCGATCCGTTTTATGCCGAGCTCGGTGTGCGCGACGGCCCCCACTGGAAGCAGCTCAACGCCAACCTGCTGCAGATTGAAAACGAGTTTTATGCCGGCATTCGCCCCAAGCGCATTGGCAAACTGGGCGAGCGCCCGGCCAAGGCGCTGCAAAAATACGGGGTTGAATATGTCGAGGTGCGCCTGTTTGACCTGAACCCGTTCATCGACATCGGCATTGCACCGGAACAAAGCACGTTTGCCGACGTGCTGCTGCTGATGTGCCTGTTCCGCGACAGCCCGCCCATCACCAGCCGCGAGCAAAGCGAGAACGACGAAAACAAAAGCCGCGTGGTCAACCGGGGTCGCCAGCCCGATCTGCACCTGCTGGCGCATAACCGCCAGTTGCCGTTCCGCCCGCTGGCGCACGAATTGTTTGACGACATGCAGCCCTTTGCCGAGATGCTGGACGCCGCCTACGGCGGCAACCGTTATGCCACGACGATGCAGGGCTTGCGCGGCCGCATTGATCACCCCGACAGCACGCCATCGGCCCAGGTGCTGGCCGCCACCCGGAAACAGGGTGGTTTTTCCAAATTTGCCATGCATCTGTCGCAGCAGCATACCCAAGGCTTGCAGCGCCAAGCGCTCGACGCGAGCACGAGCGCCAGGTTTGCGGCCAGCGTGGAAGCCTCGTTGCTTGAGCAGCAGCAACTGGACGGCGCCGAGCAGGTCAGCTTTGAAGACTTTGTGGCCCAGTACTACGCCTGATGCGTTCTGATGCCGAACCCGATCCAGCATCCATTCCTATCGCTATTTGACTGTTAAAGTGGCGCAAGTGGGAAGAAGGCCAATATGAATGAAAACAACCTGATTTACACCCTTGCCAAAGAACATATGGCACGCGCTTCGGATCTGCTGTCGCTGCTGATGCCGCAGACATCGGGCGTCGGGATCGGGGTCAAGGGGCTGGACGGCCGTTACCAACTGGTCAACAAGGCCATGGAGACCCTGCTCGGCAAGAGCGCAGGGCAAATGACGGGCATGACCGATACAGAACTGCTCCCGCCCGAAGTCGTCGCGCAACTCCAGCGCTCCGACCAGCAGATCGCTGATGGCGTCGCCACGACGAGCGACGAACTGGATTTGTCGATCAACGGTGTGCCCGTTCGATGCCTGTGGCTCAAGTTTCCGGTGTCGGGGCCAGACGCAAGGGTCCTTTATATCGGCGCGGTGGTGCTCGACATTTCCCGGCAGGAAGATGCTGCAGAAATGCGTCAATCCCTGGAACGATGGCGAGGGTACGGGGTAGTCAATGCGGTCGCGAAAACCTTGCATCGTCGCGGCATAACGGCTGCCACCGCCGGTGGCGTCGGTGAAAACGTCTCGGCAAATTTGGTAAAACTTTCCTGGCATTCGGCCTACGAATGCGGCATCGCCTTGATTGACGATGAGCACCGCGGTTTGTTCGTTGATGCCAATAATCTCCTCGCCGCGGTACTCAGCGGGCGTCCAGCAGATCAGGTCGGCGCGCTGATTGACGCCCTGATTAACGATGTTGTCCAGCATTTTCAAGACGAGGAAGCCCTCATCACGGCGGCCGGCTATCCTGGCGCGACCGAACACGCGGCCATTCATCGCACGCTCGTCGACCGGGCCGCCACCCTGGCAAACCGCTTTTATGCCGGGACCCTTGACATCGGTGAACTGTTTCAGTTTTTGGCCCACGACCTGGTCGCCCTGCACATGCTGGGGGCGGATCGCGAGTTCTTTTCCTATCTTTAGGCTCGGCCGATCCTGACAAAGTCAGCCTCGCCGCCGGAAGGAACGCTCCCATGTATTTGACCGATATCAGTTTTTTCAGACGTTAAACTCAGGCTTCTTGAGTGGCTGCCATGCGGCGGGCACCTGTCAGATAGACCACGACCAGGCGGCTGAAGTGCTGCAAACCCTTATCAAACGATCAATGCCGATGAATGAAACTACCCAACCCCTGCCGCCGATCTCCCATGCGGCATGGTGGCGCGCTGCCACCATCGTGTGTCTGCTGGTGATGGCCATCGCCAGCGCCACTGGCGTGAGCATGTTTGAGCAATTTACGGCCCAGATTCAGCACCTGCAGACCAAGCTGAAAAACACCGCGCAGATCAAGTACATTGCCGTACTGCTGGATGGTCGGCAAGCCCCGGCCATGCTGGTCACGCTCGACCCACAAGACGATGCCTTGCAGATTCAGCGCCTGAACAGCGTGGCAGAAGGCCGCGACGACAGCATGCAGCTGTGGGCCCTGCCCGCCAACGGCAAGCCCCGTTCATTGGGTGTTCTGGAAAGCACGGGCAAGACTTTGCGTCTGGCCGCCGACGACAAAACCCTGACTGACGTGCCGCAACTGGCCATCAGTGTAGAAAACAAAGGCGGCGTAGCGCAAAGCAGCGGCCCCAGTCTGCCCTATCTGTTCACCGGTGCGGTGGTGCAAAAAGCGCTGTGATTTAGGCCTCTAGCCCCCGTGGAATAAGCGCAAAAAGCTATTAAAACAATAGCATCTTCGGTCTGTTTGGGTTGACGCAATAACGGCTTGGGACGCCTGCGAATGCCAGGGTACCGATAATCACCCCATGAGCACTACCGAACCCAAGGTGGCCACCGCCGCCGCCAACCCGTCTTCCAGCACCAGTTTCGCCACCCTGGCACTGAACCCCGCCACGCTGGCCAACCTGCAGCAACTGGGCTATCTGGAGATGACGCCGATCCAGGCCGCCAGCCTGCCCATCGCCCTGGCCGGCAAGGATTTGATCGCGCAGGCCAAGACCGGCAGCGGCAAAACCGCCGCCTTCGCCCTGGCCCTGCTGACCAACCTGAACCCGCGCCGTTTTGCGGTGCAAGCCCTGGTGCTGTGCCCGACCCGCGAGCTGGCGGACCAGGTCACCACCGAGATCCGCCGGCTGGCGCGCGCGACGGACAACGTCAAGGTCGTCACCCTGTGTGGCGGCGTGGCCTTGCGCGGCCAGCGCGCCTCGCTGGAGCAGGGCGCCCACATCGTGGTGGGCACCCCGGGGCGCATCATGGACCACCTGCAGCGCGAGTATTTGAACCTCGAAGCCCTCAACACGCTGGTGCTGGACGAAGCGGACCGCATGCTGGACATGGGATTTTTCGACGACATTGCCACCGTCACCAAGCAGTGTCCGAAAGAGCGGCAAACTTTGCTGTTCTCCGCCACCTACCCGGAAGGGATTGAAAAACTGGCCAAGCAGTTCATGCGCGATCCGGTGCAGATCAAGGTCGAGTCTCAGCACACCGAGAGCCTGATCGAGCAGCGTTTTTATGAGGTGGCCCGCCATAACCGGCTGGCAACTGTGGCGCAGCTGCTGAACCACTTTCGACCGATCAGCACGCTGGCGTTCTGCAACACCAGGCAGCAGTGCAAAGACCTGGTGACTTACCTGCAGGAGCAGGGTTTTAACGCGCTGGCGCTGTATGGCGAACTGGAGCAGCGCGAGCGCGACCAGGTGCTGGCACAGTTTGCCAACCGCAGCTGCTCGGTGCTGGTGGCCACCGACGTCGCCTCGCGCGGCCTGGACATCACGCAGCTGGAGGCAGTGATCAATGTCGATATCACGCCCGACGCCGAGGTGCATGTGCACCGCATTGGCCGCACCGGCCGCGCCGGCGAAACCGGCCTGGCCTTGAGCCTGGCCAGTATGAACGAGATGGGCTTTGTCGGCAAGATCGAGCAGTATCAAAACCGCCCCTCGGTCTGGCACAAGCTGGACGAACTTACGCCCACCGGCGAAGGCCCGCTGCTGCCACCGATGGTGACGCTGCAGATCCTCGGTGGCCGCAAGGAAAAAATCCGCCCGGGCGACGTACTGGGTGCCTTGACGGCCGATGCGGGCTATAGCCGCGAGCAAATTGGCAAGATCAACGTGACCGAATTCACCACTTTTGTGGCGGTGCAGCGTGATATCGCGCTGGAGGCGATGCAAAAGCTCAACGCCGGCAAGGTCAAAGGGAAGAGCGTGAAAGTGCGGCTTTTGTAGCCATACACCGTGTAAGGGAAACACTTACATGGTTTACAGCCGCTTGCTGACTTCAGTTATTGGGGGCGGGGGCTAAAGTTCTCTCAGGCGCCAAAGTTTACTTAGGGCGCTTTGAACCCACCGGAGAATCCTGATGAACAACACCGTGCTTGCCCTCAATCCTTTCAGCCTGATGATGGAACCCGAGCGGGTGTTGCAAACCATGGAGCGTTCGCAGCAACTGCGCGGCCTGCGCCGCCACAAGCTGCGCCCGCTGGACAAGCCGCTGATTCCCTACACCCAGGAGGCCATCGCCAGCCGCGCTGCCTTTGATGCCGCCATTGATGCGCAAGACCTGGAAGACCAGGCTG